>Ga0268287_100005_pt1 | contig 475910 bp, 464 predicted proteins | sample MetcocultureR3M_FD_191348 | JGI IMG/M metagenome (GOLD analysis project Ga0268287, IMG submission 191348) | Soil microbial communities from Anza Borrego Desert, Southern California, United States - Methanotrophic co-culture R3-M | ecosystem: Environmental > Terrestrial > Soil > Desert | place...
CCACGGCCACGTCCACGCCCGAGGCGAAAATGCCGTCCGCGAGCCCGTAGGCCGAGTACGCCAGCACGTCGCCGTCGTTGGTGATGCTGATGTCGCCGGTGGTCGAATAGCCGTAGACGCCGATCGCGTCGCCGCCGCCCAGCGCGATGGCGCTGATGACGCCGCCTGCCTCGTTGTCCACCGTGACTTCGCAGCCGCAGCCGTCGCTCTCGACCCGCACGGCCGTGACGTCGTAGGCGGCGTACCCGTAAGCCTGGACGTCACCGGTGTTGGTGAAGCTCGCATTGCCGCCGGCGACGATGTCGACCGCCTGCACGCCGTCGACCCCGACGTAGGTCGTGACGCTGCCGTGGTTGGTGATGTGCGCGGCACCGCTGCTGTCGGCGTGGATGCCGTCGGCACTGTCCGTGATGATGTCGGCGTAGCTGACGACCGTCGCCCGGCCCGGCCAGGACGCATCGACGCCCATGTCGCCGACGGCGGGCGTCACGCTGGTCGGCACGCCGTCGCCGAGCACCAGGGTCAGGTCGGCATCCGGGAAGGTCACCGTGTCGGTGAAGCTGCCGGTGCACTCGATCGTGTTCGTGCCCGCGCTTGCGCAGGTGCCGGCGAACGCCGCGCCGGTCCCGGCGAAGGCAAGGGTCGTTGCCGCGAGCGCCATGCGCACCGCACGGGTGACCGGGGTAACCTTGAGGACGCGCGTCTTTGCTGCCTGGGCCGGGACGGCCCGGTGCCTGGTGTCGATCATTAACGTCTTCCGTTCCCTGCGGGTTGCGTTTCCCGAATCCGCCGCTGCGGATCCCCCTGATTCCCTGTGCGGGCGTGCGCCTCGTCACACTCGAAGTATAAACAGAACATTAAGGGAAACCGCAACCAGGTCACATTGCGGCTCCCAGGTACTTGACCTGAATACGATTCCCCGTGCGGCGGCAGCGTGAAATGCGGCTGGGCGCCGCTGGCCGGGAGACCGGCGCGCGGGCGGCACCGGGAACCAAAAAAAACGCCGACCCGGCAAGCCGGATCGGCGTCTTCCTGGATTGGTCGGGGTAGCCGGATTTGAACCGACGACCACTTGTCCCCCAGACAAGTGCGCTACCAGGCTGCGCTATACCCCGATGGGATGCGGATTATAGCCGCAGCCGCGTGGCTTTGAGGCGGATCGCTCAGCGCCGCAGCAGCTGCAGCACTTCCTCCAGTTCCATCCGCACCTGCTTCACGATCTGCGAGCTCAGCGTCGCCTCCTGCTTCGCGCCCTCGCCTTCCAGGCGCAGGCGGGCGCCGCCGATGGTGTAGCCCTGTTCGTACAGAAGGGCGCGGATCTGGCGCACCATCATCACGTCGTGGCGCTGGTAGTACCGCCGGTTGCCGCGGCGCTTGACCGGCGTGAGCGAGGGAAACTCGGTCTCCCAGTAGCGCAGCACGTGCGGCTTGACGTCGCACAGCTCGCTGACCTCGCCGATGGTGAAGTAGCGCTTGGCCGGGATCGGCGGCAATTCCTTGTTGCTGCCCGGGTCAAGCATGGCCGCCTCCGAAGGCTTCCACGCGCTCCTTGAGCTTCTGCCCCGGGCGGAAGGTCACCACCGTGCGCGCGGAGATCGGGATCTCCTCGCCGGTCTTCGGGTTGCGGCCGGGGCGCTCGTTCTTGCGGCGCAGGTCGAAGTTGCCGAAGCCCGACAGCTTCACCTGCCTGCCGGCCTCCAGCGCCTCGCGCAGCGCGTCGAAGAACGCGTCCACGAATTCCTTCGCCTCGCGCTTGTTCAAGCCGACCTCCTCGAACAGGCGTTCGGCCATTTCAGCCTTAGTCAAGGCCATCCTCATCGTCCCCCTGAACGAATCAACCGCGGATGACCGCGCCGTGTTCGCGCTCCAGGGCGGCCGTCACGGCGGCCACCACGGCGTCCACGTCGCGGTCGGTCAGGGTGCGCGATTCATCCTGCAGAATCAAGCCCATAGCCAGACTCTTGCATCCCGTTTCCACCCCCTTGCCGGCGTAGCGGTCGAACAGCACCAGGTCGCGCAGGATCGGGCCCGCGGCGGCCTTCACGCTGGCGGCGACGGCCGCCCATGGCAGCGCCTCCGGGACGACGAACGCGAGATCGCGGCGGACGGACGGATAACGCGACAGCGCCCGCGCGCGCGGGACGGCGCGCGCCAGCAGCGGCTCGAGGTCGAGTTCGAAGGCGACCACGTCCACCTCCAGGTCCAGCGCCTGCTGCAGGCGCGGGTGCAGCTGGCCGATCCAGCCCAGCGGCCGGCCGTCGCGGAAGACTTCCGCCGAGCGGCCCGGGTGCGCCCACGCGGCGGCGGCCGGGCGGTATTCCAGGGTCGCCCCGGACAGGGCGGCGAGGCTGTCGAGGTCGCCCTTCAGGTCATGGAAGTCGACCGGGCGCGCCGGCACGCCCCACTGCTCCGCTGCGGCCGGGCCGCAGGCCACCGCGGCCAGCCGCAACGTCTCCACGGGCGCACCCGGCTCCCGGTTTCCGGTTCCCGGCTCCCGAAACACGTTGCCCAGCTCGAACAGGCGCACCCGCGCCTGCTGGCGCGCGGCGTTGCGGCCGAGCGCGGCGACCAGCCCCGGCAGCAGCAAGGTGCGCATCACCGCCAGCTCGGCACTGAGCGGGTTGGCCAGCGCAACCGCACCCTCGTCGGCGCGCCAGCGCGCGAGCAGGTCAGCGTCGACGAAGGCGTAGTCGATCGCCTCGAGGAAATCGCGCGCGGCCAGCTGGCGGCGCATGTCGGCCTCGTCGACGCGGGTCTCGGACGGCGCGCGCAGCACGGTCGCGCCGCCCGGCAACCGCGCCGGGATCGTGTCGTAGCCATGGATGCGGGCGATCTCCTCGATCAGGTCCTCCTCCAGCGCGAGGTCGAAGCGGCGCGCGGGGGGTGTCACCTGCCAGCCGTCCGCGACGTCCTCCACCGCCAGCCCCAGCGCGCGCAGGATGCGTTCCACCTCGGCATCGGCGATGGCCAGGCCGAGCACCCGGGGGAGCCGCGCGCGGCGCAGCAGGATCGGCCCCGGCGCTGGCAGGTGCTCCGGCAGCACCGCCTCGACCACCGGACCCGGCGTGCCGCCGGCGAGGTCCAGCAGCAGGCGCGTGGCGTACTCGATCGCCTGCCGCGGCAGCTCGGGGTCCACGCCGCGCTCGAAGCGGTGGCCGGCGTCGGTGTGCAGGCCGAGCCGGCGGCCGCGGCCGATGATCGCGGCCGGCGCGAAGTGCGCGGCCTCGAGGAACACGTTGCGGGTGGCGGCGCCCACCTTGGTGTCCTCGCCGCCCATGATGCCGGCCAGGCCGACCACGCGGTCGGCGTCGGTGATGGCGAGGAAGCCGTCGTCCAGCGCCACCTCGCTGCCGTTGAGCAGCTTCAGCCGCTCGCCCGCGCGCGCCGCGCGCACGCCGAGCGGGCCGCGCAGCAGGTCGCGGTCGTAGGCATGCATTGGCTGGCCGAGTTCGAGCATCACGTACTGGGTGATGTCCACCAGCAGGCTGACCGGGCGGATGCCGCTGCGGCGCAGGCGCTCGGCCATCCACGCCGGCGTGCGCCGGCCGGCGTCCACGCCTTCGACGACGCGGCCGACGAAGCGCGGCGCGTCCGCGCCGGCGTGGAGCTCGACCGCCAGCGTCGCGTCGCCGGCAGCGGCCACCGGCACGATCTCGAACGGCGCCACCGCGCTGCCGCAGGCGGCGGCGACGTCGTAGGCGATGCCGCGCACGCCGAAGCAGTCGGCGCGATTGGGGGTGAGCTTGAGCTCGATCGCGGCGTCCGGCAGGCCGAGGTAGTCGGCCAGGGGCGCGCCGACCGGCGCGTCGTCCGCCAGCTCGAGCAGGCCCGACGCGTCGCTGTCGAGCCCGAGCTCTTTCGCCGAGCACAGCATGCCGCTGGACTCCACCCCGCGCAGCTTCGCCGCCTTGATCGCGATGTCGCCGGGCAGCGTCGCGCCGACCATCGCCAGCGGCGCGACCAGGCCCGGCCGCGCGTTCGGCGCGCCGCAGACGATCTGCAGCGGGGCGCCGGTGCCGGCGTCGACCTGGCAGACCTGCAGGCGGTCTGCCTCGGGATGCTTCGCGCAGCCGACGATGCGCGCGACCACCACGCCGTCCGGCGCGGGAAGCGGCGTGACCTCCTCGACCTCGAGGCCGATCGCGGTCAGCGTCGCGACCAGGTCCTCGCGCGAGGCGTCGGTGGACACGTGCTGGCGCAGCCAGTTCTCGCTGAATTTCATGCGGCGGCCCTCAGGCGAACTGGCGCAGGAAGCGCACGTCGTTGTCGAAGAAGCTGCGCAGGTCGTCGACCCCGTAGCGCAGCATCGCGAAGCGCTCGACGCCGAGGCCGAACGCGAAGCCGGTGTAGCGCTCCGGATCGATGCCGACGTTGCGCAGCACGTTCGGATGGACCATGCCGCAGCCCAGCACTTCCAGCCAGCGGGTGCTGCCGTCGGGCTGCTGCCAGGCGATGTCGACCTCGGCCGAAGGCTCGGTGAAGGGGAAATAGCTCGGGCGGAAGCGCATTTCGAAGTCGCGCTCGAAGAACGCGCGCACGAACTCCGCGAGCGTGCCCTTGAGGTCGGCGAAGCTGGCGTGCTCGTCCACCAGCAGGCCCTCGCACTGGTGGAACATCGGCGTGTGGGTCTGGTCGGAGTCGCTGCGGTAGACCTTGCCGAGCGCGATCATCCGCAGCGGCGGTTTGTTGCCCAGCATGTAGCGCACCTGCACCCCCGAGGTGTGCGTGCGCAGCAGGCGGGCGGCGCCATTGCCGTCCGGCGGGAAGTAGAAGGTGTCATGCATCGCCCGCGCCGGGTGGTGCGGCGGGAAGTTCAGCGCCTCGAAGTTGTGCCAGTCGTCCTCGATCTCCGGGCCGTCGGCGCGCACGTAGCCGAGCCGGCCGAAGATCTCCGCGATCCGCTCCATCGTGCGGCTGACCGGATGCAGGCCGCCGCGCGACGCGTCGCGGCCCGGCAGGGTGACGTCGATCGTCTCGGTGGCCAGGCGCGCGTCGAGCGCGGCTTCCTCGAGCACGGCCTTGCGCGCGGCCAGCGCCGCGCTGACGGCGTCGCGCGCGCGATTGATCGCCTCGCCGGCGGCCTTGCGCTCGCCGGCCGGCAGCGCGCCGAGCGCCTTCAGCTGGGCGGTGACGCTGCCCTGCTTGCCGAGCAGGGCGACGCGCAGCGCCTCGAGCGCGTCGGGCGTGGCCGCCGCCGCGATGTCGGCGAGGGCCTGCTGGGTCAACGACTCGATGTCGCTCATACGCGCGAATGCTCCATTGTGCCGTCGTCGCACGCCCCGGGCCTGATGCCCCGGCGCACCGCGCCTTCGCGGTCCGCCTGCGCGGGGACGACGAGCAGGGAAATCCGACCCCCGAAACGCAACATGGGGAAGAGCTCGCGCCCTTCCCCATGCGTATTACCGCGTTGTGCGCGCCGCGGTGCAGCATGCTGCACCTGCCGGCGAGCGACAACTTACGCCGCGAGCGCGCCCTTCGCCTTCTCGGCCAGCGCGGCAAACCCCGCCGCGTCGTGCACGGCGATGTCCGCCAGCACCTTGCGGTCGAGGGTGATGCCGGCCTTCATCAGGCCGTTCATGAAGCGGCTGTAGCTCATGCCGTTGATGCGGGCCGCCGCGTTGATGCGGGCGATCCACAGGGTGCGGAACTGGCGCTTCTTCTGCTTGCGGCCGATGTAGGCGTACTGCAGCGCCTTGGTGACCGCCTGCTTGGCGACGCGGAAGACCTTGCGGCGGGCGTTGTAGTAGCCCTTCGCCTGCTTGAGGATCTTCTTGTGACGGCGGCGCGCCTGCACGCCACGCTTGACTCGTGCCATGGTCTAGCCCTCCTCAGAGATACGGAAGCATGCGGTCCAGACGGCCCGCGTCCTCGGCACGAACGTGGTTCGTCTGCCGCAGGTTGCGCTTCCGCTTGGTCGCCTTCTTGGTGAGGATGTGGCTCTTGTTGGCGTGGCCGCACTTGTACTTGCCGGAAGCGGTCTTCCGGAAGCGCTTGGCCGCCGCCCGATTGGTCTTGATCTTGGGCATTGGGGTGTCCTTGCGAAATCAGTCACTGGCCCGGGCGGTGGCTGCTGACGACGCCACGCTTTCCATCCTGCCCCTGCCGGTCGTAAGTCGCTGATCCGCAAGGGATCGTCGACGGGTCCTGGGTACAACATTCCCCGGATGGCCCGGGGAGCCGTGCATTATGCAGGGCGCGGCGCCGGCGCGCAAATCTTTTCCTTGGAAATCAGCGGGTTCTGCCGACCCCTGTCCCGCGCTCCCCGTTGCGGCATTGGGCCCGCTCGCTGCGGGAGAGGTCGGGGGCGAGGCTTCCGGAAAGCGAAGGGCGCCTGACGGCGCCCTTCCCTCACCCCTGACCCTCTCCCGCACGCGGGAGAGGGGAACGGGCGGCGATCGCGCGTGCGCGATCAGGTCTTCTTCTTGGGCGCGATCATCATCACCATCTGCCGGCCCTCCAGGCGCGGCCGCGACTCGATCACGATGTCCTCGCCCAGGTCGGCCTCGATCCGGCTGGCCATCGCCCGGCCCAGCTCCTGGTGGCTCATCTCGCGGCCACGGAAGCGGATGTTGACCTTGATCTTGTCGCCCTCTTCCAGGAAGCGGCGCATGTTGCGCAGCTTGATCTGGTAGTCGCCCTCGTCGGTGACGGGGCGGAACTTCATTTCCTTGATCTCGACCTGCTTGGACTTCTTCTTGGCCTCGTTGGCCTTCTTCTGCATCTCGAACTTGAACTTGCCGAAGTCCATGATCTTGCAGACCGGCGGATCCGCGTTGGGCTGGATCTCGACGAGGTCGAGGCCCTCTTCCTCGGCCATGCGCAGCGCGTCGTCGCGCGACAGCACGCCGACCATTTCGCCGTCGCTGCCGATCACGCGCACGCGCGGCACGCGGATCTCGTTGTTCCTGCGGTTCTGCTTACTGTCGGGGGCGCTGATGTTGCGATCTCCGTTGCATGGAAGAGTCCGGCCGGGGGCAGGCGGGCGGGGTCGCGAACGACCCGCAGGGATCCGCTGTCCCGTGGCCGGGCCGGGTCACGGCTGCGGCTGGTAATTAAGCATGTTCCTGACGTAAACGCGCGGCGAAATCGGCGACGGACATGGTCCCCAGGTCCTCCCCCGTGCGCGTGCGCACCGCCACCGCGCCATTGTCCTTCTCGCGGTCCCCGACCACCAGCAGGTACGGCACGCGCTGCAGCGTGTGCTCGCGGATCTTAAAGCCGATCTTCTCGTTGCGCAAATCGGCTTCGGCCCGTAGGCCTTGATTCCTAAGGGTTTTCCGGACCTCGGCGGCCCAGTCGGCCTGGGCGTCGGTGATGTTCATGACCACCGCCTGGACCGGTGCCAGCCAGGCGGGCAGGGCCCCGGCATGGTGCTCGATCAGGATGCCGATGAAGCGCTCCATCGAGCCCACGATGGCGCGGTGCAGCATGACCGGCTGGCGGCGCTGGCTCTTCTCGTCCACGTATTCGGCGCCGAGGCGGCCAGGCATCATGAAGTCGACCTGCATGGTGCCGAGCTGCCAGGTGCGGCCGATCGCGTCGCGCAGGTGGTATTCGATCTTGGGCCCGTAGAAGGCGCCCTCGCCCGGCAGTTCCTCCCACTCCACCCCGGCCTTGCGCAGGGCGGCGCGCAACGCGTCCTCGGCCTTGTCCCAGGTCGCATCGTCGCCGAGGCGCGGCTCCGGCCGCAGCGCCAGCTTGACCTGCACGTCGGCGAAGCCGAAGTCCGCGTAGACCTTCATCGCCTGCGCGTGGAACGCGGTCACCTCGGACTCGATCTGGTCCTCGGTGCAGAACACGTGGCCGTCGTCCTGGGTGAAGCCGCGCACGCGCAGGATGCCGTGCAGCGCGCCGGAGGGCTCGTTGCGGTGGCAGGCGCCGAACTCGCCGTAGCGGATCGGCAGGTCCCGGTAGCTGTGCAGGCCCTGCTTGAACACCTGCACGTGGCCCGGGCAGTTCATCGGCTTGAGCGCGTAGGTGCGCTTCTCCGACTCGGTGAAGAACATGTTGTCCTGGTAGTTGTCCCAGTGCCCGGACTTCTTCCACAGCTCCACGTCGAGGATCTGCGGGCAGCGCACCTCGCCGTAGCCGGTGTCGCGGTAGACCTGGCGCATGTACTGCTCGACGACCTGCCAGACCGCCCAGCCCTTCGGGTGCCAGAACACCAGGCCCGGCGCCTCTTCCTGCAGGTGGAACAGGTCCTGCTGCTTGCCGATCCGGCGGTGGTCGCGCTTCTCGGCCTCCTCCAGCATGTGCAGGTAGGCCTTGAGGTCCTTGTCGTTGAGCCAGGCGGTGCCGTAGATGCGGCTGAGCATCTGGTTGTTGCTGTCGCCGCGCCAGTACGCGCCCGCGACCTTCATCAGCTTGAACGCGCGGAGCTTGTCGGTGGACGGGACGTGCGGCCCGCGGCACAGGTCGGTGAACTCGCCCTGCGAGTACAACGACAAATCTTCGTCGGACGGGATGCTCTCGATGATCTCGGCCTTGTACTCCTCGCCGAGGTCGCGGAAGAACCGGGTCGCCTCGTCGCGCGACTTGACGCTGCGCGCGACCGGCAGCGCTTCCTTGACGATCTTCTGCATCTCCGCCTCGATCGCCGGCAGGTCCTCCGGCGTGAACGGGCGCTCGTAGGCGAAGTCGTAGTAGAAGCCGTTCTCCACCACCGGCCCGATCGTCACCTGCGCGCCCGGGTACAGGCGCTGCACCGCCTGCGCGAGCAGGTGCGCGGTGGAATGGCGCAGCACGTCGAGCGCGTCGGGGTGCTTGTCGGTGACGATTTCCAGCGCGGCGTCATGGTCGATCCGATGGCTGGTGTCGACCAGCCTGCCGTCGACCTTGCCGGCCAGCGCGGCCTTGGCCAGGCCGGGGCCGATCGAGGCGGCGACCTCGGCGACGGAGACGGGGCCTTCGAATTCGCGGCGGGAGCCGTCGGGGAGCGTGATCGCGATCATGGCGTTGGGCAGCGTTCGGGTGGACGGGCGGACAACAAAAAAGCGCCACGAGGGCGCTGGTTGTTCCGCGGCGTGCGGCGACCGGGCCTCGTGGGATCAGCGGTGGGCGCCGGTAGTCTCCATGTCGCACGCTCGGCCGGCGTTGCCGCGGGCCACCTCTGGCTGGTTGTTGCGGATGTCGGCCACGCCGGCCTTCCCGGAGGAAGCGCGTGGTGGGCGGTACAGGGTTCGAACCTGTGACCCCTACCATGTCAAGGTAGTGCTCTACCGCTGAGCTAACCGCCCGACGACCCCGCAGGGGCCGCGCAGTTTAACGTGCCCGGGCGCCCCGCGACAACCGATTCCCTAGGCCCCCAGGCTCGCCTCCTTCAGCCGCCGGATCTGGTCGCGCACTCGGGCCGCGTCCTCGAACTCGAGGTCGCGCGCGTGCTGGTACATCTTCTGCTCCAGTTCCTTGATCCGGGCGGCGGCCTGGGCGGGCGACAGGCGGCCGTAGTCCTCGCCGAGCTCGGCCACGCGGCGGCCCTTGCCGCGGCCCTTCGCGGTGCCGGGCTCGTCGCGTGCGCCCTCCATGACGTCCATCACCGCGCGGCTGACGCTCTGCGGCGTGATCCCGTGCGCGGCGTTGTATTCGACCTGCTTCTGCCGGCGGCGGTCGGTCTCCTCCAGCGCCGCCTTCATCGAGCGCGTCACCGTGTCGGCGTACAGGATCGCCTTGCCGCGCAGGTTGCGGGCGGCGCGGCCGATCGTCTGGATCAGCGAGCCGGTGGAGCGCAGGAAGCCTTCTTTGTCGGCATCGAGGATCGCCACCAGCGACACCTCGGGCATGTCCAGGCCCTCGCGCAACAGGTTGATGCCGACCAGGACGTCGAACTTGCCCAGCCGCAGGTCGCGGATGATCTCCACGCGCTCGACCGTGTCGATGTCCGAGTGCAGGTAGCGCACGCGCACGCCGTGGTCGCCGAGGTACTCGGTCAGGTTCTCGGCCATGCGCTTGGTGAGGGTGGTGACCAGCACGCGATCGCCCATCGCGGTGCGCTTGTTGATCTCGCCGAGCAGGTCGTCGACCTGGGTCGCGACCGGGCGGATCTCCACCTCGGGATCCACGAGGCCGGTCGGGCGCACCACCAGTTCGGTGATCTCGCCCGCCGACTCGCGCAGCTCGTACGGACCGGGCGTCGCCGACACGAAGATCGCGCGCGGCGCCCTGCCCTCCCATTCCTCGAATTTCAGCGGCCGGTTGTCCAGCGCCGACGGCAGCCGGAAGCCGAACTCCACCAGCGTCTCCTTGCGCGAGCGATCGCCCTTGAACATCGCGCCGATCTGCGGGACGGTGACGTGCGACTCGTCGACCACCAGCAGCGCGTCCGGCGGCAGGTAGTCGAACAGGCAGGGCGGCGGCTCACCGGGCATGTAGCCGGTGAGGTGCCGCGAATAGTTCTCGATGCCGTTGCAGTAGCCGACCTCGGCCAGCATCTCCAGGTCGAACTGGGTGCGCTGCGCCAGTCGCTGCGCCTCCACCAGCTTGTTCTGCGCGTACAGCTGCTCCAGCCGCTCCTTCAGCTCGACCTTGATCGTCTCCACCGCGTCGAGCACGGTGCGCCGGCTGGTGACGTAGTGCGAGCCCGGGTAGATCGTGTAGCGCGGCAGCTTGCGCAGGGTCTCGCCGGTGAGCGGGTCGAACAGGGTCAGGTTCTCGATCTCGCCGTCGAACAGCTCGATGCGCAGCGCCTCGGCGTCGGATTCGGCCGGGTGCACGTCGATCACCTCGCCGCGTACCCGGTAGGTGCCGCGGGTGAGGTCCATCTCGTTGCGGGTGTACTGCATCTCGGTCAGGCGGCGGATCAGCTCGCGCTGGTCGATCCGCTCGTTGCGGACCATGTGCAGCACCATCTTGTGGTACTCGCCGGGATCGCCGAGGCCGTAGATCGCCGAGACGGTGCAGACGATGATCGCGTCGCGCCGCTCCAGCAGCGCCTTGGTGGCGGACAGCCGCATCTGCTCGATGTGCTCGTTCACCGAGCTGTCCTTCTCGATGTAGGTGTCGGAGGACGGGACGTAGGCCTCGGGCTGGTAGTAGTCGTAGTAGCTGACGAAGTACTCGACCGCGTTGTGCGGGAAGAACGCCTTGAACTCGCCGTACAGCTGTGCCGCCAGGGTCTTGTTCGGCGCCATCACCAGGGTCGGCTTCTGCACGCGCTGGATGACGTTGGCGATCGTGTAGGTCTTGCCCGAGCCGGTGACGCCGAGCAGGGTCTGCTTCGCCAGCCCGGCCTCGAAGCCGGCGCTGAGCTTGTCGATCGCCTGCGGCTGGTCGCCGGCCGGGGAATACGGGGCGACGAGCTGGAAGCCGGCGGGATGGATGGCGTCGTTCATGCGGCAGCGGAGAGCGGGAGGGCGATCGGCCAGTATCGCGGAGATGGGGGCGATGCGGCGTTTTCCTACACGTCGGCAGGCGTCGCGCCGATGCGGGCCGGCGCCAGGCCCCCTAGCCTGCGGCGGTTCCCGGACGAACGGATACCGACATGGAGTCGCCCGCCGCTGTTTGCCGTGGATTCACCCTGATCGAGGCCTCGATCTCGCTGTGCGTCACCGCCTTGCTCGTCGGCCTCGCCGTGCCCGCCTGGAGCAACGCGGTTTCCGCGGCGCATGCCGCGCAGGCGCAGGCCGAGCTGTTCCAGACCCTGACCACCGCCCTCACCCACGCCACCGCGACCGGCGCGGAGGTCGTGGTCTGCCCGAGCCGCGATGGCCGCGGCTGCACCGGCGGCAGCGACTGGAGCGGCGGCTGGGTCGCTTTCGCCGATCTCGACGGCGATCGCCAGCGCGACGCGCGGGATACCCTGCTGCGGCAGCATGGCCCACTCACCGGCGGCGTCCACCTGCGGACGAGCGCGGGCCGCCCGCGCATCGTGTTCCAGCCGCACGGCGGCGCCGCTGCCGGCTACAACGCCACCTTCACGCTGTGCGACCGCCGCGGCCCCGGGAAGGCGACCGCGCTGGTGCTGGCCAACAGCGGGCGGCTGCGCCAGGACCGCCCCGGCGAAGACGCCGTCCGCGCCTGCCTGTGGGGCGGTTGACGGCACGGTGTTGCGCGGTTCCGCCGCCGACGGCACAATGGCGCCCCCGCCCGAATAGCTCAGCCGGTTAGAGCACTTGACTGTTAATCAGGGGGTCGTTGGTTCGAGTCCAACTTCGGGCGCCAGATAAAAGAAGGCCGCGCACTCGCGCGGCCTTTTCGTTTTCGTGCGCGGGCACGCGGTCACCAGCAGCCGGCCACGCCGGCCGAACCGGTCGCTCCCTTCTGCCCCTTGTGGTCCAGGGTCAAGGTGCCGCAGCGGCTGTCGTTCTGCGCCGAGGTGGGCACCGCCTGGAACTTGTAGGTGGTCGCGGTCGGCTCGCCCGCCGCCGGCCCGACTGTGTAGTACGGCGTGACGTCTTGGGAGCAGGTCGGCGCAGTGACCGCGTTGCCCGCACGGTCCTTGTCGTACGCGAGGTTGGTTGTATAGAACCGCTCCATGTACTGCGCCATCTCCGACAGGCAGCCTTCCGCCGCGCCCCGGCGCGCCTTCACCATCGCGAAGTCGTAGCCCGCGGTGGCCAGCGCCGCGAGGATGCCGATGATCGCGACGACGATCATCAGCTCGATCAACGTGAAGCCGCGCTGGCGGGCTTCGCCGGCCGGAATCGACCTGGGTCGGGATTGCCGCATGTTCAGTCCTCCAGGATTTCGCGCCAGGAGACGCGGCTTGCCGAACCTCCCTGCGGATTGACATTCAGGGATGCGAGCGAACCGGTGGAACCGCCGACGACCAGCAGCTTGTCGATGATCGTCGGCAGGGTCGGCATGCCGACGCCCAGGTCGATGGATCCGATCGGAACGCTGGTGTCGCCGGACGTGACGTGGTCGTTGGCGTCGAACTTGCCGTCGCGGTTCATGTCGAAATACGGTGCCTTGAGGCTGGTGCCGCTGAAGGCGTCGAGCGCGTTGACGTAACCGCTGCCGCCGGCCTCGCAGCTGTTGTCGGTCGGCGGGATGATGCTGGCGGTGACCAGCACGCCACCCTTCACCTGCGGCCGGCTGACGATGCGCTCGCCGGCCGTCGGGTCGTCGAGGTCGATGTACCAGCCCTTCTTGTCGCTCGCGAGCGCACTGTTGGCGACGAAGCCGCGCACCGAGGTGCCGTTCTGCGTGGTGGTCACGAGGATGTCACGCGCTGCCAGGTCGGAACGCGACAGGCCGGTCGATCCGTCGTCGATGATGCCGTACATCGACTGCACCGTGGCGTCGTTCACGTCGCCGTTCTCGATGAACTTGCCGGTGCCGACGAATACCCAGCGCTTGCTCGTGGCCGGATCGCGGGCGAGCGCGAGCCCGGCGGTGATCGGCTGGCCGGATGCGGTCTGGAACAACTTCGTGCCGCTGGTCGGCAACGTGGACGTCGAGAAATCGAACTTCCACAGGTTGCCCTTCAGGTCCCCCGCGTAGACGTAGTCGACGGTGCCGTCGCCGTTGTCGTCCCAGCCGCGCGGCGCCGACATCCCGTTGTCGTCGCCGACGCCGGTGTCGATCTCGGTGATCAGCGCACCCGTGGCGATGTTGATCACGAACAGCGCGGCGTGCCCGCTGCTGCTGTTGATGCCGTTGCCGACGATCACCGCCTTGGTCTTGCTGGCATCGTTGAGGGTCACGATCACCGGTTCGCCGAGCACGTAGCCCATGTTGCTGCCGCCGGTGTACTCCCACTTGACGTTGGTCTTGGCGAACGTCGACGGGGAGGTGACGTCCAGGCCGAACAGCCCCTTGCCGCCGCGCCCGAGCGCGCCCACCAGGTAGTTCTTGCCCGGGGTCTGGGCCTGGGTGGACACGACCACCGGCCCGTCGACGAAGTACTTGTGGGTGTACTGCGGATCGCTGAGCGAGGCCAGGTCGCTGAAGTTGACACCCGCCGGCACGTAGGCGAACAGCTCGGCGCCGTTGGATGCGTTGAACGCATGCAGCATGCCGTCGTTGGCGCCGACGTAAATGGTGTTGGTTTCCTTCACGTAGATCGGCGAGGAATTGACGATGTCGCCGAGCAGCGAATCGCGGTCGCGCAGCACGCCGTCGGTGAAGCGCTTTTCCTTCGAGCTGTCGCCCTTGATGTAGGCCGCGTTGTCGGCGCCCGTCACCGGCGAAAGCAGACGCGTGCTCCGGTCCAGGGCGGTGATCTGGGAGGATGTCGGGAAGGTGTCCCCGGCGCTGCCGGTCCAGGTGAAGACCTTGCGGTTGGTGGGGCTGATCTGGCTTGCCGCGGTCCACGCCGGGGTCGAGGCCACGCCGGACGCGGAGGCGGCGTAGGCGGTGAGCTCGCCCGTCCACTTGCCGGAGACGTAGCTCGCCTGGTACACGCGGGTGTCCGCGACGAACGAGGTGCTGTTCGCGGTCACGTTGGACGCCGAGCCGAGCCGGGCTTCCACCGTCTTCAGCGCGGTCAGCAGGCCCTCCACGAATTCCGTCGGGTTGCTGGCGGAGACGAACGCGCCATGGCCGTTCACCGACGCGTGCCAGAGGTCGTCGATGCGGTCGAGGTCCTCGACGTCCATCGGATCGCGCCAGGACTTGGTCCCGTTGGTGAGGTACGGCAGGTCGGTCTGCGGATCGAGCCGTCCCTTCAGGCCGATCGACACGCCGAACGTCACCATGTGCTGCCAGAACGCGGGGTCCGCGGTGGAAGTCGGGACGTTGTTCTCCAGGCCGCTGACCAGGTCGTTCTTCCAGTACTTCATCGCGACGTCCGCGAGCGTGCTGGTGAAGCTGTCCTTGTACGGATTGGCCCGCGCGTAGGTGTAGGTCCTGCCCTTGGAGTCGGTGATCGTCGGACCGTTGGTGTTGTCCACGTTGCCGACGTCGTCGTCACCGCCGCCGACGTAGTTGCCCCGCCAGTCCTGGAAGCTCGCGGAATTCCAGTAGCCGTCGGTGGTCAGGATCGCGAAGTTCTGCCGGCAACTGAGCTGGTTCGCGCCGGTTTCCGGACCCCAGGGGCCTTCGGCCGAGGCATCCTTGAAGTACTCGCCGGCACGCCGGAGCGCGGCGTGCAGCGGGGTGCCATTGCTCGCCCCGGCCGCGTACAGGCGCGAATACCAGGTGTCACGATTGGTGCCGGTGAACACGCCGCCGTCGGTCCCGACCGGGATCTTGAATTCGTTCCGGTTCCAGATCGTGTCGAACCCGACCCGGACATTGGACCCCATGTTGCTGAAGGCCTCGCCGGCGCCGGCCTTCGCCACCTTGGTGCGGGTGCGGTGGTAGGTGTACCAGTTGGCGAAGTTCTTCAGCTCGTTGGCCTGAGTGCGACCGGTGGGCGTGGCGGCTTCGACCCCGTACGCGAGGACCGTCAGCACGCTGCCATTGACGTTGCGGTTTCCGCTCCCCGAGTCCGCATTGTAGACGCCAATCCGCCAGTTGCCCGACTGCGGGTTGTTGATCGTCAGCGATTCGGTATTGCTGCTGCCTGCGCTCCGGTAATCCCAGTTGTTGGTGGTGGGATTCGCCGTTCTCCGCACGTAGAGGTCCGCGTCGCCCCGGTTGTTGGTATTGCCCGCGATCCGGACCACGAGCTGCAGGGTGCCTGCCGGCACGTTCACCGTCTGGTAGGCCCAGCTTGCTTCCGAAATGTTCTGGGTCCAGCTGCCGAGGGAACTCTGGGTGATGCGAACAACCTCGGCGGAGCCGCCGTTGTTCCGTATCCAGTACTTGTCGAAGTCGTCCCGATCGGTCGAGGCCGTGACGCCGCTCTTCGGCACGTAGAAGATCGACTCGTCGTTGTCGCGCAGGTCGCGGCAACCGCCCGTGTCGGAAGTGAGCGAGGTCGTCACGCAGGTGACGTTGGTGGCGTCGCTGTAACGGGTCCCGTCCGCCTTGATCCAGGGCCGATAATTGATGGCCGGGTTGTAATAGATCGTGTTGTTCAGGTAGGACCGGTCCGTCGGATCATCGTCCAGATCCCCCGACTCGAGGTCACGCGGCATGGCGACGAACGCCATGGAGCCCGAATCGTCGAGGATGAAGCGGATGTTCGCGGGCGGATAGGCCGCTCCGGACTGCAGCGGCACGCCGGGCACGTCGATCGCCAGGCCGGGGGACGACGCCAGGGTCGCGAGGAAGGCGACGGCGCAGGGCAGCAGTCGCCGCAGCACGCTGGCGGGACGGGAAGGACGGGCGCGGGTGCTCATGGCAGGCTCCCTCACGGCACGGAGTAGACGGACTGCAGCATCACCCGCGAGCGGCCGTTGCCGGCGCTCAGGGCGGTGATGCGATAGCGGCTTTCGCTGCCGCTGCAGGAGGTTTCGGACACGTCGCCACTGGTGGTGCAGCTGCCGGCGGGCGGCACGTTGTCGGCCAGCTTTTCGATCAGGTATTTCGCGCCGCTGCTCGCCGTCGGCGCCTTGCTGTCCCAGTTCGCGGACACCGTCCAGACCGGGGTCGCGGACGGGTCGTACACGCAGATGCCGTTGCTGTCGCAGCCGGCCGAGGTCGACGGCGACGGCTTTCCGGATGCGGTCACCTCGCCTTGGCGCAGGGCCGCCTCCGCGGCCTGGAACGCCGCGCTGCGGTCCGCCATGTTGGCGGTCATCCGCTCTTCCAGCAGCGTGCCGCGCAGGCTCGCCAGCGCGATCAGGGTCATGACGACCAGCAGGATCAGGACCACCGCCAGCGCGGCGCCGCGCTGGCGGGAACGGGGGCGAATGGCGGGCATCGGACTCATGGCAGCCGGTTCCGGATGGCGACGGTGTGCTCGAGCAGGCGGGTCAGGGGCTGGCCGTCGGTCCCCTTCTGCTGGTCGTTGACGGTGAGCTCGATCCTGATCCCGACCACGTTGCCATTGGCCCAGTCGGCCGCGCTGACCGCGCTCGCGTCCTTGTAGGTGCTGTCGCCGGCGACCAGGTATTTCAGCTGCATGTCCTGCACGCCCTCCGCGATCTCGTCGGCGCGCGTGCCCGCGACGCCTCCGGAGTTGGTCGAGACCACGTGGAAGAGGGAACGCGTGCCGTCGCCGTTGTAGCCCACGTACCAGCGGCTCGCCTTCATCTTGGCGAGGATGGCCGGCCACTGCCGGCCGGAACCGCAGTCGGTCTCGTCGCCATTGAAGCAGCCGAACTTGTAGGCGTCGCCATTGGTGGTGCAGACCGGCAACCCGTCCTTGTTGGCGTCACCGAGGCCCTTGCTGCAGTTGCCTGGGGTGACGCTGCTTCCCGTGTTGTGGACGACGGTGACGTTGGATGCATTGGCGCCGGTGACCTGGAACACCGCCATGTGCGCGGGATCGCAAGCCACCACGACATCGCCGACGGCAAGACCGTGGGCATTGGTGCTGACCTTGATCTCGGCGGGGTTGCCGCCCGGGTCCGGGACGATGTTGACGTCGGTGCTGGTCGAGGAGCGGATGTCGATCACGTCGGTGCCGGCGACGCGGTTGCCCTCGGCGGTGCCGTCGGTCAGCCCGGGCGCCGTGCCGTCGAAGCCCTGGATGCCGGCCGTCCAGTCGGTGTACCAGTTGGAGGTGGCATTGACCAACACGTTGACCTTGGTCATCTGCCCGGTGTTGCCGCAGGCGTTGCCGGCCGCCTCGCGCAGGTCGCGCGCCATCAGCTCGAAGGCGGTGCGCGCGTTCTCCTGGATGCGCCCGAGGCTCTCGGTCGCCGCGTAGGTCTGGCGGTTGCTGATGAAGACGGTCAGCGTGGCGCCGGTCACGATCAGGCCGAGGACCATCGCGACCATCAGCTCGATCAGGCTGAAGCCCGTCATGCGATTGGAGGCATGCAGATTCATAGGCGGCTCACCGTCTCGAACTTGTCCTCGGTCGCCTGCGACGTCTTGGTTACGTTGCCCCGCGAGTTGTCCCAGCGGATCGTGATCCTGAAGGTGTCGTCGAGCCCTGGTTCGAAGGCGATGCCGACGCAGGCCGTACCACCGAGCCCGTCCGGGGACTGCACCGTCTCGATCCAGTTGCGCAGGTCCTTGCGGGCCAGGCTGCCGTCGTCATCGGGCTGGGCGCAGGTCGGGAACGTCAGGTTGTACCTGCCGATCAACGCGTCGTTGCGGTTGGCCCGCATCGCGTCGAGGATGGCGTAGCTCTGCACCAGCGCCTCGTTGCGTTCGATCGCGCTCTGGCTGGTGCGCAGCGCGGTGGCCTGCAGCGCGGCGATGCCGAGCAGGCCGAAGGCGAGGATCACCACCGCGACCAGGATCTCGATCAGGCCGACGCCGGCGCTGGCCTTGCGCGATGGCGGCAGCGGGTGCGCGCTTCGCTGGATTCGCATCATGGGTCGTTCACCACGCTGGAGGGACATGCACCGTTGGCCCCGGTGGCCTTTTCGATCGCGACCCGGCTGCCGGTCTTGAGGGTGACGTAGCGGATGTTCTCGGGCGGCTGCCGGCCGGGGATGCAGAAGGCGATCGCGCCGGTCAGCGGCGCGGTGCCGTTGTAGGCCATGCCGTCCGGGCGGAACACGATCGTGTTGCCGAAATTCCCGCTCGACAGCATCCGGACCTGCGACGGGATCGTGGCCATGCGCAGGACCTCCGCGGCCGCCGGAGTCGCATTCTTGTCGGCATCGGTGAAGACGATCCAGCCACGAGCCGAGGCCGCCGCGGCGCAGGCCGGCGTCGCGGCCTGTGGATCGGCGCTGAGGCACATCGCGGTGCGGCCGTTCCGGCGCACGGACTCCATGCGCGCGGTCTGCAGCGCCGCCATCATCTCGTTGGAGGCGGTGGCCAGGCGGTTGCTGTTGAAGACGCTCTCGAAGCTCGGGATCGCGACGGCGAGGAGGATGGCCGCGACCGCGATCGTGACCATCAACTCCACCATCGTGAAACCCCGGATCCGCCGGCGTCGGTCGGGCATCCCCATGCGCGCTCCGCTTCCCCAGGATAGTCGCGGGCCACTGTCCGGCACGCATCCGGGGCTTGCAAGCCCGGGCGGACGGGCGGCCGGCTGGAGCGGACGGGCGCGCGCCCGGCCTCCCACGCGCCGCCACGGAATGGGACCTAGGCCACGATTTCGTAGCAGGGCCGGTATTCGCCCGCGATCTTCATCCGGCGCTGGGCGACGAAGGCGCGCAGCAGCGCGTCCAGCGCGCGGGCGATGTCGGGATCGCCGTGGATGCGGTACGGGCCGTACTGCTCGACGCGGCGCACGCCCTCCTCCTTGACGTTGCCGGCGACGATGCCGGAGAACGCGCGCCGCAGGTCGGCGGCGAGGTCCTGCGGGCGGCGGCCGTGGTGCAGGTCGAGCGCGGCCATCGCCTCGTGGGTCGGCACGAACGGCGTCTGGAACGACAGCGGCACGTCCAGCGACCAGTTGAAGAAGAACGAATCCTGCTGGGCCAGCCGGTACTCGCGCACCTTCTCGATGCCCTCGGCCATGCGCCGGGCGACCTCGGCGCTGTCGCCGACGATGATCCGGTAGCGGTTGGTCGCGGCCTCGCCGAGGGTCAGGCGCAGGAAGGTGTCGATCTGCTCGAAGTACGGGGCCGCCGCCGCCGGGCCGGTGAAGATCAGCGGGAACGGCAGCTTCGCGTTCTCCTCGCGCAGGAGGATGCCGAGCAGGTAGAGGATCTCCTCGCAGGTGCCGACGCCGCCCGGGAACACGATGATGCCGTGGCCGAGGCGCACGAACGACTCCAGGCGCTTCTCGATGTCCGGCATGATCACCAGGTGGTTGACGATCGGGTTCGGCGACTCGGCGGCGATGATCCCCGGCTCGGTGATGCCGATGTAGCGCGGGTGCCGGTGGCGCTGCTTGGCGTGGGCGATCGTCGCGCCCTTCATCGGCCCCTTCATCGCGCCCGGGCCGCAGCCGGTGCAGATGTCCAGGCCGCGCAGGCCGAGCTCGTAGCCGACCTGCTTGGTGTATTCGTATTCGTCGCGGTTGATCGAGTGGCCGCCCCAGCACACCACCAGGTTGGGATCGCCCGGGTGCAGGGTCCGCGCATTGCGCAGCAGGCGGAACACCGCGTCGGTGATGCCGGGCGAGGTGCACAGCTCGTCGGCGAACTCGGGGGTCAGTTCGACCGAGGTATAGACCAGGTCGCGTACCACGGCCGCCAGCAGTTCGGCGACGCCGCGGATGATCTGGCCGTCGACGAAGGCCATCGCCGGCGCGTTCTTCAGCTCCAGGCGCAAGCCGCGGTCCTGTTGCAGGACCTGGATGTCGAAGTCCGGGTACAGCTCGCGCGCCGCGCGCGGATCGTCGGACGTGCTGCCGGTGGTCAGCACCGCCAGCGCGCAGCGGCGCAGCAGTTCGTGCATGCCGCCGACGGAGGCGTCGCGCAGGCGGGCGACTTCCTCGCGGGACAGGACGTCCAGGCCGCCGCGCGGGTAGATGCGGGCGTTGACGGTGGGCAGTTTCGGCGTCGCGACTTCGTCCATCGGGGCTTCCATCGGGGAATCGCGCGACTGTAGCGCGCGGGACCGGAAACGGAAACGGCCGGGTCGCCCCGGCCGTTCCGCGTGCTTCGCGATCGCAGGGCGATCAGAACTGGTAGCGCAGGGTCACCAGCACCGACCAGCGGGAGACCGCCTTGTCGTCGTAGGTGACCAGCTGGCCCGGCTGGTAGTTGCCGTCGCTGTCGGTCGGCAGCGAGTAGATGTACTTGCCGTCGGCGCCCACGCCCTCGTAGTTGGCGAGCGAGCGGACGAACGGATAGCCCACGCGCTGCTCCACGCCCCAGTCGGAGTTGAGCATGTTGAGGAAGTTGTAGATGTCCAGGCGCACTTCGGCCTTGTGGCCCTCCATGAAGCCCGGCAGCTCCTGGCGGAACGACAGGTCGACCTGGTTCACCCACGGCGAGTTGGCGCCGTTGCGGCGGGCGATGCCGCCCTGGTGCGAGTTGAGGTAGTCGTCGCCCTCGATGAACGCGTAGAACTGGTCGATCGCCGTCTGGCTGGTGCCGGCGGTGAAGTTCACGTCGCCCGGGTTCGGGATGTAGACCAGGTCGCGGAAGTACGAGTCGCCGTTGGCGTCGTTGTCGAACACCCAGCTGTACGGCTGGCCGGTGTGCCCGTCGTAGAACGCCGAGATGCTGGTCGCGTAGTCGCCGAACAGGTTCTTGCTCCACGACAGCGACGCGGTGACGCGCTCGTGCAGCGAGTAGTTCGAGATGTTGGCGACTTCCTCGTTCGGGTTCAGGAAGACGTTGTCGCGGAAGTTCGAGCTCGCCTGCGAGGACGTGCCGGCGTTGACCTCGGTGGCCGCGCCGCGGGTATAGCTCAGGCCGGCGGCCCAGTTGTCGGCGAAGGGCTTCTTCAGCGAGAAGGTCAGCCAGTGCGCGCCGCCCTTGCTGGTGTTGTCCAGCACGGTGATGGCCTGGCCGAAGTCGCCGTTGGCGTTGCAGCGGTTGCCGTTGGTGCGCACCGCCGGGCCGTTCGGATCGCAGTAGAACGACAGGCGCCCGTCCGGCAGCACGCCGGTGGCCTCGCCGATGTTGAGGTTGCGGTAGAAGAAGCCGTCCTTGACGTTCAGCCACTGGTACTCGACCGACGCCACCAGCCCGTACCACGGCAGCTGGCGGTCGAGGGCGAGGCTGCCCTTCCACACGGTCGGCTGCTTGAAGTCGGGCGCCAGGGTGTCGACCACCATCTGGCTGCTGCTCGCCGGCGGCGTGTTCTGGTTGTACGGGTCGGCCGAGAACTCCGGCGGCATGGTGCAGGTGGTGTTGCTGGCGAACGGCTGGCAGCTGAAGGTGGCGATGGTCAGGCCGTTGTTCTGGTACGGGTTGGTCAGCCACACGCCCAGGGTGTTGGCCTGGAACAGGCCGATGCCGCCGCGCAGCTGCATCAGCTGGTCGCCGTCGAAGGTGTACTTGAACGAGGCGCGCGGCTGCAGCACGCCGTTGCCGTCGATGGTGTTGTCGTTGCGGAAGCCGAAGGCCTCCTCGAAGTCCGCGTTGTAGATCGGCTTGTCCGAGGTCTTGGGCAGGTCGTAGCGCAGGCCGTACTGGACCGACAGGTTGTCGTTGACCTGCCAGGTGTCCTGGGCGAAGAAGCCGTACTGGCGCAGCGTCCAGCGCGCGGCGACGTCGCCGAGGGTGAAGCCCGGCGCCGGCTGGTACAGGTCGAAGCGGGTGTACTCGCCCGCCTCGAAGGCGTCGATGCCGTCGAAGGTGTAGGCGCCGAACTGGGTGCGGCCGAACAGGTTGTAGAACTTGTCCTGCTGGTAGTCGAAGCCGCCCTTGAACTCGTGGTCGCCCACGTACCAGGTGCCGGCCAGGAAGGTCTTCCAGGTCTTCACGCCGAGATCGTTGTAGTGCGAGAACTGCTCCTCGCCCAGGTCGACGTACGGGTTGCGGCCGTTCGGCAGCCCGGTGACGGGATCGGTGCCGAGGTTGATGACGATCTGCGGCTGGTCGCCGCTCAGGCCGTTGCGGCCGACGAAGTAGTCGGTGTAGGAGATCGACGCCTCGGTCGAGAAGTTCTCGGTCCAGTCGTCGTACAGGTTCAGCACGTAGTTGTCGTTCTCGCGCTCGCGGGCGTACCAGTAGCTGGACAGGGCGACGCCGTTGTTGGAGAAGCCGTTGAGCACCGGCTCGGTCTCGCGGACCTGGTTGTAGCGGAAGCTCAGGCGGTGGAAGTCGTTGATGTTCCAGTCGATCTTGCCGAGGAAGCGCTTGGAGTCGGTGTTGACGCTGGACGAGCTCAGGCTGCCCGGGCGCAGGCCCAGTCCCTCGGCGACCGAGATGATGCGGTCGATGTCGGCCTGGGTCAGGCCGTTGATCTCGGTGCTGGCGCCCGAGCCCATCGGGCCGAAGTCCGGACCCGGCGCGATGATCTTGCTTTCTTCGTAGCTGCCGAAGAAGAACAGCTTGTCCTTGATGATCGGCCCGCCGAAGGTGACGCCGGCGGTCCAGTTCTTGTCGTAGCCGTTGAACGGGCGGTCGTCGCCCATGATCTTGTCGCCGGTCAGGTTGTCGGCGTCGGTGTAGGCGTAGTAGACCGAACCGTGGAACTCGTTGGTGCCGGACTTGGTGACCGCGTTGATGTTGGCGCCGACCGAACGCGCGTTGGTGACGTCGTAGTTCGCGGTCGAGATGCTGTATTCCTCGATCGAGTCCTGCGAGATCGGCGTGCCCACGTACGGCAGGCCGTTGGCCTCCAGGCCGAACGGATCGTTCACGCCGACCGCGTCGACGCTGATGTTGTTCATGCGGCTGTTCTGGCCGAGGGCCGAGATCTCGCCGCGGGCGCGGTCGGTGATGTTGACGCGCGGATCGAGGCGGGCGACGTTCTGGATGGAACGGCCCGGGGTCGGGGTCGCGTCCAGCTCCTGGCGGCTGAGGTTGGTGCCCAGGCCGTGGCTGTCGGAGGCGAACACCTCGGGGATGCGGGTGCCGACGACGGTGACGGTCTCCAGCGAGGTCACGTCGGGGTTCAGGCGCGCGTCCACCTCGGCGACCTTGTCCAGGCCCAGGTAGACCGCGTCCTCGGTGCTGGCGCCGGTGCCTTCCTTGCTGATGGTGATCGTGTACGGACCACCCACGCGCAGGCCGCGCGCGCTGTAGTTGCCGCTGGCGTCGGTGGTCGCGCGGCTGATGGTGCCGGACTCGACGTGGGTGATGGTCACCTCGGCGCCGGCGACCGGCTGGCCCTCGGCGTTGACGACGTGGCCGGCGACGCCGGCGGACGTGCTCTGCGCGAACACGGGGGCGGCGGCGAGCGCGGCGATCAGGGCCAGCGACAGCCGGGACAGGCGGGCGCGATGCGGATGCGACATGACAGGACCTCGGTGCGGAAGGACGGCAGTCGGCCGGGACGCCTTGCGGTGTCCGGCCTCTGAGAACGCGGGTGATTCCCCGACCCGAACGGCGGCGTACGGGTTAACTACAGTTTAACAGCATGCCGGTCGCCGATGGCGGCCCCGTGACGGGAACGTGACGAAACGGCCGCCGGGAGCTTGCCTGATCCGGCCTGCTGTACGCCCACGGCCGGATCCAACCCTTTGCCAGAATTGGCATTTTGCCCATTGGCACACCCTGCCGGGGCCCGCCTCAGGCCCCCGGCAGGCCGCCACGCAGGTAGGCGCCGATGCCGTCCAGCAGCATCTGCACCGAGATCGCCACCAGCAGCATGCCCATCAGCCGCTCGACCGCGGTCAGCACCCGCGCGCCCAGCCACTTGTAGAGGTAGGTCGCCGAGAACAGGATCGCCGCGGCCGCGCCCCAGGCGATCAGCAGGGCCAGGCTCCAGTCGGCCAGCCGGCCCGGCTCGTTGCTGCCCATCAGCATCACCGCGGCCATGCCCGAGGGGCCGGCGATCAGCGGCACGGCCATCGGCACGATGAAGGGCTCGCCCTCCGGCAGTTCGCCCATCAGTCCTTCCGGCGGCGGGAAGATCATGCGGATGCCGATCAGGAACAGCACGATGCCGCCGGCGATCGACACCGATTCCTGCTGCAGGTGCATCAGCTCCAGCACGTACTTGCCGCCCCACAGGAACAGCATCAGCACGCCGAGCGCGATCGCCAGTTCGCGCGCCAGCACCGCGCGCTGGCGGCGCTGCGGCAGGTGGCGCAGCAGGCCGAGGAACACCGGGATGTTGCCGAGCGGATCGAGGATCAGGAACAGCAGCAGCGCGGCGGAAGCGATGGTCATGGGGTTGCCCGGGCGGCGGGCGGTCCCCGCCTCTGTGGAACGAGCCTAGCGGAGCGCCGCCGTTTCGCGAAGGCGGGCCGGGTGCTGCGCGGCTCGCCGGCGGCGCCTCATCCCGCGCGCGACGGCAGCGTCGGCAAGCCGGTCGCGCCGATGGCGGGTGCCCACACGGTGCCGCGGTGCGCGGCGCCCGCGGGCGACAGCAAGGTCACGCACGCGTCGGCGTACGACGCCGGGTCGCGCGCCAGCACGTCGTCCTCTTCGACGTAGGCCAGCGCACGCAGCGCGGTGCGCATCGGCCCGGGCTGCAGCGCCGACACCCGCACCGGGCCGCCGGCGAGTTCGGCATGCAGGCTGTGCATCAGGCCGATGCGGCCGTGCTGGGCGGCGCCGTAGCCGCCCCAGTAGGCCTGGCCGACGCGTTCCGGATCGTCGACCACGAACACCACGGCCGCGTCCGGCGCGCGCAGCAGCAGCGGCAGGCAAGCCTGGGTCAGCCACGCGGGCGCGGTCAGGTTGACGTGCACCGCGCGGGCGAAGGCGGCCGGGTCGGTGTGGAGCAGCGGGGTCAGGCCGCGGAATTCGGCGGCGCAGTGCAGCAGACCGTCGAGGCGGCCGAGTTCGCCGTCCAGGCGCGCGGCGAGTTCGGCGTAGTCGTCAGGAGCGGCGCCTTCGAGGTCGAGCGGGTACAGCAACGCCTCGCCGCCGTCGTCGGCGATCGCGTCGTACAGGCGGTTCAACTTCGGCACCCGCCGGCCGAGCAGGACCACGGTCGCGCCGGCGCGCGCGCAGGCGCGCGCGGCCACGCTGCCGAGGCCGCCGTGCGCGCCGGCGACGAGCACCACGCGCCCGGCCAGCGCCCGTGCTTCGCTCACGCCTTGTGCACCTCGGCGAGCATGCGCGCCAGCTCGCCGGACTCCGCGAGCTCGAGGGTGATGTCGCAGCCGCCGATCAGCTCGCCGTTGATGAACAGCTGCGGGAAGGTCGGCCAGTTGGAGTAGCGCGGCAGGTTGGCGCGGATCTCCGGCTCCTCGAGCACGTTGATGGTGTGCAGCCCGGTCGCGCCGGCGCCCTTGAGCGCCTGCACGGTGCGGCTGGAAAAGCCGCACATCGGGAACTGCGGCGTGCCCTTCATGAACAACACGACCGGGTGGCCTTCGACCTCGGCCCGGATCCGTTCCAGCACGGACATGGACTGCTTCTCCTGCGGGACCGCCGCCGCGCGCTGACGGCCGGCGACGGGGGTGGGGGTAGAATCGCGATTGTAAGCCTTCACGCGGCGGCGCACGCCCCGCCCCTTCCCCGACAGGAGTCCTCCATGGCCATCGAACTGCCTCCCCTGCCCTTCGAGCGCACCGCGCTGGAACCGCACATCTCCGGCGAAACGATCGACTACCACTACGGCAAGCACCACAAGGCCTACGTGGACAACCTCAACAAGATGATCGCCGGCACCGAGTTCGAGGCGATGCCGCTGGAGGAGATCGTCCGCAAGTCGCAGGGCGGCATGTTCAACAACGCCGCGCAGGTGTGGAACCACACCTTCTACTGGAACTGCCTGTCGCCCAAGGGCGGCGGCGAGCCCACCGGCAAGGTCGCCGACGCGATCGCCAGGGCGTTCGGCGGCTTCGACAAGTTCAAGGAGCAGTTCAGCGACACCGCGGTCAAGACCTTCGGCTCCGGCTGGGCCTGGCTGGTGCAGCGCCCGGACGGCGCGCTGGCGCTGGCGTCCACGCCCAACGCGGTCACCCCGCTCACCGGCGAGGACACCGCGCTGCTGACCTGCGACGTGTGGGAGCACGCCTACTACATCGACTACCGCAACGCGCGGCCGAAGTACGTCGAGGCGTTCTGGAACCTGGTCAACTGGGACTTCGTCGCCGCGAACATGCGCTGAGCGGGCTCATCGAAACGGAAACGGCCGGGCATGTCCCGGCCGTTTTCTTTTTCGCGGCAGCGCGCCGGAACGCGACGGCTCCCCGGGATCAGTCCCCGCGCAGGCGCGCGACGACCGGCGCGACCTGTGCTTCGCGCCCGAGCGCGGCGCCGACCCGCGCGAGCGCATCGGCGAGCGCGGCCGGATCGTCCGCGCGCAGGGTGGCGTGGCCGACCTTGCGGCCGGCGCGCGGCGACTTGCCGTAGTCGTGCCAGTGGCCGCCCGCTTCGGCCAGCACCGGCACGGCCGGCGGCAGTTCGCCGATCCAGTTGAGCATGCACGCGGTGCCGACCATGCGCGTGTCGCCCAGCGGCAGGCCGAGCACCGCGCGCAGGTGGTTCTGGAACTGCGACGTCTCGCTGCCCTCGATGGTCCAGTGGCCGGAGTTGTGCACGCGCGGCGCGAGTTCGTTGGCAAGCAACTCGCCGTCGCGCAGGAACAGCTCGAGCGCGAACACGCCGACGTAGTCGAGCGCCTCCGCCAGCCGCCGCGCGTAGTCCCGGGCCGTCGCCTGCAACGCCGGGTCCGCGCTGGCGGGCGCGAGGCTGGCCGACAGGATGCCGTCCACATGCCGGTTCTCGGTCAGCGGCCAGGTGCGCAGCTCGCCGTCGCGGCCGCGCACGGCGATCACCGACAGCTCGCGTTCGAACGGCACGAAGGCCTCGAGAATCAGCCCGACCGTGTCCGCCTGCGCGCCGAGCGCGGCCCAGGCGTCGTCGGCGCCCGCGCCTGAACGCTCCGGACGGATACGGAACTGGCCCTTGCCGTCGTAGCCGAGGCGGCGGGTCTTGAGGATGCACGGCGTGCCGATGCGCGCGATCGCGGCGTCGAGGTCGGCGCGGGAGGCCACCGCGGCGAATTCCGGCACCGGGATGCCGAGCTCGCGGAACAGGGTCTTCTCCGCCAGCCGGTCCTGCACGGTACCGAGCGCGCGCGGATTGGGGAACACCGGCACCCGCGCCGCCAGCCACTGCGCCGACTCGGCCGGCACGTTCTCGAAGTCGAAGGTGGCGACGTCGACCCGGGACGCGAACTCCGCCAGCGCGCGCTCGTCGCGGTAATCGCCGACCACCATCGGCGCGAACTGCCCGGCGCAGGCGTCGGCGGCGGTGTCCATCACCAGGAAGCGCAGGCCGAGCGGCGCGCCCGAAAGCGCGAGCATGCGGGCCAGCTGCCCGCCGCCGAGGATGCCGACGGTGGTCATCGGCGGGGATCGTCGTTGCCGACGACCTCCTCGGTCTGGCGCGCCCGGAACGCGGCCAGCGCGTCGCGGATGTCGGGGAATTCCGCCGCCAGCATCGCCGCCGCGAACAGCGCCGCGTTGGCGGCGCCGGCGTTGCCGATCGCGAAGGTCGCGACCGGGATCCCGGCCGGCATCTGCACGATCGACAGCAGCGAGTCCAGGCCGTTCAGCGCGCGGCTCTGGACCGGCACGCCCAGCACCGGCACCGGCGTCTTCGCCGCCAGCATGCCGGGCAGGTGGGCCGCGCCGCCGGCACCGGCGACGATCGCGCGCAGGCCGCGCGCCTGCGCGGTGGCGGCGTATTCGAACAGCACGTCGGGCGTGCGGTGCGCCGACACCACGCGCACCTCGTGCGGCACGCCGAGCGCGGCGAGGCGTTCGGCCGCGTGCTGCATCGTCTCCCAGTCGGAGCGCGAGCCCATCACGACGCCGACCAGCGGGTCGGCCTGGCGAGTCGCATTGGCGGGCATGGTCGTCCCCTGTCGCAAAGACGTATTCTACCGGGCCCGCGCGCACGAAAGGGACGCCATGGACCGCAAGCTGCTCGACATCCTCGCCTGCCCGGCGACGCGCCAGCCGCTGGCGCTGCTGGAGGCGCGCGGCCTCGAGCTGCTGAACCAGGCGGTCGCCGCCGGCGCCCTGAAGCGGGTGGACGGCACGCCGCAGGCCGAGCCGCTGCGCGAGGCCCTGATCACCCGCGACCGCCGTCTGGCCTACCGCATCGACGACGGCATCCCGGTGCTGCTGGCCGAGGAAGGCATCGCCACCGGCCAAGTCGCCGACTTCCCGCGCGAATGAGCGCGGTGCTCCCGGACGTCGCGCCGCCGCCGGCCGAGGTCATCGCCGCCGACATCGCCCGCGCCCTGGCCGAGGACCTCGGCAGCGGCGACGTCACCGCGCAGCTGCTGCCGGACGGCGCCGCCGACGCCTACCTGCTGTGCAAGGAGGACGCGGTCGTGTGCGGGCGGCCGTGGTTCGACGCCTGCCATCGCGCGCTGGACCCGGACGTGCGCATCCGCTGGCGCGTGCGCGAGGGCGAGCGGGTCGCCGCCGGCACCGTCATCGCCACCCTCGCCGGCCGCGTCCACACCCTGGTCAGCGCCGAGCGCACCGCGCTCAATTTCCTGCAGACCCTGAGCGGCACCGCGACCACCACCGCGCATTACGTCGAGGCGGTGCGCGGGACCGGCACCCGCATCCTCGACACCCGCAAGACGCTCCCCGGCCTGCGCCTCGCGCAGAAGTACGCGGTGCGGGTGGGCGGCGGCTGCAACCACCGCATCGGCCTGTTCGACGCGGTGATGCTGAAGGAGAACCACGTGCGCGCCGCCGGGTCGATCGAGGCCGCGGTCGCCGCCGCCCGCGCGCTGCACCCGCAGTTGCCGTTGATCGTCGAGGTGGAATCGCTGGAAGAACTGGTGCAGGCGCTGCGCGCCGGCTGCACCCGCGTGCTGATCGACGACTTCAGCCCGGAGATGCGGCGCGAGGCGGTGCGGATCGCGCGGGCGGCGCCGTTCGACGGCCGCATCCCGCTGGAAGCCTCCGGCAGCGTCGACCTCGCCGGCCTGCGCGCGGTCGCCGCCGACGGCGTGGACTACGTTTCGATCGGCGCGCTGACCAAGCACGTGCGGGCGATCGACCTGTCGATGAAGCTGGGGCCGGCGCCGTAGAGGAGCTTGCTCCGCTGCGATGAGCCGATCCCGCCTCGCGGCAAGGGGAGCAAGCTCTGCTCTACGCACCGGCGCAGCAATCCCGCCTCGGGGAAGCGAAGCAAGCTCCGCTCTGCGCACCGGCGCAGCAATCCCGCCTCGGGCAAGCGGAGCAAGCTCCGCTCTGCGTATCGGCGCAGGGATCCGGCCTGCGCGGCCGACGCGCGGGCCGTCGGGGTCAGCGCAGCAGCGCCGCGCCCCAGATCGCCGCCAGGCCGAGCGCCGCCAGGCCCACCCACCACCACGGCGAGATCCCACCGCGCACCGCGGCCGGCTCGACCTTGGCGGCCGGCGGCTGCAGCGGTTCGCCCTGACCCGGCGCGACCACGCGGAAACGCAGGGTGTCGAAACCGACCTCGTCGCCCGGCCGCGCGAGCCCGCGCTGGATCCGGCGACCATTGAGGAAGCTGCCGTTGGTCGAGCCCAGGTCCTCGATCTGCAGGCCGTCGTTGGTCGGCACCAGGCGCGCGTGCTGGCGCGACAGCCCGGCCTCGTCCAGGTGCAGCGCGCACTCGCTGGAGCGGCCGATCACGGTCGGCCCGACCAGCGGATAGCTGCGGCCGAAACCTTCGCCCGACACCCCGCGCAGCACGTACTTCGGTAGCACCGGCCGCACCGCGGTCGCGCCCGGATCGTCGTTGGCCGGCGGCGGCAGGTGGCCGGCGTGCGGCTGCCGGGCCGGGGACGGCGTGTCGATCGCGGCCAGGCGGGCCTGGATCCGGTCGAAGCTGACGCTGTCGCCGGGGCGCAGCGCGATCAGGCCGTCCACCGCGCGGCCGTTGACGCTGACCGTGGTGCCGTGCGGCACCTGCAGCATCACCCCGTTGGCGGTGACGTGCAACTCGCAATGCTGCGGCAGCACGCCGGGGCGGTCGATGACGATGTTGGCGCCCGGATCGGAACCGACCCGGTTGATGCCGGGGCCAAGCAGGACCTGCGGGTGCTCGCCGCCAGGGAACACGAGTTTCATGCCGTCACCGGATGCTGCTGGGAAAGCGGAAAGGTTGATCACGCGGCCGTGAAGCCGGCGCCAAGTCTAGCTTGCCGACCGCCGCCCGGAACCCCACAGTAGTCGCATGCCGAGCCTGTTGCTTTTGATGATCGCGCTGGCGATCGGAGTCCTCGCCTGGACCAGCGCCCGCGCCGCCGCCGAGCGCGCCGGCGAGGTCGGCCGCGCCGCCTGCGAGGCGGCTGGGGTGCAGTGGCTGGACCAGACCGTGCACGCCAGTGGCGTGCGCCTGTGCCGCGGCGAGGACGGGCGGCTGGGGCTGGAGCGCAGCTTCCGGTTCGAATATTCCGAGGACGGCGCGGACCGCCACGTCGGCCGGCTGGTCCTGCGCGGGACCCGGCTGGTGTCGTTCAGCGGGCCGGCCCGGGGGACCTCGGTGCTGCGGATGCACTAGCCGCGGCGTCCCCTACTTCACCACCCGAAGGTGCGGCGCGCCGCGGCGCGGCGGCGCGGGTGCGTCGCCGCCGTCCTCCGGCGGCGCCGGCGGCTCGTCGTCCGGGCCGGTGGCGAGCCCATCGTCGGGCAGCGCCATGCCCTGCCCGGTTTCGCGCGCGTAGATCGCCAGGATCGCGCCGACCGGCACCACCACCGGGTAGCTGACGCCGCCGAAGCGGGCGGTGAAGCTGACCGCGTCGTTGCCCATTTCCAGGGTGGCCACCGCGCGCGCCGCGATGTTGAGCACGACCTTGCCGTCGTTGACCGCGTGCGCCGGTACCTGCACGCCCGGCTGGCTGGCGTCCACCAGCAGGTGCGGGGTCATGCCGTTGTCGGCAATCCATTCGTACAGCGCCCGCAGCAGGTACGGACGATGGCTGGTCATCGCGTGGGCGGCATCCGTCATGCCGGCAGTGTAGCGGCTCGGGGCGCGACGGGCCGCGCCGGCCGCGGGACACGCGTCAGCGGACGCGGTCCCAGCCAACCTGCCGGCGCCGGTCCTGGCCGCCGCGACGGTCGTTCCGGTCCAGTTCGAAGCGGATTTCCTCGCGGCGGTCGTGCCCCTGCCGGCGGTCCCTGCCCGAGCGCCGCTCCCGTCCACGCGGGCCGCCGGGTGTCTGCTCGCTGGCCATGCCTGCCTCCCGCGGCCGAAGGGCCGCCGGCGCAGCGTCACGCGCCGGACAGCCGCCGTCAAGCGGCCGTCCGGGCGGCGTGTCCGGCGGCGCTCAGTCGCCGATGTGCGCCCTCAGCCAGTCGTTGACCGTCTCGTGCCAAAGCACGCTGTTGCGCGGCTTCAGCACCCAGTGGTTCTCGTCCGGGAAATACAGGAACTTCGATTCGATGCCCTTGCGCTGCAGCGCGGTGAACGCCGCGATGCCCTGCTCGACCGGGATGCGGAAGTCCTGCTGGCCGTGGATCACCAGCATCGGCACCCGCCAGTCCTTGACGTGGTTGATCGGATTGAACCGCTCGTACGCGTCCGGATGCTCCCAGGGCGTGCCGCCGTTCTCCCATTCGCTGAACCACAGCTCCTCGGTGCTGTAGCCCATCATCCGCGCGTCGAACACGCCGTCGTGGTCGACCAGGCACTTCCATGGCTGGTTCCACACGCCGGCGATCCAGTACACCATGTAGCCGCCGTAGCTCGCGCCCAGCGCGCAGGCCTTGTCGCCGTCGAGGAACGCATACCGCTGCTGCGCCGCGGCCCAGCCCTTCTGCAGGTCCTCGAGCGGACGGTCGCCCCAGTGCCGGCTGATCGCGTCGGTGAAGGCCTGGCCGTAGCCGGTCGAACCGTGGAAGTCGATCATCACCACCGCGTAGCCCTGCCCCGCGTAGGTCTGCGGGTTCCAGCGGTAGCTCCAGCCGTTGCCGAAGCTGCCCTGCGGGCCGCCGTGGATCAGGAATGCGACCGGGTAGGTCTTGCCCTCCTGCCAGTTCCACGGTTTGACCACGTAGCCGTGCACGGTCTCGTCGTTCCAGCCCTTGAAGGTGAACTGCTCGTAGTCGCCGAAGCGCACGTCCGGCAGCAGCTCGCCCGCGCTCGGCGTGATCGCGCGTTCGGGCGCGCCGCCGATGCCGCCGACGAAGACCTGGTCGCCGCTCTTGAGGCTGTTGCGCGTCCATGCCGCGGTCGCGCCGGCGAGGCCGAAGCTGCCGATGCTGCCGTCGCCGATCGCCTTGGTCGCCTCGCCGCTGGCCACGTCCACCGCGAACAGCGGGTGCTCGCCCAGGTCCTGCGCGGTGGTGTAGAGCGTGCGGCCGTCGGCTGACAGGGTGATCCCGTCCGCGGAGCGGTCCCACTGCGGCGCGATCTCCCGCAGCTGGCCGCTGGCCAGGTCCATCGCCATCAGCGCGAAGCGGTCGGCCTCGAAGCCCGGTCGCTTCATCGCGCGGTAGTACAGCGTCTTGCCGTCGGCGCTGAACACCGGGCCGGCGTCCCAGGCCTTGTTGGCCTCGGTCAGGTTGCGCGCCGCGCCCTTGCCGCCTGCGTCGAGCCGGTACAGGTCGAAGTTGGTGGACCAGGGCTCGCCATGGTCGGACTTGCGCGCGCTGACGACCAGCGACTTGCCGTCCGGCGACCAGGCGACATCGCCCATGTCGCCGAAGGGCTTGGACGGCACGTCGGCGATCAGGTCGGCGCCGACCAGGGTCGCGGACTTCGCCGCGCCCTCGCCCGCCGGCAGGTCGACCACGAACAGGCGGTTGAGGCGGCCGTCCGCCCACGTATCCCAGTGGCGGATGAAGAGGCGATCGAACAGCACGCCGCTGGAGGACGGCTTCGCCTCGAGCTTCTGCTTCGTGCAGGCGAGGTCGCCCTTGCAGTCGGGGAACGCGCCGATGCTGACCACCACGCGCTTGCCGTCGGGCGACAGCTTGTAGGCGTCCACGTCCACCGGCAGGTCGGTGAGCTGGCGCGGCGCGCCGCCTTCGACCGGGATCGCGTAAAGCTGCGAGCTGCCCGACTTGCCGCTGAGGAAATACACGCTACGTCCGTCCGGCGCGAACGACGGCGAATTGACGTTCCAGCCTTCCGGGGTCAGCCGCACCGGCGGCGCGGCGTCTCGCGCGACCAGGTTCTCGATCCACAGCGAGGTAGCCGCCTTGTTGGCGTCGTAGTCGACCACGCGCTTCGCGAACACCAGCTGGCGGCCATCGGGCGACAGCGTGGGCGCGGAAAAGCGGTCGAGGGTGGCGAGCTCGCGCGGCTGCAGGCCGTGCGGCGCGGCCGCCAGCGCGGGCAGCGCGGCGGCGAGCAGCAACGGCAGGAAGGCATGGCGTGGGGACATGGCGAAGGCTCCGGCTTGCGAAGAAGGAGACGGCCGGTGGCGAGCGCCACCGGCTGGAAGGCGCCGCGGCCTAGCGCGGGCCGGGTTCGACGTCGCCCAGCGCGTTGCGGCGCGCGCCGGTGCGGTACAGCAGCCAGGCGACCACGGCGAGCACGCCGAGGCCGACCCACTGGCCGAACTGCAGCTGCGCCGGCGCCGCCAGCACGTCCGCGCGCCCGGAGGCGACGATCGGGATCGCGATCAGGATCCCGGTCAGCGCCTCGCCGGTGATCAGGCCGGCGGAGAACAGCGTGCCCGGGCGGTGGATGCGGTCGCGCTCGGCCTCGTCGTGCGGCGCGACCTTGTGCCGGCGCTCGACGAAATGCGCGAGCAGGCCGCCGAGGAAGATCGGCACCATCAGCTCCAGCGGCAGGTAGATGCCGATCGCCGCGGCCAGCACCGGCACCCGGAAGTGCGCGCCGCGCGCCTTGAGCAGCTCGTCCAGCGCGATGATCGCGGCGCCGACGGCGGCACCGACGCCGATCATGCCCCACGGCAGGTGGCCGCCGAACAGGCCCTGCGCGACCGACGCCATCAGCGTCGCCTGCGGCGCGGCCAGCGAATTGGGATGCTCCGGCGTCGGCGCGCCGATCCCGTAGGCCGCGGCCAGCAGGTTCAGCACCGGCGCCATGATCAGCGCGCAGGAAAACGCGCCGATGCCGAGCATCAGCTGTTGCTTCCACGGGGTCGCGCCGACCAGGTAGCCGGCCTTGAGGTCCTGCAGGTTGTCGCCGCCGACCGCCGCCGCGCAGCACACGACCGCCCCAATCATGATCGCGGCCACCGCGCCGATCTTCGAATCCGCGCCGAGCAGCAGCATCAGCACCACCGACGCGAACAGGATCGTGGCGATGGTGATGCCCGACACCGGGTTGTTGGAGCTGCCGACCAGGCCGGCGAGGTACGCCGACACCGACACGAACAGGAAGCCGGCGACGACCATGATGATCGCCATCGGCACGCTGACCGCCCAGTTGCCGACGATCGCCTGGTACAGCGCCAGCAGCGGCAGCACGAACAGCACCAGCGCGATCAGCATCCACTTCATCGGCAGGTCGCGCTCGGTCTCCGCGACCGGACCGCCGCTGCCCTTGCGCGCCGCCGCGATGCCGCTGCGGATGCCCGACACCAGCGACTTGCGCAGCGAGAACAGGGTCCACACGCCGCCGATCAGCATCGCGCCGACACCGAGGTAGCGGATCTTCGCCGACCAGATCGCGTACGCCGCGTCGGCCGCGCTGGCGCCGGCGACCTGCGCGGCCAGCGCCGGATCGCCGCCGAGGAAGAAGGCGTGGTAGAGCGGAATGCCAATATGCCAGGACAGGATGCTGCCCGACACCACCACGATGCCGATGTTGAGGCCCACGATGTAGCCGACGCCGAGCAGCGCGGGCGACAGGTTGGTGCCGATGTAGCCGAGGTACTTGCCGAGGAAACCGGCCTCGGCCCAGGTGTCCGGGATCATCCGGAAGCCGCTCGCGGCCGCCGCCTTCACCACCGAACCGACGATCGCCGAGAAGGCGAGGATCTTCAGCCCGGGGCCCGGATTCTCGCCCGCCTTGAGCACCTCCGCCGCGGCCTTGCCCTCCGGGAACGGCAGCGGCTCGTCGACGATCATCGAGCGCCGCAGCGGCACCGAGAACAGCACGCCGAGCAGGCCGCCGAGGCCGGCGATCGCCAGCACCCACGAATAACGGAAGTCCTGCCAGTAGCCGAGGATGATCAGCGCCGGGATGGTGAAGATCACGCCGGCCGCGATCGAGGAACCGGCGGAGGCGCCGGTCTGCACGATGTTGTTCTCGAGGATGGTGCCGCCGCCGAGCAGGCGCAGCACGCCCATCGACACCACCGCCGCGGGGATCGCGGTGGCGATGGTCAACCCGGCGAACAGGCCGAGGTAGGCATTCGCGGCGGACAGGATCACCGCCAGCACCATCGACAGCAGGATGGCGCGGAGGGTCAGTTGCGGCACGGCGGGCTGGCTCATCGCGTCCCCAGGCGAATGGAATCCGCGCACCGTACGGCGAAAACCGCGTGCAAGTCCAGTGCGCGGCGACCGCGGGCGGGCCGCCGCGCACCGCCCGTCAAGGGCGGCCGACCGCCTTGGCGCCGCCGCCGATGTACTTGTCGAAGAAGGCCAGCATCTTCGTGTACAGGTTGAGGTTGGCCTCCTCGCCGTAGAAACCGTGCATCTCGTCGGGCTGCAGGATCACGACCTCCGGCGGGTGCCCGGCGCCCTTGAGGGCGTCGCGCATTTCCTCGGTGTGCTCGTGCGGCGCGCGCACGTCCTTCAGGCCTGCCGCGAGGAAGACCGGCGCGGTGATCCTGCCCGCGAGCGAAACGGGCGAGCGCCGCTCCAACTCGGCCGGGTCGGTGCCGATCGTCCGCCGCAGGTAACGCTGGCCTGATTCGCGCGCGGCGATGTCGCCTTTCTTGTACAGCATGTCGAGGTCGTAAACGCCGACGTAGCCGACCGCGCACTGGTACAGGTCCGGCTGCGTGGCCACCCCCATCAGCGAGGCGTAGCCGCCGTAGCTACCGCCGTAGATGCAGATGCGGTTGGGGTCCGCATAGCCCTGCTCGACGACCCAGCGGGTGACGTCGGTCAGGTCGTCCTGCATCTTCTCGCCCCATTCGCCGTGGCCGCTGTCCTCGAACGCCTGGCCGTAGCCACCCGATCCACGGAAGTTGAGTTGCACCACGAGGTAGCCGCGGTTGGCCAGCATCTGCGCTTCCGGGTTGAAGCCCCACTCGTCGCGGACGCCGATCGGGCCGCCATGCGGATTGATGATGGTCGGCAGTCCCTTGGCTCCGCCGCGCGGGATGGTGAGGTAGCCGTATTCGGTCACGCCGTCGCGCGTCTTGAAGGAGAACGGACGCACTTCCGCCATCAGCGCCGGGTCGAGCGACGGGCGGCTCTTCATCAGGAAGCGCACGGACCCGGTATCGCGGTCGAACAGGTAGAGCTGACCCGGATCGGTCGCGCTGCGCACCGACACCACGACCTTCTTGCCATCGACCGTCGCGCTGGTGAAGTCCACCAGCCGGCCGGGGAAGGCGCTGGACAGGGCGGCGTAGACCTTGGCGTCGGGATGGTCGCGATCGATCATCTCCACGTGCGGCGCGCCGGCGGTAGTGACCACGCCGAGCAGGGTGTGGCGGTCGGACGCGACCAGGAACCCGGAAGGGTCCGCCGCGGGATCCTGGTAGAGGGTGTGGAAGCTGTCGTCGGCCGGATCCAGCAGGCCGAACGCGGCCGGCCCCTTGCCGTCGTCCGCGAGGACGTAGATGCGCCCGTCGGCACCCGTGCCTATCACGTGCAGCTGCCTTCCCTTCTCGAGCGAACGATTGACCAGGGTCCAGCTGTCGTCCTCCTCCCGGCGATACAGCTCGGAATGCTGGTCGTAGCTGCCGTCGGGCGCCTTGTCGAAATAGCAGTTCGCGTAGCGCGGCTCGCGCTTCGCATCGAGGATCAGCTGGCAGTCCTCGCGCGGCGCGCGCGCCAGCACGCGGCGGCGGCCGGTGACGGTGTCGATCGAGATCACCTGGTTGCGCCCGCCCGGGGCGCTGTCGGTGATCGTCATGATCGCCCGGGCTTCGTCGCCCGGCATCGGGTCGAGCATTTCGTAATGCTCGTTGAAGTGCACGACCTTGTCGCGGCCCTGCAGGCTCTGCGCGCTGTAGGACACCAGGCTGCGCGGACGGCTCCCGTCGGCGTCCATCGCGTACCACTCGCCGGTACCGAACGGCGAGGCGTAGGTGCCGAAATTCTTCTGCGAGGTGTACATCAGCCGGTTCGGGCCCACCCAGTAGAAGCTGCCGACGCTCTCATTGTTGGTCAGGCTGGTGACCCGGACGAACTTCATGTCCTCCAGCCGGAGCACGGCCAGCGACATCGTGTCGTCCTGCTGGACGGTGAGCGCCAGGTAGCGGCCATCCGGCGAGATCTTGGTCGCGCTGTACTGCGCGTGCTTCACGAATTCCTCGATTGGGATCCGGTCCGCCGCCCCTGCCATCGCCGGCGCCATCCCCGACGCGAGCGCCATCATCCCGATCAACATTCCGAATCGCATTTTTTCCATTCCCCGTTTATCGAAAAGCCCGACGGGACAAGCCGCTGGGCGGTCATTCCAGCCCTGCCGGTCAGGGCGCCGCGGTGGTCGAGGCGGCCGCGGCGGCGGAAGCCGCGCCCGACGCGCCGATGTTGCGGTCGAGGAACGCCAGCAGCCGCGCATAGAACTGCGCACGGTGCTCCTCGGTGAAGAACCCGTGGCCCTCGGTGCGCACGAACAGCGTCTCGACCGGCACTCCGGCCGCGCGCAGCGCCTTCTCCATGCGCTCGCTGTGCTCGATGGGCGCCCGTTCGTCCTTGCCGCCGGCGGCGAGGAAAACCGGGACCTTGATGCTGCCGGCCAGGTTGACCGGCGAAACCTTGCCCAGCTCGGCCGGGTCGCCGACCCACTCGCGCAGGTAGGTACGGCCCGACTCCAGCTGGCGCGTGTCGCCTTCGCGGAACATCAGCGGCAGGTCGTAGACCCCGACGTAGCCGGCGGCGCAACGGTACAGCGACGGCTCCCTGGCCGCGCCCATCAGCGCCGCATAGCCCCCGTAGCTGGCGCCGTAGATGCAGATGCGGGCCGGATCGGCGATGCCCTCGGCCACCGCCCAGCGGGTACCGTCCGTGACGTCGTCCTGCATGCGGCCACCCCATTCGCGGCCACCCGCCTGTTCGAACGCGCGGCCGTGGGCGCCGGAACCGCGGAAATTGATCTGGAGGACGGCGTATCCGGCGGCGGCGAGCACCTGCGGGTCGGTATCGTAGCCCCACGAATCGAAGATTCCGAAAGGCCCGCCGTGCGGCAGCACGACCATGGGCAACCGCTTGCCGTCGCTGCCGCGCGGCAGCGTGACGTAACCGTGGATGCGCTGGCCGTCACGCGCCGCGAACTCGATCGGCCGCATCGTCGCCATCGCTTCCGGGTCCTGCCACTCCCGGCGCGCGAGCATAAAGCCCGCCTTCTTGGCGACGGTGTCGAAGAGATAGAAGGATCCCGGGTCGCGATCGCTGCTGACCTCGACCATGGCCAGCCTGCCGTCGGCGGTCTTCGAGGTGATCCGCACCGTGTGGCCGGCGAATGCCGCTTCCAGGCTGCGGTACAGCTTCGCCTCGGCCGAGGCCTCGTCGAAGAACAATGTCCGCGGCTTGCCGTCGGCGACGAACGCGCCCACCGGAGCCGGATACGGCGTGCCGAGCGCACGGATCACCTCGACCGGGTCGCTGTCGTCGTCGCGCAGCACCTGGCGCCGGCTGCCGTCGCGCGGATCGAAGGCCACGATCGCGTCCGGGCCCTGCGCCTGCTCGACGCGCAGGTAGGCGATCCGGCCATCGGCGGAGAAGCCGAGCGGCACCTCGACGTGGCCGCTGGAGGCTTCGTTGTTGAGCTCGCGCCATGCCGAGGTGTCGGTCCAGTCGGAGTCGGCCGCGTCGCGGTAGAACAGCTTGTTGCTGTTGTCGGTGTTGCTGCCCCAGGCGAAGCGCACCACGCCGGCGGGGTCCGTCGCGTACCACGCGTTGCGCACCGGCGAGCGCGCTACCGGACTGCGGCGCCCGGTGTAGGCGTCCATCCGCTCGACCCGGTTGTAGCTGTCGCCGCTGAAGCCGGACACCGCGATCAGGACATCGCGGTCGTCGCCCGGCAACGTGTCCAGCAGGAAGGCCGCGACCATTTCGACCTTCTTCTGCTGGATATGGGTGCCCGTGCTCATGACGTTGACGTCCTGGCCGACCAGGATTTCCTTGCCGCTGCCGTCGGCGTTCATGCCGTACAGGTTGCCGGTCAGCTGGGGCTCCTCGAGGGCGCCGAATTTGCGCTTGGTGCCGAACACCACGCGCTCGTCGTTCACCCAGGCGAAATCCGCGATGTAGGTATTCCGGCCGAGACCGAAGCCGGCGATCGGCTTGTTGGTCGCGCGGTCGAGGATGACCAGCACCGAATTGTCTTCTCCCGGGACCGACGCGGCGTAATAGGCGCCGGTCGGGGAGATCAGGATGTCCTCGAAGGAATCGTTGCGCAGGTACGGCGCGAGATCGACGCGGGTCTCCGCGTGGGCGACGCCCGCGCACAGCACCAGCATCCATGCCAGGATCAGGTGTCGCATTCCGTTGTTCCCCGTTTTGCCGCGGCCTTGCGCCGCGCTTGCTTCTATGCGACGCGCCCGGCCAGCCGGTCGAGCACGCCCCCCAGTCCATCCTGCCATGACGGCGGCAGGATTTCGAACTCGCGCTGCAACTTTCCGGTATCCAGCACCGACCACGCCGGGCGCGCGGCCGGGGTCGGATAGTCGGCGGTGGCAATCGGCGCGACCCGCGGGACGGCGGCCAGCAGGCCGCGCGCATGGGCGCCGGCGACAATCGCCTCGGCGAAGCCGTGCCAGCTGGTCTGGCCGGTCGCGGTCAGGTGCCAGGTGCCCGCCTCCGGCAGCGGCCGGCGCAGCACCTGCGCGGTGATGTCGGCGATCAGCGCGGCGGGCGTCGGCGTGCCGACCTGGTCGGCGACCACGCGCAATTCGTCGCGCTCGGCGGCCAGGCGCAGCATCGTGCGCAGGAAGTTCCTGCCATGGTCTGCGTACACCCAGGCGGTGCGGAAGATCAGGTGGCGCGCGCCGCTGGCGCGGATCGCGTGCTCGCCGGCCAGCTTGCTGGCACCGTAGACGCCGAGCGGCGCGGTGGGGTCGTCCTCGCGGTACGGGCGCGCGCCGCGGCCGTCGAAGACGTAGTCGGTCGAATAGTGCACCAGCGTCGCGCCGCACGCGGCGCAGGCGGCGGCGATGGTCGCGGGTGCTTCCGCGTTCGCGCGGAACGCGGCATCGGGCTCGCTTTCCGCACGATCGACCGCGGTGTGCGCGGCGGCGTTGACGACCAGGTCCGGTGCCAGCCGGGCCACCAGCGGCGCCAGCGTCTGCGGCGCGTCGAAGTCGGCCACCTCGCACGGCGTGCCGTCGTCGAGCCGGCCGCCGCGGCTGGTCGCGACCACCTCGCCGAGCGGCGCCAGGCTGCGCCGCAGCTCGGTGCCGACCTGGCCGTTGGCGCCGAACAGGAGGATGCGCATGGCTCAGCCCGGGTAGGTCGGCAGGCGCTCCGGCGGCACCTCGTCGAGGAAGGGCGCGCGCGCGTCCTTGCCGGACAGCAGCGGCTCGGCGACCGGCCAGTCGATCGCCAGCGCGGCGTCGTTCCAGCGGATGCCGGCGTCGGCGTCGCGGTCGTAGGACGCGGTGCACAGGTAGGTGAACAGCGCCCGCTCGCTGAGCACGGCGAAGCCGTGGGCGAAGCCTTCCGGAACCCAGAAGTGGCGCTTGTTTTCCGCCGACAGCACCGTGGCCTCCCAGCGGCCGAAGGTCGGCGAACCGCGGCGGATGTCCACCGCCACGTCCCAGACCTCGCCTTCCAGCACGCTGACCAGCTTGCCCTGCGGGTTCGGCCACTGGTAGTGCAGCCCGCGCAGCACGCCGCGCGCCGACGACGACACGTTGCCCTGCACGAAGGCCACGTCGAGCCCGGCGGCGCGGAGCTTGTCGCGGTTGAAGGATTCGTAGAAGAACCCGCGGTCGTCGCCGAATACCTGCGGTTCCAGCACGAGGCAGCCAGGCAGGCCGGTTTCGATGATCTTCATGGCGGTTCGTTCAGGCCACGTGGCCGTGGTCGAGCAGGCCGAGCAGGTACTGCCCGTAGCCGTTCTTGGCAAGCGGGCGCGCCAGTTCGCGCAGCCGGGCGCCGTCGATCCAGCCGCTGGAATAGGCGATTTCCTCCGGGCAGCACACGCGCAGGCCCTGGCGCTTCTCGATCGTCTCGATGTAGGTCGAGGCCTCGACCAGCGACTCATGGGTGCCGGTGTCGAGCCAGGCGAAACCGCGGCCCATCTTCTCCAGGTGCAACGAACCGTCCTCGAGGTAGCAGCGGTTGAGGTCGGTGATTTCCAGCTCGCCGCGCGGCGAGGGATGGAGCCCGGCCGCGTAGTCGCTGGCACGCCCGTCGTAGAAGTACAGCCCCGTCACCGCGTAGCTGGACTTCGGTTGCGCCGGCTTCTCCTCGAGGCCGACGACGCGGCCGTCGGCGTCGAATTCGGCGACGCCGTAGCGCTCCGGATCGCGCACCCGGTACCCGAACACGGTCGCGCCCTGCGCGCGCGCATCGGCGCGCCGCAGCAGGTCGGTCAGGCCCTGGCCGTAGAAAATGTTGTCGCCGAGCACCAGGCAGCTCGGCTGGCCGGCCAGGAACTCGCGCGCGATCAGGAAGGCCTGGGCCAGGCCGTCTGGGCTGGGCTGCACCGCGTACTCGATGCGCATGCCCCACTGCGAGCCGTCGCCGAGCAGGTTGCGGAACAGCGCCTGCTCGTGCGGCGTGTTGATGACCAGCACGTCGCGGATGCCCGCCAGCATCAGCACGCTGAGCGGGTAGTAGATCATCGGCTTGTCGTAGACCGGCAGCAGCTGCTTGCTGATCGCCTGGGTGATCGGGTACAGCCGGGTGCCGGAGCCGCCGGCCAGGATGATGCCCTTGCGAGCGCTGTGCGCGGCGCTCATGCCGCGGTTCCGATCCGCTCGAGGCGGTAGCTGCCGTCGAGCACGCGCCGCACCCACTGCTGGTGGCCGAGGTACCAGTCGACGGTGTCGGCGATGCCCTGCTCGAAGCTGTGCGCGGGCTTCCAGCCCAGCTCGCGCTGCAGCTTGCCGGCGTCGATCGCGTAGCGGCGGTCGTGGCCCGGCCGGTCGGCGACGAAGGTGATCTGGCTGCTGCGCGGCTGGCCGTCGGCGCGCGGGCGGCGCTCGTCCAGCAGGCGGCAGATGGTGTGCACGACCTCGATGTTCTCGCGCTCGGCGTCGCCGCCGACGTTGTAGGTCTCGCCGACCCGGCCGCCGGCGAGCACGGCGCGGATCGCCGCGCAGTGGTCGCCCACGTACAGCCAGTCGCGCACGTTGCGGCCGTCCCCGTAGATCGGCAGCGGCTCGCCCGCCAGGGCGCGGGCGATGATCAGCGGGATGAGCTTTTCCGGGAACTGGTACGGCCCGTAGTTGTTCGAGCAGTTCGTGGTCAGCACCGGCAGCCCGTAGGTGTGGTGGAACGCACGCACCAGGTGGTCCGACGCCGCCTTCGATGCCGAGTACGGCGAATTGGGCGCGTAAGGCGTCGTTTCGATGAACTTGCCGGTCTCGCCCAGCGAGCCGTACACCTCGTCGGTGGACACGTGCAGGAAACGGAACCCCTCGCGCGCCGGGCCGTCCAGCGACTTCCAGTAGTCGCGCGCGCATTCCAGCAGCGCCAGCGTGCCGACCACGTTGGTCTGCACGAATGCGGCGGGACCGTCGATCGAGCGATCGACGTGGCTCTCGGCTGCGAAATTGACGATCGCGTCCGGCCGGTGTTCGGCCAGCAGGCGCATGACCAGCGCGCGGTCGCCGATGTCGCCGTGGACGAACACGTGGTTGGGGTCGCCGTCCACGGCGCCCAGGGTGTCCAGGTTGCCCGCGTAGGTCAGCGCATCGAGGTTGATCACGCGCTTGCCGCGCGCGACCGCCTCGAGCACGAAATTGCCGCCAATGAATCCGGCGCCGCCGGTCACCAGCCAGGTGTCCATCCGTTCCTCTTCAATCGTTCGCCGGGCGCCCGCGCGCCTGCGCTTCCATGCTGTCGGCCACATCACGCCCGTCCGACTCAGAACGGGATGTCATCGTCGCTGAAGTCCTCGGCGAAGTCCTGCTTCGGTGCCGGGCGCTGGGCGTCGGCCTCGCGGCGCGGCGGGGCGCTGCGCTGCGGCCGGTCGCCGCGGTCCGCGCGGGGCTCGCCGCGCCCCTCGCCACCGCCGCCGAGCATCTGCATCTCGTCGGCGATGATGTCGGTGTAATAGCGCTCCTGCCCGTCCTGCCCGGTGAACTTGTCGTAGCGGATCGAACCCTCGACGTACACCTGGCGGCCCTTGCGCAGGTATTCGCCGGCGATCTCGCCGAGCTTGCCGAAGAACTTCACCCGGTGCCACTCGGTGCGTTCCTGGGTCTGGCCGTCGCGATCCTTGCGCACGCTGGTGGTGGCCAGGCGGATGGTGGTCACCGCCATGCCGCCCTGGGTGTACTTGGTTTCGGGGTCGTCACCGAGGTTGCCGACCAGGATGACCTTGTTGATGCCGCGTGCCATGTGGGATTTCCTGCGGGACCGCCCGGAGCGGGCGTCATCATTGCAGTATACCCGGCGCCGCCGGGACACCCGGCCGCGCCGCGGCCGCATGTGGGACTTTTCCGGCGGAAGACGGCCGCCTCCGTATAATTCCGCGCCCCCGTCGCGGAACCGCCATGGACTCCTCCGTCGCCCCGCCCACGCTGCCGGACCTGGCGGCGATCCAGCGCCTGGCCGCCGCCGACATGGCCGCGGTCGACGACCTCATCCGCCGCCGGCTGGCGTCGGACGTGGTGCTGATCAACCAGGTCGCCGAGTACATCGTCGGCGCCGGCGGCAAGCGCCTGCGACCGATGCTGCTGCTGCTGGCGGCCGGCGCGCTGGGCCACCGGGGACCGGACGCGCACCAGCTCGCGGCGGTGGTCGAGTTCATCCACACCGCGACGCTGCTGCACGACGACGTGGTCGACGAATCGGACCTGCGCCGCGGCCGCCGCACCGCGAACGCCGTGTGGGGCAACGCCGCCAGCGTGCTGGTCGGCGACTTCCTGTATTCGCGCAGCTTCCAGCTGATGGTCGAGCTCGACCGCATGCCGGTGATGCAACTCCTCGCCGACACCACCAACCGGATCGCCGAAGGCGAGGTCCTGCAGCTGTTGCACGTGCGCAACCCGGACACCGACGAGGCCGCCTACCTGCGGGTGATCGAGCGCAAGACGGCGGTGCTGTTCGCCGCCGCGACCCGGCTGGGCGCCCTGCTCGCCGGCGCCGACCCCGGCACCCAGCAGCGCCTGCACGACTACGGGCTCAATCTCGGTTACGCCTTCCAGATCGCCGACGACGTGCTCGACTACGCCGCCGACGCCGACGCGCTGGGCAAGAACCTCGGCGACGACCTCGCCGAGGGCAAGGCCACGCTGCCGTTGATCCACGCGATCGCGCACAGCCAAGGCGCGACCCGCCAGCGCCTGCGCGACGCGCTCGAGCACGGCGAGGCGGACGCGATGCCGGAGGTGCTGGCGGCGATCCGCGCGACCGGCGGCCTCGACTACAGCCGCCGGCGCGCGGCCGGCTACGCGCAGGCGGCGCAGCTGGCGCTCGACGGCCTGGCCGACAACGCCTGCGGCGCGGCCCTGCGCGGACTGGCGCGCTACGCGGTGGAACGCGATCGCTGAGTCGCCGCGGCAACTCGGTCCAAGCAATCCGCAGCGCGACTGCCAGACAAAGGCACGGAATCGCGAGCACGCCGGGCGGGAGAGGCAGTCAGGACACGCCGTGGATCCGTCCCTGGAGGCTCGGATGCGCCATCCATGGCGCATACGGTCCTGCCTGCCTCTCCCACCCGGCGCCCCGCACTCTCGCGATCGTGTAGGGCGGAGCAGACTCCGCTACGGCGCGGAGGTTTCCTTCGCGAACCGCTCGCCGAGGAAGCCGTGCATCATCCGCTCGCCGCGGCGCGTGGCGCGCTCGTCGTAGACGCAGCCCGGCGGCTTGTTGGCCTCGGGCAGCGCGAAGCAGTGCACCGCGCCGCCGAAGTCGACGAAGGTCCAGTCGGCGCCGGCCACGTCCATCTCCTGCTGGAAGCCGGCGACGTCGCCGGCGGTGCCCTTGTCGTCGGCGCCGTTGAGCACCAGCAGGCTGGCCTTCACCGCGCCGGGCTTCGCCGGCATGTCGGTGTTCAGGCCGCCGTGGAAGGTGACCACGGCGGCCAGGTCGGCGCCGGCGCGGGCCAGTTCCAGCACCGTCGCGCCGCCGAAGCAGTAGCCGATCGCGCCCAGTTTCGCCGGATCGAGCGGCGCCGAATCCGCCTGCGCTTTCAGCACCTCCAGCGCCTTCGCCGCCCGGGCGCGCAGGGTGCCGCGGTCGGCGTACAGCTTTTTCACCTGGGCCATCGCCTCCGCGTCGTCGCGCGGGCGCACGCCCTTGCCGTACACGTCGGCGACCAGCACCACGTAGTCGTCGCCGGCGACGTGCCGGGCCTTGGCGATCGCGTTGTCGGTCACGCCCTTCCAGTCCGGCACCATCACCAGGCCCGGGCGCTTGGCGCCGGCGTCGTCGTAAACCAGGACACCCTGGAAGGTGGCGCCGTCCAGCGTCCATTCCACGGGCCTGGCCTGCATCGCGGCCAGCGCGGGCGCGCTGGCGAGCAACAGGGCGAAGGTGGCGGCGATGCGCTTCATGGCGGTCCTCCTTGCTGCGTGCGGCCGAGAAGAAGAAGCGCTGATTATCGGCCGGCGGCCGTGGTCCGGCGTCAAGCCTGCGGCCGGCGCGGATCAGGCGATACCGAGGCCCGGGATCGCGCTGATCGCGGCCGGGTCGAAGCCCGCCAGCTCGGCGAAATGGCGCCCGCGGGCGACGTAGTCCCGGTAGGGTCCGAAGCTGGGCGCACCCGGCGAAAGCAGCACCACGCCCTCGCCCGCCAGCGCGGCGCGGGCCTGGCGCAGGGCGTCGGCGAGGTCGTCCGCGGCGCCCAACACGAAGCCCGCCTGCGCGGCGACCGGCGCCAGCAATCCGTGGATGCGCGGGCCGTTCTGGCCCATCGTCACGATCGCCCCGGGCGCGCGTGCGTGCATCGCTTCGGCGAAGCCGCGCCAGTCCACGCCGCGGTCGTGGCCACCGACCAGCACCGCGACGCGGCGGTCGCGAAAGCAGTCCAGCGCCGCGAGGGTGGCGTGCGGCGTGGTGCTGATCGAATCGTTGACGTACGCGACGCCGTCGCGTTCGCCCAGCGCCTGCAGCCGGTGCGGCAGCGGCCGGAAGCTGGCCGCGTGCGGCGCGAGTGCGCGCGCATCCAGGCCGAGCGCCTCGATCGCGGCCAGCACCGCGCACAGGTTGCCGCGATTGTGGTGCCCGGGCAGCGGCAGCGCCGCGGTGTCCATCACGAATGCGTCGCCGCGGTACAGCGCATCGCCGCGCAGGTGCCAGCCGTCGGCGCGCCCGAAGCAGCGCACCTCGCTGTCCGGCAACTCCAGCGCGGCAAGGCGCGGGTCCGCCGCGTTGAGCACGGCGATGCGCGGCTTCGCGTCGGTCAGCAGGCGCAGCTTGTCCTCGACGTAGCGCGCTTCCGAGCCGTGCCAGTCGAGATGCTCGGGAAACAGGTTGAGCGCCACCGCGACTTCGGGCCGCGCGCCGCTGTCGGCGACGTCGCCGGTCTGGTAGCTCGACAGCTCGATCGCCCAGAACGCCGGCGCCGGCTTCGGGTCCAGCAGTTCCAGTAGCGGCAGGCCGATGTTGCCGGCGAGCGCGGTGCGCTGGCCGCCCGCGCGCAGCAGGTGGGCGAGCAGCGCGGTGGTGGTGCTCTTGCCCTTGGTGCCGGTGACGCAGACCGCGCGCGCGTCGGCATGCTCGGCGAACCACAGCGCGGTGCCGCCGAGGAACCGCGTGCCGCGCGCGGCGGCCTTGGCCGCCTCGTCGCGGTAGGGGCTGATGCCCGGCGACTTGACCACCAGTTCGAAGGCGGACAGGCGATCGGCGCTGGCGTCGGTTTCCACCCGCAGGGCGGCGTCGCCCAGGGCCTGTGCGTCCTCCCATTCCGTGTCGTGGCAGAACAGCGTCAGCGGCAGCGCCGGCAGGCGCGCGCGGATCGCGCGCCAGGCGGCACGGCCCTCGCGGCCCCAGCCCCAGAGCGCGACCCGGCGCCCGGCGAGCGACGCGATGTCAGGCGGAGAATCGGGCACGGACCGCCTCCCACACCGGCGTCGGAATGCGGTGCTCGTCGGCCGGCTGCAGCAGCGGCGCGAGCGCCAGGTCGCCGGCATCCAGCTGCGGGCGGATCTCGCGGCGGTAACGCTTCACCAGCGCGTCCTCGCGCCACTCCGGCCGCGCCGCCAGCGCTTCCATCGCCGCGCGCGATTCGCGCCCCTCGCCCACGCATTCGAACGGCTTGTGGTCGCGGAACTCGAGCAGCGCGTCGTAGCCCGGCGCCTGCGCCTCGTCGTCGAGCAGGTTGCGGCCGAAGATCGCGGTCAGCCGCGGCTTGGGCATGAATGGCGCCAGCGCCAGGAACACGAAGTGGCACTTCGGGCACACGCCGCACCAGCGGTTGACCGGGCGCTCGCCGAGGATGTGGAAGTTGCGGTTGCAGCTCGAGAACCAGCCGTCGTAGTGATCGCTCCTCGCGAACTGGCGCGCGACCGCGAGCTCGCTCAGCGGGCGCAGCAGCGAGTAGTACGACAGGTCGGCGGCGACATGGCGCCGCAGATGCTCGCCGAATGCCTGCTCGAAGGCCCAGCCTTTCGACCACTGGTGGTTCACCTCGCCGGTGCCGGCGATCAGGCTGCCGTAGCTGGCCGAGCGCTCGTTGGAGAACACCACCTGGTCCATGCCCAGCACGATCGCGGCGAAGGCGAGGATCGCCGAATTCACCGCGGTCACCGGGATGTGGCCGTTCCAGGCGCCCTGGCGGTTGTACTCGAACAGCTCCGGCGCCAGCGTGCGGCCGATGTTGAGCGTCGCCAGCCCGGTGCGCTCGGCGCAGGCGCGGATCAGCTGCGAGCCGCCGATCCAGGCCACCGTCTGTTCGATGCCGGCCTCGCGCAGCGCCTCGATCGTGACCAGCGAATCCTTGCCGCCGCCGATCGCGACCAGCGCGTGCGGGCGCAGGCCGAGCGCCGGCGCCCTGTCGCCGGGTGCCGCGGCGTGCGGGAAGCGCAGCCGGCCGCGCAGGTCCAACCCGTTGCGGTAGGCGAATTCGCCCAGGCCGTTGAGGTAGATCGTCTCCAGCAGCGCGGCGGTGTCCGCGTCGATGGGCTCGCCCTCAATGCGGATCTCCGGCGGCACCGCGGCCTTGTAGTAGCTGACGCCGGCGACCAGGTGCAGCAGCCGCAACGCGCGCCCGGCGGCCGCGGCGCGCGCACCGTCCAGCGCGAACGGCGCGCCCGGCAGCGTGACCGTCTCGACCAGTTCCGGGCCGTCGTCGAAGGCGTACGCCAGCCGCGCGACGCCGGTCGCGGGGTCGAAGCCGCAACGCACGAAACGGAACCCCCGGACCGCGTCGCGCTGGAACATCCACTCACCCATGTCGTCCTGCCCTCGCGGCGGCACGCATGGCGGCCGCCGGTAAGAATGAAAACGGCGTGCCTAGCCGACCACGTCCTCGGCCGGCAGCGCGCGCTTGTTGTAGGTGTTGGCCATGACCATGCCGTAGGCGCCGGCGTCGGCGACCAGCAGCACGTCGCCCTCGGCGGTCGCGCGCGGCAGCGGGCGGGCCTGGCCGAGCACGTCGCCGCTCTCGCAGATCGGGCCAACCACGTCGCACAGCACCACGTCCGCGTCGTCGGCGCGGCTGAGGTTGACGATGCGGTGGTAGGCCTCGTACATGGCGGGGCGCACCAGCGCGTTCATGCCGCCATCGCAACCGACCCGGCGCACGCCGTCCTTCTCCACCACCTGGGTCACGCCGAGCAGCAGCACGCCGCACTCGGCGACCAGGAACCGGCCGGGCTCGATCGCCAGCGCGAAGCGCGGCGAGGCGGCGCGGATCTCCGCCAGCCCCTCGCCCCAGGCGACCACGTCGAACGCCGCCGCGTCGTCGCCGTAGGGCACCGGCAGGCCGCCGCCGATGTCGATCGTCTGCACGTCGGGCAGCGCCTCGGCGAGGCTCGCCACCTCGCCGTACACCACCCGCCAGTGGTCGACGTTCTCGATGCCGCTGCCGAGGTGCGCGTGCAGGCCGGTGATGCGCGCGCCCAGGGCCTGCGCCTCGGCGACGAACGCGTCAAAGCGCGCCAGCGGCAGGCCGAACTTGGAGGCGACGCCGCCGGTGCGCACCTTGGCGTGGTGGCCGTCGCCGCGGCCGAGGTCGAGCCGCAGCCACAGGTCGCGGCCACGGAACAGCGCCGGCCAGCGCTGCAGCGCCTCGACGTTGTCCACGGTGACGGTGACCCCGCGCGCGAATGCCGCCTCGTACTCGTGCCGCGGCGCGAAGCTCGGGGTGAACAGCACCCGCTGCGGCGACAGCTCCGGCAGGGTCGCGAACACGTGCTCCATCTCGCCCAGCGACACGCATTCCAGGCCAAAGCCCTCCTCCGCGAGCGTGCGCAGGATCGCCGGGTGCGGGTTGGCCTTGATCGCGAAGAAGCGGCGGTCGATCGCGTCCACCGCCGACAGCTGGCGGGCGCGCTCGCGCACGGTGGCGAGGTCGTAGACGTAGCGCGGGGTGCCGTCGCGCGCGCGCTCCAGCAACGCGGCGCGCGCGTCCTGCCACCAGCGCCGCGTGCGCGCGCGACGCGTTTCCGCCGCCTGTGCGTCGGCGATGTCGCGCCAGCTCGGGCCGAATACCACGGGGTCCTGTACGGGCATCGCGCCACTCCGGATCAGTTCCGCATGAAGGTGGGGAATGAGGCCGTCCGCCTCTGCTTCGTCCACCACGAAGGTCAGGTTGAGGTCGTTGGACGACTGCGAGATCAGGTGCACCCGCTCCTGGCCGAAGGTCGCCCAGACATCGGACAGCTTGTGCAGCAGCGAGCGCATGCCGCGCCCGACCAGGGTGATCGCGGCGCAGGGCGCGATCACCTTCACCCGGCACACCTCGGCGAGGTCGGCCGAGAGCGCCTCCAGCACGTTGGTGGTGACCAGGTTTTCGCTCGGGTCGAGCGAGACGGTGACGTTGGTCTCCGAGGAGCCGATCAGGTCCACCGACAGGCCGTGGCGGCGGAAGCGTTCGAACACGTCGGCGAGGAAGCCGACCTGCTGCCACATGCCGATCGACTCCATCGACACCAGCACGATGCCATTGCGGCGGCTGATCGCCTTGACCCCGGGCACGGTGGCCGCGCCGGCTTCGATGCGGGTGCCGGGCAGGTCGGGGCGTTCCGTGTCGAGGATCAGCAAAGGCACGCGCGCGTCGCGGCAGGGCGCGATCGCGCGCGGGTGCAGGACCTTGGCGCCGGTGGTGGCGATTTCCTGCGCCTCGGCGTAGTCGAGCCGGGTCAGCAGGCGCGCCTGCGGCACCACCCGCGGGTTGGTGCTGAACATGCCGGGCACGTCGGTCCAGATCTCCACGCGGCGGGCGCCGAGCAGCGCGCCGAAATAGGCCGCCGAGGTGTCCGAGCCGCCGCGGCCGAGGATCGCGGTGCCGCCGTCGCCGTGGCGGGCGATGAAGCCCTGGGTGAGCAGCATCGGCGCGGCTTGGCCAGCGAAGCGTTCGCGCAGGGCGTCGTCGCCGTCGTGCCGGCAGTTGGCCGCCAGCCGCTGCGCCCAGGCGCTGGCGTGCGGCAACTCCACCGCGGCCAGCCACGCGCGCGCGTCGCACCAGCCGATGTCGAGGCCCTGGCTGCGCAGGTAGGCCGCGCCCAGGGTCGACGACAGCAGCTCGCCCTGCGCCAGCAGCTCGGCCTGCCAGGCGAGCGCGCCCGTCGCCGCGCGCGGGTCGGAGACGGCCAGCGCGTGCAGCGCCGCCAGGCGTTCGCCGAGCACCGCCTCGGGGTCGAGGCCGAGTTCGGCGCAGAAGGCGCGGTGGCGATCGACCAGCGCGTCCGCGCGCGCGGCGGGTTCGCGGCCTTCCGCGATCGCCAGCAACTCGTTGGTGACGCCCGACAGCGCGGACACCACCACCAGCACCCGCGCGCCTTCCTCGCGCGTGCGTTGGGCGGCCAGGCGTCCGATCGTGTCCCACCGGTGGCGCCGCGACACCGAAGTCCCGCCGAACTTGAGTACGACCCACCGCTGCGTGTCCGCCACCGCGTTTCCTCTGCAGGAGCAACCCGTTGCGCCCGGGCGACCGGCGGGCGCCTAGAATGCGCGTCCGCGCCGGTGCTCGGCCGGCGCGGACATCGCGATTCTATCGGCTGCGCGAGCGCGCGCGGCGCCCCTCCGTCACGGACCGCACCGCATGTCGCGCCGCTACCTGCAACTGGACGTCTTCGCCGACCGCCCCGGCGCCGGCAACCCGCTCGGCGTCGTGCTCGATCCGGCCGGCATGGACACGGCGGCGATGCAGGCCTTCGCTGCCTGGACCAACCTGTCGGAAACCATCTTCCTGCTGCCGCCGGGCGCCGGCGCCGACTACCGCGTGCGCATCTTCACCCCGCGCCGCGAGCTGCCCTTCGCCGGCCACCCGAGCGTGGGGGCGGCGTGGGCGGCGCTGGACGCGGGCCTGGCGCGGCCGCGCGACGGAGGGCTGGTGCAGGAGTGTGGCGCCGGCCTGCTGCCGGTGCGGGTCGAGGGCGACGGCGACGATCGATACGTGCACGTGCGCGCGCCGCGGGCGCGCGCAGTCGCCGGTGGCGTGGCGCCCGCGCTGGTCGACGCCGCGCTGGGCGGCCTGCCGCGCGGCGGCCTCACGCCCGCGCTATGGGACAACGGCCCGCGCTGGTGGCTGGTCGAACTGGCCGACGCGGATACGGTGCGCGCGATGCGACCCGACCTCGGCGCGATCGCCGCGCTGACCCGCGCCAGCGGCGCGGTCGGGCTGGCGGTGTTCGGGCGCGCGGAAGCCGGCGCCGACCACCAGCTCGCGGTGCGCGCATTCTGCCCCGCCGACAACATCCCCGAGGATCCGGTCACCGGCAGCGCCAACGCCGCGATCGCCGCACTGCTGGCGCAGGCCGGCGCGCTGCCCGGCGGTGCGCCGCGTTACGTCGCCAGCCAGGGGCGAGAACTTGGCCGCGATGGCCGCCTGCTGGTCGAGGTCGACGCCGACGGCGAGGTCTGGATCGGCGGCCAGGTGCAACGTGTGATCGCCGGCAGCCTGGACTGGAATACGGCCGGAGCGGCGCCGTGATCCGCCGCTACCTCCAGCTGGACGTGTTCGCCGACCATCCCGGCGCCGGCAACCCGCTGGCGGTGGTGCTCGACGCCGAGGGCCTGGACGACACCGCGATGCAGGGAATCGCGCGCTGGACGCGGCTGCCGGAAACGACATTCGTGTTCCCGCCGACGACGCCGGACGCGAGCTACCGGCTGCGCATCTTCAGCCCGCGTCGCGAGGTGCCCTTCGCCGGCCATCCGAGCGTCGGCACCGCCCACGTCGCGCTGGACGCCGGCATCGCCACGCCGCGCGACGGCCTGCTGGCGCAGGAAGGCGTGGCCGGCCTGCTGCCGCTGCGCGTCCACGGGGAAGGCATCGCGCGCACCGTCGCGGTGCGCACGCCGCGCGCGCGCACCGCCGAGATCGCCGCGCCCGACGACCCGCGCCTGGCCGACGCCCTCGCCGGGCTGCCGCGCGGCGCGCTGCCGCCGGCGCTGATGGACGGCGGCCGCCGCTGGTGGCTGGCCGAGGTCGCCGACGAGGCGTCGCTGCGCGCGGCGACGCCCGAGTGGGCCGCGGTCGAACGCCTCGCGCACGCCACCGGCACCATGGGCCTGTGCGTGTTCGCGCGCAGCGACGACCCGGTGTACTACCTCGCGGTGCGCGCCTGGGTCGGCGCGCCGGCGCCGTTCGAGGACGCCGCCTCCGGCGCCGCCAACGCGACCCTGGCCGCGTGGCTGGCGTCTCAGGACGCGCTGCCGGGCGACGGCGGCTTCTACCGCATCAGCCAGGGCCGCGAGGTCGGCCACGACGCGATCATCGAACTGACGGTGGACGCCGCCGGCGACGTCTGGTCCGGCGGCCGCGCGCGCACCATCGTGCGAGGCGAAATCGACTGGTGAAGCAGGCGCGCTCCCCGTAGAGCGGAGCTTGCTCCGCTTGTTCCTTGCGAGACGCAGCGGAGTTGGCGGAGCAAGCACCGCTCTACGGTGGCCGGATGCGGAAACCCGCTACGCCAGTTCCGCGTCGAGGGTGACCGGCACCGCGCTGAGCGCCTTCGAGACCGGACAGTTGCGCTTGGCATCGTCGGCCAGCGCGCGGAACTGCGCCGCCTCGATCCCGGGCACCCTCGCCTTCACCGACAGCCGGATGCCGCTGATCGTCGGCCCGCCCTCCATCGACAACGACACTTCCGCGCGCGCATCCACCGCCTCCGGCGCGTGGCCCGCCTCGGCCAGCGCGTTGGACAGCGCCATCGCGAAGCAGCCCGCGTGCGCGGCGGCGATCAGTTCCTCCGGATTGGTGCCCTTCGCGTCGCCGAAGCGCGTCTTGAAGCCGTAGGGCGTGTCGGCCAGCAGGCCGCTGGCCGGCGTGCTGATGCGTCCCTGCCCCGACTTGAGGTCGCCTTCCCAGTGGGCGGTCGCGCTGCGCTGGATGGCCATGGCGGAGTCCTTGGCGTGCGGTTCGAAAGGGGGCGACAGCCTACGCAGCGGGGCGTTAGCCGCGCATCACGAAGGCCGGCTTGACCCGCCTGCCGCCCTGCGGGACGCTTGCCCTCCGGCTCCGAAGCCGGATCCGCCATGACCGCCCGCCGAGCGCAGCGCTCGGACGGAGAGCGCCTTTCGCGGACAGCCATGACGGCAGCGCGGCACTCCCGCGCCTGGCCCGGCCGCGCGCCGGACTTTCCACCCGCATGGAGAGTCGTCATGCCCCACAGCACGGAACAGATCCGCAACGTGGCCCTCGCAGGCCACCCCGGCGCCGGCAAAACCACGCTGTTCGAAGCCCTGCTGCATGCCGGCGGCGCCCTCACCACGGCAGGCACGATCGAGCGCGGCACCACCGTGTCCGACTTCGATCCGATCGAGAAGGCACGCGGGCATTCCATCGACGCGGCGATCGCCGACATCGACCACGGTGGCCTCCACGTCAACCTGGTCGACACGCCCGGCTATCCCGATTTCCGCGGCCCCACCCTGTCCGCGCTGGCCGCGGTGGAAACCGTGCTGCTGGTGGTCGATGCCGCCACCGGCGTCGAGTACGGCACCCGGCGGATGATGGAGTACGCGAAGGCGCGCGGGCTGTGCCGCGCGGTCGTCATCAACAAGATCGACCATGCCGACGCCGATCCCGCGCGTGTCCTGCAGCAGTTGCGCGACACCTTCGGCGCCGAGCTGCTGCCGCTCAACCTGCCGGCCGACGGCGGCCGGCGCGTAGTGGACTGCTTCGGCGCGCAGGACGGCGAATCGGACCTCGGCCCGGTCGCCGACTGGCACCGGCAGATCCTCGACCAGGTGGTTGAGGTCAACGAGACGGTGATGGACCACTACCTCGACCGCGGCGAGGGCGGCCTGTCGGGCGAGGAGTTGCACGACGCCTTCGAGCAGTGCCTGCGCGAAGGCCACCTGGTGCCGGTGTGCTTCTGTTCGGCGCGCGCGAACGTCGGCGTGCGCAAGCTGCTCGATGTGGCCGAACGCCTGTTCCCGCATCCGGGCGAGGCCAACCCGCCGCCCTTCGTCAGGGGCCGCGACGGCACGCCGGTCGCCGCCAGACCGGATCCGGACGCGCACGTCATCGCGAACGTGTTCCGCGTCGTCAACGATCCTTTCGTCGGCAAGCTCGCGGTGTTCCGCGTCTACCAGGGCACGGTGCGCCCGGGCAGCCAGTTGTTCGTGGACGACGGGCGCAAGCCGTTCCGGGTCGGCCACCTGTTCAAGCTGCGCGGCAAGGACCACGTCGAGATCGAGCAGGCCATCCCCGGCGACATCGCCGCGGTCGCCAAGGTCGAGGAACTGCACTTCGACGCGGTGCTGCACGACAGCCACGACGAGGACGAGATCCGGCTGGCGCCGCTCGCCTTCCCCAAGCCGATGTTCGGGCTGGCGGTTGAGGCCGCGCACAAGGGCCAGGAGCAGAAGCTCGCCACCGCGCTGCACAAGTTGGCCGAGGAGGACCCGGCGTTCGCCGTGGAGCACAACGCCGAGCTCAACGAGACCGTGCTGCGCGGCCTGTCCGACCTGCACCTGCGGGTGATGCTGGAGCGGCTGAAGGAACGCTTCGGCGTGGAAGTGAAGACCCGGCCGCCGCGGATCGCCTACCGCGAAACGATCTCCGCGAAGGCCGAGGGCCACCACCGCCACAAGAAGCAGACCGGCGGCGCCGGCCAGTTCGGCGAGGTGTTCCTGCGCATCGAACCGCTGGCGCGCGGCGCCGGCTTCGAGTTCGTGGACGAGGTCAAGGGCGGCACCATCCCCGGCCAGTTCCTGCCGGCGGTCGAGAAGGGCGTGCGCCAGGTGCTGGCCGGCGGCGCGGTCGCCGGCTACCCGCTGCAGGACGTGCGCGTGGTCGTCTACGACGGCAAGTCGCACCCGGTCGACAGCAAGGAAGTGGCGTTCGTCGCCGCCGGCAAGAAGGCCTTCCTGGACGCGATCGGCAAGGCCCAGCCGCAGGTGCTGGAGCCGATCGTGGAGCTGGAGGTCAGCGCGCCGGAGCAGTACATGGGCGACATCAGCGGCGGCCTGGCGGCCAAGCGCGCGCGCATCAGCGGCACCGACTCGGTACGCGACGGCGAAATCTCGGTGCGCGCGCAGGTGCCGCTGTCGGAGCTGGAGGGCTACGCCGCCGAGCTCAAGTCGGCCACCGCCGGGCGCGGCCGCTACGCGATGGACTTCAGCCACTACGAGCCGGTGCCGGCGCAGGTGCAGGCGAAGCTGGTGGAGGCATACCGGCCCCGGCACGAGGAAGACTGACCCGCCGCACGCCCCCGACGTCGAAAAAAACCGGAAAAAAAGGCCGCTCCGGTACTTGGCGGCGGATGGCGCATGCCCTACATTCCGCGTGCCGAGGGGGAAATCCTGGCGACCATCCATTCCATCGAGTACCACAGGACACATATGGCGACGAAGAAGAAGACCGCGGCGAAGAAGGCCGCCCCGAAGGCTGCGTCCAAGCCGGCCGCGCCGAAGCCGATCAAGGAAGCCCTGGGCAAGTCCGGGCTGGTGAGCTACATCTCCGAGAGCAGCGGCGTGGCGCCGCGCGACGTGCGCGCCGTGCTGTCCTCGCTGGAGAACGCGGTGCACGGCTCGGTCAGCAAGAAGGGCGCCGGTACCTTCACCCTGCCCGGCCTGCTGAAGATCACCGCCGTCAACGTGCCGGCCAAGCCGCGCCGCAAGGGCATCAACCCCTTCACCAAGGAAGAGCAGTGGTTCGCCGCCAAGCCCGCCTCGGTCAAGCTCAAGGTGCGCCCGCTCAAGAAGCTCAAGGACGCCGCGGCCTGAGCCACGGTTCTCCGTTGCAAAGAAAAAGCGCCGCGCATGCGGCGCTTTTTTTTATTGCGCGCCAGTCGCGTCGCCCACGCTCAGGGCGTCTCTTCCTCCGGTTCCGCCGGCATGTCGCGCAGGCGCACCGGTTGCGGTTGCAGCTGGCCACGGATTGCGCCGCCCGGATGGTCGGCGGTGGTGACCTCGAGATAGGTCTCGCCGGCGCGCATGCGCGCGGCCACCGAGTCCTCCAGCGTCAGCGTCTGTTCGACGCGGCGGCGGCCGTCCTGCTCGCGCCCGGTGTCCAGCGTCTCCGCGATCGGGCCGTTGGCCGAGCTGTCGCCGACGTGCAGGGCGACGCCGGTGACCTCCGAGGTGGTGCCGCCGAAGACCAGGGTGAGCCGCAGGCGGTTGTCGTCGTCGAGGGTGGCGCGCGCCTCGCCGGTCGCCGGCGAATCGGTCGACGACACCACGTTGGCGCCGTTGAGGGTGGCGCGCAGCTCGAGGGTGGCGGCACTGGCGGCGCCGGCCGCCAAGGCCAGCAGCGCGCCGAGGATCAGGGACCTGGGCATGGGCGTGCTCCGACGTCGGAGGGCCATGCTCGCCAGCGGCACGACGGGCGGGCGTGAAGGCGGCGGCGCGCTGGGCTAGCATCGGCGGGCCGCATTCCGCGGCGCGGGGGACCGGCATGGACAAGCGCTTCTGGGTCTGCAGCCTGGTGGTGGCGGCGGCTGCGCTGCTGCTCGATTTCCTGATCCACGGCGTGCTGCTCCGGGGCGACTACCAGGCCCTGATCGCACAGGGCGTCATGCGCACGGAGCAGGACCAGGCGGGCTACATGCCGTGGATGCTCGGCGCGCACCTGCTGATCGGCTACGGCCTGACCTGGCTGTATCGCCAGCGCGGCGACCGCGGCCGCCCGGACCTCGTGCACGGCCTGCGCTTCGGCGCCGGCTTCGCGCTCGCGGCGATCATTCCCGGCTACCTGATCCATTACGCCGTGCAGCCGCTGCCGGCGGCGCTGGTCGGCCGGCAGGTGCTGTACGCCACGATCGCGACGTTGCTGCTCGGCCTGCTGCTGGCCTGGCTGCAACCGGGACGCAAGGCGCTGTAGGCGCGTAACCCGGCATTCACCGCCACGGCGCGATGGTGGGCGCGATTTCGGGAGACACGCCATGCCGCGCCCATCGTCGTCGCTGCGCCTGTTCGCCCTGCTGCTGTCGATCGCCTGCCTCGCGGCCTGCGCATCCCTGGGTGCCCTGCTCGGCGACCAGCTGGTGTTCACGGCGCCGCAGCTGCAACAGCAACTCGACCGACGCTTCCCGCGCGACTACGACAAGCTGGGCGGCATAGTGACCCTCGCCGTGCGCAATCCGCGCCTGAGCATTCCGCCCGGCAACAGCCGCCTGCGCCTGGATTTCGACGTCGGCATCGGCGCATTGGGACGGGCAGCGACCGGCGCGCCGGGCCACATCGCGATCGCCAGCGGCCTGCGCTTCGACCCGGGCACGCGCGGCCTGCACCTGGACCGGCCGACGCTGGAAAGCGCCGACCTGCCGGCCGCCGGCGGCGCGCTCGGCGGCACCGGGCGCGAACTGGTCAACCGCTGGCTGGCCGACTACGCACGCAACGAACCCGTCTACACTTTCGACCACGGCCTGCTGGAGCGGCTCGGCGCGCGCCGGATCGGCGCCACCACCATCGAGCAGGGCCGGATCGTCGTGCACCTCGACCAGTGACCACCGACCGATGAACGCTCGCCTCGCCTTCGCCAGCTTCCTGCTCGTCCTGCCGCTCGCCGCCTGCGGCGACCGCGACGCAGGGGACGCGGCGGCCGCGGCCCAGGCGCCGGCGCAGGACGAAGCCCTGCCCAGGCCGGATGCCGACGCCGGCGCGGTCACCGGCATGCCAGCCAAACCCGGCCCCGGCCCGATCGGCCCGCCGACGCCGCCCGAGGTCGAAGGCGAGCCGGTGCTGCCGCCGGAAACGATTCCCGACGCGATGCTGGCGGAGGACGGCGCGGTCGCTTCCACCGCGACGAATGCCGCGCAACCGGCCGGCCAGACGACCGCATCCGCCGGTCCGGCCGCGCCGGAACCGACGCCCGACGACGCGGTCGCCGTGGTGCGCGACTACTACGCCGCGCTCGCCGTCGGCGACTTCGCGCGTGCCCGCTCGTTGTGGTCCGAAGGCGGCGCCGCCAGCGGCCACAGCGCGCAGGAACTGGCGGAACGGTATGCCGGCACCGTCGCGCTGACCGTCGACACCGGCGCGCCCGGCCGGGTGGATCCGGCTGCGGGCTCGCGCTACATCAAGGTGCCGGTCAACATCACCCGCACCCTCGCCGACGGCGGCGTGCAGCGCAGCACCGGGATCGTCGCCCTGCGCCGCTCGGTGGTCGATGGCGCGACCGCGGAACAGCGCGCCTGGCGCATCGCCTGGGCCGAGCTGCGCACCGCGTCGACGCCCTGACGCCGCAACGCCCGCCTACAGTTCGAAGCGGTAGCTCAGCTTGACCAGCAGCTGCTCGCTGTCGCGTAGCGCGAAGGCATCGCCGAACAACGGACCGACGTCCTGCGAGAACGGCGCGAACGCCGCCCCGCCGCGCACGTAGGCGATGTACAGGTTGGACAACGGCGCGAGCTCGTAGCGGTAGCGCACCTGGAAGCCGAGATTGCGCAGGCTGATGTCGGGGACGGGCTCGTCCACCGGCACCGGCGTGCCGTCGGCCGCCACCCGCCAGGCCTGGCGCAGGCGCGCGTCCAGCGCGATTGCCTCCAGCTTCACCCGCAGGTCCTGCTTCGCGCTGATCGTCCACTGCATGCCGGTGTTGAGCTGCAGGGTGTCGGCGCGGAAGCTGCCGAGCAGGCGGCCGTCCTGCGGGATCCAGTCCGGCCAGAGCAGCCAGTCCGGGTTGTGCTGTGCGAACACCTCCGCGTAGAAGCTGAGGTTGTCGTTGACGAAGTAGGTCGGGTTGAAGTCGATCTCGAAGGCGCCCTGCCCGCGCCCGCCGAGGCCCTCGGCCGCGTAGCGGGCGTGCCAGTACAGCGACCAGTGCTCCTTGCGCGGGGTGAAGCGCTCGTAGAACAGGAAGAAGCGCGCCGGTACCCGGACCGCGCCGTGGCCGCGGGTGATGCGGTCATCGTGCCCGGGGCTGTAGCCAGCGATCTCGAAGAAGTCGTTGCCGCCGTTGCGCAGCTCGCCGGCCATGTCGATCGCCCACGCATCCGCGATGTGCAGGCCGTGGTCGTTCATCCGCCGCGACACCGCGTAGCGCCATTCGCGCGAGGCCCACTGCGATTCGGCGGGCAGCGCGGTGTTGCGGTGGTTCACCTCGTAGCGCGCGTAGTTGAAGTCGTTGCGCTCGAGATAGCCGAAGTCGTTGAGCTGCAGCTGGTCGCCCAGGTGCACGGCGTACAGGTTCTGCCGCCAGCCGTGGCCGAGGTCGTGGTCCAGGCGCAGCTGGCCGCCGCTGTCGCGGCTGCGGGTGCCGGCCTGCTCGACGTCGCTGGCGACCAGGGTCGTGCGCAGGTTGAGGCGCGGGGTCACCGCCCAGCGGTGGTCGAACTCGGACACGGTCGCGCTGCGGTCGAGGAAGGGCCGCTCGACCCGGGTCAGCATCGCGCCGACGCCCTGGCCGTCGAAGTCGCGGGTGCCGCGCACCGCGTAGAAGTCGCGACCGACCGCGTCCGCCTCGGTGGCGGCGAACACGCCGTAGTTGAAGTCGCCGGCGCTGCCGTTGAGCTTGACCGCCGCGGTGACGTCGCCGGCGCCGCTGCCGTCGTCGGCGGGCCCGCCGACGCGACGGGTGTAGATGAGCCGGTTGGCGTTGTTGGGCGAGCCGAACGGCACGTCGAAGAACGCCTGGTTCTCGGTGAAGAACGGCCGCTTGTCGCTGAAGAAGGTCTCGACCGCGCTGAAGTTCACCACCAACTGGTCGCTCTCGACCTGGCCGAAGTCGGGATTGAGCGTGGCGCTCAGCTGGAAGCGGCCGTTCGGCTTCCAGAACAGGTCGGCGCCGGTGTCGAAGTGCGACTCGCCGCGCACGTTGTCGTACACGCCGGTGACGTAGGGCGTGACCGCGAGCAGGGCCTGGCTGTATTCGGGCACCTCCACCGGCGCCAGCACCGACAGGAAGCGCGGCTCGGTGTAGGCCACCGCCGGCCAGGTCGCGCGCTGGCCGGTGACGCCGACCACCCGGTCCACGGCGATGCCGAGCGTGCGCTTGCCGCCCTCGCCCGCGCGCATCGGCGCGATGTACCAGGGGATCAGCATCTCCACCGTCCAGCCTTCCGCGTCCTCGCTGACCGCGTGCTGCCAGATGCCGTCCCAGTCGCTGCTGAACTGGTTCTCGTTGGAGATGGTGGCGTCGACGATGCTGTCCGACAGCAGCACCGTGAAGTTGTAGCCGGTGCGGCCGTCGCCGTCGAAGTCCACGTACAGGTTGACCCGGTCGGCGGGCCCGCCGGCGTCGCGCTGCGACACCTGGCGGGTGCGCGGCACGTCGGCGGGCTGCAGGTTGCGGAAGGCGACCGCGAGGCCTTCCGGCGTCGCCAGCAGCCAGGCCTCGGTCGGGTACGGCGCGGGCTCGCGCGACAGCGGCTGGGTCAGGCGGAAATCGGTGACGTGGCGCGCGCCCTCCCATTCCCCGGGCGCCATGCGGCCGTCGACGTGGACGGCGGCCATCGCCGGCGCGGGCAGCAGCAGGATCGCGAGCAGGCAGCGGAACGGGCGCATCGGCGGCCAACCGGGGAAGGACCGCGCGAGGCTAGCCGTCCGCGCGCGGCGCGCCGCATGGCGAAAGTCATTCCAACCATCGGAGCCGCAAGCGCATCGCCATGCGCCCGGGCGGGCGCGGCCGCGCGTCTTGCCCGGCTTGGCCGATCGGCGCGCGCTCAGCCCTTGCGCGGCCGCTTCGGCCTGAGCATGGTGCCGGTGCACTTGCGTGAACCGCAGCGGCAGGCCCAGATCTTCTTCAGGCGCGCGGTGTGCGGCTCGTCGAGGGTGATGCCGTAGTCGTAGGTCAGCTCCTCGCCCGCCTTGATCGCGCGGCGCGCCTCGATGAAGACGCGGTCGCGGCGGCGGTCGCCGCCCTCGTGCTCCTCCAGCACCGCCTCGCAGTTCGGATCGCAGCTGTGGTTGATCCAGCGCGCGCTGTTGCCCTCGTAGTTGGCGTCGATGACGTAGTCGTCGTTGAGGGTGAACAGGAAGGTATGGCCGGATTCGACGCCGCCGGTGTCGCCGGCGTCCACCTCGGCATGGGTGCGGCGGCGCCCCTTGTACTCGATGACCCGCTCGCCCCTGGCGATCGGCTGCAGGGCGAACACGCCGTTGCCGTGGATGGCGGACTTGCGGGCGACGATCTTGCGGGGCATGGGCGATTCCGGGCAAAACGCCATTGTGGCCCGATCCGGCGTGAAACCGCCATGCGCGTGTCCGCCCGCCAGCGCGGTCTGCGTTGCTTCGCGCATACCGCGCGATGCGGTGCCGCCGGAGAATTGCGATGCGTCCCACCCTCGTCCTGTCCACTGCCTGCCTGCTGGCGATCGCCGGCTGCGCGCGGGCGCCGGCTGAACCCGCCGCCGCGGCATCCGCCCCCGCGGCCACCGCGCCGTCGGCCGACGAGCTGGTCGCCCGCGGCGAGTACCTCGCCCGCATCGGCGGCTGCAACGACTGCCACACGCCCGGCTATCCCGAGAGCGGCGGCCAGGTGCCGCGCGCGCAGTGGCTGGTCGGCACCGGCTTCGGCTGGAACGGCCCGTGGGGCACGACCTACCCCGCCAACCTCCGCCTGAAGGCGCAGGAAATGGACGAGGCCGGCTGGCTCGCCTATACCGCCGACCTGCACACGCGGCCGCCGATGCCCGACTTCGCCGTGCGCGGCATGACCGAGGACGACCGGCGCGCCCTGTACGCGCTGTTGCGCGCGCTCGGCCCGGCCGGCGAGCCGGCTCCCGCCTACCTGCCGCCGGGCACCCAGCCGCCGCTGCCCTACGCGCAGTGGATGCTGCCGCCGCCCCCGCCGCAGCAGGCAGCCGGCCAACCCTGAGGAGGACGCGCCTGCGCCCCGGACCCGGCCTCGCGCCGGTAGCCGCGCGCCGCGCAAATCAGTACAATTTCGGTACTGAATCATCGCGGCCGCCCCGATGCTGCGCGTCACCAAGCTCACCGACTACGCCACGGTCGTCCTGACCGCGCTCGCCGCGCGGCCGGGCGAAGTGCTGAGCGCGCCCGGCCTGGCCGAACTGGCGGGGCTGGAACTGCCCACCGTCGCCAAGATCCTCAAGCCGCTGGCCCAGGCCGGGCTGGTCGAAGGCCTGCGCGGCGCCAACGGCGGCTACCGGCTGGCGCGGCCGGCCGACGGCATTTCCCTGTTCGAGATCGTCGAGGCGATGGAAGGCCCGCTCGGCATGACCGAATGCAGCATCCACGCCGGCAGCTGCGGCATCGAAGCGTCGTGTGGCGTGCGCGCCAACTGGCGCCGCATCAACGACGTCGTCGCCGACGCCCTGCGCGACGTGACCCTCGCGCAGATGCTGGCGCCGCCCGACGCGATGCGCTCGCCGCGCAAGCGCATCCCCACCCTCCTGGCCACCGCGTGAGGTCCCGCATGGCCGCTGAAACCGACATCGCCCCAGCCCCCGTGGAAAACGCCGAGATCCTGCAACAGCTGGGCCGTCGCTACGACGCCGGCTTCGTCACCGACATCGAGTCCGATTCGCTGCCGCCGGGCCTGGACGAGGACGTCATCCGCGCCCTCTCGGCGCGCAAGGAAGAGCCGGAGTGGATGACGCAATGGCGGCTGGCCGCGTACCGCCACTGGCTGACCATGCCGGTGCCGCGCTGGGCGAAGCTGTCGATCGCGCCGATCGACTTCCAGGCGATCAGCTACTACTCCGCGCCCAAGGGTCCGAAATACAAGTCGCTGGACGAGGTGCCCAGGGAACTGATCGAGACCTACGACAAGCTCGGCGTGCCGCTGCACGAGCGGGCCAAGCTCGCCGGCGTCGCGGTGGACGCGGTGTTCGACTCGGTGTCGGTCGGCACCACCTTCCGCAAGGAACTGGCCGACAAGGGCATCATTTTCTGCTCGATGTCGGAGGCGATCCGCGAGCACCCCGAACTCGTGAAGCGCTACCTCGGCAGCGTGGTGCCGACCGGCGACAACTTCTTCGCCGCACTCAACTCGGCGGTGTTCTCGGACGGCTCCTTCGTGTTCATCCCGAAGGGCGTGCGCTGCCCGATGGAGCTGAGCACCTACTTCCGCATCAACGCGGGACACACCGGCCAGTTCGAGCGCACCCTGATCATCGCCGAGGAGGGCAGCCACGTGTCCTACCTCGAGGGTTGCACCGCGCCGCAGCGCGACGAAAACCAGCTGCACGCGGCGGTGGTCGAGCTGGTCGCGCTGGACGACGCCGAGATCAAGTACTCGACCGTGCAGAACTGGTACCCGGGCGACGAGAACGGCGTCGGCGGCATCTACAACTTCGTGACCAAGCGCGCCGAGTGCCGCGGCGCGCGCAGCAAGGTGACCTGGACCCAGGTCGAGACCGGTTCGGCGATCACCTGGAAGTACCCGAGCTGCGTGCTGCTCGGCGACGATTCGGTCGGCGAGTTCCATTCGGTGGCGCTGACCCACCACCACCAGCAGGCAGACACCGGCACCAAGATGGTCCACGTCGGCAAGCGCACCAAATCGAAGATCGTCAGCAAGGGCATCAGCGCCGGCCGCGGGCAGAACGCCTACCGCGGCCTGGTCAAGGTCGAGCGCACCGCCGAAGGCGCGCGCAACCACACCCAGTGCGACTCGCTGCTGATCGGCAAGCAGTGCGGCGCGCACACCTTCCCGTACATCGAGGTCAAGCATCCCTCGGCGACCGTCGAGCACGAGGCGACCACCTCCAAGATCAGCGACGAGCAGCTGTTCTACTGCCGCGCGCGCGGCATCGGCGAGGAGGACGCGGTGTCGATGATCGTCGACGGCTTCTGCAAGAGCGTCTTCCGCGAGCTGCCGATGGAGTTCGCGGTGGAGGCCAAGAAGCTGCTCGAGGTCAGTCTCGAGGGCGCGGTGGGGTGAGTGATCGCGCTTGGCCGGTGCCCTATCGGCATCGGCCGCGATCGCGAACGCCCGGCCAGGACGGCCGGGCCGGACGGTCCGGAGTCGAAAACGTCGCGCCATGGACGGCAACCGCACAAGCCATTGGAACCTAGAATGCTCAAGATCGAAAACCTCCACGCCAGCGTCGCCGGCCGCGAAATCCTCAAGGGCCTGTCGCTGGAACTGCGGCCCGGCCAGGTGCACGCGATCATGGGCCCCAACGGCGCCGGCAAGTCGACCCTCGGCAACATCCTCGCCGGGCGCGACGGCTACGAGGTCACCGCCGGGTCGGTGACGTTCGATGGCCGCGACCTGCTCGCGCTGGAGCCGGAGGAGCGCGCCGCCGCCGGCGTCTTCCTGGCCTTCCAGTACCCGGTCGAGATCCCGGGCGTGAACAACACCTACTTCCTGCGCTCGGCGCTCAACGCGCAGCGCAAGGCGCGTGGCGAGCCAGAGCTCGATTCGATGCAGTTCCTGCGCCTCGTGCGCGAGAAGCTCGCGGTGCTGCACCTGAAGGACGAGCTGCTGCACCGTGGCGTCAACGAGGGCTTTTCCGGAGGCGAGAAGAAGCGCAACGAGATCTTCCAGCTGGCGGTGCTGGAACCGAAGCTGGCGATCCTCGACGAGACCGACTCCGGCCTCGACATCGACGCGCTTAAACACGTCGCCGACGGCGTCAACGCGCTGCGCTCGCCCGAGCGCGCGTTCCTGGTGATCACCCACTACCAGCGCCTGCTCGACTACATCCGGCCGGACGTCGTGCACGTGCTGGCCGACGGCCGCATCGTCGAAAGCGGCGGGCCGGAACTCGCGCTGGAGCTGGAGCAGCACGGCTATGCCTGGATCCGCGACCGCGTCGCGCCGGGAGCCGCGGCGTGAGCGACGCAGTTGTCCGAACGGGAACCCCGGCATGAGCGCGCTGCTCGACTCGCTGGCCGCGGCCTTCGCCGGCGACGCCGCCGCGCGCACCACGCTCGACGCCGCCCTGCGCGACGGCCTGCCGCCGACCCGCAGCGAAGCCTGGAAGTACACGCCGCTGCGCGCGCTCGAACGTCGCAGCTTCGCGCCCGCCGGCGCGCCGCCGGCGCTCGACGACGCCCTGCTCGCGGCCATCCCGGCGCCGCGGCTGGTGTTCGTCAACGGCCAACCCGATCCCGCGCAGTCGCGGCTGGCCGCGCTGCCGGCCGGCGTGCGCGTGCGCCTGCTGCACGAAGCGCCGGTCGCACCCGGTGGCGAATACACCGGGCCCGACGCGGTGTTCGCCCGTCTCAACACGGCGCTCGCGCGCGACGGCCTGGTGCTCGAGGCCGACGCCGGCGCGCAACTGGACGCGCCGCTGCACCTGGTCTTCGTGGGCGCCCCGGCCGACGGCGACCAGGCCTGGCACCTGCGCCACCGGATCGCGCTCGGCCGCGGCGCGCGGCTGGCGCTGGTGGAACACCACCTCGCCGCCGGCGCGCACGCGCACCTCGCCAACACGCTGAGCCGGGTCGAACTGGCGGAAGGCGCGCGCCTGCTGCACGCCCGCGTGCAGGATGAAGCCGAGCGCGCGAACCTGGTCGCGCGCACCGAGGTCGCCCTCGCCGCCGGCGCGCGCTATGCGCGGGTGGACCTCGAGCTCGGCGCCGGCCTGTCGCGCCACGAACTCGACGTGCGCCTGCACGGCGAGGGCGCCAGCCTCGCCGCCGACGGCGTCCTGCTCGGCAGCGGCCGCCGCCACCTGGATACCCGGCTCGGCATCGCTCACCTCGCCCGCGACACCGCCTGCGAACTGCTCTGGCGCGGCCTGGGCGCCGGCCGCAGCCGCGCGGTCTTCCACGGCGGCATCACCATCCATCCGGGCGCCGACGGCAGCGACGCCAATCTGTCCAACAAGAACCTGTTGCTGTCCGACCAGGCCGAGATCGACACCCAGCCGGTGCTGGAGATTTACGCCGACGAGGTCAAGGCCGCGCACGGCGCGACCGTTGGCCAGCTCGACCCGACCGCGATGTTCTACCTGCGCTCGCGCGGCCTGCCCGAAGCGCAGGCGCGGCGCACGCTGACCGCCGCGTTCTGCCGCGAGGCGGTGCTGCGGGTGGAGGAACCGGCCTTGCGGCAGGCGCTGGCCGACGCCGTGGATCGCGCGCTGGCGCGGATGGAGCAGGCATGAACGCGCCACGCACCATCGCCGCGCCGGCGATCGACTGGGAGCGCGTGCGCGCCGACTTCCCGCTGCTCGCACGCGAGGTGCACGGCAAGCCGCTGATCTACTTCGACAGCGCCAACACCGGGCAGAAGCCGCGCGCGGTGATCGAGGCGGTGGACGCCTTCTACCGCCGCCACAACGCCAACGTCAGCCGTGCCGTGCACGCGCTCGGCAGCGAGGCGACGGACGCGTACGAGGGCGCGCGCCGCAAGCTGGCGGCGCACCTCAACGTGCACGCCGGGGACCTCGTGCTGACCAGCGGCACGACCTTCGCGATCAACCTGGTCGCCTGGTCCTGGGCGCTGCCGCGACTGCGGCCGGGCGACGCGATCCTGCTCACCCGGATGGAGCACCACGCCAACATCGTGCCCTGGCAGCTGGTCGCCGAACGCACCGGTGCCACCATCAAGGTCGCGGAGCTGCTGCCCGACGGCGCGCTCGACCTCGACGTGCTCTACGCGGCGATGACGCCCGAGGTGAAGCTGCTGGGCGTCGCCCACGTCTCCAACGTGCTCGGCACCGTCAACCCGGTCGCGGCGATCTGCCGCGAGGCGCGCCGGCGCGGCATCGTCACCGTGGTCGACGGTTCGCAGGCGCTGCCGCACATGCCGGTCGACGTCGCCGCGATCGGCTGCGACTTCTACGCGCTGACCGGCCACAAGATGTGCGGGCCGACCGGCACCGGCGCGTTGTGGGGCCGGCGCGAGCACCTCGCCGCGATGCCGCCCTTCCTCGGCGGCGGCGAGATGATCCGCGAGGTGCGCTACGAGGGCACGATCTACAACGACCCGCCGCACCGCTTCGAGGCGGGCACGCCCAACATCGCCGGCCACGTCGGCCTGGGCGCCGCCGTCGATTACCTCGACGGCATCGGCATGGCGGCGATCGCCGCGCGGGAACAGGAACTGCTCGCCCACCTGACCGAGGAGATGCGCAAGGTCGACGGCCTGCGCATCGTCGGCGAGGCGCCGGGCAAGGCGGCGGTGGTGTCGTTCCTGGTCGAGGGCGCGCACGCGCACGACCTGGCGACCCTGCTCGACCTGGAGGGCGTCGCGGTCCGCTCCGGTCACCACTGCGCGCACCCGCTGATGCACTTCCTGGGCGTGCCGGCGACCTGTCGCGCCTCGCTGGCGTTCTACAACACCCACGCCGAGATCGAGGGCTTCATCGCCGCGCTGCGCAAGGTCCGCCCGCTGCTCGGCTAGCGCGCGCCACCGCTGTAGACTCGCGCGCGGCTCCCGGGGAACGCCATGTCCGACGAAGTCACCGTCCTGCTCCGCCAGATCGCCGACCACCAGCGCGAATCCCTTGCGCTGCAGCGCGAGCACATGCGCCTGTACGCCGCGCAGCTCGACCGGGTGGAGCGGATCAACGACCGCGCCGAGGCGATCCAGGCGCGTGCCGGCCGCAGTCTCCGGCTGGTGCTGTGGATCGCTTTGCCACTGGTTTTCCTGCTGCTGGGCTTCATGTTGTGGCCGTGGCTGCGTTACGCGCTGGCCGCGGCGTGAGCGCGGGCCTGCGCTTCCGGCGCGCGACCGAGGCCGACATCCCGGCCATCGTCGCGCTGGTCGAGTCCGCCTACCGCGGCGACGCCAGCCGCGCCGGCTGGACCACCGAGGCCGACCTGCTCGACGGCCGCCGCACCGGCGCCGACGACGTCGGCGAATGCATCCGCCGCCCGCACAGCGCGGTCCTGCTCGCGGAGCGCGAGGAAGGCGGAGACGCCCGCGAGCTGCTCGCCTGCGCGCACATCGCGATCGAGGACGGCGCCGGCTACTTCGGCATGTTCTCGGTGCGCCCGGCGCTGCAGGGCGGCGGCATCGGCAAGGCCCTGCTGGCCGAGGCCGAACGCCTGGCACGCGAGGAATGGCGGTTGCGGGTCATGCGCATGACCGTGATCGACCTGCGCGACGAACTGATCGCCTTCTACGAGCGCCGCGGCTACCGCCGCACGGGCATCACCAGGCCCTTCCCCTACGGCGACGAGCGCTTCGGTCTGCCGAAGCGGCCGGACCTGCGCTTCGAGGTGCTGGAGAAGCCGCTGGACGACGACAGCGCAGGCTGAGGCCCCGCGCACCCTTCGACGACCATCTCCCACGCCACTGCGAGTCCCCGATGACCGACTGGATCCGCGTCTGCGCAACCTCCGAACTGCTGCCCGGCGAGAAGACGGTCGCCTGGGACGGCGATACCCCGATCCTGGTGTTCAACCACGACGGCGACTACTACGCCCTCGAGGACCGCTGCACGCACGAGGACTTCGAACTTTCGTCCGGACCGTTCGACGCCGGGGAAGCGACGATCGAATGCATCCTGCACGGCTCCAAGTTCGACGTGCGCGACGGCCGCGCCCTCAACCCGCCCGCCTACCTGCCGGTGGCCAAGTTCCCGGTCAAGGTCGAGGACGGCGCGGTCTGGACCCGCGACGACCGCTGAGCGGGGCCGGCTGCCTGCTCTGGCCTCCCTCCCCCGCTTGCGGGGTGGGCGAGTCCTTCGCGAAAAGCCGCACCCTCACCCTCGCGCTACGCGCTCGACCCTCCCGTAAACGGGAGAGGCGAAAAGCCCTGCTACACCCGCGGCGCTCGCACCTGCCGCGGATGAGGGTGCCAGACGAGGAATTGCGAATCATTCGCATTTGCGTTCATAATGCGCCCGCGGGTCGCGCCCCAGGGATGGCGGCCCTTCCCTTTACCCTCACACGCCCCCCATGCCCCACATCACCAGCCGCAAGCACGGTTCCGCTCCGCCCCGCGCGCGTTCGCTGCGCGCCGCCACCCTTCTCACCAGCCTCGCGCTCGGCGCCCCGCTCGCGCACGCCGCGCCGGCCGACGCACCGGCGGACACGCCCGCCGACGCCGCCCCGGCCGACGGCGCCGACGCGGGCGCGCCGGCGACGCTGGACCGGATCAAGGTCTACGGCGCGCGCATCAAGCGCTACGCCGGCGAATCCAGCTCGGCCAAGGTGACCCAGTCGCTGCTCGACACCACCCAGACCATCAACGTGATCGGCAGCGACCTGTTCAACGAACAGGGCGCGACCACCCTCACCGACGCCCTGCGCAACAGCCCGGGCGTGGGCACCTTCTACGCCGGCGAGAACGGCAACACCACCACCGGCGACGCGGTCTACCTGCGTGGCTTCGACACCTCCGGCAACATCTTCGTCGACGGCGTGCGCGACCTCGGCGCGATCAGTCGCGACGTCTTCAACATCGACCAGATCGAAGTCACCAAGGGCCCGGCCGGCACCGACACCGGCCGCAGCTCGCCCACGGGCAGCATCAACCTGGTCACCAAGCGCGCCTCGCTGGCCGACGCCGACAGCGCGTCGCTCTCGCTGGGCACGGAAGACCAGCGCCGCGCGACCGCCGACTTCAACCACGCGCTGGGCGAAGGCGGCGGCACCGCGCTGCGCGTCAACCTGATGGCGCAGGACAGCGGCGTGCCCGGCCGCGACCAGGTCGAGGACAAGCGCTGGGGCGTGGCCGCCTCGCTGGGCTTCGGCCTGGACGGCGCCACCCGCGCCTGGTTCGACGTGCTGCACGTCAAGCAGGACAACGTGCCGGACGGCTGGGTGCCGACGATCGGCCTGCCCGGCTATTCGTCGCCGGATCCGACCCGGCCGGAAATCGCCGACGCGCCGCCCGTGGATCCGTCCAACTTCTACGGCACCACCTCCGACTACGACCGCGTCGACGCCGACATGGTGACCTTCACCGTGGAGCACGTCACCGACGCCGGCATGCAGTTGCGCAACACCACGCGCTGGGGCCGCACGTCGCAGGACTACATGCTGACCGCTTTCCTCGGTTCGGCGGCGAACCTGGTCACCCCGGACCTCGCCGATCCGTCCACCTGGACCATCGCGCGCAGCAATCCCACCTTCAAGGACCAGCGCAACCGCGTCCTGACCAACCAGACCAGCCTGGTCGCCCGGCTGGGCCAGGGCGCGGTGACGCACGACCTCAGCGCCGGCCTCGAATTCATCCGCGAGGAGATCGACACGCGCGGCATGGCGGTGCTGGACGGCACCGCCTGGCCGGCGGCGAACCTGTACCACCCGGATCCCGCGGTTGGCGGCCTGCGCTGGGGCCCCAACGGCGCCGACGGCGAGGGCCGCACCGACACCGTCGCGGCCTACGTGTTCGACACCCTGAGCCTGGGGTCGCGCTGGCAGCTCAACGGCGGCGTGCGCTTCGACCGCTACGACGCCGACTACGCCAACCTCGCGCCCTGCGGCGGCCGCCGCGGTCCCGACTGCGCCGGCGCGCCGGAAGGCACGGTGCTGCCGAACGTGGACGCGCAGGCCTCGGACACGCTGTTCAACTGGAAGCTCGGCGCGCTGTACAAGCCGACGGCCGGCACCAGCCTGTACGCCAACTACGCGGTCTCACAGCAGCCGCCGGGCAGCGCAACGCTCGAGCTCAGCAACCGGAACGACAGCGCCAACAACCCGGCCTTCGACCCGCAGAAGGCACGTACCGCCGAGATCGGCGCGAAGTGGAGCCTCGTCGACCATGCGCTGCTGCTGACCGCGGCGCTGTACGACACCCGGATCAGCAACGAGGTCGTGCAGGATCCGGCCGACCAGCTGTACTACCAGAACGGCGAGAAGCGCGTGCGCGGCGTCGAACTGAGCGCGGTCGGCCAGGTCGCCGAGAACTGGTGGGTGTCGGCCGGCTTCACCACCATGGACGCGGAGGTCGTGGAAGGCCCGGCGGTCGCCGAGGACGGCTCGCGCCAGCTCGCCTACACGCCGGACCGCGCGTTCACCGCGTGGACCACCTACCGCTTCGCCAACGGCCTGACCGTGGGCGGCGGCGCGCGCTACGCGGGCGGGATGAAGCGCGGTAGCGACGGCGCGATCGGCACGCCGGCGTACACCGAGGCGTACTGGGTGTTCGACGCGGTCGCCAGCTACGCCTTCAGCGAGGCCTTCGACGTGCGCCTGAACCTGTACAACCTGGCGGACGAGGACTACGTCGCCGCGATCAACAAGAGCGGCTACCGCTACACCCCCGGCCAGCCGCGTTCGGCGCTGCTGACCCTCAACTTCCGCTTCTGACGACAGGACGGCGACCATGCTGGTGCACGTTCCGGGCATCCTCGACGCCGCGTTGCTCGCCCAGGTCCGGCAGGCGCTGGCCGCCGCGGAGTGGACCGATGGGCGCGCGACCGTCGGCCCGCAGGGCGCGCAGGTCAAGCGCAACGAGCAGCTGCCGGACGCCTCGCCGCTGCGGCAGCGGCTCGCCGCACTGGTGCTGGAAGCGCTCGCGCGCAGCCCGCTGTTCCATGCCGCGGCCCTGCCCTGCCGGATTTTCCCGCCGCGCTTCAACCGCTACCAGGGCGGCGGCGAATACGGCTTCCACGTCGACGGCGCGGTGATGACCGTCGCCGGTGCGGAGGCCTTCCAGCTGCGCAGCGACGTGTCCTGCACGCTGTTCCTCGCCGGGCCGGACGAGTACGAGGGCGGCGAGCTGGTCATCCACGACACCTACGGCGAGCACGAGGTCAAGCTGCCCGCCGGCGACCTGATCGTGTACCCGTCCAGCAGCCTGCACTGCGTCACCCCGGTCACCCGCGGCGCGCGCCTGGCCTGCTTCTTCTGGGTGCAGAGCCTGGTGCGCGATCCGGCGCAGCGCCAGCTGCTGTTCGACCTCGATAGCTCGATCCAGGCGCTGACCCAAACCGGCGCTGACCGCGACGCGCTGCTGCGCCTGACCGGCACCTACCACAACCTGCTTCGGCGCTGGGCCGAAACCTGATCCTTCGAGAGCTTTCGCGCATGTCCACTCCGCTTCCCGCGCGCACGCCGCGCCTGTCGCAACGCACCTACCGCTGGATCCGCCAGTTGCACCTGTGGATCGGTGCCTGGGGCGCGCTGGCGGCGGTGCTGTACGGCTTCACCGGGCTGGTGATGAACCACCGCTTCGGCGACAACCCGTGGCCGCAGGGCGAAAGCAGCGAAACGGCGCGGGTGACGCTGGCCGTGCCGAACGAAGCGCGCGCCTCGGCCGAAGCGTTGTCGCTGTGGCTGCGCGAAAGCCAGCGACTGGACGCGCAGTCGATCCGCAAGGGCCCGCCGCGCGGGCGCGAAGGCGGACCCGAACAGTGGAGCCTGTCCGGCGGCGACGCGCGCGCGTCCTGGTCGCTGCAGTACGTGCCGGGCGCGGCGGAAGCCGAGATCAGGCACAGCCGGCAGAGCTGGCTGGCCGCGTTCAACCGCCTGCACAAGGCGGTCGGCGGCGGCGCCGGCTGGGTGCTGCTGGCCGACAGCTTCGCGTTGGCGATGCTGCTGCTCGGCCTGTCCGGACTGTGGATGTGGGCGCGCGGGCGCAACGCGCGGCAGATGGCCGTGAGCGTGCTCGGCGTGTCGACCGTGGTGCTGGCGCTGGTGCTGGGTCCCGCGTTGTTCTGAGGGCTCAGGTCCCGGACGCCCCGATCAGCGCGCGCAAACGGATCAGCAGCAGCTCGCCGCCGCCGTCGAGCACGTGCCGCAGGCGACCCTCTCCAACGGCCAGCAGGGCGGTGTCGCCGGCGGCGAGCGGCGCCAGGCCCGATTCGTCGGCGAAACGCGCCTGCCCGGCGAGCAGGTGCGCGACCCAGGCCGTGCCCGGTTCGGCGAAGATCACCATCGGCCCGACCAGCGGCCGGTGCCAGAGCTCGGCTTGGATCGCTTCGCGCCGCCACATCAGGTTGAAGTCCTGGGTCGGCCCATCCAGCAGTTCGCCGGCCACGGCATCCTCGCCGGCGAAACGCAACCGCTCGTGCGGGGGATGGAGTTCCACTACGCGGCCGTCGTCGAAGCGCAGGCGCAGGCCGTTGCCGGCGAGCAGCACCAGCTCGCGGTCGATGCCGGGGAAGGACGAGAACGCCGCGTCCTCCTCGATCTCGGCGATCGACAGCCGCCAGTCCCAGTCGCCGGCCTGCGGCCAGCGCAGGATCTCGCGGGTCCAGCCGGCGCCGTTCTTCCAGCGCTCGCGGCGATAGGTGTTGGCGGGGATCACCCGCGAGGCGGTCGGGATCGCGTCCATGCGCGGCAGTCTAGGGCGATGCCGGGGATCGCGCCTCGCTTCCGATGGCACAGCCGGGCAGCAGCGACGCCGCTGCGGCCGGTGGCCCGGTGACGCTGGCCCCGGAAAAGAAACCGCCCACCCGCGCTTCCTGCGCGGACGGGCGGCCAACATCCCTGTCGCGGCGTCCCTGCCGGTCCGGTGGGGCGTCCTGCCCCGGTCGACCGGGCGCGCGTCCTGCGCGACCGGCACCTGATCCTCGAAACTCAGCGGCCGGCGACCGGCCGGGCCGACGCCTTCGGCTTCACCGGCGCGGGCGTGCCGACCACGATGCGCTCGCGGTTCTTCTCCACGGTGCGCAGGCCGATGCCCTTGACCAGGGCCAGCTGGTCGGCGCTGCGGAAGGCGCCGTGCGCCTTGCGGTAGGCGACGATGGCCTCGGCCTTGGACGGACCGACGTTGAGCAGCACGCGGTCGATGGTCGCGGCGTCGGCGGTGTTGATGTTGACCTTGTCGGCGGCGAACGCGCTGCCGGCCAGCACCAGCGACAGGACGAAGGCGGCGAATGCGGACTTGAACATGGGTGGTTCCTCCTGAGGGTCTGGGATTCCGTTCCGGCCGGCGGCTTTGCGCCGGTGGAAGCAGTGTCCCGTTCCAGGCAGGGCCACCCTATCGCCGGGCCGGCCGCGCGACTGCCGGGCTAGCCCCCGTCCGCGTGTAGGAAAAATCCGACCCTCATGCCGCGCCCGGTAGAATTGCGGTTTCCCCCGCCAGGAACCGCCCATGGACGCCCGCCAGATCGACCAGTTCGTCTCCCGCAAGTGGGACGAGGACATCGTGCCCCGGCTCGTGGAGTACATCCGCATCCCCAACAAGTCGCCGATGTTCGACGCCGACTGGGCCGCGCATGGCTACATGGACCAGGCGGTCGCGCTGATGGAGGGCTGGGCCAAGGCGCAGAAGATCCCCGGCATGACGGTCGAGGTGGTGCGCCTGGAAGGCCGCACGCCGCTGATCTTCATCGACGTCCCGGCGTCGGGCGCGGACACCGGCGAGGACTGCGTGCTGCTCTACGGCCACCTCGACAAGCAGCCGGAGATGACCGGCTGGGACGAGGGCCTGGGCCCGTGGGAACCGGTGCTTCGCGGCGACAAGCTGTTCGGCCGCGGCGGCGCCGACGACGGCTACGCGATCTTCGGCTCGCTGGCGGCGATCCTCGCGCTGCAGGCGCAGGGCGCGGCGCATGCGCGCTGCGTGGTCCTGATCGAGGCCTGCGAGGAATCCGGCAGCTACGACCTGCCGGCCTACGTCGACCACCTCGCCGACCGCATCGGCAAGCCGTCGCTGGTGGTGTGCCTGGACTCGGGCTGCGGCAACTACGAGCAACTGTGGTGCACCACCTCGCTGCGCGGCCTGGCCGGCGGCAACTTCAGCGTGCAGGTGCTGAGCGAGGGCGTGCACTCGGGCGACGCCTCCGGCATCGTGCCGTCCAGCTTCCGCCTGCTGCGCCAGTTGCTGGCGCGGATCGAGGACGAGGACAGCGGCCGGATCCTGCTCGACGGCCTGCACGTTGCCATCCCCGAGGACCGCAGGGCGCAGGCGGCCAAGGTCGCCGAGGTGCTGGGCGAGGAGGTCTACGACAAGTTCCCGTTCCTGCCGGGCATGCGGCCGATGGCGGACGACCTGTCGGAGCTGGTGCTCAACCGCACCTGGCGCCCGGCACTGTCGGTGACCGGCGTGGACGGCATGCCGCCGCTGTCGTCGGCCGGCAACGTGCTGCGCCCGTTCACCGCGGTCAAGCTGTCGCTGCGGCTGCCGCCGACGCTGGACGGCAAGCGCGCCGGCGAGCTGCTCAAGGAAGCGCTGCTGCGCGATCCGCCCAACGGCGCCAAGGTCACGCTGGACCTCGAAAAGGCCTCGACCGGCTGGAACGCGCCGGCGCTGGCGCCGTGGCTGGAGCAGGCGATCGAGGGGGCGAGCCAGGCGTTCTTCGGCAAGCCGGCGATGTACATGGGCGAAGGCGGCACGATCCCGTTCATGGGCATGCTCGGCGAGAAGTTCCCGGGCGCGCAGTTCATGATCACCGGCGTCCTCGGGCCGCACTCGAACGCGCACGGGCCCAACGAGTTCCTGCACATCCCGATGGGCAAGCGGGTCACCGCCTGCGTCGCCGGCGTGCTGGCGGCGCACCACGCGGCCAGCGTGCGCGGCGAGACGCGTGGCGTGGCGGCGGTCGCCGGCGGCTCGCAGCACGGCGGGCACGGCTGCTGCTGAGGGCGCACGAAAAAAGCCCCGCCTCGGCGGGGCTTTTTCCCTGGGGCGCTGCGCTTCAGCTGCGCCCGTACACATCCTCGTAGCGGACGATGTCGTCCTCGCCGAGGTAGTCGCCCGATTGCACCTCGATAAGTTCCAGCACTTCGGCGCCCGGGTTCTCCAGCCGGTGCTTCGCGCCGATCGGGATGTAGGTCGACTGGTTGGCGTGCAGCTCGAACACGTCGTGGTCGCGGGTGACGCGCGCGGTGCCGCTGACCACAATCCAGTGTTCGGCGCGACGCGCGTGCGACTGCAGCGACAGCGCGGCGCCGGGCTTGACCTTGATCCGCTTGACCTGGAACCGCGCGCCGGCGTCCACCGAGTCGTAGCTGCCCCAGGGCCGGTGCACCTCGCGGTGAAGCGCGGCCTGGCTGCGCTGTTCGGCCTTCAACCGGGCCACCACCTTCTTGACGTCCTGAACCCGGTCCTTGCGCGCGACCAGCACCGCGTCGTCGGTCTCGACCACCACGACGTCGTCGACGCCGACCAGCGCCACCAGCCGGCGCGCGTAGGCATAGCTGTTGCGGCTGTCGACCGCGATCACGTCGCCGTGGCGGGCGTTGCCGTCGGCGTCGCGCTCGGCGACGTCCCACAGCGCCGACCAGGAGCCGACGTCGTTCCAGCCGATGTCGACCGGCAGCACCATCGCGGCGTCGGTTTTTTCCATCACCGCGTAGTCGATCGAATCGGCGGGCGATGCGGCGAAGGCCTCGCGCTCCAGGCGCACGAAGTCGCCGTCGCGGCGCGCGCCGGCGAAGGCCGCGCGGACCGCGGCGAGGATGTCCGGGCGGAAGCGTTCCAGCTCGGCGAGGTAGCGCGAGGCGCGGAACAGGAACATGCCGCTGTTCCAGGAATAGCCGCCCGCGTCGAGGTAGGCGCGCGCGGTCGCGGCGTCGGGCTTCTCGACGAAGCGCAGGACCCGGCGCACCCCGTCGCCGTCGCCCGCCTCCGCCTGGATGTAGCCGAACCCGGTCTCGGGCGCGTCCGGTCGGATGCCGAAGGTGACCAGCGCGCCCTGCTCCGCCGCCGGCAGCGCGCGCCGCACCGCCGCGCGGAAGGCCCCGGCGTCGCGCACGACGTGGTCGGAGGGCAGCACCAGCAGCAGCGGATCGCCGCCGGCGGCCATCGCCTGCAGCGCGGCGGCGGCGATCGCCGGCGCGGTGTTGCGGCCGACCGGCTCCAGCACGATCGCCGGCGTCGGTGCCCCGGCCTGGCGCAGCTGCTCGGCGACCAGGAAACGGTGCTCCTCGTTGGCGACCACGATCGGCGGGGCATCGGCGAGCGGCGCGACCCGCGCCCAGGTCGCCTGCAACATGGTGTCCTCGCCCGCCAGCGGCAGGAACTGCTTGGGATAGGCCTCGCGCGAGAGCGGCCACAGCCGCGTGCCGGAGCCGCCCGACAGCAGAACTGGTTGCAAAAGCGCCACGCCGGACTCCCTGTCGGTGGGCGCGCAGTTTACCCTTGGCGACCGCCCGCCGCTGCCAGCTTGACCATGACCGACGCAATCCGGGATGCCGAACGCCTCGCCTGGACGCGTACCGCCCTCGGCGCCGACGCGGTCGCGCTGGAGCGCGCGTCGATGGACGCCGGCTTCCGCAGCTACTGGCGCACGCTCGGCGCCGCGCCGAGCCGCATCGTCATGGATTCGCCGCCGGACAAGGAGGACGTGCGCCCCTGGCTGCGCATCCACGACCTGCTCGCCGCCGGCGGCGTGCGCGTGCCCGGCGTGCTGGCGCGCGACGCCGACCACGGCTTCCTGCTGCTGGAGGACCTCGGCACGCGCACCCTGCTGCAGGCGATCGACGCCGGCAATGCCGATGCGTGGTTCGATGCCGCGCTCGACCAGCTGCTGCGGCTGCAGGCGATCGCGCCGCCCGCCGACCTGTCCGCCTACGACGAAGCGCTGCTGGCGCGCGAACTGCGCCTGTTCGACGAATGGTTCCTCGGCCGCCACCTCGGCCTCGCCCTCGATTGCGGCACGCTGGACACGCTCGACCTCGCCTACCGCCGGCTGATCGACGCCGCGCTCGCGCAGCCACGGGCGCTGGTGCACCGCGACTTCATGCCGCGCAACCTGATGCCGCTGGACGACGGCACGCTGGCCGTGCTCGACTTCCAGGACGCGGTGCGCGGGCCGATCGCCTACGACGTCCTCAGCCTGTTCAAGGACGCCTTCCTGAGCTGGCCGGAGGAGCGCGTCGCCGGCTGGATCGCGCGCTACCACGCGCGCGCGCTCGACGCCGGCCTGCCGGTGCCGCCGCTGGAACGCTTCCGCCGCGACGCGGACTGGATCGGCGTGCAGCGCCACCTCAAGGTGATCGGCATCTTCGCCCGCCTGCACCACCGCGACGGCAAGCCGAAGTACCTGCGGGACGTGCCGCGCTTCTTCGCCTACCTCGACGCGGTGTTGCCGCGCTACCGCGAGTTCGACGGCCTGCGCGCGCTGCTCGCCGAACGCGTGCGTCCGGCGATGGCCGCGCGCGCGTCGGCATGAAGGCGCTGGTCTTCGCCGCCGGCCTCGGCGAGCGCATGCGCCCGCTGACCGACCGCACCCCCAAGCCGTTGCTGCACGCCGGCGGCAAGCCGCTGATCGCCTGGCACCTGGAAAAGCTGGCGGCGATCGGCGTGCGCGACGTGGTGGTCAACACGAGCTGGCTGGCGGAGCAGTTCCCGCGTACGCTCGGCGACGGCGCGCGCTGGGGGCTGCGCCTGCACTACGCCTTCGAAGGCGCCGCGCCGCTGGAAACCGGCGGCGGCATGTGGAACGCGCTGGCGCTGCTCGCCGACACGCCGAACGCGCCCTTCGTCGCGGTCAACGGCGACGTCTGGACCGATTACGACTTCGCGCGGCTGCCGCGCGATCCCGCCGGCGACGCCCACCTGGTGCTGGTCGACAACCCGCCGCAGCATCCGCACGGCGATTTCGCCTTCGACGCCGAGCCGGCGCGCGCCGGTGGCGGCGACGCGCACGAGGTCGAGGTGCACGGCGACGCCGCGCCGCTGCGCGCCGACGGCGCGCGCAAGCTCACCTTCGCCGGCATCGGCGTGTATCGACCGTCGCTGTTCGATGGCTGGCGCGCGACGATCGGCGACACGCCGGGCGCGGACGAACGCCCGCCGCGGTTCAAGCTCGCCCCGCTGCTGCGCGCGGCGATGGCGCGCGACGCGGTCACCGGCGAACACCATCGCGGCCGCTGGACCGACGTCGGCACGCCTGAACGGCTCGCGCAACTCGACGGAATCCTGCGCCGCGAAGCGCGAAGCCCGTAGAGCGGAGCTTGCTCCGCTGCCCTTGGGCCGGTGCGGACACCATCAAACGGAATGCTCCGCTTCCTGGACCAGCGAAGCAGCGGAGCAAGCTCCGCTCTATGGCCGTTGGGCGTCGCCCCCCAGCACCTGGCGCAGGAACGGCACCGTGATCCGCCGCTGCGCCGCCAGCGAGGCGTGGTCCAGCCGGTCGAGCAGCGCGGTGAGCCCTGCGAGGTCGCGCCCCACCCGCCGCAGCAACCAGTCCAGCGCCGCCTCCTCGAGCGCCAGCCCACGCCGTTGCGCGCGCGCCAGCAGGACCTGGCGCCGGCCGGCGTCGTCCAGCGGCGACAGCGACACCCGCGCGCACTGCGCCAGCCGCGAACGCAGGTCGGGCAGGCCCAGCGCCAGCGCGTCGGGCGCGGCCTCCGCGGCATACAGCACGCCGGCGCCCGCCGCGCGCGCGCGGTTGTGGAAGTCGAACAGCGCGACCTCGTCCTCGCGCCCGCCGGCGACGGCGGCCAGGCCGTCCAGCGCGACCACGTCGTTGCCGTCGAGCGCCTGCAGCGCGTCCGCCAGGCGCCCGCGCGCCGCCGCCAGCGGCAGGTAGGCGGCGCGCCGGCCGGCGGCCTCCGCGGCGGCGCAGACCGCGAGCGCGAGGTGGCTCTTGCCGGTGCCGGGCGGGCCGGCGAGGTACAGCCAGTCGGCGCCCGCGCGGGTCGCCAGCGCCTGCAGTTGCGCGAGCGCGCCCGGCGGCGCGGCGACGAAGGTGTCCAGGCGCTGGTCCGGCGGATAGCGCAGCGCCAGCGGCAGCTGCCCGCCCGTGTCGATGGCCATCAGGCGTCCGCGGGGGTTCCGGGAACGTCGTTCGGCGCGGGGGCGCTGGGCGGCGCCGGGATCGGGTCCGCCGCGGGCGCCGCATCTTCCTCGACCACGATCGCCGGGTGCCCGCCCGCGTACAGGCGGCTGTGGGTGTAGCGCTCGTGCGCGTAGCGCAGCAGCACGTTGGCCACCGCCGCCACCGGCAGCGCCAGCAGCATGCCGAGGAAGCCGAACAGCTGGCCGCCGGCGAGCACCGCGAAGATCACCGCGACCGGGTGCAGGCCGATGCGGTCGCCGACAAGTTTGGGCGTCAACCAGTAGCTCTCGATCACCTGGCCGATGCCGAACACCGCAGCCACGCCAAGCAGGTGCTGCCAGTCGCCGTACTGGGCCAGCGCCGCCAGCCCGCCGAGCACCACCACCGATGCCGGCCCGAGGTAGGGCACGAAGGTCAGCAGGCCGCCGATCAGGCCGATCAGGATGCCGAGGTCGAGGCCGACCGCCCACAGCCCGGCGCCGTACAGCACGCCGAGGATCAGCATGACCAGCAATTGCCCGCGCAGGAAGCCGCCGAGCACGTCGCTCGACTCGCGCGCCAGCCGCGACACCGTGCCGGCGTGGTCGCGCGGCACCAGCGCGGCGACCCGCTCGACGAACAGGTCCCAGTCGCGCAGGAAGAAGAAGGTCAGCACCGGCAGCAGCACCAGGTTGGCGATCCAGCCGAGCAGCGCGAAGCCCGAGCGCGACAGGTAGCCGAGCACGGTTGCCGCCGCGCCGCCGGCTTCCTGCCAGTGCTGGCGGATCAGCTCGAACAGCCGCTGCGGATCGAGCCAGTCCAGGAAGTGCAGGCCGGTCCGCTGCTCCACCCACGGCAGCGCGGTGCCGGTGAACCAATCGCGGTACTGGGGCAGCGACGCGACCAGGGTCGCGATCTGCCGCTGCAGCAGCGGCACCAGCAGCAGGATCGCCAGCAGCGCCACCGTCGCCATCACCACGAACACGACGATCACCGCGGTGTTGCGCGGCAGCCGCTGTTGCAGGCGGTCGACCAGTGGATCGCCCAGCCAGCCGAGCAGCGCCGCCACCGCGAACGGGGTCAGCACCGGCGCCAGCAGCCACAGCACCCAGGCGGCGGCGAGCGCGAGCAGGCCCCACTGCAGGCGGCGCAGGAAGGTCGCGACGGCGGTCTCGGGTTCGCTCACGCAGGGCCTCAGCGCAGGCGGAAGGTGGCCGGCTCGACCGCGCCGGTGTCCTCGAGCACGTCCTCGTCCAGCAGGCGGCGGAAGCCCTCCAGGCCGCTGGCGAGGTCGAGCTGCACTTCCAGCTGGTCAGGGGTCGCCCGCAGCGGGGTGATCCCGCGCACCACCGGCATCTGTTCGAGGTAGCCGGCCAGGCGCATGTAGCCGGCGCTGCCGTGGACCCCGGTGAACAGCACCCGGTACTGCCCTGGCGGCCCCAGCACCGGCGCCTTGGCGTAGCGCGCGACCAGCGCGTCGGCGGCGCCGTCGGCACCGGCGGCCATCGCCCGCCGCGCGTCGCGGTCGGTGCTGGTCCAGCGCGACAGCACCCGGCCGTGGTCGACGAAGATCCAGTCGGCGATCCAACCGTCGCCGCCCCGGTAGAGCTTTCCGATCAGCTGCATCGGCGGCTGGTAGCGCGCGGACAGGCGGGTGATCACGCTGGTGTCGCCGCGCCAGATCGCGCCGACCGCGGCCTGTTCGGCGGCGGTGCCTGCCGGCAGGCCGAGGCGGTAGCCACGGTCCTGCGCGCGGTCGAGCACCGAGCGCGCGGCGGCCGACTTGGCCACGCCGACCAGGCGCGCGCCGCTGCCGTCGTCGATCGCCAGCCACAGCACCGGCTTGGGCCGCGGCTGCGCCCACACCGGCAGGCCGAGCCCGGCGATCAGGTCGTCGAGCTTGTCCTGGTCGAAGCGCACGATCAGGGTGGTGCCGTAGGTCGGCGCGCCGGTCAGCGGCGAGACGCCCTCGTCCTGGCGGTAGTCGTAGCCCTCGACGTAGTCGCCCGCCTGGCGCAGTTCCCGTGCCAGGCCGGGCCGCTCGGCGACACCGCGGTCGCCGGTCAGCTTCTGCAACACCTCCACCATCGCGCGGGTGAAGCCGCCGCGACGCTGGGCCTCCCCCTGGCTGGTCACGGTGACCTCGGCCTGGTAGGGCCCGCGCGCCTGCGGGCGGTCGCCTTCCACGCGCTGGGCCAGGGCCGTGCCCAGCATCAGCCACAGTCCCGCCACCGCCATCATCCGCATCGCCAGCCGCATTCGTCCGTCCCAGGGCAACGCCAGCCGACGATGGTGCCGCAGCGCGGCGGGCGCGTCCATGCGGGCGGGTCAGGCACGGACGCCCTGCTAAACTTCCGGGTCTTTCCAGCGCGCTAGGTTCCCGCGTGACCAGCCCCACCCCGCTCACCTACCGTGACGCCGGCGTCGACATCGACGCGGGCAACGAAATCGTCGAACGCATCAAGCCGCTGGTGAAGCGCAGCTTCCGGCCGGAGGTGATGGGCGGGCTGGGCGGCTTCGGCGCGCTGTTCGACCTGTCCGGCAAGTACCGCGAACCGGTGCTGGTGTCTGGCACCGACGGTGTCGGCACCAAGCTCAAGCTGGCCCAGCAGCTCGGCCGCCACGACACGATCGGCATCGACCTGGTCGCGATGTGCGTGAACGACGTGCTGGTGCAGGGCGCCGAGCCGCTGTTCTTCCTCGACTACTTCGCCACCGGCAAGCTCGACGTGGACACCACGGTCGCGGTGGTCGGCGGCATCGCGAAGGGCTGCGAGCTGTCCGGCTGCGCGCTGATCGGCGGCGAGACCGCCGAGATGCCCGACATGTACCCGCCGGGCGAATACGACCTCGCCGGCTTCTGCGTCGCCGCGGTCGAGAAGGCGGAGCTGCGCGACGGCGGCCGCGTGCGCGCCGGCGACGTGCTGCTCGGGATCGCCTCCAGCGGCCCGCATTCCAACGGCTATTCGCTGGTCCGCCGCGTGTTCGACCGCGCCGGCCGCCCGGCCGACCTCGACCTCGGCGGCGTGCGCCTGGCCGATGCGCTGATGGAGCCGACCCGCCTGTACGTCAAGCCGGTGCTGGAACTGCTGCGCGGCGCGCAGGGCGCGGCGATCCACGCGATGGCGCACATCACCGGCGGCGGGCTGACCGAGAACATCATCAGGGTGATCCCGGACGGCCTCGGCCTGGACATCGCCGCGTCCGCGATCGTGCTGCCGCCGGTGTTCGACTGGCTGCAGCGCGAGGGCGACATCGCCGACGCCGAGATGTGGCGCACCTTCAACTGCGGCATCGGCTTCGTGCTGGTGGTGGCGCCGGACGCGGTCACGGCGGTCGGCGCCCAACTCGACCGCCTCGGCCTGCCGCACCGGCAGATCGGCGAGGTCGTCGCCGCGTCCGGCGAGCGCGTGCGCATCGGCTGATCGCCTTGGCCGCTTCGCGCCCCGCCGGCTCCGCTGCGTCGCCGTACCGCATCGCCGTCCTCGCCTCGGGCCGCGGCAGCAACCTGCAGGCGCTGCTCGATGCGAGCGGGTCCGGCGCGCTGCGGGCGCGCGTCGTCGGCGTGTTCTCCGACAAGGCCGACGCGCCGGCGCTGCAACGCGCGCGCGATGCCGGCGTGCGCGCCGAGAGCCTGTCGCCGCGCGACTTCGGCAGCCGGCTGGCGTTCGACCAGGCCCTGTTCGAACGGGTGGACGCGGCACGGCCCGACCTGATCGTGTGCGCCGGCTACATGCGCCTGATCAGCGAAGCCGCGATCGCGCCGCGCGCGGGCCGGATCGTCAACATCCATCCGTCGCTGCTGCCCGCGTTCAAGGGCCTGAAGACCCACGCGCAGGCGCTGGCGGCGGGCGTGCCCGAGCACGGCGCCAGCGTGCACTTCGTCACCCCCGACCTCGACGGCGGCCCGGTCATCGCGCAGGCGCGGGTGCCGGTGCTGGCGGGCGACGACGCCGCGGCGCTCGCCGCGCGCGTGCTGGCGCGCGAGCACCCGTTGCTGGTGGCCACGATCGGCCTGTTCGCCCGCGGCCGGGTCGCGCTCGTCGACGATGCGGTCACGGTCGACGGCAAACCGCTGCAGACGCCCCTTCAGCTGGCAGCCAACGACGCCTTCGCATGATGACGCCCCGATGCGCCCGCTGATCGCCACCGCCATGCTCGCCTTCGCCCTGCTGCCGCTCCGGCCGGCGGCGGCGCAGGAACTGCTGTCCGCGGCGCCGGCGCAGGCCGGTACGCCGCGCCCGCTGCAGCCTTTCGTCGCCAGCTACCAGGTCTTCCACGGCGGCGACGAACTGGGAATCGCCACCCTGCAGGTGGTTCCGCTGCAGGACGACCGCTGGCGCGTCGACCTGGTCATGAAGGGCAAGGGCCTGATGCGCCTGACCGGCCTCAACCTCGAGCAGAGCACGCTGTTCGAGCGCGATGGAGAAGACTACCGCCCGCTCACCCAGGCGACCGTGCGGCGCGCCTTCCTCTCGCGGCGCAGGACGGTGGGCGTCTACGACTGGGCGACCGGCAGCGCGCACTGGACCGGTGACGTGAGAAAGGGCCGCGCCGGCCCGGTCGCGCTGCAGGACGGCGACATGAGCGGGCTGCTGATCGACCTGGCGCTGGTCCGCGACGCCGAGCCCGGCAGCACCCTGCGCTACCGTTTCGTCGACGACGGCCGCGCCCGCGACCACCTGTGGATTGTCGCGCCGCAAACCGAGGCTGTCACCGTCGACGGCCTCAGCTACGACGCCATGCGCGCCGACCGCCAGCAGGACGGCGGCGACGAAACCACGATCTGGGTCGCCGACGGCGTGCCCACCCCGATCCGCATCCTGCAACGCGAGGACGGCGAGGACAGCACCGACCTGCGCCTCATCGCCTACAAGGGAGCCATGCCATGAACACCCGCGCCTCGTTCGCCTTCGCCGCGGCCGCGCTGCTCGCGCTCGCCAGCCTGCCGGCGTTTGCCGCGCTCAAGCCTTTCAGCGCCGACTACAGCGCCAGCTACATGGGCCTGCAGGGCAACGCGCGCATGACCCTGGCGCCGAGCGGCGTGCACCGGTGGCGCTACACGCTGGACGTGAAGAGCGCGGTGGCCCAGCTCAGCCAGAGCACGCTGTTCGAGGAAGCCGAGGGCGGCTGGCGGCCCCTCTCCGGGCGCGACGCCTCCTCGGTGCTGATCAAGAAGTCCGACAAGCAGGCCAGCTACGACTGGGCCGCCGGCGAGGCCAGCTGGAGCGGTGACGTCAAGCCCGAGCGCCGCGGCCCGGTGGCGTTGAAGGCCGGCGACCTCGACGCGATGCTGCTCAACCTCGCGATCGTGCGCGACGTGCAGGCCGGCAAGTCCAGCCGCACCTATCGCATGGTCGACGACGGCCGCGCCAAGTCGATGAGCTATCGCGTGGTCGGCGAGGACACCGTCAGCTTCGGCGGCAAGCCGCACCCGGCAACCCGGGTCTCGGTACCGGACGGCTCGCGCGAGACCGTGCTGTGGGTCGCCGAGGACGTGCCGGTGCCGGTGCGCATCCTGCGCCGGCACAAGGGCGAGGACGAGATGGACCTGAAGCTGCTGTCGATCGACTGACCCACGCTCGAGCTTGCGGGCGTGCCATGCCCCGGCGGCGCGCGGCCGCCGGAATCAGTCGATCCGCCGGATCCGCGCGCCCAGCGCCGACAGCTTGGCCTCGATGTTCTCGTAGCCGCGATCGAGGTGGTAGATGCGGTCGATCGTGGTCTGGCCGCTGGCGACCAGGCCGGCGAGGATCAGCGATGCCGACGCGCGCAGGTCGGTCGCCATCACCGGCGCGCCGCTCAGCTTGTCCACTCCGCGCACCACCGCGGTCGGCCCGTCCACGCGGATGTCCGCGCCGAGCCGCAGCAGTTCGTTGACGTGCATGAAGCGGTTTTCGAAGATCGTCTCGTTGATCACGCCGGCGCCCTCGGCGATGCAGTCCAGCGCCATGAACTGCGCCTGCATGTCGGTCGGGAAGGCCGGGTGTGGCGCGGTGGTGATGTCGACCGCGCGCGGACGCCGGGCCTGCATGTCGAGGGTGATGCGGTCGCCGTCCACGTCGATCGTGGCGCCGGCCTGGCGCAGCTTGTCGAGCACCGCGTCCAGGGTGTCCGGACGCGCGTGGGTGGCGGTGACCCGGCCACCGGTCATCGCCGCGGCGACCAGGAAGGTGCCGGCCTCGATGCGGTCGGCGATCACCGCGTGCTCGCCGCCGTGCAGGCGCTCCACGCCCTCGACCACGATCCGCGACGAGCCGGCGCCCTCGATGCGCGCGCCGAGCGCCTTCAGGCATTCGGCGAGGTCGACGATCTCCGGCTCCATCGCCGCGTTCTCGAGCACGCTGGTGCCTTCGGCCAGCACCGCCGCCATCAACACGTTCTCGGTCGCGCCGACGCTGACCATGTCGAACACCACGCGCGCGCCGCGCAGGCGCTTCGCCGTGGCCTTGATGAAACCGTGGTCGACGCTGACCTCGGCGCCCAGCGCCTGCATGCCCTTGATGTGCTGGTCGACCGGGCGCGAGCCGATCGCGCAGCCGCCGGGCAGCGAGACCTCGGCCGCGCCGTGCCGGGCCAGCAGCGGCCCGAGCACCAGCACCGACGCGCGCATGGTCTTGACCAGTTCGTAGGGCGCGACGTGCGAATGCACGCTGCGCGGATCCACGGTGACCACGTCGCCCTCGACCTCGACGCCCGCGCCGAGCTCGGCCAGCACCCGGCGGGTGGTGCGCACGTCGTGCAGCTGCGGCACGTTGCGGATGGTGACCGGCGCGTCTGCCAGCAGCGCCGCGCACAGGATCGGCAACACTGCGTTCTTGGCCCCGGAGATGCGCACCTCGCCGTGGAGGGGGACGCCGCCTTCGACAAGGATCTTCTGCATGGGCTCTCGGGGCCGCGGGGACCTGGGCTGGGAACGGGGAGCGGAGGCCTTCAGGCCCCGGCTTCTTCCGGGGTCATCGTCTTCAGCGCCAGCGCGTGGATCTCGCCGCCCATGCGCTCGCCGAGGGTGGCGTAGACCAGGCGATGGCGGGCCAGCGGCAGCTTGCCGCGGAAGGCCTCGCTGACCACGGTGGCCTCGAAATGCACGCCATCGTCGCCGCGCACCTCGACACGCGCGCCGGGAAGGCCCTGTTCGATCAGCTGGCGGATGAAATCTGGCGTCATGGCACTGCGGAGGGCGGCGAGAAAGGACGCGGTCGAGCCCTGCGCGGGCGGCCGCGCGCGGGATGCGCGTAAAATGCGGCGCCCAGTCTAGCGGAAAGCCCCGGCACGCATGGCGACCGAGCCCGCCTTCTCCCAGGATTTCGATTTCGCCGCCAGCGGCCGCCGCGTGTTCGAGGTCGAGGCGCGCGGGCTGGAGGCCGTCGCCGCCCGCATCGACGGCAGCTTCGGCGCCGCGTGCGCGCTGCTGCTCGGCTGCCGCGGCCGGGTCGTGTGCACCGGCATGGGCAAGTCCGGCCACATCGCGCGCAAGATCGCGGCGACCCTGGCCTCGACCGGCACCCCGGCCTTCTACGTGCATCCCGGCGAGGCCGGCCACGGCGACCTCGGCATGATCACCGACGCCGACGTCATGCTGGCCCTGTCCAATTCCGGCGAGACCGACGAGATCCTGATGCTGCTGCCGGTGCTCAAGCGCCAGGGCAACCAGCTGGTGGCGATGACCGGCCGGCCGGCCTCGACGCTCGCGCGCGAGGCCGACGTGCACCTGGACGTGAGCGTGCCCGACGAGGCCTGCCCGCTGCACCTCGCGCCGACCACCAGCACCACCGCCGCGCTCGCGCTCGGCGACGCGATCGCGGTGGCGCTGCTGGAGGCGCGCGGCTTCACCGCCGACGACTTCGCCCGCTCGCATCCGGCCGGCGCGCTCGGCCGCCGGCTGCTGCTGCACATCACCGACGTCATGCACGCCGGCGACGAGGTGCCGCGGGTGCCGGCCGACGCCTCGCTCAGCGCGGCGCTGGTCGAGATGAGCCGCAAGCGGCTCGGCATGACCGCGGTGGTCGACGCGGACGACCGCCTGCTCGGCATGTTCACCGACGGCGACCTGCGCCGCACCCTGGACGATGCCAGCGTCGACATGCGCGCGACCACGATCGGCGCGGTCATGACGCGCTCGCCGAAGACGATCGGCTCGGACGCGCTCGCGGCCGAGGCCGCGCAGCTGATGGAGGCGCACAAGATCAGCGCGCTGGTGGTCGTCGACGATGACCACCGCGTGGTCGGCGCGCTCAACATTCATGACCTGTTGCGGGCGCGCGTCGTCTGATCGCCGCGACCCCGACGACTCCGACATGGACGCCACGCCACGCCACCTCGACCACCTCCGCGGCCTCACGCCGGACCTCGTCGCACGCGCGGCGCGGGTGCGCCTGGCCTGCTTCGACGTGGACGGCACCCTCACCGACGGCCGCCTCGGCTTCGACGGCGAGGGCCGCGAGCTGAAGGCCTTCCACGTGCGCGACGGCCAGGGCCTGGCGCTGCTGCGCCGCGCCGGCATCGCCACCGCCTTCGTCACCGCGCGCGGCGGCGGCATCGCCGCGCAGCGCGCGGCCGAGCTTGGCGCCGAGGCCTGCATCGCGGTCGGCGACAAGCTGGCCTGCGTGCGCGACCTGGCCGAGCGGCTGGGGATCGGCCTGGACGCGGTCGCCTTCATGGGCGACGACCTCGCCGACCTCGCCGTGCTGCAGGCCGCCGGCCTCGCCGTGGCGCCGGCCGACGCGCACCCGTGGATCGCCGCGCGCGTGCACTGGCGCACTTCCATGCGCGGCGGCGAAGGCGCGGCACGCGAGCTGTGCGACCTCGTGCTCGGCGCCCAGGACCGGATTGCCGCGTTGCTGGGGTCGCCGGCATGAACTGGCGCCTCGGCCTGACCCTGCTGCTGCTCGCCGGCGCCATCGTCACCGGCTGGTCGGTGCTGCGCCAGCGCGACCAGGGGGTGCCGGCGGCCTCCGGCGGCGGCCGCTCGGACTACGTGCTGCACGACTTCGAACTGATCGCGCTGGACGACGACGGCAGCGAGTCGTTCACCCTGCGCGCGCCCTTGCTGCAGGAGACCCCGGGCGCGCGCACGATGGAGCTGACCACCCCGCTGTTCCTGCTGCCCGACGAGGACGGTCGCTACTGGCAGGTGCGCGCCAGGCGCGGCTGGATCAGCGAGCAGCGCGACCGCATCCGCCTGCGCGAGGATGTGCGGCTGGACAGTCCGCCGGGAGAGGATCCGACGGCGATGCGCACGGAGGAGCTGAACGTCTTCCCGGAGAAGCGGCTTGCCACCTCGGAACTGGCGGTGACCGTCACCGAACCGGGCCTTACAATGATCGGCCGGGGCCTCAGGGCCGAACTCGACGCCAAGCGCTTCACCCTCCTTTCCCAGGCCCGCACCCTCTATGTCCCGTCGTCCCGCTGAGCTGCTGTTGCTGGCCGTCCTCGTCGCCTTCGCCGGCGCCGCGGGCGCGCGCTCGTCCGACCGCAACCAGCCGATGCAGCTGGTCTCGAACACCAACAGCTGCACCCTCGGCGACAACGGCACCTGCGTGCTCACCGGCAACGTCCACATCACCCAGGGCACGCTGGAGATCAGCGCCGCCAAGGCGACCATCTACCGCGGCGGCGGCGAGGTCAGCCGCGCGGTGCTGAGCGGCGCGCCGGTCGTGCTCAGGCAGACCATGGACGACGGCACGCCGATGACCGCGCGCGCCACCGGCGTGGACTACAACCTGCAGACCGAGGTCGTGGTGTTCACCGGCGACGTCAACCTGCAGCAGCCGCGCGGCAGCATGAGCGGCGCGCGGGTCGTCTACAACCTCAAGACCGGCGGCGTCGAGAGCGGCGGCGGCCAGGGCGACGGCCGGGTGCGCATGACCATCCTGCCGAAGAACGCCGCGCCGGCCCAGCAGGCCGAGAACCAGGACAAGGACGCGCCCTGATGCTGGTCGCCGAGGGCCTGCGCAAGCGCTATCGCGCGCGCGAGGTGGTGCGGGATTTCGGGCTGACGCTCGACGCCGGCGAGGTGGTCGGCCTGCTCGGTCCCAACGGCGCCGGCAAGACCACCTGCTTCTACATGATCGTCGGCCTGGTGCCCGCCGACGCCGGTCGCATCGTGCTCGACGGCCGCGACATCACCGGCGAGCCGATGTACGTGCGCGCCCGCCGCGGGGTCGGCTACCTCCCGCAGGAGCCGTCGGTGTTCCGCAAGCTGAGCGTCGCCGACAACCTGCGGCTGGTGCTGGAGCTGCGGGCCGACCTCGACGCCAAGGGCCGCGCGCGCGAGCTCGAGGGCCTGATGGACGAACTGCAGGTCAGCCACGTCGCCGACCAGGCCGGCGCCAGCCTCTCGGGCGGCGAGCGCCGGCGGGTCGAGATCGCCCGCGCGCTGGCCGCGCGCCCGCGCCTGATCCTGCTGGACGAACCGTTCGCCGGCGTCGACCCGATCTCGGTCGGCGAGATCCAGCGCATCGTCAGCCACCTCAAGAACCGCGGCATCGGCGTCCTCATCACCGACCACAACGTCCGCGAAACCTTGGGCATCTGCGACCGCGCGTATATCCTCAACGAAGGCAGCGTGCTCGCGCAGGGGGCGCCGGACGCGCTGCTCGCCAATCCCGACGTGCGGCGCGTCTACCTGGGCGATTCCTTCCGCCTCTAGCCGCGACCGCCGTCCCCGCCAGGACGCGTTTCGCAGCGACATGAAAACCCGCCTCCAGACCACGCTCGGCCAGCAGCTGGTGCTCACGCCCCAGCTGCGCCAGGCGATCCACCTGCTGCAGCTGTCCGGGCAGGAACTGGAGGCCGAGCTGGCGCAGGCGGTCGAGAGCAATCCGCTGCTGGACTGGGAGGAGCCGGAACCGGTCGAGGTACCCGCCCCGCGCGAGCATGAGGGCGACGGCGACGCCACGGTCGCGCGCGCCGACGACGAGGACCTTGTGCCCTGGAACCGCGACGCGGAGCCATGGGCGCCGGCCGCCCGCGGCACCGACGACGAGGACGGCGACGCCAGCCAGCGCGTGGTCGAGCCGGAAACCCTGCGCGACCACCTGCAGTGGCAGCTGCACCTGAGCCACCTGTCGCCGCGCGACCGCCGCATCGGCCTGGCCCTGATCGACGCGATCGACGAGGACGGCTACCTGCGCGAACCCTTCGACGCCCTCCGCGAGGCCTTGCGCCCGGAGCTCGAGGTCGACGAGGGCGAGCTGCTGACCGTGCTGCACCAGGTGCAGCGCTTCGATCCGCCCGGAGTCGGCGCGCGCGACCTCGGCGAATGCCTGGCGCTGCAGCTGCGCCTGCTCGACGAGGACACCCCGGGGCGCACGGTCGCGCTGCGGATCAGCGCCGGCCTGCTGGAGCGGGTGCCTCGGATCGGCGCCGCCGGCGTCGCCGCCGAGCTGGGCTGCGATCCGGACGAGGCGCAGGCCGCGCTGCAACTGCTGCGCTCGCTGGACCCGCGCCCGGGCGCGCGCCTGGGCACCCTGCCCGCCGACACCTACGTCAACCCGGACTGCGTGGTCTGGCGCCAGCGCGGCGTGTGGCGGGTGGCGCTGGCCGGCAGCCATCTGCCGCGGCTGACCATCCACCGCGGCTACGAGCAACTGATTACCCGCGCCTGCGCCGCCGACGCCGGCTACCTGCGCGGCCGCCTGCAGGAAGCGCGCTGGCTGCTGAAGAACCTCGAGGCGCGCGGCGAGACCCTGCTCAAGGTGATGCGTTGCCTGGTCCGCCAGCAGGCCGGCTTCCTTGAGTTCGGCGACCAGGCGCTGCGCCCGCTGACCCTGCGCGAGGTCGCCGCCGAGATAGGCCTGCACGAGTCCACCGTTTCGCGCGCGGTCGCCCGCAAGTACGTGCGCACCCCGCGCGGCACCCTCCCCCTGCGCGCCTTCTTCGCCTCCGGCATCGACACCGGCGGTGGCGGGGAAACCTCCAGCACCGCGGTCCAGAGCATGATCCGTGAGCTGGTGAATGCGGAGAACCCGCGCAAGCCCCTGTCCGACGCCCGCCTGGCCGCGCTGCTCAAGGCCGGCGGCGTGCCGGTCGCCCGCCGCACCGTGGCCAAGTACCGGGAAGCGCTCGGCATCCCCTCTTCACACGAACGGGTGCGCATCGGCTAGCCGGAAGCGCCGGGGTCGGGTAGCGTTCACGGTGGCGGCGGCGATCCACGCCATGCTGCCGCGACCACCAGTCGACAGGAGGGACCGATGCGCATTGAAACCTACGGCCAGCAGCTCGACGTGACTCCCGCGCTGCGCGACTACGTGGAAAGCAAGCTGGCGCGCCTGGAGCGGCACTTCGACCACCAGACCATCGACGTCCGGGTCTCGCTCCGGGTGGACAAGCCCCTGCACTGCGCGGAAGCGACGCTGAACTTCGCAGGCGCCTCGGCGATGCACGCGGACGCCAGCGGCCCCGACATGTACGCGGCGATCGACCTGCTCGCCGACAAACTCGACCGCCTGGTGCTGAAGCACAAGGGCAAGCTGGTCGACCAGAGCCGGCGCAACGCCGATCCCGCCCGCAGCGGCGACTTCGCCTAGCACCTGCATGCCGCTCGCCGAGTTGCTCAGCGCCGACCGGATCGCGGTCCTGGTCGAGGCGGACGGCCGCGACCAGGTCCTGGACGCGGCCGCCCGCCTGCTCGCCGACGGCGCGGCCGAGACCACCGGCGCGATCGGTCGCAGCCTGCGCCAGCGCGAGCGCCTTGGCAGCACCGCGATCGGCCATGGCGTGGCCATCCCGCACGGCCGCACGGAGGCCTTCGAACAGGCCCGCGCCGCGTTCTTCCGGCTGACTCCCGGCGTGGACTTCGACGCCGCCGACGGCCAGCCGGTGGACCTGGTGTTCGCGATGGCGGTGCCCGTCCACTTCACCCAGCAGCACCTGCAGCTGCTGTCGGAGCTGGCCGAGCGCTTCGGCGACGCCGGCTTCCGCGATGCGCTGCGGGCGGCCCCCGACGCCGACGCGCTGCGCGCGCTGTTGCTGGCGGAGCGCTAGGAGGACGCACGGATGCCGATGGCGATCAGCGCCGGCGAACTGTTCGAACAGCTGCGCGAGCGGCTCGGCCTGCGCTGGGTCGCCGGCCAGGCCGGCGGCGCGCGCACGCTGGAACCTGGCGACTCGGTCGCGCGCCGGCCGTCGCTGGCCGGCTACCTCAACATCATCTACCCGAACAAGGTGCAGATCCTCGGCGCCGAGGAGCTGAGCTGGCTGGACGGGCTCGACTCGCGCCAGCGCTGGGAGACCATCGCCCGCATCATGCAATTCGGGCCGCTGGCGCTGGTGATCAGCAAGGACCAGGCCTGCCCGGCCGACCTGCACGACGCCGCCGAGGAATCCGGCACGCCGCTGTGGATCTCGCCGCGGCGCGGCCACGAGCTGCTCAACCACCTGCAGTACCACCTCGCGCGCAAGCTGGCGCCGCGGGTGACCATGCACGGCGTGTTTCTGGAGATCTATTCGATCGGCGTGCTGATCACCGGCGAGGCCGGCGCCGGCAAGAGCGAACTGGCGCTGGAGCTGGTCACCCGCGGCCACCGCCTGGTCGCCGACGACGCGCCGGAGTTCACCCAGATCGCGCCGGACGTTCTGGACGGCAGCAGCCCCGAGCTGCTGCAGGACCTGCTCGAGGTGCGCGGCCTCGGCGTGCTCAACGTGCGCCAGATGTTCGGCGACACCGCGGTCAAGAAGAACAAGTACCTGCGCCTGATCGTGCACCTGACCCAGCCGACCGTCGAGCCCAGGCCGGGCGGGATCGAGCGCATCACCGGCGACCTCGGCGTGCGCCGCGTGCTCGACCTCGACGTGCCGATGATCACGCTCCCGGTGATGCCCGGCCGCAACCTCGCGGTGCTGACGGAGGCCGCGGCGCGCGCGCACATCCTGCGCGCCAAGGGCGTGGACCCGGCGGCGGCGTTCATGGCCCGGCACAGCCACTTCCTGGAGCGCTCGACGCCATGAACGCGCACGCACCGGAGCTGGTGGTGGTCAGCGGCATGTCCGGCTCCGGCAAGTCGGTCGCGCTGAACACTTTCGAGGACCTCGGCTTCTACTGCGTGGACAACCTGCCGGCGGAGCTGCTGCCGGAGTTCGTGCGCAGCGTGGCGCGCGACGACGGCGCGCCGGAGAAGCTCGCGGTGGGCATCGACGTGCGCAACCGCCACAGCGACCTCGCCAACATCCCCGGCTGGCTGTCGGCGGTGGGCTCGCTCGGACTCGACCCGCGCCTGGTGTTCTTCGAGACCTCCGACGAGGTGCTGCTCAAGCGCTACGCCGACACCCGCCGCCGGCATCCGCTGAGCCACCTCGGCCTGTCGCTGGCCGACGCGATCTCGCTCGAGCGGCAGGTGCTCAAGCCGCTGCGCCAGGTCGCCGACAGCGTGATCGACACCAGCGCGCTGAACGTGCACCAGCTGCGCCGCCAGGTGATCACCGACTTCGGCCTGGCCGGCGACACCACCCTGTCGCTGCTGTTCGAGTCCTTCGCCTACCGCCGCGGGGTGCCCGCCGACGCCGACTTCGTGTTCGACGCGCGGGTGCTGCCCAACCCGCACTGGAACCCCGAGCTGCGCCCGCTGTCCGGCCGCGACGCGCAGGTGCGCGCGCACCTCGAGACGCAGCCGGAAGTGCGCGAATACGCGCGCCAGGTCGAGGATTTCCTCGATACCTGGCTGCCGCGCCTGCGCTCGGAGACCCGCAGCTACGTCACCGTCGCCTTCGGCTGCAGCGGCGGCCGACACCGCTCGGTCTACCTCGCCGAACGCCTCGCCCACCACTGCCGCGACAACGGCTGGGCGGAAGTCGCCGTCCACCACCGCGAACTCGACTGACACGCCCCCTGCGCAGGCGAACCCGCGCGTGGCACGATAGGGCCATGGCGCGCGCCGCGCCGCACGACGAGGGGACGACATGCCCGACGGCATCGGAGGCCGCACCGCGCAGCGGTGGTGGATGGGAGTGGCGCTGGCGGCCGCGGTGCTGTTCCCCGGCGGGGCGCGCGCGGTCAGCCTGGATCCCGCGCTGCTGCCGGCGATCCAGGCCGCGACCTTCGAGGTGGTCGCCGCCAAGCCGGTCCACGACCCCCTGACCTACGACAAGCCGCTGCCGCTGGAGCTGCTGCCCTTCCAGGAGCGCAACGACGAGTACTACTCGATCGGCACCGCCTTCGCGATCGGCGACGGCCGCTACGTCACCGCCGCGCATGTGCTGCTGACCGGCGTCGACAGCCTGTGGGGGCCGCCCGCGCTGCGCGACAACCACGGCCGCGTCTACGCGATCGACAGCGTGCGCAAGTTCTCGCTGGAGCGGGACTTCGTCGAGTTCACCCTCGCCGAAGCGCCGCCCGCGGCCGCGGCCCTGCCGGTGCAGACCGCGCCCGCGCAGGGCCAGACCGTGTACTCGGTCGGCAACGCCTACGGCACTGGCGTGGTGATCCGCGACGGCCTGTACACCTCCGACACGCCCGAGCAGCAGGACGGACGCTGGAAGTGGATGCGCTTCTCGGCGCCGGCCTCGCCCGGCAACAGCGGCGGCCCGCTGGTGGACGCGGAGGGCAAGGTGATCGGCGTGGTGCTGGCCAAGTCGCCGAACGAGAACCTCAACTACGCGCTGCCGATCTCGCTGGTCCTGCAGGCGCCGGACGGCGTGGCCGGGATCGACCAGCGCATCGGCTACCAGTTCGACGTCTTCGACAGCACGCTGAGCAATACGCTGACGACGCAGTTCGCGCTGCCGCTGAAGCTGGCGGACTTCTTCCGCGCCTATTCGCAGCGCACCAACGCCTGGTTCGACGCCCAGCTGGCCGCGCTGCTGAAGAAGGATCCGGCGCGGATGTTCCCGGACGGCGCCGACACCGCCGCGCTGCTGCACTCGATACCGACCATGGGCGACTTCCCGAAGATCGTGGTCCGCGACGACGGCGGCAAGTGGGGCATCGCCGGCGAGCAGAAGGACGACTACCGGCTCGGTGCGAACGGCTACGTCACCCTCGGCAGCTACGGCAAGAACATGCTGTTCCACCTGCGCCGGCCGGACGACGTGCCGGCCGCGCGGCTGTACGCCGATCCCGCCGCGCCGATGGACCTGTTGCTGAAGACCGGCTTCGCCAAGCGCCAGGTCGCCAACCAGAACATCCAGGTGACCTCGCTCGGCCAGCCGCGCGCGAGCAGCCGCCATACCGACGCCTGGGGCCGCGGGTGGCGCATGTGGGAATGGACGCTGCCCTACGCCAACGCGGTGCTGGTGGTCGCCGCGCTGCCGGTGCCGGACGGCTACGTCGGCATCGCCCGCTACGGGTCCGCGCTGCAGGCGCACGACCAGGCGATCAACCTGCGCGCGCTGACCGACTTCACCTACGCCAACTACGACGGCACCCTGGCGCAGTGGCAGGACTTCCTGCGGGATCCGGGCCTGTTGCCGGAAGCGCTGGCCGATACCCGCATCCGCGCCGACTTCGGCAAGCGCTTCGAGTATGCCTCGCCCCGCATGCGCCTGGCGTTCGGCCCGGAACTGCAGGCGATCGGGCCGGACAGCATCCTCACCCTGGGGTTCGCCTTCTACCGCGACGGCGGCAAGGTCGTGTGGGACGTGGCCGAGCTGTGGCTTTCCGCGCGCTCCACCGAGAACAATTTCGTGATGGTGGTGCGCGAGCAGGAGCCGCCCGGGGAGCTTGGCGACGACTGGCGCAACGACTGGGAGCGCGTGCTGCACCGCCGCCATCGCTACGACGGCGTGTCCCGCCACGACGACGACGCGACCAAGGTCACCGGCGTGGTCGGCCCCGACGCCGCGGCCGCGCCGAAGGTGCTGTACAGCGCGACCGTCGCGGCGGAAGGCAGCCAGCCGCAGGAGGCGATGGCGGCGAAGCTGGCGCTGCTGGTCGCCGGCCTGCGGGTGCTGGAGTGAGCCCCGCGCGGCGCCGTCGCCGGCCGCGCGCGTCTGCTATTTTCAGCGCATGAGCGTCGGCATCCTGCTGGTCACCCACGAAGGCGTCGGCAGCGCCGTGCTCGCCGTCGCCGGGCGGCTGCTGCGGCAACTGCCGCTGCGGGTCGAGTCGTTCGAGATGCGCTTCGACGCCGATCCCGAGGCGGCGCTGCCCGCCGCCAGCGCGGCCCTGCGGCGGGTGGATGGCGGCGACGGCGTGCTGCTGCTCACCGACCTGTACGGCGCCACGCCGGCCAACCTCGCCACCCGCCTCGCGCGGCTGGGCACGCCGGCGAGGCGGGTGGCGGGGCTGAGTCTGCCGATGCTGCTGCGGGTGCTGAACTATCCCGACCTTCCCCTCGACGAACTGCAACGCGTGGCCGCCGCCGGCGCCCGCAACGGAGTGATCCCCGACGATGCTTGAACGGACCCTCGTCGTCAGCAACCGCCTCGGCCTGCACGCGCGCGCGACCGCGAAGCTGGTGCAGGCGCTGTCCGGCTTCCGCTGCAACGCCATCCTCGCCGCACGCGGCCGCGAGGTGAACGCCAAGAGCATCATGGGCGTGATGCTGCTCGCCGCGGGCCAGGGCACCGAAGTCCTGCTGCGGGTGGACGGCGAGGACGAGCAGGCCGCCGCCGACGCGGTCGCCGAGCTGTTCGCCCGCCGCTTCGACGAGGAGAGCTGATGCGGCTGGTCGTGCCCGGGCATGGCGCCTCGCGCGGCAGCGCGCTCGGGCGCGCGCGGGTGCGGCAGCCGCACGCCCTGGACGTCGTCGAGGAGCGCATCCCCGCCGCCCAGGTCGAGGACGAACTGGCCCGGCTGCATGCGGCGATCGACACCGTGCGCGAGGAGATGCGCGGCCTGCGCAAGCGCCTGCAGGGCGCGCTGGCGCAGGAGATCGGCGAGTTCCTCGACCTGCACGCGCTGCTGCTCGACGACCCCGAATTGCTGCAGGGGCTGGACACCCTGATCCGCGGCGGCCGCTACTCGGCCGACTACGCGCTGCGGGTGCAGCGCGACCGCATCGCTGGCGTCTTCACCGGCATGGACGACGCCTACCTGCGCAGCCGCATCGACGACATCGACCAGGTCATCGGCCGCATCCACGCCGCGCTGCACCGGCGCAGCGCCGACGTGCGCGGCATCGCCGGCGAGATCCTGGTCGCCGACAACGTCGCCCCGGCCGAGCTTGCCCAGTTGCAGGCGCAGGGCGTGCTGGCGGTGGTCACCGCCAGCGGCAGCCCGCTCTCGCACAACGCGATCCTCGCCCGCAGCCTGCACCTGCCGCTGGTGGTGGGTGCGGCGCAGGCGCTGCAGAAGATCAACGACGGCGACGTGCTGGTCGTGGACGGCGGCACCGGCCTGGTGGTGCGCGATCCGGACGCTGCCGACCTGCGCGCGCACCGCGCCCGCGTGCGCGAGGGCAAGCGCGAGCGCCGCGAGCTCAACCGCCTGCGCCGCGAGCCCTCGCGCACGCTCGACGGCTTCGACGTCAAGCTGTGGGCGAACGCCGAATCGCGCGAGGACGTCGCCGAAGCGCACGCCCTGGGCGCCGCCGGCGTCGGCCTGTACCGCACCGAGTTCCTGTTCCTCGGCCGGCGCGAGCTGCCCGACGAGGAGGAGCAGTTCCGCGCCTATCGCGACCTCGTGCTCGGCATGACCGGCCGCACCGTCACCGTCCGCACCCTCGACGTCGGCGCCGACAAGGCGGACAGCAGCGGCCTGGCGCTGGCCGACGAACCCAATCCGGCGCTCGGCGTGCGCGGCGTGCGGCTGTCGCTGCGCAGGCAGGAGGTGTTCGAGACCCAGCTGCGCGCGATCGTGCGCGCGTCGGCGTACGGACCGCTGCGGGTGCTGGTGCCGATGGTCGCGTGCCGCGAGGAGATGGTGGCGGTGCGCGCGCTGCTGGCGCGGATCGCCGCCGACATGCGCGCCGCCGGCCACGCGGTCGCGGACGACATCCCACTCGGCGCGATGATCGAGGTGCCGTCGGCGGCGCTGGCGCTCGCCGGCTTCATCGACACGGTGGATTTCATCTCGGTCGGCACCAACGACCTCGTCCAGTACCTGCTCGCCGCCGACCGCGACAACGAGGCGCTGGGCACGCTGTACTCGCCACTGCACCCGGCGGTGCTGCGTTTGCTGCGCGAGATCATCGTGGTCGCGCAGCGACGCGGACGCAGCGTCGCGGTGTGCGGCGAACTCGCCGCCGACCCGGCCTTCGTGCCGCTGTTGCTGGCGCTCGGCCTCGGCGAGCTGAGCATGCACCCGACGATGCTGCTGGAGGTGCGCCAGGCGATCCGCGCCTGCGACCTCGCCGCGCTGCGCAAGCGGGCCCCGGCCCTGCTGCGCGCGCGCGACCGCGCCGGCATTCTGCGCTGGCTGGAGTCGGCTTCGCCCGCGGTCACGACGCGGAGCTCCGCGCGTTGACCACGATCCGCCAGGCCACCGTCGCCGACCTCCCCGCGCTCGCGCCACTGTTCGACGGTTATCGCCGCTTCTACGGGCAGCCGCCTGACCTGCCGCGCGCGGAAGCCTTCCTGCGGGAACGGATCGAGCGCGGCGAGTCGGTCGTGCTGCTCGCCGAACGCGACGGCCGCGCCGCGGGCTTCACCCAGCTCTATCCGCTGTTCTCCTCGGTGCGCACGGCGCGGCTGTGGCTGCTCAACGACCTCTACGTCGACGCGCACGCGCGCCACGACGGCGTCGCCCGCGCCCTGCTCGACGCCGCCGCGCGCTTCGCCCGCGCCGACGGCGCCTGCGGGCTGATGCTGGAAACCACGCCCGACAACCATGCGGCACAGGCGCTGTACCGCGCCGCCGGTTGGCACGAGGAAGGCAACCGCTGGTTCGCGCTGACGCTGTAAGGCGGCGCTCAGCCGGTGGTGAATCCGTCGCCCGCTTCGGCCTCTGCCGCCGGATGGCGCTCCACCGTCTCCACCCGCGCCAGCGGCGGCCCCTGCCGCAGCCAGCGCGCCAGCGCCTCCAGCGCCGCGTCGTCGCCGGCCGCCAATACCTCGACCCGGCCGTCCGCCAGGTTGCGCGCATGGCCGCGCAGGCCCAGCCGCATGGCTTGCTCGCGGGTGCCGGCGCGGAAGCACACGCCCTGTACCCGGCCCGCGACGAGGAAGCGCGCCGCGGTCATCTCAACCCGCCTTCGGCCCGCCCGCGGCGGCGATCGCATCCTCGATGTCCTTCGCCGTCACCGGCCCGAGAAAGTGCTTCGCGACCTTGCCGTCCGGTGCGACCAGGTAGGTCGTGGGCAGGCCGCGCGGGGTGGCGAAGTCCTTCGGCGGGTCGTACACGTCCAGCAACGCGACCGGATACACCACCGGGTGCTGTTTCAGGAACGCGCGCATGTCCTCCGGCGTGGTGTCCTCGTACGCGAGACCGATGACTTCGACGTGCTCGCGCATCGCGTCCAGCGCGGACAGCTCGGGCATCTCCTTCAGGCAGGGCGCGCACCAGGTCGCCCAGAAGTTGACCACTACCCAGCGGCCGCGCCGGTCGGCGAGCGTCCACGGCTTGCCGTCCACGGTGGTCACCGACAACGCGGGGACGTCCGCGGTGCGCCCGTCCGGCGGCGCGGTGGTGCCGGGCGCCTGCGCGGCCGGCGCGGCCGGCGCGGCCGGCGCGGGCGCCGGCGTAGCGGGCGCGGCGGGCGGCGCGGCCTCGCGCTGGCAGGCGGCGACGGCGAGGGCGAGGCCCAGCAACAGGCAGGTACGCAGCGGGATCATTCCGGGACATCCTCGTAGATGGTGGACACGCGCCGCTTGAGCAGGTCGCGCAGCGGCAGGCGCAGCTGGTCGAGTTCGGCGATCGCGGCGGCGCCGAGCGCATCCTCGCGGCACGGCAGGTGCGCCTCCGCGACCGGGATGCGCAGCTGGCAGGCTTCGTAGAGTTCGCCGACGGTGAGGTCGTCGAGGTCGCGCGCCAGCAGCCATTCGCCGGACTCGGCGCGCCGCACCAGGTCGATCGCGCACAGCTGCGCGAGCAACTCCTGCACCAGCGCGTCGGTGAGCATCGGCTCGCGCTGCTGGATCTCGTCGCTGTGCAGGCCCTTGCCGTGCCGCCGTTGCTCGGCGAAGCGGCCGAGCAGGCGCAGCAGGCCGTAGATCTCGTAGCCCTCCGGCAGCCGCATCGACGCGGGCTGGTAGCGGAACGCGGACACCGCCGCCGCCAGCGACGCGCCCAGCAGCACCGCCAGCCAGGCGAAGTAGAACCAGATCAGGAAGATCGGCACGAAGGCGAGCGGGCCGTAGGTCTTCTGGTAGCTCGCGAACTCGGCGAGATACAGGCCGATCCCCCACTTCACCAGCTCGAACAGCGCCACCGACAACACCGCGCCGAGCAGGGCGTGCCGCCACTGGACGGTCCGATGCGGCACCAGCTTGAAGATCAGCGCGAACGCCGCCAGCTCGATCGCCACCGGCGCCAGCTGCAGCATCAGCGACTCCAGCGCGCGCCCGGGCGCGGTCTCGAACACCGCCAGCGCGAAGAAGCGGGTAGACAGCGCCAGGCTCGCCGCCGCCACCAGCGTGCCCAGGGTCATCACCGTCCAGTAGATCAGGAAGCGGCTGAGCTGCGGCCGGGTCGTCTTCACCCGCCAGATGTGGTTGAAGGCGCGCTCGATCTGGCGCAGCGCCATCAGCATCGAGAACACCAGCGCGAGCACGCCGGCGGTGGTCAGGGTGCCGATGTTCTCGGTCACCCGCTGCAGGTAGCGCCGGATCGCGTCGGCGGCGCCCGGCGCGAAGTTGGCGATGACGTAATCCTGCAGCCGCGCGTTCCATTCCGCGAAGGATGGGAAGGCCGAGACCACGCCGAACGCCACCATCACCAGCGGCACCAGCGCGAAGGCGGTGGTGTAGGACAGCGCCGCGGCCGATTCCATCAGCCGGTCCTCGAACATGCGCCGGCGCAGGTAACGCAGGAACGACAGCACCCGCGCGCGGTCGCGCAGGCGTTCGCCCCAGCGGTACAGGGAGTCCAGGGGATCCATCGCCGAAGGGTAACCGAAGGCCGGGTGACGGCGCGGGCGCCGCGGCCGCGCCATTCCCGCCGCCGGCCGCGCTGGCTATGCTGCGCGGCTGGACGGAGGAACGATGGCCGAGATCCTGGTGCTGTACTACAGCCGCGGCGGTTCGGTGGCGCGGCTGGCGCGGCAGGTCGCGCGCGGCGTCGGCGAGGTGCCGGGCATGGCGGCGCGCCTGCGCACGGTGCCGGCGGTGGCGCCGGTCACCCGCGACGCGGAACCGCCGGTGCCCGACGCCGGCGCGCCCTACGTCGAACGCGCCGACCTCGCCGAGTGCGCCGGCCTGCTGCTCGGCAGCCCGACCCGCTTCGGCACCATGGCCGCGCCGCTCAAGCACTTCATCGACGGCCTCGGCGGCGAATGGACCAGCGGCACCCTGGTCGGCAAGCCGGCCGGCGTGTTCACCTCCACCGCGACCATGCACGGCGGCCAGGAGGCGACCCTGCTGTCGATGCTGCTGCCGCTGCTGCACCACGGCTGCGTGATCGCCGGCATCCCCTACACCGAAGCCGCGCTCAACGCGACCCGCACGGGCGGTACCCCGTACGGCGCGAGCCACGTGGCGGGACACGCCGACGATCCGCAGCCCAGCGAGCACGAGGCCGAACTCGCGCGCGCGCTCGGGCGCCGCATCGCCACGCTGGCCGCGAGGCTGTCGGCATGAGCGCGACCCGCGTGTGGCTGCTCGCGAGCCTGGTCGCACTGGCGCTGCTGTACGCCGCCTGGTTCCGCCACGAGCCCGCCGCGCTGCTGGTGTTCGGCCTGCCGCCCGCGGTGCTGGCCCTGCTGGTCCGGCGCGGCAGCGCGCGCGCCGGGTTCTTCGCCGGGGTGTTCGCGCTGCTGTGGTTCTCGCACGGGGTGATGGTCGCGTGGACGCGGGCGCCGGAGCGCGGCTACGCGCTGGGCGCGATCGTGCTGGCGGTGGCGATCGTCTGGTTCGCCAGCCTGCCCGGCCTGCGCGCGCGATTCGGCGCGCGCCGCAAGTGAACGCCACGGCGGCCGATCCGCGCATGGCCGGCCTGGCCGCGGCGCAGGTCGCGCGCCTGCAGGCGGCGGCGCGCGCGATCCGCGACGGCGCGCTCGCCGAAGCGCAGCGACTGCTGGCGCAAGCCCTGGCGGAAACGCCGGAGCACGCGGAAGTGCTGCGGGTCTCGGCGTTCCTGCACGCGCGCCGCGGCGATTCCGCCGCCGCGATCGCGGCGCTCGAAAGCGCGATCGCGCTGCACCCCGGCGACGCCCTGCTGCACAACGACCTCGGCAACCTGCGCATGGCGCGCGGCGAGCGCGAGGCCGCCTTCGCCAGCTGGCGCCGTGCCTGCGAACTGGCGCCCGCGCAGCCGATGCCCTGGTTCAACCTCGGCCGCAACCTGCAGCTGGCCGGCGCCAGCGAGGACGCCGCCGAGGCGCTGGCGCGCGCGCACGCGCTGGCGCCGGACCTGCTGCCGGCGGCGATCCTGCTCGGCGACGCGCGGCTGCACCTGGGCCGCCTCGACGAGGCCGAGGCCGCCTACCGCGCCGCGTTGCGCGTGCAGCCGGCCTGCGGCGACGCCTGGCGTGGCCTGTCCAACATCAAGACCCGACCGCTGGGCGATGCCGACGCCGGGGTCCTGCGCGCGCAGCTCGCGCGCGCCGGGCTGCGCGACGAGGATCGCATCGCGATGGGCCACGCGCTGGGCGCGCTGGAGGAAGGCCGCGGCCGCTATCCCGAGGCCTTCGCCGCGCTGGCGGCGGCCAACGCGCTGACGAAGCGGCGCGCGCCGTGGAGCCGCGCGGCGTTCGAGGGATTCGTCGCGGCCGCGCTCGCCGCGACCGCCGACCTGCCCGCACCGCTGGATCCCGGGCTGGGCGCGGAAGCGATCTTCATCGTCGGCCTGCCGCGCTCGGGCTCGACCCTGTTCGAACAGATCCTGGCCGCGCACCCGCAGGTCGAGGGCGCCAGCGAATTGCCCGACCTCGGGGAGGTGATCCAGGCGGAGTCGCGCCGTCGCGGCCAGCCCTTTCCGCATTGGGTGGCCGACGCGGACGCGGGCGACTGGCAGCGGCTCGGCCGCGACTACCTCGCGCGCACCGCGCACTGGCGACGCGCACGCCCGCGCTTCACCGACAAGCTGCCTGAAAACTGGAAGCTGGCCGGCGTGCTGCGCGCGATGCTGCCGGCCGCGACCGTGCTGGAAGTGCGCAGGGATCCGCTGGAGACCGGCTGGTCCTGTTTTCGCCAGCAGTTCTACCAGTTGCCGCATTTTTCCTGCGACCTCGCCGACATCGGCGCCTACCTGCGCGGCTGCGAACGGGCCATGGACGCCTGGCGCTTGCGCGACCCGGCGCGGATCCGCCTGCACCGCTACGAGGACCTGCTGGCGGCTCCCCAGGCGCGCATTCGCGCCCTGCTCGCCGATTGCGGGCTGCCCTTCGACCCCGCCTGCCTGGCCTTCCACGCCGCCCGCCGCAGCGTGCGCACCGCCAGCGCCGCCCAGGTCCGCGAGCCGCTGCGCGCCGACACCGCCCGCGCGGCCCGCTACGGCGCCCTGCTCGATCCGCTGCGACTGGCCCTGGCCGGCTGAGCCTCACGCCAACCCTCGCGATTTCGCGGACAATGCGCGGCATGGACCAACTGCTCATCGTCACCACCGGCGGCACCATCGACAAGGTCTATTTCGACGACAAGTCGGACTACCAGGTCGGGGAGCCGCAGATCGGCCGCATCCTCGAGGAACTCGGGGTCGCCTTCCGCTTCCGGGTGATCCCGATCATGCGCAAGGACTCGCTGCACATCGGCGCCGCCGACCGCGAACTGCTGCGCGCCACCATCGCCGCGCAGGACGAGGCCCAGGTGCTGGTCACCCATGGCACCGACACCATGGTCGAGACGGCGCGCGTGCTCGCCAGCATCGCCGACAAGACCATCGTGTTGACCGGCGCGCTGAACCCCGCGCGCTTCCGCGGTTCGGACGCCGAGTTCAACGTCGGCACCGCGGTCGGCGCGGTGCAGTCGCTCCCGCCCGGCGTGTACATCGCGATGAACGGCCGCGTGTGGGATCCGGCGAAGGTGCGCAAGAACGTCGCCGCCAATCGCTTCGAGGCGATCGGCTGATCTGACGCCACCCGGCGACAAAAAAAAAGGACCCCGGCCAGGCCGGGGTCCTTTTTTCTTGCCCGGGACACCGGGGCCTGCGCCCCGGCGCCCTGACCATCAGTTGATGGTGCCCTTCAACGACACGCCCGAGAAGGCGGAGTACGCGCGGACCCGGACGTGGTACGTGCCGGCGGCCGGCGCGTTGAACGTGCAGGTCTCGTTGTTGCCGGTCAGGTACGGACGGCAGTTGTAGCTCGAGGTCGTCGGGGCCGCACCGATCCGGACGTACATGTCCGCGTCGCCGCTGCCGCCCGAGATCTGGAACACCACGCTGCTCTTGCCCGAGGGCACGACCAGCGTGTAGTCCGACGACCAGGAGCCGCGCGAGACGGACGGCAGCGAGACGGCCGTGCCGCTGCACAGCACGGTGCCGCCGCAATCGCCGCCGCCGCCACCGCCGCCGGTGCTGTAGTCGCCCTTCAGGCTGACGCCGGAGAAGGACGAGTACGCCTTCAGCCGCACGTAGTACGTGCCCGCCTGCGGCGAAGCGTAGGTGCAGCTCTCGCTGTTGCCGCTCTTGTACGGACGGCAGTCATAGGAGCTGTCGGTCGGCGTGCTGCCGAACTTGACGTACATGTCGGCGTCGCCCGTCCCGCCCGACATGGTGAACACCAGGTTGCTGGCGCCCGAGGGCACCTGCAAGGTGTACACGACGTCGTTGCCGGTGCTGGCCGAGATGCCCGTGACCGTCTGGCCCTTGGTCAGCGGACCGCCCGAGCTGCCGCCACCGCCGCCGCCGCCACCACAGCTGCTGGTGTTCACGCCGACGCTGGTGAACGCCGCCGCGACGTCGGACGTGCTCAGGCCAAGGTCGTCCGCCGCGGTCAGCACGCCGCAGGCGCCGCTGACGTAGGTGCTGCTCGCGGTCCAGTACAGGGCGTTCGCGCGGGCGAAGACCTTGAACGCGGTCGGGGTGTTCCAGCCCGACGTCTTCGCCAGGTTGCAGAAGGCCTTGTTGTAGACGCCCGAGGAGTAGTGCGGGTCCATGCCACTGTAGTAGTCAGAGGCGTTGTCGATCGAGCCGCCGTCCTGGGTCGGGTTGCACATGTAGCGCAGCGCGCCCGAGCCCTTGAAGATCTCCGCGCCGACCAGGAAGTCGTTGCTGCCCTTCCAGTAGTACTCGGTCGCCTCGCCGCCCATGTCGGAGAAGGCCTCGTTCATGCCGCCCGACTGGCCGGAGTAGGTCAGGTTGGAGTGCTGCTCGGTGAAGCCGTGCGAAACCTCGTGGCCGGCGACGTCGGCGCTGACCAGCGGGTAGAACGTGCTGGCGCCGTCGCCGAAGCTCATGGTGGAGCCGTCCCAGAACGCGTTCTCGTAGTTGCGGCTGTAGTGCACGCGCATGACCAGCTGGAAGCTCAGCGCGTTGTAGCCGGTGTACGCCGGGTACATGTCGGTGATCACGCCGCCGAAGTAGTGGGCGTCGTTGATCGGCGAGTAGCCGCCGTTGATCTGCTTGTAGGTATTGCGCGGGCAGGTATAGGAATACGCCGTGGTGCCGCTGGTGCCGCCGTTGAGGTTGACCGACTTCACCTTGGCGTTGTTCATCGTGCAGGTCGAGCCGCTCTGGGTGACGTCGAGGTAGCCGTAACGGCCGCCCGAACCCCATTCGTACTGGCCGGTCTTCTGGTTGCCGCCGGGGCCGGTACCGATGTCGGCGTGGGTCAGGCCCTCCCACTTCTTGAGAACCTTGCCGTTGTTCGCGTCGACGATCACGAACGGACGGGTCGGGGCCACGCCGGCGCTGCTGCTGTCGGCGAAGAAGGAAACGACGTAGGCCTTGTGCGCGCGGCCGGCGTCGTCGACGTAGATCATCAGGTCGGACTTCTCGTTGCGGACCTGCATGGCGGTGACGAGGGCGCCCAGGCCGGCGTGCTTGGCGATCGTCAGCGCCTGGTTGCGCGAGTACTTGACCTTGCCGGCGGGGATCTCGGAGGCGAGACCGTCCACGCGGCGGCCGAACAGGTTGCGGACCGCGCCGTTGCGTTCGCTGACGATCACGTTCTCGCCGAAGACGGGAATGCCGCGGAAGGTCTGCTGGTAACGGTAGTGGCGGGTGCCGTCGGCGTCCTGCTGGAACCCGACCTGGCGCAGACCGGCCTCGGTGGGCAGGCCGAGCATCCGGGCGTGGCGCAGGTCCGCCTTGGCGGTGGCGCCGAGCGTGGAGAGGGCCGCGCGGGCCTGCTGGTTGACGTGCGCGACGTTCTGCTGGTGCAGATCGACACGGGTGGCGGCGCCGGCGGCACCGGCGGAGAGCGCGAGCGCCAGCGGCGACAGCGCGAGCAAGCAAAGCGAGCGATACGGGGACTGCAACATCTTGCGATTCCTCGAGAGATGGATGGGAGGCCGCGGGGGCGGCCGGTTGCCTGTCCTGCGCGCGGGAGCCCGGCGGGCGTCGTCCTTGTCCGCGTTGATCCTTCCTGTCTCGTTCGGCGAGCCCGGCAAGGCACCGCTCGGCATCGTGCCGGCGGTCGGAACCGGGACTGGGGGGATGGCGGCCACCCGGGGGCGGACCGCAAGGGCACGCTAAAGCGGCGCCCGAGGGCCGTTCAAGCTGCGGTCGCAGCATAAACAGGGGCTGAATATGTGACGCGCATCACAAATCAAAAAAGAGCCCGGTCAACTACCTACCGTGCGGCATGAGCTTATTCCCGGGGGGCATGATTCGGACCGCCTTGCGGAACCGGTGGCGGGTACTTGCCCGGATTGGTCAACGGGCGGATGGGGCCGGGGCGGACAGGGCCGCGCGCGCGGAGGGGGACGGAGGGCCGCGGGGCCCTCAGAGCATCCCGGTTTCCAGGCGCGCCGCCTCGGACATCATGGTCCGGTTCCACGGCGGGTCGAACACCAGCTCGACGTCGGCCTCGGCCACGGTCGGGATCAGCTCCAGCTTGCTGCGCACGTCCTCGACCAGGATCTCGCCCATGCCGCAGCCGGGCGCGGTCAGGGTCATGCGCACCGCGACCAGGCGCTGGCCGGGCTGCCCGGGGTGCGGGCCCACCGTGGCCTCGTAGACCAGGCCGAGGTCGACCACGTTGATCGGGATCTCCGGGTCGAAGCACGTGCGCAGTTGCCTCCACACCAGCTTCTCGACGTCCTCGTCGGTGGCGTGGGCCGGCAGCTCGATAGGTTCGGGCGGTTCCTTGCCGATCGCGTCGGCGTCCTCGCCGGCGATCCGGAACAGGTTGCCCTCGACGAAGACGGTCCAGCTGCCGCCCAGGGCCTGGGTGATGTAGCCGACCGTGCCGGCTGGCAGCGTGACGGCTTCGCCCTGCGGCACCAGGACGGCGGCGCAGTCGCGCTCGAAGCGGACGGGTTCGCTGCTGCGGGAATACATCGGCGTTGGAAGGAGGCGCGCGACGCGGGGATGGCGCCATTGTACTGCCGCGCGCCGCTATGCTGGTGCGCCTTGCCCCTCCATTCCGCGCATGGAACGACGCGTTTCCCCCCTGCCCTGGCTGGCGCCGGCGCTCCTCGCGATCGGCAGCCTCGGCTTCGCCGCCGCGTGGGTGCTGCTGGCCTGGAGCCGCAATCGCCAGTGCAGCTGGATGGCGGTGCTGGCGGCGATCGACGCGGTCCTGCTGCTGCGGCTGGCGCACATGCGTCCGGGTTGGCCGCGTGCGCTGCTGGCGACACTGGCCACCGTAGCGACCTGCGTGCTCGCCAACTGGGGGATCGCCGCCGCGCAGATGGGCAAGCCGATGGGGCTGCTGCCGTGGCAGGCGCTGGGACGCATGGGGCCGGAGTTCGCCTGGCTGCTGGCCAGCATGGCCAACCAGCCGGTGGACCTCGCCTGGCTGGGGGCGGCGCTGGTGTTCGCGCTGGTGCTCGGCCGCTGAGACGCGGCGCAGCGGCGAAGCATCCGCCGCCCGTCGGCAGGCGAGCCGCCAAACCGGGGCAAGCCGTGGCGCGCGCGCGCCCGCATGCTCGCCGCATGTCGACCCCGACCCTCACCCTCCCCCGCACCCGCCTGACGATCCGCTGGCACTGGGTCGTGTTCGGCGGCCTGCTGCTGGCAAGCCTGGATGCCTTGTTCGCCACCGGCTACTGGCGGCTGGCCGCCGACCTCCCGTGGACGCGCGTGTTCCAGTCGGTCGCCGCCGGCGTGCTTGGCCCGGACGCCAGCCGCGCCGGCGGCGAGTCCGCCGCCTGGCTCGGGCTCGTCCTGCACTACGCGATCGCGATGGCCTTCGTCGTGGTCTACGCGCTGGTCGCGCGCATGTGGCCCGCGTTGGCGCGCAGGCCGCTGGCGTACGGTGTCGCCTACGGCCTGTGGCTGTACGTGGCGATGAACTGCATCGTGATCCCGCTGTCGGCGATCGGCCGCCTGCCGTCATTCGCCGACCTGCCGTGGGTGGCCAGCAGCGTATTCATGCACGCCATTTTCGGCGTGATCTGCGCGCTGTCCGCGCGGCGCGCGCTGCGCTGATCGACGCTGCGGCGGCGTCAGTGGCCGCCGCCGTCGAGCGCCTTGAGCTCATTGACCAGCGACCCGGCCATCTCAGCGCCGTCGCCGTACAGCATGCGCGTGTTGTCGGCGTAGAACAGCGCGTTCTCGATGCCGGCGAAGCCGGTGCCCTTGCCGCGCTTGATGACGACCGCGTTGCGCGCGGCGGCGACGTCCAGGATCGGCATGCCGTAGATCGGCGAGGCCGGGTCGGTCTTCGCGACCGGGTTGACCACGTCGTTGGCGCCGATTACCAGCGCCACGTCGGTGTTCGGGAATTCCGGGTTGATGTCGTCCATGTCGGCGATCAGGTCGTAGGGCACGCCGGCCTCGGCCAGCAGCACGTTCATGTGCCCGGGCATGCGTCCGGCGACCGGGTGGATCGCGAACCTGACCTTGACCCCGCGCGCGATCAACCGCTGCGCGAGCTCCCAAATCTTGTGCTGCGCCTGCGCCACCGCCATCCCGTAGCCCGGCACGATCACCACCCGTTCCGCGTAGGCCATCATCGCGGCGACGTCGCCGGCTTCGATCGGCTTCTGCGCGCCGCCGATCTCCCGCGCCTGCCCGCCTCCGCCGAAATTACCGAACAGCACGTTGCGAATCGGCCGGTTCATCGCCTTCGCCATCAGCCGGGTCAGCAGCATGCCGGCCGCGCCGACCATGGTGCCGGCGATGATCAGCGCCTCGTTGCCGAGCACGAAGCCCTCGAACGCGACCGCCAGCCCGGTGAACGCGTTGTACAGCGAGATCACCACCGGCATGTCCGCGCCGCCGATCGGCAGCGTCATCAGGATGCCCAGCAGCAGCGCGAGCGCGAAGAAGGCGACGATCGCGGGCGACGCTGGCGCATGCAGGACGATGCCGGCGACCACCAGCGCGCCGGCGAACACCGCGCCGTTGAACAGCTGTTGCGCCGGGAACACGTAGCGCTTGTCCATGCGCCCGTCGAGCTTGGCCCAGGCCACCACCGAGCCGGTCAGCGAGACCGCGCCGATCAACGCGCCGAGCACCGCCAGCAGCAGCGCGGTGAAGGACGGCGCCGGCGCGCCGCCGGCCACGCGCAGCAGCTCCACCGCGCCGATCGCGGCCGCCGAGCCGCCGCCCATGCCGTTGAACAGCGCCACCATCTGCGGCATGTCGGTGATCGCGACCTTGCGCCCCCACACCCACGCGATCGCCATGCCCAGCGCCAGCGCGACCACGATCAGGGCGAGATTGTGCAGGCCCGGCAGCAGGAAGGTCGCGGCGGTGGCGAGCAGCATGCCCGCGCCCGCCCACTGGATGCCGCTGCGGGCGGTCACCGGCGAGGCCATGCGCTGCAGGCCGAGCAGGAACAGGGTCGCCGCGACGAAGTAGCTGGCCGCGGCGGCCAGGACCGGCCAGGACGCGCTCACGGCTTCTGCTCCGGCTTGCGGCTCGGCTTGAACATCTCGAGCATGCGCTCGGTCACGACGTAGCCGCCGGCGGCGTTGCCGGCCCCGAGCAGCACCGCGAGGAAGCCGATCGCTTTCTCCAGCGTGGTGTCGGCGTGGCCGAGCACCACCATCGCGCCGATCAGGACGATGCCGTGGATGAAGTTCGAGCCCGACATCAGCGGCGTATGCAGGATCACCGGCACGCGCGAGATGATCACGTGCCCGGCGATCGCCGCCAGCATGAAGATGTAGAGCATCACGAACGCCTGCGTCATGCGATCCCCCGCCACCTGGCTCCGGCCGGCCCATCATAACGGGCCGTGAACGCGGCCGGCGGCGCGTCAACCGGCGCCGTGGCCGCGCGTTGTTCCCTCCCGCAGGACGACCTGCGTGACGGGAGCGGGACATGCAGCATCGATACGCAACGATCCTGGTCCTCGGCCTCGGCCTGCTGGCCGCGGCGGGGACCGCCGACGCCAGCGACCGGGGCGACCGGGCCCGGCAGCGGCTCGACCACCGCGGCGACCGCATCGAGCACCAGCTGGACCGGCGCGGCGCGCGCATCGACCGCCGCCTCGACCACCGGGGCGACCGGCTCGAAGCCCGTTACGATCGCCGCGCCGACCGTGCGGCGGCACAGGGCCACGACCGCGCCGCCGCTGGCCTGGCGCAGCGCGGCGACCGGCTGCAGCATCGGCTGGACCGCAGGGGCGACCGCATCGCCAGCCGCCTCGAGCGGCACGGCGACCGCATCGACGATCGCCTGGATCGCCGCGGCCAACGCGTCGAACGGCGCTGGGACCGTCGCCACTGAGGCCGCAACGGACCCTCTGGCCTATGCTCCTGCGCGTGCAAGCCGATGCCGCCGAGTCGCCACAGGACGCGCCCGCCGCGGACGCACCGGGGGCGACGCCGCTCACGCTGGACGCGTTCCTGGCCGGCGTCGGCGCGCGCGCGTTCCGCTTCGCCGAGGTCGCGCTGCGCCAGCGCGACGACGCGCTGGACGCGGTGCAGGACGCGATGGCGCGGATGCTCGCCTACCGCGAACGCCCGCCGGCGGAATGGACGCCGCTGTTCTGGCGGATCCTGCGCACGCGGGTGGTCGACCTGCAGCGGCGGCGTGGCTTCCGCCTGCGCTGGCTGCTGCCGGCCGAGGACGCCGCGCCCGACTGGAGCGAGCACGCGCCCTCCACCGAGGCGGATCCCGGGCGCGCGCACGAAGAGCGCGAAGCCTGGACGCGGCTGTCGGCCGCGCTGGCAGCGCTGCCGCGGCGGCAGCGCGAGGCGTTCACCCTGCGCGTGCTGGAGGAACTGGACGTCGCCGCCACCGCGCAGGCGATGGGCTGCAGCGAGGGCTCGGTGAAGACCCACCTGTCGCGCGCCCGCGAGGCGCTGCGGCGGCAACTGGAGGATTGGCGATGAACCCCGATGCATTCGACACCACGGCGCGCGCGGCGCATGCGGCATCCCTGCGGCAACTGTCGCCGCGGGTGCAGGCGCAACTGGCGCAGCGGCGCCGGCACGCGCTGGCCGGGGAGCCGGCGGCGCGCCCACGTCCCGTCCTGCGCCTGGCCCTGGCCAGCCTCGCGGTCGGCGTGGTCGCGATCGGCCTGCTGCGCGTGCCGCACGACGAACAGGCGCCTGCCCCCGTCGTCTCCGCGCCGGCACCGTCGACCGCGCCCACCGAGGTGCTCGAACAGAACCCCGATTTCTACGCCTGGCTCGCGTCCGACGACGCTACCGCCCTGGCCATGGAGTAACCGATGAAGACCCGACTGCTTGCCCTCGCCCTCGCCTTCGCCGCCGCACCCGCACTGGCCGCGCCGCCCGCCGCCGCACCGGCCAGGCCGGCCGATGCGGCGCCTGCCGCCACGCTGCCCGCATGGGAACAGCTCACCCCCGCCCAGCGCGAAGTGCTGATCGCGCCGATGCGCGAACGCTGGAACGCCAACCCGGATGCGCGCGACGCGCTCTACCGTCACGCCCAGCGCTGGCGGCAGATGACGCCGGAGCAGCGCGCGCGCGCCCACCGCGGCCTGCGCCGCTGGGAGCACATGCCGCCGGAAAAGCGCGAGGCCATGCGCGCGCTGTTCGAGCGCATGCGCGGCATGACGCCCGAGCAACGCAAGGCGCTGCGCGAGGAATGGAAGCGGATGACGCCCGAACAGCGCCACGAGTGGGTGGAAAGGCACCCGCCGACCGAGTGACCCCCCGCGGTCCGTATCCGAGCGGGACTTGCTCCGACTGCCCGGAAAGGCCGCGCCGCTACTCCCCGCCCGCCGGCTCCGCGCCCCGCGCCGGCGGCGCGGGATACACGGTCTTCGCCAGCAGCTCGTCGTCCCAGTCGAAGGCCAGCGCGCCCTCGCGCAGCAGCAGGCCGGCGAAGTTGAGCAGGTTGCGCGCATACATCTCGCTGGCATGCAGCGCGCCCTCGCTGGCGAGATCGAGCGGGCCGGCGACGGTGACGCCGTCGTGCGCGATGGTTTCGCCCGGGCGGGTGAGCTCGCAGTTGCCGCCGGTCTCGGCGGCGAGGTCGACGATCACGCTGCCCGGCCGCATGCCGGCGACCATGTCCGCGCTGAGGATCCGCGGCGCGGGACGCCCGGGCACCGCCGCGGTGCAGACGACGACGTCGACGTTCTTCAGGTGCTCGCCGAGCCGGCGCTGCTGTTCGGCGCGTTCCTCCTCGGTGAGCTGGCGCGCGTAGCCGCCCTCGCCCGCCGCGCTGACGCCGAGGTCGAGGAAGCGCGCTCCCAGTGATTCGATCTGTTCGCGCGTTTCCGGCCGCACGTCGAAGCCCTCCACCTGGGCGCCGAGTCGGCGCGCGGTCGCGATCGCCTGCAGCCCGGCCACCCCGGCACCGACCACCAGCACCTTCGACGGCCGGATCGTGCCGGCGGCGGTGGTCAGCATCGGAAAGAAGCGCGGCGCCAGCCAGGCCGCCAGCAGGGTCGCCTTGTAGCCGGCCATCCCCGCCTGCGAACTGAGGACGTCCATCGCCTGCGCGCGGGTGGTGCGCGGCAGGCGCTCGAGCGGGAAGGCGAGGATGCCGCGCGCGGCCAGCGCCTCCGCACGCGCGGGATCGGCCTGCGGCTGCAGCAGGCCGACCAGCGCGGCGCCCTGCTTCAGCTGCGCGATGCGCGCGGACGCGGGCGGTTGCACGCACAGCACCAGGTCGGCGTCGGCGAGGGCCGCGTCCGCGTCGGCGACGACCTGGGCGCCAGCCTCGGTATAGGCGGCATCGGTGCAGTGGGCGGCCAGGCCGGCGCCGGACTCGATGCGCGGCTGCGCGCCCAGGGCGACGAACTTGCGGCAGGTTTCCGGCGTCAGCGCGACACGGCGTTCGCCCGGCGCGGTTTCCCGCGCCACTCCAATCACGACTGCGCCCATGCGACCCCCGCGTTGCGTCCCGCCCGCATCCTAGCGAATGCGCGCGGGCAAGGCAGCCGGGCCGGCTCAGGCGGCCTGGGCGGCGGCGTCCAGGCGCCGGCGCACCTGGCGCATGGCCTCGTCGAACGGCAGGTCGGCCGCCTCCAGCATCAGGTTACCCGCCTTCACCAGCGCGGCCAGCTGCTCCGGCGAGGCCACCAGCTTGCGCACGCCACGGCGGTTGACCAGCAGCAGGCGCGAGGTCAGCGGGCTGACCCAGGCGACCTTGACCGACCCTTCCTCGCCGCGTTCGTCCACCAGGCGCAGCCACACGCCAGGCTGCAGCGCGCGCATGCGTTGGGCGACTTCCGGCTCGAAATCCAGCGACCCGTGCCCGCCCACCACCTGCAGCAGGCGGGTGTCCTCGCTTTCGTCGCCCATCTGCAGCGCCGGCGCCGGGCGCTGCTCGCGCGGGTGGTCGGGAAAGCCGAGCGCGCGCGCCAGCTCCGCCATCCATTCCGCGGCGGCCTGCTCGTCGAGGCCGGAGCTGGCGAGGCACTCGTTGAACGTTTGCTCCAGCGCGAGCAACTGGCGCGCGACCTCGGCGCGCGCATGGCGCGCCGCCGCCGCATCCGCGACGACCAGCGCCTGGCCGAGCGCGATCGCGCGCACGTGCAGCGGCGAGCCCACGCCCTCGCGCAGCAGCACCTGCACCAGGTGGTGTTGCCAGGGCTCCTCGAGGAACTTCGCCACCGCCGATGTCAGCGTGCGCCCCGCCAGTTGCGCGGCCAGCGCCGATGCGGCCTGCAGGCGCGCCTGCAGCAGCCGCTCGCGGCCGTGCACGGTGTCAGCCGAGCGGCGCTCGACGACTTCCGCCCGGCGGCGCTGTTGCTGCAGCAGGTCGTGAAGTTCGTTGGCGGCGAGCTCGAAGATCGCCAGGTCCTCGTTGTATTCGGCGACGACCCGCTCGACCACGCGACCGGCATGCTGCAGCAGTTCGCGGTCCTGCGGCGAGGCGCCGTCGTTGCTCTCGCAGCTCAGGGTGAGCGCGTCCAGCAGCCTGCGCGCCGGATGGTCCGGGCGCACGAACAGGTTTTCGTCCGCGATCGCCACCCGCACGTACGGCATCACCAGCCGCGCGTACAGCTTGTGCGCGTTGGCGACCAGCGCGTGGCTGCGCAGCAGCGACTCGAACGTCAGGCCGACCAGATCGATCGCGTCCTCCTGCTGCTCGCCCAGCCGCGCGTGGTCGGGATCGATGCCGAGCCGGCGCGCGCCCTCGGCCAGCTGCTCGCGAATCGCGAGCTGCAGCTCGCCGTCGCCTGCCAGCGCGGCTTCGAACGCGCGCGGCCCCTCGGCCTGCAGCAGGGCGGCGACGGTGGTGATTTCCTGCACGCGCAGTTCGCGCATGCCGGCCTGGGCCAGGGGGGCGGGCGCCGGCGCGTCGACGCGCGCGGCACGCCATGCGCGCAGGAGATCGCGGGTGCGCTGGTGCTGAACGCGCGCCTCGGCCGATACCCGGAACAGGTCGGAGCGGCCGGCGGGAGCCTCGTCCGCGCTGCCGTGCGGCACGCGGTTGAGGATGGATTCGAGCAGGCGCTGCGAGGCCTGCGCGCCCGCCGCCGGGCCGGCTTCGACCGGTGCCGGTCGCGGCTCGGGACCGGGCACCGGCAGCTCGTGGCCGACCCCGCCGTCGAAACCGGCCGCGGCCAGCAGCGCATTCATGCGCGCATAGAGCTCGCCGAGCACGCGCCCGAGCTCCATCTCGTACTGGCGGAACAGCAGCGGCTGCAGCGACTCGGAGATCTCGGCGTCGCGGAAGGTCTGCAGGAAGGCTCCGGCGAGCCGCGCGGCACCGACCGGATTGCTGGTCGGGGGCGCGTCGAGCGCGCGCGCGAGCGCCTCGAAGCGCGCGTCCAGCACTTCCAGCTCGCGCTGGTAGCGGCGCGCGATGGATTCGGCCAGGCGCTGGCCGGCGAGATGGAAGTCCAGTTCGTTCTCGCGCACCAGGCCGAGCGGCGAGCCGCCGCGGCTGAGCGAGAAACGCCCGCGGAAATCCTCGAAGCTGCGCGCGACCAGCTCGCGGTAGCGCATCACGTAGCTGGAACCGCGCTGGCGCAAGGCGAGCACGGTCATCAGGTCGCGGCGCTGGGCGCCCGGGGCGCTGTTGCGCAGCGCGGCCTGCAACTGCTCCTCGATCGGGCGGTACAGGCCACCGGGCACCGCGCCCAGTTGCTCGACCGCGGCGCGGCGCAGATCCTCCAGCAGGCGGACAGGGTCGGTGCACGCCGTTTCCGGACGCGCGATGCCGGACTGGGTCGTCATGCTTCCCTCCCGCGACCGGGTCGGGGGCACCGGTCGCTTCGAGTCCGAGCATAGTGGCACCATAGGCCCCGTCCACCGCATTTGCATGAATCTGTGATGCCCCTCCCAATCGCCCGTCCCGCCCCGTGATGAACGGCGCGCTGGACTGCCTCGACCGCCGCCGCTCGGTCCCCGCGAAGCAGCTGGGCGCCCCGGGCCCGGACGATGCCGCGCTGCAGCGGATGCTGCGTGCCGCGGTGCGCGTGCCCGACCACGGCAAGCGCGTTCCCTTCCGTTTTCTGCGCATCGCCGGTCCCGCACGCGATGCGCTCGGCGCGCTGCTGGCCGCACGCGCGCTGGAGCGCGATCCGCACGCGGCGCAGGCGGCCCTGGACAAGGACCGCGCGCGCTTCTCGCACGCGCCGGTGGTGATCGCGGTGGTGGCGCGCCTCGGCCCCGACGACAAGATCCCGGAGAGCGAACGCTTCTCCAGCGCGTCGTGCGTGTGCTTCGCGCTGCTGCAGGCGGCCCAGGCCTGCGGCTTCGGCGCGCAGTGGCTGACCGGTTGGCCGGCCTACGATCCGGTCGTGCTGCGCCAGCTCGGCCTCGGCGGGGACGAACGCATCGCGGGTTTCATCCACATCGGCACGCCGAAGCTGGAGGCGCCCGAGCGCGAACGCCCGGACCCGCGCGCGCTGCTGCGCGACTGGACGCCGCCGGCATGAGCGACGGCAGCTTCGCCGCGCGCCCCACCCTGCACCTGGTGGACGCCAGCCTGTACGTGTTCCGCGCCTGGCATTCGATGCCCGACGCATTCCGCGACGCCGACGGCTGGCCGACCAACGCCGTGCACGGTTTCGCCCGCTTCCTGCTCGAGCTGCTGGAGCGGGAGCGCCCGCGGCAGATCGTGGTCGCCTTCGACGAGGCGCTGGACAGCTGCTTCCGCAACGCGCTGTACCCGGACTACAAGGCCAACCGCGCGCCGGCGCCGGAGGAACTGCGCCGCCAGTTCGCCCACTGCAAGGCACTGTGCCGGGCGCTCGGCCTGGTCGTGCTCGCGCATCCGGACTACGAGGCCGACGACCTGATCGGCAGCGCCCTGCAGGCAGGGCGCGCGAGCGGGCTGCGCGGGGTGATCGTGTCCGCCGACAAGGACCTCTCGCAGTTGCTCGACGAACACGACGAGCAGTGGGACTTCGCCCGCGGCCAGCGCTGGGGCCGCGATGGCGTGCGCGCGCGCCACGGCGTGCACGCGCACCAGATCGCCGACTACCTCGCGCTGACCGGCGACGCGATCGACAACATCCCGGGCGTCAAGGGCATCGGCGCGCGCACCGCGGCGCAGCTGCTCGCCCACTTCGGCGACCTGGACACCCTGCTGGCGCGGGTGGACGAGGTCGCGTTCCTGCGCCTGCGCGGCGCCGCCGGCATCGCCACGCGGCTGCGCGCCGCGCGCGAGGAGGTCCTGCTGTGGCGGCGGCTGACCACGATCGCGCTGGACGCGCCCCTGCCCTGCGCCGATTTCGGCCGCGGCGCGTGCACCGCCGACGCGCTCGCCGCGCTGTGCGACGGCCTGCGCTTCGGGCCGATGACCCGGCGCCGCCTGCACGAGGCCGCCGGCCTCGCCGTGCCGGTCCCTGCGGCGGGTTAGCATCGCCGCATGAGCGAAGCCAGAACCGTCTACGAAGGCCAGTACCTGCGCATGCGGGTGCAGGACCACTGGGAATACGTCGAACGCACCCACGCCGGCGGCCTCGCCGCCATCATCGTCGCGCTGACGCCCGACGACCGCGTGCTGTTCGTCGAGCAGTACCGCATCCCGCTGGCGCGGCGCACGATCGAAATGCCGGCCGGACTGGTCGGCGACGTCGACGCCGGCGAATCGATCGAGCAGTCCGCGATCCGCGAGCTGGAAGAGGAAACCGGCTGGCGCGCGGCGCGGGCCGAGGTGCTGCTGATCGGCCCCACTTCCGCCGGCCTGACCAGCGAGCAGATCGCCTTCGTGCGCGCGACCGGGCTGGTCCAGGTCGGCGCCGGCGGCGGCGACGAGACCGAGGACATCACCGTGCACGCGGTGCCGCGCGCGCAGGCGGCGGCCTGGCTGGTGGCGAAGATGGGCGAAGGCTACGCGATGGACGCCAAGCTCTGGGCCGGCCTGTGGATGCTCGACCACCAGCCGGACGGCACGCCGTTGCGCTGAGCGCGCGCTTTCATTGTCGCCGCGGCGCCGCATCGCGGAGCCGCCCTGCGCCGGCGCGGCGCGAAGCGGAGCAAGTCCGCTCCTACGAAGCGCCTTCAGGCGTAACGGTCGGTCGCCGTCACCAGCGCATCGACGTTCTCGGCCTCGAACGCGGAATGCCCCGAGGTCGGGCTGATCAGCAGCTCGCCCTTCGGCCAGGCCTTGTGCAGGTCCCAGGCATTGGCGATCGGGCATACCACGTCGTAGCGGCCGTGCACGATCACGCCCGGGATGTCGGCGATGCGGTGGGCGTCGCGCAGCAGCTGGTCCTCGACCTCGAAGAAGCCGCCGTTGACGAAGTAGTGGTTCTCGATCCGCGCGAAGGCGAGCGCGAACGCGGCGTCCTCGTGCCCGGACACGAAGTCGGGATCCATGCGCAGGAAGCTGGTCGCGCCTTCCCACACGCTCCACGCGCGCGCCGAGGCCAGCCGCGTCGCCTCGTCCGGCGACGTCAGCCGGCGGTGGAAGGCGCTGATCAGGTCGTGGCGCTCGACCGGCGGGATCGCCGCCAGGTAGTGCTCCCAGGCGTCCGGGAACAGCCGCGACGCGCCTTCCTGGTAGAACCATTCCAGCTCCCAGCGGCGCAACATGAAGATGCCGCGCAGGACCAGTTCGGTCACCCGCTGCGGATGCGCCTCGGCGTAGGCCAGCGCGAGGGTCGAGCCCCAGCTGCCGCCGAACACCTGCCAGCGCTCGATGCCGAGCTGCGCGCGCAGCTGCTCGATGTCGGCGACCAGGTGCCAGGTGGTGTTGTCGACGAGGTCGGCGTGCGGCGTCGAGCGCCCGCTGCCGCGCTGGTCGAACAGCACGATGCGGTACTTCGCCGGGTCGTGGAAGCGGCGCATCTTGGCGCTGCAGCCCGCGCCCGGGCCGCCGTGCAGCAGCACCACCGGCTTGCCCTGCGGATTGCCGCACTGCTCGTAGTAGAGCGTGTGGCGGGCGTCGACCTGCAGGGTGCCGGTGTCGTAGGGCTCGATCTCGGGAAACAGCGTGCGCATGGCGGCATCCACCTTGGGTGGCGCACGATTCTAGCGCGGTGCCCGCGCGCGTTCCGACGCGCAGGCGGCGTCAGCCGACGCAGCCGAGCGTGACCCGGTCGCGCCCTTCCAGGTCCTGCGCGGTGCGCACGTCGCCGAAGCCGGCCTGCTGCAGCAGCGCGCGCACCGCGTCACCCTGGGTCCAGCCGTGCTCCAGCAGCAGCCAGCCGCCCGCGGCCAGGTGCGCCGGCGCGCCTGCCACCAGCGTACGGATCGCGTCGAGCCCGTCGGCGCCCGAGGACAGCGCGGTCGCCGGCTCGAAGCGCAAATCGCCCTCCCCCAGGTGCGGGTCGTCGAGCGCGATGTAGGGCGGGTTGCTGGCGATCAGGTCGAAGCGCTCGCCGCGCAGGGGCGCGAACCAATCTCCGCTGCGGAACGCGACGTTGCCGACGCCGTTGCGCTCGGCATTGCCGCACGCGACCGCGAGCGCGGCCTCGCTGGCGTCGGTGGCAACCACGCGCGCGTGCGGGCGTTCGCGCGCGATCGCCAGCGCGATCGCGCCGCTGCCGGTGCCGAGGTCGGCGACGCGCAGCGGCACCTCCGCTGGCAGCCGTTCCAGCGCCAGCTCCACCAGCAGCTCGGTCTCCGGGCGCGGGATCAGCGTCGCCGGCGTGACAGCGAGATCCAGCGACCAGAAGCCCTGGCGTCCGGTGAGGTAGGCGACCGGTTCGCCGGACCGGCGACGCGCGACCAGCTCCGTGAAACGCTCGGCGGCGCCCGCGGGCAGCGCGGCATCGCCGTGCGCGAACAGCCAGCCACGCGAGGCACGGAGCACGTGTGCGAGCAGCAGCTCGGCGTCGGCCGCATCCACCAGGCTGCGCGCGGCGCGCAGCACACCGGCGATGCACGTCGCGCCGGAAGCACCGCCTGGCCGGACGTCGCTCACCGGCGCGAGAAGTCCAGCGGTTGGCCGCGCCGTGCTTCGCGCTGCGCCGCGCACAGCCGGATGGCTTCCTGCGTCTGCTGCAGCTCGCGCGGTCCGCCCTCGACCGCGGCCATGCGTTCGGCGAAGGTCGCCTGCAGTGCGTCGGCGTCGGCGGCGCTGCACATGCCCGCGGCGTACAGGCCGACCAGCGCCGCGCCGGCCGGTGCCAGCCGCGCCTGCAACTGGTCGAAGTGGGCGTCGATCCATGCGCGCAGCGCCGGCCGCGTCGCGGGACGCCGCGCGGCGCCGCGGATGGCCGGGAAGATCTCGTTGCGCCGCAGCAGGCCAGGCTCGAACACCAGCGCGCGCACCCGCGCATCCAGGCCCGGATCGCTGGTGTCCCCCATCGCGGACAGCAACTGGCTGCGCAGCACGGCGTCCTGGCTGGCACGGAAGGCCCGCTCGGCGGCGTCGAACGCGGGCTTGCCGCCTTCGCCCACCGCCACCGCCAGCGCGCTGCCGCGCAGGTCGGGCGCCACCGCGTCCGGTTGCAGCGCGCCGTCGCCGTCGAGGCCGAGCACGGCGCGACCGGCGTCGTTCATCGCCGCGCGCACCGCGGGATCTTCCAGGGTCTGCGCGAAGAAGCCAACCAGGGTGCTGCGCAGCAGCGCGTCGTCGTCCGCCTCGCCCCGCTTCGGCGCGAGCCCCAGCTGCTCGAGGCGCGGGCGGTAGATCGCCGCGACCTGCGCGTGGAAGGCGGCGCGCGCCGCGTCGTCGTCGAGCAGGTGCTCGGCCATCCACTCGGTTTCGTACATGCCCGCGGTCGCGGTCTGCCGCACCGGCGCCGCAGCGAAGCGCGGCAGCGCGGCCAGCAGCTGCGAGGGCGCCAGCGTGCCGGCGCCGTAGGCGGCGACCACCGAGTCGGCGGCCATCCGCTGCTCGCGCTCGCCCAGCGCGTCGAACGCGGCCGACAGCGCCTGCTGCAGCTTCGGCGCGAGCGCGAACCGGTAATAGCCGGCGCCGTCCGCGTTCGGCATCACCCAGCGCGGGCAGGAGGCCGCGTCGGCGAGTTCTAGGCGGGTTTGCGCCCCGGTGACGAGCGCCTTCTGCTCGTGCACGCCGCCGGCGTCGGCGTAGCGCACCGAGAGCGGGATGCCCCAGGTCTGGTCGCGGCTGGCGGTGGAGCCGATCGGCAGGTAGCGCTCCTGCGCGAGGACCAGCGCGGGCTTGCCGCCGCAGTCGAGGTCGACGCGGACGAAGGGCACGCCGGGCTGGTCGATGAAGCTGGCGAAGGCCTCGGCCACTCCTTTCGGATCGTCGCTGCGCGCGGCCACGGCGGCGATCAGGTCGGCGCTGGTCGCGTTGCCGCGCGCGTGCGCCTTCAGGTAGTCCTGGATGCCGGCACGGAAGTGCTCCTCCCCGATGTAGCGCTCGAACATCGCCAGGGTCGCGCCGCCCTTCTGGTAGGTGATGCCGTCGAAGGCCGACTGGATGTCGGTGAAGTCGCGGATCGGCTCGTGGATGCGGCGGGTGCTGGCCAGGCTGTCGACGTCCATCGCCCCGATCGCGCCTTCCAGCAGCTTGCGGTCGGTGTGCGCCTGCGGCTGCAGCTGGCCTTGGATCTTGTTGCCCATCCAGGTGGCGAAGCCCTCGTTGAGCCAGAGGTCGTCCCACCATCGCATGGTGACGAGGTCGCCGAACCACTGGTGCGCCAGCTCGTGCGCGCTCACGCCCCAGAACGACTGGCGGCGGCTCACCGCGGAATTCTCGTCGGGGAACATCAGGCTGTCGCGGTACACGATCAACCCGGCGTTCTCCATCGCGCCCGCCCAGAAGTCCGGCGCGGCGACGTTGTCGAGCTTGGCGAACGGATACGGGATGCCGAAGTAATCCTCCAGCGCAGTCACGATTGCCGGCGTGTGCGCCAGCGAGTACCGCATGCGCCCGCCCTGCCCGTGCGCGGCGACGCCGCGCAGCCGGATCGGCGTCGTGCGCGCGCCGTTGGGCGCGATGTCCGGTCCCTGCGGCAGGTCCCACGGCCCGACCGCGAACGCGACCAGGTAGCTCGGCAGCGCCTCGGTGCGCTGGAAGCGGACCTTCTTCCAGCCGCCCGGCAACGCTTCGGTCGCGGCCTCCGGCGCGTTGGCGACGGCGACGTCGTCCTCCGGCACGACCAGGGTGATGTCCCAGGGTTGCTTGAAACTCGGTTCGTCGAAGCCGGGAAATGCGGTGCGCGCGCCGAGCGGCTCCATCTGGGTGACCACGTAGTCGCGGCCGTCGGGCTTGACCCGGTACGCGCCCTGCAGCTCGCCGTACGGGGCTTCGTAGCGGATGTCGATCACGCCGCGGCCCGGCGCGATGGTGTGCGCCGCGGCCAGCTTGAGCACGCCGGATACATCCACCTCGCTGGCGACGAGGTCCTGGTTGCGGCCGTTCTCCGGCATGTAGCGCGCGCCGCTGATCTTCAGGCCGCGGCCGTGCATCCAGATCACGTCGGTCGGCTTCGCGACCTCGACGTGGATGACGGTGTGGCCGCTGAAGGTCGCCTGCTTCGGATCGAGCTTCAGCTCCAGGCTCACCAGCGAGGGCGTCACGGTGCGCGGCAGCGAGCCGGTGGGCAGTTCCTGCGGGGTGGCGGCGGAAGCGAGGCCCGTCGCGGCGGACAGGGCGAGGGCGAGCAGCGTGCGGCGCGGCGGCATGGGAGGCTCCTGACGGCAAGCCGTGCAGCCTAGCGCCTGCGCTCCGGCGCGGACCATGACGAAAGTACCGGGCCGCCGGGGAGCGGCCCCGCCGCGCGGTCTCAGGGCGCCGATGGCGCCGGCGCGCCGCCCTCGGCAAGCGGCACGTGGTACTCGGCGAGCACGCGGGCGATCGCGGCGCGGTTGCGCTCCAGGGCGGCGTCCAGTTCGCGCCGCAGCGCGCGGTCGCCGCGGCGCACGCCCATCGACACGTCGAAGACCATCGGCGACTGCGGGCCGTCCAGCCACGGCGTGACCGGCACCAGCACGAGCGGCACCGGCGAACGCGCGGCGAACCAGCCGGCGGTCGGGCCCCACACCACCGCCACGTCGACGTCGCCGCGGGCGACCGCCTCGACGATCGCCGCCTGCGGCGCGGCGCTGCGGTAATCGCCGTACACCATGTAGCCGCGCATCCTCGCCTGCAGCCCGCGCCGCGCCATCGCGTGCGCCGGCGGGGTGTTGGCGCCGTCGTCGCCGACCAGCTGCACCCCGATCAGCAGCGCGCGCAGGCGCGGATCGTCGTAGGAGGACAGCGATTCGAGGCCGCGATCGGCGCGGCTGACGAAGACGTAGCCCGAGCGGTAGTACGGATGGGTGGTGCCGGCCATGTCGCTGCTGCTGGCAATGCCGGGCACCACGTCGCAGGCACCGGCGTTCAGCGTGTTGCGCAGCATGCCTCGCCGCTGCGCCCACCAGGTGTAGCGGACCCGCGCGCCGAGGTCGCGCGCGACGAGTTCGACGATGCGGTTCTCGAAGCCCTCGCCCGCGCGGTTGGAGAACGGCAGGTTGTTGGGATCGGCGCAGACGCGCAGCTCGCGCGCGTGCAGGGGCGCCCACGCGCAGGCGGCGGCGAGCAGCAGGAGCGCGGCGCGGCGGCGCATGCGTCGCGCCGGCGTGCGGACGAACGCCGTCATGGCACCACCACCACGCCCCACGGCTTGCCGCCGGTCGGCACCTTCGCCAGCACGCGGTTGGCGACGAGGTCGATCACGGTGACGTCGCCCGACAGGCCGGCCGCGGCGTACAGGCGACGGCCGGCGGGATCCACGCCGATGCCCCAGTTGCGGAAGCCGACCGGGAAGTAGCGTCGGATCGCGTAATCGCGCGGATCCACCTCGGCGACGGCGTTGCCGCGGCCGAGCGCGACGAAGGCGCGGTCGCCGTGCAACACCAGGCCCACCGCCTGCACCGTGTCCGGCGCGCCGGAATCGCGGTCGAAGTCGATCGTGTGCAGCAGCTTGCGCGAGGGCATCTCGAACACGGCGACCGTCGCCCGCGTCTCCGACGACACCCACAGGCGGGTGCCGTCGGCGCTGAAGACCGCGTCGCGCGGCCGGGTGCCGACCATCACGCTGTCCACCAGTTCGCCGCTGCGCGCGTCGATGAAATGGACCAGGCTCGCGCTCTCGGAGGTACAGATCACCCACCGCCCGTCCGGGCTGACCGCCATGCCCTCGGGCTCGGCGCCGACCTCGACCTCGCGCACGATCTTCTTCGCGGCGATGTCAAGGAAGGAGACCTTCGCGTCGTCCTCGTTGGCGATGTACAGCCAGCGGCCGTCCGGGCTCAGCGCGAAGCGCTCGGGATCCGGTCCGGACGGCAAGTGGTCGACCACCTTGCGCGCCGCCAGGTCGACCACGTCGATCCGGTTGTCGTCGCTGACGGCGACGTACAGGCGCCTGCCGTCCGGACCCAGCGCCATCCCGCGCGGACGCGCGCCGACGGCGATCGCGTAGGCGGGCTTCGCCCACTGCCCGCCCTCGATCACGTGCACGACGTCGGCCTGCTCATCGGAGACGTAGGCGGTTTCCGCCCACGCCGCCGGCGCGCCGAACGCGAACACCAGGCACACGACGGCTTCAGTCCAGCGCATCCGCACGCCTCCTTCCCTCGCCCAGCCAGCGTCCCAGCAGCAACAGGCCCGCGCCCGCGTGCACCAGGCCGCCCGGCACCCACATCAGCAATCCGGCCAGTTGCTGGTCCTCGGCCGGGGTCAGGCCGAACGCGTCCAGCCCGCTCGCCGCGTAACCGGCGTACCAGGGGCTCGACGACAGCGCCATCAGCGCCCCGAGCGCGCCGCTCACCGTCGCGGTGAAGAACAGGCAGCCGACCGCCAGGCCGACGCGATGCCGGCCGTGCCCGCACACCATCGCCCACCAGAACAGCAGCGCCGTCGCGAGGAAGCACAGGTGCTGCACGATGTGCCAGCCGTCATGCGCCAGCGCGAGGTCGAACAGGCGCGGCGCGTGCCACAGCCACAAGGCGGCCGCCTGCAACAGGGTTGCGACGACCGGTGCGGTCAGCCGGCGCCAGCCCGGCGCGATGCCGCGCCCGAACGCCGCCAGCGCCTGCCGCCCGCGCGACGGAAACGCCCACAGCGCGACGCCGAGCGGCCGCGCCAGCACCAGCAGCGGCGCCGCGACCAGCATCAGCAGTTCGTGCTCGAGCATGTGCGCGGCGAACGAACGCTCGCCGGCGGCGTGCAGCGGGGACACCAGCGCGCCGGCGAGCACCGCCCAGCCGGCGAGGAACCAGCCCGCGCCCGCGCGGTGCGCCGCCGCCACGGTCGAGCGCGCGCGCAGGCGCAGCCAGCCGGTCCCGTACCAGGCCAGCGCCAGCGCCAGCGGCACCGTCACCCACGCGTCGAAGGTCCAGTCCGGCGCGCCGTGCGCGTGGCCGCCGTGCGCACCGGCCGCGCCCGCGACGCAGGCCAGCGCGATTCCGGCGGCGACGTGAGGCAGCCTCATGGCGCGCACGACGGCAGGATGAAGCCGGCCATGGTCTGCCAGAGCACCAGCAGCGCGAACAACGCCGCCGCCATCAGGCTCATCTGCGCAACGAAGCGGCGCGCCGAGTCCGATGCCGGGTGCGCGCGCAGCGCGCGCCAGGAAATCCACGCGCCGAGCGCGATCAGCGCCAGCGCGGCCAGGCCGACGAACAGGTTGCCGTCCCCCAGCCGGCAATCGAAATGCAACGCGTCCGACACCAGCTGGTGCTGCCCGCCGGCCGCCAGCATGCCCGCGACCAGCCCGGCCCAGGGCCGCAGTTCGCTCAGATCCGGACGACCGCTCATGCGCGCCTCCTCACAGCCACCGCGGCGTCCAGTACACGACGCCATACAGGATCACCCAGCTCCAGACGATGAAGTGCCAGTACAGCGCGTTGTCGGCGACGTCGGAGAACTTGCGCCCGTCGACCTTCTTGAGGAACACCAGCGCCGCCAGCACCGCGCTGTCGTAGACGTCGGTGGCCATGTGCAGGGTATGCAGGGCGAGGATCGCCCACACGATCGAGCCGTAGGCATTGGTGTCCCAGCGCACGTTGAGCGCGGTGAACTCGAACGCGCGCACGACCAGCAGGGCCAGGCCGATCGAGACGATCAGCACCAGGCCGATGCGCACGCCGGCGAGGTCGTAGTGCTCGGCGCGCTTCTTGAGCCACTGGTTGGGGATCTCGCTGAGCAGCGCCAGCAGGGTGAACAGCGAGCCCCACAGGAGCGACGGCGGCGGGTTCACCGGCGGCCAGCCGGGTTCGTTCGGCAGCAGGAAGTAGTACGCGCCGATCGCCAGCACGAAGCCCATGCCCTCGATCAGCATGAAACCGACCACGCCCCACCAGCCGAGGCTGGTCGAGCCGAAGGCATGGTCCGGCAAGTCGGACAGGTCGCCGACGACGGTGGTGGCGCGCCTCATGCCGCGCCTCCCAGGCTCGGTTGCGAGCGCTTGGGCCAGAACCAGGCGGTCAGCGCGATCGCCAGCGGGATCGCGCCCCACACCACGCCCTTGGCCTGGAAGATGGACCACACGAACAGCAGGGTGAGCGCCAGCGCCGACCACAGCGGCCAGATGCTCGGGTCCGGCAGCGCCCAGCGGGTCGCCGGCAGCGCGTCGATCGAACTGCTGAGCAGCCCCTCGCGCTTGTCGCGCGCGAGCCCGGTCATCACCGGCACCGGCTGGTCGAGCGGCCACAGCGGGGTGCGGCCGGTGACCACCGGCACCTCCTCGAAGTTGTACGGCGGCGGCGGAGAGCGGGTCGCCCACGCCAGGTCGGACGCGTTCCACGGGTTGTCGCCGGCCGGGCGGCCGCCGCGGGTCGGGCGCAGCGCCAGCGCGACGTTCGCCACGAACAGCAGCACGCTGCCGGCGATCATCCACGCGCCCAGCGAGGCGACGAGGTTGGGCAGGGTCCAGCCGAGCTCCGAGGCGTAGGTGTACACCCGCCGCGGCATGCCCATCAGGCCGAGCAGGTGCATCGGGAAGAAGGTGACGTTGAGGCCGACGAAGAACAGCCAGAACTGCGCGCGCCCGGCCGTCTCGCTCAGCATCCGCCCGGTGAACTTCGGGAACCAGTAGTAGATCGCGCCCATCAGCGGGAACACCGCGCCGCCGATCAGCACGTAGTGCAGGTGCGCGACCACGAAGTAGGTGTCGTGCAGCTGCAGGTCGAGCGGCACCGCGGCCACCATCACCCCGGTCATGCCGCCGATCACGAACAGCGCGAAGAAGCCCAGCACGTACAGCAGCGGCGTCGCGATCGTGAGCCGCCCGCTCCACAGGGTGGCGATCCAGCAGTAGATCTGCACCCCGGTGGGAATCGCGATCAGCATGCTCGCGGCGGTGTAGAAGGCGTTGCCCAGCGGCGGCAGGCCGGTCGCGAACATGTGGTGCACCCACAGCCCGAACGACAGGAAGCCGGTCGCGACCAACGCCAGCACCATCGCCGGGTAGGCCACGATCGGCCGCCGGGCGAAGGTCTCCACGATCTGCGAGATCATTCCCAGCGCCGGCAGGAAGATGATGTAGACCTCGGGGTGGCCGAAGAACCAGAACAGGTGCTGCCACAGCAGCGCGTCGCCGCCCTCGGCCGGGTTGTAGAACTGGGTGCCGACCAGGCGGTCGGCGAGCAGGAAGGAACTGCCGACCATCACCGACGGCATCGCGAAGATCACCATCAGGCTGGTGATCAGCATCGACCACACGAACAGCGGGATGCGCGACAGCTTCATGCCCGGCGCGCGCATCGCGAGGATGGTCGCGACCAGCTCCACCGCGATGCACAGCGCGGCGACCTCGGTGAAGGTGATCAGCTGCGCGTAGAAGTCGCTGCGCTTGCCCGCCGAGAATTCCGGCCCGGACAGCGGCGTGTAGCCGGTCCAGCCCGCCTCCGGCCCGATGTCTAGGAAGAAGGCGACGAAGATCATGATCCCGCCGAACAGGTACACCCAGTAGCTGAAGGCGTTCAGGCGCGGGAACGCGATGTTCCGCGCGCCGACCATCAGCGGCACCATGTAGACCGCGACCGCCTCCATCACCGGCACCGCGAACAGGAACATCATCACGCTGCCGTGCATGGAGAACAGCTGGTTGTAGCGGTCCGGGCCGACCACGTCGTTGTTCGCGTAGGCCAGCTGGGTACGCATCACCAGGGCGAGGACGCCGGCCAGTGCGAAGAACACCATCGCGGTGGTGATGTAGCGCCGCGCGACGCGCTTGTGGTCCACCGTGGTGAGCCAGCCGATGAAGCCGGGGCGATCGGCCCAGACCGCCTCGAGTTCGTCGAGCGCGCGGTCGCGTTCTTCCGGGCTGGCCGGCGCGGCCGGCGTGCTCATCGGGCGGGCTCCGGCCTGCAAGGCGTGGTGGCGGACATCGCCTGCATCAGTGCAGCTCCATCAGGTAGTCGGTGACGGCGGCGAGGTCCGCGTTGTTCAGCGGCACGGCGGGCATGTTGACGCCGGGCTTGTGCCGCTGCGGGTCGGCGATCCAGGCCGCGAGCTCCTCGCGGGTGAGCGGCAGCGCGCCCGCCGCCAGCGTGCGCCGCGACGCCAGGTGGGTGAGGTCGGGGCCGGTCACGCCCCCGGCACCGGCGCCGCGCACGGTGTGGCACAGCGCGCAGGCGGTGCGGGCGAACACCTGCTGCCCGCGCCGGGCCGACGCGCTCGCCGGTGGCGCGGCCGGGCGCCGCTGGGCAGCCCGCCACCGGTCGAACGCCCGCGCGTCCAGCACCTCCACGTCCAGCGCCATGTTCGCGTGCTGCAGCCCGCAGAATTCCGCGCACTGGCCGCGATAGCGCCCGGTCCGGCGCGGCGTCATCACGATCACGTTGGCGCGGCCGGGAACGAGGTCCTCCTTGCCCGCCAGCACCGGCACCCACAGGCTGTGGATGACGTCGGTCGCGCGCAGCTCGATCCGTGCGGGACGGTCGACCGGCAGGCGCAGTTCGTTCGCGGTGACGAAACGGAGCGAGGGCTCGGGGTCGAGGTACTCGACCTGCCACCACCACTGCTTGGCGGTGATGCGCACGTTGAGCGGGTCCGACACCGGCGCGTGCAACCGGCGGTCCACCGCGAAGCTGGCCGCGGTGAGCACCGTCAGCAGCGCGGCGACCACCAGCGCGAACACCAGCAAGCCGCGCTCGATCCCCCGATCACCAGCCACCGCGTGGCCGCGCCCGCGGTTGCGCAACAGGGCGAAGGCGACGCCCGCGAGCACCAGCAGGTACATGCCGCCGCAGATCCACAGCATCAGCTGCCACAGGCCGTGGATCGCGCGCGCCTGGTCGCCGGCCGGCGCCAGCGAGGACTGCACCGCGTTGCAGCCCGCCAGCGGCAGCGCCGCGCAGGCCAGCGCGCACAGCAGGACGCGGCGCCCGCTCACGGTTGCGGCACCGTCTGCGCGCTGGGGTCGCCGCCACGCGGGTCCTGCTCCGGCAGTTCGGTCATCGGCGGCGTCGAACGCATCGCGTCGCGCCGGCTCGGCACCGCGTCCTTGCGGATGTTGCCCGACAGCGAACGCACGTAGGCGGCCAGCTGCCACGCCTGCTGGTCGGTGAGCTTGCCGCGCCAGGCCGGCATGCCGTTCGGCCGGCCCTCGAGGATCGACGCGTGGATCTGATCGATGCTGCCGCCGTAGCGCCACTGGTCGTCCATCAGCGCGGGACCGATCGCGCCGCCGCCGTTGCCGTGGCAGCCGTTGCAGTTGAACCAGGTGAACCACTTGCCGCCCTGGCCGACGTGGTAGGCGTTGTTCTCGTAGTGGCGGCCTATCTCGGTCGGCGGCGGTCCGGGCTGGACGGCGCCCGCCTGCAGCGCCGACATGCGCGGGTGTTCCGCCGCCGCCTGCGCGGGCGCGGCGTGGTACTCGCGCCGCTCGCGCTCGCAGCCGGCGAGCAGCAGCAGCGCCAGCGCGCAGGCCGCGCTAGCGGGCAGGCAGCGCGAACACATAGAGCGTCCCTCCCGGCGCGGTGCGGTCCTTGAGGTCGGGGACCGCGTTGGCCCAGCCGCCGCCAGCGGTGGCGTCGCGGGTGTCCAGGTTGCCGACCACGACCGCGCCCGGCCAGCCGCCGATGCCCGACAGCACGGCGACGTACTGGCGCCCGTCGGGCCCGCGATAGCTCACCGGCTGGCCGATGATTCCGGAGTCGGTCTTGAACTTCCACAGCAGCTTGCCGCTGCGCGCGTCCACGGCCTTGAACCAGCCGTCCATCGTGCCGTAGAAGACGAGATCGCCCGCGGTCGCCAGCGCCCCGCTCCACACCGGCAGGTCTTCCCTGATCGTCCACGCGGCGCGCCGGCGCGCCGGGTCCCACGCGGTGAAGGTGCCGCGGTGGCCGCCCGGGCCGGCGTACATCCGCGTCTCCGCGCCGATGTAGGGCGTGCCGGCGATGTAGTTCACCTCCGCAGGCTCCCAGTCCATGCACAGGTTGCTGTGCGGGATGTAGACCAGGCCGGTACGCGGCGAGAACGCGGACGGATTCCAGTCCTTCGCCCCCGCCGAGGTCGGGCACACGTGGCGCGTGGTGCGGCCGGCGGTCGGCCGCTTCTCCGGGTTGTACTGCGGCCGGCCGGTCTTCAGGTCGATCTTCAGGATGGCGTTGACCGGGAAGAACGGATCGGCCGCCAGCACCTGCCCGGTGGCGCGGTCGAGAAGATAGAAGAAGCCGTTGCGCTCGGGCCGTGCGATCACCTTGCGGCGCTTGCCCCGCCACGGCACTTCGATCAGCAGGTTCTCGTTGATCGCGTCGTAGTCGAACAGGTCGTGCGGGCTGAACTGGTAGAACCAGCGCGCCTGCCCGGTGTCCGGATCGCGCGCGAAGATGCCGGCGGTCCACTTGTTGTCGCCCGGCCGCTGCTCCGCGTTCCACGGACCCGGGTTGCCGGTGCCATAGAAGACCAGGTCGAGTTGCGGGTCGTAGGAGATCCAGCCCCACACCGTGCCGCCGCCGATCTTCCACGCCTCCGGCGGCCAGCTGCCGACGCCGAGGTCCTTGCCGCGGTCGCTGGCGTAGAACGGCTGGAACGCGGGGCCGATCAGCACGTCCGCGTCCGGCCCGGTGCTCCAGGCCTTCCACGCCTGCTTGCCGGTCGCCGCGTCGAGCGCGACCAGCCAGCCGCGCACGCCGAACTCGCCGCCGGAATTGCCGACCAGCACCTTGCCCTTCACCACCAGCGGCGCCATGGTGATGGTCTCGCCCTTGTTGATGTCGCCGAGGCGGGTCTTCCACAGCTCCTTGCCGGTGTGCGCGTCGAGCGCGATCACGTTGCCGTCCAGCGTCGCGAAGATGAACTTGCCTTCCCAGTACACGCCGCCGCGGTTGACCACGTCGCAGCAGGCCACGCCTTGCGCCGCCGGCTCCGGGTGCGGCTGGTATTTCCATTTCTGCGGCGCGCCGGGTTTGGACAGGTCGAGCGCGTAGACGTAGTTCGGGAACGGGGTGACCACGTACATCGTGTCGCCGACCACGATCGGCGCCGCTTCCTGGCCGCGGTTCACGCCGGTGGAAAACGTAAAGGCGACCTGCAGGTTGGAAACGTTGCCGCGGTTGATGCCGTCGAGCGGACTGAAGCGGGTGCTCGCGTAGTCGTGCGCCGGCATCGGCCAGTCGCCGTCGGCTGCCTGCGCCGCCTCGGGCGTTGCCGCGCACGCGGCACCGGCGCATCCGGCGAGCAGCATCGCGGCGAGCAGGCGCTGCAGGGCGTTCATCCTTCCTCCGGTCTGGTCGTCGCGGCACCGTGCGTGCGCGGCCCGACGCACGCCCCCACGCCGTCCGCCCCGCCTCCAATTCACGTTAGGAGCGCGCGGGTGAAGGAGAAATCACGGGCCCGCCTGGTTGGCCCCAGCCTGCCGCAGCGACAGCCCCAGCCACAGGCCGCGGCCCGGCGCCGGCTCGAACCAGCGGCCGTTGCCGTCGTTGACGATCACCGAGCCGATCGCATGGCGGTCGAGCGCGTTGTCCATCCGTACCGACAGCGCGAGCACGCGGCCACCGCGGATCCAGCGCTTCTCGATACCGACGTCGAGCGTCGCGTAGCCCGGCGCGTGGCCGGTGTTGGCATCGTCGGCGTAGCGGCGGCCGATCGCGTTGCCCTGCGCGAACAGGACCAGGTCCGCGCGCGGCGTCCAGCGCAACTCGGCGAAGGCCTGCGCCGGCGCGGTGGCCGGGATCCGGTTGCCGGCCGCGACCACCGTGTCCGGCGTCGCGCAGGGCGGCGCGCGGCAGGTCGCGAACGCGTCCTGGTAGCGCGCCTCGAGCCGGGTCAGCGCCAGCGCGTAATGCCATCGCGTGCCGAGCGGGCCGTCGGCGGACAGCTCCCAGCCGTCGCGCCGGCTGCGCGCGGCGTTGGCATAGGTGCTGCGGCCGCCGCGGTTGCTGGCGACCACCAGCTCGTCGCGGGTGCGGCTGGCGAACGCGACCAGTTCCAGCGCGTGCCCGCCGCGGCGCAGGCGCAGCCCCAGTTCCGCACTGCGGCTGCGCGCCGGCCGCAGCGCCGTGTTCAGGCCGCTGGCGCCGTCGTCGCGGTAGGCCAGCTCCGAGAACGTCGGCGTTTCGAAGCCGCGGCCGGCGTTGGCGTACAACGCGATCCCCGCGCTCGGCGCGAACAGCAGGCCGGCGACCGGCGTCGTCCGTGCGTAATGCAGGCGCCCGCTGTCGTCGCCGTTGCCGGGCGCGACGTAATCGTCGTCGGTGCGGAAGCGCACCACGCTGTGGCGCGCGCCGACGGTCGCGCTCCAGCGCGGCGCGAAGCGCCAGTGCGCCTCGAGGTAGGCGTCGCCCGCGGACACCGTGTCGCGCTCGTCGCGACGCAGCGCGCCGACCACGCCGAGCCGGTCGCCGGCGAAATTCTCGTAGCCGCGCCGGCGCTCGCCGGACTGCTGCCAGGCGGCGCCGGCGACGAGGTCGAACGGCCGTCCGGCGAGGCTGGCGCGATGGCGCCAGCGCAGGTCCGCGCCGGCATAGTCGCGCGCGAGGTCGATCACCCCGCCGCCGCTGCCGGGCGCGGCCTGCGCGGCGGCCGGCACCGACAGCATCTGGAAGGTCGCCCGCTCGCCGCCGTGCGCCCACAGTTCGATGCGGTCGTGGTCGCCGGCCGCGTGCGCGACGTGCAGGCCGAGCTGGCGCTGGCGCACGCGCTTGCGGGTATCGAACAGCAGCGCGCCGGCACTGGCCGCGCGCGGGTCGGCGCGGACTTGGACGGCGTCGAGGCCCTGCGGATCGTCGGCGGCGAGGTCGAACGCGTTGGCGGTGAGCGCGACCTGCGTATCGTCCGCCGTCCCGAACAGCAGGCGCGCCTGGGCGACGTCGCGGCGCGCGCGGCTGTGTTCGCGCCAGCCGCCGGCATCCAGCCGCTCGCCATCCACGCGCCAGCCGCCCGCGCGCGCGGCGTCCCACGCGTCGCCGGCCCACAGCCCCAAGCGCCAGCTGTCGTCGTCGCCAGCGCCGGCGTCGAAGCCGAACGCGGCCGCATCCGGCGGATCGGCGCTGGAAAACGCCAGCACACCACCGGACGCATTGCCATACAACGCGGAGAACGGCCCGCGCAGCACCTCGACCCGCGCCAGCGCCGACAGCGGCACGTGCGAGACCTGGCCCTGCCCGTCCGGCATCGTCGCCGGGACGCCGTCCACGAACAGGCGCAGCCCGCGCACGCCGAAGCTGCTGCGCGCGCCGTAGCCGCGGATCGACAGCTGCACGTCCTGGGCGAGGTTCTGGCGCTCGCGCGCGGCGACGCCGGGCACGCGCTGCAGGGCTTCGGACACGCTGCGGTTCTCGCGCGCGGGCAACGCGATCACCTCGATCCGATCCAGCGAGGCCGGCGTATCCGCCGGCGCGCGCTGGCCGATCACCACCACGCCCGGCAGCTCCTGCGCGCCGGCGTCCGCCGATGCGTCCTGCGCGCGCGCGATGCACGCGCAAGCCGGCGGCGCCAGCACCAGGCAGAGCACCATCCGCATCCGGATCACGCGGGCGACTCCCTGGCGCGCGACATGCACCTTCGACGTCGATGCGGGCATCGGGTACTCCGTTCTGAATGCGCACCCTGCCCGGCCGCTGGTGGCAGTCGCGTGTACAGGCAGCCGACGGGCTCCCACGCGGTCAGGATGGTGAACGGATTTTCCCCGTGAATTCAGCGATTTGTTGCGCCTTCCTTCACTGGAAGCGAGTGTTTGCTGGCCTATAACGGCGCGCATGCACGAACCCGTCCTGGTGATCGTTGGGAACGATCGCACCTTCGCCGCGGAAGCGGCTGATCTCGCCCGCAACCATGGCTTCGCCACCCACGTAGCGCACTCGGTGGCGGAGGCCGAGCGCTATGCGGGGATGCCGCGCGACCTCAGCCTGCTGGACGTCTCGCTGCCCGACGGCTCCGGCTACGACGTGCTGGAGAAGTGCGCGCTCGCCGACTACGGCAAGGTCGTCTTCCTCACCGGCGAGCAGGGCGCCGGGGACACGCGCGGCGCCGCGCTGCCGGCATCGGATTACCTGAGCAAGCCGCTCGATCCGGTCAAGCTCGACCAGCTGTTGCGCGAAGTCTCGATCCGCGTGTCGCGGCGCGGGGCCGGCCTGCCGGCCGCCGAGCACGGCCTGATCGGCGAGAGCCGGCCGATGCAGCGCCTGCGCCGCGAGATCGCGCGGATCGCGCCGAGCAACGTCGCGGTCCTGCTGACCGGCGAGACCGGCACCGGCAAGGAGGTCGTCGCCCGCGCGATCCATCGCGCCAGCGGCCGGCGCGGCCCGCTGGTCGCCGTCAACTGCGGGGCGATCGCGCCGGACCTGCTCGCCAGCCAGCTGTTCGGCCACGAGCGCGGCAGCTTCACCGGCGCCAACACCCGCCACATCGGGGTGTTCGAGCAGGCCCAGCACGGCACCCTGTTCCTCGACGAGATCGCCGAGATGCCGCCGCAGATGCAGGTCTACCTGCTGCGCGTGCTCGAGTCCGGTTCGGTGACCCGGGTCGGCGGCAATTCGGAGATCAGCGTCGCGGCGCGCGTGGTCGCCGCCACCAACCGCAATCCGGCCGCGGCGATCGCCGATGGCCAGCTGCGCGAAGACCTCTATTACCGGCTCGCGGGCTACGAGATCGGGCTGCCGCCGCTGCGCGACCGCGGCGACGACATCCTCGTGCTGGCGCGCGCCTTCCTCGAACAGCTCAACAGCGAGCACGGCACCCGCAAGGAACTTGACCCGGACTGCGAGCAGGCGCTGCTGCGGCATGCCTGGCCGGGCAACGTGCGCGAGCTGCGCAGCGCGATCGCGCGCGCCTACCTGCGCAGCGAGGGCGATCGCGTGACGCTGCGCCCGCAGGCCGGTGCGGAGGCCGCGGTGGCCGGCGGCGAAGTCGTGTTCCGGGTCGGCATGAGCTACGCCGAGGTCGAGACCGCGATGCTGCTGAAGACGCTGGAGCACTTCCACGGCGACAAGCGCGCGACCGCCGCCGCGCTCGGCGTCAGCACCCGCACGATCCACAACCAGCTGGCGCGCCTGCGCATGCGCGGCAGCCGCTAGCGCGGGAGCTCGGCGCGCACCTCGTCGCGCAGCTTCTGCCACATCCGCCGCGCGGCCGGCGCGGCCCGGCTCCAGGGGATGCGCGAATCCCCGCGCACCCGCTGGTAGGCGGCGCCGATGTCGGCCTCGATGCTGTCGAAGTCGCGGTCCGGATAGGCGAGGTAGGCGTGGATGCCGACCCGGATCGCCGGCTCCCATTCCTGGAACAGGAACACCAGGTCGCTCGGCACGCCATCGAGCCGGCGCCAGCACGCGCGCTCGGCGTCGATGTCGATCACGACGGCGTTGTCGGGGGCGACATTGGCGTGCATCCGGCCTCCTGCACCGCCAAGGGCGGCCTCTCGGCTCGTCGGGATCGCGAGCAACCTTCATGCCATCGCGAAAGGTTCGGGTGCCGACCGCCCTCCGCACGCGCGGGGCGCCGTTTCTTTCCGCGCCCGGGAAAGAATTTCCGCCGGCGCCGGACGCGCGGGTAGGCACGGCGTGAAAACCGCCACGGCGCTCGCGCGCTGCCCGTCCCCCGTCGCGCTCACGCTGCTGGCACGAGTCTTGCGCCATTTTTCTCGCCCTCATCCCGACGAGGACACGACCGTGCAGCACGACCAGACCGGCGCATCCGTTACCAACGACCTCAAGGCCACGGCGAGCGACATGCTGCGCCTCGGCTCCCGCTGGGCGCACTCCGCGCTCGATTGGCTCGACGAAAGGAGACACGACATGGCCCATCGCTCCGACCGCGATTTCGGCAGCCGCGACCACGCGCGCAGCGCTTCCTATCCAGGCCCCGACGACGCCGCGCGCGACGAAGGCGCGGGCGGCCGCGAACAGCTCCACCGGCGCTACGGCGTCCGCCGCGAGGGCCGCAGCGACCGCGACATCCAGAGCGACTACAGTGGCGGCGGCTACGACCAGGTCGGTGGCTATCGCGGCAGCGATGACTGGTACCGGCGCGGCGGCGGCTACGGCGAATTCGCGCAGTCGCGCACCCACTCGCCCGACGACGACAGCCTGCGCGGCGACTACCAGGCCGGCGGCTACGGCGGCGCCGGTTACGGCTACGGTTCGCCCGGCGCCGGCGGCGTCGGCTTCGGCGCGCCCGGCTACGGTGCCGGGCGCGGCTACGGCGCGGGCAACCGGGACTACGACCGCGGCCCGCTGCGCGACGAAAGCCGCGGCTTCAGCGGCTACGACTACAACCGCGGGTTCGACGCCGACATCGGCGACAACGACTTCGGTACCTCCTCCCCCCAGGCCCGGCACGGCCAGGAAGGCTACGGCGCGCGCGGCATGTACGGCTACGGCCAGGGCAGCGGGCGGGCGCGCGGCAGCGCGGGCCAGGGCTACGGCGCGCAGGGCTATCACGCGCGCAGCCAGGACTACCGCGCGCAAGGCTACGGCTACGGCTCGCAGGCCGGCCTGGAGGGCAGCGAGGCGGCGCGCAGCGGCCGCAGCTACCGGGGGCTCGGCCCGCGCAACTACACCCGTTCGGACGAGCGCATCCGCGAGGACCTCAACGAGCGCCTGACCGACGCCCACGACATCGACGCCACCGGCCTCTCGGTCGAGGTCAGCAACGGCGTGGTCACGCTCACCGGCAGCGTCGACGAACGCTGGATGAAACATCGCGCCGAAGACATCGCCGACGCCTGCAGCGGCGTGCGCGACGTACGCAACCAGATCCAGGTCCGCCAGTCGCGCTCCGGGGCCGGCGCGTCCGCCGGCTACGCCACCGGCAGCAGCGGCAGCAGCGGCGGCGGGATGGACAGCGGCATCGGCTCCGCCGGCCAGCAAGCCGGAACCGATACGTCGGGCGGAGCCGGCGCGGGCGCGCGCGGCGCGGCCGGCAGCAGCGCTTCGTCCGGCACCCAGTACGGCGCATCGAGCACCACCACCCAAGGGTCGTCCACGTCCGGAAGCACCGGCCACAACGCCTGATCACCGCAGGCACCCACGCCTGCCGAGGAGAACACCATGAAGACCACCCATCCGCTCCACGTCCTGCCGCTCGCGGCCCTGCTGGTCGGCGGCACCCTGCTCGCCGCCTGCAACAACCGCGACAACGACGTGCCGCCACCGGCGGACACCGCCACCGCGCCGGCGGACACCACCGCGCCGGCCGACACCATGCCGCCCGACACCACCCCGCCGCCCGCCACCGGCGACATGACCGATACCACCACCGGCGCCGATACCACCGGCACCATGGGCGATACCACCAGCGGCGACACCGGCACCATGGGCGATACCACCAGCGGCGACACGACCGACACCACGACCACGCCGCCCGCCACCCCGCCGGAAACCAATCCGCAGAACACCACCGACGACGACACCCGCGACGACGGCACCGCGCCGCCGACGCCGTGATGCAGGAGGGCCCATGAACATCCGCATCCACCGCATCGCCCCGCTGGCGACGGCGCTGCTGTTCGGCGGCGCGCTCGCCGCCTGCAACAGCGGCAACGACACCGCGCCAGCCGACAGCACCGCCGCCAACTCGCCGATCGGCAACACCGCGCCCGCCACGCCGGGCAGCACCAGCGGCACGGAATCCGGCACCGCGGCCACCGGCACCGCGGCGACCACCACCGACAACACCGCCATGGCGGACACCAGCGGCACCACGGCCGGCGCCGGCATGGACAACACCGCCGCCGGCAGCACCGTCGGCGACATGAGCAGTTCCGGCGCGGCGACGCCGGCCACCACCAGCGCCGATGCCAGCGCGGCCGTCGCCGCTAGCGGCGCGGTCGCCGCGAGCGCGTTCTACGCCCAGGCGCTCGCCAGCGGCGCGAAGGAGATCGCCGCCTCCCAGCTCGCGCAGCAGAGCGGCACCGACAAGGTCGACCAGGTCGCCGCAATGATGATCAAGGACCACACCGCGATGGGCGAACAGGTCAAGGCGGCCGCCGGCACCGCGGCACCGCCGCCGCCGAAGCCCGATACCGCCATGCTCGCCGGCAAGGAAGGCGCCGCCCTCGACCGCGCCTACGCCGACCAGATGGTGCGCGACCACGAACAGGCGATCGCGATGTTCGAGAACGCGAGCCGCAACGCCAGCACCGACCAGGCGAAGAAACTCGCCAGCGACGCGCTGCCCAAGCTGCGCAAGCACCTGCAGGCGGCGCGCACGCTGCAGCAGTCGCTGCAATAGGCGTATCTCCCGCGCCGGGCGCCCTGGGCGCCCGGCCCTCGCAGTGGTTCGGCATCTTCCGCCGGCGTCGAGCCGGCGGCTCTTTTTTCAGGCGACGGCGGGCAGGCCCGCCGCCTCGCGCGCGATCCGCAATGCATCGTCCAGCAGGGCCGCGGCGGTCACCACGGCGCCGGCGCCCGGCCCCTGGATCAGCAGTGGTTGCGCGCAATAGCGGTCGCTCCAGATCGCCACCCGGTTGTCGGTGCCCGCGCCGGAGGCGAGCGGATCGTTGGCCGGCAGCGACGCGAGCCCGGCGTGCGCGCGCGGCCCTCCCGGGTCGAAATCCACGCGGCCGACGAAGCGCAGGCGCTCGCCGCGCTTGGATGCCGCCGCGTAACGCGCGCGCAACACCGGATCGAGCGACGACAGGGCATCGTCGAGTCCGTCGCGCGCGACGGCCGCGAGCGCCGGCGGTACCAGCGGATCGACCTCGACGTCGCCCGCATCCAGCGACGCGCCCGCGGCGCGCGCGAGGATCAGCAGCTTGCGCCGCACGTCCTCGCCGGACAGATCGTCGCGCGGGTCCGGCTCGGTGTAGCCGTCGTCGCGCGCCTGCCGCACCAGTGCCGAGAACGGCCGCATGCCGTCGTAGTGGTGGAACAGCCAGGCCAGCGAGCCGGACAGCACCCCGGCGACCGCGTGGATGCGATCGCCGCCCGCCTGCAGTTCGCGCAACGTGCGCAGCAACGGCAGCCCGGCGCCCACCGTCGCGCTGTCGCCGTAGCGGGTGCCGGCCGCCGCGCAGGCGGCGCGGATCGCCCGCCAGCGCGCGAGCGCGCCGCCCTGCCCCAGCTTGCTGGCGGTCACCACGTGCAGGCCGCGCGCCAGCCAGTACGCGTGGCGCTCGGCGACCGCCTCGCTGGCGGTGGCGTCGATGACGATGCGGACACCGGCGCCGGCGAGCACGCGCTCCACGTCGCCCGGGCCACTGGCACGCGCCTCCGCCGCGCCCGCGGGGAAACAGGCCAACCAGTCGCTGGCACCGGAGGTCGACGGCGCGCGCGCGCCGGCGCACGGGCGCACCGCGAGGCGCGAGTTCGCGGCGTACACCAGTTGCAGGTTGCAGCCGATCGACGCGTCCCGCCACGACGCCAGCCGCGCCAGCACCGCGCGGCCGACGGTGCCGGTGCCGAGCAGGGCGATGCGTGCCGGCGGCGCCATGGCGGCGCACGCACGCGTCGTCGCCCGGGCCTGGACGACGGCGTTCATCGCGCCACGCACCGGCCGCCGCCGGCCGCCGCCAGCACCCGCGTCAGTGCGGCCTCCAGGTCGGCGCACAGGTCGTCGGCATGCTCGATGCCCACCGACAGCCGCAGCAGGCCGTCGCCGATCCCGGCCGCGGCGCGCGCTTCCGGCGTCATCGCGGCGTGGGTCATCGTCGCCGGATGCGCCACCAGGCTTTCCACGCCGCCCAGCGATTCGGCGAGGGTGAAGCAGCGCAGGCCGTCGAGGAAGGCGCGCACCGCCCGTCCGTCGCCGGTCGCGCCGCCGTCGAGGTCCAGCGACAGCATCGCGCCGAAGCCGGACTGCTGGCGCGCGGCCAGCGCGTGCTGCGGATGGCCCGGCAGGCCGGGGTAATGCAGCGCACGCACCGCCGGATGGCCGTCCAGCAGCGCCGCGATCGCCTGCGCGTTCTCCTGGTGCACGCGCAAGCGCGCGTCCAGCGTGCGCAACCCGCGCAGGGTGAGGAAGCTGTCGAACGGGGAGCCGGCGAGGCCCAGCGCGTTCGCCCACCACACCAGTTGCTCGTGCGCGCCGGCATCGCGCGCGACGACGGCACCGCCGACCACGTCGCTGTGGCCGTTGACGTACTTGGTGGTCGAGTGCACGGCGAAGTCGGCGCCGAATGCGAGCGGCCGCTGCAATGCCGGCGACAGGAAAGTGTTGTCCACCGCCACCAGGGCGCCGGCGGCGTGCGCGGCCTCGACCACGAAACGCAGGTCGGTGATGCGCAGCAGCGGATTGGACGGCGTTTCAACCCACACCAGCGCGGGCCGGCGCGCGAGCGCGGCGGCGAGCGCGCGCGGATCGGTGAGGTCGGCGGTGACCAGTTCGAACGCGCCCTTGCGCGCCAGCGCGTCGAACAGCCGCCAGCTGCCGCCGTAGGCATCGTGCGGCGCCACCAGCACGTCGCCCGGCCGCAGGCAGGCGTGCAGCAGCAGCGCGATCGCGGCCATGCCGGTGGCGGTGACCACGCCGCCGGCGCCGCCCTCGAGCTCGGCGAGCGCGTCGGCGAGCAGGTCGCGGGTGGGATTGCCGCTGCGGGTGTAGTCGTAGCGGCGCTTGCGGTCGAAGCCGGCGAAGCTGAAGTTGGACGACAGCACCAGCGGCGGCGTGACCGCGCCGAAAGCCTCGTCGCGGTCGATGCCGGCGCGCACGGCGACGGTGGCGGGTCGGCGGGCGCTCACGCGGCGCGCTCCCGCGCGCAGGCGCCGGCATCGCCGGCGAGGAAATCGGCGAGCACCGCCGCGATCGCCTCGTGTTCCTTGAGGAAGGCGTCGTGGCCATAGCGCGAGCGCAACACGCGCACGCGGGTGGGCCCGCGCAGACCGTCGGCCAGCGCCCAGGCGTCGGCGAGCGGGACCAGGCGGTCCTCCGCAACCGCCACGACCGTGGTCGGCACGTGCACCGCGGCGGGATCGAGCCGCTGCAGGTCGATCGATTCCGACAGGCGCACGAAGCCGGTCGGCGCCGTGCGCGCGACGTACGTCGCGGCGCAGTGGCGCAGGTAGTCCTCGGCGCCGACCCGGACCCGTCCGGCGACCACCTCCGCCGGCCCGAAGCGCTGCTCGAATTCCTCCGGCGTGCGATAGGCCAGCATCGCCAGCTGGCGCGCCAGCGCCAGCCCGTCCGGCTCGTCGCACTGCAACGCGCCGAGCGCGACCGCCTGCCGTTGCAGCGCGCGCCACGCGCTGGCGTAGGGGTGCGCGCGGTGGCTGCCGCTGATCGCGCACAGACGGCGCAGCCGGCGCGGATGCAGCGCGGCGAACTGCAGGCCGGCCATCGCCCCGTAGGACGCGCCGACGAATGCCTCGAGCGTCGCGATGCCGAGCGCGTCGAGCAGCGCGGCCAGTGCATCCGCCTGGTCGGCCGGATCGATCGGCACGTCGAGCGTGCCGTCGGCGCCGATCCAGTCGCAGGCGAGCACGCGCAGCTTCCGCGGATCGAGCGCGCGGCCCGCACCCACCTGCGCGTCCCACCAGCCGGCCTGCGGGAATTCGGTGCTCGCGGCGACGTGGCGGTCCGCGGAAATGCCGCCGGCGACCAGTACGACGGACGCGTCGTCGTCACCGAGCGCTTCCCAGCGGATCGCGACACGACGCGCACCGGCATGGCGCAGGGCGAGCGTGCAGGCGAACTCCCCGCGCACGGCGCGCGGGCGTTCGGCACGGCGTGGACGAAGCGAAGATTGCGGGACGGGCGTGGCGGTCATCGGCGGCATCCTTTCGGGGAGAGGGCCATCGAGGCCCGCGGGGATGCCGGCAACACGGATGCAACGCCGCGGGGAGGGAACCCGGCGCGCAACCATCTTCCGGCGGACGCTCAGGTCCCCGCAGGACTTGGCACCTTCCCCAGCCGCGAAACGCGTCGCGGATGGCGGGGTTGCCCCGGCGTCTTCGGGCCTGTCCCTCAGCCGGTCTCGATGGATGGGCGCAGCTTGCCAGCGGCCTGGCGGCATGTCAATCGCTCCATCGCGATGAAGCGATGCCTCGAAGCGCCGGGCATCGCGGCGGGCGGCTTCCTGGCATGCCCCTCGCCCTCGCCACCTCCGCTTGCGCATACTTCCGCGATGCACAAACCGCTGACCCTTGCGGCCCTCGCCGCCTTCCTCACCGCCTGCGCCGCGACCGGCGTGCAGCAGGCGCCCGCCGACACCACCGCCGTCGCGTCCGTTCCGCCGATCGCGTCGACGCCAGCACCGGTCATCCGCACGGTGCCGGAAGCCTGGGTATCGGCGCCGACCCCGGAGGAGGAACTGGACTCGCTGGCGTCCTGGACCACCGCCGACGGCGCGACCTGGCTGATCGCCACCGCCAAGTCCACCCACCGCCTGGTGGTCTACGACGGCGACAGCGGCGAGCGCCTGCGCAGCGTCGGCGAAGAGGGCGACGGCCCCGGCCAGTTCGACCGGCCGAACGGCATCGCCGTGTACGGCGACCACCTGTTCGTGGTCGAGCGCGACAACCACCGCGTGCAGGTGCTGACCCTGCCCGGCTTTACCCCGCTCGGCAGTTTCGGCGACGACGTCCTGCGCAGTCCCTACGGGATCTGGATCAACGAGACCGAGCCGGACGAGCTCGAGGTCTACGTCACCGACAGCTTCATGTACGGCAAGCGTTTCGACCAGGTGCCGCCGTGGAACGAACTCGACCAGCGCGTGCGCCGCTTCCGTGTGCAGTTCGACCAGGCCGGGCGCCTGCGCAGCAACTACGGCGGCGCGTTCGGCGATACCGCGCCGGACACCGCGCTGCGCATGGTCGAGTCGATCGCCGGCGACGCCGCGCACGACCGCCTGCTGATCGCCGACGAGGACACCCGCCACCTGTCGACCCTGCGCGAGTACACGTTCTCCGGCCGCTACACCGGGCGCAGCCTGCCGCAGGACGCGTTCGGCGCCGAGGCCGAAGGCGTCGCGCTGTGGAGCTGCCCGGACGGCGGCGGCTACTGGATCGCGGTGGACCAGCTGGCGCCGCTGACGATCTTCCATCTCTTCGATCGCGAGACGCTGGCGCCGCGCGGCAGCTTCCAGGGCGAAATGACCGCGCACACCGACGGCGTCGACCTGCACGCGTCCGCCACCGCGCGCTTCCCCGGCGGCGTGCTGTACGCGGTGCACGACGACAAGTCGGTGAGCGCGTTCGACCTGCGCGAGGTCGCCGCCACCCTCGGCCTCGCGCGCGACTGCGTGCAGTAGCGATGCGCTGGATTCGCGCCGGCGTCGTCTGCGTCGCGCTGCTGGCGCTGTCCATGGCGCAGCCGGCCGTGGCCGGCAAGGTCTACCGCTGGACCGACCGCAACGGCATCGTCCATTACGGCGACCGCGCGCCCGACGCGCGCCAGGTCGCGCCAGCGCAGGTGAAGGTGATCCGGGTCCCGGCGCAACCGGGCGCGGTGGTGCGGCTGCGGGTGGAGCCTGATGCGAGCGGCGGCTACGCGGCGTGGGCGGACAACCAGCTCGACGGCCCGCTCGAAGTGATGCTGCACCTCGCCCGTGGCCGCAACGTGAGCGGCGATCCGCCGCTGCCCGCGGAAGCGGTGGTGCCGGCGCGCGGCAGCATGCTGGTCGCGCGCATCGGCGCCCTCGACCCCGCGGCGCCCGGGGAGTTCGAACTGCGCCTCGACGCGATTCCCGGCGACCCGCGGGCGATGCCGCAGGACGTGATGTACGCCCTGCCACTGCCGCAGCGCGCGCCGCGCGTGGACCAGGGCTACGGCGGCCGCTTCAGCCACTCCGACCCGCAGAACCGCTACGCGATCGACTTCGCCGCCGAACAGGGCACGCCGGTGCTGGCCGCGCGCGGCGGCGTGGTGATGCAGGTCGAGAGCGACTTCGACAAGGCCGGCCTGGACATGGAGCAGTACGGCGGCCGCGCCAACTTCGTGCGCATCCTGCACGACGACGGCAGCATGGGCCTGTACGCGCACCTGCGGGAAGGCGGCGTGCTGGTGCGTCCCGGCGAGCGGGTGCGCGCCGGCCAGCGCATCGGCACCTCCGGCAATACCGGCTTCACCACGGGGCCGCACCTGCACTTCGCGGTGCAGGTCAACCGGGGGATGCGGCTGGAGTCGATTCCGTTCCGGATGCAGGGTGTCGGCGCGACGCGATAGCCGCGCCGGGACTCAGGCCGCTTCGGCCATCTGCACCACCAGCTCGCGCCAGCGCGGCAGCTTATCGTGCACGCCGACGGTGCGCAGGTAGGCCTCGTCGACCTCGGTGCCGGTGACCAGCGCAAAGGCGACGTGCACCGCGCCGGTGACCCAGAAGCCGCCTGAGCGCACCCGCGCCGGGTTGTGGTGGTACGCGACCGCCTCGACGATCGGCATCGGCAGACCCCACAGGCCGAGCAGGTAGGCGCCCGCTTCCGCGTAGTGCAGACCGTCGCCTCCGGCCTGGTCGACGCCCGGCAGCAGCAGGCCGATCTCGGTGAGCAGGCCCGCCGTGGCGGCCAGTTCGGCGCTCGCGCCGGCGAGCAGGCGGCCGGCCAGGCGCGAGGTCCGCAGCGCGCGCTCCTGCAGCGCGTCGCGGTCGACCTTGCCGGCCGACTGGATCGAGCCGAAGGTCTCGCTGGCCAGCAGCAGGCGGCGGATCGCCTGGTGGCCGAGCCGGGTCACCGCCATCCGGAAATCGGTGATCTGGCGTCCGCCCGAGAAGAACGCGGAATTGCACAGCCGCAGCACCTTCGCCGCGATCGCCGGATCCTGCGCCAGCACGTCGGCGATCTCGGCGTTGCTCGCCTCCGGATCGCGCAGCAGCTGGGTCAGTTCGATGTAGACGCGCGGCGGCGGCGGCAGCGAGCCGATCGCGCCGATCCGGCGCTTGAGGTCGGCGTTGCCGAGCAGCTCGCGCAGGTCGCCGAGGCTTTCGACCGCCTCGATCAGCTCGCCCGCGTCCAGCGGCATGCGCAGCAGGCGATGGGCGTCGTCCAGCGCCTGCAGGACGTCGGCCTCCTGGTCCGCCTCCAGCAACAGCACGCGCACGGCGGAGGGATGGCGCTCGCGCACCTGGCGCAGCAGCGCGGCCTGCGCCGCGGTGGCGACGAACACGTCCGCCGGTTCGCGCGCATCCAGGGCGGTGGCGGGCTCGAGCGGGCGCAGCACCGCCCAGTCCAGTCCGAAATCGGCCAGGGCCTGTTCGAATTGCCCGATGCGGCCGCCGTCCTCGCCCAGAATCGCAATGCGCACGCTATGCCTCCTTATTCTTCCGGACACGATAACGGCCCCGCGCGGCGGATCCTTGAGGCGGGCGTGAAACTGCGCGGGCGCTCACAGTCCGGCGCCGGCTGGCGTCGCGTTCGCCCATCCCCGCCAACGGAGCAGTGAGGCGAGTCGTGTTCCGGAAATGTCGGGGGCGCCGGGTGGGAGAGGTGGGCAGGACCGTATGCGCCATGGATGGCGCATCCGAGCCTCCACGGACGGATTCACGGCGTGTCCTGCCCGCCTCTCCCGCCCGGCGCGCTTGCGATGGCGTGATTTGCCGGGATGTCGGGTCCCCGACAGGCGGCCACGGCGCGCGGCCCCGGTATAATCGCCCCTTCCCCGCTTCCGGCCGGCGCGCCCCTGCGCCGCCTTGCCATGCCCGACGTTTCCCTCGAAGCCGCGCGCCGCCGCACCTTCGCGATCATCTCGCACCCCGACGCCGGCAAGACCACCCTGACCGAGAAGCTGCTGCTGTTCGGCGGCGCGATCCAGATGGCCGGCTCGGTCAAGTCGCGCAAGACCACCCGCAGCGCCACCTCCGACTGGATGGCGCTGGAGAAGGAACGCGGCATCTCGGTGACCAGCTCGGTGATGCAGTTCCCCTACGAGGGCCGCATCGTCAACCTGCTCGACACCCCCGGCCACGCCGACTTCGGCGAGGACACCTACCGCGTGCTCACCGCGGTCGACTCGGCGCTGATGGTGATCGACGTCGCCAAGGGCGTCGAGGAGCGCACCATCAAGCTGATGGAGGTGTGCCGCCTGCGCGACACGCCGATCATGACCTTCGTCAACAAGCTCGACCGCGAGGGCCGCTCGCCGATCGACCTGCTCGACGAGGTCGAGTCGGTGCTCGGCATCCAGTGCGCACCGGTGACCTGGCCGATCGGCATGGGCCAACGCCTGAAGGGCGTCGTGCACCTGGTCACCGGCGAAGTGCACCTGTACGAGCCTGGCCGCAACTTCACCCGCCAGGACTCGACGATCTTCAGCTCGATCGACGACCCGCGGCTGGAGGCGCGGATCGGCGCCGCCATGCTAGCCGAACTGCGCGATGAACTGGAACTGGTGCAGGGCGCCTCGCATCCGTTCGACCAGGCCGAGTACCTCGCGGGCCGGCAGACGCCGGTGTTCTTCGGCTCGGCGGTCAACAACTTCGGCGTGCAGCTGCTGCTGGACTTCTTCGTCGAGCACGCGCCCGCGCCGCGACCGCGCGCGACCACCACGCGCGAGGTCCTGCCCGCCGAGGAGAAGCTCACCGGCTTCGTGTTCAAGATCCAGGCGAACATGGATCCGCAGCACCGCGACCGGGTCGCGTTCATGCGCGTGTGCTCGGGCGAGTTCAAGGCCGGCATGAAGGCCTTCCACGTGCGCACCGGCAAGGAGCTCAAGCTCGCCAACGCGCTGACCTTCATGGCCAGCGACCGCGAGATCGTGGAGGCGGCCTACCCCGGCGACGTGATCGGCATCCACAACCACGGCACGATCTCGATCGGCGATTCCTTCAGCGAGGGCGAGGTGCTGTCGTTTACCGGCATCCCCAACTTCGCCCCGGAACTGTTCCGCCGCGCGCGCCTGCGCGATCCGCTCAAGCTCAAGCAATTGCAGAAGGGCCTGGCGCAGCTGTCCGAGGAAGGCGCGACTCAGTTCTTCCGCCCGCTGATGTCCAACGACCTGATCCTCGGCGCGGTCGGCACCCTGCAGTTCGACGTGGTCGCCTACCGGCTGAAGGACGAGTACGGCGTGGACGCCAGCTTCGAGCAGGTCGGCGTCGCCACCGCGCGCTGGATCCGCTGCGGCGACGCGAAAAAGCTCGAGGAGTTCCGCGACAAGCACGCGATGAACCTCGCGATTGACGCCGCCGGCCAGCTGGTCTACCTGGCGCCGACCCGGGTCAACCTGCAACTCGCGCAGGAACGCGCGCCGGACGTGCAGTTCCTCGCCACCCGCGAGCACGCGCAGGCGATCGCGCTGGAGTAGCTGCGCGCGTCTCGCGAGCGCGCCGGGCGGGAGAGGCAGGCAGGACACGCCGTGAATCCGTCCCTGGAGGCTCGGATGCGGCATCCATGCCGCATACGGTCCTGCCTGCCTCTCCCACCCGACGCGCCCCCACCACGCTCGCGCTCGTTTAGCGGAGCAAGCTCCGCCCTACGGCAAGCCGCGAGGATCTTTCCGAGCGGCTGGGAGGGGCGGGTGTTGCGTCAGCGCGCCATGGATGGCGCCCGCCCGCATAAGGGCAGGGTGAGCACGGGCGGCTTGCGCGGCACCGCCGCGCGCCCGTGCGAACGCCCGGCGCGCTGCGCCGGCCGGGAGAGCCGCGCAGCGGCGTCCCTTCCAAGGGAAAACCAATACCCCCGCCCTCCCGGGCGCGGGCCCGTACAGCCTCAGCAAGGAGTCAGAACCTGCCTACGATCAGGGTCTCCACCCGCCGATCCGTACGCTACAGTATGGCGACCCTCCGCGGAGCCTCCCCCATGCCCGCCCTGCCCGCCACCGCACCGCGCGCCGCCGCGCGCGAGGAACTCGCCAGCGCCCTCACCCACGGCATCGGCGCCGCCGCCGCGCTCGCCGGCGGCGCGGTGCTGATCACCTTCGCCGCGCTGTTCGGCAAAGGCTGGCAGCTGGCCGGCGCGATCGTGTTCGGCGCCTGCCTGCTGCTGCTCTACCTCGCCTCCACCCTGTACCACGCGATCCAGCACCCGGTCGCCAAGGGTCGGCTGAAGGTGTTCGACCACTGCGCGATCTACCTGCTGATTGCCGGCACCTATACCCCGTTCACCCTGGTCGACCTGCGCCACGGCCCGGGCTGGCTGCTGTTCGCCGCGATCTGGACGCTGGCCGCGCTGGGCATCGTGTTCAAGCTGTTCTTCACCGGCAGGCTGCGCGTGCTGTCGACCGCGATCTACGTGGCGATGGGCTGGCTGATCGTGGTCGCGATCCGCCCGGTGTGGAACACGTTGGACGCTTGGACGCTGGGCTGGCTGTTCGCCGGCGGCGTCGCGTACACGCTGGGCACGTTGTTCTACCACCGCGAATCGCTGCCCTATTCGCACGCGATCTGGCACCTGTTCGTGATCGCCGGCAGCGTCTGCCACTACGTCGCGGTGCTGGCGCAGATCCTGCCCGACGGCGCGCTGGCGCGCTGATCAGGCCGGCGACGGGGCGATCCAGTCCGGGTCCGGCTGGTCCAGGTCGAAGTACTCGAAGATCAGGTGGATGCGGTCGCCCGCGCCGTCGTTGCGCACCGCGTGGATGCCGAGGTTGTTGACCTCCACCGCCTGCCCCTCCGGGAAGTGGTAGCCCTGCTCGCCGACGAAGAACACCACCTGCGGGTTGGTCAGCAGCGGCACGTGGATCTTGTGCGGCCACTTCGCCGATGGATTCGCGTCCACGTGCGGCTTGATCACGCCGCCCGGCGCCATCCGCGCCAGCATCACCCGCGGGAAGGCCGCGCGGGCGTAGCCGTAGGGACGAACGGCCTGCGCGAGCACCGGTTCAAGCAGCGACCGCCATTGCGCCCACACTGGCCGGTCGTGCGAGCGGCGCCAGTCGCGGGTGTCGTCGACGAAACGGAACACGATGTGGCGGGTGCGGTCGAGCGCCTCGAAGCGGTTCGGCTTGCCCGCGTTCTCCGCGTCCCACACCGCCTCCGGAATCGCCAGCACGGCGGCGCGCAGCGCATCGATGTCGACCGGCCCCAGCGAGCGGATCGAGGTGGTCTTGCGCGGGTTGGGGGCGGGCGCGGGTTGCATGTCAGAACTCGTAGTCGAAGAGCTCGAGGTCGCGCTTGTACAGCGAGGCCACGCCCGCCACCAGCGCGTCGTCATAGTAGTCCCGGTAGCTGCCGGCGCGGCGGGTGCTGTTGACCTGCTCCAGCGGCCGGGCGGGAATGCCGATGCGCGCGCAGACGTCGTCGAAGGACGCCTGCATGCGCTCCACCCGGCCCACGTAGTCGGCCAGCAGGCGGCCCGCGTCGTCGACCAGCAGCGTGTGCTGCGGCTGGAACAGCAGGTGCTGCAGGGGCGGCCGCTCGAACAGGAAGTGGTGCATCACCCCGCGCGGATCGCGCTCGAAGGCGCCGGTCTCGCGGGTGACGAAGGCGCAGTACGACACGAAGCGGTCGAACGGATTGCGCACGAAGGCGAACTTGAAATACGCGTCGAAATCCGCTTCGCCCAGGTACGGCCGCACCTGCGCGAGGGACAGGTGGCCGTGTCGCAGCGCGGCCAGCTCCGGCCACGGGAAGCGCTTGTCGACGAACAGGCCAACCTGCTCCAGGTCCGCCGGGCCCAGGTGCGCGCGCAGCGCCTGGCGCACGGAGTGGGTCCCGGTCTTCGGGATGGCGGCGAAGATGTAGCGGTGGCTGCGGGAAATGATCATGGACGGGCGGGCCGGGACGCCGGCGCATGATACGCGGACGCCGGAGTGCCACCGGCCGCGCATCGCCGCGCCCCCGTTTTCGTGTCAACCTAGCCCCGTTTTCCGCCGACGCACCGCCATGTACCTCGCGTACTACGGACTGGCCGAGCCGCCGTTCTCGATCACGCCCGACCCGCGCTTCGTCTTCCTCAGCGAGCGCCATCGCGACGCGCTGGCGCACCTGCTGTTCGGCATCGGCCAGGGCGGCGGCGGCGGCTTCGTGCAGCTGACCGGCGAGGTCGGCACCGGCAAGACCACCCTGTGCCGGCTGCTGCTGGAACAGCTGCCGACGCTCGAGGACGCGCCGCCGACCAAGGTCGCGCTGGTGCTGAACCCGCGCCAGTCGCCGGTCGAGCTGCTGGAAACGGTGTGCGAGGAACTGGGCATCGACATCGGCAGCCGGCGCGGCAGCAGCAAGGCGCTGGTCGACGCGCTCAACGCCTTCCTGCTCGACGCCTACGCGCAGGGCCTGCGGGTGGTGCTGATCATCGACGAGGCACAGGACCTGTCGGCGGACGCGCTGGAACAGGTGCGCCTGCTGACCAACCTGGAGACGGCGACGCAGAAGCTGCTGCAGGTGGTCCTGCTCGGGCAGCCCGAACTGCGCACGCTGCTCGCGCGCGAGGACCTGCGCCAGCTCGCGCAGCGGATCACCGCGCGCTTCCACCTGACTCCGCTGGACGAGCGCGAGACGGCGATCTACCTGCGCCACCGCTACACCGTCGCCGGCGGCGCGCGGCTGCCGTTCACCAGCGACGCGGTCCGCCGCCTGCATCGCCACGCCGGCGGCGTGCCGCGCCTGATCAACATCCTCGCCGAGCGCAGCCTGCTGGCCGGCTACGCCCGCGACCGGGCGACGATCGACGCGCGCATCGTCGACCTCGCCGCGCGCGAGGCGCTGGCGCCCGCCCCGCGCAATCGCCGCCGGCGACGGGCGGTGGCGGCGACCTTCGCGCTGGCATCGATCGCGGCCCTCGCCGCCGCATTCGCGTGGTGGCCGCGCACCGCGCGCCAGGCGACGCCGATCGACGCGGCGGCGGGTGCCGCGCCGATCCGCGCCGCGGTCGCGCAACCAGCGCCCACCGCGGCACCGCCGCCGCGCCCGTCGGTGCCGCGGCGCGACTCCGCCGCCCTGGCCGTGCGCATCGCCGAGGCACCCTCCTCGCTGCCACACCTGCTGGCCCTGTGGAACCTGCCGACCAGCCCGCGCGACCTGGCGGTCGCCGAAGCCTGCGCGGCGCAGCTGGCGCCGGGCGTCTCCTGCCTGCGGGGCCGGCTGCCGCTGGACAGCCTGCTGGCGATCGGCCGGCCGGTGCTGCTGCGCCTGCAGGCCGGCGGCCACGCGGCCTGGGCGCTGCTGCTCGGGGCCGACGCACGGCGCGTGCGCCTGGAACTGGGCGGCGAACGCTTCGACCTGCCGCGCGCGGCCCTCGCCTCGGCCTGGCGCGGCGACTACCAGGCGATCTGGCGCGGCGCGCCGCCTGCTCCGCCGGACGACGTGCGCGCGTTCCAGGCCGCGCACGGCCTCGCGACCGACGGCGTGGTCGGCCCGGAAACGCGTTTCGCGCTGGCGGCCGACGGCCCCGGCCCGCGCCTGCTGCCGGAGCTGGACTGATGTCGCTGATCCTCGAGGCTCTGCGCAAGTCGGAAGCCGAACGCCAGCGCGGCCGCCTGCCCGCGCTCGCGACCGGCGCGCCGCCGGCACCGTCGCCGCGCACGGTGCGCGCGGCATCGTGGAAATGGCCGCTGCTCGGCGCCGGCGCGCTGGCCCTGGCCTTCGTCGCGTGGCTGGCGGGTGCGGGCTGGACGCGCCGCGACGTGCCGCCCGCGCCCGCGATCCCCGCTCCCGCGGCGGTGGAAGCCGCGTCGGCGCCGATGCCCGGGCCGAACACGGCGGCCGCGGCGGGCACGCCCGCGGGAACGAACGCGTTGCCGCCGATCGACCGGCTCACGCCGCGGGTCGCGCCGGCTCCCGCATCGCGCGACACGCCCCCGCCGGCACGTGCTGCCGCGCGCCACGACGATGCACCCGCGCGTGGCCCAACGACCGTCACCGCTGACGCCGCGACCACCGCGCGACGCGACGCACCCGCATCCGCCTCCGCACGCGTAGCCCCCGCTTCCACCGGAAGCACGCCAAGCGCGGCCACGACGGCGGGGCTGCCGACCGCCGCGCCGGACACGGTCCTCTCGCTCGCCGACCTCGATCCCGCCACCCGCAAGGCCCTGCCACCGCTCCATGTGAGCATGCACCTGTGGGACGCCGATCCGTCGCGACGCTTCGTGATCCTCGACGGCAACCGGCGCGCCGAAGGCGACCGCGTCGGCCCGGCGGTCGTCACCGACATCACCCGCGACGGCGTGCTGCTGGAGTGGAACGGACGCCGTATCCGGGTGCCGCTGCGCTGATTGTCTTCATTGCGGATCACGGCCCGCGCAAAGATGCGGGGCTTCAGCTACCTGACCCCGCACCGCTGACGCGTTCCTCATCCCTGCTGCGGAAAATCCGCCGGATCGCGTTGCCCGCGCCCGTCCGCAGATGGATTCCCACCGCATCCACCACGCCCTCGCCCATCACTATGGACGCAAGTGCCGGCTGGTGTTCCCCCACGGCGACTGGCCGCAGCACGAGACCCGCATCGCGTCGGGCTGGGCCTACATGTCGCACGAACTGCCGTGGGAGGAAGCGCGCTCGACGGTGCTCGCGGGCTGGGAGGCGATGGACTTCGACGGCCGCGATTCGCTGTTCCGGGTGCCGGCCGACAACGACGACGAGGACCGCGACGTGCCGGGGCGGCGCAAGCCCGAATCGCTTTCCTGAAGGCGCGCGCGGCGCGCCGTCCGCTCACCAGAACCAGCGCACGCTCGCCTGCGCCTGCAGGCTGTCCTGGCGCGGGTCGACGCCGGAGAGCCGGCGCTGGTCGCGCGCGCTGTCCACGTACAGCAGCTCGCCGGTGATGCGCAACCGCGGCTGCGGCCGCCAGTTCAGCGCGAAGGTGAGCGCGCGGCCGTGCTCGTCCAGCGGCGCACTCCGGCCCTCGGGCAGCTGGCGCGCGCCGAACAGGTCCACGCGCACCGTCGGCTGCCAGTCGCCGCGCTCCCAGCCGGCGAGGAGGTAGCCCGCGTGGAAGCGCGTGTCGAGCGACAGGCCCGGCACTGGTTCGAACACCGTGCTGCCGGCCATCGCCTGCGCCAGCACCACCACCTCGCCGAAGCGCTTCTGCGCGCCGAGGCTCCAGAACCGCGTGTGCCAGGCGTACAGCTCGCGGCCGGCGTAATCCACCTCGGCCGCGGGATCGGCGCGATTGTCGTAGTACAGCGCGGCCAGCCGGTCCTGCGCGGGCGTCTGCCAGTCGATTCCGACGTAGGCGCCGATGCGGTGGTCGATCTCGAGGAACGGGCGAAAGCGCAGCGGCGGCGCGTCGCCGACGATCGGCGCCAGCGCGTCGGGCTCGCGCAGGCTGCCGTCGAAGCCGGAAGCGATGTCGTGCAGGGCCCAGCCGCGCATCGCCAGCAGTTCGCCGGCCGGATCGTTCTTCTGGAACAGCGCCGCGCTGGTGGTCAGCGTGCCCCGCGCGCCGCGACGCTCGACCCGCACCTCGGCGCCGACCGTGCGCAGTTCCTCGCCGACCCAGGTGTTGATCGCCGACGGCGTCAGGGTCCAGGTGCTGGTCCAGCCGAGGCCGTCGTTCTCCAGCGAGATCGGCGGGAAGAACGCGCCGACCTTCGCCGACCAGCGCCAGGGCGTGGTCGACACCGGCCGGTAGCGCAGCCAGGCTTCGAGCAGGTCGAAGGGCTTGCGCGCGGCCGGCACGTACTGCGCTTCCGCCGACGCGAGCAACTCGGCGGTCGGCTGCCAGCGCACGACGATCGCGCCGCTGCCGGAGAACGCGTCGCCGTCGCCGAAGCGCGTCTTGCCGAGGCCGCCCTCGGTCCAGCGATCGTCGGCGCCGTCGTCCGCGGCCACCAGGCGCAGGTCGAGGTAGCCCTCGGCCTGCAGTGCCTGCGCATGCGCCGTGCCGCCCACGGCCATGCCCGCCAGCAGGCAGGCCGGCGCCCACACGCGCGTCATGAACCCGCCGCCTGCCGCGGCCGTTCCGACGCGACGAAGGAGGAAAAATCCGCCGCCGGCAGCGGCCGCGCGATCAGAAAGCCTTGGGCATGGTCGCAACCGATCGCGGCGAGGTAGTCGAGCGCCCCCGCATCCTCCACGCCTTCCGCGGTGACCCGGCAGTCGAGTTCGTGGGCAAGGTCGGTGATCGCGCGCACGATCATGCGGTCCTCGCGCGACTGCGCGAGCTGGGCGACGAAGGCGCGGTCGATCTTCAGCTCGCGCACCGGCAACCGGCGCAGGTAGGCGAACGACGACTGGCCGACACCGAAATCGTCGATCGACAACGGGATGCCCTGCGCGGCGAGCGCGCGCAGCACCGGCATCGCCGCGTCCGGCTTGCGCATCAGCGCACTCTCGGTGATCTCCAGCCCGATCGCGTCGGCGGGCAGGCCGTGCGCCGCGAGCAGGCCGGCGACCCGGCGCGGCAACTCCACGTCCTCGAGGTCGCGCGCGGAGACGTTGAGCGCGACCCGCGCCTGCAGCCCCGCCGCGCGCCAGCGCGCGGCCTGGGCGATGCCGGCGGCGAGCACCCAGCGGGTGAGCCGGCTGATGTTGCCGGTTTCCTCGGCGAGGCCGATGAACGCGTCCGGCGGCACCAGGCCGAGCTGCGGGTGCTGCCAGCGCACCAGCCCTTCCGCGCTGTCGACCCGGCCGCTGGCAAGGTGCAGGCGCGGCTGGTAGTGCAGGACCAGGCCGTCGTGCGCGATCGCATAGCGCAGGTCGCCCATCAGCGACAGGCGTTCGGCGCGGTGCGGGTCGGTGGCCTCGTCGTAGACGGCGATCGGTTCGTCCGCGCCGATCGCGGCGAGCAGGGCGACGTCGGCGCGCCGCAGCAGCGCGCCGGCGTCGCGCCCGTGCGCGGGCGCCAGGGCGATGCCGACGGCGGGCGCGAGGTCGAGGCTGAAATCGCCCTCGCGGTAGGGATCGGACAGCGCCTCGACCAGGTGCAGCGCGATCGCGGTCGCGTCCGCACGGGTGGCTCGCGCGAGGAACACCGCGAACGTGCCGTCGGTCGCGCGTGCGACCAGGCCGTCGCCGGCCGGCGTGCGCAGGCGCGCGGCGGCGTCGCGCATCAGCCGGTCGCCGACGCCGTGGCCGAGCGTCTTGACGATGTCGGGCAGGCGCTCCAGGCCGACCAGCAGCAGCGCCGCTTCGGTGCCGGGCGCGGCAGTCAGCGCCTGCTGGATCGTCGCCTCCACCGCGCTGCGGTTGGGCAGGCCGGTGACCTGGTCGTGGCCGGCCTGGTGCAGGATGTGCGCCTCGCGCTCGCGGATCGCCTGGGTCATGTTGCCGAAGGCGGCGGCGAGCGCGCCGAGCTCGTCGCCACGGGTGGCCGGCGGCGTGTGTTCGTAATCGCCGGCCTCGATCCGTCGGGCCGATGCCGCCAGCGCCTCCAGCGGCCGCGCCACGCTGCGCGCGATCAGCCACGCGCCGGCGAGGCCCACCAGCAGGCCGAGCCCGAGCAGGCCGGCCCAGGCCGCCGCCACCGAGCGATAGGGCTGCAGCGCGGCGTCGACCGAGTAGCCGAGCACCGCCATCACCGGCGCGCTGCGCTGCGAGCGCGCCAGCGGCACCGCCTGCACGACGTACTCGCGCCCGCCGAGGTCGAGCACCTGCGGCCGGGCCGGCGGCGCGCCGTAGGCGCGCAGGGCGCGGGTGAGTTCGGCTTCGGCGTCGCCGTGCGCGATCGGGATCCAGCGGCCGTCGGCGCCGGGCGTCGCCAGCTCGACCTCGCGCGGCAGCGCCGACTGCGCCTGCAGCTTCGCCAGCAAGCGGTCGTCGACCGGGATCGCCGCGGCGATGAAGCCGACCAGGTCCGGCGCGAACACCGGGACCACCACCATCCAGTTGGCCCGGCCCTGGCGGGCGACGACCGCCGCGGCCGGCTGCTGCAGCGCGCGGCCGACCAGGTCGTCGTAGGGAAACGCGACGCCGTCGGCGAACTCGCCGGCGGTGTCGGCCTGCACCTTGCCGTCGAGCCCGACCAGCAGCATCTGCGTCGCCCCGACCCGGCGTCCGTGGTTGCGCAGCGCCGACAGCACCGTCGCGCGGTCCCGCTGGGCGATCGCGGCACGCAATGCGAAGTCCAGCGACAGCACCTGCACGCCGGCGCCGACCCGTTCCGAGATGTCGTCTAGCTGGCGCGCGAACGCGTGCGCGGCGGCGCCGAGCTGGCGCTGGCCTTCGCCGATCAGCTCGTGGCGGGTCACGCCGTACACCAGCGCCGCGGTCAGCAGCTGCACCGCGATCAACGCCGCGACGAAGAAGGACGCGAGGCGGGTGCGGAAGCCCATGCTCAGTAGTGCACGCGCTCGTGGTTGCCGGGGCGGCGCAGGTCGGGCAGCAGCCGCACGGCGAAGGACAGCGTCGGCCGCGCGTCCGCCGCCAGCGTCACCCCGTCCTGGCCCGGCGGCGTGCGCATCGGCGGCAGGCGCGGATGCCAGACCTGCACGTCGTACTTGCCGGCGGGCAGGCCATCGAAGCGGGCGCGGCCATCGGCGCCGGTGCGCCCGAGCCACGGCGCGTCGGAGACGTACAGGTAGCTGATCATGCCGTCATGGATGTTGCAGCCCACCGCGACCACGCCGGGCTTCTCCAGGGTCAGCGGCGCCGCGCTCTGCCCGGGCGCGAGCACGAACTCGAAGCTGCGCGCCGGGGAGAACGAATAGACGTGATGGCGGGTGCTGTCGCTGTTGTGGAACACGACCGCGTCACCGGGCCGGAACAGCTGCACGTAGGGCAGGAAGGTCAGGTTCTTCTGGTCGACGTTGTGGGTGGTCGGCGCCGGCGCGTCCGGGCCGCCGCCGCCGTGGCGGCGCAACACCACGACCGCGTCCTCCACCGGCCGCGCCTGGCGGTCGGCGATCCGCACGTCCAGTCCGGCCGCCCGTGCCTGACCGGCGACGAGCAGCACCAGCCATCCCGCCAGCAGAGTCGATCCGCGCATTGCCGCTCCCCCCCGGACGCGCCATGTCGCGGGCCACGCGGGCCCGTTCGGCAGCCTAGCACCGCCAGTGCACGGCATGCATCCGGGCGGCGCCCGGGGATGCGCCCGCCGCGCGCGATCGTGACGGACGCCACGGCCCGGGTGCGGGTCGGCGCGCGCAGCCATCGCCGGTCGTGGGATACGCCGGAGGCGGAGCGGCTGGCGACCGGGAACGCCGGTGTATCCTCGGGCCCATCCGGACAGGAATCCTTCGATGAAACGCATCGCCGTCCTCCTGCTCTGCGCCCTGGTCGCCGCCTGCAGCAGCGGCCCGGTGCGCCGCGTGTCGGAACCGGCGGCCAACATCCAGCAGCTCACCGTGCGCGCCGACGGCAGCTGGATGATCGACCTGCGGATCGACAACTTCAGCAGCGTGCCGATGCGCTTCGATGCGGTCGCGCTCAAGCTGACCGTCGCGGGCGAGGACGCCGGCACCCTGCAGGGCTCGCCGGCGCTCACCATCGGCCCGGAAGCCGCCGACGTCGCCTCGCTGACCCTGGTGCCCAGCGGCGCCGCGAAGATCGTCGTCGCCGACGCCCTCGCGCGCGGCCGCGGCTTCGACTACGCCCTCGCCGGCACCCTGACCGCCGCGCCCGAGGACGGCCGCGCGCGCGCCTGGGACATCGACCGCGACAACGCGCTCAGCCCGGTGCCGGGGCTGACCGGCGTGTTGCGATGACCTGAGCGGGTAACGCGCGGGGCGGCTACTCGTCGTCCGGCCAGCGGATCGCGGGCGCCGCCGGTTGCGCGCGCGGGAGGGGCTGCGCCGCCACCGCGTGCCAGACCTTGATCGCGTCGACCGTCGCCGCGACGTCGTGCACGCGCAGCAGGCGCGCGCCGCGCTGGGCAGCGGCCAGGTGCGCGGCGACCGACCCGTGCACGCGCGCGCGCGGGTCGTCGCGGCCGGTGAGCTCGCCGATGCTGCGCTTGCGCGAGAGCCCGGCCAGCACCGGCACGCCGAGTTCGGCGATGCGCTCCAGCTGCGCGAGCAGGGTCAGGTTGTGCTGCAGGGTCTTGCCGAAGCCGAAGCCGGGATCGACCACGATCCGCTTGCGGTCGATGCCGGCCATTTCGGCCGCGAAGATGCGTTCGGCGAGGAAGCGGTGCACGTCGGCGACCACGTCGTCGTAATGCGGGGCGTCCTGCATCGTGCGCGGCTCGCCCTGCATGTGCATCAGCACCACCGGCACGCCGAGCGCGGCGGCGGTGTCGAGCGCGCCCTCGCGGCGCAGCGCGTACACGTCGTTGATCATGCCCGCGCCGGCGGCGACCGCTGCGCGCATCACTTCTGGCTTGGAGGTGTCGACGCTGACCGGCAGCGCGGTCGCGCGCGCCAGGCGCTCGATCACCGGAACGACCCGCCGCAGTTCCTCCTCCAGCGGCACGTCGGGCGCGCCGGGACGGGTGGACTCGCCACCGACGTCGAGCGCGTCGGCGCCCTCCTCCGCCAGGCGCAGGCCGTGCGCGACCGCCGCGTCGACGGTCGCGTGCTCGCCGCCGTCGGAGAAGGAATCGGGGGTGACGTTGACGATGCCGATGACGCGCGGGCGGTCCAGGACCAGCGGGCGGCCGGCGCAGTCGAGGGCCGGGGTGGTGTCGAACATGGCAGATGCGGGGGAAAGGCCGGACGGCACGATACCGCCATTCGCGCGAAACGGTCCCGCCGGTCACTCACCCCCACCCCGGCCCTCCCCCGCTGCGCGGGGGAGGGAGGAAAGAAGAAGGCCGGGATCGCTCCCGGCCTTCGTGTGTCGCGTTCGTTCGTCAGGCCTGCGCCGGCCCCGCCGGCACCGGCGACAGCGGGCGCGGCGGATTGTCGTCGGGCTTGCTGCCGCTGCCCTTGTTCCAGCCCATCGGCGGCGGCGGCTCGCGGCCCTCCATGATCGCGTCGATCTGCGGCGCGTCGATGGTCTCGTACTGCAGCAGCAGCTTGGCCATCGTGTGCAGCTTGTCGAGGTTGTCGGTGAGGATCTGCTTGCTGCGGCCGTAGGCCTTGTCGAGGATCCCGCGCACGACCTCGTCGATCCGGCGCGCGGTGTCGTCGGACACGTTCTTGTGCTGGGTCACCGAGCGGCCGAGGAACACCTCGTCCTCCTCCTCGCCATAGGCGATCGGGCCGAGTTCGTCGGACAGACCCCACTTGGTCGCCATGTTGCGCGCCATCTTGGTCGCGCGCTCGATGTCGTTGGACGCGCCGGTGGTGACCTTGTCGTTGCCGAAGATCAGCTCCTCGGCGACGCGGCCGCCGTACAGCGAGCACAACTGCGACTCGATCGCGGTCTTGTTGTAGCTGTACTTGTCGCCCTCGGGCAGGTACATGGTCACGCCCAGCGCGCGGCCGCGCGGGATGATGGTGACCTTGTAGACCGGGTCGTGCTCCGGCACCAGGCGGCCGACGATCGCGTGGCCGGCCTCGTGATAGGCGGTGAGCGTCTTCTCCTGCTCGCTCATCGCCATCGAACGGCGCTCGGCGCCCATCAGGATCTTGTCGCGGGCGCGGTCGAAGTGGTCCATGCGGACCTCCTTCGCGTTCTCGCGCGCGGCGAACAGCGCCGCCTCGTTGACCAGGTTGGCGAGGTCCGCGCCGGAGAAGCCCGGGGTGCCGCGCGCGACCACCATCGGCTCGACGTCGTCGGCCAGCGGCACCTTGCGCATGTGCACCTTGAGGATCTGCTCGCGGCCCTTGACGTCGGGCAGGCCGACCACGACCTGGCGGTCGAAGCGGCCCGGGCGCAGCAGCGCCGGGTCGAGCACGTCGGGACGGTTGGTCGCGGCGATCACGATCACGCCCTCGCCGCCCTCGAAGCCGTCCATCTCCACCAGCAGCTGGTTGAGGGTCTGCTCGCGCTCGTCGTGGCCGCCGCCCAGGCCGGCACCGCGGTGACGGCCGACCGCGTCGATCTCGTCGATGAAGATGATGCACGGCGCGTGCTTCTTCGCCTGCTCGAACATGTCGCGCACGCGCGAAGCGCCGACGCCGACGAACATCTCGACGAAGTCGGAACCGGAGATCGAGAAGAACGGCACCTTGGCCTCGCCGGCGATCGCCTTGGCGAGCAGGGTCTTGCCGGTGCCCGGCGGGCCGACCATCAGCACGCCGCGCGGGATGCGGCCGCCGAGCTTCTGGAACTTGCCGGGGTCGCGCAGGAACTCGACGAGCTCGGACACCTCCTCCTTGGCCTCGTCGCAGCCGGCGACGTCGGCGAAGGTGACCTTGGTCTGGTCCTCGTTGAGCAGCTTGGCGCGCGAGCGGCCGAAGGACATCGCGCCCTTGCCGCCGCCCTGCTGCATCTGCCGCATGAAGTACACCCAGATGCCGATGAACAGCAGCCACGGCAGGATGTTGATCAGGATCACGCCCAGCGACAGGCCGCTGGACGGTGGGGTCTGCACGGTGGTGACGTCGTGGCGCAGCAGGTCGTTGACCAGGTCCTTGTCGGCCGGCGCGTAGGTGGTGAAGCGGCTGCCGTCCTTGCGTTCGCCGGAGATCGTGGTGCGGTCCTCGGCGATGTTCACCTTCGAGATGCGGTCGTTCTGCACCTCCTGCACGAACTGGTCGTAGGTCAGCGGGTCGGCGCCGGCGGCCTTCGGGCTGAAGCTCTGGAACACCACCATCAGCACGACGGCCACTACCGCCCACAGCATCAGGTTCTTGGCGAGGTCGTTCATCTTGCGCATCCGGTGGAATCTTTCTCGGTCAGGTCAGGGCGGCGCGCTTGTCCTGCGCCAGGGCGTACACCTCCGGCGAGCGTCGACGCGACGCGGCCGGCTTGCGGATCACCACGCGCGCATAGCGCCGGCGCAGTTCCCGCACGTATTCGTCGAACCCCACGCCCTGGAACAGCTTGATCAGGAAGGTGCCGCCCGGGCGCAGGTGGCGGTCGGCGAAGTCCATCGCCAGTTCCGCCAGGTGCATGGCGCGCGGCTGGTCGACCGCGTCCATGCCACTCTTGTTGGGGGCCATGTCGGAAAGTACAAGGTCCACCGGCTGCCCCGCCAGCGCGGCTTCCAGACGCGATAAGACGGCATCGTCCCTGAAGTCGCCATGAAGAAACTCGACGCCCGCCAGCGACGGCATGTCGAGGATGTCCAGCGCGATCACCCGTCCGCCGTCGCCGAGCGCCTGCCGCACCCACTGCGACCAGCCACCTGGCGCCGCGCCGAGGTCGACCACGACCATGCCCGGCTTCAGCAACCTGTCGCGCTCCACCAGCTCCTCGAGCTTGTAGGCGGCGCGCGAACGCAGGCCCTCCGCCTGCGCCTTCTTCACGTAGGGGTCGGAGAAGTGTTCTTTCAGCCAGCGCTGGCTGGACTTGCTGCGGGCGGCCACTTCGGCGGGACCACGGCTCGGGAGAGGCGGTTCGGCGGCATGATACCCTGACGTTCCTCCCCCGTTCCGTGCCCCATGTCCCCCGCGCTGACCAACGCCCAGCTCCGTTTTCTCCGCGGTCAGGCTCACGATCTCAAGGCGATGCTGCAGGTCGGCGGCAAGGGCGTCACCGACGCGCTGGTGGGCGAGGTCGGCAACGCGCTCGAGCACCACGAACTCATCAAGGTGAAGGTCGCCGCCGACGACCGCGACCTGCGCGACGGCATGATCGCCGAACTCGCCGACCGCACCGGCGCGACCCTGGTGCAGCGGATCGGCCACACCGCCGTGCTGTACCGGCCGAACCCGGAGAAGCGGCTGATCGTGCTGCCGCGCGCGAAGGCCTGACGGGCGCGTTGACCGCGATGCCGCTCAATCTCGAACGTCCCGATTACACCTGGTTCCTGCGTGGCGCCGACGGCGCGCACGTGCTCGTCAACGAACGCAGCATCACCCGCAGTTGCGTGGTCACCCCCGACACGCTGGTCGAGGACTGGCCGGTCACCGACGTGAAGGCGATGACGCCGGATGCGCTGGAACCGGTGCTCGCGCTGAAGCCGGAACTGGTCCTGCTCGGCAGCGGCGCGCGCCAGGTGTTCCCGCCGGCGCGGGTACTGGTGGCCTGCCTGTCGCGCGGGATCGGCCTGGACACCATGACCAACGACGCCGCCGCGCGCACCTACAGCGTGCTGGCGGGCGAAGGCCGGCGGGTCGCCGCGGCCTTCGTGTTGCCTGGCTGAACCTCAGCGCGCGGGCAGGTAACGCAGCGGGTCCACCGGCTTGCCGTTGTAGCGGATCTCGAAGTGCAGCATGTCGCGCGCGGCGCCGGTGCGGCCCATCTCGGCGATCTGCTGGCCGGCCTTCACCAGCTGCCCCTCGTTGACCAGGCGCGCGCGGTTGTGGCCGTAGGCCGACAGCCAGGCGTCGTTGTGCTTGACGATCACCAGTTCGCCGTAGCCGACCAGGCCGGAACCGGAATACACGACCACGCCGTCGGCGGCGGCGAGCACCGGCTGGCCCGCGCTGCCGGCGATGTCGATGCCCTGCCGTGTCGGATCGCCCGCGGCGTAGCGGCCGATGAGCTCGCCCTGCGTGGGCCAGCGCCAAGCCAGGCCGCTGGCGGCGGGCGCCTGCGAAGCGGGCGGCGTGGTCGCCGGCCGCGTGGGGGTGGTCGCCGGGCGGGTCGCCGGCGGCTGCGAGGTCGCCACCGGTGGTCGCGCCGACGGGCGGCCGGACGCGGATGCACCACGTTCGCGCGGATACAGGCGCAGGCGCTGGCCGGGATAGATCGTGTACGGCGGATCGATGTTGTTCCACATCGCCAGGTCGAGCACGCTGATGCCGTTGCCGGTGGCGAGGCGGTACAGGGTGTCGCCGCGCTTCACCACCACGCTCGCGCCGTACTTGGGCGACGAGACCTTGACCGGCCCGCGCACCACCCGGCTGCTTGAGCAGGCGGCCAGCAGCAGGGCCAGGGCCACGACCACGACGACGCGCATCCTGCTCATCCCGCCTGCGACCTCCACCACAGATACCCGGCGACCGCGGCCAGCAGCGCCAGCGCGAGCCAGCCGATCGGTTCGATGTAGCGCCTGATGGCGGCCTCCGCGCGCTCGCCGCCGATCCGGATCGCGATCGCCAGCACGTACACGCGCTTGCCGCGCCCAACCACCATGCAGGCCAGGAACGGCAGCATCGGCACGCCGACGATGCCCGCGGCCCAGGTCACGAACTTCATCGGGATCACCGGCTGCAGGGCGGCGACCAGCAGCGCGCCGAGCATCGCCCACCAGTGCTGCTGCATGTCGGTACGAAGAGTTTCGACCCAGACCGAGATCGTCTCCTGCATGTGCGGGCTGAGTAGTGGCCGCAGCGCCTCCCAGGCGTAGTGGCCGAGCGCGTAGCCGACAAGGGAGCCGACCAGCGAGCCGAGCAGGCTCAGGGTCGCGAAGCGCAGCGCGCGGCGCGGCTGCGCTAGGCACATCGGGCCCAGCATCACTTCCGGCATGACCGGGAAGATGAAGGCCTCGACGAAGCTCAGCCCGACCAGCAGGGACTGCGCGCGCGGATGCCGGGCCCAGGCAATCGCGCGCGCGTACAGCGGGCCGAAGACCTTCATGCACGCACCGCCTGCGCGGCACCACGAACGGGCGCCGCCATCAGTCGACCAGCCCCGACAGCAGCGGCACGAAACTCGCCGGGCCGAGGTTGCTCTCCTCCAGCGCGCCGGCCGCGTCCTTGCGCAGGCACAGCAGCGCCTGCCCGCTGCCCGCGCCGACCGGCGCGACCAGGGTTCCGCCCGGCGCCAACTGGCCGACCAGGCCCTCCACCAGCGCCGGCGCGCCCGCGGTCACCACGATGCCGTCGAACGGACCGTGCTCCGGCCAGCCGAGGCGGCCGTCGTCATGCTTGCTGCGCACGTTCAGGCCGAGCGCGCGGAAGCGCTTGCGCGCGGTGCGCAGCAGCTCGCCGATGCGCTCGACCGTGTACACCTCCAGCCCCAGCGCGGCGAGGATCGCGCCCTGGTACCCGGAGCCGGTGCCGACCTCCAGCACCCTGGGCGACGCCCCCTGCGCCCGTTGCGCGAGGCCCGCGAGCACCGCCTCGGTCATCTTCGCCACCGCGTACGGCTGCGAGATGGTCTGCCCGTGCCCGATCGGCAGCGCGGTGTCCTCGTAGGCGCGGGTCGCCAGCGCCTCGTCCACGAACAGGTGGCGCGGCACCGTGCGGATCGCATTCAACACGCGCTCGTCGCCGATGCCGCCGGCGCGCAGGCGCTCGATCAGGCGATCGCGCACGCGCTGCCCGGTCATGCCGAGGCCGATCGCCTCGGGCTGCAGCCGCAGGCGCGCGGTCATGCGGCGCGGTCCAGGGACGCGGCCAGCCCGCCGACCCAGCTGGCGACCTGCTCCAGCGCCTGGTAGCGGGTCAGGTCGACGTGGATCGGGGTGATCGCGATGTGGCCGGTCGAAATCGCGTGGAAATCCGTGCCGGGGCCGGCGTCGTCGGCGGCGCCGGCCGCGCCCACCCACCACCAGGTGCGGCCGCGCGGATCCTGTTGCGGGACGCAGGGTTCGGCGCGATGACGATGGCCCAGGCGCACGACCTCGAAACCGCGGATCTCGTCCCACGGCAGGTCCGGCACGTTGACGTTGAGGATGGTGTCGGCCGGCAGCGGATCCACCTGCAGGCGGGCGATGATCTCCGCGGCGGCGCGCGCGGCGGTCGCGTAGTGGCGGCCGATGCGGTCGCCGGTGGCCAGCGACACCGCCACCGACGGCAGGCCGAGGAAGCGGCCCTCGATCGCCGCGGCGACCGTCCCCGAATAGATCACGTCGTCGCCGAGGTTGGCGCTGTTGTTGATGCCGGAGACGACCATGTCCGGCTCGCGCTCGAGCATGCCGGTGATGGCGACGTGCACGCAGTCAGTGGGCGTGCCGTAGACGCGCCAGGTCGCCGCCTCCGCCTGCACCACCCGCACCGGGCCGTCCAGGGTCAGCGAGTTGCTGGCGCCGGAACGGTCGCGATCCGGGGCGACGATCACCACCTCGTGGCCGGCATTGCGCAGTCCCTCGGCGAGGACGCGGATGCCCGGCGCGTCCACGCCGTCGTCGTTGCTCACGAGTACGCGCATCAGCCCTTGCAGGATCCCGAATCTGGTGACGCGGCCATGATAGCGGAAGCGCGCCGCCGGCCGCCGCGCATCCGGTCGCATCGCGGGCGCCGGCGCGCGGCGCTAGTCTGGCGGCATGGTCCGACGCATTCCTTCCCGGCAGACGCCGCCCGACGACGCGCCGCCCGACGACGCGCAGGACGACGCCGCCCTGTTCCGCGCGGCGGTCGGTCCGGTGCGCGAACTGCCCGCGCCGCCACCGCCGCCATCGGCGCCGCGCCCGCGCCCGCGGCCGCGCATGGCCGAGCGCGACGAGGACGAGGCGCGCGATGCGTTCCGGCGGATGCTGGACGCCGACCGCCTGGAAGCCGGCGACGCGCTCGCCTGGCGCCGCGACGAGGTCCCGCCGCGGGTGCTGCAGCGACTGCGCCGCGGCCTGTACGCCGCGCAGGACGAACTCGACCTGCACCACGAGGATGCGGCGCGGGCGGAAGCGCTGCTGCGGACGTTCGTGAAGGAGTCGGTGCAGGCCGGGCTGGGTTGCGTGCGCGTGGTGCACGGCAAGGGCCTGCATTCGGACACCGGGGTGCCGGTGCTCAAGAACCTGGTGGACCGGATGTTGCGCCAGCGCGGGGACGTGCTGGCCTATCACTCCGCGCCGCCCGCACAGGGCGGGCTGGGCGCGGTGCTGGTATTGCTGCGGAGGCGCTGAAAGGCCGCGGCCGCGGGTGGGCGTGACGCCGACCGCGCGGCGCGCGCGGCCTTACAGGTCCTTGTCGGTACCGACGTGCTTCTGCGGCGGGTTGACCCAGCGCACGGCGACGCCGCGGCTGCGGGCGGTCTGCTCGACCTTGGCGACGTAGGCGCTGTCGACCACGTCGAGCGAGTCGCCCCGGGCCATCTCGTTCTGGCTGGCGCAGCCGGCGAGCAGCACGGCCGGCACTGCAAGGAAACCGGCGAGTTGCGTGGTTTTCATGACACTCTCCCTTTGGCGGCGGCCGGGCGATCCGGTCGCCGTGGAGCTTTTATACGCCCGCGTACGGCAAAGGGTTGTGCGTGAATTGGCTTTCCGATGAGCGGTCGCTGGCGGTTCCCAGTTCCCCAAGCAGGGTGGTCGCGTAGGCCCCCGCCGGCAGGGCGAAAACCACCCGGAGCACACCGGGCCCCGGCCAGTCCCAGGCCAGGCCGTCCGGCCGCAGCCGGGTCGCGCGACGCTCCTGGCGCAGGCCCGCGGCCTCCAGTCCGGCGCGCAGGGCCGCGGCCTCGGGCGCGTCGAGGGCCGCCAGTTCCAGCGCCAGCGACTCGCCCGTGCTGCGCGGCGCCCCGGCGCCCCACAGCGGCGCGGTCGGATGGATGTCGAAGGCGGCCAGCCGCGCCGCCAGCGCGTCGCTCCAGGGTTCCGGGCCGAACACGCTGTGGCTGCCGTCGAGCATCCACACCTCGCCGTCCAGCGGCGCGTCCCAGCGGTCCGCGCGGACGCGCGCCGCCAGCACCCGGTTGAACAGCTCGGAGCGCGCCGCCGAGAGCAGGATCGCACGCTGGTCGCGGCGCACCCGGCGCCCACCGAACATCGCCAACGCCTTGCCGACGTTGCCGCCGCCGTGGCCGAAGCGCTGCTCGCCGAAATAGTTGGGGACGCCGCGCGCGGCGATCGCGCGCAGGCGCGCGTCGATCGCCTCCGGCTCGCCCTCGACCTCGCGCAGCAGCAGCTCGAAGCGGTTGCCGGCGAGCGCCCCGCGCGGCAGCTTGCGCGCGTGGCGGGTCGCGTCCAGCACCCGCAGGCCCTCGCCTTCCAGCGCCTCCAGCGACGGCGCGTCGCGACCGGGCAGGTGCACGCTGAAGCGCTGCGTGGTCACCGCGTGGCGGTCCTTGAGGCCGGCGTAGCCGACCGCGGTCTCGGCGACCCCTGCCCAGCGCGCGATCCGCTGCGCGGCGAAGGCGGTGTTCATGCCGCGCTTCTCGATCGTCAGCAGCAGGTGCTCGCCGCTGCCGCTGGCGGCGAAACCGGCGAGCTCCTCGACCCGGAAGTCCTCCGGTACGCTGCGGATGGCGGCGCGCAGCACCGGCTCCCCATGCGCCCGCGGCAGGGTGGGCGTGTCCACGCGGTTCAGGCCGGCCCGCGCACCAGCAGGCACACCGCGTGCGCGGCGATGCCCTCGCCGCGGCCGGTGAAGCCAAGCCGCTCGGTGGTGGTCGCCTTGACGCTGATCGCGTCGAGGCCGGCGCCGAGGTCCTCGGCCAGCGCCGCGCGCATCGCCTGCACGTGCGGACCGATCTTCGGCCGCTCGCAGATGACGGTGACGTCGGCGTTGCCCAGCCGCCAGCCGCGCTCGTGCGCGAGCGCCGCGCAGTGGCGCAGGAACGCGCGGCTGTCGGCGTCCTTCCACTGCGGGTCGGACGGCGGGAAGTGGCGGCCGATGTCTCCGAGCGCGAGCGCGCCCAGGATCGCGTCGCACAGCGCGTGGATCGCGACGTCGCCGTCCGAGTGCGCGAGCACCCCCCGGGTGTGCGGCACGCGCACGCCGGCCAGCATCAGGTGGTCGCCCTCGCCGAAGGCGTGCACGTCGAAGCCGTGGCCGACGCGGATCGCGCTCATGCGTGCCCCAGCAGGAATTCGAAGCGGGCGAGGTCCGCGGCCGTGGTGATCTTGAAGTTGTCCTCCGCGCCTTCGACCAGCAGCGGGCGCAGGCCCAGCCGCTCGATCGCCATCGCTTCGTCGGTGACGACCACGCCGTCGCGCGCCGCGGCGTCGAGCGCCCGTGCGAGATCGCCGCGCCGGAACAACTGCGGCGTCAGCGCCCGCCACAACCGCTCGCGCGGCTCGGTGGCGTCGACCCGGCCGTCGTCGCCGGCGCGCTTGAGGGTGTCGCGCACCGGCGCCGCCAGCACGGCGCCGACGGGGTCGGCCTGGCCGCGCTCGAGCAGGCGGTCGAGGTCCTCGAGGCGCAGGTTCGGACGCGCGGCGTCGTGGACCAGCACGCAGTCGTCGGCGGCCACGTCGTCCGGCAGCGCCGCCAGCCCGGCCTGCACCGAGTCCGCGCGCTCGCGGCCGCCTGTGCAGGCGCGCACGGGCTTGCCGGCGAGCGTGTCCCAGCCCGGCCAGTGGGCGTCGCCCGGCGCCAGCGCGACCACCGCGCCGGCGATGCGCGGATGCGCGAGCAGCGCCAGCAGGCTGTGCGCGAGCAGCGGCTGGCCGGCGACCGCCACGTACTGCTTGGGCAGTTCGCCGCCGAAGCGGGTGCCCCGCCCCGCCGCCGGCACGATCGCCCACAGCCCGGCGTCGGCCCGACCCGCGCTCACGGGGCCGGCTCCGGCCGGGGTTGCGACTGGTCGCCGTTGTCGTCGCCGGTGTGCGGCCGCGGCGGCGGCGCCTGCTGCGGCTCGACCACCCGGTAGAAGGTTTCGCCCGGCTTGATCATGCCGAGCTCGCTGCGCGCGCGCGCCTCGACCGCGGCCTCGCCCGACTTCAGGTCCTCGACCTCCGCCGCCAGCGCCTCGTTGCGCTGGCGCAGCCCGGCGTTGTCGTGCGCCTGCCGCTGCACCTGCGCGCGCAGCGCGGCGACCTCGCGCTGGCCGCCATTGCCGAACCACAGCCGGTACTGCAGCCACGCCAGCAGCACCAGCAGCAGCACGACGATGATCCGCAGGCCGCGCATGGTGGCGGTCGTGGTCGGTCAGCGCTTGAGCGAGACGAACGCGTCGCGGCCGGCGTAGCGCGCCTGCGCGCCCAGCTGCTCCTCGATGCGCAGCAGCTGGTTGTATTTCGCGACGCGGTCGGAGCGGCACAGCGAACCGGTCTTGATCTGGGTCGCGGTGGTGGCGACCGCGATGTCGGCGATGGTGGTGTCCTCGGTCTCGCCGGAGCGGTGCGAGACGATCGCGGCGTAGCGCGCGGCGTCGGCCATCGCGATCGCCTCCAGGGTCTCGGTCAGGGTGCCGATCTGGTTGACCTTGATCAGGATCGCGTTGGCCACGCCCTCCTCGATGCCCTGGCGGAAGATGCGCGGGTTGGTCACGAACAGGTCGTCGCCGACCAGCTGCACCTTGCCCCCGACGCGCTGGGTCAGCAGCTTCCAGCCGGCCCAGTCGTGCTCGGACATGCCGTCCTCGATGGTCACGATCGGGTACTGCGCGCACCAGTTGGCGAGGAAGTCGACGAACTGCTCGCTTGTCAGCCGCTTGCCCTCGCCGGTGAGGTTGTACTTGCCGTTGTCGTAGAACTCGCTGGAGGCGACGTCGAGGCCGAGCAGCACGTCCTCGCCGGCGGTGTAGCCGGCCTTGCCGATCGCCTCGAGGATGGTGTCCAGCGCTTCGGCATTACTGCGCAGGTCGGGCGCGAAGCCGCCCTCGTCGCCGACCGCGGTGGACAGGCCGCGGCCCTTCAGCACCGCCTTCAGCGCATGGAAGATCTCGGTGCCGCAGCGCAGCGCCTCGGAGAAGGAATCGAAGCCGACCGGCAGCACCATGAACTCCTGCAGGTCGACGTTGTTGTCTGCGTGCGCGCCGCCGTTGATGATGTTCATCATGGGCACCGGCAGCACCGGCGCGCGGTCGCCGGCCAGCGAGCGCCATAGCGGGACGCCGCGCGACGCGGCGACCGCATGCGCGTGCGCCAGCGACACGCCGAGCAGCGCGTTGGCGCCGAGGCGGCCCTTGTTCTCGGTGCCGTCGAGGTCGATCAGGCGGCGGTCGAGCGCTTCCTGGTCACCATCGAAACCCTGCAGCGCGCTGGCGATCGTGGTGTTGGTGTTCTCCACCGCGCGGCGCACGCCCTTGCCGAGGTAGCGGGTCTTGTCGCCGTCGCGCAGCTCGACCGCCTCCTTGGTGCCGGTGGAGGCGCCGGACGGCACCGCGGCGCGGCCGAAGCTGCCGTCGGCGAGGGTCACTTCCGCTTCGAGGGTGGGGTTGCCGCGGCTGTCGAGGATTTCGCGGGCGTGGATCTTGGCGATGGTCGTCATGGGTCCGTCGTCTGCTTTGCGATGCTTGGGGCGGTGGCGACCGCCGATGGTGGAGCGAGCGCGGCTCAGGCCTGCTCGAGGAAACCGTTGCGCTTGGTCACCCGGTCGAGTTCGAGCAAGGTTTCCAGCAGCGCGCGCATCCGGCCCAGCGGCCAGGCGTTGGGGCCGTCGCTGAGCGCCTTGTCCGGGTCCGGGTGGGTTTCCATGAAGATGCCGGCGATGCCGGCCGCGACCGCCGCGCGCGCCAGCACCGGCACGAATTCGCGCTGGCCGCCGGACTTGCCGCCGGCGCCGCCGGGCAGCTGCACGCTGTGGGTGGCGTCGAACACCACCGGGCAGCCGGTGTCGCGCATCACCGCCAGCGAGCGCATGTCGCTGACCAGGTTGTTGTAGCCGAAGCTGGCGCCGCGCTCGCAGGCCATGATCTGCGTGTTGCCGGTCGCCTTCGCCTTGTCGGTGACGTGCTTCATCTCCCACGGCGAGAGGAACTGGCCCTTCTTGATGTTGACCGGCTTGCCGGCGCGCGCCACGTTCTGGATGAAGTCGGTTTGCCGGCACAGGAAGGCCGGCGTCTGCAGCACGTCCACCACCGAGGCGACTTCGTCCATCGGCGTGTATTCGTGGACGTCGGTCAGCACCGGCACGCCGAGCTGGCGCTTCACTTCCGCCAGCACCTTCAGCCCCTCCTCCAGGCCCGGTCCGCGGAAGCTGGTGCCGGAGGTGCGGTTGGCCTTGTCGAAGCTGGACTTGAAGATGAAGGGAATGCCGAGCTCGGACGTGATGTCCTTGAGCCGCGCGGCGGTGTCCAGCTGCAGTTGCAGCGATTCGATCACGCAGGGCCCGGCGATCAGGAAGAAGGGTTGGTCGAGGCCGACCTCGAAGCCGCACAGCTTCATGCGCGTGCCTCCTTCAGCAGGCGGCCGGCCTGGGCCTTGCCCGCTCCCACCTTGTATTCGCGGGCGGCGCGGATGAAGCCGACGAACAGCGGGTGGCCGTCGCGCGGCGTGGACAGGAATTCCGGATGCGCCTGGCAGGCCAGGAACCACGGATGGCGGTCCTGCGGCAACTCGATCATCTCCACCAGCAGGTCGTCCATGGACTTGGCGGCGATCACCAGGCCGGCGTCCTCGAGCTGGGTGCGATAGCGGTTGTTGAACTCGTAGCGGTGGCGGTGGCGCTCGCCGACCACGTCCTTGCCGTACAGCTTGTGCGCGAGCGTGCCCGGCTTGATCCGCTGCTCCTGCAGGCCGAGGCGCATGGTGCCGCCGAGGTCGGATTCCTCGCTGCGGCGCTCGATCTCGCCGCTGGAGGTGCGCCATTCGGTGATCAGGCCGATCACCGGATGCGGCGACTGCTTGTCGTTCTCGGTGCTGTTGGCGTCGGCGAGGCCGAGCACGTGGCGGGCGTAGTCCACCACCGCGGCCTGCATGCCGTAGCAGATGCCGAAGTACGGCAGGCCGTGCTCGCGCGCGTACTGCGCGGTCAGCACCTTGCCCTCGAAGCCGCGGTCGCCGAAGCCGCCCGGCACCAGCACGCCGTCCACCCCGGCCAGCGCCGTGGCCGCGCCGTCGCGCTCCACGTCCTGCGACTCCATCCACTTCAGCCGCACCCGCGTGCGCTGGCGCAGGCCGCCGTGCTTGAGCGCCTCGGCGACCGACTTGTACGCGTCCTGGTGGTCGACGTACTTGCCGACCACGGCGATCGTCACCTCGTCGACCGGGTGCTCGGTGGCGTCCAGCACCGCCTCCCACTCGGAGAGGTCGGCGGCGCCCGCCTTGTCTTCCAGGCGCAGGCGCTCGACCACGATCTGGTCCAGGCCCTGCTCGTGGAACCACATCGGGATGCGGTAGATGTTGTCCTGGTCGACCGCCGAGATGACCGCCTTCTCCGGCACGTTGGTGAACAGCGCGATCTTGCGGCGTTCGCCGTCGGGCAGCGGCTGCTCGCTGCGGCACACCAGCACGTCGGGCTGGATGCCGATCGAACGCAGTTCCTTGACCGAATGCTGGGTCGGCTTGGTCTTCAGCTCGCCCGCGGCGGCGATGTACGGCACCAGGGTCAGGTGCATGAACAGCGCCTTGTCCGGGCCGCGCTCGGTGCGGATCTGGCGGATCGCCTCCAGGAACGGCAGCGACTCGATGTCGCCGACGGTGCCGCCGATCTCGACCAGGCCGACGTCGAAGCCGTTGGTCGCCTCGTCGATCCGGCGCTTGATCTCGTCGGTGATGTGCGGGATCACCTGCACGGTGCCGCCGAGGTAGTCGCCGCGGCGCTCCTTGCGGATCACCGACTCGTAGATCTTGCCGGTGGTGATCGAGTTCTTGCCCGACAGCCGGGTGCGCAGGTAGCGCTCGTAGTGGCCGAGATCGAGGTCGGTCTCGGCGCCGTCGTCGGTGACGTAGACCTCGCCGTGCTGGAACGGGCTCATCGTGCCCGGATCCACGTTGATGTACGGGTCGAGCTTCATCATCGTCACGCGCAGGCCGCGCGATTCGAGGATGGCGGCCAGCGACGCCGCGGCAATGCCCTTGCCGAGCGAAGACACCACGCCGCCGGTGACGAAAACGAGCGGCGTTCTGGAGCTTGGGGAGGTCATCGGGGAAGCGGGCTTCCGGAAAGCCATAGTCTACCGGGAGCGCCGGCCCGGCGCGACCTGGGACCCCGCAAGTGCTTGATCGGCAAGGAGAGGGCTGGGCCCGATGTCGCCGGGCCGGCGGGGGAGCGCCCGCCAGGACACGCCGTGAATCCATCCATGGAGGCTCGGATGCGGCATCCATGCCGCATACGGTCCTGCCGGGCACTCCCCCGCCGGCCTTCCCGGCTTCCGCGCAGGCATCACGCGCGCAGCGATCCTGGTCGCGGCGCCCGCGCCGGGGATCACGCTATCCTGAGCGCTTCGCTTTCCGCACGACGCACGCATGAATTCCCGCTACAACGCCGCCGACATCGAAGTCCTGTCGGGCCTGGATCCGGTCAAGCGCCGGCCCGGCATGTACACCGACACCACCCGCCCCAACCACTTGGCGCAGGAGGTGATCGACAACGCGGTGGACGAGGCGCTGGCCGGGCACGCGAACGCGATCGAGGTCGTCCTGCATCCGGACGGCAGCTGCGAGGTCGCCGACAACGGCCGCGGCATGCCGGTGGACATCCACCCGGAGGAGAAGATCCCGGGCGTCGAACTGATCCTCACCCGGCTGCACGCGGGCGGCAAGTTCAGCAGCCGCAACTACACCTTCTCCGGCGGCCTGCACGGCGTCGGCGTGAGCGTGGTCAACGCGCTGTCGCGGAAGGTCGAGGTCTTCATCAAGCGCGACGGCAGCGAGTTCCGGATGGAGTTCGCCGACGGCGACGCCGTGTCCAAACTGGAGCCCGTGGGCAGCGTCGGCCGCCGCAACACCGGCACCCGCCTGCGCTTCTGGCCGGACCCGAAGTACTTCGACACGCCGAAGTTCAACGTGCGCGCGCTCAAGCACCTGCTGCGCGCGAAGGCGGTGCTGTGCCCGGGGCTGACCGTGCGCCTGCACGACGTCGCCACGGACGAACGCTGCGAGTGGCACTACGAGGACGGCCTGCGCGACTACCTGCGCGGCGAACTGGAAGGCCGCGAGCTGCTGCCGCCCGAGCTCTTCGTCGGCGCGCTGGCGCGCGAGACCGAGGCCGCCGACTGGGCGGTGGCCTGGGTGCCGGAAGGCGAGCTGGTGCAGGAGAGTTACGTCAACCTGATCCCGACCGCGCAGCACGGCACCCACGTCAACGGCCTGCGCACCGGTTTCACCGATGCATTGAGGGAATTCTGCGACTTCCGCAACCTGCTGCCGCGCGGCGTCAAGCTGGCGCCCGAGGACGTGTGGGACCGGGTGTCCTTCGTGCTGTCGCTGAAGATGACCGACCCGCAGTTCAGCGGCCAGACCAAGGAGCGGCTGTCCTCGCGGCAGGCCGCGGGTTTCGTCGAAAGCGCGGCCCACGACGCGTTCTCGCTGTGGCTGAACCAGCACGTCGAGTTCGGCGAGAAGATCGCGCAGCTGGCGATCGAGCGCGCCGCCGCGCGCCTGAAGACCGAGAAGCAGATCGTCCGCAAGAAGGTCACCCAGGGCCCCGCCCTGCCCGGCAAGCTCGCCGATTGCATCTCGCAGGACCTGTCGCGCACCGAGCTGTTCCTGGTCGAGGGCGACTCCGCCGGCGGCAGCGCGCGGCAGGCGCGCGACAAGGACTTCCAGGCGATCCTGCCGCTGCGCGGCAAGATCCTGAACACCTGGGAGGTCGCGTCCGGCAGCGTGCTCGCCTCGCAGGAGGTGCACGACCTGGCGGTGGCGATTGGCTGCGACCCGGGCAAGGACGACATCTCCGGCCTGCGCTACGGCAAGATCGTGGTGCTCGCCGACGCCGACTCCGACGGGCTGCACATCGCCACCCTGCTGTCGGCGCTGTTCCTGAAGCACTTTCCGGCGCTGGTGCGCGCGGGCCACGTGTTCGTGGCGATGCCCCCGCTGTTCCGCGTGGACGTCGGCAAGCAGGTGTTCTACGCGCTGGACGAGGAGGAAAAGCGCCTGCTGCTGGAGAAGATCGAGCGCGAGAAGCTCAAGGGCGCGGTGCACGTCACCCGCTTCAAGGGCCTGGGCGAGATGAACCCGCAGCAGCTGCGCGAATCCACCATCCATCCCGACACCCGCCGCCTGGTGCAGCTGACCGTGGACGATGCCGATGCCACCCGCGGCCTGATGGACATGCTGCTGGCGAAGAAGCGCGCGGGAGATCGCAAGGCCTGGCTCGAGACCAAGGGCGACCTGGCGACGCTGGAAGTCTGAAAGCCGCTCAGCCGCGCGCGTGTTCGAGCGCGGCCGCGAGCAGCGCGCGCAGCACGCCCTGGGTGTCCCGCGCGCGCGCTTCGTCCCAGGCGAAGCTGTCCTCGTCCATGTAGATGCGCTGGCTGATCTCCAGCTGCACGGCGTCGATGCCCTGCGCGGGATCGCCGTAGTGGCGGGTGATGTAGCCGCCCTTGAAGCGGCCGTTGACGACCCAGTCGTAGCGCTGCTGGCCGCGCAGCACGGCGGTCAACCGTTCCTGCAGCGCGGGCGCGCAGCTGCGGCCGTCGGCGGTGCCGAGGTTGAGGTCGGGCAGCCTGCCCTCGAACAGGAACGGGCATTCGCCGCGGATCGAATGGCCCTCCCACAGCACGACCCGGCCGTGGCGCGCGCGCAGGCGTTGCAATTCCGCTTCCAGCGCCGCGTGGTAGGGCCGCCAGTACTGCTCCACGCGCGCGGCGACTTCGGCTGGATCGGGGGCCTCGCCCTCGCGGTACACCGGTTCGCCGCTGAACCGCACCGCCGGGCACAGGCCGGTCGTGTTCTGACCGGGATACAGCGAGGCGTCGTCCGGCGGCCGGTTGAGGTCGACCACGTAGCGCGAATGGCGCGGGACCAGCACCGATGCGCCGAGCTCCTTCGCGAAGGCGTACAGGCGGGAGACGTGCCAGTCGGTGTCCGGCGCGCGGCACGCGCCCTCGGTCATGCGGGCGGCGAGCGCGGGCGGGATGTCGCTGCCGTCGTGCGGCAGGCTGACCAGCAGCGGCGCGTCGCCTTCGTGCAGGGTGAAGACGGTCATGGCCGCATTCTAGTCGCGCGCGGACGGCGGGGCCGCAAGCCCGCCCCGCCTTCCCGCTGCAGGAGAGAACGCCCGCTCCCTCGCGGAAGCGGGCGTCGCGGCGCGCGTGAGCGACGGCTTACTTCTCCCGCACCTCGAACTCGCCGTAGGCCTTGAGCTGTTCGGCGACCGCCTTCGGATCGCCGACCACCACGATCGACTGGTCCTTCGGCGCGAAGTACTTCGCCCCCATCGCCTGCACCTGCGCGGCGTCCACTGCGCGGATCTTCGGCACGTACTCGCCCAGGAACTCCGCCGGCAGGCCGACCAGCCAATTGTTGGCCAGGGTCGCGGCGACGGCGCCCTGCAGCTGGTTGGTGATCAGGTAGCCGCCGGCGACGTAGCGCTTGTTGTCCTCCAGCTCCTGCGCCGGCACCGGCTCGCTGCCGATGCGCGACAGCTCGGCCATGAACTCCTTCAGTGCCGCGCCGGTGACCTCGTTGCGGACGTCGGCCGACGCCGTGACGCGGCCACCCTCGCGCAGCGCGCTGAGGCCCCCGCGCGCGCCGTAGGTGTAACCCTTGTCCTCGCGCAGGTTCTGCATCAGGCGTGAGCTGAAGCCGCCGCCGAGCACGGTGCCCGCGAGTTGCAGCGGGATGTAGTCGGCGTCGGTCGCGGCAATCGCGGGACGGCCCAGGCGGATCGCCGACTGCACGCTGCCCTCGCGCGTCACCAGCACACGCTGCGGCGTCGCCTGGCGCGGCGCGGCGGGCGTGTCGGCCGCCGCCGGACCGCTCGCCTGCCAGTCGCCGAACGCGGCCTCCGCGGCGCGGAACGCCTCCGCAGGCGTGATCCGCCCGGTCACCACCAGCAGCGCGTGGTCGGGACGGAAGCGGCGCGCGTGCGCCTCGCGCAGCGCCAGCGGCGTGACCGCCATGATCCCGGCCTCGGTCGGCTGGGTGCGCGCGTACGGATGATCGCCGTAGATCGCTTGCGCGAGCGCGCGTTCCGCCTTGAAACCGGGCTGCGCCTCGGCCGCCTTGAGCGACTGCAGCGCGTTGGCCTGTGCGAGCTTGACCTCGTTGTCGGGGAAGGTCGGCGTGCGCGCGATCTCGCCCATGAGCGCCAGCATCTCCTCCGCGTGCGAGGCGAGCGCGTCGCCGTACACGCTGATGCCGTCGTTGCTGGCGCCGGCGGCGACCGAACCGCCGAGGCCCTGCGCGGTCTCCGCGATCGCCTTCGAGTCGTGCTTGGCGGTGCCCTCGTTGAGCAGGCCGGCGAGGATGTTGGCGAAACCTGGCCTGTCCGCCGGGTCGACGGCGAGGCCGGCGTTGCGCACGGCCAGCACCGCGTCCACCCGCGGCAGGCCGTCGCGCGGCACCACCCAGATCTCGAGGCCGTTGGCCAGCGTCTTCTTCTCGATGTGCGGCACCGGCAGCGGCTTGTCCGGCGCGTACGGCGGCAGGTCCGTGGGCAACGCGGCCTTGGGGCCGGCGATGGCGGAGCCGGCGAGCAGCGCGGTCACCGCTAAGGCCAGCAGGGTCGTCTTCGTCTTCATGGTCGGCTCCTCACTTGCCCGCGGCGGGCGCGGCGGCCGGCGCGGCCTGCAGCATCGCGGCCGGCTTGCGGTCGATGACGGTGCGGTTGGCGTCGGTCAGGTAGGTCTTCGCCACGCGCTGGATGTCGGCGGAGGTCACGCCCTCGATCCAGCCCGGGATCTTGTTGACGACGTTGGCGTCGCCCCACAGCGTCTGCAGCTTGGCCAGGGTGTCGGCGCGGCTGATGAAGCTCTCCAGGCCGTTGTACCAGTCGGCCAGCATGCGGGTCTTGACCCGCGCCAGCTCGGCGTCGCCGACGCCGTCGGCGGCGACCTTCGCGATCTCCTCGTCCATCGCCTGCAGCAGGGCATCGGCGGTGGTGTTCGGCTTGTACAGCGCGAACACGGTGAACAAGGTCGGGCCGTCGTACTCCCAGGGGCTGGTCAGGCCGTACAGCGAGTCGACGTTGAGCGCGAGCTCGCGGCCCTTGACCAGACCCTGGTAGAAGCGCGAGGCGTCGCCGCCGGCGAGCACGTCGCCGAGCACCGCCATCGCCGCCTGGTCCTTGCTGCCGCGCTCGGGCATCTTCCACGCCGCCGCGATCGCCGGCACCTGCGCCAGCGCGTCGGACTGGGTGACGCGCTTTTCCTTGGTGTTGAGGCCTTCGGCGTAGTCCGGCGCCTTCGGCGTGGGACGGGCCGGGATCTTGCCGAAGTACTTCTCGGCCAGCGCGAAGCCCTGCTCCGGGGTGACGTCGCCGGCGATGCCGAGCACGGCGTTGTTGGGACCGTAGTAGTCGCGATGGAAGGCGGCGACGTCCTCCAGGCTGGCGTTCTCCAGGTCCTCGAAGCTGCCGTAGCCGTCGTGGTTGTTCTCCCACTTCTGGAACGCCTGCTGGCCGATGTCGATCCACATGAAGCCGCCGTAGGGCTGGTTCTTCACGTTGACCCGGATCTCCTCCTTCACCACGTCCTGCTGGTTCTTCAGGGTGACCGGGTTGAAGTCGAGCGTCTTCATGCGGTCGGCCTCGAGCCACAGGATCGGCTCGATCGCCGACACCGGCGCGACCTCGATGTAGTTGGTGAAATCCGGGCGGGTCGAACCGTTGTTGCGGCCGCCGCCGCCGGTGATCACGCGGTCGAACACGCCTTCCTTCGCGTTCGGCGTGCCCTCGAACATCAGGTGCTCGAACAGGTGGGCGAAGCCGGTGCGGTTGCGCGGTTCCAGGCGCATGCCGACGTGGTAGACCACGCTGACGCCGACGGTGGGCGAGCTGTGGTCCTCGGACACGACCACGGTCAGGCCGTTGTCGAGCTTCTTGACCGCCACCGGCACATCCCAGCGGTCGGCCTCGGCCGCGTGCGCGGCGAACGAGAGCAGCAGCCCGCCGAGCAGCGCGGGCAGGAATGCGGAACGCATGCGACTTCCCCTCTCCTGATCGGAAGCCCGGATCGTAGCCGCCCCCACGGGCCCGCGCACAGGCCGGAAGTCGGGGTGGGCCGCGGTGGCCGGCCCCGAAACGGCGAACGCGGCCACCGGGGCCGCGTCGGGGAGACCACCTGGCGGCCGCCTCAGGCCGGCAGTTCGCGCAGGTTGCGCTCCTGCGGGGTCAGGCTGCGGGCGAAGCCGGGGTTGCGGAAGATCCGGTTGCCGTAGTCCTCGATCGCCTTGCCGTCCTTCGGCAGGCCGACACCAAGCGCGTCCAGCCGCCAGATGATCGGCGCCATCGCGCAGTCGGCCAGGCTCATCTCGGGGTTGAGGAAGAACTTGCTGGCCTTGAACAGCGGCAGCGAGGCGGTCAGCAGCTCCTTGAGGCGCTTGCGCCCCTCCTCGGCCTGCTGCTTGTTGCCGAGCTGGACCTTCTGCACCTGCGGCACCCAGTCGTGCTCGATCCGCAGCATCGCCAGGCGCAGGCGCGCGCGCGACAGCGGGTCCACCGGCATCAGCGGCGGGTGCGGATAGCGCTCGTCCAGGTATTCGCTGACCACCGACGCCGCGTACAGCACCAGCTCGCGCTCGACCAGGGTCGGCACCGAGTGGTAGGGGTTGAGGTCGATCAGGTCTTCCGGCGGGTTCTGCGGATCCACCGGGATCAGGTCGTAGGTGACGCCCTTCGCGGCGAGCACCAGCCGCACCCGGTGGCAGAGAACGTCGTCAACGGCGGAGAACAGGGTCAGTGCGTTACGCATGCGCGGACTCGTGGCCATCATTGGTCAACTCCCCCGCAGCCGGATCCACCGGCCGCACGGCGCCGCCTGCCCCGTGCAGGCGGTCGCCCGATCCGGCCCGTCTGCCGCCGGCACGTACGTCTTACTTCAGCAGGGCCCCGCTTGGGAAGTGCGCGCGGTGGGGAACGCGCCTCCGCCCGGCCCGGCTAGTGCACGTCGCGCCAGTACTCCTTCTTCAGCAGCCAGGCGATGAAGGTGAAGAACGCCAGGAACAGCACCGCCCACACGCCGAGCGACTGGCGCTTGAGCGCGGCCGGCTCGCCCGCGTACTCGAGGAACGTGGTGATGTCGCGCACCGTCTGGTCGAACTGGGCCGGGGTCTGGGTGCCGGGCGAGGCCAGGACCAGCTTTTCGACCGGACGCTCGCCCGATTCGTCGGCCGGGCCGTACTCGGCGTGCTGCAGGCCCTGCTGCTGCCACAGGACGTTCGGCATGGACGCGTTCGGGAACACCGTGTTGTTCCAGCCCACCGGCCGCGACTCGTCGAGGTAGAACGACTTCAGGTAGGCGGCGATCCAGTCGGTGCCGCGCACGCGCGCGATCAGGCTCAGGTCCGGCGGCATCTTGCCGAAGAACTTGTTGCCCTCTTCCGTCGTCATCGCCACCTGGAACGGCTCGCCGAACTTGGCGCCGGTGAACACCAGGTTCCGCTGCACCTGCTCCTCGGTCAGGTCGAGGTCCTCGGCCAGGCGCGAGGAACGCAGGTACTTGAGCGAGTGACAGCCCGCGCAGTAGTTCATGAAGGCCTGCGCGCCACGCTGCAACGACGCCTTGTCGGTGATGTCGGTGGTGACGTGCGGGAGTTCGGCGCCCTCCTCCGCGGCGAAGGCCGAACCGGAGAACAGCAGGCCGGCCAGCAGCGGGACGGCGGCGAGCGCCGGCAGGCGCGGGGAAAGCTTGCCCAGGAAACGCTTAGTCATGCGTCGTCACCCGTTCCGGCACCGGCTTGGTCCTGTCGAGCTTGGTCCACAGCGGCATGGTGATGAAGAACACGAAGTAGAGGAAGGTCAGGACGCGGCCGATGATCGTCTCGACCGGGTCGGTGCCGGGGCCGGCGCCGATCTTGCCCAGCCACAGGAAGCACACCGCGAGCAGGCCGAGCATGAACCACGACAACGGGCCGCGGTATCGGTAGGACTTGACCGGGCTCTTGTCCAGCCACGGCACCAGGAACAGCACGGCGATCGCCGCGAACATCACCAGCACGCCCCACAGCTTGATCGCGAAGAAGGACGGCACCACGCGCAGCATCGCGTAGTACGGGGTGAAGTACCACACCGGCTTGATGTGGGCCGGGGTGACCAGTCGGTTGGCCTCGGTGAAGTTGTCGTGCTCGAGGAACCAGCCGCCGAAGGTCGGCGCGAAGAAGATGATGAAGGCCGCGATGATCAGGAAGAAGCCGGTCCCGAACAGGTCCTTCACCGTGTAGTACGGGTGGAACGGGATGCCGTCGGCCGGCGCGGTCGGCGACCAGCGGTTGCCCTTCGGGCCCTTCTTGATCTCGACGCCGTCGGGGTTGTTCGAGCCGACCTCGTGCAGCGCGCCCAGGTGCAGCACGATCAGCAGCAGCAGCACCAGCGGCAGCGCGATCACGTGCAGGGCGAAGAAGCGGTTGAGGGTGGCGTCGCTGGGCAGGTAGTCGCCCATGATCCACTCGGTCAGGCCGTTGCCGATCACCGGGATCGCGCCGAACAGCGAGATGATCACCTTCGCGCCCCAGAACGACATCTGGCCCCACGGCAGCACGTAGCCCATGAAGGCCTCGGCCATCAGCACGAGGTAGATCACCATGCCCAGCAGCCACACCAGCTCGCGCGGCTTGCGGTAGGAGCCGTACATCAGCCCGCGGAACATGTGCAGGTAGACGACGATGAAGAACAGCGAGGCGCCGGTGGAGTGCATGTACCGGATCAGCCAGCCCCACTCGACGTCGCGCATGATGTACTCGACCGACGAGAACGCGAGGTCCGCGGCCGGCTTGTAGTGCATCGTCAGGAAGATGCCGGTGACGATCTGGTTGACCAGCACCAGCAGCGCGAGCGAGCCGAAGTAGTACCAGACGTTGAAGTTCTTGGGCGCGAAGTACTCGCTCATGTGCTTGCGGTACACCGGCATCATGCCGGGCGCGCGCGCATTGACCCAGTCCATCACGTTGCTGGTGGTGCGGGTGAGGAAGTTCGCCATGGCTTATGCCGCTCCCTTGGGATCGACACCGATGACGATCGAGGTGTCGCTCTCGTAATGGTGCGGCGGCACGACCAGGTTGGTCGGCGCCGGCACGCCGTCGAACACGCGCCCGGACATGTCGAAGCGCGACTTGTGGCAGGGGCAGAAATAGCCGCCCTTCCATTCCGGGTCGAACGGCTCGGGCTTGATCTCGGCCTTCATCTCCGGCGAGCAGCCCAGGTGCGTGCACAGGCCGACCAGCACCGAGACGTCCGGCTTGATCGAGCGGAAGTGGTAGTCGCCCTTGAGCACGTACGCCGGTTGCTGGTCCGCGTTGGCCGACTTCGGATCGCGCAGGCGCGCGTCCAGCGTCGGCAGCAGGTCCAGCACCTTCTTGGAGCGGCGCACGATCCAGATCGGCTGGCCGCGCCACTCGAGCACCAGGCGGGTGCCCTCGGCGAGCGCGCTGATGTCGGCGGTGATCGGCGCACCGGCCAGCTTGGCCTTCGCGCTCGGATTCCACGACTTGATGAACGGCACCGCCACGAACCCGGCGCCGACCGCGCCGACCACGGCCGTGGTCGCGGTCAGGAACCGGCGGCGGCCCTGGTTTTCGACCCCATCATTGCCCATCAGGCACTCCGCAAGACTTCAGGTCACAGGCTGGCGGCCGCCGCGCGCGAACGGGGCGCGGGCGCCGCAAAGACAGCGAAGTGTAACGGAACGCTGAATCGGCCGACAATGTTTCCGGCCGCCGGAACCGCGGAATGCCCTCGTGGCGCGGCTCAGCGCGCGGCCAGGGTGCCGCGGTAGCGCTCGGCGAGCATGCCCACGCGCTGCACGTAGCGCTGGGTCTCGCTGTAGGGCGGCACGCCGCCGTAGCGGTCGACCGCGCCCTCGCCCGCGTTGTAGCCGGCCGCGGCCAGGGTCAGGTCGCCGTTGAAGCGCTTGAGCAGCCAGGCGAGGTACTGCACCCCGCCGCGGATGTTCTGGCTGGCGTCGAAGGCGTCGGTGACCCCGAAGCGGCGCGCGGTGGCCGGCATCAGCTGCATCAGCCCCTGCGCCCCGACCCGCGACAGCGCGTTCGGGTTGAAGGCCGATTCGGCGTGGATGATCGCCCGCACCACCGCCTCGTCCACGCCGTAATCCTTCGCCGCCCGGGCGATCTCCGCGCGGTAGGCGTCGGTGTTGAGGCGCAGGTGGCGGAAGTCCACGCCCGGCCGCGCGGCGCAGGCGTAGCAGGTTTCCATGTAGCTGTAGCGGATCGTGCGCAGGCCGCTGACAGCGCCGCCGCGCGGGCGCTTGCTGGTGTAGTGGCGCACGCCGTCCTGGATGTAGGCGTAGACCTGGCCGCTGACCACGCGCCGGGGCGGGCTGCCCGCGGCCGGCTTCGCCGGGCCCGGCGGCGGGGCGGCGGCGGTCGTGGCGGCGGCGGGCAGGCTGGCGGCGACCGGCGAGCCGGCGACCGGGGCCGGCGTGGTCGCCGCGCCGGCAGCCGCCATCGGAGGCTTTCGCGCGGGGGCCGGGCGGCTGCGGTAGCTGCTGATCGCCACGCAACTGGCGCCGCGCTGGGCCTTGCTGGTGTAGCTGCGGCTGCCATCGGGCGCGTCGCAGCGATAGATGGTCCCGGCCAGGGCCGGAGCGGCACCCAGCAGGCCAGCGAGCAGCAGCAATCCCCGGACCCCCTTCATGCCGCGCAGTGTCCCTGCTTCAGGAGCGCTTGACAAGTGCTTGATTTTGCTGAACGGAATCCGCGATTCAGCCGTGGGGCGCCGGGCCGGTAAACTGGCGCTCCGGCCCGGATTCACCGCCGCCGCCCCGGAACCCAACGCCATGACCGACTCCCCCCGGCCGCCCCGCGGCCCCGCGCCCGCGGCTTCGCCCGCCACGGCCGCCCCCGCGCCGCGCAAGCTGTTCATCGAAACCCATGGTTGCCAGATGAACGAGTACGACTCGGCCCGCATGGCCGACGTGCTCGCCGCCGCCGAGGGCATGGAACTGACCGCCAACGTCGAGGAAGCCGACGTGGTGCTGGTCAACACCTGCTCGATCCGCGAGAAGGCGCAGCACAAGGTCTTCAGCCAGCTCGGCCGCTGGAAGGGCCTCAAGACGGGCGAGCGTCCCGTGCTGATCGGCGTGGGCGGCTGCGTCGCCTCGCAGGAAGGCGCGGCGATCATCGAGCGCGCACCGTACGTGGACCTCGTGTTCGGCCCGCAGACCCTGCACCGCCTGCCCGAACTGATCCGCGAGCGCCACCAGACCGGCCGTCCGCAGGTGGACATCAGCTTCCCCGAGATCGAGAAGTTCGACCGCCTGCCCGAGCCGCGCGCGGAAGGCCCGAGCGCCTTCGTCTCGATCATGGAAGGCTGCTCCAAGTACTGCTCCTACTGCGTGGTGCCCTACACCCGCGGCGAGGAGATCAGCCGGCCGTTCGAGGACGTGCTGGTGGAGGTCGCGCAACTGGCCGCGCAGGGCGTGCGCGAGGTCACCCTGCTCGGCCAGAACGTCAACGCCTACCGCGGCCCGTACGGCGGCGGAGAGGTCGCCGACCTCGGCCTGCTGATCCGCGCGATCGCCGAGATCGACGGCATCGGCCGCATCCGCTTCACCACCTCGCACCCGGTGGAATTCTCCGACTCGCTCATCGAGGCCTACCGCGACGTGCCCAAGCTCGCCAACTACCTGCACCTGCCGGTGCAGGCCGGAAGCGACCGCATCCTCGCCGCGATGAAGCGCGGCTATACCGCGCTCGAGTTCAAGCAGAAGATCCGCAAGCTGCGCGCGGTGCGGCCGGACATCTCGATCTCCTCCGACTTCATCGTCGGCTTCCCGGGCGAGACCGACGCCGACTTCGCCAAAACCATGAAGCTGATCGCGGACGTCGGCTTCGACCAGTCGTTTTCCTTCATCTACTCGCGGCGCCCGGGTACTCCCGCCGCCGACCTCGAGGACAACGTCACCAGCGAGGAGAAGCACGCACGGCTCGCCCAACTGCAGGCGACGATCAACGCCAACGCGGCGCGGATCGCGCGGGCGATGGTCGGCACCGTGCAGAGGGTGCTGGTCGAAGGCCCGTCGCGGAAGAATCCCGACGAGCTGACCGGCAAGACCGAGAACATGCGCTCGGTGAACTTCCCGGGGCACCCGCGCCTGGTCGGCCACTTCGTCGACCTGCGCATCACCGAGGCGTTGACCAACTCGCTGCGCGGCGAGGTGCTGACGGTCGACGCAAGCGCCGCGGCCTGACCGCGCGCTAGTCCAGCCGCTTGCGGAAGCGCAGCAGCGCCGCCGCCATCATCGCCACGGTGAAGGCGGCCAGCGCCAGCACTTCCGGCCACAGCTCGGCGAGGCCGGCGCCGCGCAGCATCACCCCGCGGATCAGGCGCAGGAAGTGGGTCAGCGGCAGCAGTTCCGCCAGCCACTGCACCACTTTCGGCATCCCCGCGAACGGGAACATGAAGCCCGACAGCAGCACCGAGGGCAGGAACACGAAGAAGGTCATCTGCATCGCCTGGAACTGCGAGCGCGCGCGGGTCGAGATCAGCAGGCCGAGGGTGAGGTTGGCGAGGATCAGCAGCCCCGACGCCAGGTAGATGTCGAGCAGGCCGCCGCGCACCGGCACCCGGAACAGGAACACGCCGAGCAGTAGGATCACGGTGGTCTGCACCAGCCCGATCACCGCGTAGGGCAGCACCTTGCCCACCATCAGCTCGCCGCCGCTGACCGGGGTGGCGATCAGCAGTTCCATGTTGCCGCGCTCGCGTTCGCGCACGATCGCGACGCTGGTGAACAGCACCATGGTCATGGTCAGGATCACGCCGATCAGGCCGGGCACGATGTTGATGGCCGAGCGCCGCTCCGGGTTGTAGAACGAGACCACCGCGATCGGCTCCGCCGCCCGGTCCGGCAGCCGTCCGGCCTGCGCCGCCGCGGTCGCGCCGTCCAGCGGCGTGCGCGCCAGTTGCAGCGCCGCGCCCTGCACCACCGTGTCGGTGCCGTCCACCAGCACCTGCACCGCCTCGCGGCCTTCGCTGCGGCGGCGCTCGAAGTCCGGTGGCACCACGATGCCGACGCTGATCTCGCCGCGGCGCAGCGCGCGCATGAGTTCCTGCGGCGTGCGCGCGGACAGGGCCGGCTCGACCACGCCGGTGGCCAGCATGTCCATCACCAGCGCGCGCGAGCCGGCGGTGTCCGCCTGGTCGGCGATGCCGGCCGACAGTCCGCGCAGGTTGAGGTTGATCGCGTAGCCGAACAGCACCAGCTGCAGCACCGGGATGCCGACGATCATCGCCAGGGTCAGGCGGTCGCGGCGCAGCTGGCGCAGTTCCTTGCGCATGACCGCGGACAGCCGCTGCAGGTTCATGCCGCCGCCTCCGCGCGGCCGCGGGTGGCGGCGACGAACACGTCCTCGAGGTTGGGCGCGGTCGCGTCGACCTCGGCCTCGAGGCCGGCGTCGCGCAGGCGCGTGCGCAGCGCGTCCGCGTCGGCCCCGCGGTCGTCGGCGAGCACGCGCAGGGTGTTGCCGATCTGGGCGACGCTGAGCACGCCGGGCGCCCCGGCCAGCGCGCGGTGCGCCGCGCGCGGATCCCCGGCGTGCGCGAGCAGGGTGCGGCCCTCCAGCGCGGCCGCGAGGTCCGCCGGCGCGCCGTCGGCGACGAGCGCGCCGCGGTCGAGGATGGCGAGGCGGTGGCAGCGCTCCGCCTCGTCCATGTAGTGGGTGGACACCAGCAGCGTGGTGCCGGCGTCGGCCAGCTCGAACAGGCGCTCCCAGAAGTCGCGCCGCGACTCCGGGTCCACCGCGCTGGTCGGCTCGTCGAGGAACAGCAGCTCGGGCTCGTGGATCACCGCCCCAGCCAGCGCGAGGCGCTGCTTCTGGCCGCCGCTCAGGGTTCCGGCGAGCTGCCGTTCGCGGTCGCCGAAGTGGTAGCGCTCGACCAGCTCGGCGATGCGGGTGCGCGCCCGCGCCTTCGGCAGACCCTGCACGGCGGCGAGGAACTCGAGGTTCTCGCGCACGCTGAGGTCCTCGAACAGCGAGAACCGCTGGGTCATGTAGCCGATCCGCCGGCGCAGCGCCTCGGCCTGCTCCGGGATGCGCAGGCCCAACACCTCGATCTGGCCCTCGCTCGGCGCCAGCAGGCCGCACAGCATGCGGATGGTGGTGGTCTTGCCGGAGCCGTTGGGGCCGAGGAAGCCGTAGACCTGCGCGCGCGGCACGTCGAGGTCGACGTGGTCGACCGCGACCAGCGCGCCGAAGCGGCGGCTCAGGCCGCGCGCGCGGATCGCCGGCGCGTCGCCGTTCATGGCCCGAAGTCGACCCGCACCGGCAGGCCCGCCGGCAGGGATTTCGCCGCGTCGCCGTCCAGCGCGATCTCGGCGAGGTACACCAGCCTCGACGCGTCGTCGCCGGTGAGCGCGTAATACGGGGTGAAGCTCGGTTCGCGGCGGATCATGCGCACCTTGCCGGCCAGCGCCGTGGCGCGGCCGTCGACATGCACGCGTGCCGGCGTGCCGACGCGGACGTCGGCGCGAATGGGCTCGGGCACGTACACCCGCGCGTACGGCGCGTCGCCGACCAGCAGCACCGCCAGCGGCGCGCCGACCGGCGCCTGGTCGCCCAGCTCGTAGGGAATGCTGTCCACCAGCGCGTCGCGCGGCGCCTGCACGGTGAGCTTGGCCAGCGTGGCCCGTTCGGCGCTGGCCTGCGCCTCGGACGCACGCAGCGCCGCTTCGCCCTGGGCAATGTCCTCGGCGCGGCTGCCGTGCTCGAGTTCGCCAAGCGTGGCCCGCGCCGCGCGCACCTGCGCCTGCGCGTTGCCGGCGGCGGCACGCGCGCGGTCGACGTCCGCCGCGGCGACCAGCCGGCGCGCGCCCAGCGGCTGCAGGCGCGCGTAATAGGCCTGGGCGTCGCGTGCCTGCGCCTGCGCGGCGGCGAGCTCGGCGCGCGCGCGCGCGATTACCTCCCGGCGCGGCCCGGCCTCGAGTTCCTGCAGCGCCGCGCGCTGGCGCTGCGCCTGCGCGCGCGCGGCCTCGCTGGCCGCCTCGGTGCGGTTCGCCTCCAGCCGCAGCAGGACCTGCCCGGCGCGCACGCGTTCGCCTTCGCGCACCTCGATCGCGACGATCCGCTCGGCGCTGGGCGCGGGCAGGACGATGCGGTCGTACTCGAGCGTGCCGAGCGCCCGCGGCGCGTCCTCGCGGCAGCCGGCGAGGAGCGCCAGCGGCAGCAGCAGTGCGGCGAACGACCTGGGTGTCATGCCTTCGCTCCTTGCGGGGGGCGGATCAGCCGGCGCCGATCCCGCGGTCGAGCAGCGCGATGGTGTGCGCGCGCAGCGCCTCGGCGTCGAGTTCGTCGGCGTCGAAGAACTGCCGCCAGATCGGCGCGCCGGCGGCGGGGAACAGGGTCAGGCCGACCAGCGAGACCACCAGCAGGCGGGGGTCGAGCCCGGGATCGAGCTGGCCCCGCCGCTGCGCCTGGGTGAAGCGCTCGGCGAGCAGGCGCGGCAGTTGCGGCGCGACCCGGGTCAGCAGCAGTTCGCGCAACGCGCCGCCCTCGCACAGCACCTCGCGCACCCACAACGCGGGCAGCCAGGGATGGCGCGCGACCAGTTCGCCGATCCCGCGCACGAAGGCGGCGACCAGCGCGGCGGCATCCTCGCCGGCGCGCAGCAGCGGCTCGCGCAGTTCGGCGAAGGCCGGCATCAGCCGCTCCTCGACCACCGCCTGCCGCAGCTGCGCCTTGTCGCCGAAGTAGTAGTGCAGCAGCGCCGGGGTCACCGCCGCTTCGCTCGCGATCGCGCGCAACGGGGTCGCGGCGATGCCGCGGCGGACGTAGCAGGCGATCGCGGCATCGAGCAGGCGTTCGCGCAGGTCCGGGCCGGCGCCCGCCGGGCGGCCGGCGCGGCGCCCGGGCGTGGGGACGGTGGAGGTCGCGGAGGCTGCCATGCGTATATTTAATTCATTGGTTAATTTATTTTCAAGGCCGTTCGTCGGAAAGCCGGCGCCCGGGCCCGGCCTTCCGGCCTTCCCCGCTCAAGGCCCCGCTTCGTAGACCGGCTTGCCGTCCACGTAGGTCGCGCGCACGGTGAGCGTGCGCAGGCCGGCAGGATCGATCGCCAGCGGATCCTCCGCCAGCACCACGAAGTCCGCGCGCTTGCCCGCGGCCAGGCTGCCGACCTCGTCCTCGGCGAAGCCGGCGTAGGCGGCGTCGAGGGTGAAGCCGCGCAGCGCCTCGAACGCGGTCAGCTTGTCCTCCGGGTGCCAGCCGCCGGGCGGCGCGCCCTCGGCGTCGGTGCGGGTCGCGGCGGCGTACAGGCCCAGGCGCGGGTCCACCGATTCCACCGGGAAGTCCGAACCCAGCGCGAGCCGCGCGCCGCTGTCGCGCAGGTGCCGCCAGGCGTAGGCGCCGTTGATGCGGTCGGGGCCGAGCCGGTCCTCCGCCCAGGGCATGTCGCTGGTCGCGTGGGTCGGCTGCATCGAGGCGATCACGTGCAGCCGCGCCAGCCGCGGCAGGTCCTGTGGCGCGAGCACCTGCGCGTGCTCGATCCGCCAGCGGTGATCGGTCGTGGTGGCGTCCTCGCCGAGCAGGCGTGCATAGATGTCGAGCACGATCTCGTTGCCGCGGTCGCCGATCGCGTGAGTCGCGACCTGCACGCCGCAGCCCTTCGCCTTGGCGGCGATGCGTTCCAGCTCGGCCGGCGCGGTGACCAGCAGGCCGCGATTGCCCGGATCGTCGCTGTAGTCGGCCAGCAGCGCGGCGCCGCGGCTGCCGAGCGCGCCGTCGGCGTACAGCTTGACCGTGCGCATCTGCAGCCGGCCCGCCGGATGCCGGTACAGGCCGTCGCTGCACAGCCAGTCGAGCGCGGCGTTGCCGCCGTCAGCGAAGGCGGTGATCCGCAAGGGCAGGCGGCCGGCGTCGGCGAGGCGCTGGTAGATCCGCATCTCGCGCAGCGGCACGCCGGCGTCGTGCACGCCGGTCAGGCCGTGCGCGACCGCATCGCGCATCGCGAGTTCGAGCGCGCGGGTCTCGGTCGCCTCGTCCAGCGGCGGCACCGCGTCGTCGACCAGCGCTGTCGCTGCGTCCACAAAGATGCCGGTCGGCTGCCCGTCCACGCGCTCGATGCGGCCGCCCTCGGGCTGCCAGTCGCCGCCGAGGTCGCGCCCGACCGCGCGCATCGCCGCGCTGTTGGCCCAGCCGGCGTGGCCGTCGATGCGGCTGAGCCAGACCGGACGGTCGGGGAAGGCGGCATCGAGATCGGCCGCGCTCGGGAAACGCTTGTCTTGCCAGTCGTTCTGGTCCCAGCCGCGGCCCGTCAGCCAGGCGCCGGCGGGCAGCGTGCGTTCGAACGCGCGCAGGCGCGCGAGGACCTCATCCTTGCTGCTGGTGCCGACCAGGTCCGCGCTGAGGTGGCTCAGCCCGAGTCCTTCGACATGGCCGTGCGCGTCGATCAGGCCCGGCACCAGCGTCGCGTCGCCGAAGTCGAGGCGCCGCGCGCGCGGGTAGCGCGCGAGCAGCGCGTCGCGCGCGCCGACCGCGAGGATGCGGCCGCCGTCGTCGTAGGCCAGCGCGGTCGCACGCGGCTGCGCGGCGTCCATGGTGTGGATGCGGGCGGCGCTGGCCACCGTGACCTGCGCCGCGTGCGCCGTTGATGCGATCGTCATCGCGATGCACCACACTGCCGGGAGCCATCCGCGCATCGTGCGTTCTCCGCCTGAAGGAAGCCGCGACTTTGCGAAATGCGCCGGCCCGGCGCAAGCTGGCGCCCGCTCCCGCCACCCGCTCCCCCGATGCCCGCACGCCACAGCTCGGAATTCGCCCTGGAACCCGCCGACGCCGAGCGCCTGGCCAACCTCAGCGGCGCCTTCGACGGCCACCTGCGCATGATCGAGCTGCGCGCGGGCGTGGAGATCGCGAACCGCGGCAACATCTTCCGCATTTCCGGCCCGGAGAAGGCGGTGAAGGGCGCCGAGAAGCTGCTGCGCCGGCTGTGGGACGACACCGCCGACGGCGTGATCGACGAGCAGGAGATCCACCTGCGGCTGGCCGAGGCACAGGCCGACCGGCTGGCGAAGGAGGACGTGGAGCCGCAGGAAGTCGCGATCAAGGTCAAGCGCGGGACCGTGCGCGGCCGCGGTCCCAACCAGGCGAAGTACCTGCACGCGATCGCCACCCACGACATCAACTTCGGCATCGGCCCGGCCGGCACCGGCAAGACCTACCTCGCGGTCGCCAGCGCGGTGGAGGCGCTCAACGACTCGCGCGTGCAGCGGCTGGTGCTGGTGCGGCCGGCGGTCGAGGCCGGCGAGAAGCTCGGCTTCCTGCCTGGCGACCTGACCCAGAAGGTCGATCCTTACCTGCGCCCGCTGTACGACGCGCTGTACGAGATGCTCGGCGTGGAGAAGGTGGTCAAGCTGCTGGAGAAGACGGTGATCGAGATCGCGCCGCTCGCCTACATGCGCGGGCGCACGCTCAACGACGCCTTCGTGATCCTCGACGAGGCGCAGAACACCACGATCGAGCAGATGAAGATGTTCCTGACCCGGATCGGCTTCGGTTCGACCGCGGTGGTGACGGGCGACCTCACCCAGATCGACCTGCCGCGCGCGCAGAAGTCCGGCCTGAAGGACGCGCTCGAGGTGCTGCACGGCGTGGACGGCATCAGCTTCACCTTCTTCGAGGCGCGCGACGTCGTCCGGCACCCGCTGGTCGCGCGCATCGTCACCGCCTACGACGCGCGCGACGCGCAGGACGCCTCCACCGGCAAGCCCTGACAGGACACACGATGACCAAAGGACCGGTTCGCCTCGACGTTTCCGTCGGCTACGCCGTGCCGCGCGCCGGCCTGCCGGCCGCGGTCAGCTTCCGCAAGTGGGTGGCCGCCGCCCTCGCCGGCCGCATCCGCGAGGCCGACCTCGCGGTGCGCCTCGTCGGCGCCCGCGAGGGCCGCGCGCTCAACCGCCACTACCGCGGCAAGGACTACGCGACCAACGTGCTCAGCTTCCCCGCCGACGCCGCGGAAGGCATCGTCCTGCCCCAGGGCGTGCGCATGCCGCTGCTCGGCGACCTCGTCCTGTGCGCCCCGGTCATCGCCCGCGAGGCGAAGGAACAGGGCAAGCCGCTGGCCGCCCACTACGCCCACCTGACCGTGCACGGAACCCTGCACCTGCTCGGCTGGGACCACGAGGACGCGCGCGAGGCGGACTGCATGGAACAGTTGGAGCGGGAAATCCTGGCGGGCCTGGGGATCGGCGACCCCTACGAAGAACGGTAATCCGCTAGACCCGGATACGCGGCGGGGTTCCAGCAGCTATCCCGCGTTGCCTGCGATGATGTCGACGTCGTGCAGGCTGCCGTCCTGGCGCCGCACCCGCAGGCGCAGGTGCTCGCCCGGCGCGACTTCCCGCAGTGCCTTGGCCATCGCCCGCGCCGGTGCGCCGGCAATGTCCTTGCCATTGGCCTGCACCACCTGGTCACCGACGGCCAGGCCGGCCTGCGCCGCGGGCGAACCGGGCACGATCTCGGTCACCCGGACACGCTTGAGCTTGGGGCTGAAGAAGCCTGAAATCGTCGCTTCGGTGCCGAATCCCAGCCGTGCCTTGCTGCCCGCGAACGCGGGCAGGGCCAGCAGCAAGGACACGAGGAATGCGCTGAACACCAGTCTGGATACGATCTTCATGGAAACTCCGGGTTGGGCGGCAAGGAGGGCGGGCCGGAAAGCATCATGGGCCGGCTGCGGATGGTCGGGGTGCGGCACATTCAGCTCACGGCAGGAACCCGCCGCCCGCGGCCAAGGGCGTCGGCGCGGCGCGCCAACTCCTCCAGCATGTGGGCAGGCAGCGGGGAATGCGGGCGCAGCTCGGCGAGCAAGGCGCGGAACTGCCCGGCCCAGTCGCCGTCGCAGGGAACGCGTGTCGCGCAGGGGAAGCGACGCTCCAGTTCGCTCCAGTAGATCCATGGCGCCGGCCGGCGGCGCAACTGGGCCTCCATGTTGGCGAAGATCGCGGCCGTGGTCTCGTACAGCGCCTGGTCCGGGTCCGGCGAATCGCTCAACGGAATCGGTCGCTGTACGTCCAGCACGCAATCCTGGCCATGCGTGTAGTGGCAGTAGACCGGCACGAGCAGTGCGTTCGCCCGCAGCGCGAAGAACGCGGTCCCCGTCATCGCGTGGGTCAGCCCGCCCAGGAATGGCACGGCGACGTGGTTGCCGGCCACGTCGTACACGTCGGGCATCATGGTCAATACCTCGCCGCGCTGCAGCGCCTTCAGGGCCGCCACGACGGCCCGGCGGTTGTTGTACAGGACGGTGGCGGGTCCGCCGAAGCGGCGGTAGATCGGTTCGTAATCGACGGTGCTGGCGTTGTCGGCGGGATCGTCGAAAAACACGTTGAACTGCTTGCGGGGCCCGACGTCGGCGATCAGGCGCAGGCTCGCGGGGAGGTAGGCGCCATAGTGCGGGGTGATCAGGACCACCGGGCCGTCGTGGGCCGCGACATGGCGCATCGCATCGACGTCGAGATAGTGAACGTGCTTGCGCGCGTATGCACGCAGGCCCGCTTGGTCAAGCTGGCGCAGGTGCGCGAGCAGCACGCCGCCCTGATACAGGGAGGCGCGGTGGCCCCTGCGCAGGGCCGCGAGCGTGGCGCGATTGGCGTCCGGGAATGCACGCCGGAAACCCGTTTCCAGTTGCGCCGCCGTGGCGTCGCCGGCGGCACGCCCGTCCAGCCAGGACGCCAGGCGTGCCAGCACCACCGTGGCACCCGGCGCGAACCGGGCGGCGACTGCGAAGGCGCGCGTCTGGCGCAGGTCGGCCCAGTTCATCGCCGTGCCGCCGCCAGGCCGAGCCCATGGCCGGCGTCCTTGCGTGCGCCGCTCCCGCCTTCCACCAACGCGACCATGGCGAGCAGTTCCTGCGCGTCATCGCGCACACTGCACGCCCAGCTGCGCAGGAAACCGGTGAGCGCGCCGGTACGCAACCGATGCTGGCGATCCAGGCGGCGCGGGCACTTCCGGCCGACGCGATGCCAGCCGAAGTATTCGGCCGGCGCCTCGGCCATCGCGCGTTCGGCGCCCTCTGCCAGCCAGGCCGCCTCGTCGCGCAGATCGCGCTCGGCATCGGCCCCCGCCGAAGGCATGGGCGTCCAGCGCTCCAGGCGCTGCCCGTCGCCGCGGAACAGCGCCGCCGCATGCTTGCGCATCAACAGTGATTCGAGCGTCTGGAACAGCATCGGCTCGCCGAACCAGGGAACCGGCACGTTGACATCGGCCGCGCCCACCGTGTGGTCGGGGAAGGTCACCAGCACCGCGTTGTGGCGGCTGGCCTGCGGGCAACGGATGAGCTCGATCGGCGTCGAAAGCTGCAACGGGCCGTAGCGGCGCGCATGGTCGCGCAGATGGGGCTCCGACAGTTCGGTGCGGAGCACGCGCAGCGGTCCGTCGTGCACCAACGACAGGTGTCGCAACCACGCGAGCCCGGCGCGGGAGAACGGCAAGGCGACCACCGCGGGACCACAGTCCCGTGGCAGCGGCACCGATCGCGCCGCCCGCGCCCGGCGGCGAACCCACCAGCGCGTGCCCCGTCGCAGGCTGCGGTCGAACGCCAGCCGGTTGCGCTCTGCGTCAGCGGCAAGCCGGGCCGCTTCCACCGGCGCGAGCCCGAGCAAGCGGGCGATGTTCTCCGCGGCACGCAGCCCACTCATGCGTTGTTCTCCACCGACCTCGAGCCCGCGGCGAATTCGCAACCGACGGCCAGCGCGCGCGAGAGCAGGGTCCACGCCAGCACCCCGGAGAACACCGCGAGGCAGGCCGGCCATGCGGAAGCGGCGAGGATCTCGGCCATCGCATGCGCCACTGCCGACAACGCGCGCGCGTTCCAGGCGGCCGCGGCCTGTTGCCAGGCGGCCGCAATGCGCGATGGGTATTGCGCCAGCGTCTGCGCGATCTGGCCGTGCAGGAAATCCAGGACGTACGCCAGGTACACGCCGCACAGGATCGTGTACGCATAAACGACGCGCAGACGCCGGCGCAGCCCCCCCTCGGGGCTCGGCACGCCCAGGCCGAACACTCGTCCCACCAGCCCCGCCACCGTGCGTCGGACCTGGGCGTGCAGGTTGGTGAGCCCGGCGGCATCGGACAACAGCCAGTAGCCGTCGAACTTGAAGAACGGATTGAGGGTATGCAGCATGGTGAACGTCACCGCCCACAACAGCCGGTAGGCGAATGCATCGCCGGTCGCCAGCGCCCAGACGCCGATGGCGATCGCCGTCCAGGCCTGGAAATAGATGCCCCCCACATCCACCAGCACGCGGGCCGCAGGCCGCATCCGCCAGGCCTTGCTGACGTCGGCGTACATGGCCGGCATGACCCAGTACAGGCCGATCCCCATGCCGCCATGGGGCGTCCCGGTCCGCGCACAGGCGGACAGGTGGCCGAGTTCGTGGACGACGATCGTCGCGAACAGCGCCGCGAACAGCAGCACCGTGTCCATGCCGATCCTGGCGTCATGCATGTGCTGCGCGGCCGCCGGCAACGCAAGCGCTTCGATCAGGAAGAAAACGGTGATGACCGGGATCGCGACCGGCCATCGGTAGAGTCGCGCCAGCCATGCAGTCAAGGGCGCCAGGCGTGCGCCACCGACTAGTTCGCGCTGGAGGAGGAACGGGCTGCGCCTGGCGCGGGCCACGGGCTTGTCGCCGAACCAGTCCGGTGGCAGGCGTTCGAGCACCAGCCGGCGCAGCGAACCGGCGTCCACCGTCTCGCCGGTGCGCGCGCGCAGGCGTTCGGCGAGCTGGTGCCAGGAGGCCGGAGCTTCGCGCAGCAGCACCAGCAGTTCGTGCACGCGTGCGTCCACCACACGCTGGCGCTCGCCGCTGTCGACGAGGAAACGCGGCGACCCCGTTGCCGCGCCGAGGCCCTCGCCGAAGGGCTGGAGCAACAGCGCCGGATCAGGAACCGGGGGCGGGGTATCGAGTAGCGACGGGACGGACATGGTCGGCGTCATCGCAGCGCGCGTCGGCGCTTGGACGGAGAACGGGGCGACGGCCAGTGGCGCCGCCCCGTGGAGTCACATCACTCCGGGCTGCACTTGCTGGTGCATTCGCTGTCGAGCGGCAGCGCCATCTCGTACCGGGCCTCGAGCTCTTCGATCAGCACCTTGTCGTTCATGCGGGTTCTCCCCCGATTGGTGGTCAACAAATCGCCGGCCGGGCCATCCGGCAGGCCACGCAAACCTAGCAGCACGCTTTTGCCGTCCGCCAGCGCGCGCAAGGTGGCTGAAAGTCAGGATCGTTGACGTTCGATCGCGCACGGTCCGCGTCACGGCAAGGCCGGCGTTGTCCCGGACACCGAAACAGGACAGCTTGTGTTGAATTTCGGTCACCTGGTGAATATCGGTAACTTCTTGCGGGTGTCGCACGATCGCCGCCATGCGTCGCCTTGCCGTCGCCGATTGCATCAACGCACATGGCAATCGATACTTCGGGCTCGCTCCCTGCGCGGATCTCCATGAAGCGTTCCGAACGCATCCGGCTCGGCCGACGCCATGCGGCGCTGACGCAGGAATCGCTCGCCCACCGCATCGGCGTCCACCGAAGCGCGATCGCCAACTGGGAGTCGGGAAGCAGCAACCCGAGCGGCGAGAACCTGGCGCGCCTGGCCGAGGTCCTGGGCGTTTCCTACGAGTGGCTGGCGACCGGCCGCGGCGAGATGAGCCTGGAAGCCTGGCGGGACGATGTTCCGGCCCTGGACGCGGATCTGGCGGAAGGCCCGCACGAGCGCAGGCTCCTCAAGGCCTGGCGCGGCCTGCCGGCCAAGGCGCGGGTGCTGATGCTGGAGCTGGTGGAGGCCTTCCCGGCACGCGCCCGCTGAGTTCGCGACCGGCTTCGGGCGCCCGCGCTAGAATCGGGCTCCGCCGCCCGCACCCGGGCGACAGCCGCAAGCCCCGATGTCCGAGGACGACAGTAGTCATTCCCCTTCCGAGCGGCCGGAGCGCCGCTCCTGGCTGGACCGCATCGGCGCGATGCTGTCCGGCGAGCCGACCACCCGCGAGGACCTGGTCGAGCTGCTGCGCGACGCCCAGTCGGACGGCCTGATCGCCGCCGACACCCTGCGCATGATGGAGGGCGCGATCGCGGTGTCCGACATGACCGTCGGCGACGTGATGATCCCGCGCGCGCAGATGGTCGCGCTGGAGGCCGACGCGCCGCTGCCGGAACTGGTCGCGCAGGTGGTCGAGTCGGGCCATTCGCGCTTCCCGGTGCACGGCGAGGACCGCGACGAGATCCTCGGCATCCTGCTGGCGAAGGACCTGTTGCGCGCCGTCTCCAGCGCCGAGCCCGCGGCCAGCGTGCACGCGCTGCTGCGGCCGGCGGTGCTGATCCCCGAATCCAAGCGGCTGAACGTGCTGCTGCGCGAGTTCCGCCAGTCGCGCAACCACATGGCGATCGTGATCGACGAGTACGGCGGGGTCGCCGGGCTGGTGACGATCGAGGACGTGCTGGAACAGATCGTCGGCGACATCGACGATGAGCACGACGAGGCGGAGGATCCCGAAGCGCTGATCGCGGCGCAGGCCGACGGCCAGTACGTGGTCGACGCGCTGACCCCGATCGAGGACTTCAACGAGCGCTTCGGCGCCGACTTCGACGACGACGAGTACGACACCATCGGCGGCCTGGTCACCGCGGCGATCGGGCACCTGCCCGAGGCCGGCGAAGAGTTGACCCTGGGCCGCTTCGGCTTCCGCGTCGCCCGCGCCGACGCGCGCCGGCTGCACGCGCTGCACGTGAGCGTGCATGGCGAGGACTGACGCCGGCGCGCGGCCGGCCCGGCGCACCCGGCTGCTGGCGCTGCTGGCGCTGCTGCTGTGCGCGCTGCCGGCGCTGGCCGCGCCGCGCGTCGGCGTGATGACGATGCAGCCGGGCGAGATCTTCTGGGAACGCTTCGGCCACGACGCGATCGTGGTCGAGGACCCGGCGACCGGCGCGGCGACCAGCTACAACTTCGGCTTCTTCGACCCGACCGAGCCCGACTTCGTCGCCCGCTTCGTCCACGGCCGCATGCGCTACCGGCTGGTCGCGCTGCCGCTGCAGGAGGACCTCGCCTACTACCGCGAGGTCGGCCGCGGCGTGTCGATCCAGTGGCTGGACCTGGCGCCGGACCAGGCGCAGGCGCTGGCCGACGCGCTGGCGGTCAACGCGCGCCCTGAGAACGCGCGCTACGACTACGACTATTTCACAGACAACTGCGCGACGCGCGTGCGCGACGCGCTCGACCGCGCGCTCGACGGCCGCCTGCGCGAGCAGATCGCGGGCCGCTCGCGCGGCAACACCTTCCGCAGCGAGGCGGTGCGGCTGGCCTCGCCGGCGCCGTGGATGGCGCTGGGCTTCGACCTCGGCCTCGGGCCGTTCGCCGACCGGCCGCTGTCGCGCTGGGGCGAGGCCTTCGTGCCGATGCGCCTGGCCGACAGCCTGCGCGAGACGCGGCTGGCGGACGGGCGCCCGCTGGTGGCGTCGGAACAGACCCTGCTGCCGCAACGGATCGCGCCCGAGCCGCCGGAAGCGCCGCGGCCATGGTGGCCGTGGCTGCTCGCCGGCATGGCGCTCGCCGTGACCGCACTGGCGGGGGCGCGGCGCGCGCCGCGGGCGACCGCGGCCTGCGCCCTCGTGTTCTGGACGCTGGCCGGCCTGCTCGGCGCGCTGCTGCTGTTCCTGTGGTTCGGCACCGCGCACCGCGCCGCCTGGGCCAACCAGAACCTGTTGCTGCTCGACCCGCTGTGCCTGCTGCTGCTGCCCGGCGGCTGGCGGCTCGCGCGCGGGCGCGCCGCCGGCGCCTGGTTCGGCCGCCTGCTGCAGGCGGTGGTCGCCGCCGCGGTGGTGGCGTGGCTGCTGCGCTGGCTGCCGGTGTTCCCGTACCAGGACAACGCGCGCTGGATCGCGCTGCTGCTGCCGCTGCACGCCGCGCTGCTGCTCGGCCTGCGACCGCGCCGCGCCTGAGCTTGCGGCGCGCGCGCGGCCGGGCGCAGGATGCCGGCCATGGACGCGATGACGCCCCTGCCCGCCTGCGTGGTCAACTGCGCGGCCTACGACCGCCAGGGCCGCCGCCGGGACATCACCCTCGATGCGATCAGCGACGTGCTGGCGCGCGACGACGGCAGCTTCGTCTGGGTCGGCCTGACCGATCCCGCCGACGCGCTGCTGGGCAAGCTGCAGGAGGAATTCGGCCTGCATGACCTCGCCGTCGAGGACGCCCGCCACGCGCACCAGCGGCCCAAGATCGAGGCCTACGGCAGCTCGCTGTTCGCGGTCGCGCATACCGCCCGGATGGAGGACGGGCACATCGTCTTCGGCGAGACCCACATGTTCCTCGGCGCGCGCTACCTGGTGACCGTGCGCCACGGCGCCTCGCTGTCCTACCGCACGGTGCGCGCGCGGGTCGAACGCGAACCGGAGCTGCTCGCGCTCGGCCCGACCTACTGCCTGTACGCGGTGCTCGATTTCATCGTCGACAACTACCAGCCGCTGGTCGACGAGTTCGAGCAGACGCTCGATTCGCTGGAGCAGGACGTGTTCGCCGAGACCTACCGGCGCGACACCATCCTGCGGCTGTACGCGCTCAAGCGCGAACTGACCCAGCTGCGCATGTCGGTCGCCCCGCTGCAGGACATCCTCGCGCAGCTCGCGCGCACCCAGGAGACGCTGGTGCCGCGCGAGGTGCGGCCGTACTTCCGCGACGTGCTCGACCACGTGCAGCGGGTCAACGACGCCACCGACACCATGCGCGAGATGCTGACCGCGGCGATGGGCGTGAACCTGTCGCTGGTCACCATCGCCCAGGGCGAGATCGTCAAGAAGCTCGCCGGCTGGGCCGGCCTGCTCGCCGCGCCGACCCTGATCGCCAGCTGGTACGGCATGAACTTCCGCAACATGCCGGAGCTGCACGGCCGCTACAGCTACTACGTGCTGATCGCCGGAGTGCTCGGCGTGTGCCTGGTGCTGTACCGCTACCTGAAGAAGGTGCGCTGGCTGTAGTCCTTGCGGCGGCCGGCCCGTTACCGACGGTCACCCGTCTTGTTGCACTGCAGTTTGCATCCGCTGGGTCCAGCCGCCACCCTGCGCCCCAGTACGGCCAGGAGGGGCGACCGGATGTGGCATTGGATGCGGGTATCGGTACGCGTGTCGCACCGTGGCTGGAAGATGGCCACGCGCGTCGCGCGGCTGGCGATCGGCGTGCCGGACTACGAAGCCCACCTGCTGCGCCCTGGCCAGGACGCCGCCGGCGCGGAGCCGGCATGGCCGGCCGAGCCGCCAGCCGTCCCGCGTTGGCCGGGCGCGCCCCGGTCCCCGTGCGAACCCGACCGCGGGCGCGCGGAGTTGCAGGGCTGAGCCGCTTCCCGCTTCCCGCTTCCCGCTTCCCGTCTCCCGTCTCCTACCGCATCAGCACCACTTCCTCGGCGCTGGTCGGGTGGATCGCGATGGTGTCGTGCAGGTCCCGCAGGGTGATCCCGCGTTTCAGGGCGACCGCGAAGCCCTGCAGGATTTCGTCGGCCCCCTCGCCGAGCAGGTGGATGCCGACCACGCGTCGCTCCTCGCCCACGCACACCAGCTTGAACAGGCTGCGCTGCGCCGAGTCCGCCAGTGCGTGCAGCATCGGCCGGAAGCCGCTGCGCAGCACGTGCACGTCGTCGCCGTGGCGCTGGCGCGCCTCGGCCTCGGTCAGGCCGACCTGGCCGAGTGGCGGATGCGAGAACACGACCGTGGCGACCTGGTCGAGGGCGACCGCCGCGTCGGGCTGGCCGCCGAACAGGCGGTCCATCAGCCGTCGCGCCGCGGCGATCGCGACCGGCGTCAGCGCCGGCTGCGCGGTGACGTCGCCGACCGCGTGGATGCCGGGCACGCTCGTGCGCTGTTGCGCGTCCACCTGCACGAAGCCGCGTACGTCCAGCGCCACGCCGACCTGCTCCAGCCCGAGCCCGGCGGTGTTGGGCCGGCGGCCGGTCGCGAAGATCAGCGCGTCGAACGGTTCGCTTTCCGCGCCGAGCACGTCGCGCAGGCGCACCCGTGTGTCGCCCTCACGCCGCACGCCGGCGACCTCGAAGCCGAAGTGCGCCTGGATGCCGTGCTGCCGGTAGTCCTCGACCAGCTGCGCGGCGAGGTCGGCATCGAAGTGCTGCAGCAGGCGCCGGCCGCGCACGAACAGCTCCACGTGGCTGCCCAGCGCCTGCAGCACGCCGGCGAGTTCCACCGCGATGTAGCCGGCGCCGACCACCGCGACGCGTTCCGGGGCGGCATTGAGCCGGAAGAACCCGTCGGAATCCATGGCGAGTTCCGCGCCCGGCACCTCCGGCCGCACCGGGTGCCCGCCGGTCGCCAGCAGCACCTGCGGCGCGCGCAGGCGCACGCCGTCGTCGCAGGCGACCGTGTCGGCGGCGGCGAGCCGCCCGCGCACCGGCAGCAGGGCGACGCCGGCCTCGTCGAGCCGCTTCCGGTAGCTGGCGTGGATGTTCTCGATGTAGCGCTGGCGTCCGGCGATGAAGGCCGGCCAGTCGAGCGCGGGCGCCGGCGGCAGGTCGAAACCGACCTCGCGCGCGAGCGCCAGACGATGCGCAAGGTCGGCGGCCAGCCACATCGCCTTCTTCGGCACGCAGCCGACGTTGACGCAGGTGCCACCGAGCGCGCCCGGCTCCAGCAGGGCGACGCGCGCGCCATGCGCGGCCGCGCGGAAGGCGCCGGCGAGGCCGCCCGAGCCGCCGCCGACCACGATCAGGTCGAAGTCGCGCGCGCTCACGCGAAGCGTGCCAGCGCGTAGGGCGCCGGATCGACGAAAGGCGGGCGTCCGGTGATCAGCTCGGCCATCAGCTGCGCGGTCGCGGGACTCATGCTGACCCCGAGCATGCCGTGCCCGGTCGCGATCCAGAGGTGACGGTGGCCGGGCACCGCGCCCAGGATCGGCACGTCGTCGCTGCTCATCGGCCGCCAGCCGTACCACTCCTCGCGCTTGACCGGGCCGACCGGGTCGCGCAGGTACTCGCGCGCGGCGCGCTCGAGCGCGTCCAGCCGGCGGCGGTTGAGGCGGGTGTCGAAACCGGAGAACTCCATCGTGCTGCCCAGCCGGTAGCCGCTGCCCCACACGCTCACGCAGACGCTGCGCTCGTGCAGGGTGAGCGGCCGGCGCGGCGCCAGCGCGGGCCGGGCATAGGTGATCGAGTAGCCCTTGCCCGGCTGCATCACCAGCCGCAGCGGCGCCAGCGCCGGGGACAGCGCCAGGCGCGGCGTCCATGCGCCGGTCGCGACCAGCACGTCGCGCGCGCGCACCGGGCCCAGCGCGGTGGCCACCTGCAGGCCGTCGCCATCTTCCTGCACGCCGTGCACGGCGCAGGCCTCGACGATCTCGCCGCCGGCGGCCAGCACGGCGCGCGCGAGGCCGTCGACGTAGCGGTCCGGGCGCAGGCTGGCGTCGCCGGGAAAGCGGACCACGCCGGCGACGCCTTCGCGCAGCGCGGGTTCCTCGCGCGCATAGGCGGCGCCGTCGATGCGTTCGCTGGCCACGCCGAGCTGCGCCAGCGCGGCGCGCTCACGCTCGTACGCGTCGAGCTCGCGCGGATCGCGGAAGACGTGGTCGGTCCCGAGCTGCTCGAACTCGCAGTCGATGCCGTGGCGCGCGAGCAGATCCGGGAACGCCGCGCGCGAGGCCAGCAGCAGTGCCGCACGGGCGCGCCCGGCGCGCAGCGCGGCCTGGCCGCCGCAATTGCCGGCGAAGCGCAGCAGCCATTGCCACAGCAACGGATCAGGCCGCGGCGGCACGTACAGCGGCGCGTCCGGGGTCAGCATCCAGCGCAGCGCGCGCGGCACCGCGCCCGGCCCCGCCAGCGGCAACGCGTGGCTGGGCGTGAGCGTGCCGCAGTTGCCGTGCGAGCTGCCCTGCCCGACCGCGCCGGCGTCCAGCACCCGCACCTCGCGTCCGGCTCCGCGCAGCGCCAGCGCACAGGCCAGGCCGACCACCCCGGCGCCGACCACCAGCACGTCCGTCCGATCCTGCATCGCGTCTCGTTCCTTTCGTCAGCGGCGGCGCCGGCGGCGCAGCAGCACCCATCCGATCAGCAGCGCGCCGGCGAACGCGCCCAGCAGCCACGACCACCAACCGCGCCCGTCGTCCGCGCCAGCGGTGACGGGCGCCGGCGCCACCGGCGCCGGGTCCGCGACCTGCGCCTTCAGCCGCCACATGCCACCGCGCAGTTCCAGCTCCCCGCGCAGCGGCGGCAGCACCAGCTCGCGCCAGCGCACCCGCAGGTCGCCCACCCGCGGCGCGAGCGGATCGTCGGCGCTGCCCAGGCCGTCGCCCTCCGGCTGGAAGGTCGCGGCCAGGTTGGCCGGCAGGCGGCTGAAGCCGGGGCGGAACTGCCGCCACTCGCCGAGGGCGAGGATCGCGGCGGGATCGACCGGCCTGCCGTCGAGCGTCGCCGGCGCCAGCCAACGTCGGTTCGGCAGCGGCCACTCGGCGGGGTTCTGGCGGTCGGGCGGGAAGCCGCGCGAGTCGATCGGGGACCGGCTCCAGGCGCGCTCGTAGCCATGCCGGATCGCCCGCCATTGCAGCATCTCGACCACGCGCTCCAGGCCGAACGCGTCGGTGCCGACCCGGAAGTCGGGATCGCGCACCGGCGCCTCCACCCGCGGCTGCGGTCCTGGCGGCGGCGCCTGCGCGCCCAGCGTGCCGGCGGGCAACAGGGCCGCGGCCAGCAGCAGCGCGTGGCGCATCAGGCCAGCGCCCGCGCGTGCAGCTCGGCGACCTCGTGCGCGGTGCCGAAGCGGCCCTTGTCGTCGCGCGTCACCTGCGCGAGGGCGCAGCCGGGGTCGTGGGTAAAGAACAGGTGCACGTTGCGCGCGAGCTTGTCCTCGAGGAAGGCGCGCTTCTCGTCGATCAGCAACTCGGCGTTGCGGTCGTAGCCCATGGTGATCGGCACGTGCACCCATGGCCGGCCGGGAATGAGGTCGGCGCAGAACACCACGCCGCCGTGCGGCGCGCCGTCGACCGATTCCGGCCCGACGATTTCCGCCAGCATCAGCCCCGGCGTGTGGCCGTCGCTGTAGTGGAAGCGCACGTGGTCGCCCAGCGCGCGCGAATGCGCACCGTCGACCAGCTCCAGCCGGCCGCTCTGCTCCAGCAGCACCGGCAGCTCCGGGATGAAGCTGGCGCGGTCGCGCGGATGCGGCGCCCGCGCGCGTTCCCAGTGGCGACGGCCGACCACGAAGGCCGCGTTGGGGAACAGCAGCCGCGGCGGCTCGCCTTCCGCCCACGGCGCGAGCAGGCCGCCGGCGTGGTCGAAATGCAGGTGCGACAGCACGACGACGTCCACGTCCTCGTGGGAGAAGCCGGCCTGCGCCAGCGCGTCGAGCAGCACGTGGCGCTCCTCGACCACGCCGTAGCGTTCGCGCAGCTTCGGCTCGAAGAACGCGCCGATGCCGGTTTCGAACAGCACCGTCTTGCCGGCCAGCGGGCTCGCCAGCAGCGCGCGGCAGGCCAGCGCGATCCGGTTTTCGGCGTCCGGCGGCGACCAGCGCTCCCACAGCGCGCGCGGCGCGTTGCCGAACATCGCGCCACCGTCCAGCTTCTGCGAATTGCCGAGCAGGGACCAGAGCTTCATGTCCGCAAGTTTAGCCCTTGCCGCGGCACGCGCGGCGAAGGCGACGGCGGCCGCGGTTCAGTCCTGGGAGCGCTTGGTCGGCGTCTTCTGCGCGCTGGCGAGGTCGGCGATCCGCCACAGGTACAGGCTGGCGTAGGTGCGGTACGGGCCCCAGCGCTCGCCGCGCGCCATGAGCGCCTTGGGGGTGGGCATCTCGGCGGCGCGGTCGACCGCCTGCGCGCCCTTGCGGATGCCCAGGTCGTCCACCGGCAGCACGTCCGGCCGGCCGAGGCGGAACATCAGCATCATTTCCACCGTCCAGCGGCCGATGCCACGGACCGGCACCAGCGCGGCGATGATCGCGTCGTCGTCGAGCGTCGCCATCTGCCGCAGCGTGGGGATCTCGCCGCGGGCCTCGCGCGCGGCGAGGTCGCGCAGGGCGAGCGTCTTGTTGCCGGACACGCCGCAGGCGCGCAGGCCGGCGTCGTCGATGCGCGCCAGGGTGTCGCAGTGGAAGCGGTCGCTGCCGATCGCGGCCTCGACGCGGCCGACGATCGTCGCCGCGGCCTTGCCGCTGAGCTGCTGGTAGAGGATCGCGCGGGCGAGCGCGTCGACCGGGTCGAACGGCTTGCGCCAGCGCGGGTCGGCCGCGATCGGACCGAGCCGCTCCATCCACCGCGCCAGCTTGCGGTCCTTGCGCGCGAGGTGCTCGCGCGCGGCGTCGGTGTCGAAGCCCCGGGCGTGGCGGGCCATGTCAGCGCCTCGCGAAGTCGAGGGCCAGCAGCAGCCAGCCGACGATCAGCAGTCCGCCGCCGAACGGCGCCGCCGCCACCGGCAGGCCGGCCAGCACGTGCAGCGCGACGCTGCCGGCGAACAGCAGGGTGCCGAGCAGCAGCACCGCCAGCGCCAGCGCGCGCAACCGCCCGGAGGGCCCGCGTCCGAGCGCCGCCAGCGCGACGCCGTGGCCGAAGGCGACCGCCGCCGCGGTCTGCGCCAGCCCGCGGTCGTCGCCCAGCCCGCCGTGGGCGGCGTACGCGCCCAGCGCCACCGCCGACGCCGCACACAGCGCGCCCGCCGCCGCCAGCGGCGCCGATGTCCTCGATGCGATCGCGTTCATGCCATTCCCCGGAAACGCGACACGCCGCGCGAGGCGGCGTGTCGGGTGAAACCGTCCCGCTGCGGACCTCAGTCCTTCAGCGCCCAGTAGATCTGGTACTGGCCCTCGGCGGTGAAGGCGGCATCGATGCCGTCCTGGTACACGTCGAACGGGCGGTCGACGACCTCGTGGCCCTGGGTGAGTGCCCACGCGCGCAGCATGTTGTGCGCGTTTTCCAGTTCGAAGATGTAGCCGTTGTAGTGGCCGGTCGCGGCACGGCCCGGCGCGGTGCGCACGTATTCGACCGGGCCCAGCAGCTTGAGGCCATCGAGCTTCTGGCCGCTGGCGGCGACCAGGGACTGCGGCTTGGCCTCGGCGGCGGGCTGCGCGCCCTCGGCGGCCGCGTCGGTCGTCGCCCCGGTGCCGGCGTCGGCCTTGGCTTCGGTGTCCGCATCGCCCTTCGCCTCGCCCTTGCGGCGCACCGGCACGGCGACGTCGAAGGCGTAGTTTTCGCGGCCGAACTCGCTGGTGACGATGCGCATCGGGCCGGCCGCCACCAGGCCGCTGGCGTCCATGCTGCGCTTGATCCACTCCATGTCGGCCTTCATCGCCGCCTTCAGCTTGTCCTCGTCGCGCGGGATCGAGCCGGCATTGACCATCAGCAGGTCCTGCGCCGGCACGTCGACCACGCGCAGGTCGACCAGACGCACGCCCTGGCGGCGGTAGTCGGCGTTCGGGACGGAGGCCAGCATGTTGCCCAGGCGCTCGAGGCCCATCTTCATGTCGTCGCCCACGTGCCGGCTCACGTACAGGCCGGCGTAGCGGCCGAGCAGATCCCAACCGTACTTCACGTCGTAGTTCTGGCTGATCTCGATGTTGCGCAGCGAGCGGCCGGTCTTGCGGAAGGTGAAGACGAAGCGCTTGTCATGGCCGCGTTGCGGGTTTTCGACGGCGTACACGATGCGCTCGCCCGGCACCGATTCGGTGATTTCGTAGCTGCCGTGGCCCAGGCGCGGGTTGTCCGAGTCGTAGGTCAGGGTCGCGCCCACGCCCTCGACCGGACCGGACAGCTGGACCTTCATGCGCGGATCGCGCAGCACCAGCGGATTCCAGTCGGTGAAGCGGCGGAAGCTGTTGAGGGTGTCGAACACGATCGTCATCGCGCGGTTGGTCTCGACCGTCTCGGTGATGTGGCGGCTGGACGGGAGCACCAGCCCGACGACCAGGAACAGCACGGTCACGATCGCCAGGGAAATCAGGATTTCGAGCAAACGGGTCATCAGGCATCTCCAGGGGACGGGCCCCGTCCCGGCCGGGGCCGCGACGCAGACCCCCCATCGTAGCAAGAAGGTCCTGTCCGGGCAGCACCCGCCGCGGAGAATCCCTCGCCCGGCGCGCGCCGGTGTGAAGGACGTCGCGGAAGCCGCGCGCGGCGCGAACGGCCGGCGCGCTGCGCCGAGCCGGACATCCTGACGATCAGACCAGCTGCAACTCGAAGGCCTTGAGCACCGCCCGGGTGCGGTCGCGCACGCCGAGTTTGCTCAGGATGTTGGAAACATGGTTCTTGATGGTCCCTTCGGCGACGCCCAGCGAGTTGGCGATCTCCTTGTTGGAGAAGCCGGAGGCCATCAGCCGCAGGATCTCTGTCTCGCGGTCGGTCAGCGGATCCGGGCGGTCGAGGCTGACGAAGTCGTTGCGCATGTGCTCCAGGCCCGAGAGCAGGCGCTGGGTCACCGCCGGCTGCACCAGCGAACCGCCGGCGGCGACCGTCTGGATCGCGCCGACCAGCTGCTCCAGCGAGACGTCCTTGAGCAGGTAGCCCTTGGCGCCGGCCTTGAGCCCGGCCAGCACCAGCTGGTCGTCGTCGAAGGTGGTCAGGATGATGGTCGGCGGCAGCGCGTTGATCCGCGCCAGCGCCTGCAGCGCCTCCAGCCCGGACATCGCCGGCATGCGCATGTCCATCAGCACCACGTCGGGCCTGACCTGCGGGATCAACTCGACCGCCTGGCGGCCGTCGGCGGCCTCGGCGACGACTTCCATGCCCTCGGCGAGGGCGAGCAGGGAACGGATGCCCTGGCGGACCAGGGTCTGGTCGTCGACCAGGCAGATGCGGATCATGCGGCCTCTCCGGAGGGCGTCTCGGTGTGGGGAAGAGCGGGCGCCGCGCCGACGCTCTTGGCGAGCGGCAGGCGGATGTCGAGCGCGAAGCCGCGCCCGGGCCCGGGGTCGATGTCGACGCGGCCGCCGTAGGCCGCCAGTCGCTCGCGCATGCCGCGCAGGCCGTTGCCGGGAACCGGCGCCTGCGCGCCGTGGCCGTCGTCGCGCGCCTGCAGGCGCACGCAGCCGTCCTCGCGCGCGTAGTGCAGGGTCAGCCGCCGCGCCTGCGCGTGGCGTACCGCGTTGGTGATGATCTCCTGGGTGCAGCGCAGCAGCACGTGCGCGCGCTCGGGGTCCTCGAACTGGAACGGCTCGGGCATCTCCATCTCGATCGCCAGCCCGGCGACGTTGTCCGCCAGCGGACGCAGGGTCGCCGCCATGTCGATCGCGTCGTCCTGGCGCAGCTGGCTGACCGCCTCGCGCACGTCGCTGAGCAGGAGCCTGGCCAGGGTGTGGGCCTGGTTGACGTGTTCCTGGGCGCGGCCTTCGACCAGGTGCCCGGCGACCTCGAGGTTGAGGCTGAGCGCGGTCAGGTGGTGGCCGAGCAGGTCGTGCAGCTCGCGCGAGATGCGGGTGCGCTCGTTGATGCGCGCGCTCTCGGCGAGCAGCGCGCGGGTCGCGCGCAGTTCGGCGTTGAGCCGGCGCTGCTCCTCGCGCGCCTGCGACTGCTGCTGGGCGACCAGGTTGGTGACGAAGACGAACGCGCTGAACCCGGCGTACAGCAGCGATTGCAGCACGCCGATGACAGGCGGGAAATCCAGCGCGTCGACGAAGACGGGCACGGTCGCCAGGTTGCTCGCGATCAGCCAGGCCACGCCCGTCGCCGGACGCAGGGACCAGGGCAGCAGGCCCGCCAGCACCATCAACAGGATGCTGCCGAGGCCGGTGCCGGAGAAGTAGCTCACCCCCAGCGCGCACGCGGTCAGGACCACCAGCAGCGCATGCCCGGCCGGACCGGGGCGGCGCCTGCCCAGGGAATGGGTGATCCACCAGTAGACGATGCCGAACACCAGGTACGCCGCCAGCCAGCGCAGGACGCGCAAGGTCAGGGGTTCGCCGGGCTCCGGGGAGACCGACTCCGGGTCCAGCCAGACGTTGAACAGCCACAGCCCGACCGCGCCCCAGGTGAACAGGCCGGCGTAACGCAGCAGACGGGTGTGGTCCAGGCGCGCGAACATGCCGCATCTTAGGCACAAGCCGCGCGCGGTGGGCACGCCGGAAGTCATGGCGGGCGCGGCACATCCGGCCACGGCCGGGCTGAACCCCGCCCCGCGTTGTCGCGCGCGCCGGCCCGCCGCGGTCGCCCCCGTTCGCGCGCGCGTGCGATAATTCGCGTTCGGGGACGCGGCGCGCGGCGCGCCTGCCGTCGGCCAGCACTACCGGGAGTCGGGAATGTCGATCGCCATCCGCGACGTGCGCGAGCACGAGCTGGATTCCGTCCTTGCCCTCAACAACGCCGCCGGTCCCGGCATCCTCCCGCTCGACGCCGCCCGGGTCCGCCGGTTCCACGAAGAAGCCGAATATTTCCGGGTCGCCGAGCGCGACGGCGCGCTGGCCGGCTTCCTGGTCGGCTTCGGCGGCGACCGCGACCACGACAGCGACAACTTCCGCTGGTTCCGCGAGCGCTACCCGCACTTCTTCTACATCGACCGCATCGCGGTCGCCAGCCGCCGCCGCGGCGGCGGCGTCGGGCGCGCGTTCTACGCCGACGTGCAGAGCTACGCCGAGCTGCGCTACCCGCACCTGGCCTGCGAGGTCTTCCTCGAGCCCGGCACGGATCCCGCCCTGCTGTTCCACGGCAGCTTCGGCTTCCGCGAGGTCGGCCAGCACGTGATGCCGGGCACCGGCCTGCGCGCGGCGATGCTGATGAAGGAACTGTGCAGCTATCCCTGGGTGCGCGAGACCTATGGCGCCCGGCTGCCGGACGCGCCGTGGATCGTGCAGCCGCGCACCCCGGCGGCCTTCGACCAGCGCGCGACGGGCACCTGACCATGGCCGCGAACGCCTTCGACTACGAGCAGGCCGGCGAGCTCAAGATCGGCCAGGTCGGCATCGCCAACCTGCGCGTGCGCACCCTGGATGTCGGCAAGCTGGCGGCGGAGATGCGCGAGCGGGTCGCGCGCGCGCCGAAGCTGTTCGAGCGCGCCGCGGTAATCGTCGACTTCGGCGCCCTGCCCGCGACGCCGGACGTGGCCACCGCCCGCGCCCTGGTCGACGCCCTGCGCGAGGCGGGCGTGCTGCCCGTGGCGCTGGCCTACGGCAGCAGCGACAACGAGCAACTGGCGATCGCGCTCGGCCTGCCCTTGCTGGCCAAGTTCCGCGCCCAGTACGAACCTGCGGCCGGTACCGCCGCGCCCGCGCCGGGACCCGCGCGCCGGGCCGAGCCGGAACCGAAGCCCACGCCCGCGGCACCCGCCCGCGGCGGCGAACCCGGCCTGGTCCAGGCCGCGCCTGTGCGCTCGGGCCAGCAGGTCTACGCCGAGCAGCGCGACCTGACCGTGCTGGCCACGGTCGGCGCCGGCGCCGAGGTCATCGCCGACGGCTCGATCCACATCTACGGCGCCCTGCGCGGGCGCGCGCTGGCCGGGGCCCGGGGCTTCGAGCAGGCGCGCATCTTCTGTCGCGAGTTCCACGCCGAGCTGGTCGCGATCGCCGGCCACTACAAGGTGCTCGACGACCTGCCGGCGGAACTGCGCGGCAAGCCGGTGCAGATCTGGCTGGAACAGGGCCAGCTGAACATCGCGGCGCTCGATTGAACGGTCCGGCCGCCACAGACGGCGGCCGGACCGGTAGCATGCGGCCCCATGTGCCGCGCAGGCGGCACCACGCACGGCGGCACGCGCGCCAACAGGCAACGGGAGAAGTGCTTTGGCAGAAATCATCGTAGTCACCTCCGGCAAGGGCGGCGTCGGCAAGACCACCTCCAGCGCCAGCATCGCCAGCGGCCTGGCCCGGCGCGGCAAGAAGGTGGCGGTGATCGACTTCGACGTCGGCCTGCGCAACCTCGACCTGATCATGGGCTGCGAGCGGCGCGTGGTGTACGACTTCGTCAACGTGATCCACGGCGAGGCCTCGCTCAAGCAGGCGCTGATCAAGGACAAGCGCTTCGACAACCTGTTCGTGCTCGCCGCGTCGCAGACCCGCGACAAGGACGCGCTGACCAAGGAGGGCGTCGAGAAGGTGCTCAAGGAAATCGCCGACGACGGCTTCGACTACATCGTCTGCGACTCCCCGGCCGGCATCGAGAAGGGCGCGTTCCTGGCGATGTACTTCGCCGACCAGGCGGTGGTGGTGGTGAACCCGGAGGTGTCGTCGGTGCGCGACTCCGACCGCATCCTCGGCCTGCTCGCCAGCAAGACCCGCAAGGCCGAGGCCGGCGAGCGCGTGCGCGAGCACCTGCTGCTCACCCGCTACAGCCCGGCGCGAGTGGAAAGCGGCGAGATGCTGTCGATCACGGATGTCGAGGAGGTGCTCGGCCTGAAGACGATCGGGGTGATCCCGGAATCGGGCGACGTGCTCAACGCCTCCAACAAGGGCGAACCGGTGATCCTGGACATGGAATCGCAGGCCGGCCAGGCCTACGACGACGCGGTCGCGCGGCTGATCGGCGAGGAACGGCCGATGCGCTTCACCCAGCTGGAGAAGAAGGGATTCTTCAGCAAGCTGTTCGGGGGTTGAGGCATGGGCATGTTCGATTTCCTCAAGGCGAAGAAGAACACCGCCTCGATCGCCAAGGACCGCCTGCGCATCATCATCGCGCAGGAGCGCAGCACGCTCGGCGGCCCGGACTACCTGCCGCTGCTGCGGCGCGAGCTGCTCGAGGTGATCCGCAAGTACGTCAACGTTGATGCCGAGGCGGTCAAGGTGGACGTGGTCAAGGACGGCGACCAGGAAGTGCTGGACATCTCGGTGTCGCTGCCGGAACGCGCGTCGGCCTGAGGCCGGCGGGTTGCCCCGGCGGCGCGAGCCGTCCGATCGCCCGATGAAGCCGTTGCGATGAACGAGCCCGCCCCTCCCGCCGGGTCCGGCGCGGACGCCGGCGGCGTGCTGCTGCTCGCCGACATCGCCTTCGCCGACGTCGCCGCCCTGCTCGCCCGCTACGGCCTCGCGCTGGAGCGCGTCGCCGACGGCGCGCCGATCCCCGGCAGCTACTGGGGCGCGCCGGAAGCGGGCCTGGTCGGCGCCACCGTGTACGCGCGCGCCGACACCCCGGTGCATTCGCTGCTGCACGAGGCCGCGCACCTGATCGTGCTGCCGCCGGAACGACGCGCGCGGGTGCACACCGACGCCACCGATTCGGTCGAGGAGGAGGACGCGGTGTGCGTGCTGCAGGCCCTGCTGGGCGACGCCCTGCCCGGCGTCGGCGCCGCCCGCGTGCTGGCCGACATGGACGCCTGGGGCTACACCTTCCGGCTCGGCTCGGCGCGCGCCTACGTCGAGCGCGACGCCGACGCGGCGTGGGCCTGGCTGCAGCGCGCGGGGCTGGTGACGGCGCAGCGCCGGCTGGCCTGAACGCGCCGGCGCACGACCGCCGGAACTTGCGCCTTCCCGCGTCCGCGCACTAGCCTGCGGGTCCCGTTCAGGAGCGCCGCGCGCGCTGCGGAGAAGTCCTCGTGCAAACCCGTCACGCCCTGCTTGCGGTCGCGCTCGCCGCGGCCCTGCTCCCGCTCGCCGCCTGCAAGCGCAGTCCCTCGCCGGAGACCGGCGCGACCGGCGCGCAGCAGGCGCCCGCCGACGAGACCGCCGACCAGTTCGTGGCCCGCGTCAACAAGGAGATCCGGGAGCTCACGCCCGAACTCAGCTCGGCGCAGTGGCTCTCGGCGACCTACATCAACGGCGACAGCGAGATGGTCGCGGCCAAGGCCAACGAGCGCTGGCTGGCCCGCCTCAACGGCTGGGTCGAACAGTCGCGCCGCTTCGAGGGCAAGCCGATGTCGCCGCAGACCGCGCGCGCGATCATGCTGCTCAAGCAGATGACCGCGATGCCGGCGCCGAAGGACCCGGCCAGGCTCGCCGAACTGGCGCGCATCGCGACCAAGCTGGAGGGCATGTACGGCGCCGGCACCTACTGCAAGGAAGTCGACGGCAAGCAGCGGTGCCGCCAGCTCGGAGAGCTCGAGGACGTGTTGCGCACCAGCCGCGACTACGACGAGCAACTCGACGCCTGGCGCGGCTGGCATGCGGTCGGCGCGCCGATGCGCGAGGACTACGTGCGCTTCGTCGCGCTGATCAACCAGGGCGCGAAGGAAATGGGCTTCGCCGACGCGGGCGAGGCGTGGCGGGCGGGTTACGACATGCCGCCGGCGCAGTTCGCCGCCGAGACCGACCGCCTGTGGAACCAGGTCAAGCCGCTGTACGAACAGTTGCACTGCTACGCGCGCACCCGCCTGGACGCGAAGTACGGCCAGGACAAGGGCGAGGTCGCCGGGCGCATGCTGCCCGCGCACCTGATGGGCAACATGTGGCAGCAGGACTGGAGCAACCTGTGGGACATGCTGCAGCCCTACCCCGGGGCCGGCAGCCTGGACATCACCGGCGCGCTGCAGGCGCAGTACCGCGCCGCCTACAGCCGCGAGCTCGGCAAGCGCGCCGGCGCGCCCTCGCCGGCCGAACTGGTCGAGATCGACCGCGCCGCGCAGCTGGCCACCGCCAGGCAGATGGCAGCGCGCGCCGAGGACTTCTACGTCTCGCTCGGCATGCCCAAGCTGCCGGCGACCTACTGGGAACGCAGCCAGTTCATCAAGCCGCGCGACCGCGACGTGGTCTGCCACGCCAGCGCCTGGCCGATGGACACCGAGGGCAAGGACGTGCGCACCAAGATGTGCATGAAGCCCAGCGAGGAGGACTTCACCACCATCTACCACGAGCTCGGCCACGTCTATTACTACCTTGCCTACGCCAAGCAGCCGCCGATCTTCCAGCAGGGCGCGCACGACGGCTTCCACGAGGCGATCGGCGACACCATCGTGCTGGCGATGACGCCGAAGTACCTGGGCTCGATCGGCCTGGTCGAGAACCCGGACCAGTCGCACGAGGCCCTGATCAACGCGCAGATGCGCATGGCGCTGGCCAACGTGGCGTTCCTGCCGTTCGGCCTGATGATCGACCGCTGGCGCTGGGGCGTGTTCGACGGCTCGATCACCCCGGACGAATACAACAAGGCGTGGTGGGACCTGAAGGCGAAGTACCAGGGCGTGGCGCCGGTGAGCGCGCGCGACGAGGACTACTTCGACCCGGGCGCGAAGTACCACGTGCCGGGCAACACCCCGTACACCCGCTACTTCCTCGCCAAGATCCTGCAGTTCCAGTTCTACAAGTCGCTGTGCGACGCGTCGGGCTACAAGGGCCCGCTGTACGAGTGCAGCTTCTACGGCGACAAGGCAGCCGGGCAGAAGTACCTGGCGATGCTGTCGCGCGGCGCCAGCCAGCCCTGGCAGGACACGCTGAAGGAACTGTCCGGCAGCGGCCGGATGGAGGCCTCCGCGCTGATCGAGTACTTCGCGCCGCTGCAGGAATGGCTCAAGCAGCAGAACGAAGGCCAGACCTGCGGCTGGCAGGCGCAACCGCCTGCGTCGCCGGCGACGCCTGCCGCACCGGAATGATCCGCGCGTGACGCTCCCCTCCCGCCCGCGGGAGAGGAGCCCCGGTTGCGTAGAGCGGAGCTTGCTCCGCTGGCGCCATATCCGATCGCCCGTGGAGCGGAGCCTGCCCCGCTGACGCACCGCCGCCCCAAGCGGTGCAAGCTCCGCCCTGCGTTGGTCGTGGCCGCCGCTAGCGCACGATCCGCGGCCGCCGCGGGCCGCCCTTGCCGAACGGCGGCTGCCCGCGCCAGTAGCGGATCAGCAGCCAGCCGAACAGCATTCCGCCCAGGTGCGCGAAGTGCGCCACGCCCGGCTGCAGGCCGGTGGCGCCGAGCAGCAGCTCGATCGCGCCGTACACGATCACCAGCGTGCGCGCCTTCATCGGGATCGGCGGGATCAGCAGCATCACCCGCTGGTGCGGGAACAGCATGCCGTAGGCGAGCAGCAGGCCGAACACGCCGCCGGACGCGCCGACGGTCGGGTACACGCCGCCCTGCGACGCCGCCCACGAGGCCACCGCCAGCTGGCACAACCCGGCGCCGACCACGCAGGTGAAGTAGTACGCGGCGTAGCGGCGCTCGCCCCAGGTGTATTCCAGCGGCGCGCCGAACATCGCCAGCGCCAGCATGTTGAACGCCACGTGCGCGAGGTTGCCGTGCAGGAACGCGTAGGTGACCAGCTGCCACGGCAGGAACGACGGCGCGCCGCCGAACGCCATGCCGTCGTCCAGCGGCCACAGCATGAACGCCACGAAGCGGCCGTCGCCCAGCAGCGACTGCAGCAGGAACACCACGCCGTTGGCGATCAGCAGCGCCTTGGTGACGGGGGGAAGGCGTGGGAACATCGGCATCCGGCGCATCGGGAACGGCCGCACATGATAAGCGCAGCGCCCGCTCCGCCCGGATGACGCCGCCTGCACACTGCATCCCGCGGGCGGGATCGGCCTCGCCGCGTCAGTCCGCGTCCGGCATGCCCCACAGCGCCGCGTCGAGATCCAGCGGCGCCTTCGCCAGCTTCACCCGGCCATTGGCCACCGCCACGCCCTCCGCGCGCAGCCGCCGCGCCTGCTCGCGGAAGCCCTGCGAGCCGGCGGGAAAGGCGATCCGCCCGTCCGAGCGCAGCACCCGGTGCCAGGGCAGTGCCGGGTCCCCGTTCTCCGCCAGCACCCGCGCCGCCAGCCGCGCGCGGCCCGGCAGGCCGGCGCGCCGCGCGACCTCGCCGTAGCCGGCCACCTTGCCGCGCGGGATGGCCCGCACCACCGCGAGGATGCGCTCGCGCGCCGATTCTCCGGACACCCCGCCTCCACAGACACCCTGGCCGTGGCGGGCTAGGATAACGGGCCCGCAGCCGGCGCCAGCACCATGCAGAATTTCGAGCAGATCCGCAGCCACCTGGTCGCCAGCGACTTCAACGTCACCATGCAGGAGCCGTTCGTGCTGTGCGTTGAGTTGTCGCTGGAGAACGGCAGTCGCCACCAGTCGATCTTCCTGTCGGAGATCGAGGACGACGACAAGCGCTGCTACCTGCGGGTGAGCACCGCGGTCGCGCCGACCACCGGCATCGACTGCAAGCGCGCGCTCGGCTTCAACTGGGAAAGCCGCGTGGGCTACCTCGCGATCGGCGACCTCGACGGCGTGCCCTACCTGCAGCTGTGCGAAAACCGGCCCTACGACGCCCTGACGCCCGCCGAGGTCGACCGCCTGGTGCTGGAGATCGGCGGCATGGGCGACCGCATGGAGCGCGAGCTCTCGGCCGGCGGCGACCTGCTCTAGCTACATCCGGTCGGTCGGTTCCAGCGCGGCCGCACCCGGCGACGGCGACGGCACGCGATCGCTGACGCGCAGCTCCCAGCGCCAGAAGCCCCACGCGGCGAACGCGAACGCCGCAGCGCCCAGCGCCAGGTGCATCGGCCGCTGGCTGAGCAGCGGGGACAGCACGCCGGCGATCACCGCGTTCGACACCAGGCCGGTGAAGGCCTGCAGCGACGATGCGCTGCCGCGCTGGCGCGGATACATGTCGAGGATCGCCAGGGTCAGGATCGGGAACACCAGCGCGATGCCGAACGCGTTGAGGCTGACCGGCAATACCGCCCACGGCCACTCAGGCACCGGCACCAGCGCGTTGTAGGCGACGTTCGCCGTGACCGCGACGCCGCAGCAGGCGAAGCCGAGCGCCGCCAGCCGCCGCCCGCTGACCCGGCCCGCGGTACGCCCCGACAGGAACGCGCCCAGCATCATCCCGCCGATCATCGGCACGAAGAACAGCGCGAACTGGTCCTCGCCCAGGTGCTGGCCACGCCAGCGCATCAGCTCCAGCACGAAGGCCGGCGCCGAGGCGATGTACAGGAACAGCGCGCCGAAGTTGAAGGTGCCCGCCGCGGCCAGGCGCTGGAAGCGCGGGTTGACGAAGATCGCCGCATAGTCGCGCAGCATCGCCCTGGGATGCGGCGCCAACCGCGCTTCCGGCGGATGCGTCTCCGGCAGCGCCAGCAGGGTCGCCAGCCACAGCACGACCGAGAACGCGACCAGGAACCAGAAGATCGTCGGCCAGCGGCTCCAGCCGAGGATCCAGCCGCCGATGATCGGCGCGATCGCGGGCGCGATCCCGAAGATCATCGAGACCTGGCTCATCAGCCGCTGCGCGTCGTCGCCGTGCAACACGTCGCGGATCACCGCGCGGCCGACGATCAGGCCGACGCCGGCGCTCAGCCCCTGCAGCGCGCGGAAGGCAAGCAGGGTCGGCAGGTCGGGCGCGAGCGCGCAGCCGGCCGAGGCCAGCGCGAACACCGCCAGCCCGCCGAGGATCACCCGCCGCCGGCCGATCGCGTCCGACAGCGGCCCGTGCACCACGCTCATCAGCGCGTAGGCGATCAGGTACACGCTGATCGTCTGCTGCATCGCGACCTTGTCGGCGCCCAGCTGCGCGCCGATCTGCGGGAAGGCCGGGAAGATCGTGTCGATCGAGAACGGGCCGAACATCGCCAGCCCGCCCAGCAGCAGGGCGAGGCGGCGCAGCGAAAAGCGGGGCGTGGCGGCGGTGGTTTCGGGCATGGGCTCGGGATGGCCGGCGGGCGGGCAGCGGGCGTGGTCGGGAGGCGGCAGGCGCGCGCCCGCCGCAGCGGCGGGCGGTCAGCCGGCCGGCGCGGCGTCGGGCGGTCCCTTGAGCTCCACGAGGTTGCCTTCCGGGTCGTACAGGTATTGCGACGGGCCCTCGCCCTCGGCGCCGTAGCGCGCGCCGGACTCGCCGGCCCGCACGCCGTGCGCGGCCAGGTGGGCGAGGATCGCGTCGCGGTCGAAGGGCTCCACCCGCAGGCACAGGTGGTCCATGTTGCGGCCCTCCGCGCCCGGCGCGGCGCCGCCCATGCGGCCGAGCTTGCCGGCGACGTCCACGAGGTCGATCAGCGAGCGGCCGGCGCGCAGCTGGACCAGGCCGATCGCGTCCTGGCGGCGCTCCTCGGCGCAACCCAGCACGTCGCGGTAGAAGGCCTGCATCGCGGCGACGTCGCGCACGCGCAGCACCACATGGTCGATCTGCGCGACGGCGAAGGGGCGCATGGCGGGCTCCGGGCGGGCGGCATAGGGTAAGGCGCCGGACCGGCGCACGCACGGGGCGCCTCGCCTGAATTCGCCCACGCGTGCGGGCGCTGGCGCGCGCCCACGCGAGCTATAATCGCCCGGCAACGGTGGGAGAAGCGGGCACGCCCGCTGCCGAAGGCGCAAACCGCCCGGAATCGCTCAGGCCCACACACCGCCGTCGCGAACACACTCTGGAGAGACCGGCCTGCCTCGCGGCACGCGCCGGCGCCGAAGGGGCAAGAAGCGCCCGCCGGGATTAACACTCCCCTCCCCCCGCGCTTCCAAACTCTCAGGCAAAAGGACAGAGGGGCGCTCCGCCTTTTCCACGCCCGCCCGGACGCCACGCCCCATGAGCCCAGCCCCCGCCGCCCGCACGCCCGCCCTGCGCGTGCTCGAGGACCACGACGCCTTCCTGCAGCGCCACATCGGCCCGAACGAGGCCGAGGTCGCGCACATGCTGCAGTTGCTGGGCTACGACTCGCTCGACGCGCTGACCGACGCGATCGTGCCCGCGAAGATCAAGTCGCCCGCGCCGCTGGCGCTGCCGCCGCCGGTGACCGAGGTCGAGGCGCTGGCCAGGATCCGCGCGATCGCGGCGAAGAACAAGGTCTTCCGCAGCTTCATCGGCCAGGGCTACTACGGCACCCACGTGCCCAACGTCATCCTGCGCAACATCCTCGAGAACCCCGCGTGGTACACCGCGTACACGCCGTACCAGGCCGAGATCTCGCAGGGCCGGATGGAAGCGCTGATCAACTTCCAGACGATGTGCGCCGACCTCACCGGCATGGAGATCGCCAACGCCTCGCTGCTCGACGAGGCGACCGCGGCGGCCGAGGCGATGACCCTGGCCAAGCGCTCGGCGAAGTCGAAGTCGAACGTCTTCTTCGTCTCCTCCGGCGTGCATCCGCAGACGCTCGAGGTGCTGCGCACGCGCGCCGAGCCGCTCGGCATCGAGCTGGTCGTCGGCAGCGACGCGCAGGCCGCCGAGACCGACGGCTTCGGCGTGCTGCTGCAGTACCCCGACACCTTCGGCGCGATCCACGACTACCGCGCGCTGGCCGAGGTCGTGCACGCGCGCGGCGGCGTGGTCGCGGTCGCCACCGACCTGCTCGCGCTGACCCTGGTCGCCGCGCCCGGCGAATGGGGCGCCGACATCGTGGTCGGCAACACCCAGCGCTTCGGCGTGCCGTTCGGCTTCGGCGGCCCGCACGCCGCGTTCATGGCCTGCCGCGATGCCTACAAGCGCTCGATGCCCGGCCGTCTGATCGGCGTGTCCATCGACGAGGAGGGCAAGCCGGCCTACCGCCTGACCCTGCAGACCCGCGAGCAGCACATCCGCCGCGAGAAGGCGACCAGCAACATCTGCACCGCGCAGGTCCTGCTGGCGGTGATGGCGTCGATGTACGCCGTCTACCACGGGCCGGAAGGCCTCACGAAAATCGCGCGCCGGGTGCACCGCTACGCGGCGATCCTCGCGGCCGCGCTGCGCCAGGCCGGGATCGCCGTCGGCGACGACTTCTTCGACACCCTGCACGTGACCGGCATCGACGCCGCGGCGATCCATGGCAAGGCGCGCGCCGCCGGCATCAACCTGCGCGCGATCGATGGCGCCAGCGTCGGCATCAGCCTCGACGAGACCACCACCCGCGCCGACGTCGCCGCCCTCGCCGGCCTGTTCGGCGCGGACCTCGCCGACATCGACGCGCTGGACGCGGCCACGCCGGACGCGCTGCCGCAGGCGCTGCTGCGCCGCACGCCCTTCCTCACCCATCCGGTGTTCAACACCCACCACAGCGAGCACGAGCTGCTGCGCTACATGCGCGCGCTGGCCGACAAGGACCTGGCGATGGATCGCACCATGATCCCGCTCGGCTCGTGCACGATGAAGCTCAACGCCACCGCGGAGATGATCCCGGTGACCTGGCCCGAGTTCGCGAACATTCATCCGCTGGCGCCGGCAGAGCAGGCGCAGGGCTACCAGGAGCTGATCGCCGGCCTCGAGGCGATGCTGGTCGAATGCACCGGCTACGACGCGGTCAGCCTGCAGCCGAATTCCGGTGCGCAGGGCGAATACGCCGGCCTGCTCGCGATCCGCGCCTGGCACCGTTCGCGCGACGAGGGCCACCGCGACATCTGCCTGATCCCGGAGTCCGCGCACGGCACCAACCCGGCCTCCGCGCAGCTGTGCGGCATGAAGGTCGTGGTGACCAAGTGCGACGCCAACGGCAACGTCGACCTCGAGGACATCCGCCGCAACGCCGAGAAGTACAGCGACAAGCTGGCGGCGATCATGCTCACCTATCCGTCCACCCACGGCGTGTTCGAGGAGGACGTGGTCGCGATCTGCGACATCGTCCACCAGCACGGCGGCCAGGTGTACACCGATGGCGCCAACATGAACGCGCTGGTCGGCGTGGCCAAGCCCGGCAAATGGGGCTCGGACGTCTCCCACCTCAACCTGCACAAGACCTTCTGCATCCCGCACGGCGGCGGCGGCCCCGGCGTCGGCCCGTGCGCGGTCCGCGCGCACCTGGCGCCGTTCCTGCCGAAGGCGTTCGGCGACGAGGGCCCGCGCACGCCGGGCAACGGCGGCGGGGCGATGGTGTCGGCCGCCAGCTTCGGCAGCGCCAGCATCCTGCCGATCAGCTGGATGTACATCACCCTGATGGGCGCCGAAGGCCTGCGCCGCGCGACCCAGGTCGCGCTGCTCAATGCCAACTACATCGCGAAGAAGCTGGCGCCGCACTACGAGACGCTCTACACCGGCCGCAACGGCCTGGTCGCGCACGAATGCATCCTCGACCTGCGCCCACTCAAGGACGCCACCGGCGTGTCCGCCGAGGACGTGGCCAAGCGCCTGATCGACTTCGGCTTCCACGCCCCCACCCTGAGCTTCCCGGTCGCCGGCACCCTGATGGTGGAGCCGACCGAGTCCGAGTCGCTGCACGAGCTCGACCGCTTCTGCGACGCCATGATCCAGATCCGCGACGAGATCCGCGCGATCGAGGACGGCCGGCTCGACCGCGAGGACAACCCGCTCAAGCACGCGCCGCACACCGCGACCCAGGTGGCGGCCAGCGAGTGGACCCACGCCTACCCGCGCGAGCTGGCCGCCTTCCCGCTGCCGTCGCTGAAGCAGCAGAAGTACTGGCCGCCGGTGGCGCGCGTGGACAACGTCTACGGCGACAAGAACGTGTTCTGCAGCTGCGTGCCGATCAACGATTTCAAGGACGAGATCGAGGCCTTCAGCGAGCCGAACGTCTCCTGATCGTCAGCCCACGACGGCGTCGGACGCGTCCGCCGCCGTCGCGTGCGCCGCGCGCGGTTCCTGCGCAGTGCGCCCCTTCGGCAGCGCCTGCGCCAGCAGCGCGCAGCCCGCCAGCGTCCACACGATCATCGCGCCGCTCGGCAGGTCGAGCAGCGCCGACAGCGCCAGCCCGCTGACGTAGCCGAGCGCGCCGATCGCGTAGGCGAGTGCCAGCCGGCCGCGCCCGTGCATCGCCGCGGTCGCCAGCGCCGGCACGATCAGACTGGCGAATACCAGGTAGACGCCGACCAGCTGCACCGACGCGGTGATCGCCAGCGCGAACAGGCCGTAAAACCAGGCGCCGGCGAGCGTGCCGCGCTTCCACGCCAGCACGCCCAGCAGCACCGCCGACAGCACCGCAGCGGGGATCAGCTGCTTGTAGCTCACCCACAGGATCTGCCCGACCAGCAGGTCCTTGAGGTGCTCGCCGCCCTGCGGATTGTTGGCGAGCAGCAGCAGCCCGCCGGTCGCCGCCAGCACGAACAGGGTGCCGATCAGCGGCTCCTGCAGGCGAGGCCAGCGCCGGTCGGTCCAGGCCAGCAGGCCGGCGCCGAGCAGCGCCGCCGCCGCGGCAGCGAGTTGCACCGCCAGCCCGTGTTCGCCCACGCCGAAGTACTGGGCGAGGATCACGCCGAGCCCGGCGATCTGCGCGATCGCGAGGTCGATGAAGATGATGCCGCGCGCCAGCACCTGCTTGCCCAGCGGGACGTGGGTGGAGAGCACCACCAGCCCCGCCGCGCAGGCCGGGCCGAGGATGGCGAGGTCGAGGCCCTCCCAGTTCAGGGTCACTTGCGCGCTCCCAGCAGCTTCGCCAGGGTCGAATCGAACAGGCCGAACAGGTCCTTCGCCTGCGCGTCGCCGCCGACCGTGTACGGCAGGGTCACCGCCGGCACGCCGGTGCGTTCGCTCAGCCAGTCGGCGGGCTTGGGGTCCTGGTAGGCGGCGCGCACGATCGCCAGGGTGTCGTTCGCCTTGGTGGTGCCGATCAGCGCCGCGAGGTGCCCCGAGCTCGGCGGCACGCCCGGCTTGGGCTCGAGCGCGCCGATCTCCTGGATACCCAGCCAGTCCCAGAGGTAGACCCAGCTGATGTGGTGGACGACCACCTTGCGCCCGCGCAGCGGCGCGGCCTGCGCCTTCCACTTCGCCATCGCGGCGAGCCAGCGCTTCTCGAAGTCGGCGCCGCGCGACTTGTAGGTCGCCGCATTGGCCGGGTCGAGCTGGGCGAGGCGATCGTCCAGGCGGCGCGCGATGACCAGCACGCGGCGCGGATCCAGGTGCACGTGCGGGTTGCCGTCGGGGTGCACGTCGCCGTGCGCGCGGTCGAGCGCGGTCGGCTTCTCCAGCGTCTTCACCTGCGCCGCCGCCATGAACGAACCCGGGCCGGACGCGACCTTGGTGTTGCCCGACTGCCGGATCAGTTGCGGCAGCCAGCCGACCTCCAGTTGCGCGCCGGTGCAGACCACGAGGTCGGCCGCGCGCACCTTGGCGATCAGGCTCGGCTTGGCCTCGATCACGTGCACGTCCTGCAGCGCCGAGGTACCGACGTCCACGTCGATCGCGTCGCCAGCCAGCTCGTGCAGCAACGAGCCCCACTCCGGCTCGCAGGCGAACACGCGCAGCTTGGCCTGCGCGGGGGTGGCGACGAGCGCGCCGAGCAGCAGCGCCGAAATTGCGAGGAGCGGCTTCATCGGGTCCTCCTAGAACTTGTGCGCGCCGTGCGCGCCGAGGCTGGTCTGGTACTGCACGGTGACGGCGTTGTCGCTGTCTTCCGCGTTCGGCTTGTCGTGGCTGAGCTGCAAACGCACCAGGCTGAACTCGCTGTTGCGCCAGGTCAGCTCGGCGGTGTGCCGGTACGGATCGAAGGCGCTGGCGAACGGCCCCGCGTCGTCCGCCCACAGGCGGTCGTAGCGGTAGCCGACGTCCCAGCTGCGGCTGAGGCGGTACACGCCTTCCAGGTACGCGCCGCGACGCTGGCCGTTCCAGAGCGCGGTGACGCCCGGGTCTTCCGGATCCGCGTACACGCCGTCGCGGTCGTCGAGGAAGTACTCGCCGCGCAGGGTGATGCCGCCGTCCTTGAAGTTGCCCTGCGGCGCCCATTTCCAGGTTGCATCGGCGACATAGAGGGTGGCGTCGCCGCTGAAGCCGTCCTCGCTGCCGTCGGCGCGGGTCTTCAGCATCGACACGCCGGCCAGCCACTCGTTTTCCGCGCCGGCATCGCCGCCGATGTGCGCGAACAGCGTGCGCGTGCCCACGCCGTCGTGCTGCGCGCCGCCGCTCGGGAAGCTCTGCCCGCGCAGCAGCTCGCCGCCGAGTTCGAGGAACAGCGACGTCGGCGCGACCCAGCGCAGCTGCACGCCGTCGTCGCCGTACTGGCCGCCGAGGAAGGCCTGATAGGCCAGCGGGCGGTCGAAGAAGCTGTCGGTGTGCGCGTGGTGGCTGTTGAGGTAGCCGATGTTGGAGAAGAAGCGGCCCATGCGCAGGCTGAAGCCGGCCGGCAGCGCGGTGGTGTCGACGTAGGCTTCCTCGACGCCGATCTCATCCTCGCCGTCCTCGCTCTCGACGGCCAGGGTGAGCTGGCCGTAGAACTTGTCGTCGATGTTGGCGGCGAAGGACAGTTCGCTTTCGCCCAGCGAGAACCCGTTCGTTCCCGGTCCCGCCTCGCCCGCCAGCGGGAAGCCCGCGCGCAGGTAGGCGTCCGGATCCAGCGAATGGTGCGCGATGCTGCCGTTGAGGAGGATGCTGATCGCCGGGTTGAAGGCGTTCGCGCCGCCGCCGGTGCTCCCGCCTGGCGCGGCCGCGAGCGCCTCGACCGGCGCCGTCGCGGTGCCCTTGCTGCCGCCCGCATCGGCCGCCGCCGGTTCCGCGGCGAGGGCTTCGAACTCATCGGCCTGAGCCGGTGCCGGCGCCGGCTGCGGGCTCGCCGCGAGTGACGTCCCCGCCGACGGCTGCGTCGAGCGCAATGCCTCGACCTCGGCCTCCAGCTGGCGGATGCGCGCTTCCAGCGCGGCCACGCGCTGCTCGGTGGTGGCGGCGGGCGGAGACGCGGCGGGCGGGGACGCGGCGGGCGGCTCGGCGGCCAGCGCCGGGACGGCCAGGACGGACCAGGCCGCGAGGCCCAGGAAGGTCTTCTTCATGGAAACGGGGCGAGCCAAAAGAAGGTTATAACGTAACACTGGGCGCCCGGAGCCGGTCAACATGACTTCCGGCCTAGGAGGGGTCAGTCGGCGGCTGGACGGGCGATCCCGCCCAGGCAGCATCCGGTTCGGACGACTGCGGGTGCGCCTCACCCGCCGCAGCGCGCGCACACCCCGTGCACTTCCAGGGTCTGCGCCTGCGGCACGAAGCCGAGCTTGCGCGCGCGTTCCTCGAGCGCGGCGACCACCTCCGCGTCCTCCAGCTCCACCGCCGAATGGCAGCGGTTGCAGATCAGGAACGGGACCGAGTGCTGGGCGGTGCTCGGGTGGTGGCAGGCGACGAAGGCGTTAACCGACTCCAGCTTGTGGATGAAGCCGTTGGCGAGCAGGAAGTCGAGCGCGCGGTAGACCGTCGGCGGCGCGGCGGCGCCGCTGCCCTCGCCGTCCCGGCTGCGGTCCTGGGCGAGGCGGTCGAGCAGGTCGTAGGCCTTGAGCGGCTTGCCGGCCTCGGCGATCAGGCCGAGCACGCGCGCACGGATCGGGGTCAGGCGCAGGCCGCGCTCGCGGCAGGCGGCCTCGACCGCGGCCACGAAGGCCTTCGCCCCGTGCACGTGGTGGTGCGGGGCGATGCAGGCTTCGGCGTGCTTGCGCGCCATCTCACTCCCCGTCCGGGATCATCCGCAGCGCGGCGTCGATCCGGCGCAGCGCTTCCTCGCGCCCCGCAAGATACACGGTGTGGCCGATGTCGGGGCTGACCTGGGTGCCGGTGATGGCGACGCGCAGCGGCTGCGCGACCTTGCCCATGCCGAGCGCGAGCGCGGCCGCGGTCTCGTGCAGCGCGGCGTTGACCGCGTCGGCGCTCCACTCCGGCAGCGCGGCCAGGCGCGCGCGGGCATCGGCCAGCGGCGCGCGCGCGGCCGGCGCGAGGTGCTTGGCCACCGCCTTGTCGTCGTACGCGGTGAGCGGCTGGAACCAGACCGCCGCGCGTTCGGCCATTTCCTTCAGGGTCTGCACGCGGTCGCGCAGGGCGACGACGAGGTCAGCCGGCGCCGGGCCCCGCGCCAGGTCGTAGCCCTGCTCGCGCAGGTGCCAGGCCAGGTGCTCGCCGACATCGAGCGGCGAATCGCTCTTGAGGTACTGCTGGTTGAGCCAGCCGAGCTTGGCCGGGTCCATGCGCGCGGCCTTGGCGTTGACGTCCTTGAGGTCGAACAGCGCCTGCATCTCGGCGATGGTGAAGATCTCCTGGTCGCCGTGCGACCAGCCCAGCCGCACCAGGTAGTTCAGCAGCGCGTGCGGCAGGTAGCCCATCTCGCGGTACTGCATCACGTCGGCGGCGCCGGTGCGCTTGCTGAGCTTGGCGCCGTGCTCGTCGAGGATCATCGGCAGGTGCGCGAAGTGTGGCACCTCGGCGCCCATGCCCATCTGGATCAGCGCGCGGTAGATGTTGATCTGGCGCGGGGTGTTGTTGACGTGGTCGTCGCCGCGCACCACGTCGGTGATCCGCATGTCGATGTCGTCGACGACCACCGCGAAGTTGTAGGTCGGATAGCCGTCGGAACGGAAGATCACGAGGTCGTCGAGCTCGCTGTTGGCGATCTCGATCCGGCCCTTGACCTTGTCGTCCCAGGCGACTGTACCTTCGGTCGGGTTGCGGAAGCGGATCACCCGGTTCGGATCCTCGCGGTACGGCAGGCCGGCGTCGCGCGCGGCGCCGCTGTAGCGCGGTTTCTCGCCGCGCGCCATCGCCCCCTCGCGCATCGCCTCGAGTTCCTCCTTGGTCTCGTAGGCGTAGTAGGCGGTGCCGGCGGCGACCATCTGCTCGGCGACTTCGCGGTAGCGGTCGATGCGGGCGGTCTGGTAGACCGGGCCCTCGTCGTAATCCAGGCCGAGCCATTCCATCGCCTCCAGGATCGCGTCGATCGCGGCCTGGGTACTGCGCTCGCGATCGGTGTCCTCGATCCGCAGGACGAACTGGCCGCCGCGGCGGCGCGCCTCCAGCCAGCAGTACAGCGCGGTGCGCGCGCCGCCGATGTGCAGGTAGCCGGTGGGACTGGGGGCGAAGCGGGTACGGCAGGCCATTACGGGTCGCTGTTGCGGGGAAACCGCCATTTTACGGGAGCGGCGGGCCAGGCTCCCGCCAGCCGGAAAGTCGGTGGGGCCGCGGCGTGCCGGCCGTACAATGGCGCCGATGACGACGCTGTTCATTTCCGACCTCCACCTCGACCCCGCGCGCCCCGCGATCACCGAACTGTTCGGCCGCTTCGTCGACGAGCGGGCGCGCGGCGCCGACGCCCTGTACATCCTCGGCGACCTGTTCGAAGCCTGGGTCGGCGATGACGATCCGTCGGAAACCGGCGCCTGCGTCGCCGCGCGCCTGCGCGCGCTGCGCGAGGCCGGCGTGCCGGTGTTCTTCGTGCGCGGCAACCGCGATTTCCTGGTCGGCGCGGATTACGCCGCGCGTGCCGGCATGTCGATCCTGCCCGACCCTGCCGTCGTCATGCTCTACGGCCGCCCGGTCCTGCTGATGCACGGCGACCTGCTGTGCACCGACGACACCGCCTACCAGCAGTTCCGCGCACAGACGCGCGATCCGCGCTGGCAGGCGCAGTTCCTGGCGCAGCCGCTCGCGGCGCGGCTGGCATTCGCGCAGCAGGCGCGCGCGGCCAGCCAGGCGCGGCAATCGGACCTGCAGCAGCAGGGCACGATGGAGGCGATCACCGACGTCGCCCCGGCCACGGTGGAAGCGACCCTGGCGCGCTACGGCATCCCGACCCTGGTCCACGGCCACACCCACCGGCCCGCCGTGCACGCGCTCGCCGTCGCAGGCCGCGACTGCAGGCGCATCGTGCTCGGCGACTGGTACGAACAGGGCTCGGTGCTGCGCGCCGGGCGCGACGGCACGTTCGCGCTGGAACGCCTGGCCGCCTGATCCACGCGCGCCCGCTCAGGGCGCCAGCCGCTCCAGTTCCGCCAGTTCGTCCTCGTCGAAGCCGGCGGCGGCGCGCGCCTCGCGGTTGAACGGGCCGTACAGCACCGGCCGCGCGTGCGCCGCGAGCAGCGCGCGGAAGCGCTCGCGTGGATCGACCCCGTCGCGCGCGCACAGCCAGCGGTACCAGCGCGACCCGGCGGCGACGTGGCCGACTTCCTCGCGCAGGATCACCTCGAGGATGGCGGCGGTCGCCTCGTCGCCGAGCGCGCGCAGCTTCACGATCATTCCCGGCGTGACGTCCAGCCCGCGCGCCTCCAGTACGCGCGGCACCAGCGCCATCCGCGCCAGCACATCGTGCGCGGTCTTCTCGGCCATTTCCCACAGGCCGTTGTGGGCGTCGAAGTCGCCGTAGTCGTGGCCGAGTTCGCGCAGCCGCGCGCGCAGCAGCGCGAAGTGGCGCGCCTCGTCCGCGGCGACGCCGACCCAGTCGGCGTAGTACTCGGCGGGCATGCCGCGGAAGCGGTACACGGCGTCCCAGGCGAGGTCGACCGCGTTGAACTCGATGTGCGTGACCGCGTGGATGAAGGCCGCGCGTCCCTCGGGCGTGCCGAAGCCGCGCCGCGGCAGTTCGCGAGGAGGGACCAGACGCGGGCGCGGCGGCCGCCCCGGCATCCGGATCGGTTCGGGCGGCGGCGCGTCCGCGCGCATGGCGAGTTCGCCCCGCGCGAAGGCATCCGCGGCGTCCCGGGTCAGCGCGAGCTTGTCCTCCGGCGCCGCGGCGGCCAGGCAGGCGCGCGCCGCGTCGGACAGCGAGCCGCCCATCGCGCGCTCAGGACGCCGCGCGGCGGGTCTTCTTCGCCTCGTCCGAACGCAGCTGGCGGATCCGCTCGAAGTAACCGGGCTCGATCCCGGTGACGTACTTGCCGTCGAAGCAGGACGAGTCGAAGCGGGTGACCCGGCTCTTCGGCCCGGCGACCGCCTCTTCGAGGTCGGCGAGGTCCTGGTAGACCAGCCAGTCGCAGCCGAGGATCCGCTGCACTTCCTCTTCGGTGCGATCGTGCGCGACCAGTTCCTCGGCCGAGGGCATGTCGATGCCGTACACGTTCGGATAGCGCACCGGCGGCGCCGCCGAGGCGAGGTAGACCTTGCGCGCACCGGCGTCGCGCGCCATCTGCACGATCTGCTTCGACGTGGTGCCGCGCACGATCGAGTCGTCCACCAGCAGCACCACCCGGTTGCGGAACTCGAGCGGGATCGGGTTGAGCTTGCGCTTGACCGACTGCGCGCGCTGGCCCTGCCCCGGCATGATGAATGTGCGCCCCACGTAGCGGTTCTTGATGAAGCCCTCGCGGTACTTCACCCCGAGCACGTTGGCGATCTCGAGCGCGGCGTCGCGCGAGGTGTCCGGGATCGGGATCACCACGTCGATGTCGTGGTCCGGGCGCAGGCGCAGGATCTTCTCGCCGAGCTTGACGCCCATGCGCATGCGCGCCTTGTGCACCGAGATGTCCTCGATCATCGAGTCGGGCCGGGCGAAGTAGACGTACTCGAAGATGCACGGCGCGTGCTCGCCGGGCTGCGCGCACTGGCGCGTGTGCAGCTCGCCGCGCGCGGTGATCACCACGCCCTCGCCGGGCGCGACGTCGCGTACGCGCTCGAAGCCGAGGATGTCGAGCGCGACCGACTCGGACGCGACCGCGTATTCGTCGCCGTTGGCGGTGGCGCGCTTGCCGAGCACCAGCGGGCGGATCCCGTTCGGATCGCGGAACGCGACCAGGCCGAGCCCCAGCACCAGGGTGATCACCGCATAGCCGCCCTTGGCGCGACGGCCGACGCCTTCGATCGCGCGGAACGCGGTCTCGGGGGACAGCGCCTTCTGGGTGTCCAGTTCGTGGGCGAAGACGTTGAGCAGGACTTCCGAATCCGACTCGGTGTTGACGTTGCGCCGGTCCTGCTCGAACACCTCGCGGCGCAGTGCCTCGGTGTTGATCAGGTTGCCGTTGTGCACCAGCGCGATGCCGTAGGGCGAGTTGACGTAGAACGGCTGCGCCTCGTCCGAGCCTTCCGAACCCGCGGTCGGGTAGCGGCAGTGGGCGATGCCGACGCGGCCGTGCAGCAGGCGCATCGCCTGCTCGTCGAACACGTCGCGCACCAGGCCGTTGCCCTTGTGCACGTGCACGTGCGCGCCGTCCGCGGTGGCCATGCCGGCGGCGTCCTGGCCGCGGTGCTGGAGCACGGTGAGCCCGTCGTAGAGCGCGCCCGCGACGTCCTGGGTGGCGACGATGCCGATGATGCCGCACATGGTTCAGATCCCCGGCGCCTGCACGCCTGCTGTCGGCGCGGGATCGCCCGCGCCGGTGTCGTTGGAATGCGGTCCGTCGCCCTCGAAAACAAGCTGCCGCGCCGCCCAGTCCGGCAGCAGCGCGCGCAGCGCCAGCGTGCCCGGCATCAGCACCGGCAACACCTGCGACTGGCGCCAGTCCGGCTCGCGCGGCAGCGTGGTGAAGCCCATCAGCAGCACCAGGATGCAGGCGACCAGCGCGCCGCGCGCCAGCCCCAGCGCGCCGCCGAGCGCGCGGTCCACGCCGGACAGGCCGACCGCGTGCACGAGCTTGCGCACCACCCAGCCGACCGCGCCCACCACCACCAGCACGCCGAGGAAGCACAGGCCGTAGCCGGCGAGCAGCTGGCCGGTGCCGGGCGTGGCGCCGCCGGCGAACACGCGGGCGACGAACGCGCCGAAATGGAACGCGCTCCAGCCGGCGAGCAGCCAGGCGAGCAGCGAGACCAGCACGCCGACGAAGCCGCGCATCAGCCCGAGCAGCGTCGAGACCAGGATGATGCCAAGCAGCAGCAGGTCGGTCGCGCTCATGCTCAGGGGTGCGGGCGCACCATGCCGTCGAGGCCGAGCTTCGCCTTCACCTGCGCGCGCAGCTGCTCGGCGGCGGCACGATCGGCGACCGGGCCCACGCGCACGCGGACGAGCGCGCCCTTGTCGGTGTTCACGGTTTCGGTGAAGGCGCTGAACCCGGCGGCGCGCAGGCGGTCGCGCAGCGCGTTCGCGTCGGCCGCCTTGCTGTAGGCGGCGAGCTGCACGGCGAAGCCGACGCCAGCGGCGGCGGGCGCGGTGGCGGGCTTCGGCGCGACGGCGGCGACCTGCTTCGGCGCGTTGGCGGGCTTCCGTTCCGTCGCCACCGGCTTCGACGGCGCGGCCGTCGCGGGTTGGGCCGCGTCCGCATCGAGCACGACCACCCGCGCGCCGACGTCGTCGCGCACGTGGTTGGCGCGCAGGCGCGCGGACTCGGCTTCGGCGCGGGTCGCGAAGGGGCCGATGCGCACCCGCCAGGCGGGCTTGCCGCCGGAGGTCGTCGCCTCGCGGTAGGCCGGCAACCCGGCGCTGCGCACCGATCCGAGCACGCGCTCGGCGGCGGCCACGCTGGCGTAGGCGCCGAAGCTGACCGCGTAGTCGCCGCCGGCAGTGGCGGCGAACAACGGCGCGGCATCAGGCGTTGCGACGGCCGGCGCGACCGGCTGCGCGGGCGCGGGCGCGACGCTGGTAGCGGGCGTCGCCAGCTCGGCGGCGTCCGGCGACAGGGTTGCGGCATCCGGCGACGGCGCCGTGGCGTCGGGCGCGGCGGGCACCGGCGCGTCCATGCCCAGCGCGCCGCCTGCCGGCGCATCGCCCGGGGTCACCAGCGGCAGTTCCTGGGTCTGGAAGTCGTCGCGCGGCGCGGGCGGGATGGCCAGCGGCACGCTCGCCGCGCCGCTGTCGGGCGCGGGGCCCTGCACCAGCATCGGCAGGAAGATCACGGCCAGCGCGACCAGCACCGCGGCGCCGACCAGACGCTGTTTCAGTCGGGGATCCATCGACGCTCGCAGGCAATGGAAGAGGCCGGCGAATTATACCCGCGCGCCCTGCCCGCCCCGGGCCGCGCGGCCCGCGCCGCCACGCGCCATTCAGACGCGGCCGCGCTCACGTCGCCAGCGCCTGCAGGGCGGCCGCCGCGGTGTGGAAGGAGCCGAACACCAGGATCCGGTCGCCGGCGGTGGCCTGCGCACGCGCCGCGGCCAGCCCCGCGCCGACGGTCGCGTGGCGCGCGCCCGCGCCGGCGGCGGTGCCCGCAAGGCGCAGGGCGAAGGCGTCCACGTCGAGCCCGCGCGCGCCGGCCTCGGTGAGGCCCGCCAGCCACCAGCCCTCGACTCGCTCGGCCAGCGCCGCCGCGACCCCGGCGATGTCCTTGTCGCCGAGCGCGGCGAATACCGCGAAGGTGCGCCCGGGCGCCGGTTGCGCGCGCAGCCAGCCGGCGAGTTCGCGCGCGGCCTGCGGGTTGTGGCCGACGTCGACCACGATCTCCACGCCTCCGCGTTCGAACCGTTGCAGCCGCCCGGGCACGAACGCCGATTCCACGCCGCGCGCCCAGGCCTCGCGCGGCAGCGGCTTGCGCAACGCGCGCAGCGCCGCGATCGCGGTGGCGGCGTTGCGCAACTGCGCCGGCGCGGCCAGCCGCGGTATCGGCAACTCGAGCGTGAAACCGACCTCGCGCCACCGCCAGCGGCCCGCGTCCAGCGGCTCGAAGAAGAAGTCGCAGCCGGCGCGCAGCGCGGACGCGCCGATCGCGTAGGCGCGCCCGAGCACGCTCGACGGCGGATCGTCCTCGCCCAGCACCAGCGGCTTCCACGGCCGCGCGATGCCGGCCTTCTCCGCGCCGATCGCCTCGCGGTCGCCGCCGAGCCAGTCCTGGTGGTCGAGGTCGACGGTGGTGATCACCGCGACGTCCGCATCGACGAGGTTGACCGCATCCAGCCGGCCGCCGAGGCCGACTTCCAGCACCGCGAGGTCCAGCCGTTCGCGCGCGAACAGCCACAGCGCCGCCAGCGTGCCGTATTCGAAATAGGTCAGCGGGGTGCCGCCGCGCGCTTGCTCGACCGCTTCGAACGCCGCGACCAGCGCCCTGTCTTCCGCCTCCGCGCCGTCGATGCGCACGCGCTCGTTGTAACGCAGCAGGTGCGGCGAGCTGTAGGCGCCGACCTTCCAGCCCGCCGCCCGCGCGATCGCCTCGACGAAGGCGACGGTGGAGCCCTTGCCGTTGGTGCCGGCGACCGTGATCACGCGCTTCGCCGGGCGGCCGAGGCCCATCCGCGCGGCGACCTCGCGCACGCGTTCCAGGCCGAGGGCGATGGCCTGCGGATGCTGGCGCTCGACGTATGCGAGCCAGTCGGCGAGCGTCTTCATGGGCAACGGCGGCGGGGGGCGCGCCATTGTAGGCGCGCCCCTGCCCACTTACAGCGCGCTTACAGCGCGCGATGCACCGCCTCGCCGAACAGCGGCGTGTGGTGGGCGCAGTCGTTCAGGCGCACGACCTCCAGGCCGGCGAGGTCCGGGCCTTCCAGCAGGTTCAGCGTGGTGGGCGCCTGGCGGAAACTCCACAGCCGGGCGAGCGGCAGGCCGAGCACCCGGCACAGCAGCACGCGGTTGACCGCGTCGTGGGCGACCAGCAGCAGGGTGTCGTCGGCGCCGAGCCCCTCGCAGGCGCGCGCGAACGCGGGCCAGGCGCGTTCCAGCACGCCCGGCAGCGATTCGCCGCCCGGCATCAGCACCTCGTGCGGCGCGTGCCGCCAGGCGTGCAGGCGCTCGCCGTCGCGGGCGCGAATCTCGGCCGCGAGCAGGCCCTCCCAGTCGCCGTGGGCGATTTCGGCGAGACCCGGGTCGGTGCCGAGCAGGCCGGCGCGCGCTTCGCCGAGCGCGAGCTCCGCGGTGCGCCGCGCGCGCGCCAGCGGCGAGGCGACGGCGCGGTCGATGCGTACGTCGCGCAAGCGCTCGCCCAGCGCGCGCGCCTGCGCCTCGCCGGTGGGCGAGAGCGGGATGTCGGTCTGGCCCTGGTAGCGGCCCTCCGCGTTCCAGGCGGTTTCGCCGTGGCGTGCGAGCAGGATGCGCATGGCGTCAGACCTGCTGCAGCGAGAGCACGCCGGGCGCCTGCCGCAGCGCGGCGAGCTCGTCCTCGGCGAGCGCGCGGTCGACGGTGATCGCGGCGCGCGCGGAGCCGTCGCCGGACGCGCCGAGCGCGAAGTTGATGATGTTGATCCCGGACGCCCCCAGCCGCGAGCCGACCGTGCCGACCAGGCCCGGCTTGTCCTCGTTGCGCATCAGCAGCACGTGCGCGAGCGGATCGAATTCGATCTCCACTCCATCGAGGGCGACGATGCGCGGCGTGCGGTGCAGGGTCGCGTCGATCGTGCGGCGCACGCGCCGGCCGGCCGCGTTGTCACCTTCGATGGTCAGACGCACCAGGCGATCGAAGCCGGCGCCGTCGCCACCCAAGGTCTCGGCGACCTCCAGTCCGCGCGCGGCGGCCTCCTGCAGCGCGTTGACGGGAGTGACCCGCGCCGAGGCTTCGCCCAGCAACGCGGCGACCAGCAGGCGGGTGAGCGGGCGCGCGTCGAGGCCATCGGTGCGGCCGGCGTAGCGCACGTCCAGCCGCACCGGCGCCGGCACCAGACGCGAGCCGAGTCGGCCGAGCGCGCGCATCAGCGGCATCCACGGCCCGACTTCGCGCGCCGCTTCCGCCGACAGCGGCGGCAGGTTGACGCAGCCGGCGACCGCGCCGGTCTCGATGAAGTCGATGACCTGGCGCGCCAGGATGGTGCTGACCGCCTGCTGCGCCTCGCCGGTGGACGCGCCGAGGTGCGGGGTCAGGATCAGGCGCTCGTGCGCGCGCAGCGGCGAGGACGCCGGCAGCGGTTCGGTGGCGAAGGTGTCGAGCGCGGCGCCGGCGAGGTGGCCCTCGTCGAGCAGGCGCAGCAACGCGGCCTCGTCCAGCAGCCCGCCGCGCGCGGCGTTGACCAGGCACGCGCCGCGCTTCATCGCGCGCAGGCGCTCTTCCGACAGCAGGTTGGTCGTCTCCTTCGTGCGCGGCACGTGCAGGGTGACGATGTCGGCGCGCGCCAGCAGGTCGGCGAGCGGCAGCAGCGGCACGCTGCCCTTGCCGGCGGCGGTCGGCGGCAGGAACGGATCGTGCGCGATCACCTCCATGCCGATGCCCTGCGCCTTGCGCGCGACCGTGCTGCCGATCCGGCCGAGGCCGATCACGCCCAGGGTCTTGCCTTCCAGCTCGAAGCCGGTGAGCCCGGCCTTGGGCCATTGCCCGGCCTTCATCCCGGCGTCGGCGCGCGGCACGTGGCGGGCCAGCGCGAACAGCAGCGACAGCGCGTGCTCGGCCGCGGCGAGGGTGTTGCCGTCTGGCGCGTTCATCACCGCCACGCCGCGCGCGGTGGCGGCGTCCACGTCGATGGTGTCAACGCCGGCGCCGGCGCGACCGACCACCTTGAGCAGCGGCGCCGCGGCCAGCGCGTCGGCCGTCACCTTGGTTGCGGACCGCACCAGCAGCACGTCGACGTCGCCCAGCGCCTGGGCGAGCGCGTCGGTTTCGCGGATCGGTTCGGAGGTCTCGACCTGCCAGCCCGCGGCGCGGAACAGGGCCAGGCCGTCTTCGTGGATGCCATCGCACGCCAGCACTTTCATTGCACGCTCCTCGCGAGGGAAACCCCTGCGGAGCCCGGCAGCCGGCGCACGGCCGCGCGCCACCGACGCGACGCGCGAATCACTCTTCCTGTCGGGAAACGGGGCCGGCTGGCATGGGAATCCGCGACGACGACGAGCGTAGCAGAGACCCGGCCGGTTTGCGGGCGGGGCGAGGACGAGGACTGGTCAAGGCGGAGCGTCGTCGCTAGCGCGCCGGGCGGGAGAGGCAGGCAGGACACGCCGTGAATCCGTCCATGGAGGCTCGGATGCGCCATCCATGGCGCATACGGTCCTGCCCCGCGAGCGCGCCGGACGGGAGAGGCGGGCAGGACACGCCGTAAACCCATCCATGGGGGCTCGGATGCGCCATCCATGGCGCATACGGTCCTGCCCACCTCTCCCGCCCGACGCGCCCCCACCACGCTCGCGCTCGTTTCGCGGAGCAAGCTTCGCTCTACGGCAAGCAGCGATGTCCTGTCCGAGCGCCCGGGAGGGCGGGGGTGTTGCGTCAAGCGCGCCATGGATGGCGCGCGCCCGCATAAGGGCAGGGTGAGCACGGGCGGCTTGCGCGGCACCGCCGCGCGCCCGTGCGAACGCCCGGCGCGCTGCGCCGGGCCGGGAGAGCCGCACAGCGGCGTCCCTTCTAAGGGAAAAGCAATACCCCCGCCCTCCCGGGCGCGGGCCCACGAGTGCTTACCGTCCGTGGGCACGTCCAGCGGGACGTACGGGTCTACTCTGCGCGCGCGACGCCCAGCTCCTCGAGCACGCGCGGCGCCGGGACGACTTCCTGCATGATCCAGCGCATGTAGTGCTGGTCGAGCGAGATCATGCGGGTCATGTCGGGATCGAACATCCAGTTCGACGCGACCGCCTCCCAGTTCATGTCGAAGGCCAGGCCGACCAGCTTGCCTTCCGCGTCCATCACCGGCGAACCGGAGTTGCCCCCGGTGATGTCGAGGTTGGACAGGAAGTTGACCGGCACCGTGCCGAGTTCCGGATCCGCCAGGCCGCCGTAGCGCTTCGCCGCGATCGCGTCGAGCTGGGCCTGCGGCGCGTCGAAGGGCTCCACGCCCGTCGCCTTGGCCGCGACCTGCTCCAGCGTCGTGAACGGCGGATGGCGCACGCCATCGGTGGTGGTGTAGCCCATGACCTTGCCGAAGGTGATGCGCAGGGTCGAATTGGCGTCGGGATAGATCGCCTCGCCGCGGCTGGCGCGGTAGTCGGCGACCGCCTGCAGGAACAGCGGACGCGCGACCAGCGACTCGCCGGCGGCGGTCTTTTCCTGCTGCTCCAGCGCGAGCAGGGTCGGCATCACCGCCACCGCGAAGCGCACGGCCGGATCGTCGCTGTGCTCGAGCGTCGTGCGGTCGGCCTGGAACAGCGCCATGCGCGCGTCGAGGCCACCGAGCTTCGTCGCGGCCAGGGTGTCCAGCGCGCGCTGGATCGCCGCCTCGTCGTCGCCGCCCAGCCACGCGTCCACCGCGGCCACGCGCTGCGCCTTGGGCAGCTTCACGTACTCGCGCAGCCAGTATTCCTGCAGTTGGCGGTCCATCGCCGGGTGGTAGCGCTTTTCCATCTGCCGCAGCGCGCCTTCGAACGCCGGCAGGTCGCGGTCCTGGTAGCCCTGCTCGCGCTCCGCGTCCGGCTTGGCGCGCTCGAGCGCGAGGCGGTACAGGTCCACCGCGGTGCCGATGGTGCCGCTGCCGGTCAGGCGGCCGAGCACGAGGTCGCGCTCGCGGGTGGCACGTTCCTGCGCGGCGAGCCGCTCCAGGGTCGCGTGCGCATCCAGCGCCGCCTGGCCCTCGGCGCCGCGCCCGCGCAGCCAGGTCAGTACGGCCTGCTCTTCGGCGTGTTTCTTCTTCGACGCGCCGATCCGCTCGAAGCCGGCGAGCTGGCCATCGTAGTTCTTCATCGCGTTCTGCATGCCGCGCTTGGTGCTGGCGTACTTCACCGCGATGTCGGGATCCTTCGCGCCCGCCGCTTCGATCATCGCCACCAGCCTCTTGAAGTGTCCGCCGACGACCGGATAGGTCCACTTCGCGGTGTCGTCGAATTCGCTGGCGAGCGCGTAGCGCGCGGTGCGGCCCGGGTAGCCGGCGACCATCACGAAGCTGCCGACGTCCAGGTCCTTGTCGGCCAGCTTCAACCAGTGCTTGGGCTGGTACGGCACGTTGTCCGGCGAATACGGCGCCGGCTTGCCGTCCTTGCCGACGTAGGCGCGGATGAAGGAGAAGTCGCCGGTGTGGCGCGGCCACATCCAGTTGTCCACCTCGCCGCCGTAGTTGCCGATCGCGCCCGGCGGCGCGTAGACCAGGCGCACGTCCTGGATCTCGAGGTTGCGGAACAGCCGCCAGGTGTTGCCGCCCATGAAGCTGGCGACCCGGCAGCGGTAGCCGCCGCCGGCCTCGCAGTCGGCCACCAGCTGCTTCTCCAGCGCCTCGGCGGCCTGGGTGCGCGCGAGCGGCGTCGGCGCGGCCGCGATCGCCGCCTGCATGTCCTTCGTCACGTCGCGGATGGATTCCAGCGCGTAGATGCGCGCGTTGGGGCCGGAGGTGAGTTCCTCCGCCCGGGTCGCCGCGTAGAAGCCGTCCTTCATCAGGTTCTTCTGCGCGGTCGAGTTGAGCTGGATCGCGCCGTACGCGCAGTGGTGGTTGGTCACCACCAGGCCTTGCGGCGAGACGAAGCTGGCGGTGCAGCCGCCGAGCGAAACCACCGCGCCCATCGGGTCGCCGGTGAGGTCGGCGAGCTGCCGCGGGTCGAGCTCGAGGCCGGCCTGCTTCAGCGCGTCGGCGATCTGCGGCAACTGCTGCGGCACCCACATGCCTTCGTTGGCGTGGGCGGCGCCGGCGGTCAGGGCCAGCGCGAGGGCGGCGGCCAGGGTCCTGCTGTGCATGCGTGGTTCTCCGGAAACGGGGTTGTTCGTCGGGCTTATTCGGTGGGCAGGTTCATTTCGCGCAGCAGCTGCGGCGCCGGGTAGACCTTGGCGAGCAGCCAGCGCAGGTAGCGGATGTCGACGTGGATCGCGCGCTTGTAGCGCGGGTCGAACATCCAGCTGGCGCTGACCGCCTCCCAGTTGCTGTCGAAGTTCAGGCCGATCAGGCGGCCGTCGGCGTCCAGCACGGGCGAGCCGGAGTTGCCGCCGGTGGTGTCGAGGTTGGTCATGAAATCGACCGTCTGCGTCTTCAGCGCGGGATCGGCGGTGCTGCCGAAGTCGCCCTTGGCGATCGCCTCCCGCAGCGGCTTCGGCGCGTCGAACGGCGCCACGCCGGTGTGCTTCTCGAGAATGCCGCCGACCGTGGTCAGCGGTGCGTAGTGCACCGCGTCGCGCGGATCGAGCGAGGACAGCCTGCCGTAGCTCACCCGCAGGGTGGAGTTGGCGTCCGGGTAGACGGCGCGGCCCTGCGATTCGCGGTAGCCGATCAGCGCGCGCATGTAGGCCGGGCGCAGGCGCAGCAGCTCGCCCTCGCGCGCCTTGTCTTCGTCCTCCAGGCGCAGCAGCGCGGGCTGCAGGGCCGCGGCGGCGGCAAGCAGGCTGTCGGTCGAGCGGGCCAGGGTCGCCGCGTCTGCCCGCATCGCGGCCAGGCGCGCGGCCTCGTTGCCGAGCTGCGTGCACGCGTACAGGGCATCGAGTTTCGCCCGCAGTTGCTCCGGCGTGATGCCGAACACGCGGTCGAATTCCGGCACGTGCTGCGCGGCCGGCAACGCCTGGTACTGGCGCAGCAGGTCGGTGAGGATCGCCTTCTCCACCGCCGGGTCGTAGCGGCGCTGGATTTGCTTCAGGCCGGCCTCGATCAGCGCCTCGTCGCGCTGCTGGTAGCCGCGCTCGCGCTGCGCGTCGGGCTTGCCGCGCTCGTGCGCGAGCCGCTGCACGGTGATCGCCGCGCGCAGCAGCTGGGTGCGGGCCTCGATGTTCGCCAGCAGCTGGTCGCGCTCGCGGGTGGCCTCGGCGGCATCGAGCACCTCCTGCGCGGCGGCGATGTCGGCGCGGGTCGTTGCTGCGTCCGGCTGCTTCGCCAGCCAGGCCAGCATCGCCGCCTCGTCGGCGCGCTTCACCGCCACCGCGTCGCTGCGGCGCAGGCCATCCAGCTCGCCCTGCGCGCGCTTGAGCCCGTTCTTCAGGCTGGCGAGCTGGGACGCGTACAGGACCTGCGCCTGCTCGCTGCCGGCAGCCGCCTGCTCGATGGTGTCGATCAGGCCCCCGTACAGGGCGATGCGCGAGGGCAATTGCCATTCGACCTGGCGCGCGAACTCGGCGGCGGTGCGGTGGCGGTAGGTCCGCCCCGGGTAGCCGGCCAGCATCGCGAAGTCGCCTTCGGCCAGGGGCTTCGTGGACACCTGCAGCCAGGCGGCCGGCCGGTAGGGCACGTTGTCGCGCGCATACGGCGCGGGCTTGCCGTCCTTGCCGACGTAGGCGCGGTAGAAGGCGAAGTCGCCGCTGTGCCGCGGCCACATGAAGTTGTCGACCTCGTCGCCGTAATTGCCGATCGCCTCCGGCGGCGCGTACACCAGCCGGATGTCCTGCAGTTCCAGCTGCTTCACCAGGTAGAAGTCGGTGCCGTAGTACATGTCGGCGACGCTGCAGCGCACGCCCGGCTCCTGCTCGCATTCGGCGACCGCGGCCTTGCCGGCGGCGTCCACGGCGTCGAGGTAGGCGCGGCCCTTCTTGCCGCGGGCACCTGCGAGGATGCGGTCGGTGATGCGGTCGAAGCCGGTGGTCACCAGCACCCGCGCGGCGGGCCCGGCGGACGGCTCGTCGGCGCGGCTGGCGGCGACGAAGCCGTCGCGCATCAGGTTGCGCTCGGGGGTGGAGTTGAGCTGGATCGCGCCATACGCACAGTGGTGGTTGGTGACCACCAGGCCCTCGGGCGAGACGAAGCTCGCGGTGCAGCCGCCCAGCGAGACCACCGCGCTCATCGGCGGCGCGGTCAGGTCGGCGAGCCCGGCGGGGTCGCCGTGGTAGCCGGCGGCGCGCAACTGGTCGGCGATGGCCGGCAACTGTGACGGCATCCACATGCCTTCGTCGGCATGGGCGGCGGGCAGGCAGAGCAGCAGGGCGAGGGCGAGCGTTCGGCGCATGTTCGGCGGCGTTTGCGGGGCGGGCCCGGCACCATAGGCGATGCCGGCAACCGCGGCAAACACCCGGAAGGCACCCCCCGCGCCCGTATAATTGCGTCCTTCGAGACAGGGCTCCTCCGATGACGACGATGAAGGCGCTGGTCAAGCGCGAAGCGGCCAAGGGCATCTGGATGGAGGAGGTGCCGGTGCCCTCGCCCGGCCCCAACGAGGTGCTGATCCGGCTGGAGAAGACCGCGATCTGCGGCACCGACCTGCACATCTACCTGTGGGACGAGTGGAGCCAGCGCACGATCAAGCCGGGCCTGGTGATCGGCCACGAGTTCGTCGGACGGATCGTCGAGATCGGCCCGGGCGTGACCGGCTACAAGGTCGGCCAGCGGGTATCCGCCGAAGGCCACATCGTCTGCGGCCACTGCCGCAACTGCCGCGCCGGCCGCCAGCACCTGTGCCCGAACACGGTCGGCATCGGCGTCAATCGCGACGGCGCCTTCGCCGAATACATCGTGATGCCGGCCAGCAACCTGTGGCCGATCCCCGACCAGATCCCGTCCGAGCTGGCCGCGTTCTTCGACCCGTTCGGCAACGCCGCGCATTGCGCGCTGGAATTCGACGTGGTCGGCGAGGACGTGCTGATCACCGGCGCCGGCCCGATCGGCATCATCGCCGCCGGCATCTGCAAGTTCATCGGCGCGCGCAACGTCGTCGTCACCGACGTCAACGACTACCGCCTCAAGCTCGCCGCCGACATGGGCGCGACCCGGGTGGTCAACGTGAGCAACACCTCGCTCAAGGACGTGATGGCCGACCTGCACATGGAGGGATTCGACGTCGGCCTTGAGATGAGCGGCAATCCGCGCGCCTTCAACGACATGCTCGATTGCATGTACCACGGCGGCAAGATCGCGATGCTCGGGATCATGCCCAAGGGCGCCGGCGCCGACTGGGACAAGATCATCTTCAAGGGCCTGACCATCCACGGCATCTACGGTCGGAAGATGTACGAGACCTGGTACAAGATGACGCAGCTCGTGCTGAGCGGCTTCCCGCTCGGCAAGGTGCTGACCCACCAGCTGCCGGTCGACGCTTTCCAGCAGGGCTTCGAACTGATGGAATCGGGCAAGGCCGGGAAGGTCGTGCTGAGCTGGAACTAGCGCGACCACGCGGCGGCCGCTTCGGCCGGCGACTTAGACCTCCGACGACAAGACACTGGCTCCCTGCTTTCGCGGGGACGACGAGCAGAGAACATGTCCCTCACCGACCGTTACGCCCGGACCCTCGACGACATCCGCGACGCCGGCCTGTTCAAGGCCGAGCGTGTCATCACCAGCCCGCAGGCGGCGGAGATCACCCTCGCCGACGGCCGCACGGTGCTGAACTTCTGCGCCAACAACTACCTCGGCCTCGCCGACCACCCGGCGATGATCCAGGCGGCGAAGGACGCGCTGGACAGCCACGGCTTCGGCATGGCCTCGGTGCGCTTCATCTGCGGTACCCAGGACCTGCACAAGGAACTGGAGCAGACCATCGCCGGCTTCTTCGGCACCGAGGACACGATCCTGTACGCGGCCTGCTTCGACGCCAATGGGGGCCTGTTCGAGCCGCTGCTGGGCGAGGAGGACGCGGTTATCTCCGACGCCCTCAACCACGCCTCGATCATCGACGGCGTGCGCCTGTGCAAGGCGAAGCGCTACCGCTACGCCAACTGCGACATGGCGGACCTCGAGAAGCAGCTGCAGCAGGCCCGCGCCGACGGCGCGAAGCAGATCCTGATCACCAGCGACGGCGTGTTCTCGATGGACGGCTTCATCGCGCCGCTGGACGAGATCACCCGCCTCGCCAAGCAGTACGGCGCGCTGGTGCACATCGACGAGTGCCACGCGACCGGCTTCATCGGCGCCACCGGCCGCGGCTCGGCCGAGGTCAAGGGCGTGATGGACCGGATCGACATCTTCACCGGCACCCTCGGCAAGGCGATGGGCGGCGCGCTCGGCGGCTTCACCACCGCGAAGCGCGAGGTGGTCGAACTGCTGCGCCAGCGGTCGCGGCCGTACCTGTTCTCCAACTCGCTGCCGCCGCACGTGGTGGCCGCGGCGATCCGCGCCTTCCGCATGCTCGACGAGGCGGGCGAACTGCGCGAGCGGCTGGCCGACAACACCCGCCACTTCCGCGAGCGGATGACCGCCGCCGGCTTCGACATCCGCCCCGGCGTGCATCCGATCTGCCCGGTGATGCTGTACGACGCGCCGCTGGCGCAGAAGTTCGCCGAGCGCCTGCTCGAGGAAGGCATCTACGCGATCGGCTTCTTCTTCCCGGTGGTGCCGCAGGGCCAGGCGCGGATCCGCACCCAGATGTCGGCTGCGCACACCCGCGAGCACGTGGATCGCGCGATCGACGCGTTCACCCGGATCGGGCGCGAGCTGGGCGTGCTGAAGGGCTGAGGCCGGACGCCGGCGCGAGCGCGGCGGCTTCCTCCGCGCTCAGCGCGCGCCAGGCGCCCTTCGCTAGGTCGCCCAGCGCGAGGTCGCCGATCGCGACCCGCACCAGCCGCAGCACCGCGATGTCGAAGGCGGCGAGCAGCCGCCGGATCTGCCGGTTGCGGCCCGCGTCGAGGACGATCTCCAGCCAGGCGTTGCGGGTGCCGCTGCGCAGCAGGCGCGCCGAAACCGCGCGCAGCCGCTCGCCGTCGCATTCGACGCCCGTCTCGAGCGCGGCCAGCGTGGCGGCGTCCGGCAGCGTGTCGACCTGCACGTGGTAGGTCTTGCGCAGGCCGTGCGCGGGGTCGGTGATCGCCGCCGCCCACGCCGGGTCGTTGCCGAGCAGCAGCAGGCCTTCGCTGGCCTTGTCGAGGCGCCCGACCGGCGCCAGCCACGGCAGGCCGGCGCCGTCCAGGCAACGGTAGATGGTGTCGCGACCGTGCTCGTCGCGGACGGTGGTGACCAGGCCGCGCGGCTTGTTGAGCATCAGGTAGCAGCGTTCGGGCGCCGTCGGCGGGCGGCCGTCGAGCAGGATGTCGGCATCGGCCGATGTCGGGGCCTCTGGATCGCGCACGACCTTGCCCGCGACCGCGACGCGGCCGGCGCGGATCCACTGCGTCGCTTCGCTGCGCGAACACAGCCCGCGCTTGGACAGCACGCGCGCGAGGCCGTGTCGGACCTGGCCCGCCGGACGCGTCGGCGATGCCGCGGGGCGGCGGCGATTTTCGCGAATCCCCCGCCCGCCCGCCTTCAAGGCCTGGGCTGGTCGTCCGCCGGCGGCGGGGTCGGCAGGGGCTGCGCCTCGGTCGCGGCGGACTGGCCGTCCGCGGCCGGAGCCGGCGCGGTCGCCGGTTGCGCGCCGCGCGCGACGCGCACGCCGCGTGCCTCCATCCAGGCGCTGAATTCGTCCGCGGTCATCTTCTTGCCGTTCTGGCTCATGTTGAAGCGCCACGGCGTGTTGTCGTATTGCGTGCGGGGTTTGTAGGCGGCGGGATCGGTCGCATCGACGCCCGGCGCCGGCATCGCCTTGGCGACGTTGCTGCAGCGCGCGATTTCCTGCCGCAGCAGTACCTGGTCCACCGACAGCGACGCCTCATAGGCCTGCGACAGTACCCCGGCCGGCGCGCCCAGCGGCTGCGGTTCGAAGGCGAGTTCCGGCGACAACGGCGCGGTGCCGGCCGCGGTCGGCGACGCCACCGGACCCGCCGGGGGGCAGGTCGCCGCCCAGGCGAGGGCGGGCGACAGCAGCAGCATCAGGCCACACGTGGGAACGGTGCGCATCGCGATTGCCTTCGGCGGGAACGACGCAACGAGTGTAGGCAGCCGCGCGCCTTTGCTCAATCGCGATGGCGTGAAAAGACCGCGCGCGGCGCACCGCACGCCGGCCTGCCTGTGGTCCCTGCATGCCATCCATCGCAAATGGCGCAAAAAAAAAGAGCCCGGCGCGAGGCCGGGCTCCGGACCACGAATGCGAACCGGATTACTGGTTCTGCACGTTCAGCTCGGTACGACGGTTCTGCGCGCGGCCTTCCGGATTGTCCGAACCATCCGGGTTGGTGTTCGGCGCGATCGGACGGCTCTCGCCGTAACCGGTCGGGCCGACCAGGCGCGAGGCGTCGATGCCGTTGCTGGTCAGGTAGTCGTACACCGCCTGGGCGCGACGCTCCGACAGCTTCTGGTTGTAGGCGTCGGTACCGACCGAGTCGGTGTGGCCGGCGACCTCGACCTTCAGGTCGGGATAGCGCTTCAGGATCTCGACCGCCTGGCCGAGGATCTCGACCGCGTCCGGACGCAGCGTCGACTTGTCGAAGTCGAAGTTGACGCCCTTCAGGTCGATCGACACCGGCACCGGGCAGCCATCCGGACCGATGGTCTGGCCGGCCTGCGAACCCGGGCACTTGTCGTCGCAGTCGTTGACGCCGTCGCCGTCGCTGTCCATGTCGGCGCAGGTCTGGGTCGGGGCGGGCGCCGGGGCGACCGGGGCGACCGGCTCCGGACCCAGCGGGATCACGACGCCGACCGAGGCCAGCACGTCGCTGAAGTTGGACGCGCCGAGGTCGTTGCCGGCGGCGTCGACCGCGCTGCCGTCCATGTCGAAGCGCACGGCCAGCTCGGTGCGGATGCCCACGCGGCCCATGTCGCCCTGCAGGCCGAGGCCGAACTTGCCGGCCAGGTTGCCGTCCTCACGCTGGCCCGGGGAGTCCGGGTTCGGGAAGTTGTCGAACTCTTCCTCGGCGCGCTGGTAGCCCAGGCCCATCAGGATGTACGGATTCCAGGTGCGGCCTTCGGCGATGAAGTGGCGACGCAGGTCGAGCGAGACGCCGTACTGCGACCAGTTCAGGTCCTCGTTGGCGTTCTGCTTCGGGTTCTGCCAGTTCAGCTGGCCGTCCAGCGACCAGTTCTCGTTGATGAAGCGGCCGATGCCGATCGCGCCGAACATGGCGTTTTCGGTGTCGCGGCTGCTGTCCTGGTGGTTGTAGCCGATGTCGCCGGTCAGGTACCAACGGTTGTCGAAGTCCTGCGCGAAGGCCGCCTGTGCCACGCCCAGACCGCCGAGCAGCGCGGCGCAGAGGAGTTTCTTATTCATCTTCAGCTCCTTGATCAGATAAAGAAATGCGGTGAAGCAGAGACTCGGGGAACGGCCCTATCCTCGCCATCCCGTCCAGACTAGTGCGATGCCGGTGAAAGCCTCGTTAACATTAACATAACGGTTCAGGGTCGGCCACCAGGCCGAGCCCCGGCCTTTTTCACACCCTGTACAGGTTCATGAATTGCTCGATCGGCAAGGCTTCCAGCCGCGCCGGATCGGCCGCCAACTCGAGGATCCGGTCGACCTGGGCCGCCGGCAGGTGCGCCCGCAGGGCCGCCTCGCACTTGGCCATCAGCACCGGGATACCCTCCCCGCGCCGCTTGCGGTGGCCGATCGGGTAGTCGATCGAGACCTTCTCGGTGGCGCTGCCGTCCTTGAAGAAGACCTGGACCGCATTGCCGATGTAGCGCTTGTCCGGGTCGAAGTAGTCACGGGTGAACTGCGGGTTCTCGCGGACGGTCATCTTCTCGCGCAGGGCATCGATGCGCGGGTCGGTGGCGACCGCGTCCGTGTAATCCTCGGCGGTCAGGCGGCCGAAGATCAGCGGCACCGCGACCATGTACTGGATGCAGTGGTCGCGGTCCGCGTAATTGGCCAGCGGGCCGGTCTTGTCGATGATGCGCACGCCGGCTTCCTGGGTTTCGATCTCGATCCGCTCGATCTGGTCGATCCGGCCCTTGACCTGCGGGTGCAGGCGCATCGCCGCCTCGACCGCGGTCTGGGCATGGAATTCGGCCGGAAAGCTGATCTTGAACAGCACGTTCTCCATGACGTAGCTGCCGAACGGGCGCTCGAAGCTGAACGCGTTGCCCTTGAAGGCGACGTCGTAGAAGCCCCAGGTCTTCGCGCTCAGCGCGCTCGGGTAGCCGACCACCTGCTTGTGCACCGCGTTGAGGGCATGGGTCACGGCGCGGCGGCAGGCGTCGCCGGCGGCCCAGCTCTTGCGCGGCCCCGTGTTGGGAGCGTGGCGGTAGGTGCGCAGCGCCCCGTTGTCGATCCACGAGTGCGACACGGCGGTGATGACCTGCTCCCTGGTCCCGCCCAGCATCGCGGTGGCGACCGCGGTGGAGGCCAGGCGAACCAGGATCACGTGGTCCATGCCGACCCGGTTGAACGAGTTCTGCAGCGCATAGACGCCCTGGATCTCGTGCGCCTTGATCGCCCAGGTCAGGACGTCGCGCACGGTCACCGGCGCGCCTCCGTCACGCAGGGCCTGGCGGCTCTGCCAGTCGGCGACGGCGAGGATCGCGCCGAGGTTGTCGGACGGGTGGCCCCACTCCGCCGCCAGCCAGGTGTCGTTGAAGTCGAGCCAGCGGATCAGGGTGCCGATGTTGAAGGCGCCCTGGACCGGGTCGAGTTCGTAGGAGGTGCCAGGGACGAGGGTACCGCCGGGCAGGGTCGCGCCCGGCACGATCGGGCCGAGGTGCTTGACGCACTCCGGGAACTTCATCGCCAGCATCGCGCAGGCCAGCGAATCCAGCAGCATGTACCGGGCGGTGTCGTACGCCTCCTGCGAATCGACCTGGTAGTCGATCACGTAGTCGGCGATGTCCACCATCGGCTGGTCGGGATCGGGGCGGGCGGCGGAACGGATGTCGTGCTGGCTCATTGCGGATCCGACGGCGTAGGGAGCCCGCTATTTTGCCAGACGCGTGACGGCCATCGCGTTGTGCGAGGCGCCGGCCGCCCCCGCTGGCGCCTTTGCGGGTGCGCCCCGGCGCCCGGCCGGATCCCCGCGCCGCGCCGCGCAGGCTGCCACACGTTCAGCTGCCGTTGTGTTTGTGATGGATACCGTGCGCCAACTTTTTTGCCCGCCCCCTTGGCGGGCGCCGGCGCCACCCGCGTTTTTCCGCGGATCTCGCGCCCGGGCTGAAGGTAGCCGCAGAGCCGCCGCCCTCCCCAGTACGCCATGCCGGTCCCGGCCGCCACCCCGTCTTGACCATCGAGGGGGAAGCATCGCCGCCCGGCGCAACGGAGCAAGGAGTCCGACGATGAAGTTGGCCTGGATCCTCTGGCTGTCGCAGGTATTGCCGCAGCCGGCCGCCGATTCGCTGTGCCTGAGCACCACCGTCTATCTGGAAGCGCGCGACCAGTCCGTGCGCGGCCAGCAGGCGGTGGCCGAGGTCGCCCTGCGCCGCCGCGACAGCGGCCTGTGGGGCGACAGCGTGTGCGACGTGGTGACCGCCCGCAAGCAGTTCGCGCCCGGCATCGTGTCGCCCAACACCAACCTGCGCAACGTCGATGCCTGGACCGAAGCGGTCGAGATCGCGCTCGCGTCGCAACGCAACTGGGCGCTGCCGCCCGGCCAGCGCGAGGAGATCGTGCCGGGCGCGAGCCATTTCGCCGCGACCGCGATCGCCTCGCCCAGCTGGCGCAACGCCTACCAGGTCGCGGTGATCGGCGACCACACCTTCTACCGGGTGCAGAAGCTCACGCCACGCGGTTCCTGACTTCGCGCGACGCAGCGTTGCGCGCGCCGCGATTGAACGCGGCGCCATGCGCCGCACATAGTGGCCTCCCCTGCCACGCAGGCCTTCGATGAAGCTGTACTACTCGCCCGGCGCCTGCTCGCTCGCCGACCACATCGTGCTGGAGTGGATCGGCCAGCCCTACGAAACGCGGCGCGTCTCGCGCGAGGAACGGCATTCCCCCGACTATCTCGCGATCAATCCGGCCGGCGCGGTGCCCGCGCTGGAGGACGACGGCTGGGTGCTGACCCAGAACGTGGCGATCCTGCACTACCTAGCCGACAGGTTCCCGCAGTCGGGCCTGGACGGCGGCACCGACCCGCGCGCCCGCGCCGAGGTCAACCGCTGGCTGGCCTTCGCCAACTCCGACGTGCACCCGGCGTTCAAGCCCCTGTTCGGGGCGACCGCCTACCTCGAGGACGAGGCCGCGATCGCGAAGAGCAAGGCCAACGCGCGCGCCCAGCTGCGCGGCCTGTTCGCGCGCGCGGACGCGCGGCTGGCGGACCGCGACTGGATCGCCGGCGACCGTTCGATCGCCGATCCCTACCTTTACGTCGTCACCCGCTGGGCGAAGGCCAACGAGGTCGACCTGTCGGGCTTCGGGCACCTCGAGGCGCACTTCCGCCGCATGGGCGAGGATCCGGCGGTGCGCAGGGTGCTGGCGGACGAAGGGCTGTCCTGAGCCAGCCGACGCCGCAACGAAAAAGGCCGCGCGGAACGCGGCCTTTTCCTTTTCCGGACCCGGAGTTCCGGGGCGATTCAACGCTTGTCGATCGGCACGTAGTCGCGGTCTTCCGGCCCCGTGTAGTTCGCGCTCGGGCGGATGATCTTGCCGTCCTCGCGCTGCTCGATCACGTGCGCGCTCCAGCCGGTGGTGCGCGCGATCACGAACAGCGGCGTGAACATCGGCGTCGGGATCCCCATCATGTGGTAGGCCGACGCCGAGTACCAGTCGAGGTTGGGGAACATCTTCTTCAGGTCCCACATCAGCGTCTCGATCCGCTCGCTGACGTCGAACAGGGTCTGGTTGCCGCCCTCGGTGCATAGCGTGCGCGAGAGCTCCTTGATGATCGGGTTGCGCGGATCGCCCACCGTGTACACCGGGTGGCCGAAGCCGATCACGATCTCCTTGCGCTCCACCCGCGCGCGGATGTCGGCTTCCGCCTCGTCGGCGCTGCCGTAGCGGGCGATGATGTCCATCGCCACCTCGTTGGCGCCGCCGTGCTTGGGCCCGCGCAGCGCGCCGATCGCACCGGTGATGCACGAATGCAGGTCCGAGCCGGTGCCGGCGATCACCCGCGCGGTGAAGGTCGAGGCGTTGAACTCGTGCTCGGCGTACAGGATCAGCGACTTGTCCAGCGCGTCGGCGTGCAGCCGCGACGGCGCCTCGCCGTGCAGCAGGTGCAGGAAGTGCGCGGCGACGGTGTCGTCGTCGGTCTCGCAGTCGATGCGGCGACCGTTGCGGGTGAAGTGCCACCAGTACAGCAGCATCGAGCCGAACGAAGCGACCAGCCGGTCGGCGATGTCGCGCGCCTCGCTGGCCGGATGGGCCTCGCGCTCGGGCAGTACCGTGCCCAGCACCGAACAGCCCGTGCGCAGCACGTCCATCGGATGGGCGTTGGCCGGCACCAGTTCCAGCGCCTCCTGGACGATCGCCGGCAGCCCCCGCAGGCGCTTGAGCTTCGCCCTGTAGGCCGCGAGCTGCGAAGCGGTCGGCAGCGCGCCGTGGACCAGCAGGTGGGCGACCTCCTCGAAGGTCGACTTCGTGGCCAGGTCCTTGATGTCGTAACCGCGGTAATGCAGGTCGTTGCCGCTGCGGCCGACCGTGCACAGCGCGGTGTTGCCGGCGGGCGTGCCGCTCAGCGCGACGGACTTCTTGGCCTTGGGGGCGGTGGCTTGCTCGCTCATTTCGGTTCCTTCTTGAAGAGCGCGTCCAGCTTGTCCTCGTAGGCGTGGTAGCCCAGGAAGTCGTACAGCTCGGCGCGGGTCTGCAGGGTGTCGATGATGTGCTTCTGGGTGCCTTCGCGGCGCACCGTCTCGTAGAAGTGCAGCGCCGCCTTGTTCATCGCCCGGTAGGCGCCGCAGCAGTACAGGGCGATGTCCACGCCTGCGTCGCGCAGCTCGTCGGTGGTGAAGAACGGCGTGCTGCCGAACTCGGTCAGGTTGGCGAGGATCGGTACCTTCACCGCGGCCTTGAAGCGGCGGTAGTCGTCCAGCGTCTTCATCGCCTCGGGGAAGATCATGTCGGCGCCGGCCTCGACGTAGGCCACCGCGCGCTCGATCGCGCTGTCGATGCCCTCCACCGCGGCCGCGTCGGTGCGCGCCATGACCACGAAGCCGTCGTCGCCCCGCGCGTCGACCGCGGCCTTGACCCGGTCGACCATCTCGTCCTTCGACACGACTTCCTTGCCAGGCCGGTGGCCGCAGCGCTTCTGGCCGACCTGGTCCTCCATGTGCACCGCGGCCACGCCGACCCGCTCGAAGCTGCGGATGGTGCGCGCGATGTTGAAGGCGCCGCCCCAGCCGGTGTCGATGTCGACGAGCAGCGGCAGGCCGGTGGCGTCGACGATGCGGCGCGCGTCGGTCAGCACGTCCTCCATGGTCGAAATGCCGAGGTCGGGCATGCCCAGCGAGTTGGCGGCGACACCGCCGCCCGACAGGTACAGCGCCTTGAAGCCCACGCGCTTCGCCATCAGCCCGGCGTAGGCGGTGATCGCGCCCATCACCTGCAGCGGGGATTCCTCGGCGAGCGCGGCGCGGAAGCGGGCGCCGGCGGATCTGGAGTCGGACATCGCGGTCATTCCAGGGCGCGAGGCGGCCTCGCGGCCGCCCCGGGGTGGATCACAGCAGGTGGGCGACGCCGGCGCGCTCTTCCTCGAGCTCGGCCAGGGTCTTGTCCATCCGCTCGCGGCTGAAGGCGTCGACCGGCAGACCCTGGACGCGGGTGTACTCGCCGTTGGCGGTGGTCACCGGCACGCCGTAGATGATGCCTTCGGGGATGCCGTAGCTGCCGTCCGACGGCACGCCCATCGTCACCCACTTGCCGTTGCTGCCGAGCACCCAGTCACGCACGTGGTCGATCGCGGCGTTGGCGGCCGAGGCGGCCGAAGACAGGCCGCGCGCCTCGATGATCGCGGCGCCGCGCTTGCCGACGGTGGGAATGAAGGTGTCGGCGTTCCACGCCGCGTCGTTGATCGCGTCCTTCAGCGACTTCCCGTTGGCGGTCGCGAAGCGGTAATCGGGATACATGGTCGGCGAGTGGTTGCCCCACACCACCATGTTCTCGATGTCGCCCACCGCCACGCCGGCCTTGTTCGCCAGCTGCGACAGCGCGCGGTTGTGGTCCAGGCGGAGCATCGCCGTGAAGTTCTTCGCCGGCAGGCCGGGGGCGGACTTCATCGCGATGTAGGCGTTGGTGTTGGCCGGGTTGCCGACCACCAGCACCTTGACGTCGCGCGAGGCGACTTCGTTCAGCGCCTTGCCCTGCTCCGTGAAGATCTTGGCGTTCTCCAGCAACAGGTCCTTGCGTTCCATGCCGGGGCCGCGCGGGCGCGCGCCGACCAGCAGGGCGACGTCGGCATCCTTGAACGCGACGCGCGGGTCGTCGGTGCCGACCATGCCGGCCAGCAGCGGGAACGCGCAGTCCTCGAGCTCCATCATCACGCCCTTGAGCGCGGCCTGCGCCTTCTCCAGCGGCAGCTCGAGCAGCTGCAGGATGACCGGCTGGTCCTTGCCCAGCATCTCGCCCGAGGCGATGCGGAACAGCAGGGCGTAGCCAATCTGGCCGGCTGCGCCGGTGACGGCGACACGAACGGGTTGCTTCATCGCGGTGACTCCAATGGGGATTCGGAAACCGGCAACCGGAAGCCGGTAGCCGGAAAAACGGGGGGCCGGCTACCGGTTACCGGCTGCCGGCTCGCTGCTCATGCGAGCTCGGCGAAGAATTCCTGGATGCGCTGCAATCCCGGCGCCAGCTGCGGCGTCGGGCAGGTGTAGCTGATCCGCAGCGCGCGCGGTTCGCCGAAGGCGGAACCCGGCACGCAGGCGACGCCTTTGGCCTCGAGCAGCGCCTCGCACAACGCGATGTCGTTGTCGATCCGGCGGCCGCTCGGCCCATGCACCTTGCCGTAGTACGCGCTGACGTCCGGGAACGCATAAAACGCTCCCTGCGGGCGCGGACAGACGACACCCGGGATCGCGGTCAGCGCCGCCAGCACCTGGTCGCGCTTGCGCGCGAATTCCGCGCACCTCTCGCGGGGCACGTCCTGGGGGCCGGCCAGCGCGGCGACCGCCGCGGCCGTGGTGACTTCCGGCAGGTTGGTGATGTGGTTGGAGTTGAGGGTGACCACGGCCTTGGCCACCGGCTCCGGCCCGGCCATGAAGCCGACCCGCCAGCCCGGCATGCCGTAGGTCTTGGACAGCGAGTCGATGAAGATCACGCGGTCGCGCAGCTCCGGGCGGGCGTGCACGAAGTTGTGGTAGCCGATGCCGTCGAACACCATCCGGTTGTAGATGTCGTCGGTGATGATCCAGGTATCCGGATGCTTCACCAGCACGTCGGCGAGCGCGGAGATCTCGTCCTTCGTGTAGACCATGCCGGTCGGGTTGGAGGGGTTGTTGAACAGGAACACCCGCGGCTTCCTCGCCAGCGCGGCGTCGAGCTGGGCCGGCGTGAGCTTGTAGTCCTGGCCGGCGGGACACGGCAACAGTTCGATGCGCGCGTTGAGGATCTCGGCGATGTCGACGTAGCTGGTCCAGTACGGCGTCGGGAAGGCGATGGTGTCGCCCTCGTCCAGCAGCGCCTCGCACAGGTTGTAGATGACGTGCTTGGCGCCGATGCCGGTCGCGCAGTTGGCGCGGGTGTAGCCGGTCAGTCCGATCTCGGCCAGGTGCGCCAGGAAGGCGTCCAGCAGCGCGTCGCTGCCGCGGTTGCTGCCGTACTGGCCGGAATCCTTGTCCAGCGCCGCGCGGGCGGCGGCGTAGACGTGTTCCCCAGGCAGGAAATTGGGGACACCGATCGAGAACCCGATGATGTCGCGGCCCTGGGCCTTGAGCTGCTTGGCCTTCTCGGCCACCTGCATGATCGCGCTGGGCTTGGCGCGACCCATCCGCCGGGCGAACTGGGGCATCGACGACCTCGGAAGCGACGTGGGAAGCCGTGAATTTTAACACGCGGCCGGCGCCCGCCCCGGCGTCGGGGACGGCGGGTCGGGAACCGATGCCCCGGTCCGCGGCCGCGCGGAGGACCGGCGTCGCAGCCGGAGGCGCCTACCCTCAGGCGGCGAGGATGCGGTTCCACTCCGCGACCCGGTCGGCCTTCGCCGCCAGCACCGCGTCGGCATCGCCTTCGATCTTCACGGAGTTGATCCTGTCGCCCTGGCGGATCGCGTCGACCACGTCCAGGCCCTCGACCACCTTGCCGAACACGGTGTGCTTGCCGTCCAGCCACGGGGTCGCCACGTGGGTGATGAAGAACTGGCTGCCGTTGGTGTTGGGGCCGGCGTTGGCCATGGACAGGACGCCACGTTCGTGGCGCAGGCCGTTGCCGGTCTCGTCCTCGAAGCGGTAGCCCGGGCCGCCCCGGCCACTGCCCTCGGGGCAGCCGCCCTGGATCATGAAGTCGTTGATGACGCGGTGGAATTTCAGGCCGTCGTAGAAGCCGCGTCTGGCCAGGTTCACGAAGTTGGCGACCGTCAGGGGGGCCTGCTCGGGGGCGAGCTCGACCTTGATCGGGCCGCGCTCGGTGTCGAAGGTGGCGGTGAGGGACATGGGCGGCCTCCTGGCGGGTGGGGAAGCCGGTCAGGATACCGGAGTCAGCGTCGGGCCAGCGGTGAAAGGTATAATCGCGCCCTTTCCCCTTCGGAACGCCCGCGCCCGCCCGGTGCCCGTTTCGCGTGCCCGAAGGCCTGCCCGTCCCTCCCGTCGAAGCTACGCATGTCCTCCTCCGTCGAACGCCTCCGCAACATCGCCATCGTCGCCCATGTCGACCATGGCAAGACCACCCTCGTCGACCAGCTGCTCAAGCAGTCCGGCACCTTCGACGAGCGCACCCAGCTCGCCGAGCGGGTGATGGACAGCGGCGACCTCGAGAAGGAACGCGGCATCACCATCCTCTCGAAGAACACCGCGATCCGCTGGACCGACCCGAAGACCGGCGAGCAGTGGCGGATCAACATCGTCGACACGCCCGGGCACGCCGACTTCGGCGGCGAGGTCGAGCGCGTGCTGTCGATGGTCGATTCGGTGCTGATCCTGGTCGACGCGATGGACGGGCCGATGCCACAGACGCGCTTCGTCACCCAGAAGGCGTTCGCGATGGGCTTCAAGCCGATCGTGGTCGTCAACAAGGTCGACCGACCGGGCGCGCGCCCGAGCTGGGTGCTGGACCAGACCTTCGACCTGTTCGACCGCCTCGGCGCCAACGACGACCAGCTCGACTTCCACACCGTGTACGCGTCCGGCCTGCAGGGCTACGCCGGGCTCAGCGACGACGTGCGCAGCGGCGACATGACCCCGCTGTTCGAGGCGATCTGCCAGCACGTGCCAGCGCCGCCGGTGGATCCGGACGGTCCGTTCCAGATGCGCGTGACCTCGCTGGACTACAACAACTACGTCGGCGTGATCGGCGTCGGCCGCATCCAGCGCGGCAAGGTGCGCACCAACATGCCGGTGACGGTGGTCGCCGCCGACGGCACCAGGCGCAACGCGAAGGTGCTGCAGGTGCTCGGCTTCATGGGCCTTGAGCGCGTGGAAGTGCCCGAGGCGCAGGCCGGCGACATCATCGCCTTCTCCGGCATCGAGGGCATCGGCATCTCCGACACCCTGTGCGATCCGGCCGCGGTCGAGCAGCTGCCGGTGCTGGCGGTGGACGAGCCGACCATCTCGATGACCTTCCAGGTCAACGATTCGCCGTTCGCCGGCGTCAAGGAGCGCAGCGGCGGCAAGTTCCTCACCTCGCGCCAGCTGCGCGACCGCCTGACCCGCGAGACCCAGCACAACGTCGCGCTGAAGGTCGAGGACACCGCCGACGCCGACAAGTTCAAGGTCTCCGGTCGCGGCGAGCTGCACCTGTCGATCCTGATCGAGACCATGCGCCGAGAGGGCTACGAGCTCGCGGTGTCGCGCCCGGAAGTGATCATCAAGGAGATCGACGGCGTCCTGCAGGAGCCGTACGAATCGCTGGTCGTCGACCTGGAGGAGCAGTTCCAAGGCGGGGTGATGGGCCGGCTCGGCGAGCGCAAGGCGCTGCTGCAGAACATGGAGCCCGACGGCAAGGGTCGCGTGCGCCTGGACTACCTCATTCCGGCGCGCGGGCTGATCGGCTTCCAGACCGAGTTCCGCACCCTGACCGCCGGCACCGGCCTGCTGTTCCACGTGTTCGACCACTACGGCCCGAAGACCGAAGGGCAGATCGGCCAGCGCCAGAACGGCGTGCTGATCTCCAACGGCACCGGGCCGTCGCCGGCCTACGCGCAGATCGCGATGCAGGAGCGCGGCCGCCTCTTCATCGAGCCGGGCGAGGAGATCTACGAGGGCCAGATCGTCGGCATCCACAGCAAGGACAACGACCTCACCGTCAACGCGCTGCGTGCCAAGCAGCTCACCAATTTCCGCGCCGCAGGCAAGGACGATGACGAGGGCCTGATCCCGCCGATCAAGTTCTCGCTGGAGCAGGCGCTGGAGTTCATCGACGACGACGAACTGGTCGAGGTCACGCCGAAGGCGATCCGCCTGCGCAAGAAGCTGCGCACGGAAACTGACCGCAAGCGCGCCTCGCGCGCGGCGTGATGGCCGCCGGCGCGAACGCACGCTAGGCTGCGCCGCGATGCGCCCCGAAGACGAGCCCCCGCACCCGCAATACGTGGAGGATCCGCGCGCCCACCCCGGGTTGCGCGCGATCGCGCTGGTCGAGGGCGGCAAGGGCCTGCTCGCGCTGCTGGCCGGGAGCGGCCTGGAACTGCTCGGCCCGGCGCCGCTGCGGCGCTGGGTCCACGCGCTGATCGATCGCTTCCAGCTCGACCCGCAGCACGGCGCGCTGGCCTGGCTGGCGGGGGCGATCAGTCCCGGTTCGGTGCACATCGCGGCGGCGGCGGTGGCCGCCTACGGCATCCTGCACGTGGCCGAGGCCTGGGGACTGTGGCGCGACAAGGCCTGGGCATCGTGGCTGGGCTGCATCGCCGCTGCACTGTACCTGCCGTTCGACGTGTACGCGCTGATCCGCCACCCGGGATGGGTGTCGGTCGCCGTGCTGGCGATCAACATCGTCGTGGTCGCGGTGCTCGGCCGCGACCTCATGCGCCGGCGTTACTAGTCCGCCTGCGTTCGATCCGCTGCGGCCGCGGGCGCCAGGCATCGCGCAGGCCTGCCTATCGCTTGCGTCTCCGCCGCGCCACGCGCAATCCTGCGGCTCCGCGCCCGTCCGGAGCCGCCATGCGCCCTGCCCTGCCCGTCCTCGCCGCCGTTGCGCTGGCCGCCTGCCAGGCCGGCGCGCCGAGCGCGAAGTCCACGCCCGCCGCCCCGACCGCGGTCGCGCCGGCGCCCGCCATCGCCCTGGAGGAGGTCGGCATCGCCGAACTGCAGGCGCGCATGACCCGCGGCGAGCTCGACGCGCGCCAGCTGACCCAGGCCTACCTCGACCGCATCGCGGCGCTCGACCGCGCAGGCCCGCGGCTGAATGCCGTGCTCGCCCTCAACCCGCGGGCCCTGGCCGAGGCCGACGCACTGGACGCCGAACGCCGCGCGGGCCGCGTGCGCGGTCCGCTGCACGGCATCCCGGTGCTGCTCAAGGACAACATCGACGCGTTGCCGATGGCGACCACCGCCGGCTCGCTGGCGCTCGCCGGCAACCTGCCGCGGCGCGACGCCTTCCTCGCCGCGCGCCTGCGCGCCGCCGGCGCGGTGATCCTCGGCAAGACCAATCTCAGCGAATGGGCCAACTTCCGCTCGACCCGTTCGGTCTCGGGCTGGAGCGGCGTCGGCGGGCAGACGCGCAATCCCTACGTGCTCGACCGCAATCCCTGCGGCTCGAGCTCGGGCACCGGCACCGCGATCGCCGCCAGCCTGGCCGCCGTCGGCGTCGGCACCGAGACCGACGGCAGCATCATCTGCCCGTCGGCGGTGGCCGGCCTGGTCGGTCTCAAGCCGACCGTCGGCCTGGTAAGCCGCGACGGCATCGTGCCGATCTCCACCAGCCAGGACACCGCCGGACCGATGGCGCGCAGCGTCGCGGACGCCGCAGTACTGCTCGGCGCGATCGCCGGCGCGGACGCAGCCGACGCAGCGACCGCGGACGCCGCGCGCCACGTGGTCGACTACGCCGCGCACCTCAAGCCGGATGCGCTGCGCGGCGCCCGCATCGGCGTGCTGCGCAAGGCGATGGGCTACCACCCCGACGTGGACGCGGCGATGGAGCGCGCGATCGCCGCGCTGCGCGCCGCCGGCGCCACCGTGGTGGACGCGCGGCTGCCCACCGCCGGGCAGTGGGAAGACGCGGAATTCGAGGTATTGCTGTACGAGTTCAAGGATGGATTGGAGCGCTACCTCGCGGGCCACGGCAACCCGGCGCGCACGCTGGCCGACCTGATCGCCTTCAACGCGGCGCACGCGGCGCAGGAGATGCCGTGGTTCGGCCAGGAGCTGTTCGAGCAGGCGCAGGCCAAGGGCCCGCTGACCGAGCGCGCTTACCGCGAGGCGAAGCGCAAGGCGCGCACACTGGCAGGACCGCGCGGCATCGACGCCGCCCTGCGCGCGCAACGGCTCGACGCCCTGGTCGCGCCGGCCACCGGGCCGGCCTGGCGCACGGACTTCGTGCTCGGTGACCACTTCAGCGGCGCCGGCTACGGCGCGGCGGCGGTCGCCGGTTATCCCAGCCTGACCGTGCCGATGGGCGACCGCCACGGGCTACCACTCGGGCTGGTGTTCCTGGGCGGGGCCTGGAGCGAACCGCGGCTGATCGAGCTCGGCTACGCGTTCGAGCAGGCGACCCGCGCGCGGCGCGCGCCGCGCTTCCTGCCGACCCTGGAGGAACCGGTCAGGCCGGCGCCTTGAGCTGCGACTGCTTGCGGACGATCAGCATCGCGATCTCCAGCGCCTGCTCGTAATTCAGGCGCGGATCCACGTGCGAGCGGTAGGCGCGAGCGAGGTCCGACTCGGTGAGCTGGCGCGCGCCGCCGAGGCATTCGGTGACGTCCTCGCCGGTGAGCTCCAGGTGCACGCCGCCCAGCCGCGTGCCGGCCGCGGCATGCAGTTCGAAAGCCTGCTCGAGTTCGCCGCGGATGTTGGAGAAGCGGCGGGTCTTGTAGCCGTTCGCGGTCGCCTCGGTGTTGCCGTGCATCGGGTCGCACACCCACAGCACGCGCCGCCCTTCGCGGCGCACCGCGTCCAGCAGCGGCGGCAGCTTCGTCGCGATCGCGGCCGCGCCCATCCGGTGCACCAGGGTCAGCCGCCCCGCTTCGTCGTCGGGATTGAGTGCATCGACCAGGCGCAGCAGCTGGTCCGGCGCCATCGAGGGGCCGACCTTCACCGCGACCGGGTTGCGGATGCCGCGGAAATACTCCACGTGCGCGCCGTCCAGCGCCGCCGTGCGCATGCCGATCCACGGGAAGTGGGTGGCAAGGTTGAACCAGCCCCACTGGCGCGGCACCTGCCGGGTCTGCGCTTCCTCGTAGGGCAGCAGCAGTGCCTCGTGCGAGGTGTAGAAGTCGACCCGGTTGAGGTTGTGCACCTCGCTGCCCGACAGCGTTTCCATGAAGCGCACCGCGTCGCCGATGCCGGCGACCATGCGCTGGTACTCGTCGGCGAGCGGCGAGTGGCCGACCCAGCCCAGGTCCCAGTATTCCGGATGGTGCAGGTCGGCGAAGCCGCCGTCGATCAGGGCGCGCACGAAGTTCATGGTCATCGCCGAACGCGCGTGCGCCTTGATCATCCGGCGCGGATCCGGCGTGCGCGCCTCGGGCGTGAACGCCGGGGCATTGATGATGTCGCCGCGGTAACTCGGCAGGGTGACGCCGCCGGCCGTCTCGGTGGCGGCCGAGCGCGGCTTGGCGTACTGGCCGGCGAAGCGCCCGACCCGCACCACCGGCAGGCGCAATCCGTGGACCAGCACCAGGCTCATCTGCAGCAGCACCTTGAGCCGGTTGGAGATCACGTCCGAGCTGCACTCGGCGAAGCTCTCCGCGCAGTCGCCGCCCTGCAGCAAAAAGCGGCGACCTTCCTGCGCCTCGGCCAGGCGTTGCTTCAGCGCCAGCGTCTCCCACGAGGTCACCAGCGGCGGCAGCGCCTGCAGCTCCGCCAGGGTAGCTTCCAGCGCCGCTGCGTCGGGGTAGTCCGGCAACTGCGCGGCGGGCCGCGCGCGCCACGACGCCGGCGACCAGTCGGCTGGCAGCTTGACGGGTTGCAGGGAGCGGTCGTTGCCGGGCATGGCGGTGGCGGCGGTATTGCGGCGTTGCATCATCGCGCCGGCGCCGACGCGTCGCAACAACGCGGCGACGTCACGCCAGCCGGCGGCGGCGGAACAGCGCGAGCACGACCCACGCCGCCAACAGCACGAACCACAGCAGGCTCCATTCCGGCATCGACAGGCCGAGGAAGCTCCAGTCCACCCGCGCGCATTCGCCCGAGCCGGTCAGCACCTTGCGGATGACGCCCGTGAGCGGCATCGCCTCCATCAGGTAGTTGAGGCCGGGACCGCACATCGGCACCTGGTCGGGCGGCAGGTGCTGCAGCCACACGTGGCGGCCGGCGATGCCGACGCCTCCGAGCGCGGCGACGAGCGCCAGCACGCCGTACACGCCACGACCCGCGCGCCCGCGCGGCGCGTGCAGGCCCGCGACCAGCAACACCACGCCCAGCGACGCGAACGCGACCCGCTGGAAGATGCACAGCGGGCACGGCTCCAGGCCGCCATGCAGCTGCATATACAGCGCGAACGCCAGCAACGCGGCGCAGACGAGGAAGCCCAGCAGGCAGCGGGCGCGGTAGGACCAGCGCAGCGGATTGGCATTCATGCGCGTGAAGATAGAGGGCGGACGGGCGCTTGGGAAGCGCGGAGAGCCCGCAACGAAAAACCCCGGCGCGCGGCCGGGGTTCTCGTGACTCGGTGCGTGGGCCGCTTACTCGGCGGCCGGCTGCGGGCGGTCGACCAGCTCGACGTAGGCCATCGGCGCGTTGTCGCCGGCGCGGAAGCCGCACTTGAGGATGCGCAGGTAGCCGCCCGGGCGGTTGGCGTAGCGCGGCCCGTGCACGGTGAACAGCGTGCCCACGGCTTCCTTGTCGCGCAGGCGCGAGAAGGCGAGGCGGCGGTTGGCGACGCTGTCGACCTTGGCGAGGGTGATCAGCGGCTCGGCGACGCGGCGCAGTTCCTTGGCCTTCGGCAGCGTGGTCTTGATCAGTTCGTGCTTGATCAGCGACGCGGCCATGTTCTCGAACATCGCCTGGCGATGGGCGCTGGTGCGGCTGAACTTGCGTCCGGATTTCTGGTGGCGCATGGCTTGGGTTCCTGGTGAATGCTGGAGCTGTTGGGTTTCGCTGTCGCCGTCCTGGCGCTGCCACTTCGGACTGCGCTGGTCCTGGCCGATCGTCCTGACCGGCGCGCCGCGGGCCTTGGGGTCCGTCGGCTGGGGTACTGCCTTACATCTTCACGATACGCCGCGATGCGGTCCGCTCGGCATCGTTGCCATCCATGGCGAAGCGTCGTCGGCTTCGGATCGTCCTGCCCGGCCATCCCTGGCCGGGCGCGGAGCAAGGCGCGCGCCAGTGGCGCGCAAACGCCTTGCTCAGCCCATCATCCCGTGCGAGGCGATGCCGGCGGGCGGCCAGTTCTCGAGCTTCATGCCGAGCGACAGGCCCCGCTGGGCCAGCACTTCCTTGATCTCGGTGAGCGACTTCTTGCCGAGGTTCGGCGTCTTCAGCAGCTCGACCTCGGTCTTCTGGATCAGGTCGCCGATGTAGTAGATGCTCTCGGCCTTGAGGCAGTTGGCCGAACGCACGGTCAGCTCGAGGTCGTCGATCGGGCGCAGCAGGACCGGATCCACCCCGGCCGCGGCGGGCTTGGCGGCGCCGCGGTCGCGATGGGTGAAGTCGCCGAACACGCTGAGCTGGTCGCTGAGGATGTCGGCGGCGGTGCGCACGGCCTCCTCGGCGTCGATCGTGCCGTTGGTCTCGATGTCGAGGACCAGCTTGTCGAGGTCGGTACGCTGCTCGACGCGCGCGGCCTCGACCGCGTACGCGACGCGGCGCACCGGCGAGAACGAGGCGTCCAGCATCAGCCGGCCGATCGCGCGGGTCTCCTCGTCCGGCTTGCGGCGCGAAGCGGCCGGCTGGTAGCCGAAGCCGCGCTCGATCTTCAGCCGCATGTTCAGCGCCGCGTCCTTGGTCAGGTGGGCGATGACGTGCTCGGGGTTGAGGATCTCGACGTTGTGGTCGGTCTTGATGTCCGCGGCGGTGACCACGCCCGGGCCCTGCCTGGACAGGCTCAGGGTGGACGCGTCGCCGGTGTGCATGCGGATGGCGACGTCCTTGAGGTTGAGCAGCACCTCGAGCACGTCTTCCTGCAGGCCCTCGACCGTGGTGTACTCGTGCAGCACGCCGTCGATCTCGACCTCGGTGATCGCGAAGCCGGGGATCGAGGACAGCAGCACGCGACGCAGCGCGTTGCCGAGGGTGTGGCCGTAGCCGCGCTCCAGCGGCTCGATCACCACCTTGGCGCGATGGTCGCTGATGCGTTCGATCTGGGGACCACGGGGACGCAGGACCTGGTGGGCGGTAACCGTCATCTTGGGATTTCTCCTCGGAGCCTTCGCCTCGGGGGCGCGAAGGCATTGAAACTTCTGGGCCCTTGCGGGGGCAGGCGCGAGGGCCTGCCCGGCAGCGTGGCGCCCGGCGAGGCTGCGGCGAGGCCGCAGCCGCCTGGCGCCGACGCCATTACTTGCTGTACAGCTCGACGATCAGCGCTTCGTTGATGTCGGCCGGCAGGTCGGCGCGGTCGGGGACCGCCTTGAACACGCCGGCGAACTTCTTCGCGTCGACCTCGACCCAGGACGGCGACAGGTCCATCTGGCCGGAGACGGTCAGCGACTCCTGCACGCGGAGCTGCTTCTGGGCCTTCTCCGACAGCGCGATCGCGTCGCCCGCCTTGACGGCGTAGGACGGCAGGTTGACCGGCTTGCCGTTGACGGTGACGCCGCGGTGGCTGACCAGCTGGCGCGCGGCCGGACGGGTGACCGCGAAGCCCATGCGGTAGACGACGTTGTCCAGACGCGTCTCGAGCAACTGCAGGAGGTTCTCGCCGGTGTTGCCCTTCCGGGTCGAGGCCTTCTTGTAGTAGTTGCGGAACTGGCGCTCCAGCAGGCCGTAGATGCGCTTGACCTTCTGCTTCTCGCGCAGCTGGTTGGCGTAGTCGGAGAGCTTGCCGCGGCGCGCGGTGGCGCCGTGCTGACCGGGCTTCTGCTCCAGCTTGCACTTGGAATCGAGCGCGCGGGCCGGCGACTTCAGGCCGAGGTCGGCGCCTTCGCGGCGGGCGAGCTTGCAGGTGGGACCGATGTAACGAGCCATTTTCCTATCGCCCCCTTAGACGCGACGCTTCTTCGGCGGACGGCACCCGTTGTGCGGGATCGGCGTCACGTCGATGATGTTGGTGATCTTGTAGCCGACGTTGTTCAGCGAACGCACGGCGGACTCGCGCCCCGGGCCCGGGCCCTTGATGCGTACTTCCAGCGACTTCACGCCGTAGTCGAGCGCGGCCTTGCCGGCCTTCTCGGCGGCGACCTGCGCGGCGAACGGGGTCGACTTGCGCGAGCCGCGGAAGCCCGCGCCGCCCGAGGTCGCCCAGCTGAGCGCGTTGCCCTGGCGGTCGGTGATGGTGACGATGGTGTTGTTGAACGAAGCGTGGACGTGCGCGATGCCGTCGGTGACGACGCGCTTGATCTTCTTCTTCGCCTTGGTGGCGGCTGCCGGCTTGGCCATGGTCTGGGTTCCTTACTTCTTGATGGCCTTGCGCGGGCCCTTGCGGGTGCGCGCGTTGGTGCGGGTGCGCTGGCCGCGCACGGGCAGGCCGCGGCGGTGGCGCAGGCCCCGGTAGCAACCGAGGTCCATCAGGCGCTTGATCGCCATGCCGACTTCGCGGCGGAGGTCGCCCTCGACCGTGAACTTGCCGATCTCGGCGCGCAGGCGCTCGACTTCCGGCTCGGACAGGTCGCGGATCTTGGTCGAGCTCGCCACGCCGGCGGCCTCGCAGACCTGCTTGGAACGGGTACGGCCGATGCCGTAGATGCTTTGCAGCCCCACCCAGACGTGCTTCTGGGCAGGCAGGTTGACGCCCGCAATACGCGCCATGAGGCGATCTCCAACTTGATTGGCGGCCGGCCCGCATTCATCGGGCACGGCGAGTGAATCGGAAATTCTATCAGGATCCCGGGTTGTCAAGGAAGCCTCGGGCTCGCGCCCGTTGGCTCCGGCATGGGGAGTGTGCCCATGCTCCGGCGACGGCCCCGGACCTGGCCGGGGCAGCGCGGAAGCCCGCCCTGCCCGGCCGCCGCGCGCTACTCCGGCGCGCGGACGGATCCGGGGCCACCCGCGCGCGGGATCGCCGCGCGGGTCGCCTATGTGCCGGTCCGCGCGTAGGTCGGACCGGCTGGTGTCTGTCGACCGCCCGGCGCCAGCGCCGGGCGGGGTCCGGGCGTCCTGCCCGGGCCCGGAACGCGTACGCCGCGTCCCGGTTGCCTCGCTGCCATCCATGGCCCGCCGGCGCGGGCTCCGGAGAGCCCTGCCCGGGCATCCTGCTCGGGCGTTCGGCGGCGCAGCGCGGCGATGCCGCGCTAGCGAGCGCCGCCTCGCCCCTTGAGGTTGGCCTTCTTCAGCAGGCTCTCGTACTGGTGCGACATCAGGTGGGCCTGGATCTGGGCGATGAAGTCCATCACCACGACCACCACGATCAGCAACGAGGTGCCGCCGAAGTAGAACGAGGCGCCCAGCTCGGTGCGCATCAGCTCCGGCAACAGGCAGACCAGCACCAGGTACGCCGAGCCGGCCGCCGTCAGGCGGGTCAGCACGCCGTCGATGTACTCGCCGGTGGCCTTGCCCGGCCGGATGCCCGGGATCAGCGCGCCCGACTTCTTCAGGTTGTCGGCCGTCTCCTGCGAGTTGAACACCAGCGCCGTGTAGAAGAACGCGAAACCGACGATCAATGCGCCGTACAGGATCATGTGCAGCGGCTCGCCGGGCGAGAGCGCCTGGCTGACCTTCTGCAGCACCGACTGCATCTGCGAGCCGCTGGCCTGGCCGAACCAGGTCGAGGCGGTCGCCGGGAACATCACGATGCTCGAAGCGAAGATCGGCGGGATCACGCCCGACATGTTGAGCTTGAGCGGCAGGAACGAAGTCTGGTTCATGTACGCGTTGCGCCCGCCCTGGCGCCGCGCGTAGTTGACCGTGATCCGGCGCTGGCCGCGCTCCATGAACACCACGAAGAACGTCGCCAGCAGCACCACCGCGCCGATCGTCATCACCGCCAGCGCGCTCATGTCGCCGTTGCGCGCCTGCTCCAGGGTGCCGAACACGGCGCCCGGCAGGCCGGCCACGATGCCGGCGAAGATGATCAGCGACACGCCGTTGCCGACGCCGCGTTCGGTCACCTGTTCGCCGATCCACATCAGGAACATGGTGCCGGCGGTCAACGCCACCACCGCGGTCAGGATGAAGCCCATGCCGGGGCTGTACACCACCGGCAAGCCGTTGGCGGCGCCCTGGTGCTGCAGCGCCACCGCGATGCCGGCCGACTGGAAGACCGCCAGCGGGATCGCGCCCATGCGCGACCACTGGTTGATCTTGCGGCGGCCCGACTCGCCTTCCTTCTGGATCGCCTTCAGGCTGGGCATGATCTGCACCAGCAGCTGCACGATGATCGAGGAGGAGATGTAAGGCACCACGTTCAGCGCGAACAGGCTGAAGCGCGAGAGGGCGCCACCGGAGAACATGTTGAACATGTCCACGATGGTGCCTTCCTGCGACTCCATCAACTGCAGCATCGCCTGCGGGTTGACGCCCGGCACCGGGATGTAGCAGCCGATGCGGTAGACGATCAGGGCCCCCAGGACGAACAACAGGCGCTGGCGGAGCTCGGTGAACTTGCCGAGCCCGCCGCCGAGGGCGCCCACGCCGCCGCCACGCGCCATGCGCTTACTGCCCCGCGTCCACGAGCTGGCCGCCCGCGGCCTCGATCGCCGCGCGGGCGCCGGCCGTGGCCAGCAGGCCCTTGAGCACGAACTTCTTGCTGATCTCGCCCTTCTTGACGACCTTGGCGCGCTTGGCCGAGGCCGGCACCAGGCCGGCGGCGCGCAGCGCGGCGAAGTCCACCTCGCCCGCCTCCAGACGGTCGAGCTGGTACAGCAGCACTTCGGCCGTGTCCTGCGCCATCTTCGAGCGGAAGCCGATCTTCGGCAGGCGACGCTGCATCGGCATCTGGCCGCCTTCGAAGCCGGCCTTGATCTTGCCCTTGCCGCTGCGCGCGAACGAGCCCTTGTGGCCGCGGCCGGCGGTCTTGCCGAGGCCGGAACCGATGCCGCGACCGACGCGCTTGCGCTCGGTGCGCGCGCCATCGGCCGGCTTGAGGGTATTGAGCTTCATCTGGTTACTCCTCCACCTGCACGAGGTAGTGGACCTTGTTGATCAGGCCACGCACCTGCGGGCTGTCCTTGAGTTCGCGCACGTCGTTGAGCTTGTTCAGGCCCAGGGCCTTCACAGACAAGCGATGGCGCGCCTGGGTTCCCCGCAGGCCCTTGACCAGGCGGACCTTGACGGTGCCGGTCGTCGCGTCGTTCTTAGCCATGCTGCAGCTCCTCCACCTTCTTGCCGCGCTTGGCCGCAATCCGGGCCGGCGACTGCATCTCGACCAGGCCGCGCATGGTCGCGCGCACCAGGTTGATCGGGTTGCGCGAACCGGTGGCCTTGGCCAGCACGTTCTTGACGCCAACCGCTTCCAGCACGGCGCGCATCGCGCCGCCAGCGATCACGCCGGTACCCTCGGACGCCGGCTGCATGAACACGCGCGCCGCGCCGTGGCCGGACTTGACCGTGTGCCACAGGGTGCCGTTGTTGAGGTCGACCTTGGCCATGCCGCGGCGGGCCTGCTCCATCGACTTCTGGATCGCGACCGGCACTTCGCGCGCCTTGCCGTAGCCGAAGCCGACCTTGCCGTCGCCGTCGCCGACCACGGTCAGCGCGGTGAAGGTGAACTGGCGGCCGCCCTTGACGGTCTTGCTGACGCGGTTGACCGCGATCAGCTTCTCGATCATGCCGTCGTCGATTTCCTCGCGGTTGCGATCACGATCGCGGCCGCGCTGCTGACGCTCTTCTGCCATGGGAATGTCTCGGTTGTTGAAGGGATTTGCGGCTTGGCCGCTTGTCGTTGTGGTCTGCATCGGGTGATTCGCGGGCGCGGAGAACTCCGCGTCGCGCCCGGCGCACCTCGCGCCGGCGAGCGAGCATCCGGCATGGGGCCCGGGCCCCACGCCTTCAAGCATCAGAACTGCAGGCCGCCCTCGCGCGCGGCGTCCGCCAGGGCCTTGATGCGGCCGTGGTAGCGGTAGCCGGAGCGATCGAACGCGACCTTCTCCACGCCGGCGGCGCGCGCCTTCTCGGCGATCGCGCGGCCGACCTTGGCGGCGGCCTCGGCGTTCTTGCCGTTCTTCAGGCCCTCGCGCACGTCGGCCTGGGTGGTGCTGGCGGCGGCCAGCACCTTCGAGCCGTCGGCGCTGAACAGCTGCGCGTAGACGTGCTGGCCGGTGCGCAGCACCGACAGGCGCGGCACGCCGAGTTCGCGGATGCGCGCGCGGGTGGACTTGGCGCGGCGCAGGCGGGCGTTCTTCTTGTCCATGGTCGTCTGTGTCTCCGGAAGCGGATCGGCTTCGCGCGGGCCCGGCGGGCCCCCGCCTTAGGCCTTCTTGGCTTCCTTGCGGATGATGGTTTCGTTGGCGTACTTCACGCCCTTGCCCTTGTAGGGCTCCGGCGGGCGGAAGCCGCGGATCTTGGCGGCGACTTCGCCGACCTGCTGCTTGTCGGCACCCGACACCACGATCTCGGTCTGGCTCGGCGTGGCGATGGTGATGCCCGCCGGGGCCGGGAACAGGATCGGGTGCGAGAAGCCCAGCGACAGGTTGAGGTCCTTGCCCTGCATGGCGGCGCGATAGCCGACGCCGACCAGCTCGAGCTTGCGCTCGAAGCCCTCGGACACGCCCTTCACCATGTTGGCGAGGATCGCGCGCAGGGTGCCGGCCAGCGGCACCAGCGCCTCGTCGTTCGCGGACAGCACGGCCTGGCCGTTGTCCACGGCGACGGCGACGCCCTCCGGCTTGGCCACCGACAGGGTGCCCTTCGGGCCCTTGACGCTCACCGATTCGGCCTGGACGTTCAGCTCGACGCCCTTCGGAAGGACGACCGGCTTCTTGGCAACTCGGGACATTGCGATTCCTCCCTTAGGCCACGAAGCACAGGACCTCGCCGCCGACGCCCTGCTGGCGCGCCTGCGCATCGGTCATGATGCCCTTCGAGGTGGAGATGATGGCGATGCCCAGGCCACCGAGGACCTTGGGCAGCGCGTCCTTGCCGCGGTACTGGCGCAGGCCCGAGCGCGAGACGCGCTGCATGCGCTCGATCACCGGCTTGCCTTCGAAATACTTCAGCACGATCTCGAGCGACGCCTTGGCGCCGTTCTCGATCACGCGGAAGTCGGCGATGTAGCCTTCGTCCTTGAGGACGCCGGCGATCGCCGCCTTGATCTTGGACGACGGCATCGACACCGTCGGCTTGCCGACCGCGGCCGCATTGCGCATGCGGACCAGCATGTCGGCGATGGGATCAGTCATGCTCATTTGGGTTCACCTTCTGAGTAGCACCGATATCCGCTTTCGCGAAAATCTTGGCGGGACCCGGTCGCCCGGGCGGATTGTTTACCAGCTCGCCTTGCGCAGGCCCGGCACGTCGCCGTTCATGGTCGCCTTGCGCAGCATGTTGCGGCCGAGGCCGAACTTGCTGTAGACGCCGCGCGGACGGCCGGTCAGGGCGCAACGCGTGGTCTTGCGGCTGGGAGAGGAGTCGCGCGGCAGCTTCTGCAGCTTGGTCGCGGCGTCCATCTTCTCCTCGTAGCTCGCGTCCTGGCTGCTGATCACCTTCTTCAGCGCCTCGCGGCGGGCTGCGAACTTCTTGACCAGCTTGGCGCGCTTGGTCTCGCGGTTGACCATGGAGGTCTTTGCCATTGTCTGTCGTCCTCTGCGGTCAGTTGCGGAACGGGAAGCGGAAGGCCTCGAGCAGCGCCTTGGCCTCGGCGTCGGTCTTCGCCGTGGTGGTGATCGCGATGTCCATTCCGCGCAGCGCATCCACCTGGTCGAAGTCGATCTCCGGGAAGATGATCTGCTCCTTCACGCCCATGTTGTAGTTGCCGCGGCCGTCGAACGCGCGGCCCGACACGCCGCGGAAGTCGCGCACGCGCGGCAGGGCGACGTTGACCAGGCGGTCCAGGAACTCGTACATGCGCGCGCGGCGCAGCGTGACCTTGCAGCCGATCGGCCAGCCGTCGCGGATCTTGAACGAGGCCACCGAGACGCGCGACTTGGTGATCACCGGCTTCTGGCCGGAGATCTTAGCCATGTCGGCGGTCGCGTGCTCGAGCACCTTCTTGTTGGCCGCCGCCTCGCCCACGCCCATGTTGAGCGTGATCTTCACCAGCTTCGGCACTTCCATCGGATTGGCGTAGCCGAAGCGCTCCATCAGCTTCGGCACCACCTCGTCCTTGTAGAACTGTTCCAGTCGGGTCGTCATGGTTCATTCCTCAGGCGCAGGACGCCTGATCAGATGGCCTCACCGCTCGAGCGGAACACACGCAGTTTGCGTCCATTCTCGAGCACCTTGGTCGCGACACGCTCGCCCTTGCCGGAGGCCGGGTTGAACAGCATCACGTTGGAAATATGGATCGGCGCCTCGCGCTCGATCACGCCGCCCGGCTGGTTGGCCTGCGGGTTGGGCTTGGTGTGGCGCTTGACGATGTTGATGTTGGACACGACGACCTTGTCGCCGGCCACGCGCACCACGTCGCCGCGCTTGCCCTTGTCCTTGCCGGCGATCACGACCACGTGGTCGCCCTTGCGGATACGGTTCATCTTCTTCCTCCGCCTTACAGCACTTCAGGTGCGAGCGAGACGATCTTCATGAACTTCTCGGAGCGCAGCTCGCGGGTCACGGGCCCGAAGATGCGCGTGCCGATCGGCTCGTGCTTGTTGTTCAGCAGCACGGCGGCGTTGCCGTCGAAGCGGATCAGCGAGCCGTCCGGACGGCGCACGCCCTTGCGGGTGCGCACCACGACGGCGTCGTAGACGTCGCCCTTCTTGACCTTGCCGCGCGGAATCGCGTCCTTGACGGACACCTTGATGATGTCGCCGATGCCCGCGTAGCGGCGCTTGGAGCCGCCGAGCACCTTGATGCACATCAGTTCCTTGGCGCCCGAGTTGTCGGCGACGTCGAGGTAGCTCTGCATCTGGATCATGGTTCGAGCCTCCCCTTATTCGGCCGCGCGGGCGACGATCTCGACCACGCGCCAGTTCTTGGTCTTCGACAGCGGGGCGCACTCGGCCACGCGCACGGTGTCGCCCTCGTTGCAGGCGTTCTCGGCGTCGTGGGCGTGCAGCTTGGTCGAGCGGCGGATGTACTTGCCGTACAGCGCGTGCTTGACCTGGCGCTCGACCAGGACGGTCACCGTCTTGTCCATCTTGTTGCTGACGACGCGGCCTTCGACCGTGCGCAGCTTCTTCTCAGTGTTATCGGTCATGTCGGCTCGTCCTTACTTCGTGCCGCTCTGGCCCAGCAGGGTCTGCACGCGCGCGATCTCGCGGCGCACCCGGCGGGCTTCGTGGGTCTTGGCGAGCTGGCCGGTGGCCTGCTGCATGCGGAGCGAGAACTGCTCCTTGCGCAGGTCCAGCAGGTGCGCCTTGAGTTCGTCGGCCGACTTGCCGCGCAGTTCCTTGAGTTCCATCAGCGCACCGTCCGGGTCACGAATTGGGTGGTCACCGAGAGCTTGGCCGCGGCCAGGCGGAAGGCCTCGCGCGCGGTGGCTTCGTCGACGCCCTCGATCTCGTAGATCATGCGGCCGGGCTGGATCTGGGCGACCCAGTACTCGACGTTGCCCTTGCCCGCGCCCATGCGGACTTCGATCGGCTTCTTGGTGATCGGCTTGTCGGGGAACACGCGGATCCACATCTTGCCGCCGCGCTTGACGTAGCGGCTGATCGAGCGGCGGGCCGCCTCGATCTGGCGCGCGGTCAGCTGACCGAACGCGGTCGCCTTCAGGCCGTACTCGCCGAACGAAACGGCGTTGCCGTTCCAGCTCAGGCCGTCGTTGCGGCCCTTGTGCATCTTGCGGAACTTGGTTCGCTTGGGTTGCAGCATGGTTTATTCCCTCGCCTCGCCGCGGTCGGCGCGCTCGCGGCGCGGACCACGCGGACGGTCAGCGCGGTCGCCGCGATCACCACGATCGCCGCGCGGCGCGTTGTCGTCCTGCTTCTCCTGGCCCACCTGGGAGAAATCGAAGATCTCGCCCTTGTAGATCCAGGTCTTGATGCCGATGATCCCGTAGGTCGTCCTGGCCTCGGCGAAGCCGTAGTCGACGTCGGCGCGCAGGGTGTGCAGCGGCACGCGGCCCTCGCGGTACCACTCCGAACGCGCGATCTCGGCGCCGTTCAGGCGGCCGGCCACGTTGACCTTGATGCCCAGCGCGCCGAGGCGCATCGCGTTGCCGACCGCGCGCTTCATCGCGCGGCGGAACATGATGCGGCGCTCCAGCTGCTGCGCGATCGACTCGGCGACCAGCTGCGCGTCGAGCTCCGGCTTGCGGACCTCGGTGACGTTGATGTGCGCCGGGACGCCCATCAGGTCGCTGACGTCCTTGCGCAGCTTCTCGATGTCCTCGCCGCGCTTGCCGATCACCACGCCCGGGCGGGCGGTGTGGATCGTGACGCGCGCGGTCTTGGCCGGGCGCTCGATCAGGATCTTGGAGATCCCGGCCTGGGCCAGCTTCTTGCGCAGCATCTCGCGGACCTTGAGGTCGGCGGCGAGGTAGTCGGCGTATTCCTTCTTGCCGGCGTACCACTTGGAGTTCCAGTCCTTGGCGATGCCCAGGCGGATGCCGATCGGATTGACTTTGTGACCCATGTTTACTTGCCCTCGCCGACGACGACGGTGATGTGGCTGGTGCGCTTGAGGATGCGCGTGCCACGGCCCTTCGCGCGCGCCATGAAGCGCTTCAGCGTGGGACCCTCGTCGACCATGATGGTCTTGACGCGCAGCTCGTCGACGTCCGCGCCCTGGTTGTTCTCCGCGTTGGCGATCGCCGACTCCACGACCTTGCGGATCATGTGGGCGGCCTTCTTGTCGGAGAACTTCAGGAGGTTGACGGCGCGCTCGGCGGTCAGGCCGCGCACCTGGTCGGCGACCAGGCGGGCCTTCTGCGGGGAGATGCGCGCGGTGCGCAGGATTGCCTTCGCTTCCATGGTCATCTCCTTACTTCCCGGCCTTCTTGTCGCCGCCGTGGCCCTTGAACGTGCGGGTCAGGGCGAACTCGCCGAGCTTGTGGCCGACCATGTTCTCGTTGACCAGCACCGGGATGTGGTTGCGGCCGTTGTGGACGGCGATGGTGAAGCCCACCATCTCCGGCATGACCATCGAGCGGCGCGACCAGGTCTTGATCGGCTTCTTGTTGTTGCCCGCGGTCTCCACCTTCTTGAGCAGGTGGTGATCGACGAACGGGCCCTTCTTGAGTGAACGTGCCATGGCCGGTTAGCTCCTGCGGTCGCGCACGATGAACTGCTGCGTGCGCTTGTTCTTGCGGGTCTTGTAACCCTTGGTCGGGACGCCCCACGGGGTGACCGGGTGCGGGTTGCCCTGGCCGGCCTTGGCCTCGCCGCCGCCGTGCGGATGGTCGACCGGGTTCATGGCCGCGCCGCGGACGGTCGGCTTGATGCCGCGCCAGCGGGCGGCGCCGGCCTTGCCGAGCTTCTGCAGGCCGTGCTCCTCGTTGCCGACCTCGCCGATCGTCGCGCGGCACTCGGCCGGGACGCGGCGCATCTCGCCCGAGCGCAGGCGCAGCGTGGCGTACACACCCTCGCGCGCCACCAGCTGCACGCCGGCGCCGGCGGCACGCGCCAGCTGGGCGCCCTTGCCGGGCTTCATCTCGATGCAGTGCACGGTGGAACCGACCGGGATGTTGCGCAGCGGCAGGGTGTTGCCGACCTTGATCGGCGCGTCCGAGCCCGCGATCACCTGCTCGCCGGCCTTCAGGCCGCGCGGCGCGATGATGTAGCGGCGCTCGCCATCCACGTAGCAAAGCAGCGCGATGTGCGCGGTGCGGTTGGGGTCGTACTCGATCCGCTCCACGCGCGCCGGGATGCCTTCCTTGTCGCGCTTGAAGTCGATGATGCGGTAGTGCTGCTTGTGCCCGCCGCCGATGTGGCGGGTGGTGATCCGGCCGTGGTGGTTGCGGCCGCCGGTCTTGCCCTGCTTCTCGACCAGGGCCGCGTGCGGCGCGCCCTTGTGCAGGCCCGGGGTCACCACGCGGACCGCGCTGCGGCGGCCGGCGGAGGTGGGCTTGAAAGTCATCAGTGCCATGGGCGTCTTCCTCAGGCCTTGGCCATCACGTCGATCGCCTGGCCCTCGGCCAGGGTCACGTATGCCTTGCGCCAGTCGCCGCGACGGCCCTGGCGGAACTTGAAGGACTTGTTCTTGCCCTTCACGTTGACGACGTTGACCGCCTCGACGCGGACGTCGAACAGCTGCTCGATCGCCGCCTTGATGTCGGCCTTGTTGGCGTCGGTGGCGACCTCGAACACATACTGGTTCGAGACCTCCTGCAGGCGCGCGGTCTTCTCGGACACGCGCGGGGCGCGGATCACGTCATAGACGTTCAGGGCGTTCATGCCAGCCACTCCTCGATCTTCTTGACCGCGTCGACGGTGACCAGGACCGAGTCGGCGCCGACGAGGGCGACCGGATCCAGGCCCTGCACGTCGCGCACTTCGGCGTACGGCAGGTTGCGCGCGGACAGGTACAGCGCCTCGGACGCGTCCTCGGTGACGATCAGCGGGCGCTGGCCGGCGTTGAGTTCCTTCAGCCTGGCGACCAGGCCGGAGGTCTTCGGCGCGTCGACGTCGAACGACTCGACCACGGTGATCCGGCCCTGGCGGTTCAGCTCGGACAGGATCGCGGAGATCGCGGCGCGGTACATCTTGCGGTTGACCTTCTGCGCGAAGCTGCGCGGCTTGGCCGCGAAGGTCACGCCGCCGCCGACGAAGATCGGGGCCGTCAGGGCGCCGTGACGCGCGCCGCCGCCCTTCTGCTTCTTCGACTTCTTGGTGGTGCCGTTGACTTCCGAGCGCGTCTTCTGCGCCTTGGTGCCGGCGCGGCCCGCGTTGCGGTAGGCCACCACGACCTGGTGGACCAGGTCCTGGCTGAACTCACGGCCGAAGACGGCGTCGGACACCGACACGGTCTTGCCGTTGTTGATGGCGAGTTCCATCGTCATCGTCTCCCTTATGCCTTGCTCGACGGACGCACGATGACGTCGCCGCCCGGCGCACCCGGGACCGCGCCGCGCACGGCGATCAGGCCGCGCTCCGCGTCGACCTTGACCACCTGCAGGCGCTGCGTGGTCTGGGTCTCGGCGCCCATGTGGCCGGCCATCTTCTTGCCCGGGAACACGCGACCCGGGGTCTGGCGCTGGCCGATCGAACCCGGCGAGCGGTGCGACAGCGAGTTGCCGTGCGTCGCGTCGCCCATGGTGAAGTTCCAGCGCTTGATCGTGCCCTGGAAGCCCTTGCCCTTGGTCACGCCCTGGACGTCGACGATCTGGCCGGCCTCGAAGATGTCGGCGCGGATCTCGCCGCCGACCTCGAAACCGCCGATCTGGTCGGCTTCCACGCGCAGCTCCCACAGGCCGCGACCGGCTTCGACCTTGGCCTTGGCCAGGTGGCCGGCCTCGGGCTTGGTCAGCAGCGAGGCGCGCTTCACGCCCGCGGTGACCTGCACGGCGGCGTAGCCGTCGGTCTCGACCGTCTTGATCTGGGTGATGCGGTTGGGGGTGGCTTCGATCAGGGTCACCGGGATGGACTTGCCGTCCTCGGTGAACATGCGGCTCATGCCGGCCTTGCGACCGACGATGCCGAGCGAATGCTTCTTCGCGCTCATCGTTCTTGTCCTCAGGTCAGCTTGATCTGCACGTCGACGCCGGCCGCGAGCTCGAGCTTCATCAGCGCGTCCACGGTCTTGTCGTTCGGGTCGACGATGTCGAGCACGCGCTTGTGCGTGCGGGTCTCGTACTGGTCGCGCGCGTCCTTGTCGACGTGCGGCGACACCAGCACGGTGTAGCGCTCGATCTTGGTCGGCAGCGGGATCGGGCCGCGCACCTGCGCGCCGGTCCGCTTGGCCGTCTCGACGATCTCGCTGGCCGAGCGGTCGATCAGGCGATGATCGAAAGCCTTCAGCCGAATCCGGATCTTCTGGTCCGCCATGACGGAATGTCCTCGTGAAAAGAGCGGGGGACCGGCCTCTGGGGTCGCCGATCCCGGTACTGGTGGAGCCTGGCCCGGCACCGATCCCGGCCCCGGATTCCCCGAAAAACACAAGGCAGGCCGGTTGCCCGGCCCGCCCAGACGGAAACCCGAACGCGCCAACGTGCTCCGCCGTAGGTGCCCCGAACTATCTTTCGGGGCGGGCGGAGCACTGCCGCGCGACATGTCCCTGTCTGGCGAAAACGAGGCGCTTCCTGCACCTCATTTCGCTGGTCCGCGGCCCGGTGGAGGCAGGGCCGCGGTGAGTCAGCCATTCTAGCGGGAACCGGGAGGCGCTTGCAAGCACCTCCCGCCCCGCCCGGCCGGGTCTTACTTCAGGATCTTCGCCACCACGCCGGCGCCGACGGTGCGGCCGCCTTCGCGGATCGCGAAGCGCAGGCCCTCGTCCATCGCCACCGGGTTGATCAGCGCCACCTGCATCTTCACGTTGTCGCCCGGCATCACCATCTCCACGCCTTCCGGCAGAGTCACCGCGCCGGTGATGTCGGTCGTGCGGAAGTAGAACTGCGGGCGGTAGCCCTTGAAGAACGGCGTGTGGCGGCCGCCCTCGTCCTTCGACAGCACGTACACCTCGGCCTCGAACTCGGTGTGCGGGGTGATCGAACCCGGCTTGGCCAGCACCTGGCCGCGCTCCACGTCGTCACGCTTGGTGCCGCGCAGCAGCAGGCCCGCGTTGTCGCCCGCCTGGCCCTGGTCCAGCAGCTTGCGGAACATCTCCACGCCCGTGACCGTGGTCTTCTGCGTCGGGCGGATGCCGACGATCTCGATCTCGTCGCCCACCTTGATCACGCCGCGCTCGATGCGGCCCGTCACCACCGTGCCGCGGCCCGAGATCGAGAACACGTCCTCGACCGGCATCAGGAACGGACGGTCGATGTCGCGCTGCGGCTCCGGAATCCAGGTGTCCAGCGCGTCCACCAGCTGGATGATCGCCGGCACGCCGATCTCCGACTGGTCGCCTTCCAGCGCCTTCAGCGCCGATCCCTTGATGATCGGGGTGTCGTCGCCCGGGAACTCGTACTTGGAGAGCAGCTCGCGCACTTCCATCTCGACGAGCTCCAGCAGCTCGGCGTCGTCCACCATGTCCGCCTTGTTCAGGAAGACCACGATGTACGGCACGCCCACCTGGCGCGCCAGCAGGATGTGCTCGCGCGTCTGCGGCATCGGGCCGTCCGCCGCCGAGCACACCAGGATCGCGCCGTCCATCTGCGCCGCACCCGTGATCATGTTCTTCACGTAGTCGGCGTGGCCCGGGCAGTCCACGTGCGCGTAGTGCCGGGTCGGGCTTTCGTACTCGACGTGCGCGGTCGAGATCGTGATCCCGCGCGCCTTCTCTTCCGGCGCCGCGTCGATCGCGCTGTAGTCCTTGAACTCGCCGCCGAACCGCTCCGCGCCCACCTTCGTCAGCGCCGCCGTCAGCGTCGTCTTGCCGTGGTCCACGTGACCGATCGTGCCCACGTTCACGTGGGGCTTGGTGCGCTCGAACTTACCCTTTGCCATGGTTCACTCCGTGATTCGTGAATGTGTGACTGGTGATTCGCGCAACGCGGGGCCCGGTCCGGATGGACCGGCCCCACCCACGAATCAGGACTTCTTGACGACCGCCTCGGCGATGTTCGCCGGCGCTTCCGCGTAGTGGTCGAATTCCATCGTGAAGGTCGCGCGGCCCTGCGACATCGAGCGCAGACTGGTCGCGTAGCCGAACATTTCGCCGAGCGGGATCATCGCGTTGATGATCTTGCCCGACGGGCTGTCGTCCTGGCCCTGCAGGATGCCGCGACGGCGGCTGACGTCGCCCATCACGTCGCCGAGGTAATCCTCGGGGGTGACGATCTCGACCTTCATGATCGGCTCGAGCAGGACCGGCGCGGCCCTGTTGAAGCCTTCCTTGAAGCCCATCGAGCCGGCGATCTTGAACGCCATTTCCGACGAGTCGACCTCGTGGTAGGAGCCGTCGACCAGGCGCACCTTGACGTCCACGATCGGGTAGCCGGCCATGATGCCGTTGGCCACCGCCTCCTGGATGCCCTTGTCCACCGCCGGGATGTATTCCTTCGGCACGACGCCGCCGACGATCGCGTTCTCGAACTCGTAGCCCTTGCCCTGCTCGTTCGGCGAGATCTCGAGCCACACGTGGCCGAACTGGCCCTTGCCGCCCGACTGGCGCACGAACTTGCCTTCGGCCTTGACCGCCTTGCGGATGGTCTCGCGGTAGGCGACCTGCGGCTTGCCGACGTTGGCCTCGACGTTGAACTCGCGCTTCATGCGGTCGACGATGATGTCGAGGTGCAGCTCGCCCATGCCGGAGATGATCGTCTGGCCTGACTCCTCGTCGGTGCGAACGCGGAAGCTGGGGTCTTCCTGCGCCAGGCGGCCCAGCGCCAGGCCCATCTTCTCCTGGTCGGACTTGGTCTTCGGCTCGACCGCCATCGAGATGACGGGCTCCGGGAAGGTCATCCGCTCGAGCACGATCGGCGCGTCCTGCGCGCACAGCGTGTCGCCGGTGGTGACGTCCTTCAGGCCCACCGCGGCGGCGATGTCGCCGGCCAGCACTTCCTTGATCTCGTCGCGGTTGTTGGAGTGCATCTGCAGCAGGCGGCCGATGCGCTCCTTCTTGCCCTTGACCGAGTTGAACACCTGGTCGCCGGCGCTGAGGGTGCCCGAGTAGACGCGGAAGAAGGTCAGCGAGCCGACGAACGGGTCGGTCATGATCTTGAACGCGAGCGCGGAGAACGGCGCCTTGTCGCTGGACTCGCGCGTCATTTCCTTGGTCTCGTCGTCGACGTCCACGCCGCGCACCGGCGGCACGTCCACCGGCGACGGCAGCAGGTTGACGACGCCGTCGAGCATCGCCTGCACGCCCTTGTTCTTGAACGCCGAGCCGCAGAACATCGGCACGATCTCGGTCTTCAGGGTGCGCTCGCGCAGGCCCTTGATGATCTCGGCCTCGGACAACTCACCGTCGGTGAGGTACTTGTCCATCAGCTCTTCGCTGGCCTCGGCCGCGGACTCGACCATGTAGGCGCGCGCTTCCTCGGCCTGCGCCTTGAGGTTCTCCGGAATGTCGCGGTACTCGAAGTTCAGGCCCTGCGAGGCGGCGTCCCAGTGGATCGCCTTCATCTTCAGCAGGTCGACCACGCCCTCGAAGCCGTCCTCGGCGCCGATCGGCACCTGCATCGGCACCGGCGACGCGCCCAGTCGCGACTTCAGCTGATCGCGGACCTTGAAGAAGTTGGCGCCGGTGCGGTCCATCTTGTTGACGAACGCGATCCGCGGCACGTGGTACTTGTTGGCCTGGCGCCACACGGTCTCGGACTGCGGCTGCACGCCGCCGACCGCGCACAGCACGAACACCGCGCCGTCGAGCACGCGCAACGAACGCTCGACCTCGATGGTGAAGTCGACGTGCCCGGGGGTGTCGATGATGTTGAAGCGGTGCTCGGGCAGGGACTTGTCCATGCCCTTCCAGAACGCGGTGGTCGCCGCCGACTGGATGGTGATGCCGCGCTCCTGCTCCTGCTCCATCCAGTCCATGGTGGCGGCGCCATCGTGCACCTCACCGATCTTGTGGCTCTTGCCGGTGTAGAACAGGATGCGCTCGGACGTGGTGGTCTTGCCGGCATCGATGTGGGCCATGATGCCGAAGTTGCGGTAACGCTCGATGGGAGTGGTGCGAGCCACGGTCGTCTCTCGGTTGTCTTGCTGTGAGCCCGCGCGCGAAGGCAGGGGCGAATGGCAGATGAGCGGTCGGCGGCGGCGCATCGCGCCCGGGCCGGGAAACCGCGCGCCGGACCAAGGTCCGGCGCCGATGCGGCGCCTGGCGCCGCGGGCCCCGTCGCCGGGGCCGTCGGATCACCAGCGGTAGTGCGCGAAGGCCTTGTTGGCTTCCGCCATGCGGTGGGTTTCCTCGCGCTTCTTGATCGCGCCGCCGCGGTTCTCGGAGGCATCGATCAGCTCGGCGGCCAGCTTGCGCGGCATCGAGTTCTCGCCGCGCTTGCGCGCCGACTCGATCAGCCAGCGCATCGCCAGCGCCATGCGGCGCGACGCGCGCACTTCCACCGGAACCTGGTAGGTGGCGCCACCGACGCGACGCGACTTGACCTCGACCGACGGCGACACGTTGCCGAGCGCCTTCTCGACCAGCTCGAGGGCGTTCGGGTTCTTCTCGCCGATCACGTCCATGGCGCCGTAGACGATCTTCTCGGCGATGGACTTCTTGCCGCTCTGCATCACCATGTTGATGAAGCGGGCGATGGTCTCGCTGCCGTGCTTGGGGTCCGGCAGGACCGAACGCTGGGGGGTGGAGCCTTTACGCGACATGGGTCTTATCTCTTGGGGGCGGGCCGAAGCCCGCCGGAGTCATCGGGTGACGGGACTGGCCCGCCTGCGCGGTTCCGGTCAGGACTTCGGGCGCTTGGCGCCGTACTTGGAGCGGGCCTGCTTGCGCTTGGCCACGCCGGCGGCGTCGAGCGAGCCGCGCACGGTGTGGTAGCGCACGCCCGGCAGGTCCTTGACGCGGCCGCCGCGGATCAGCACGACCGAGTGCTCCTGCAGGTTGTGGCCTTCGCCACCGATGTAGGAGATCACCTCGTAGCCGTTGGTCAGGCGCACCTTGGCGACCTTGCGCAGCGCCGAGTTCGGCTTCTTCGGCGTCGTGGTGTAGACGCGGGTGCAGACGCCGCGGCGCTGCGGGCAGTTCGCCAGCGCGGGGGAGTTGCTCTTGTAGGTTTCCGGGCTGCGCGCCTTGCGCACCAGCTGGTTGATCGTTGCCATCGGGAACTCTTGGTTGGACCCGACGACGTCGGGCTGGATGGGGCAGCGGCAGCACCGCTGGAAAACCGAACTGCTGGAAAACAAACGGCAGTCCGGAATGCGAATCCGGCCCGCCGAGACGAAAAAGTATAGCCCGCGCTCGACTTTTCGGTCAAACGCGGCCTATCCACCGGGCTGGAGGGCGCGAAACGGCACCCCTCCGCCAAGTTGCGATCCCGCCCGTCCTGGGCCGAAAACGAGGCGCTCCCTGCGCCTCATTTCGTGATCTGGAGGCGACCCGTCGCCGGGTCCCTCGAAAAACGCGCGGCATTGTAGCGGAGTGCCGCGCGGGTGACCACCCCCGCGGCGATGCTTGCCTGCCTTACTCGCGTGCCGACGGCCCGCGTCCGTGGGACCGCCGGCCGCGACGGGGCGCCCGGGCGGGCGCCCCCGGCGCTTACTCCTCGCCCGCCGCCTCGGCGCCGGCCTCCTCGGCCTCGCCTTCCGCGGTGACCGCGCCCGACAGCGCCTCCATCTCCGACTCGGTCAGGCCCGAGGCGTTGCGGCGGCGCGCGGTGTGGTACGCGAGGCCGGTGCCGGCCGGGATCAGGCGGCCGACGATCACGTTCTCCTTCAGGCCGCGCAGGCTGTCGCGGGTGCCGCGCACGGCGGCCTCGGTCAGCACGCGGGTGGTCTCCTGGAAGGAGGCCGCGGAGATGAACGACTCGGTGGCCAGCGAGGCCTTGGTGATGCCCAGCAGCACCGGCTCGAACTTCGCCGGCAGCTCGTTGCGTGCCGCGGCCGAGGCGTTCGCCTCGATCACGCGCTGGCGCTCGGCCTGCTCGCCCTGCAGGAACTTGGTGTCGCCCGCGTCGGTGATCTCGACCTTGCGCAGCATCTGGCGAATGATCACCTCGATGTGCTTGTCGTTGATCTTGACGCCCTGCAGCCGGTAGACGTCCTGGATCTCCTTGACCAGGTACGCGGCCAGCGGCTCCACCCCGAGCAGGCGCAGGATGTCCTGCGGGCTCGGCTCGCCGTCCACGATCGTCTCGCCCTTCTCCACGTGCTCGCCTTCGAACACGATGATCTGGCGGTACTTCGGGATCAGCTCCTCGTGCTCGTTGCCATCGGTGTCCTTGATGATCAGGCGCTGCTTGCCCTTGGTGTCCTTGCCGAAGCTGATCACGCCCGAGCGCTCGGCCAGGATCGCCGGATCCTTCGGCTTGCGCGCCTCGAACAGGTCGGCCACGCGCGGCAGACCGCCGGTGATGTCGCGGGTCTTGGACGCTTCCTGCGGGATCTTGGCGACCACGTCGCCCACGCCGACCGGCGAACCGTCCTGCAGGTTCACCACCGAACGCGGCGGCAGCAGGTACTGCGCGGGCAGGTCGGTGCCCGGGATGTTCATGTCGTTGCCGTTCTTGTCGACGATGCGGACCATCGGGCGGAGGTCCTTGCCCTGGGTGCCGCGGCGCTTCGGATCGGTGATCTCGCGCGAGGCGAGGCCGGTCAGCTCGTCGGTCTTCTCGATGACGGTGACGCCGTCGACGAAGTCGATGAAGCGCACGAAGCCCGCCACTTCCGACACGATCGGGTGGTTGTGCGGGTCCCAGTGGGCCACGGTCTGGCCGGCCTTGACCTCGCCGCCGTCCCGCGCCGAGATGTTGGCGCCGTAGGGCAGCTTGTAGCGCTCGCGCTCGCGCCCATGGGCATCGAGCACCGACACTTCGCCCGAGCGCGACACCGCGACCAGCTGGCCGTTGGCGTGCGCCACCGTCTTCATGTTGTTGAACTTCACCGAGCCGGTGGTCTTCACCGTCACGTTGTCGATCGCCGCCGCACGCGACGCCGCGCCACCGATGTGGAACGTACGCATCGTCAGCTGGGTGCCGGGCTCGCCGATCGACTGCGCGGCGACCACGCCGACCGCCTCGCCGTGGTTGACGAGGTGGCCGCGGCCGAGGTCGCGGCCGTAGCAGTGCGCGCACACGCCGAAGGCGCTCTCGCAGGTGATGGTCGAACGGACCTTGATCGCCTGGACGCCGGCGTCCTCCAGCTTCGCGACCCACTGCTCGTCGAGGAGCGTGTTGCGGGTGACGAACGGATCCTCGTCGTTGCCCGGCAGGAACACGTCCTCGGCCACCATGCGGCCGAGCACGCGGTCCTTCAGCGGCTCGACCACGTCGCCGCCTTCCACGATCGGGGTCATCGTCAGGCCGTCGCGGGTGCCGCAGTCGGTCTCGGTGATGACCACGTCCTGGGCGACGTCGACCAGGCGGCGGGTCAGGTAACCGGAGTTCGCGGTCTTCAGCGCGGTGTCCGCGAGGCCCTTGCGGGCGCCGTGGGTCGAGATGAAGTACTGCAGGACGTTCAGTCCCTCGCGGAAGTTCGCCGTGATCGGGGTCTCGATGATCGAACCGTCCGGCTTGGCCATCAGGCCGCGCATGCCGGCCAGCTGGCGGATCTGCGCCTGGCTACCGCGCGCGCCGGAGTCGGCCATGATGTAGATCGAGTTCATCGACTTCTGGTCGACCATCTCGCCCTTGGCGTTCTCGACCCTGTCGGTGCCGATCGCGTCCATCATCGCCTTGGCCACGCGCTCGTTGGTGCGCGACCAGATGTCCACCACCTTGTTGTAGCGCTCGCCGGCGGTGACCAGGCCCGACTGGTACTGCTGCTGGATCTCCAGCACCTCGGCCTCGGCCTCGTCGAGGATGTGCTTCTTCTCCGACGGGATGATCATGTCGTCGATGCCGATCGACACGCCGGCGCGGGTCGCGTAGGCGAAGCCGGTGTACATCAGCTTGTCGGCGAAGACGACGGTGTCCTTCAGGCCGAGCCGGCGGTAGCAGGAGTTGATCAGGCGGCTGATGTTCTTCTTGGTCAGCTCGACGTTGGCCAGCGCGAACGGCAGGCCGTCCGGCAGGATCTCCTGCAGCAGCGCGCGGCCGACCGTGGTGTCCACGACCGACGTCTTCCTCGTGCGCTCGCCGTCCTTGCCGATCACGGTCTCGGTGATGCGGACCTTGCACTTGGCGTGCAGCTCGACCACGCGGTTGTCGTAGGCGCGCTTGACCTCGGCGACGTTGGCGAACGCCATGCCCTCGCCCTTCTTGTTCTCGAGGGCGCGGGTCATGTAGTACAGGCCGAGCACGACGTCCTGCGACGGCACGATGATCGGCTCGCCGTTCGCCGGCGACAGGATGTTGTTCGACGCCATCATCAGCGCGCGCGCCTCCAGCTGGGCCTCCAGGCTCAGCGGCACGTGCACGGCCATCTGGTCGCCGTCGAAGTCGGCGTTGAACGCGGTGCAGACCAGCGGGTGCAGCTGGATCGCCTTGCCCTCGATCAGCACCGGCTCGAACGCCTGGATGCCCAGGCGGTGCAGGGTCGGGGCGCGGTTGAGCAGCACGGGGTGCTCGCGGATGACCTCCTCGAGGATGTCCCACACCTCCGCCTCTTCGCGCTCGACCAGCTTCTTGGCCGCCTTGATCGTGGTGGCGAGGCCGCGGCGCTGCAGCTTGGAGAAGATGAAGGGCTTGAACAGCTCGAGCGCCATCTTCTTCGGCAGGCCGCACTGGTGCAGCTTGAGGTACGGGCCGACCACGATGACCGAACGGCCGGAGTAGTCGACGCGCTTGCCGAGCAGGTTCTGGCGGAAGCGGCCCTGCTTGCCCTTGATCATGTCGGCCAGCGACTTCAAAGGCCTCTTGTTCGTGCCGGTGATGGCGCGGCCGCGGCGGCCGTTGTCCATCAGCGCGTCCACCGACTCCTGCAGCATGCGCTTCTCGTTGCGCACGATGATGTCGGGCGCGTTGAGCTCGAGCAGGCGGCGCAGGCGGTTGTTGCGGTTGATGACGCGGCGGTACAGGTCGTTCAGGTCGGAGGTCGCGAAGCGGCCGCCGTCCAGCGGGACCAGCGGGCGCAGGTCCGGCGGCAGCACCGGCAGGACGGTCATGACCATCCACTCCGGGCGGTTTCCGGACTCGAGGAAGGCCTCGATCAGCTTGATCCGCTTGGTCAGGCGCTTGAGCTTGGTCTCCGAACCGGTGCCGGCGATCTCCTCGCGCAGGCGCACCATCTCGGCCTGCAGGTCGATCGTGCGCAGCAGCTCGTACACCGCCTCGGCGCCCATCGCGGCGTCGAAGTCGTCGCCGTGCTCCTGGCGCGCCTGCATGAACTGCTCCTCGCTGAGCAGCATGCCGCGCTCGAGCGGGGTCAGCCCCGGCTCGGTGACCACGAACGCCTCGAAGTACAGGATGCGCTCGATGTCGCGCAGGGTCATGTCCAGCATCAGGCCGATGCGCGAGGGCAGCGACTTGAGGAACCAGATGTGCGCGACCGGCGAGGCCAGGTCGATGTGGCCCATGCGCTCGCGGCGCACCTTGGCCAGCGTCACTTCCGTGCCGCACTTCTCGCAGACCACGCCGCGGTGCTTCATGCGCTTGTACTTGCCGCACAGGCACTCGTAGTCCTTGATCGGGCCGAAGATGGCGGCGCAGAACAGGCCGTCGCGCTCCGGCTTGAAGGTGCGGTAGTTGATGGTCTCCGGCTTCTTCACTTCGCCGTAGGACCAGGAGCGGATCAGATCCGGCGAGGCCAGCGCGATCTTGATCGCGTCGAAGTCGAGCGGCGGCCGCTGCTGGTTGAAGAGGTTGAGCAGGTCTTTCATTTCTTTCTCCGTTCGGAGTCAATCTTTCGTCGAGGATGGAAATCGGGCGCCTCAGGCGCGGGCGGCGCGGGTCGCGCGCCGCCCCGCGTCCGTCAGTGCTCCTCGAGTTCCATGTTGATCGCGAGCGAGCGGATTTCCTTCACCAGCACGTTGAAGGACTCCGGCATGCCGGCGACCATCTCGTGTTCGCCATCGACGATGTTCTTGTACATCTGGTTGCGGCCCTGTACGTCGTCGGACTTCACCGTCAGCATCTCCTGCAGGGTGTAGGCCGCGCCGTAGGCTTCCAGCGCCCAGACTTCCATCTCGCCGAAGCGCTGGCCGCCGAACTGCGCCTTGCCACCCAGCGGCTGCTGGGTGACGAGCGAGTACGGGCCGGTCGAACGCGCGTGCATCTTGTCGTCGACCAGGTGGTTCAGCTTCAGCATGTGCATGTAGCCGACCGTGACCGGGCGCTCGAACGCCTCGCCGGTGCGCCCGTCGAACAGCCGGGTCTGGCCGCTGGTCGGCAGGTCGGCGAGGTCGAGCATGCGCTTGATCTCAGACTCCGCCGCGCCGTCGAACACCGGGGTCGCCATCGGCACGCCGTCGACGAGGTTGCGGGCCAGCGTCAGCAGCTCCTCGTCGCTGAACTGCGACAGGTCCACGCGCTGCTCGGCCAGGGTGTTGTCGTGGTTGTAGATCTGGTCGAGGAACTTGCGCAGCTCGGCCAGCGACGCCTGCGCCTTCATCATGCGGTCGATCTTCTCGCCCAGGCCCTTGGCGGCCCAGCCGAGGTGGGTCTCGAGGATCTGGCCGATGTTCATTCGGCTCGGCACGCCGAGCGGGTTGAGCACGATGTCGACGGTCTGGCCGTTCTCCATGTACGGCATGTCCTCGACGGGGACGATGGTGGACACCACGCCCTTGTTGCCGTGGCGGCCGGCCATCTTGTCGCCCGGCTGGATGCGGCGCTTCACCGCCAGGTAGACCTTGACCATCTTCAGCACGCCCGGGGCGAGGTCGTCGCCCTGGGTGATCTTGGCGCGCTTGTCCTGGAAGCGCTTCTCGAACTCCTTCTCGTGGATTTCGATCTGCTTCTGGGCGCGTTCGATCGCCTCGGCGGCGTCCTCGTCCTTCATGCGCAGCTGGAACCAGTCGGACTTCTTCAGCCCGTCCAGCACCAGCGAGGACACGACGTCGCCCTTCTTCACGCCGGGGCCGCCATTGGCCACCTTGCCCAGCAGCTGGCCGCGCAGGCGCGCGAAGATCGCCGCCTCGAGGATCCGGAACTGGTCGTCGAAGTCCTTCTTGACGCGCTTGATCTCGGATTCCTCGATCTGGCGCGCGCGCTTGTCCTTCTCGATGCCGTCGCGGGTGAACACCTGGACGTCGATCACCACGCCGTCCATGCCCGGGGGCACGCGCAGCGAGCTGTCCTTCACGTCCGAGGCCTTCTCGCCGAAGATCGCGCGCAGCAGCTTCTCCTCGGGGGTCAGCTGGCTCTCGCCCTTCGGCGTGACCTTGCCCACCAGGATGTCGCCGGCGCGGACCTCGGCGCCGATGTACACCACGCCCGACTCGTCGAGGCGGTTGAGCGCCTGCTCGGAGACGTTCGGGATGTCGGCCGAGATCTCCTCCGGGCCCAGCTTGGTGTCGCGGGCCTGGACGGTCAGTTCCTCGATGTGGATCGTGGTGTAGCGATCCTGCTCGACCACCCGCTCGGAGAGCAGGATCGAGTCCTCGAAGTTGTAGCCGTTCCAGGGCATGAACGCGACCAGCATGTTCTGGCCGAGCGCCAGCTCGCCGATGTCGGTGGACGGACCGTCGGCGAGCACGTCGCCGCGCTCGATGCGGTCGCCCACGTTCACCAGCGGCCGCTGGTTGATGCAGGTGTTCTGGTTGGAACGCGTGTACTTGATCAGGGTGTAGATGTCGACGCCGGCATCGGTCTCGCCGGAAATCTCGTCCTCGTGCACCTTGACCACGATGCGGCCGGCGTCGATCTGCTCGATCACGCCGCCGCGGCGCGCGTTGACCGTCACGCCCGAGTCGCGCGCCACGGCGCGTTCGATGCCGGTGCCGACCAGCGGCTTCTGCGCGCGCAGCGTCGGCACCGCCTGGCGCTGCATGTTCGCGCCCATCAGCGCGCGGTTGGCGTCGTCGTGCTCCAGGAACGGCACCAGCGCGGCCGCGACCGACACGGTCTGCATCGGCGAGACGTCCATGAAGTGGATCTCGCTCGGCGGCTTGAGCAGCGACTCGCCCTGGAAGCGGCAGGCGATGAACTGGGCGGTCAGGTTGCCGTCCTCGTCCTGCGGCGCGTTCGCCTGGGCGATGACGTACTCGTTCTCCTCGATCGCCGACAGGTACTCGACCTCGTCGGTGACCTTGCCGTCCACGACCCTGCGATACGGCGTCTCCAGGAAGCCGTACTGGTTGGTGCGGGCGAACACCGCGAGCGAGTTGATCAGGCCGATGTTCGGGCCTTCCGGCGTCTCGATGGTGCAGACGCGGCCGTAATGGGTCGGGTGCACGTCGCGCACCTCGAAGCCGGCGCGCTCGCGGGTCAGGCCGCCCGGGCCAAGGGCCGAGACGCGGCGCTTGTGGGTAACCTCCGACAGCGGGTTGTTCTGGTCCATGAACTGCGACAGCTGCGAGGAGCCGAAGAACTCCTTGACCGCGGCCGCGACCGGCTTGGCGTTGATCAGCTCCTGCGGCGTCAGCTGGTCGGCCTCGGCCATGGTCAGGCGTTCGCGCACCGCGCGCTCCACGCGCACCAGGCCGACGCGGAACACGTTCTCGGCCATCTCGCCGACGCTGCGCACGCGGCGGTTGCCGAGGTGGTCGATGTCGTCCACCGTGCCGCGGCCGTTGCGGATCTCGGTCAGGACCTTGATCACGTCGAGGATGTCCGAGCCGTCGCCGCACAGCTCGCGCATGCGCGCGGACTCCTCGTCCTTGCGGTCGGCGTAGTACCTGGCGTCGTACAGCACCGGCGCGCCCGTGGTGTCCTTGCGGCCGATGCGGCGGTTGAACTTCATCCGGCCCACGGCCGACAGGTCGTAGCGCTCGAAGGTGAAGAACAGGTTGTGGAACAGGTTCTGGGCGGCGTCCTTCGTCGGCGGCTCGCCCGGTCGCATCATGCGGTAGATCTCGACCAGCGCCTCCAGCTGGGTCTTGGTCGAGTCGATGCGCAGGGTGTTGGAGATGTACGGGCCGCGGTCCAGGTCGTTGACCCACAGCGTGCCGACCGTCTCGATGCCGGCCTTGCGGAACGCGACGAGGTGGTCCTCGCCGATCTCCTCGTTGGCGGCGGCGAGCAGCTCGCCGGTCTTCGCGTCGACGACGTCGTGAGCGAGGATGCGGCCGAGCAGGTACTCGTCCGGCACGGCCAGCGCGGCGATGCCCGAGGCCTCCAGCTGCTTCACGTGGCGCGCGGTGATGCGCTTGCCGGCCTCGACGATGACCTTGTCGCCGTCGGCCAGATCGAAGTTCAGGGTCTCGCCGCGCAGGCGCTCGGGCACCAGCTCCAGCTGCACGCCTTCCGGCAGGATGTGGAAGGAGTTGATCTCGAAGAACTCGCGCAGCATCTCCTCGTTGGAGTAGCCCAGCGCGCGCAGCAGCACCGTCACCGGCAGCTTGCGGCGGCGGTCGATGCGGGTGAACAGCGCATCCTTCGGGTCGAACTCGAAGTCGAGCCACGAGCCGCGGTAGGGGATGATGCGGGCGCTGTACAGCAGCTTGCCCGACGAATGGGTCTTGCCGCGGTCGTGGTCGAAGAACACGCCCGGCGAGCGGTGCAGCTGCGAGACGATGACGCGCTCGGTGCCGTTGACGATGAAGGTGCCGTTCTCGGTCATGAGCGGAATCTCGCCCATGTAGACCTCCTGCTCCTTCACGTACTTCACGGCCTTGGTCGACGACTCGCGGTCGTAGATCACCAGGCGCACGGTCACGCGCAGCGGCGCGCCGTAGCTGAGGCCGCGGTTGCGGCACTCGCGCTCGTCGAACACCGGCTCGCCGAGCTTGTAGCCCACGTACTCGAGGGCGGCGTAGCCGTTGTAGCTGACGATCGGGAACACCGACTTCAGCGCGGCGTGCAGGCCCTTGTCCTCGCGCCTGGCGGGGTCGGTGTGCTCCTGCAGGAACTCGCGGTAGGAATCGACCTGGATCGCCAGCAGGAAAGGCACCTCGAGGATCGAACGGCGCTTGCCGAAGTCCTTGCGGATGCGCTTTTTCTCGGTGAACGAATAGGTCTTGGACGCTGTCGTGGAAGCTTTCGTCATGGGGAGCTACCGCCTCGTTTGAACCGGGATGGAGGGACCGAGCGACACCGACCGCACCTGCACGCCCCGCTGCCGGGACGAGAGCCTGTTGCCTGTTCGACTGCCTGGATCCGGACCGCCATCCCTCGAAGAAAGGGAACTGTCAATTGGAAGCCGCGGGTATTGCCGGCACCCGCACGCCCTCTGAAGCTGCTTCCAACTACCAACTCTGTTGGGTTTTCCGCCGGTCTTTCCCGGCTGTCCTTCAACGGCCAAAGGCCGGGGCCTCGCGGCCCCAGCCCCGGTGCATCACGCAAGACGCCCGTGATGCAAGGTACTGCGCTTACTTGACTTCGACGGTCGCGCCAGCGGCCTCGAGGTCCTTCTTCATCTTCGCGGCGTCGTCCTTGGACGCGCCTTCCTTCACGACGCCACCGGCCTCGGTCAGGTCCTTGGCTTCCTTCAGGCCCAGGCCGGTGATCGCGCGGACCGCCTTGATGACCTCGACCTTCTTGTCGCCGGCCGACTTCAGCACGACGGTGAACTCGGTCTGCTCCTCGGCCGGAGCCGCGGCGGCGGCGGCGGGGCCGGCAGCCATCACGGGGGCGGCGGCGGAGACGCCGAACTTGTCTTCGATGGCCTTGACCAGCTCCATCACTTCCATCAGCGACTTGGCGGCGATGGCGTCGACGATCTGCTCGTTGGAAAGGGACATGTGCTTTTACCTCTGGAAATGGTTTTCGTTGATGGGATCGTCGGGTCAGGCCGGTTCGGCCTGCGCCTCGGCCTCGGCGGGGGCGGCATCGCCACCCTGCTGGTCGGCCACGGCCTTGACCGCGCGGGCGAACATCGCCGCGGGTTCGGCCAGGACGCGGGCCAGCATGGCCAGGGCCTGCTCGCGGGTCGGCAGCGAGGCCAGCACGTCGACGTGCGCGGCCGGCAACAGCTTGCCTTCCACGGACACGACCTTGGCCTTGAGCTTGTCGTTACCCTTCGAGAACTCCTTGATCAGGCGCCCGGCGGCGCCGGGTTCCTCGGTCGAGAACGCATACAGCAGCGGACCGACGAGGGCGTCCTGGACGCACTCGTATTCGGTGCCCGCGACCGCGCGCGAGGCGAGCGTGTTCTTGACGACGCGCAGGTAGACGCCCGTTTCGCGGGCCTTCTTGCGCATCGCCGTCATCTGCTCGACCGTCGTGCCGGCGTACTCGGCGGCGACCAAGGAGTGGGCCTTGGCGGCGACTTCTGCCAGCTCGGCGACGACTTCCTGCTTCTGGGTCAGATTGAGAGCCATTGGCACTCCTCACTTGTGGGACTCCGCTCGCGGCTCCTGCCGCTTGCGGTCCTGAGCGACGCCTTTTCCCTGGCGCCGGGGACGCTCGCGCGTCCCGGTGGTGGCCCTTCCAGACGAACACTTCCAGAGGGGGCGGCACCATCTGCGCAGGCCGGGCCCGAAGGCTGGCGATTAAGCGGTCCCGCTTGCGATGACGACGACTCCCTGCCATGGGCGAGCTTCCGTGCCCGTCGTCATTGCGCGCAGACCGCACCTGCGGTCTTTGACGGCGTCGCTTCGGTCGTTGCCGACCTAGGCGAGGCCCTCAAAAATTTTCGCGGACGGCGAACCGCCCGCGGGTGAAACGGTTACTTCAGTACCAGCGTCGACTGGTCCACGATCACGCCGGGACCCATGGTCGAACTGACCGAGATCTTCTGCAGGTACTGGCCCTTGGCGGTGGCCGGCTTGGCCTTGATCAGGTCCAGCAGCAGCGCCTGCAGGTTGTCCTTCAGCTTGTCCGCGTCGAAGTCGGCCTTGCCGATGGTGACGTGGATGATGCCGGCCTTGTCGGTGCGGTAGCGGACCTGGCCGCCCTTGGCGTTCTTGACCGCCTCGGCCGGGTTCGGCGACACGGTGCCGACCTTCGGGTTCGGCATCAGGCCGCGCGGGCCCAGCACCTGGCCGAGCTTGCCGACCACGCGCATCGCGTCCGGGGTGGCGATCACGACGTCGTAGTTGAGGTCGCCCGCCTGCATCTTTTCGGCGAGGTCGTCCATGCCGACCGCGTCGGCGCCGGCCGCCAGGGCCTCGTCGGCCTTGGCGCCCGCGGGGGCGAACACCGCCACGCGCACGCTCTTGCCGGTGCCGGCCGGCAGCACGGTCGAGCCGCGCACCTGCTGGTCGGACTTCTTGGCGTCCACGCCCAGGCGCACGGCGACGTCGACGGCCTCGACGAACTTCGCGCGGCTGTTGTCCTTGACGATCTTCAGGGCCTCATCGACCGGGTAAGCCTTGCCCGGGACGACGGCGTTCTTGATCTGCTTCTGTCGCTTGGTCATCGCCATCGCTTAGCCCTCCACCGTCAGACCCATGGAACGGGCCGAGCCCGCGATCGTGCGCACCGCCGCGTCCAGATCGGCCGCGGTCAGGTCGGGTTCCTTCGCCTTGGCGATGTCCTCGAGCTGGGCGCGGGTGACCTTGCCGACCTTCTCGGTGTTCGGGCGCTTGGAGCCGGACTGGATGCCGGCGGCCTTCTTCAGCAGGATGGTGGCGGGCGGGGTCTTGGTGATGAAGGTGAAGGTGCGGTCCGAGTAGGCCGTGATCACGACCGGGATCGGAAGGCCCGGCTCGAGCTTCTGCGTCGCGGCGTTGAACGCCTTGCAGAACTCCATGATGTTCAGGCCGCGCTGGCCGAGGGCGGGGCCCACGGGCGGCGACGGGTTGGCCTGGCCGGCCTTGACCTGCAGCTTGATGTAACCGACGACTTTCTTTGCCATTGCAATTTACTCCTGCGAGTGCAAGCGCCTTGCGGCTCCTCGCTTCGTTGTGTGCGGGAACCGGGAGCCGGAAGCCGGGAACCGGAAAGCCGTGGCCTTCCCGCTCCCGGTTACCGGTTACCGGTTACCGGCCCTCAGGCCTTCTCCACCTGGCCGAACTCGAGCTCGACCGGCGTGGAGCGACCAAAAATCAGCACCGCCACGCGCAGGCGGCTCTTCTCGTAGTTGACTTCCTCGACCACGCCGTTGAAGTCGTTGAACGGGCCGTCGATGACGCGGACCATCTGGCCGGCCTCGAACAGCACCTTCGGGCGCGGCTTTTCCACTCCTTCCTGCACGCGCTGGAGGATGGCGTCGGCCTCCTCGTCGCGGATCGGCAGCGGGCGGTCGGCGGTGCCACCGATGAAGCCCATCACCTTCGGCGTCTCCTTGACCAGGTGCCAGCTCTCGCTGTCCATGCGCGGGATGCCGCCCTCGTCGTGGGTGGCGATCTGCACCAGCACGTAGCCCGGGAAGAACTTGCGCTCGGAACGGCGCTTCTGGCCGGAGCGCATCTCCACGACTTCCTCGGTCGGCACCATGACCTCGCCGAAGCGCTCGGTCATGTCCATGCGCGCGATGCGGTCGCGCAGCGCCTGGGCCACCGACTTCTCGAAGCCGGAATAGGCGTGCACCACGTACCAGCGCTTGTTCGTCTGCGTTTCCATCACTGCCCCAGCACCAGCTTGACCGCCCACTGGATGATCACGTCGAACAGCGCGAGGATCACGCTGATCAGCACCACCACCCCGATCACCACCCAGGTGGTGCGCGTGGTCTCCTGTCGGGTCGGCCAGACGACCTTGCGCAATTCGAAGCGCGACTCGGACAGGAACTCGCGGGTCTGCGCGCCCTTGCCGGTGGTCAGGAACACCACCATGCCGGCGACCAGGCCGGCGACCACCGCCAGCACCCGCATGCCCGCGGGCCACTGGAACCAGTAGAAGGCGAACACGCCCGCCGCGACCAGCAGGAGCGCCAGCGCGTACTTGACGATGTCGCCGGCGGGCGCGCCGCCCTTGGCTTGTTCGATGCGACTGTTCACCAACGCTCGTTCTCTCTCGCGGATCGCGTTTCAGGGGACCGCGCCGTGGCGCCGCCCGTGCGGAAGGATCCGCAGGTGGCACGCCAGGAGGGACTCGAACCCCCAACCTGCGGTTTTGGAGACCGCTGCTCTGCCAATTGAGCTACTGGCGTACGTTTTGGTTCCCGCCGAAACGGCAACGGCGGCTCGCGCCGCCCCTGCCTGCTCCGGCCTCTTCCGGCGCCCGCGGCGAGCCGCGGGACGCGCGGAATGCAAGCCTTACTTCAGGATCTTCGCCACCACGCCGGCGCCGACGGTGCGGCCGCCTTCGCGGATCGCGAAGCGCAGGCCCTCGTCCATCGCCACCGGGTTGATCAGCGCCACCTGCATCTTCACGTTGTCGCCCGGCATCACCATCTCCACGCCTTCCGGCAGAGTCACCGCGCCGGTGATGTCGGTCGTGCGGAAGTAGAACTGCGGGCGGTAGCCCTTGAAGAACGGCGTGTGGCGGCCGCCCTCGTCCTTCGACAGCACGTACACCTCGGCCTCGAACTCGGTGTGCGGGGTGATCGAACCCGGCTTGGCCAGCACCTGGCCGCGCTCCACGTCGTCACGCTTGGTGCCGCGCAGCAGCAGGCCCGCGTTGTCGCCCGCCTGGCCCTGGTCCAGCAGCTTGCGGAACATCTCCACGCCCGTGACCGTGGTCTTCTGCGTCGGGCGGATGCCGACGATCTCGATCTCGTCGCCCACCTTGATCACGCCGCGCTCGATGCGGCCCGTCACCACCGTGCCGCGGCCCGAGATCGAGAACACGTCCTCGACCGGCATCAGGAACGGACGGTCGATGTCGCGCTGCGGCTCCGGAATCCAGGTGTCCAGCGCGTCCACCAGCTGGATGATCGCCGGCACGCCGATCTCCGACTGGTCGCCTTCCAGCGCCTTCAGCGCCGATCCCTTGATGATCGGGGTGTCGTCGCCCGGGAACTCGTACTTGGAGAGCAGCTCGCGCACTTCCATCTCGACGAGCTCCAGCAGCTCGGCGTCGTCCACCATGTCCGCCTTGTTCAGGAAGACCACGATGTACGGCACGCCCACCTGGCGCGCCAGCAGGATGTGCTCGCGCGTCTGCGGCATCGGGCCGTCCGCCGCCGAGCACACCAGGATCGCGCCGTCCATCTGCGCCGCACCCGTGATCATGTTCTTCACGTAGTCGGCGTGGCCCGGGCAGTCCACGTGCGCGTAGTGCCGGGTCGGGCTTTCGTACTCGACGTGCGCGGTCGAGATCGTGATCCCGCGCGCCTTCTCTTCCGGCGCCGCGTCGATCGCGCTGTAGTCCTTGAACTCGCCGCCGAACCGCTCCGCGCCCACCTTCGTCAGCGCCGCCGTCAGCGTCGTCTTGCCGTGGTCCACGTGACCGATCGTGCCCACGTTCACGTGGGGCTTGGTGCGCTCGAACTTGCCCTTTGCCATGGCTGCGTCTCTCGCTGACTTGTTTGGGACGTGCTGTCTTGCGGGGAAAACGCCCGGCCCCGGGGGGCCGGACGCTGCGAATTGGTGCTCACGAATGGAATCGAACCATCGACCTCCTCCTTACCAAGGAGGTGCTCTACCGACTGAGCTACGTGAGCGTGAAACTGGTTGTTCGGGTCACCCTGGCGAGACTCAATGGAGCGGGAGACGGGAATCGAACCCGCACCATCAGCTTGGAAGGCTGAGGTTCTACCATTGAACTACTCCCGCGCCGGGAGACCGTCTTGCAAAGCCAGGGCGACTGGTGGAGGGAGGTGGATTCGAACCACCGAAGGCGTAAGCCAGCAGATTTACAGTCTGCCCCCGTTGGCCGCTTGGGTATCCCTCCGGAATGCTGCGCCCGGACTCTGCGAAACAGCCCGCGATTTTGACGCGGACCGCTGGCGCTGTCAACGCGCCGGCGCGTTTTCAGACGTTGAAGCGGAAGTGGAGGACGTCGCCCTCCTGCACTCGGTAGTCCTTGCCTTCCAGGCGCAGCCGGCCGGCGTCGCGGGCGCCGGCCTCGCCGCGGTACTTCAGGAAATCCTCGTAGCCGATGGTCTCGGCGCGGATGAAGCCCTTCTCGAAGTCGGTATGGATGACCGCCGCCGCCTGCGGGGCGGTGGCGCCGGCCTTCACGGTCCAGGCGCGGACCTCCTTCACCCCGGCGGTGAAATAGGTCTGCAGGCCGAGCAGCCTGTAGGCGGCGCGGATGACCCGGTTCAGGCCCGGCTCGCCGAGGCCGAGGTCGGCCAGGAAGGCGTCGCGGTCGGCGTCGTCGAGCTGGCTGAGTTCCTCCTCGATCGCCGCCGAGACCGGCACCACCTCCGAGCCCTCGCCCGCCGCCCGCGCGCGCACAGCATCCAGGTGCGGATTGCCCTCGAAGCCGTCCTCCAGCACGTTGGCCACGTACATCACCGGCTTGAGGGTCAGCAGGAACAGGTCGCGGACCAGCGCCCGGTCCTCGTCGGACAGGCCCAGGGCGCGCGCCGGCCGGCCTTCGTCCAGGCCGGCGCGCAGGCGGCCGAGCACCTCCACCCGCGCCTTGGCGTCCTTGTCGCCGGCCTTGGCCGAGCGCTCGGCGCGCTGCAGGGCCTTGTCGACCGACTCCAGGTCGGCCAGCGCCAGCTCGGTGTCGATCGTCTCGATGTCGGCGATCGGGTCGACCCGGTTGGCGACGTGGATCACGTCCGGGTGCTCGAAGCAGCGCACCACGTGGGCGATCGCGTCCACCTCGCGGATGTGGGCCAGGAACTTGTTGCCCAGGCCCTCACCCTTGGCAGCGCCGGCGACCAGGCCGGCGATGTCCACGAACTCGACCGCGGTCGGGATCACCTTCTGCGGCTTGACGATTTCCGCCAGCGCGTTCAGGCGCTCGTCCGGGACCGGCACCACGCCGACGTTGGGCTCGATCGTGCAGAAGGGGAAATTGGCCGCGGCGATGCCCGCCTTGGTCAGCGCGTTGAACAGGGTCGACTTGCCGACGTTGGGCAGGCCGACGATGCCGCATTTGATGCCCATGGGTACTCCGGTAACCGGGAACCGGTAGCCGGGAGCAGGAAACCGGAGGATCCATGCCTCCGGCTGCCGGCTCCCGGTTACCGATTCCCGCTGTTGGTATGCAGGCGCTTCATCGCCTCGTTGACGTCACCCGCCACGGCCAGCGGCAGCACCTCGATCGCATCGTCGATCGCGCGCAGCAGCGCGGCCTCGTCGTCGCGGCCGGGGCGGCCGAGCACCCAGGGGGTGACCTTGTCCTTGTGGCCGGGATGGCCGATGCCCAGGCGCAGCCGGTGGAAGCGGCCGTGGCCGAGCAGGCGCATCACGTCGCGCAGGCCGTTCTGGCCGCCGTGGCCGCCGTCGAACTTCAACCGCGCCGTGCCAGGCGGCAGGTCGAGCTCGTCGTGCGCCAGCAGCGCCTCCTCCGGCTCGATCTTCCAGAAGCGCAGCGCCGCGGTGACCGACTTGCCGCTGGCGTTCATGTAGGTGGCCGGCTTGAGCAACCAGACCGGGCGGCCGCCGATGTCGGCCTTCGCGACCTCGCCGAACAGCTTCGCTTCCAGCGAGAAGCGCGCGCCGAGCCGCGCGGCCAGGGCGTCCACGAACCAGAAGCCGGCGTTGTGCCGGTCCATGAGGTGCTGGGGGCCGGGATTGCCCAGCCCCGCGATCAGGCGCAGGCCCGCCATGCATGCGAGGGCCGCCGCGCCCGCGAAGGGCGCGGCGGCCGGTCAGGCTCAGGCCGCCGGGGTCTCGCCGCCCTCGGCGGCGGGCGTTTCCTCGGCTTCGCCACGCGCGTGGCGGGCGACGACCACCGCGATGTCGTGGTCCGGACCGAGCTTGAGCTGCGGCACTTCCACGCCGGCCGGCAGCTTCACGCCGGACAGGTGGATGGTGTCGCCCGGCTTCAGTTCGGACAGGTCGACCTGGATCGCCGCGGGCAGGTCCTTCGGCAGGCAGCTGATCTCGATCTGGGTCAGCTCGTGCATGATCACCACGCCCGCGGTCTTGCCGGCCGGCGAGCTTTCGCCGTTGACGAAGTGCAGCGGCACCGAGGCGCGCAGCGCCTGGTTGGCGTCCACGCGCTGGAAGTCCAGGTGCATGATGATCTGCTTGTACGGGTGGCGCTGGATGTCGCGCAGCAGCACGCTCTCCACCTTGCCGTCGACATCGAGGCTGAGGATGGACGAGTAGAACCACTCGTTCTGGCTGGCCAGCCAGGTCTTCTCGTGCTCGAGCTGGATCGGCTGCGGCGCGGCGCTGCCGCCGTAGACGATCGCCGGGATCTGCGCCGAACGACGCAGGCGGCGGCTCGCACCCTTCCCCCCGTCGTTGCGGGCGGTGGCCCGGATGGTGTGTTCGGTAGCCATTGTTGCGTTCTCACTTCGTTGCGATGAACCGCCTCGCGGCGGCCTGGATACTCACCCGCGACCAGGTGAGTGGGGAGTCAGTCCACGTAGAGCGAACTGACGGATTCTCCGAAGGCGATGCGGCGCACCGTCTCGGCCAGCAGCTCCGCCACGCTGAGCTGGCGGATCCGGCCGCAGGCCTTCGCCGCCTGCGACAGCGGGATGGTGTCGGTGACCACCAGCTCGTCGAGCTGCGACTTGGTCAGGTTGTCGATCGCCGCGCCCGACAGCACCGGGTGGGTGCAGTAGGCGACGACCTTGACCGCGCCCTGCGCCTTGAGCGCGGCGGCGGCGGCGCACAGGGTGCCGGCGGTGTCGACGATGTCGTCGACCAGCACGCAGACCTTGCCGGCGACGTCGCCGATGATGTTCATCACCGTGGCGACGTTGGCCTTCGGGCGGCGCTTGTCGATGATCGCCAGGTCCGCGTCGTCCAGGCGCTTGGCGATCGCGCGGGCGCGCACCACGCCGCCGACGTCGGGCGACACCACGATCACGTTGTCGGTGCCGTGCGCGCGCCAGATGTCGGCGAGCAGCAGCGGCGAGGCGTACACGTTGTCGACCGGGATGTCGAAGAAGCCCTGGATCTGGTCGGCGTGCAGGTCCACCGTCAGCACGCGGTCGGTGTGCACGGTGGAGAACATCTGCGCCGCGACCTTGGCGGTGATCGGCACCCGCGCCGAGCGCGGGCGGCGGTCCTGCCGGGCGTAACCGAAATAGGGCACCACCGCGGTCACGCTGCTGGCCGAGGCGCGCTTGAGCGCGTCGATCAACACCAGCAGCTCGACCAGGTTCTCGGCGCTCGGCGCGCAGGTCGGCTGGATCACGAAAGTGTCCTGGCCGCGGACGTTCTCCTCGATCTCGACCTGCACCTCGCCGTCGGAAAAGCAGCCGACCAGGGCCTTGCCCGGGCGGATGCCCAGTTCCCTGCACACCGCCTCGGCCAGCGGCCGGTTGGCGTTGCCGGTGAAGACAAGCAGGTTGCGATCGTCTTGCACAGTCATGGCGGCGGTCGTCGGTGGCCGAGGGTGGAGCGGAACAACGCGCGAATGGCAGGGGCGGCAGGATTCGAACCTGCGAATGCCGGGATCAAAACCCGGTGCCTTGGGCCACTTGGCGACGCCCCTGTTGTTGCAGGTCCGGGCCGGTCAGCGCGGCGACGCTTGCGGCGCGCGCTCTCCGGTCCCCGCCTCGAGCATCCGGTGCAGCGGCGAGCGCGCGGCGCCCGCCGCGACCCAGGCCTTCAGGCCCGGCGGCAGCTGCGCCAGCGCGGCTTCGGCGGACTCGCGGTCGGCGAATTCGACGAAACAGCCGCTGCCCGTCCCGGTCAACCGCGGCGTGCCGATCCGCGCCAGCGCGGCGAAGGCGGCCTCGACGGCCGGCTCGCGGCGGCGCAACACCGGCTCGAAGCAGTTGCCGAGCGGGGTTCCCGAAACGAAGTCGGCTATTGTCGCGGGGGCCGCATCCCGCGTCAATTCAGGGGCTTGGAAGAGTGATGCGGTCGGCACGTGGACGCCCGGATCGGCGAGCACGTACCAGGCGGGCGGCAGCGCGATCGGGGTCAGCCGCTCGCCCACGCCCTCGGCCCAGGCGTTGTCGCCGCGCACGAAGACCGGCACGTCGGCGCCCAGGCGCAGGCCGAGGTCGGCGAGCGAATCCAGCCCCAGCCGGGTGTCCCAGAGCGCGTCCAGGGCTAGCAGCACGGTCGCCGCGTCGGACGAGCCGCCGCCGAAGCCGCCCCCGGTCGGTATGCGTTTATCGACGATGATGTCCGCGCCTTGGCTGCCGTTGGCCGCCTCTTGCAGCAGACGCGCGGCGCGCACGACGAGATCCTCGGTGGCCGCCACGCCGGGTGCGCCGGGCCCGTGGCGGACGATCGCGCCGTCCGCGCGTGGCCGCAGGCGGATCGTGTCGCCCCACTCCAGCAGGCGGAACACGGTCTGCAGCAGGTGGTAGCCGTCGGCGCGGCGCCCGGGGATGCGCAGGCACAGGTTGAGCTTCGCCGGCGCCGGCCAGGCCGACCAGCCGGACGCCACCGCAGCCTCGGTCACGGGCCCTCGTCCCAGGCGTCCACCACCAGCCGCACCCGGGCGTCGCCGCGGGTCGCCTCGACCCGGTACGGCAGGGCGATGGCCAGGCCGGCGGCCGGCCGCCAGTCCGCATAGCGCAGCGACCAGCCGTCCTGGCGCAGGGCGGCGAGCTGGCCGTCGGCGCCGTAGTCAACGGCGGCGGGCCCATGGCCGGCGGCGCGGGCGCCGCGCACCCAGGCCGCCAGCGCGTCCACCGGCACCAGCCAGCCGGTCGCCTCCAGCAGCAGCGCGGTCGCGTCGTCGCCTTCCCGCGGACCGCCGTCCAGGCCTTCCAGCCGGGCATGGCCGGGGCTGCCGCGCAGGCGCCAGCTCTGGCGGGTGACCGGGGCGCTGAGGGCGATGACGTAGTCGGCACCGTCCTGGTTCCAGTCGAGCCGGCCGCTGCCGCCCCTGCCGGCGGTGGACACCGCGACCCTGCCCTGCAGCGACCAGTGCGGCTGCGCCGCCAGCGCGGCCTCGCGCTCGGCCTGGCGCGCCTGCGCAACCTCGGCCGGCAACGCCGGGCCCGGCGCGCGCAGCGGCCGGCCGGCGCAGGCCGCCAGCAGGCAGGTCGCGATCGCCGCTGTCGCCCACCCGCGCAACCGCCTCATGCTCCGGTCTCGCGCAGCGCGCGCTGCAGCGCGCGGTTGTCCGGGTCGAGCTTGCGCGCTTCCTCGAAGTAGCGGCGCGCCTCGGCCTTCCTGCCCATCGTCCACAGCACCTCGGCCAGGTGCGCGCCGATCTCCGCGTCCTTCTGCAGGGCGTAGGCGCGGCGCAGCTGCGGCAGGGCGTCGCGCGGGCGACCGAGGCGGTAGAGCACCCAGCCGTAGCTGTCGATGATCGCCGGGTTGTCCGGCTCGGCGACGCGCGCGCGGTCGATCAGCTGCAGCGCCTCCTGGTAGCGGGTCGTGCGGTCGGCCAGGGTGTAGCCGAGCGCATTGAGGGTGGCGACGTTGTCCGGGTCGGCGACCAGGATGCGGCGGAAGTCCGCCTCGGCGCGGGCGATGTCGTCGCGTCGCTCCCAGGCCAGCGCGCGCGCGTACAGCAAGGCGTCGTCGTCGGGGAAGGCGGCCAGTCCGCGCGCGAAGGCGTCAAGTTCGCCGGCGGCGTCGCCGTCCCCGTGGCGCAGCTCGGCCTCCAGCAGATAGGCGTCGCGCCGTGCGTCCTCGTCGGCGTCGGCTTCCGCCTGCAGCTTGCGCAGCGCGTCGTAGGCCTCGTCCGTGCGCGCCAGCGCGTGCAGCACGTTGGCCGCGCGCAGGCGCGCCTGCCAGCGCTGCGGGCCGCCGGGGACGCTGCGGTACCACTGCAGCGCCTCCTCGTTGCGCTCCAGGAACTCGCTGACCTGACCGAGCAGAAGGCGGCGCTGCGGGTCCGGCGTGGTGGAATCGCCGCGCAGTTCCTCGTACAGCGCGGTCAGCGCGGCCTTGTCCCCAGCCTTGGCCAGCAGCGCGGCGCGCAGGCTGTAGCTCTGGTCGTCCTGCGGCCCGCGCGCGAGCACCTGCGCCGCGCGCGCCGGTTCGCCGAGGGCGTCGTACTCGCCGGCGATCGCCAGCCGCAGGTCGGTGTCGTCGGCCGGCGGCGGCGCCAGCGCGTCCAGCGCCGCCTTGGCCTCGTCGAGCTTGCCCACCCCGCGCAGCTGGCCCACCCGCAGCAGCGCTACCCGCGGTTCGCCCGGGAAGCGCTCGACGATCGCGGCAACCACGCGCGCCGCGAGGTCGGGCTGGTCGAGCCGCTGGGCGAGGCCGCCGAACGCCAGCCACGCCTGCAGGTCTGGCGGGATCTCCCCGCGCTCGATGATCTCGCCGAGCAGGCGCGCGGCCAGCTTCGGATCCTTGCCGCCGCTGCCGAGCGCGACCAGCGCGTGGCGCCAGCCGGCATCGCGACCCGCACCGCCCTGCGCCAGCAGCGCGCGCAGGCCACGGCGGGCGGTGCGCGCGTCGCCCTCGCGCAGCGCCAGGGCGACTTCCGCGCCACGCATCGCTGGCGCTTCCGGCGCGCGCTGGCGCCATAGCGCGAGCGCGTCCGCGGCGCGGTCCTCGTCGCCGGCGAGCAGGGCGATCCGGGTCGCCCGTTCGGCCAGGCCGGCGTCGCCCCGGGTCGCGCGCGCGGCCTCCAGGTACCAGCGCGCGGCCTCGTCGAGCTTGCCCGCCTGCAGCGCGAACTCCCCGGCGAGGGCCGCGGTCATGGTGCCGTCCGCCGGCGCCGCGGTGGCGCGCGCCGCCGCGCCCGCCCACGCCGGCAGGCAGGCCAGCAGGCCCGCGCCGATGAATGCATGCAACACTGAACGCAGCCGTTCGGGCATCGTCCGCCACCGGGCCGTAAAATGGCGGCCCTTCGCGTCCGGAAGCTTAGCGCACGCACCCTGCGCGCCCGTCGCCATGAGCCTGTTCGCCCTCGGCCTCAACCACCAGACCGCGCCGGTCCACCTGCGCGAACGGGTGGCGTTCGCCGAACCGGCGCTGCCGCAGGCGCTGGCGGCGATCCGCGCCCTGCCCGGCGTGCAGGAAGCGGCGCTGCTGTCCACCTGCAACCGCACCGAGCTGTACGCGATCGCCGACGGCGACGGCCGCGCGCTGGCCGAGTGGCTGGCCGCGCATGCCGACGCCGGCGACGACCTGCACGCCTACCTCTACCACCACCGCGACGAGGATGCCGCGCGCCACCTGTTCCGGGTGGCGACGGGGCTTGATTCGCTGGTGCTCGGGGAGCCGCAGATCCTCGGCCAGGTGAAGCAGGCGTGGGCGGCGGCGCGCGGTGCCGGCGCGCTCGGCAACCAGCTCGACCGGTTGTTCCAGCAGGCCTTCGTCACCGCCAAGCGCGCCCGCACCGACACCCGCATCGGCGCCAATCCGGTCTCGGTCGCCTCGGCGGCGGTGCGGCTGGCGCAGGAATCCTTCGCCCGCCCGCAGGATTCGGTGGTGTTGCTGGTCGGCGCCGGCGAGACCATCGAATTGGTGGCGCGCCACCTCGTGCAGGCGCAGGTCAAGCGCCTGCTGATCGCCAACCGCACCCTGAGCCACGCGCAGGACCTCGCCAGCCGCCACGGCGGCGTCGCCCTGCCGCTGACCGAACTCGACCGCCATCTCGGCGAGGCCGACATCGTGTTCTCGGCGACCGCGAGCCGCGAGCCGATCCTGCGCCGCGCGCAGGTCGCCGCCGCGCTCGCCAGCCGCAAGCACCGGCCGATGCTGCTGCTGGACCTCGCGGTGCCGCGCGACATCGCGCCTGACGTGGCCCAACTCGGCGACGCCTTCCTGTATACCGTCGACGACCTCGAGAAGGTGGTCGAGGACAACCGCCGCAGCCGGCGCGAGGCCGCCGACGCCGCGGAAGCCATCGTCGACCTGCAGGTCGCGCGCTTCCGCGAGTCGCTGCTCGCCAGCCGCCACGCCGAACCGCTGCGCCGCCTGCGCGCGCACGGCGAGCACGCGCGCGACACCGTGCTGGCACGCGCGCGCCAGCAGCTCGCCCGCGGCCACGACCCGCAGGCCGTGCTCGATTTCCTCGCCCACACCCTGACCAACCGCCTGCTGCACGCACCGACGGCCGCGTTGCGGCAGGCCGCGATGCAGGGCGACGCGGACCTGGTGCGCGCGGCGGAGAAGCTGTTCCCGGCGGACGACGCCGGCCGGGCGCAGGCGACCGGCGACGAGGCGGACGACACGGCGAGGCATCCTTAGCGACGCTCGCGCGCCAAGCCTGCTGTTCCGTCCCTTCGTTTCGTTTTCGCGAGTCCAGTCCATGACCCCTGCCCTGCGCCGCAAGCTGGAAGCGCTGGTCGAACGCCGCGAGGAACTCGAGCGGCTGCTCGCCGATCCCGCGGTGCTCGCCGACAACGAACGTTTCCGCAACCTCTCGCGCGAATTCGCCCAGCTCGAGCCGGTCGCGCGCGCCTTCGCCGAGGAGGCGCGGGCACGCCGTGACCTGGCCGCCGCCGAAGCGATGCGCGCCGATCCCGAGTTGCGCGAACTGGCCGAGGAGGAGATCGCCGCCGCGCAGGCTCGGCTTGCCGACCTGGAAACGGAACTGCTGGCCGGCCTCGTGCCGAAGGACCCGCGCGACGACGGCAACCTCTACCTGGAAGTGCGCGCCGGCACCGGCGGCGACGAGGCGGCGATCTTCGCCGGCGACCTGTTCCGCATGTATTCGCGCTACGCCGAACGGCAGGGCTGGCGGGTCGAGGTCGAGTCGGCCAGCCCCGGCGAGCACGGCGGCTACAAGGAGGTCGTCGCCAGGGTCGAGGGCCGCGGCGCGTATTCGAAGCTGAAGTTCGAGTCGGGCACCCACCGCGTGCAGCGCGTCCCGGAGACCGAGTCGCAGGGCCGCATCCACACCTCCGCCGCGACCGTGGCGATCATCGCCGAGGACGCGAGCGACGTCGCCGTCGAGATCAATCCCGCCGACCTCAAGGTCGACACCTACCGTTCCTCCGGCGCCGGCGGCCAGCACGTCAACAAGACCGAATCGGCGATCCGCATCACCCACCTGCCCAGCGGCATCGTGGTCGAATCGCAGACCGAGCGCAGCCAGCACGCCAACCGCGACAAGGCGATGAAGCGCCTGCGCGCGATGCTGGTCGAGGCCGAGATCGAGCGCCGCGCCGCCGCGCAGGCCGCCGACCGCAAGCTGCAGGTCGGCAGCGGCGACCGCAGCCAGCGCATCCGCACCTACAACTACCCGCAGGGCCGGATCACCGACCACCGGGTCGAGGGGCTGACCCTGTACGACCTGCCGAACGTGCTGGAAGGCAACCTCGACGCGCTGGTCGAGCGGCTCGCGCGCGAGCAGCAGGCCGACGAGCTCGCCCGCCTGGCCGCGGCCGGCTGAGCGAATCCGTCGCGCCCGGACCGGCATCCGATCACGCGACCGCCACGGTGCGCTCGGCCAGGGTGGGCAAACACGCGCGACGCGGGCGATAATGCGCGGATGAACGCCTGACCCTGTCGCGCCATTCGTGGCCGCGACCCGCAAACCGGGAATCCGGCATGGCCGAAGCCGTCCGCCACGACAAGACCGCGCGCCAGCTGCGTCTGCTCTCCGACGCGCTCGACAGCGGCCGCCTCGGCCCCGTGCGGCGGCTGGTCAACACGCTCGCGCCCGCCGAGATCGGCAACCTGCTCGAATCGCTGCCGCCCGCGCAGCGCACGGTGGTCTGGGGCCTGGTCGATCCCGAGGACGACGGCGAGGTGCTGCTGCACGTCGGCGACGAGGTGCGCGAGGGCCTGCTCGCGGACATGGACCCGGACGAGATCGTCGCCGCGGTCGAGGACCTCGACATCGACGACCTCGCGGACCTGGTCGAGGACCTGCCGGACACGGTGCTCGACGAAGTCCTCAAGTCGATGGACCGCGACAACCGCGAGCGCCTGGAGCAGGTGCTGTCGTACGACGAGGACACCGCCGGCCGCCTGATGAACCCGGACGTGGTGACGGTGCGCGCCGACACCACCGTCGACGTCGTGCTCCGCTACCTGCGCCTGCGCGGCGAGCTGCCCGACCACACCGACCACCTGTACGTGGTCAGCCGCCGCCACCAGTACCTCGGCCGGATCGCGCTGCAGGCGCTGCTGACCAGCGAGCCGAACACGCCGGTCAACCAGCTGATGGACGACGAGCAGCCGGCGATCCGGGTCGAGGAGACCGAGGGCAGCGTCGCCCGCCAGTTCTCCGACCACGACTGGATCAGCGCGCCGGTGGTGGACGAGAGCAACATCCTGCTCGGCCGCATCACCATCGACGACGTGGTCGACATCATCCGCGAGCAGGCCGAGCACCAGGCGTTGGGCGCGGCCGGCCTGGACGAGGAGGAAGACCTGTTCAGCCCGGTCTGGCGCGCGATGCGGCGGCGGCTGATCTGGCTGTCGATCAACCTCGCCACCGCCTTCCTCGCCGCCAAGGTCGTCGGCGAGTTCGAGGGCACGATCGAGCAGCTGGTCGCGCTCGCGGTGCTGATGCCGATCGTCGCCGGGATGGGCGGCAACGCCGGCACCCAGGTGCTGGCGCTGATGGTGCGCGGCCTCGCGCTCGGCCAGGTCGGCGCGTCCAACATCCGCACCCTGCTGTGGAAGGAAGTGCGCGTCGCCCTGCTCAACGGCCTCGCGCTGGGGCTGGTGCTGGCGGCGATCGTGCTGGTCTGGTTCCACAACATCGGCCTGTCGCTGGTGATCGCGACCGCGCTCACCCTCAACCTGCTGTTCGCCGCGCTGGCCGGGGTGCTGGTGCCGGTGACGATCAAGCGCTTCGGCTACGATCCGGCGCTGGCCAGCAGCATCTTCCTCACCACGGTGACCGACGTGATGGGGTTCTTCACCTTCCTCGGGCTGGCCACGCTGTTGCTGCTCCGTTAGCGCGCACCATTCCACACGCGCATCGGGCGTCCTGATGGAAGCGCTTTTCGCGTCGCTTTCCCGCACGGCCAAGAGCCGCCCTTTCCTCCCGACCGGAAGAATCCATGCGCATCGCACGCCTCGCCTCGCCGCTCCTCGCCCTCGCCCTCGCCGCCTGCAACGGCCAGGACGCGCCCTCCACCGACCCCGCCGCCGCGACCACGCCCGCGGTCGAGGCACCGGCGGCGGCCGCCGAGACGGAACAGAAGGAAGCGGCACCCGCGTCCGACACCGCCAGCTTCGAGCTGACCATGGACGGCGTGGACCGCTGGCTGGAGGCGACCCGCAACATCGCCGACCTGGTCAAGCAGGATCCGGCGCTGGAAGACGCGACCGCGATGGACGCCAGCGAAAGCACCGACGCCTACGTGGCGCGGCTCGATTCGCTGCCCAAGGTCGTCGCCGCGATCGACGAGGCGGGCCTGTCCACGCGCGATTACGCGATGACCTCCGAGGCGGTCACGGGCGCGCTGTTCGCCGTCGGCATGCTCGAGGCCGGTGCGATCAAGGAGCTGCCGCCGGAGCTGAAGGACAACCAGCACGTCCGCTTCGTGCAGGAGCACAAGGACGAGATCGGCGCGAAGATCAAGGCCATGCAGGCCGACGCGGGCTGACGTCCGCACGCGGCGCCGGCAACCCCGCCGGCGCCGCCGCTCAGGCCAGCAGCGCCTCCAGCACGGCCATCCGCACCGCGACCCCGTTCGCCACCTGGCGCAGGACCAGCGACTGCGGGCCATCGGCGACCTCGTCGGTGATCTCCACCCCGCGGTTCATCGGCCCCGGATGCAGTACCACTGCGTCCGGCGCGGCGCGGCGCAGGCGCGCCGCGGTCAGACCGTAGTCGGCGTGGTAGCCGTCGAGCGAACTCACGAGGCCCTCGACCATCCGCTCGCGCTGCAGGCGCAGCATCATCACCGCGTCCACGCCCTCCAGCGCCGCATCGAAGTCGTCGCCGACCACGCAGCCCGCCAGGGTGTCGTCCTGCGGCAGCAGCGACTCCGGCCCGCATACGCGGATCTCCCCCACGCCCAGCGTGCGCAACGCGTGCAGGTCCGAGCGCGCGACCCGCGAATGGCGCACGTCGCCGACGATCAGCACCTTCAGGCGGGAAAAATCCTCGCCCTTGGCCTGGCGCAGCGTGAGCATGTCGAGCAGGCCCTGGGTCGGGTGCGCGCTGCGGCCGTCGCCGGCGTTGAGCAGCGCGGTACCGGGCGCCGCGACCTCGGCCAGCGCCGCGACCGCGCCATCGACCTTGTGGCGGACGACGAAGCCGTGCACGCCCATCGCCTCGATCGTCTTGAGCGTGTCGGTCGCGGTCTCGCCCTTGCTGGTCGAGGAGGTGGAGGCGTCGAACACCAGCGTGTCCGCGCCGAGCCGCTGCGCCGCCAGCAGGAAGCTCGAGCGGGTGCGGGTGGACGGCTCGAAGAACAGCGTGCACACCGCCTTGCCGGCGAGGACCTCGCGCAGATCGCTGCCGCCGTGCGCGTGCGGCAGCAGTTCCTGCGCGCGCTCGAGCAGACGCACCAGTACCGCGCGCGGCAGGCCCTCGAGGGTGAGCAGGTGGCGCAGGCGTCCGTGTGGGTCGAGTTGCATGGTCCGGGGATGTAGAAGGAAGGATCAGGGAAGCGGTTGCGCGTCCTGCGGCGCGGCGAGCCAGCGCTCGACGATGACCGCCGCGGCGACCGCGTCGAGCACCGCCGCGTCGCGGCGCTTTCGCCGGCCTTCGGCGCGGTCGGCGGCGAAGCGCTGCGCGGCCTCGATCGAGCTGGAGCGCTCGTCCACCAGCGCCACCGGCAGCCGGAAACGCTCGCGCAACTGGCGGGCGAAGGCGTGGGCGAACTGACGGATCGGCTGGTCGCCGCCGTCCAGCGTCATCGGGTCGCCGACGACGAAGCCGTGCGGCCGCCATTCGCGCTGCAGGCGGTCGACCAGCGGCCAGTCGGGCTGGCCTTCGCGCACGTCCACCACGGCCAGCGCGCGCGCGCCGTGGCCGAAGGCGCTGCCGACCGCCACGCCGATCCGGCGCGCGCCGACGTCGAAGCCGAGCACCGTGCCGTCGCGCGGCAATTGCGGCGCGTCGCTGGCCGGCGACTCAGGCATGCCCGCTGTAGTCGGCCATGCGTGCGAAGTCCACGCCGATGCGCGAGGCCGCGGCCTGCCAGCGCTCCTCCAGCGGCAGCGCGAACAGCAGTTCGCGGTCGGCGGGCGCGGTCAGCCAGCTGTTTTCGGCGAGTTCGAATTCGAGCTGGCCCGCGCCCCAGCCGGCGCAGCCGAGCGCGATGGTCGCCGCGCGCGGGCCCTCGCCGGCGGCCATCGCCTCCAGCACGTCGCGCGAGGTGGTCAGGTACAGGTCGTCGGCGATCGCCAGGCTGGAATCCCAGGCGCGGCCGTCGTGCAGGACGAAGCCGCGCTCCGGATGGACCGGGCCGCCGGCAAGCACCCGCTGCGAACACAATGCACGGTCGTCGCTGCCGATGCCCATCTGCGCGAAGACCTCGCCCAGCGTGTACTCGGAAGGACGGTTGACCATGACCCCGAGCGCGCCCTGCTCGTCGTGCTGGCACAGCAGGGTGACGCTGCGCGAGAAGTTCGGATCCGCCAGCGTCGGCAGGGCGACCAGCAGCTGGTTGGCGAGGGGCGTGTAGGCGCCGGACATGGCGCGGATTCTAGCAGCGGGCACCCCTGTCCTCCGGCACGGCGGCCGTGCGGGCGGCCGGCGTAGGATGGGCGCCCTGCCTCGACGGAGCCGTCCGCATGCGCCTGTCCCGCCCGTTCCTCGCCTGCCTCGCCGGCGCCGCGCTGGCGGCCTGCCAGCACGCCGCGCCGCGCGCCGATGCGGCGCCGGCCTCCGTGTCCGCCGGAGCATCCGCGCCCGCCCCCGCCGCCTCCTACGCGCAATGCCACGCCGGCGACTACGCGACGGTCCCGCTCACCGCCGACCTGTCCGCCTTCGACGACGACGGCAAGCGCATGCTCGCGCGCCTGGTGCAGGCCTCGCAGGTGATGGACGACCTGTACTGGCGGCAGTCCTGGGACGGCGACCGCGAGGCGCTGCTGGCGCGCGCGCCGGATCCGGCGACCCGGGCGCTGATCGCGCTCAACTACGGCCCCTGGGACCGGCTCAACGAGGACACGCCGCTGCTGCCCGACGTCGGCCCGCGCCCGCCCGGCGCGACCTTCTACCCGGCCGACATGGACAAGGCGGAGTTCGAACGGGCGGCGCTGCCCGACAAGGCGTCCTGGTACACCCTGCTGCGCCGCGACGACGCCGGCAAGCTGGTCACCGTCCCGTACCACGTCGCGTACAGGACCGACCTCGAACGCGCCGCGGCGCTGCTGCGAGACGCCGCTGGCTACAGCGCCGACCAGGCGTTCGCCGCCTACCTGCGCATGCGCGCGGACGCGCTGCTCGACGACGACTTCCAGCCCAGCGACCTCGCCTGGATGGACATGAAGACCAATCCCGTGGACGTCGTGATCGGGCCGATCGAGACCTACGAGGACCAGCTGTTCGGCTACAAGGCCGCCTACGAGGGCCTGGTGCTGGTCAAGGATCAGGCCTGGAGCGCGAAGCTGGCGCGCTTCGCCCGGTTCCTGCCCTCGCTGCAGCAGGGCCTGCCGGTGCCGGCCCGCTATCGCGCCGAGACGCCCGGCACCGACGCCGACCTCAACGCCTACGTCGCGGTCTTCTACGGCGGCAACGCCAACGTCGGCGCCAAGACCATCGCCATCAACCTGCCCAACGACGAGGTTGTGCAACTGAAGAAGGGCACCCGCCGGCTGCAGCTCGAGAACGTGATGAAGGCGAAGTTCGACACCATCCTGGTGCCGATCGCCAACGAGCTGATCGCGCGGGACCAGCTTCGGCACGTCACCTTCGACGCGTTCTTCGAGGACACCATGTTCCACGAGGTCGCGCACGGCCTCGGCATCAAGAACACGCTGGACGGCAAGGGCACGGTGACCCAGGCGCTGAAGGAGTACGCGTCCAGTTTCGAGGAAGGCAAGGCCGACGTGCTCGGCCTGTACATGGTGGACGCGCTCAGCCGCCGCGGCGAACTCGACGAGTCCAAGCTGATGGACAGCTACGTCACCTTCCTCGCCGGCATCCTGCGCTCGGTGCGCTTCGGCGCCGCGGACGCGCACGGCAAGGCGAACATGGTCCGCTTCAACTTCTTCGCCGACCGCGGCGCCTTCAGCCGCGACCCGGACAGCGGCCGCTACCGCGTCGATTTCGCGAAGATGCGCGAAGCCATGAACGCGCTCAGCGCCAAGCTGCTCACCGTGCAGGGCGACGGCGACTACGCCGAGGCGAAGCGGATGACCGAGACGCTGGGCGTGATCCGCCCCGAACTCGAGGCCGACCTGGCGCGCCTGCAGGAAGCCCGCATCCCGATCGACATCCGCTTCGAGCAGGGATTGGACACGCTGGGGCTGGAAGAGTACGCGGCGAAGGCGCGCTAGGCGCGCGCTGAAACGAAAGCGCAAGCGGCGAGTCTGTCGCCGCGGCGCTCTCGCATCCCCGCCTTCGGTCTTCCCGCGCTGGCGGCGACGCCTCGGGTCACATCGCTTCCACCGCGCCGGCGCCAGCATCGCCGCATGGCGATCCGCATCGGCATCTCCGGCTGGCGCTACGCGCCGTGGCGCGGCGTGTTCTACCCGCGAGGCCTGCCGCAGCGGCGCGAGCTGGAGTACGCGGCGCGGCGCTTCGACAGCGTCGAGATCAACGGCTCGTTCTACTCGCTGCAGACGCCGGTCAGCTACGCGGCCTGGCGCGAGGCGACGCCGCCCGGCTTCGTGTTCTCGGTGAAGGGGCCGCGCTACCTCACCCACATGCTCAAGCTGCGCGAGGTGGAGAAGCCGCTCGCGAACTTCCTCGCCTCCGGCCTGCTCCGGCTGGGCGACCGGCTCGGGCCGATCCTGTGGCAGCTGCCGCCGTTCCTGCGGTTCGACGCGGCGCGGCTGGGGGCCTTCTTCGAGCTGCTGCCGCGCGACCTGGAACAGGCGCTGGCCCTCGCCCGCCGGCGCGACATCGCGCGCATGCGCGGGCGCAGCGCGCTCGCCATCGACGCCAACCGGCCGCTGCGCCACGCGCTCGAGGTGCGCCACGAGAGCTTCCGCGACCCGGCCTTCGTCGACCTGCTGCGCGCGCACGGCATCGCCCTGGTCGTCGCCGACACCGCCGGGCGCTGGCCGCTGCTGGAGGACGTGACCGCCGACTTCGTCTACATCCGCCTGCACGGCGACGAGGAGCTGTACGTCAGCGGCTACGACGCGCGCGCGCTGGACGACTGGGCCGCGCGCATCCGCGCCTGGGCGGCGGGCGGCCAGCCGCGGGACGCGCGCCTCGCTGGCGACGGCGAGGCGCCGGCGCGCAAGAAGCGCGACGTGCACTGCTATTTCGACAACGACGCCAAGGTACGCGCGCCGTTCGACGCGCTCGGCCTGATGCGCCGGCTCGGGCTGGACAAGCCGGACGAGCCGTTGGAAACCGATGCGAGGCGGACGCCACGCCCGCCCGCCGGAGCGCGACGCCGCCCGCGGCCGCGCGGGGACGACGCGCCACGCGCGCATCCCTGACAAATGAACAGGGAGCGGCCGCCCGCTCCCTTGCGTCATCTCCGAAGCGGCACGCGGGCCCGAGGCCGCGCGCGCATGGCGATAGCGTCAGCGCGCTTCCGCCACCTCGACGCCGTCCAGCCCCTGCGCCAGCGTGCGCGCGTCGCCGCCCTGCGCCAGCTTGATGCGCAGGCGCACCTCGTTCGCGGAGTCGGCGTAGCGCAGCGCGTCCTCGTAGGAGATCTCGCCGGCCTGGTAGAGCTCGAACAGGCTCTGATCGAAGGTCTTCATGCCGAGGTTGGTGGACTCCTTCATCACTTCCTTCAGCTTGTGGATCTCGCCGTCGCGGATGTAGTCCTGCACCAGCGGGGTACCGAGCAGGATCTCCATCGCCACCCGGCGGCCCTTGCCGTCCGGGGTCGGGATCAGCTGCTGCGCGACCACGCCCTTGATGTTGAGCGACAGGTCCATCAGCAGCTGGCCGCGGCGGTCTTCCGGGAAGAAGTTGATGATGCGGTCCATCGCCTGGTTGGCGTTGTTGGCGTGCAGGGTGCACAGCACCAGGTGGCCGGTCTCGGCGAAGGCGATCGCGTGGTCCATGCCCTCGCGGGTGCGGACCTCGCCGATCATGATCACGTCCGGCGCCTGGCGCAGGGTGTTCTTCAGCGCCGCGTCCCAGCTGTCGGTGTCGATGCCGACCTCGCGCTGCGTGATGATGCAGCCCTCGTGCTTGTGCACGAACTCGATCGGGTCCTCGATCGTGATGATGTGGCCGGTCGAGTTCTGGTTGCGGTAGCCGATCATCGCGGCGAGCGAGGTCGACTTGCCGGTGCCGGTGGCGCCGACGAAGATGATGATGCCGCGCTTGGTCATCGCCAGCGTCTTGATCACCGGCGGCAGGTTCAGCTCCTCCACCGTCGGGATCTTGGTCTCGATCCGGCGCAGCACCATGCCGACCTGGTTGCGCTGGTAGAAGCACGACACGCGGAAGCGGCCGACCCCGGCCACGCCGATCGCGAAGTTGCACTCGTGGGTCTTCTCGAACTCCTCGCGCTGCTGCGGCGTCATCACGTTGAGGACGAGGTCGCGGCTCTGCTGCGGGGTCAGCGGGTTCTGGGTGATCGGCGCGATCTTGCCGTGGACCTTCATCGACGGCGGCATGCCCGCGGTGATGAACAGGTCGGACGCCTTCTGGTGCGCCATCAGCTTGAGGAAGGAGGTGAAGTCGATCGAGCTCATTGGGGCAACTCCGGGGTACCGGATGAAAAGCCGGGGACCGGACCGCCGGTCACCGGATGGGGGACGATGTCGCTGCGACCGCCGGCCACGGGCGACCGGTTGCCATCACTCGAACAGCCGCTTGTCCTTCGCGTACCCATGCGCCTGCTGCTTGGTGACGACGGCGCGCTTGACCAGGTCCTGCAAATGCTGGTCGAGGGTCATCATCCCGTACTGCTGGCCGGTCTGGATCGCCGAATACATCTGCGCGACCTTGTCCTCGCGGATCAGGTTGCGGATGGCGGGGGTGCCGACCATGATCTCCCACGCCGCGGTGCGGCCGCCGCCGGTCTTCTTCAGCAGCGCCTGCGAGATCACCGCGCGCAGCGATTCGGACAGCATCGAGCGCACCATCGGCTTCTCGCCGGCCGGGAACACGTCGATGATGCGGTCGATGGTCTTCGCCGCCGACGAGGTGTGCAGGGTGGCGAACACCAGGTGGCCGGTCTCCGCCGCGGTCAGCGCGAGGCGGATCGTCTCGATGTCGCGCATCTCGCCGACCAGGATGTAGTCGGGATCCTCGCGCAGCGCCGAGCGCAGTGCCTCGTTGAAGCCGTGGGTGTCGCGGTGGACCTCGCGCTGGTTGATCAGGCACTTCTGCGAGGTGTGCACGAACTCGATCGGGTCCTCGACCGAGAGGATGTGGCCGTACTCGTTCTTGTTGACGTGGTCGAGCATCGCCGCCAGCGTGGTGGACTTGCCCGAGCCGGTCGGGCCGGTGACCAGGATCAGGCCCTGCGGCTGGTCGATCAGCTCCTTGAAGATGCGCGGGCAGCCGAGGTCCTCGAGCGTCAGGACCTCGGACGGAATGGTGCGGAACACCGCGCCGGCGCCGCGGTTCTGGTTGAAGGCGTTGACGCGGAAGCGCGCCAGGCCCGGGATCTCGAACGAGAAGTCGACCTCGAGGAACTCCTCGTAGTCGCGCCGCTGCTTGTCCGACATGATGTCGTACACCAGCGCGTGCACCTGCTTGTGGTCCAGCGCCGGGATGTTGATCCGGCGGACGTCGCCGTCCACCCGGATCATCGGCGGCAGGCCGGCGGACAGGTGCAGGTCCGAGGCCTTGTTCTTGACCGAGAACGCCAGCAGTTCGGCGATATCCATACTTTGCGTGCTCCCCCACACGACGGGCCGCCGGCGGTGCCGACTGGCGAAAAGACCCACCCCGACGGCAGTATGGGCGCCCCAACCGGCACGTCAACCCGCCACCACCGGACTCCCGCCGTGCTCGCGGATGCCCTGCAGACACTCCTGCAACGACTGGATAACGCGGCGCGAGCGGCGGGACGGCCAGTGCCGGAATTATTGGCGGTCTCCAAGCGGCAGGCCGCGACCGCGATCGCGGAACTGCACGCCGCCGGCCAGCGTTCGTTCGGCGAGAACTACGTCCAGGAAGCCCTCGCCAAGCAGCGCGAGCTGGCCGGCCTGGACATCACCTGGCACCTGATCGGCCACCTGCAGTCGAACAAGGCGCGCGAGGCCGCCGCCGCCTTCGACTGGGTGCAGACGGTCGACCGCGCCCGGCTGGTCGCCGCGCTGGACCGCCACCGCCCGCCCGCACGGCCGCCGCTGAACGTGCTCATCCAGGTGAACGTCGACGACGAGGCCAGCAAGCACGGCTGCCGGTCGGACGAGGTGCCGGCGCTGGCGGCGGCGGTCGCGGCAGCGCCGCGGCTGCGGCTGCGCGGACTGATGGCGATCCCGGCGCCGTTCCCGGACCTGGGGCGGCGGCGCGAGGCGTTCCGGCGCATGCGCGGGCTGTTCGAGGACCTGCGCGCGGCGCACCCGCAGGCCGACACGCTGTCGATGGGCATGAGCGAGGACGCGGAACTGGCGGTCGCGGAAGGCGCGACCCTGGTCCGGGTCGGGACCGCGCTGTTCGGCCCCCGCCCCGGCTGACGGTCCGCGCGGCCGCCGGATCGCTATCCTGACGCCTTCAGCTTCGCAGGTGCGCGCATGACCACTCCCGCTTCCCCGCTTGAACCCACCCCGATCGCCTTCGTCGGCGGCGGCAACATGGCGCGCAGCCTGGTCGGTGGCCTGGTCGCGCGCGGCCGGGCGGCGGACACCATCCGCGTCGCCGAACCGGTCGCCGCCCTGCGCGAGGCGCTGGCGCGCGACTTCGGCGTGCGCGTCTTCGCCGACAACGCGGAGGCGGTCGCCGGCGCCGGCACCTGGGTGCTGGCGGTCAAGCCGCAGGTGATGCGCCAGGTCTGCGAAGGCCTGGCGGCGGCGGCGCGGGCGGCGCGGCCGCTGGTGGTGTCGATCGCCGCCGGCATCACCGCGACCCAGCTCGAACGCTGGCTCGGCGGCGGCCTGGCGGTGGTTAGGACGATGCCGAACACGCCCGCCCTGCTCGGCGCCGGCGTCACCGGCCTGTTCGCCAACGCGCGGGTGGACGCCGCCCAGCGCGCGGACACCGAAGCGCTGCTGGCGGCCGCCGGCAGCACCGTGTGGATCGACGACGAAGCGCGGATGGACGCGGTCACCGCGTTGTCCGGCAGCGGCCCGGCCTACGTGTTCCTGCTGGCCGAGGCGATGCAGGCCGCGGGCGAGGCGGAAGGGCTGCCGGCCGACGCCGCGCGCAGCCTCGCCCTGCAGACGATCCTCGGCGCGGCGCGCATGCTGACGGAAAGCGAAGAGCCGCCGGGCGAATTGCGCCGCCGGGTGACGTCGCCCGGCGGCACCACCCAGGCCGCGCTCGAAACCTTCGAGGCGGGCGGCTTCCGCGACCTGGTCGCGCGCGCGATCCGTGCCGCCACCGAACGCGGCCGGCAACTGTCGGCCGCCAACGACTGAGGGAGCACCGCCATGTCCCGCCTCCGCCTCGCCGCCGCCCTGCTCGCGCTCATCCTGGCCGCCTGCGGCGGCCGCCCTGCCGCGCCCGTGCCCGCCGCCGCAGCGCCCTCCGCCCAGGCCGAAGCGAGCGCGCAGCTCGGCGACGCCACCGTGCACGTGAGCGCGGTGCAAACCTCGCAGCTGCCGGAGGCGGTGGCCCGCCGCTACGGCATCGCGCGTTCGCCGCGCAGCGTGCTGCTGCTGGTCAACCTGCAGGGCGGCGGCGGCACGGTGCCGGTACGGGTCGAGGCGACGGTGACCGACCTGCGCGGAGGCCGCCAGGCCCTGGCCCTGCGCGAGTTGGCCGTCGACACCCCCGACGGCAGCGCGGTACGCGACTACATCGCGACGGTGGACACCACCTTGCCGGAAACCCTGCGGTTCGACGTCACCGCCGTGCGCGGCGATGCGCGCGCCAGCGTGCGGCTCAGCCGGGACTTCTACCCGTAGTCCGCCGCTCGCGCGGGAACGCGGCGCCTCCGCGCCGCGCTGCGTCCGGTTTGCCCGAAGGCCGCTTACTCCATCCGCTTCCAGCTGAGCTCGTCGTGCGACCCGCGCGTCACCTGGATGCGCGCGATGCCGGCCGCGCAAGCTTCGGACACCACGTCGATGAACTTGTTGCGCAGCACGCGGGTGCTGCCGGGGTCGTCGATGGTCAGCACCCGCTTCACGTCGTCCGCGGTCACGGTGTCCGGCTCGGTGCAGGACACCTGCACCGTTTCGGTGTCGCCGCGGACCTCGATGGCGGGCAGGGTCTGCTGGGCCGCGGCGACGCCGCCGACCAGCAACGCCGGGAGTGCGAAAAGCAGCTGGATGCGCATGGGGGATCTCCGGTGACCGGCGGGGGCGCGATTGCCGCCCGTCGAAAGCGGCGATGCCGCCGCTTCTAACGGCCTCAACGGCCTGCTTGCGCGGAACCAGCCTTCGATCGCGCGGCACGCCCCTGAATGGGCGCCGGCGCAGGCGAACGCCTTCACACGGCCTTGTCGGCGCGCCCGCCCCAGGCGCGGATGATCCGCGCGATCTCCGCCACCCCGTCGGTCAGCGCCGCGGGTCCCGGCTGCAGGATCAGCGGCGACTTGACCTCGTGCAGTTCGCCGTCGCGCACCGCCGGGATCGCGTCCCAGCCGGGGCGTGCGGCGACCTTGTCGGGGCGGAACTTCTTGCCGCACCAGGAGCCGAGGATGATGTCCGGTGCGCGCCGCACGACCTCCGACGCGTCCTCGAGGATGCGCGCCTTCGCCAGCGGCTCCAGCGCACGCTCCGGGAAGACGTCGTCGCCGCCGGCGATGCGGACCAGCTCGGCGACCCAGCGGATGCCGGTGATCGGCGGCTCGTCCCATTCCTCGAAGTAGACCTTGGGTCGCCGCGGCAGCGCGGACGCGGCGCGCTCGATGTCGCGCAGGCCCGCCTCCAGTTCGCCTGCCCACGCCTCCGCGCGTTGCGCCGCGCCGACCAGCGCGCCGAGCCGTCGCACGTAGTCGAGGATGCCGTCGACGCTGCGGTGGTTGCTGATCCACACTTCCACGCCCTCGCGCACCAGCGCGGCGGCGATGTCGGCCTGGATGTCGGAGAAACCGACTACGAAGTCGGGCTCGAGCTTCAGGATTTCGCCGATCTTCGCGCTGGTGAAGGCGCTGACCTTGGGCTTCTCGCGGCGCGCGCGCGGCGGGCGCACGGTGAAGCCGCTGATGCCGACGATGCGGTCCTGCTCGCCGAGGCCGTACAGGACCTCGGTCGGTTCCTCGGTCAGGCAGACGATCCGGCGCGGGCCGACCCGGGCATCGCTCACGGATACAGCATCCGCTTCGACCACCCGCCGGCGACGTCGCGCTCGTACAGGCAGCGTTCGTGCAGGCGGTAGTCGGCGGCGTACCAGAACTCGATCCGCACCGGCTTCACCCGCAGCCCGGTCCAGCGCGGCGGGCGCGGCACGTCGCGGCCGTCGAACTCGCGCGCGACCTGCTCCAGGCGCTGTTCGAAGGTCTCGCGCGCGTCCAGCGTCTCCGACTGCAGCGAGGCCCACGCGCCCAGCTGGCTGCCGCGCGGGCGGGTGGCGAAGTAGGCGTCGGCCTCTTGGTCGGACACCGTCTCCACCGGCCCCTCGATCCGCACCTGCACGCCCAGCCGCACCCGCGGCCAGTGGAACAGCAGCGCGGCCTGCGGGTTGGCCTGCAGCTCACGGCCCTTGCGGCCGTCGAGGTGGGTGTAGAAGACGAAGCCGCGCGCGTCGCGCGCCTTCAGCAGCACGGTGCGCGCGGACGGGCGCGCGTCCAGCGTCGCGGTGGCGACGACCATCGCGGTGCGGTCGGGTTCGCCGGCGGCCAGCGCCTCGTCGAACAGCGCGTCGAAGGTGGCGAGGGCCTCGCCGTAGAGGGCGTCTGCGTCCATTGCGCTATTGTGGCGCGATGCCCTCCGCGTCGCACCCCGACCCCGCCCATTCGGGCCGCAACCCGGGCTATGCGCCCGCCTTCGTCGCCCGCGTGCTGGACGACGCCCTCGCCCACGACTGCCGGGTGTACGCGATCGCCGGGCTGCAGGGCACCGGCAAGTCCACCCTCTCCGCGCAGATGGCGGCGCTGGCGAAGCAGCGAGGGCTGGAGGTCGTGGCGCTGTCGATCGACGACTTCTACCTCGGCCATGCCGAACGCGAGGCCCTCGGCCGGCGCGTGCATCCACTGTGCGCGACGCGCGGGCCGCCGGGCACCCACGAGGTCGGCCTGGCCTGCGACGTGCTCGACGCGCTGCGCGCGCGCCGCGAGGTCGCGTTGCCGCGCTTCGACAAGATCGCCGACGACCGCCTGCCGCGCGACGCCTGGCCGGTCGCCCGCGATGCCGACCTGACCATCCTCGAAGGCTGGTTCCTGAAGGTGCCGCCGCAGGCACCGGCTGACCTGGTGGAACCGGTCAACGCGCTGGAGCGCGAAGAGGATCCGCACGGCACCTGGCGGCGCTGGTGCAACGACGCGCTGGGCGCGGACTACCCGCCCCTCTGGTCGCGGCTGGACCGCATGCTGTTCCTCGAAGGACCTGGCTTCGACATCGTCCCGGAATGGCGCTGGCAGCAGGAGCAGACCCTGCAGGCCGGGCACCCGGGCCGGCAGGCGATGTCGCACGAACGGGTGCTGCGCTTCGTCCAGTTCTTCGAGCGGGTCAGCCGGCAGGCGATGCGCACCCTGCCGGCGATCGCCGAGCGCACGATAGGGCTGGACGCGCACCGGCATCCGCTGGATCAGGCGTAGCGGCGATACGCTTCGCCTCGCGCCGTTGCTAGCATGCCGGCATGAACCCCGCCCCCAACCTGGTGCTGGTCGGTCCGATGGGCGCAGGCAAGAGCTCGATCGGGCGCCGCCTGGCGGAACTGTGCGGGCTCGCCTTCGTCGACGCCGACCGCGACCTCGAGCTGTGCACCGGCGCCAGCATCGCGACGATCTTCGACTGCGAGGGCGAGGCCGGTTTCCGCGCGCGCGAAAGCGCGACCCTGGCGCGCCTGCTCGCCGGCAGCGACCAGCTGATCGCGACCGGCGGCGGGGCGGTGCTCGACGCCGGCAACCGCGCATTGCTGCGCCGGCGCGGTTTCGTCGTGCACCTGTCGCTGGACGTGGACGGCCAGCTGCAGCGGCTCGCCCGCGACCGGGCGCGCCCGCTGCTGCAGCGCCCCGACCGCGAGCAGGTGCTGCGGGCGCTGGCGACCCAGCGCGCGCCGCTCTACGCCGAAGTCGCCGACCTGGTGTTCGACACCGCCGGCTGCACCCCAGGCGACGCCGCGCGCGCGCTCGCCGGCCGGCTGCAGGCGGTGTGGACGCGGGGCGCGGCCGCGTGAGGCGCACGGTCGCGGTCGGCGGCGACGCCCCGTATTCCGTCGTCATCGGGCCGGGCCTGCTGGACGACGGCGCGGCGCTGGCCGCGCAGGTGCGCGGGCGGCACGTGCTGCTGGTCAGCGACGACAACGTCGCGCCGCTGTACGCCAACCGGGTGGCCGCTGCGCTGGGCGCGCATGCCCGGGCCGAGGTCGTAGTCAGTTGCATCCCGGCCGGCGAGGCCTCGAAGACGCTGGACCGGTTCGGCGAACTGATGCGCGGGCTGGCCGACTTCGGCGCCACCCGCGACGGCTGCGTGTTCGCCCTCGGCGGCGGCGTGGTGGGCGACCTCGCCGGCTTTGCCGCGGCCTGCTGGATGCGCGGCATCGACTGCGTGCAGTTGCCGACTTCGCTGCTGGCGATGGTGGATTCCTCGGTCGGCGGCAAGACCGCGGTCGACCTGCCGCAGGGCAAGAACCTGGTCGGCGCCTTCCACCCGCCGCGCGCGGTGTTCGCCGACACCACGACTCTGCGCACCCTGCCCGACCGCGAACTGCGCGCGGGCTTCGCCGAGGTGGTCAAGTACGGCGCGATCCGCGACGCCGCCTTTCTCGACTGGCTGTCCGCCAGCGCCGCCGCGCTTCTGGCGCGCGACGATGCCGCGCTGGCCGAGGCGATCGCCACCAGTTGCGCGCACAAGGCAGCGATCGTGGAACGCGATCCGCTGGAGCGCGGCGAGCGCGCGCTGCTCAACTTCGGCCACACCTTCGCCCACGCGATCGAGGCCGAACAGGGCTACGGCGGCCTGGTCCACGGCGAGGCGGTCGCGGTCGGCATGGTGCTGGCCGCGCGGCTGGCGGCGCGGCTGGAACTGGCGGAAGCCGCCGGCGCCGACGCGCTGTCCACCCTGCTGGCGCGCTTCGGTCTGCCGACCGCCCTGCCGGCCGGCCTGGACCCCGCCGCCCTGCTCGCGCGCATGCGCCTGGACAAGAAAGCGTCCACCGCCGGCCTGCGTTTCGTGCTGTGGGACGGCCCGGGTGCCGCGCGGGTGGTCGCCGACGTGCCCGACGCCGCGGTCCTGGCCGTGCTGCGGGGCTGAGAAGCGCGCCGCCGGAAAGGGCCGCGCGCGCAGGCGGCCCGTACAATGGGCGGATGCGCCTGCTGCTGCAACAACGGCCCGACGGCCGCGAAGCGCCCCGCTTCGTGCAACTGATGCTGGAAGCCGACCTGCTCGGCGGCTGGACGCTGGTGCGCGAAACCGGCCAGATCGGCGGCCGCAGCAGCGTGCGCCGCGAGCAGTACCTCGACCAGGCCGCTGCCTTGGCCGCGTTCGAGCACGCCCGCGACCTGCAGCTGAAGAAGGGCTTCCAGCTGATGTTCGCGCAGGGTGAGGCAGCGCGCTCGTGAACTGCCCTATCGGCAGTTCACGCGCTGCCGAACGCCCGGCCACGGATGGCCGGGCCGGGCCGTCCGAAGGCAGCCCAGTCCCGCCATGGATGGCTTCGTAAAACATTCCGAAGAGATTCCCGCGTGCCCCAAACCCCCCTGAAGAACGACCGCCTCCTCCGCGCCCTGCGCCGCGAACCCGTCGATTGCACGCCCGTGTGGCTGATGCGTCAGGCGGGCCGCTACCTGCCCGAGTACCGCGCGACCCGCGCGCGGGCCGGCAGCTTCCTGGCGATGGCGAAGAACCCGGAGCTGGCCTGCGAGGTGACCCTGCAGCCGCTGCGCCGTTTCCCGCTGGACGCGGCGATCCTGTTCTCCGACATCCTCACCGTGCCCGACGCGATGGGCCTGGGCCTGTACTTCGCCGAGGGCGAAGGCCCGAAGTTCGAGCGCCCGCTGCGCGACGCCGCCGCGATCGCGAAGCTCGGCGTGCCGGACATGGAAACCGAACTGCGCTACGTGATGGACGCGGTGCGCACGATCCGCCGCGAGCTGGACGGCAGCGTGCCGCTGATCGGCTTCTCCGGCAGTCCGTGGACGCTGGCCTGCTACATGGTCGAAGGCGGCGGCAGCAAGGACTACGGCCGGATCAAGGCGCTGGCGCTGAACGATCCGAACGCGCTGCACGCGCTGTTGTCGGTCAACACCGACGCGGTGATCGCCTACTTGTCCGCGCAGCGCGCGGCGGGCGCGCAGGCGCTGCAGGTGTTCGACACCTGGGGCGGCGTGCTGTCGCCTGCGATGTACCGCGAATTCTCGCTGCCCTACCTCGCCCGCATCGCGCGCGAGCTGGAGCGCGGAGCGGGCGATGCGCGCACGCCGCTGATCCTGTTCGGGAAGGGCAACGGCGCGCACCTGGAAGCGCTGGCCGACAGCGGCGCCGACGCGGTCGGGGTGGACTGGACGATCGACCTCGCCGAGGCCGCGCGCCGCACCGGCGGCCGGGTCGCGCTGCAGGGCAACCTCGATCCGGCGACGCTGTACGGCACGCCGGACGCGGTGCGCGCGCAGGCGCGCGCGGTGCTCGATAGCTATCGGGACGGCAACGGCGGCTCGCGCGAGGGCCACGTGTTCAACCTCGGCCACGGCATGTCGCCGGACATGGATCCGGCGCACGTCGCCGCGCTGGTCGACGAAGTGCACGCCTACAGCGCGCGCTGACGCGCGTCGTCAGGGCGCCGGCGGCCGTTCTCCCGCCCGCCCGTTGAAGCGCTGCAGCATCGCCTTCGCCAGCGGCCGCAGCGGGCGCACGAACACCCGGTACAGCGCCGAGATCGCCCGCCGCCGGCGCGGGATGCGCCAGCCCAGGCCTTCCTCGATCGTGTACAGGCACGGGTTGCAGCAGCCGCAGGGCTGGCCGTCGCGCGGACGATGGCAGAACCAGGTCATCGCCATCAGGCCGTGCCAGCCCTGCTCGCGCGCGCGCCGCGCCATGTCGAGCTTGCTGGACTCGAACAGCGGGAAGGCGAAGTCCCCGAACAGGGTGTGCTCGGCGCTGCCGGCGCGCGCCGGGTCGCAGCGCCAGGTGCGCGCCGCGCCTTCGCCCTCGGCGACGACGAAGCGCTCCAGCACCGCGTGCGCCTTGTCGTCGCGGTGGATGCACAGTTCCAGCCCGGGCAGGTGCTGGCCGCGGCAGAAACGCGCCAGCCATGCGTACTGGTCGCCCATGAACGCCGACGCGCGCGCCTGCATGAACGCGGCGTCGAGGCTGGCGTCCTGCGGCAGTTCCCACACGCGGTGGAACTGGGTCGGCAGCAGCAGCGCGCGGGTATCCGGATGCTGCAGCGCGAGGGTGCCGCGGATCCGGGCCATCGTCTCGATCTCGATCGCGGTGGACGGGCGCGAGGGGTCCTCCAAATAGTGCGGCTGCACCACCCGGCCCTGTTCCAGCAGCAGCTCCAGCAGACGGAAGGTCGAGTCCCAGCCGCCGGTCCACAGCAGGTGCGTGACCGGTGCCTCGCCGACGACCGTGGCCTGCCGTGCGAACGCGCTCTGCGCCATGTGCCCCGCCCTTGTGAAACCAGCGCGCACGCTAGCAACGGCGACGTAAATTCCTTTTGACGCCCCGGCGCGCCATCTGAATGCGACGCGTGCCCGCGCGCGGTGCGGTTCCGCGCGGGCCGGCGGCCGCGGATGGTGCGCCGCATGGTGACGCTCCGCTCACGCCTCGCTCGTGGCCGCCTCCCCGACCAGGCCGTCGATCGCCCCGGCCAGCATCGCGCCGGTCAGCGGCTTGCGCAGGAAGCCGTCGAAGCCGGCCTCGCGCGCGAGCGGTTCCGCCTCGGCGTCGGCACGCGCGGTCACCGCCAGCAGCGGCGCCTGGAACCCCTGCGCGCGCAACGCCCGCGCCAGGGCGAGGCCGTCCATCCCGGGCAGGTCGAGGTCGAGCAGGGCCAGCGCGAACCGCGACTGCGACGCTTCCGCCAGCGCCGCCAGGCCATGCGCGGCGTGCACGACGTCGTGCCCCTGCGCGCGCAGCAGGCCGGCGACTACTTCGGCGACGGTGGCGTCGTCTTCCACCAGCAGCAGCCGCCGCGGGGCGGCCGCCGTCGCGACCGGCACCGGCGCCGCGTCGCGCGCGAGCGTCGCCTCGGGCAGCGGCAGGTCGACCTCGAAGCAGGTGCCCTGTCCCGGCGCGCTGCGCACGCCGATCCGGCCGCCCATCGCCGCCGCCAGCTCCTGGCTGATCGCCAGCCCGAGGCCGCTGCCGCCGTAGCGCGCGGCGGTGCGCGCGCCCTCGGCCTGCTCGAAGCGGCGGAACAGCCGCGCCTGCTGCTCGGCGTTGAGCCCGGGCCCGGTGTCGTGCACGGCGAAGCGCACGCCGCACGGGGCCAGCGCCGACACCCGCAGCCCGATCTCGCCGCGCTCGGTGAACTTGCCGGCGTTGCCGAGCAGGTTGAGCAGGATCTGCTTGATCCGCAGCGCGTCGCCGCACAGCGCCGCCGGCGCGTCGGCATCCACCTGTTCGATGAAACGCAGGCCGCGTTCGCGGGCGAGCGGCGCGCTCAGCGCGACCACCTCGGCGACCAGCGCGCGCAGCCGGAACGGTTGTGGATCCAGTTCCAGCCGCCCGGATTCGATGCGGGCGAGGTCGAGCGCGTCGTTGACCAGCCGCAGCAGGTGGTTGCCGGCGCCGCGGATCGCCTCGGCGTAACCGCGCTGGCGCGCGTCCAGCGGCGTGCCGAGCAGCAACTCGCTCATGCCCAGCACGCCGGTCATCGGCGTGCGCACCTCGTGGCCGAGGGTGGCGAGGAAACGGGTCTTGGCCTCCGACGCCTGCTCGGCGAGGCTGCGCTTGTGCAGCGCGAGTTGCCAGTCGTGGCGCTGGCGCAGGCGCGCGCGGTACACCGCCGCGGCCCACCACATCAGCAGCGCGGCGAGCGCGGCGACGGCCACCAGTGCCGCCGGCGTGCGCCACCACGGGGGGTCCACCCGGAAGCGCAGCGCGCGCACCTGCGACCAGGCGTTGTCGGCGGTGCGCGCCTGCACCTCCAGGGAGTATTCGCCGGCCTGCAGCTGCGAGAACAGGCGTTCGCCGGTGGCGGTTTCCACCCACTCCTGGTCGAACGGCGTCAGCCGGAAACGGTAGCGGTGCGAACGCGCGTTGGCGAAGGACAGCAGGCGGGCGACGATGCGCAGGTCGCGGTCGCCCGGCGCAAGCGCGAAGCGGGCGCGGGTCGGCAGCTCGACGATGGCGTCGCCGCGGCGTACCGAGAGCGATTCGATCACCAGCTGCGGCGCGCTCGCGACCGGGCTCACCACCGCGGGGTCGAACAGCACCAGCCCTTCCGGCGTCGGCGCGGCGATGCGGCCGTCCTCCGGCCGCGGCACCGGCGGTTCGCCGAATTCCTGGCTCGGCAGGCCGTCGCGCACACCGTAGATGCGCGCCGCGCGGCGCGCCGGATCGAAGCGCACCAACCCGCGCATGCTGGTCATCCAGACGATGCCGTTGCGGTCGACCGTGAGCCCGCTGGGCGCGATCGCCGGCAGGCCGTCGGCCTGGCCGTAATGCGCGGCGGGCGCCAGCGCGGCGCCGTCCCAGTGCGTGCGGCGCAGGCTGCCGAACCCGGCCAGCCAGACGTCGCCGTCGTGGTCGAGGGCGAAGCCGTACAGGCCGCCCACGGGCGCGCCGGGCACCGGTTCGAAGCGGCGGCTGCCCGCGTTCCACGTCAGCAGGCCCTGGGTGCCCGCCAGCCACAGCGCGCCGTCCGGGCCGCGTGCCGCCTGGCGCAGGGTCTCGCCCCGGCGCAGGCCGCGGCGGCCGCCGGGACGGATGGTGTCGAGCACGCGGCCGTCGCCGTCGCGCCGCTGCACGCCGTTCTGCTCGGAGACGATCCACACGCTGCCGTCGCGGGTGCCGGTCACGAAGCTGCGGTCGCCGGGCAACGCCGCGTCCGCGCCCTCCCCGGCGCGCCAGCGCTGCAGGCTGCCGCGCGCCGGGTCGTAGCGCGCGAGGCCGTCGTAGTAGCTCACCCACACCTGGCGCCGGGGATCCTCGAACACCGCCATCGGCATGTAGCCGTCACCGATGTCCTGCACCACGTGCTCGACCGCGCCGGTCTCCGGATCCAGCAGGTCGAGCACGCCGCCGCTACCGACCAGCCACATGCTGCCGCCGCGCGCCGGCGCGACGCCGCGCACGTAGGCGTTGGCGGGCGAATCCGGATCGTCCGCGCGCCGCGACAACACCGAGAACCGCGTCCAGTCCGGCTGCAGGTACCACAGGCCGCTGTCGCTGCTGGCGAACCACAGCCCACCCTCGCTGTCCTCGAACGCGCCCGACCACGACGGCCGGATCATGCCGTGCGAGTACTGGCTGTACAGCGGCACGTTGCGCACCTCGCCCTCGGCGTCGCGGCCGAGGCCGTCGGCGGTGTCCAGCCAGCGGTTGCCATCGCGGTCGCGCAGCAGGAGGCCGTACACCCGCTTGCCGTAGCCCGGCCACGGCGCGCGCTCGACGCGGCCGTCGCGGTGCAGCGCGCTGACCCCGCGCGGCGTGCCGATCCACAGGGTGCCGTCGGGCTCGAAGGCGAGGCCGTTGGTGGCCTGCGACAACGCCGCATCCGCCGGCAGGCGCGCGAAGTCGTGCCCGGTCCAGCGCGCGACCCCTTTCTTGGTGCCGACCCACAGGGTGCCGTCGGGCGCGACCGCGAGCTGGCCGACCGACGCATCGGGCAGGCTGCGCGGATTGCCCGGCTCGGGCATGAAGCGGGTGATCCGGCCGTCCGGCGTGCGCCGGTGCAGGCCACCGTCGCCGGTGCCGAACCACAGCGCGCCGTCGGAGGTGGACGCGATCGTCCACACCTCGTCGCTGCCGATGCGCGGGTCGCTGGCACGATCGAAGTAGCGCACCTCGCGGCGGTCGACGTCGAGCATCGCCAGGCCGGCGCGGCTGGTGCCGATCCAGACCCGGTTGCGCGCGTCCACGTGCACCGCCCATACGAAGTTGTCGCGCAGGCCCTCGCCGACCCGCCACACGCGGAAGCCGAGGCCGTCGTAACGGGCGAGGCCGTCGCTGGTGGCGATCCACAGGTAGCCGAACTGGTCCTCGGCGACGCCGTTGATGCGGTTGGACGGCAGGCCGTCGGCGACGGTCAGCTGCTGCGGTTGCGGCGTTTCCGGCAGGCCCGCCCGCGCGGGCAGGATGAACGCGAGCGCCAGCAACGCGACGCCCCATGCGAGCGCCAGCGGCGTTCCCTTGCCCATGCACGGCTTGCCCAAGCGCGGCTTGCCCATGCGCTGCTTGCCCATGCGCGCGATCTCCCCGCGGCTGCGCGCCGCGCCCCGCCGGGATGGTCGCAATGGCGGGCGACGGCCGCAACCGCGCGATTCCGGGACAGTGCGCGCCCGCGGCGCGGACTGGCCTAGAATCGAACCGCCCTCCTGCGGAGAGACGCGACGCGATGCAACCGAAGCCGCGCTGGCCGCTTGCCCTGCTTCCCGCGTTGCTGCCGTTTGCCGCGACGGCGGAACCGGCGGGCTACTCCCTCGATCCGGTGCACACGCGCGTGCTGTTCGCGGTCAGCCATGCCGGCTTTTCCGACGCGCTGGGGACGATCTCCGGCAGCCGCGGCCAATTGTGGTTCGACCCGGACGACTGGAGCAGCGCCAAGCTCGCGGTGACCGTACCGGTGGCGCGCTTGGATCTCGGCGATCCTGGCTGGAACCGCGCGGTCGGCAAGCGCAGCCTGCTCGACGTCGGCGCGCACCCGGTCGCCACCTTCGTGTCCACGCGCATCGAGGCGAAGGGCGCGGACAAGGCGCGGGTGTGCGGCACGCTGACCCTGCGCGAGGTCGGCCGCGAGGTATGCCTGGACGTCGTCTTCCACCAGCTCAAACGGCATCCGCTGCCGCCGTTCCGCCGCACCGCCGGCTTCTCGGCGACGGCGACCCTGAGCCGCAGCGCGTTCGGCATCACCACCTGGCCGACCGTGATCGGCGACGCGGTGCAACTGCGGATCGAGGCCGAGGCCGTCGCCGATGCGAACGTGCGCGCGGAGACGATCGCGCCGCCCACGATGGATGCCGCGCAACCGCCGCCGGACCACGCCCCGCCGCAGCCGGAGCAACCGCCCGCGGTTCCGGAAGAAGCAGCGCCGCCCGCCGAACCCGACCCCGAGCCCCTGCCCGAGGCCCCATGAGCGCGCGTAACCCGCCCGACCGCTGGGGCGCGATCAGCCAGGGCCTGCACTGGCTGATCGTGATCCTGCTGATCACGATGGCCTGGCTCGGCCTGACCATGACCGACCTGCCCAACACGCCGCACAAGGCGCGCCTGTACGGGCTGCACAAGTCGATCGGGCTGACCATCCTCGCCCTCGCGGTGCTGCGCCTGGGGTGGCGGCTGTACGCCGGCGCGCCGCGCGAGCTCGCGGGCACCCCGCGCTGGCAGCGACGGATCGCGCAGGCGACCCACGCCGCGCTGTACCTGCTGCTGTTCGTGATCCCGCTCAGCGGCTGGGTGATCAATTCGGCGTCGGGCTTTCCGCTGCGCTGGTTCGGCCTGTTCCGGGTGCCGGCGCTGACCGCGCGCGACGCCGCGCTCAACGCGCTGGCCAAGGACTGGCACCAGGCGCTGTTCTGGACCCTGGTCGCGCTCGCGTCGGTGCACGCGGCGGCCGCGCTCTACCATCACCTGTTCCAGCGGGACGCCACCCTCGCGCGGATGCTGCCGCGCCGCTGGCTGCGCCCGCCCTCGCCCGACCGGGAGTCTCCGCCATGACCAGAACCCTGCTGCTCGCCGCGGCGCTCGCGTTCGCCCCCGCCGCCGCCGGCGCCGACTACGTGCAGGCGCCGGGCTCCACCCTCGCCTTCGCCGGCAGCTACCAGGAGGAGGTGTTCACAGGACGCTTTCCCGCCTTCCAGACGCGACTGAGCTTCGACCCGGCCCGGCCTGCCGAAGCGCGGCTCGAGGTGGACATTCCGCTGGCCAATGCCAGCACCGGCAATCCCGACTACGACGAGAACCTGCGCGGCGACGCCTTCCTCGACGTCGCCCGCTTCCCGCGCGCGCGCTACACCGCGACCGGCTTCCGCGCGCTCGGCGGCGATCGCTACGCCGCCGACGGCACCCTGTCGCTGCACGGCGTGAGCCGGCCGGTCACGCTCAGCTTCACCTGGACCCCGGGCACGCAGCCGGTGCTGGCCGGGCGGGCGACGGTCAAACGCCTCGACTTCGGCATCGGCGCGGGCGACTGGGCGGACACCGCGATGCTGCCGGACGAGATCGCGGTCAGCACCCGGGTGCGGTTCGTGCCCGCGCCCTGAAGCCGGCCGGGTGCGCTAGCGCTCGTAGGCGCCGCGCACCGCGTCGACGCCGAACGGCCAGTCCAGCTCGCGCCCGCTGCCCGTCTCCCGCAGCACCGGCACGCGATCGCCGTAGGCCGCCTCCAGCCTGGCATCGCCGTCGATGAAGACCGAATCGAACGCCGGCAACCGCGCCTGCGCGAGCACGTCCAGGGCGAGGTCGCACAGGTGGCAGTCGTCGCGCTGGAACAGGATGAACCGCGGCGTCGGCATGGGATGCAGGACGGAAAATGCGGGCGGGGCGCGCGGATAGAATAGCGGCGAAAGCCCTTCCCGCCCGAGCCGCATGGCCGTCAGCACCTTCGACCTCTACAAGATCGGCATCGGCCCGAGTTCCTCGCACACGGTCGGACCGATGCGCGCGGCCGCGCGCTTCGTCAGCCACTGGCTGGCCGGGAACGGCGCGCTCAGCCGCACCGCGCGGGTGCGCGCCGAGGTGTTCGGCTCGCTGGCGCTGACCGGGCGCGGCCACGGCACCGACAAGGCGGTGCTGATGGGCCTGGAAGGCCACTGGCCCAACGAGATCGACCCGGACGTCATCCCCGCCGCGCTGGAGCGGATTCGCGCCGAGAAGCGGATCCGCCTGCTCGGCGTGCACGCGATCGGCTTCGACGAGAAGCGCGACCTGGTGATGAACAAGCGGCAGAAGCTGCCCTTCCACACCAACGGCATGCGCTTCACCGCCTACGACGCCGACGGCAACGGGATCGCGACGCGCGACTACTACTCGGTCGGCGGCGGCTTCGTCGTCAACCAGGACGAAGCGGCCGAGGACCGCATCGTCGCCGACACCACGCCGCTGCCGCATCCCTTCTCCACCGGCGCCGAGCTGCTGGCCGAATGCGAGCGCAGCGGCCTGTCGATCGCGCGGCTGATGTTCGAGAACGAAAAGGCCTGGCGCGACGAGGACGCGATCCGCGCCGGCCTGCGCGAGATCTGGCAGGCGATGCAGGCCTGCGTCGCGCGCGGGATCCGCGCCGAGGGCACCCTGCCCGGCGGCCTGCATGTCGCCCGGCGCGCGCCGGCGCTGCACGCGGAACTGTCGGCGCGCCCGGAGGCGGCGATGCGCGATCCGCTCACCGTGCTCGACTGGGTGAACCTGTACGCGCTCGCGGTCAACGAGGAAAACGCCGCCGGCGGCCGCGTGGTCACCGCGCCGACCAACGGCGCGGCCGGCATCCTGCCGGCGGTGCTGCACTACTACGAGCGCTTCTGCGCCAGCGAGAAGGACGCCGCCGCGCGCGAGCAGGGCATCTTCGATTTCCTGCTCACCGCCGCCGCGGTCGGCATCCTGTACAAGGAGAACGCCTCGATTTCCGGCGCCGAAGTCGGGTGCCAGGGCGAGGTCGGGGTCGCCTGCTCGATGGCCGCGGCCGGGCTGACCGCCGCGCTCGGCGGCACCCCCGGGCAGGTCGAGAACGCCGCGGAGATCGGCATGGAGCACAACCTCGGCCTGACCTGCGACCCGATCGGCGGGCTGGTGCAGATCCCCTGCATCGAGCGCAACGCGATGGGCTCGGTGAAGGCGATCAACGCCTCGCGCATGGCCCTGCGCGGCGACGGCAAGCACAAGGTGTCGCTGGACAAGGTCATCCGCACCATGCGCGACACCGGCCGCGACATGCAGGACAAGTACAAGGAAACCTCGCGCGGCGGCCTGGCGGTCAACGTCATCGAATGCTGAGCGAGACCCCGCGCGCCCGGCCGGGCCTTTTTTCCGGCTGACTTGCGCCGGCACGCCGCGACCGGGGTAGGATCGGCCGCAGGGGGTCCGGCACGCATGAGGTTCCTGCGTCGTCCGCTGCACTGGCTGTGGGCCAGGTCGCTGCCGCTCTGGCTGCTGGCCTGGCTGTGCTTTTGTCCTGCGGCGCTGGCGCTGGCGCCGGACAAGGCCTTCACCCACTACGTGCGCGACAGCTGGTCGATCGAGGACGGGCTCCCGCAGATCAGCGCGATCGCGATCGCCCAGGACCGGACCGGCTACATCTGGATCGGCACCCAGGGCGGGCTGGCCCGCTTCGACGGGGCGCGCTTCGTCGGCTACACGCCGAGCGAGGAACCGGCGCTGGCCGGGCTGTGGGTCCGCACGCTTCTGGTCGACCGCCGCGGCCGGTTGTGGATCGGCACCTACAAGGGCCTGGCGCGCGAGGAGGCCGGCCACTTCACGCCGATCCCGCCGGCGGCCGAGGGCATCGCCGAGCTCGACATCACCGCCCTCGCCGAGCGCGGGGACGGCAGCATCGTCGCAGGCACGCCGGACGGCCTGTTCCGGGTGGAGGCCGACGGCGGACGCCTGCATGCCCTGCCCGGCCCGCGCCCCGCGCTCAGCCTGCTGGCCCACCGCGACAGCCTGTGGGTGGGCACCGCGGGTGCGGTCGTACGGGTGCGTCCCGACGGCCAGCAGCGCCTGCCGCTGCCCGCGGAGGCGGCGGGCGCCGCCGTGGTCCGCCTGGTCGCCGCCCAGGGGCGGCTGTGGGCGGGCACCACCCAGGGCCTGTTCGCGCTGGATCCGGCGGGGCGCTGGCAGGCGGTGACGACCGGCAGCGCGCTGGACGGCGCGCCGGTCACCGCGATGCTGGCCGACCGCGACGGCAACCTGTGGGTGGCCGCCAACGCCGGACTGGCCCGCTTCCGCGACGCGGCCCTGGCCGAGTTCGTCGCCGACCGCCAGCCGGGCACGTTCCGCCAGGTCATCTCGCTGCTGGAGGACCGCGAGGGCAACCTGTGGCTGGGCAGCCAGCTGGAGGGCATCGCCCGGGTCTGGAACGGCTGGACCCGCCGCTACAGCGTCGCCGAAGGCCTGCAGGACCAGATCGTGTGGTCGCTGTCACCGGATCCCGACGGCCGCATCTGGGTGGGCACCAACGACGGCCTGGCCGTGCTCGAGGACGGCCGTTTCCGCATGGTGGTGCCCGGCGCGGCGCTACCGCACCCGCACGCCTACAACCTGCTGGCCGAACCCGACCGGGTCTGGATCGGAACCCGCCGCGGGCTGGTGGTGTGGCGCGACGGCCAGCTGGAGGCGCCCGCCGCCTTCGCGCCGATGGCGGCGGCGCAGATCAACGGCATCGTCCGCGCGGCCGACGGCAGCCTGTGGTTCCCGACCAGCGACGGCCTGTTCCACTGGCGCGACGGCGCGCTGCGGCGTTACGGCCAGAACGAGGGCCTGCGCGACCCGCGGGTACGGGTGATCGCCTTCGACCGCGACGGCCAGTTGCTGATCGGCACCCAGACCGGCCTGTACCGCCTGCGCGACGACCGCGCCTGGCCGCTGGACGGCGAAGGCGGCTTGCCGCCCGGTCTCGATGTCTCCGCGCTGCACCTCCTCGGCGACGGCCGGATCGTGGTCGGCGCGCTGGACGGGCACCTGTTCGTCCGCGCCGGCGGCCGCTGGCACATGCTCGGGCCGGCACAGGGCGTGCCGGCGAACGCGCCGTTCTTCATCACCGAGGACGCGCGCTACCTGTGGATCGCCGGCATCCGCGGCATCGGCCGGGTGCCGCTCGCCGACCTGCCGCGCACCGCCCGGGACGGCCAACGCCCGATGCGCGGGGAAATGCTGCTCAACGAGCGCGGCGACGCCAACGCCGGCCAGCAGGGCTACTGCTGCAACGGCGCCGGCATGTCCAAGGGCTTCGTGCGCGACCACGTGCTGTGGCTGCCCTCGCGCGACGGCGTGGTCGCGCTGGACACCCGCGCGATCCGCAAGAACCCGGTGCCGCCGATCCTGGTGGTCGAGCGCGTGCGCACGCCCGCCGGCTGGCAGGACCTGCCGGCGGCGCCCGGCCAACCGCTGGCGCTGCCGGCCGACGCCCGCGACCTCGGCTTCGAGTTCACCGCGCTCAGCTTCCAGGATCCGCACAGCGTGCAGCTGCGCTACCGCCTGCGCGGCTACGACCGTGACTGGCACCGGATCGAACCCGGCGCCGCGCGCAGCGCCAACTACACCAACCTGCCGCCGGGCGACTACACCTTCGAGGTCGCCGGCGCCAACAACGCCGGCGTGTGGGCGTCGCAGCCGGCGCTGCTGCGCTTCGCGATCGCGCCGTACTTCCAGGAAACCTGGCTGTTCCGCGCCCTGCTCGGCGCGCTGTTGCTGGTGCTGCTCTACGCCGTCTACCGCTGGCAGCTGCTGCGCCACGCCCGCCAGCGCGCGCAGCTGGAGGCGCAGGTGCAGGCGCGCACCCTGGAACTGCACGCGGCCAACGCGCGCCTGGAGATGGCCAGCCAGACCGATCCGCTGACCGGGCTGCGCAATCGCCGCTACCTCGCCAACCAGATCCCCACCGACATCGCCTACTACGACCGCCAGCGCACCCGTCATTCCGAATACGACCAGGTGCTGGTGTTCGCGCTGGTCGACATCGACCACTTCAAGCGCATCAACGACCAGTACGGCCACCGCGCCGGCGACCAGGTGCTGCTGCAGGTGGCGCAGGTGCTCGGTTCGCTGGCGCGCAGCAGCGACTACCTCGCGCGCTGGGGCGGCGAGGAATTCCTGCTGGTGTTCCGGCCGATGGCCGGGCGCCACCTGGAGACGATCGGCGAGCGCGTGCGCGACGCGATCGCCCGCCACCCCTTCGACGTGGGCAACGGCACCCAGCTGCAGCTGACCTGCTCGGTGGGGCTGGCCGAGTACCCGCTGTTCCAGGGCGCGCAGCACGGGCTGGGCTGGGAGCAGGTCGTCGAACTGGCCGACGCCGCGCTGTACTGGGTCAAGCACCACGGCCGCGACGGCTGGGCGGCGTTCCGCCCGACCGAGTTCACCGACCGCGCCGCGCTGATCCGCGAATTGCACGCCGGCGCGCACGCACTGCTGCATGGCGCGCGCCTGCAGTTGCTGAGTTCGCGGCCGCAACCGTTCGAGGACGAACGGACATGAAGCGCGCGCTGCGGCAGGCGGGGCTCGCGCTGGGCTTCCTGGCCGCCTACCTCGGCTGCGCGTGGTTCGCGCTGCAGTCGATGCCCCTGCCCGGGCAGGTCGCGCTGTACTGGCCGGCCTCGGGCCTGGCGCTCGTGCTGGTGGCGCTGCGCGGGCTGCGCTGGTCGCTGCTGGTGCCGATCGCGACCGTCCTGGTGCACCTGTGGCTGGCGCCGGTGCCACCGGCCTTCCTGCCCTGGTCGGCGGGCGCGAACTTCGCCGGCGTGCTCGCCGGCGGCTGGCTGGCGCGCCGCGACCCGGGCGTGCGCCCCGGCACCGTCCGCTACGGCTTCCGCATGCTCGGCGGTGGCGTGCTGATGGCCCTGGTCGGCGGGCTGATCGGCGGCTACGGCATGCACCACGCGGGCATGGTCGAGTGGGCGGCGCTGCCCGCCGCGCAGTTGCGCTGGGGCCTGGGCGACGTGCTCGGGGTCGCCTCGCTGTCGCCGGCGGTGATGTTCGCCGTCGACCACCTGCAGTATCCGCGCCGCCCGCGACCGCATCCTGGCGGACCCGGCGAAAGCCTGCTGTGGAACATCGCGCTGGCCGCCGGCTTCCTGCTGATGGCCTGGGGCATGAGCCTGCGCCAGCACTTCCCGCTCGGGCTGACCAGCCTGCCGCTGGCGGTGATGCTGTGGAGCGCGCTGCGGTTCGGACCGCTGCGCACCGCGGTGTCGAGCACCCTGACGGTGGCGTTGATCGCCAGCTTCGCCAGCCTCGGCGTGGCCGGCTTCGACCCCGGCCTGTCCACCTTCGAGACCGCCGGCCTGCTGGTCTACCTGTGCCTGCTGGCGATCCTGCCGATGGTGCTGACCCTGACCGTCAACGAATACCGCGCCGCCGCGCGCCGGCTGCTGCGCCGCGCCAGCACCGACGCGCTCAGCGGCCTGCCCAACCGCGGCAGCTTCGAGGCCGGCGTGCGCGAGGTGCTGCGCGACCCGGCCAACGTGCCGCTGGCGCTGGCCTACATCGACCTCGACAACCTCAAGCTGGTCAACGACACCGCCAGCCATCGCGCCGGCGACGCGCTGATCGCCAGCGTCGCCGACGCCCTGCGCGCGCGCATGCAGGACGGCGACCTGCTCGGCCACCTCGGAGGCGACGAATTCGTGGTGCTGCTGCACAACGCCACCCCCACCATCGCCCGCGAGCGCGCGCAGGGCCTGCTGCACGCGGTGGACGAGTGCCGCTGCCTGTTCGACGGCGAGCAATACGGCACCACCGCCAGCGTCGGCCTGGTGCCGTTCCAGCCAGGCCACGTCGAATTCGCCGAGGTCCTGTCGCAGGCCGACGCCGCCTGCTTCAGCGCCAAGGAACTCGGCGGCGACCGGGTGGTGGTCGCCGGCAGCAGCGCCGGCGGCGGGCTTTCGGACCCGACCTCGGGCATGCGCTGGACGGTGCGCATCCGCGAGGCGGTGCAGCACGGCGGCTTCCTGCTCTACGCGCAGTCGATCGCGCCGCTGCAGCGGCGCGAGGACGGCGCCCACTTCGAGCTGCTGCTGCGCATGCGCGACACCCGCGGCGGCACCCCGCACCTGCCGGACCGCTTCATCCCCGCGGCCGAGCGCTTCCGCCTCGCCGTGCGCATCGACCGCGAGGTGGTGCGGATGGCGATCGCCCAGCTCGAGCAGAACCCGGAAGCGGCCGCGAAGGTCGCGATGTGCGGGATCAACCTGTCCGCCGGCACCCTGCTCGACGAGGGCTTCGTCGGCTTCGTCGCCGAGCGCCTGCACCGCAGCACCTTCCCGCCCAACCGCCTGTGCTTCGAGATCACCGAGACCAGCGCGATGCGCGACCCCAACCGCGCGCAGCGGGTGATCGACGACCTGCGCGCGCTCGGCTGCCGGTTCGCGCTCGACGACTTCGGCACCGGCTTCTGCTCGTTCGGCCACCTGCGCGCGCTGGACGTGGACTTCATCAAGATCGACGGCAGTTTCGTGCGCGACATGGAAACCTCGCCGCTGGCCGGCGAGGTGGTGCGCTCCATCACCCGCATCGCGCACATGCTGCGCAAGCGCACGATCGCCGAGCACACCGAGAGCCTGTCGGTGCGCGACGCCCTGGCCGCGCTCGGGGTGGACTACGCGCAGGGTTTCGCGATCGACCGCCCGCAACCGCTGGACGCCTACTTCGCCACGCTGGTCCGCTGATCCGGGCCCCGCCGCCGCCGGCTGCCGCTATGCTCATGGCCTGCGCGCATGGACGGGGAGCGGAGTGGCCGAATCGAAGGGATGGCTGCGCGAGTGGCTGGCGACGCTGCTGGCGCGGCCCGACGAAATCATGCTCGAGCAGGGCGCCGGCGGCGAACTGCTGGTGGCGCGGGTGCGCGCCCTGCTGTCGGCGCTGGTGCTGCTGCTGCCGCTGGCCAATGCGCTCGGCGGCGCGCGTGTCGTCGAGACCCTGATCGGGCTGGGCGCGGCGGTGGCGATCAACCTGATCGCCCAGGTCTGGCTGGCGCTCGCGCGGCGCCCGCGCCGGCACGGCTGGCTGCCCTACGCGACCGGCACCTGGGACGTCAGCGCGACCACCGGCGTGCTCGCCCTGCTCGCCCTCGGCGATCGCGCCGCCGCCCTCAACAGCATGGTGGTGTGGGCGTTCTACCTGTTCGCGATCGCGCTGACCGCGCTGCGCAACGACGGCCGGCTGACCCTGTACCTCGGCTCGCTGGCGATCGTCCAGTACGCGCTGCTGGCGTGGATCCTGATCGCCGGCGCCGACCCCGACCAGCTGGTGTCCGCCGACTACGGCACGGTGTCGGCCGGCGCCCAGGTCGAGCGCCTGCTCCTGCTGCTGCTGATGGGGCTGCTGACGCTGGCGATCGTGCAACGCATGCAGCGGCTGATCCAGCTGTCCGGGCGCGACGGCCTGACCGGCCTGCCCAACCGCCTGTGGCTGGCCCAGCGCATGCCCGGCATCTGCGAGGAGGCGCGCGCCGAGGGCGGCTCGCTGACCCTGGTCCTGCTCGACCTCGACCGCTTCCGCCGCATCAACGACGAGATCGGCCACCGCGACGGCGACCGCGCCCTGCGCCACGTGGTCGGCCTGCTCGCCGAGAGCCTGGAGCCGGAGGAGCACATCGCCCGCATCGGCGGCCAGGAATTCGTGCTGCTCCTGCGCTGCCCGCTGGGCAGCGCGTGGGAGCGGGTCGAGCGCCTGCGCCGCGGGCTGGCCGCGCGCCCGTTCGTGCCCGCCTATGGCGCCGAACCGCAGCGGATCACCTTCAGCGCCGGCCTCGCCGCCTGGCCGCAGGACGGCGCCGACCTCTCCGGCCTGCTGCACAGCGCCGACCGCCGCCTGCGCCAGGCCAAGCGCGGCGGCAGCAACCGGGCGGTCGCGCGCGACGCCTGAACGCGGCAACGCCGACGGCGTCGCTTCACTCCGCGCGCATTTGCCCCTACGCTGCGCCAGCGCCGCGCTCCCGCGGCCGCGTCGCAAGGGGACGACCGCGTGAGCCTGAAACTGCGCCTGGTGCTGATGAATTTCCTCCAGTTCTTCATCTGGGGGGCATGGCTGCTGACGATCGGCGCCTACTGGTTCCAGAACCGCCAGTGGTCGGGCACCAGCTTCGGCGCGATCTTCTCGACCATGGGCATCGCCGCGCTGTTCATGCCGGCGCTGATGGGGGTGGTCGCCGACAAGTGGATCAGCGCGCAGAAGCTGTACGGCGCGCTGCACCTGACCGGCGGCGCGCTGCTGGCGCTGGTGCCGGCGGTGGACGATCCGCACACCATGTTCTGGGTGATGCTGGCGACGATGATCTGCTACATGCCGACCATCTCGCTGGCGATCGCGGTGGCCTACAACGCGCTCAAGCAGGAAGGCCTGGACGTCGTGCGCGATTACCCGCCGATCCGGGTGTGGGGCACGATCGGCTTCATCGTCGCGCTGTGGACGACCAGCCTGCTCGGGCTGGAGACCTCGCCCGGCCAGTTCTACGTCGCCGCCGCGGCGGCGATCGTGCTCGGGCTGTACGCCTTCACCCTGCCGCCGGCGCCGCCGCGACTCGGCCGTGGCGAAAGCCGCGCGCTGGTGGACGTGCTGGGGCTGTCGGCCTTCCGCCTGTTCCGCGACCGCAACATGGCGGTGTTCTTCGTGTTCGCGATGCTGCTGGGCGCGGCACTGCAGCTGACAAACGCCTACGGCGACACATTCCTGCACGACTTCGCCGCCGTGCCGGCCTTCCAGGACACGCTCGCGGTGCGCTACCCCGCGATCATCATGTCGATCTCGCAGGTGTCGGAAACGCTGTTCATCCTCACCATCCCCTTCTTCCTGAGGCGCTTCGGGATCAAGGCGGTGATGACGATGAGCATGCTCGCCTGGTTCCTGCGCTTCGGCCTGTTCGCCTACGGCGACCCGGGCGCCGGACTGTGGATGATCGTGCTCAGCTGCATCGTCTACGGCATGGCCTTCGACTTCTTCAACATCTCCGGTTCGCTGTTCGTGGAGCAGCAGAGCGACCCGCGCATTCGCGCCAGCGCGCAGGGGCTGTTCATGCTGATGACCAACGGCATCGGCGCGATCCTCGGCAGCGCGATCAGCGGCTGGATGATCGACCGCTGGTTCACCGATGCCGCCGGCGGCAAGGACTGGCACGGAATCTGGGTGACGTTCGCGCTGTACGCGCTGGGCATGGCGGTGCTGTTCGTGCCGCTGTTCCGCGCGCCGCGCGGGGCGGCGCACGCCATGCCCGCGCACGGCGCCGCCGACGTCGGCAGCCCGTAGCGCCATGGCGCGGGTCGTCGTCGCCGGCTCGTTCAACGTCGACCACGTGTGGACGCTGGACGCGCTGCCCGCGCCGGGCGAGACGCGCGCCGGGCGCTACGCCAGCGGCCCCGGCGGCAAGGGCTTCAACCAGGCGGTCGCGGCGGCGCGCGCGGGGGCGTCCACCACCTTCCTGTGCGCGCTGGGCGATGACGCAGGCGCCCACTGGGCGCGCGAGCTCGCCGCCGCCGATGGCATCGACCTGCGGGCCGAGCCCAGCGACGCGCCAACCGGCACTGCAGGCATCTGCGTGGACGCCGACGGCCGCAACATGATCGCGATCGGCGCCGGGGCCAACGCCGCGCTGTCGGCCGGCTTTCTCGCCCGCGAGCGGGACGTTTTTGGCGACGCGCGAGTGGTGCTGGCGCAGCTGGAGTCGCCGATGGACGCGATTGCCGAAGCGTTGCGCCTGGCCCGTGCGCACGGCGCGCTCGCCCTGCTCAATCCCGCGCCCGCCAACGCCGCCACCACCAAGGACCTGCTCGCCGCCAGCACGGTGCTGACGCCGAACGAGAGCGAGCTTTCCGCGCTCCTCCAGCGCCACCTCGACCGCGCCCTGACCGCCGACGCCGTCGCCGCCAGCACCGACGACGCGCTGCACGCCGCATGCCGCGCGCTGTTGCCGCACGGCACGGTCGTCGTCACCCTCGGCGCGTCCGGTTGCTTCGTCTCCCATCCGGACGATGCGCGGCGCGGCGACGACGCGGTGAGCTACCGCGTGGCCGCCGAGCCGGCGCGCGTGGTGGACACCACCGGCGCCGGCGACGCCTTCAACGGCGCCCTGGCCGCGGCGCTGGCGATGCAGCCGCAGCGCGCCTTCGCCGAGCACGTGCGCTTCGCCGGCCGCTACGCCGCGCTGTCCACCGAACGGCCCGGCGCCGCGCTGTCCATGCCCGCCCGCGCCGAGGTCGAGGCGCGCTTCGGCTGATCCGCGCGCCGGGCGCGCACGGGCGCGCCGGTAGAATGCGTGCATGCGCATCGGGTCCCACCTCATCGCTCCGCAGGTCGTGCTCGCGCCCATGGCGGGCGTGACCGACAAGCCGTTCCGCGTCCTGTGCAAGCGGCTGGGCGCGGGCCTGTGCGTGTCGGAAATGACCACCTCCGACCCGCGCTTCTGGCACACCGCCAAGTCGCGCAGCCGGATGGACCACGCCGGCGAGCCGGCCCCGGTCAGCGTGCAGATCGCCGGCACGGATCCGGCGACGCTCGCCGACGCCGCGCGCCACAACGTCGCCCACGGCGCGCAGCTGGTCGACATCAACATGGGCTGCCCGGCGAAGAAGGTCTGCAACGCCTGGGCCGGCTCGGCGCTGATGCGCGACGAGGCGCTGGTCGGCCACATCCTCGACGCCGTCGTTGCGGCGGTGGACGTGCCGGTCACACTGAAGATCCGCACCGGCTGGGCGGCGCACGCGCGCAACGCGCTGGCGATCGCGCGCATCGCCGAAGCCGCCGGCATCGCCGCACTGGCGATCCACGGCCGCACCCGCGACCAGCACTACACCGGCATGGCCGAGTACGACACGATCGCCGAGGTCAAGGCGGCGCTGTCGATCCCGGTGATCGCCAACGGCGACGTGGATTCGCCGCGCAAGGCGGAAGCGGTGCTGCGCCACACCGGGTGCGACGCGGTGATGATCGGGCGCGCGGCGCAAGGCCGGCCGTGGATCTTCCGCGAGGTCGCGCACTACCTCGCTACCGGCGAGTTGCTGCCCGAGCCCCCGCTCACCGAGGTGCGCGACGTGCTGCTCTCGCACCTCGCCCACCTGCACGCGTTCTACGGCGAGCCGGCCGGCGTGCGCATCGCGCGCAAGCACCTGGGCTGGTACGCGAAGGACCGTCCGGAGAACGCCGCGTTCCGCCACGTCGTCAACCGCGCGGAAACCGCGGACGCGCAGCTGCGCCTCACCCGCGACTACTTCGACGCGCTGGTCGCCGGCGTCGCGCCGGAGCTGCCGGCCGCGGCCTGAGCTTCGCCAGCGTTGCTAGGCAGGCGCGGCGAGCGCGGTGGGCGGGAGAGGTGGGCAGGACCGTATGCGCCATGGATGGCGCATCCGAGCCTCCATGGACGGATTCACGGCGTGTCCTGCCTGCCTCTCCCGCCCGCCGCGCCCTACCAGAACTCCCAAGCCGACTCCGCTTCCTGTCTCCTCCGTTATTCGTCTCCCGGGCGTGGACGCCACCCTCCGCCATGGCGGCCTACACTCGCGGCGAAGGAGCCCCGCATGCCGCAGACCGAACGTCCCAACGAATTCCCCTACCTGCACGGTTTCTCGCCGACCGAACAGGCGCGCCTGGTCAAGCAGGCGCGACTGGCGGAAACGACCATCTTCCGCAATATCGACTACAACGGCGTGGAGCGGCTGCTGGAAGTCGGCAGCGGCGTCGGCGCGCAGACCGAGATCCTGCTGCGGCGCTTTCCCGACCTGCACGTCACCGGCGTCGACCTCAGCCAGACCCAGCTCGACGCCGCCGCGCATAGGCTCGGCGCGATGCCGTGGCTGGAGGGCCGCTACGCCCTGCGCCAGGCCGACGCCACCGACCTGCCGTTCGAGCCGCGCAGCTTCGACGGCGCCTTCCTGTGCTGGGTGCTCGAACACGTGCCCGATCCCGCGCGGGTGCTTGCGGAAGTGCGCCGGGTGCTGGCCCCGGGCGCGCCGGTCTACGTCACCGAGGTGATGAACTCCTCGTTCCTGCTCGATCCCTATTCGCCCAACACCTGGCGCTACTGGATGGCGTTCAACGACTACCAGCACGAAAGCGGCGGCGACCCCTTCGTGGGCGCCAAGCTCGGCAACCTGCTGCTGGCCGGCGGCTTTGACGACGTGACCACCGAAATCAAGGTCTTCCACTTCGACAACCGCGAGCCGGCCCGGCGCAAGAGCATGATCGCGTTCTGGGAGGAGCTGCTGCTGTCGGCCGCCGACCAGCTGCTGGAGGCGGGCAAGGTCGACCGCGACACGGTCGACGGCCTGCGGCGCGAGATGCACCAGGTGCAGAAGGATCCCGACGCGGTGTTCTTCTACGCCTTCGTGCAGGCGCGCGCGGTCGTGTACTGACGGGCCGCCGGCGCGATCGCACCGTCGTGGCGCCGGCGGACCGACAAACCCTCGCGCCGGCTGGACCAGGACCGGCGCACAATGCGCCGGCCGGGCCGAGCCTGTATCATGCGCGGCCATCCTTTCATCCGGATCAACGGATGAATCCCCCCGACGAGAGTTGCCGATGACCGCTTCCAGCTACCTCTTCACCTCCGAGTCCGTCTCCGAGGGCCATCCGGACAAGGTGGCCGACCAGATTTCCGATGCCGTGCTCGACGCCATCGTCGCCCAGGACAAGCGCGCGCGCGTGGCCTGCGAGACCATGGTCAAGACCGGCGTGGCGATCGTCGCCGGCGAGGTGACCACCTCCGCGTGGGTGGACATCGAGGGCCTGGCGCGGCGCGTCATCAACGACATCGGCTACACCGATTCGGACGTCGGCTTCGACGGCCACACCTGCGGCATCCTCAACCTGATCGGCAAGCAGTCGCCCGACATCGCCGCGGGCGTGGACCGCAAGAAGCCGGAGGAACAGGGCGCGGGCGACCAGGGCCTGATGTTCGGCTACGCCTGCAACGAGGCGCCCGAGTACATGCCGGCGCCGATCTACTACAGCCACCGCCTGGTCGAGCAGCAGGCGAAGATCCGCAAGAAGAAGAATTCGCCGCTGCCGTGGCTGCGCCCGGACGCGAAGTCGCAGGTCACCCTGCGCTACGCCGACGACAAGGTCGCCGGCCTCGACGCGGTGGTGCTGTCCACCCAGCACGATCCGGGCGTGAAGCACAAGGACCTGGTCGAGGGCGTCTACGAATACATCCTCAAGCCGGTCCTGCCCAAGGCGTGGCTGGAAGGCCTGTCGAAGAAGAAGATCCACATCAACCCGACCGGCATCTTCGTGATCGGCGGTCCGGTCGGCGACTGCGGCCTGACCGGCCGCAAGATCATCGTCGACACCTACGGCGGCATGGCCCGCCACGGCGGCGGCGCGTTCTCGGGCAAGGATCCGTCCAAGGTCGACCGCTCGGCCGCGTACGCCGCGCGCTACGTCGCCAAGAACGTGGTCGCCGCGGGCCTGGCCGACAAGTGCGAGGTGCAGGTGAGCTATGCGATCGGCGTCGCCGAGCCGACCTCGATCTCGGTCACCACCTTCGGCACCGGCAAGGTGCCCGACGCGCAGATCGAGAAGCTGATCCGCCGCCACTTCGACCTGCGCCCGTACGGCATCGTGAAGATGCTGGACCTGATCCACCCGATCTACCAGGCGACCGCGTCCTACGGCCACTTCGGACGCAAGCCGCAGGAAGTGCGTTACACCGACGCCAGCGGCAAGCAGCAGACCGCGACCGCCTTCTCCTGGGAAAAGACCGACAAGGCCGCCGAGCTGCGCGCGGACGCGAAGCTCAAGTAAGCGCGTTCCGGCAGGTCCCGAAAAACCCCTCTTCCGCGAAGAGGGGTTTTTTTGTTGCCCGCGGGCGGGGCTGAACCGCGCGCAACGGGTTTCACCACTGCTTGACCGCTCGCTGCCGATGTTGGCCCGACACGACCCCGGGCCCGAGCATGCCACGCACCGTCCCCGCCGCTCCCGCCTTCGCGCCCGATGCGGCGCGCGCTCGGCGTGGCGCGCCGCCGGCGGGTGCCGACCCCGCTCCGTCCCGCCCGCGGAACGATTGATGGCCGCCGCGCCGCGCGAGCACGCAGGCCGACCGGCGCCGTGGCAGGCCATCGCGCGCCACCCATGGCGCGCAGTACTGGCGCTGCTCGCGCTGGCGATCGTGCTGCTGCTGGTGTTCTGGGACTGGAACTGGTTCAAGGGGCCGGTCGAGCGCATCGTCCAGGGCCGCACCGGCCGCAGACTCGAGATCGTCGGCGACCTCGACGTGGACCTCGGCCGCACCACCCTCGTTCGCGCCGAGCGCCTGCGCTTCGGCAACGCGCCGTGGTCGAAGACACCGCGCATGGCCACCGCGCAGCGCGTGGAAATCGGCGTGGAAATCTGGCCGCTGCTGCGGCGCGAGGTGCGCCTGCCGCTGCTGCGCCTGACGGGCGCCGACCTGCTGCTCGAGCGCAATGCGCGGGGCGAAGGCAACTGGGACTTCCTGCCCGACACCGGCGAACCCTCGCGGGTGCGCTACGGCCGGCTGTGGATCGACGCCGGCCATCTGAGTTTCCGCGACCCCGCGCAGAACACCGACATCGCCGTCGACCTGCAGAGCGCGCGACCTGACGCCGCCGGCGCGCCGCCGCCGGTGCGGGTCGACGGCGGCGGACGCTGGCGCGGCGCGCGCTTCAAGGTCGAAGGCCGGGCCGAATCGCCGCTGGCACTGCGCGACCGCGCCGCGCCCTTCCACATCGAGGCGACCGCGACCGCGGGCGCCACCCGCGCGCAGGCGCGCGGGACCCTGCTCGACCCGCTGCGCCTGCGCGACTTCGACCTGCGTTTCGCGCTCAGCGGCCGCAGCCTGGCCGACCTGTATCCGCTGCTGCAACTCGCCCTGCCGGAATCGCCGCCCTATGCCTTCGACGGCCGCCTGACCCGCGATGTCGAGGGCAAGCGCACCACCTGGCACTACGACGGCTTCAAGGGCACGGTCGGCGACAGCGACCTCGCCGGCGACGCCGCCGTCACCGTCGGCGGCGCACGGCCCTTCCTGAAGGCGAATCTCGTCTCGCGCACGCTCGATTTCGACGACCTCGCGGTGTTCGTCAACAAGGCCCCGAAGGCCGGCAAGGGCGAGACCACCAATGCCGAACTCGCCGCGCAGGCGGCGCGCGAGGCGGCCAGCCCGCGGGTGTTGCCCAACACCCCCTACGACCTGGGCAAGCTGCGCGCGATGGACGCCGACGTGCGCTGGAAGGCCCACCGCCTCGCCGCACCGAAGCTGCCGCTGGACGACATGGACGTGCACCTGCTGCTGGACGACGGCCTGCTGCGGCTGGAGCCGGCCGACTTCGGCGTTGCCGGCGGCCGCATCCGCGGCACCGTGCGCATGGACGCCCGGGAATCCCCCATCCGCACCAGCGCGCAGGCCAGCCTGCGCGGCCTCGACCTCGACCGGCTGTTGCCGGAGGTCGAATCCGCGCGCGACGCGGTCGGCCGCGTCGGCGGCGAGGTCACGCTCGCGGGGACCGGCAATTCGATCGCGAAGATGCTCGGCACCGCTGACGGCAAGATCGCGCTCGGCATGGGCAAGGGCGAAATCAGCAACCTGGTCATGGAACTCGCCGGGCTCGACATCGAGGAGGCGCTGAAATTCCTGGTGACCGGCGACAAGCTGATCCCGATCCGCTGCGCGTTCGGCGACTTCGCGGTGCAGGACGGGGTGATGCGCGCGCGTGCACTGGCCTTCGACACCACCGACACGATGATCGTCGGCGACGGTACGATCAGCCTGCGCGACGAGACCTTCGACCTGACCCTGCGGCCGCGGCCCAAGGACCGCAGCCTGTTCGTGCTGCGCTCACCGCTGCTCGTGGGCGGCACCTTCAAGGACCCGAGCTTCCGGCCGGACCTCAAGCGCGTCGGCCTGCGCGGCGCGATCGCGCTCACCCTCGGCAGCATCGCGCCGCCGGCCGCGCTGCTGGCCACCATCGAAACCGGGCCGGGCGAAAACCTGCAGTGCGGCGGCAGGTACGCGAAATGATGGCGCTACGCAGTGGAGCAGGGAGACGGGAGACGGGAGACGGGGGAAACGCTACCCACCGTGGAGCTGAGCTTGCTCCGCTGGCCCCTCAGGACGCGATGTAGCGCTGCAGCTGTTCCAGCTCCATCTGCTGGTCCTCGATCACCGCCTTGACCAGGTCGCCGATCGAGACCACGCCGAGCACGGCATCGCCGTCGAGTACCGGCAGGTGGCGGATGCGCCGCTCGGTGACGATCTGCATGCAGCGGTCGCTGCTGTCGTCCAGCCCGACGCTGACCACGTCGCGGGTCATGATGTCGCGCACCGCCGTGTCCCGCGAGGAGCGCCCCTGCAGCACCACCTTCCGTGCGTAGTCGCGCTCGGACAGGATCCCGACCAGGCGCCCGCCCTGCATCACCAGCAGCGCGCCGATGCGTTTTTCGGCCATCAGCGCGACCGCGTCGATGACCGGGGCGTCGGGACCGATCGCGAAGACCTCAGGCGCTTTCGCCTCGAGCAGCTGGCGGACCGTACGCATGGGCCTCTCCTCCGGCTGGGGTGGTCCCGGCCGAGCATACTCCCGGCGCGGGCCGCCAGGTGTCGACGAGGTAGAGGGGACGCTGCTTGGCCTCCATGTACAGCCGGCCGAGGTATTCGCCGATCACCCCGAGCGCGATCAGCTGCACGCCGCCCAGCAACAGCACCACCGCCATCATGCTCGGCCAGCCGGCGACCGGGTCGCCCCACAGCAGCGCCTTGAGCACGACCCAGCCCGCGTACAGCAGCGCCAGCAGCGCGGTGCCGAGGCCGAGGTAGGTCGCCAGGCGCAGCGGCGCGGTACTGAAGCTGGTGATGCCTTCCAGCGCGAAGTTCCACAACGACCAGAAGTTGAACTTGCTGCGGCCGGCGATGCGCGGCTCGCGCTCGTAGGGGATCGCGACCTGGCGGAAACCGACCCAGCCGAACAGGCCCTTCATGAAGCGCTGGCGTTCGCGCAACTGCCGCAGCGCCGCCAGCGCGCGCGGCGAGAGCAGGCGGAAGTCGCCGGTGTCGCGCGGCACCGGCGTGCGCGACAGGCGGCCGATCACCCGGTAGAAGCCGTGCGCGGTCGCTTTTTTCAGCCAGCCTTCGCCTTCGCGCACGGTGCGGGTGCCGTGCACGTCGTCGTAGCCCTCGCGCCACTTGGCGACGAAGCGCGGGATCAGCTCGGGCGGATCCTGGCCGTCGGCGTCGAGCACCAGCGCGGCGCCCTCGTCGACGAGGTCGAGGCCGGCGGTCAGCGCCGCCTCCTTGCCGAAGTTGCGCGACAGCCGTAGCAGCGCGACCCGCGGATCGGCCGCCGCCAGTTGCTGCAGCACCGGCCAGGTGGCGTCGCGGCTGCCGTCGTCCACGTACAGCACGCGGCCGTCCACGCCCTCCACGCGCAACGCGTCGAACACCGCCGCGACGCGCGCGTGCAGCGCCGGCAACGCCGCCTCCTCGTTGTAGGCGGCCACCACCACGGTGAGCAGGTCGCGGGTCATCGGCGCATGGTAGCCGCAGCGCGCGCGGTTCAGTCGGCTGGCGGGCGCCAGCCGTCGGGACCGAGGTGGCGCATCTGCCGCTGGATGCCGGCGGCGCGCCGCTGCACGTAGGGGCCGGGCCGGCGGGCGTCGTAGCGGCGCGGGTTCGGCAACACCGCGGCCAGGCGCGCACTCTCGGCAGGGGTGAGGCGGGCCGCGTCCTTGCCGAAGAAGCTGCGCGCGGCCGCCTGCGCGCCATAGACGCCGTCGCCGAACTCGGCGACGTTGGCATACACCTCGATGATGCGCGTCTTCGGCCACAACGCCTCGATCAGCACCGTGTACCAGGCCTCCAGCCCCTTGCGCGCCCAGCGGGTCCAGCCGTTGCCGCGCCACAGGAACAGGTTCTTGGCGGTCTGCTGGCTGATCGTGCTGGCACCGCGCAGGCGGCTGACCGGCCGGTTGCGGCGTTCGGCGCGCTCGCGCATGCGCTCGTTGTGGCGGCGCGCCTTTTCGATCGCGGCGAAATCGAAGCCGTGGTGGCGCGGGAAGTTCTGGTCCTCGGCGGCGACCAGCGCCAGCGGCAGGCTCGGCGCCATCCGCGACAGGTCGCGCCAGTCGTGGGCGATGCGGAAGCGCCAGTCGCCCGCCCGCCAGGCGTCCAGCTGCCGCGCGACCATGAAGGCCGAGCACGGCGGATCCACGAAGCGCAGCACCAGCACCTGCAGCACGCTGAAGGCGACCGCCAGCACCGGCAGCCACAGCAGCCGCCGCCACCGGCGCCGTTTGCGCCCGCCTTGCCTTGCCGCGCGACCGCCCCCACCCATGCCACTCTCCCGCACAATGCGCGCGCCATTATCGGCCGCGCTCCCCGCCATGAACCAGAACGCCCACCACGACCAGCTGACCCGCTTCCTGCTGCAGGAGGCCGGTGTGCGCGGGGTGCGCGTGCACCTGGACGCGACCTGGGAAGAGATCCGCACACGCAGCGCGTACCCCAGCGCCGTCGAGGAACTGTTGGGCGAGGCCTGCGTCGCCGCCGCGCTGTTCACCGGCCACGCCAAGGTCGACGGGCGGCTGTCGGTGCAGCTGCGCGGCAGTGGTCCGCTACGCACCCTGTTCGCCGAGTGCACCGCCGCCGGCACCCTACGCGGGATCGCGCAGTACGACGAGGAGGCACCGGTTTCGCGCGACCTGCGCGAGCTCGGCGAGGACGCCGTGCTCGCGATCACCATCGAGAACCCGGGCACGGGCGCGCGCGAGCCGGTCCGTTACCAGGGTCTGGTCGCACTGGAGTCGGACACCCTGGCCGGCGCCTTCGAGGGCTACTTCCGCCAGTCCGAGCAACTGCCCACCCGCCTGCTGCTGGCCGCCGACCGCGGCCGCGCCGCCGGCCTGATGTTGCAGAAACTTCCCGGCGACGCCGGCGACGAGGACGGCTGGACCCGCGCCTGCGCCCTGTTCGACACCCTGACCCCCGCCGAGCTGCTGGACTGGCCGGCCGAAACCCTGTTGCTGCGGCTGTTCCCCGAGGACAGCGTCGAGGTGCTGGGCGGCCGGCCGCTGCGCTTCGCCTGCTCGTGCTCGCGCGAGCGGGTCGAATCCATGCTGCAATCGCTGGGCGAGGAGGAGGCGCGGGCCGCCGCCGAGGGCGGCATGGCCGAGGTCCGCTGCGAGTTCTGCGGCCAGCAGTACCGTTTCGCGCCGGAGGAGATCGGCGCCCTGTTCCGCCCTCCGCACGGGACGGTCGAGGCCACGCCGCCAGCCCGCCTCCAGTAGGCCTGGGCCGGTCTGGGTCACGTTTCGCCGACAGGCGGATTGTTAAAGAACCATAAACCGGCTAGAGTGACTCCCCGTTCCCGTGGAACTCCGGCCCGCCCTCCGGGTCAGACCCGCACCATGTTGTCCCGCATGCTCCGCACGCCACTTGCTCTCCTGCTCGCCTTCGGCGTGGCAGCGGGCGCGTCCGCGCAGACGACACAGTCCGCGGGCAAGCACGGCCAGACGGTGCTGCCGGTGTGGAACAACGTCAGCGGCAAGGTCGAGGCACTGCTGGTGCTGGAGCCGGTGGGCGGGGCCCAGGCCGGCGCCCGCTGGCGCTTCGGCCGCACCGCGCTGGACGCCACCTTCGGCCTGAACGCCGGCGATTCGCTGGGCCTGCTGTGCGATCGCCGCAACGGCGTTGCCAGCAGCCTCGGCACCCTGTCCAGCAACTGCCTGCTGGCCTCCTTCGGCAACAACGCCGCCGGCGACGACGGCAGCCGCCGCGCCAGCGTGGGCGCCAGCGTCGGCCGCGGCGGCAACCGCCTCGGCGTGTCGGTCGGCAGCGGCCATGACACCCTGCCGGCTTGGCTGACGCCCGGCCGCACCGGCGCCCGGGTCGAGGCCAACGACCTGACCGTGGTCGCCCGCCGCGACCTCGGCACCCAGGGCTATGTGTCCCTCGCCGGCACCCTGGCCAAGGCCCGGCTGGTGTCCGCCGAGGAGATGCCGGCCCTGGCCGACCGCTGGAACAGCCGCAGCCTGACCCTCGGCGCCGGCACCGGCGCCTTCGGTGCCAGCATCGTCGGCCACGTCGTCGACGCGCCCGGCCAGGAGAAGTGGGAGGCCTTCGGCCTCGGCCTGACCTGGCGCACCCCGTGGAGCGGCCAGCTCACTGTCGGCGCCGACAACGTGGTGACCCGCGGCAAGAATCCCTTCGCCCCGTCCGCCGCCGGCGACGAGGAAGGCGCGGTCCCCTACGTGCGCTACGAACAGGATCTCTGACTCGTTCAGAGAGCGCCGCGCCAAGCCGGTTTCCGGCATCCCGGATTGTGCATTGCAGCACGGTTTTCCGGCGCTTTAACGACACTTTAATTTCTCTCCAGCGGGGGCTACTATCGGCCCCGGCCTTGCCGCTGTTGGTGTCTTCCTTGACCCAGCCGGGGAGGTTCCCATGGGAAATACCCAAGACGACTTGGAGAGAGAGATGACCTTGAAGACCACCAAGCTCCGCGACGCGATCACCTTCGCGCTCGCCGTGGGCGCAACGGCCACGGCCGGGATGGGTGTCGCCTTCGCGCAGGATGCCGCTCCGGCGGACCAGGCGACGGCGCCCGCCGAGCAGCAGGCCGCGACCCTCGACCGCATCGAGGTGACCGGTTCGCGCATCCGCCGCGTCGACGCCGAAAACGCCAGCCCGGTCGTGACCATCGATCGCGCCGCGATCGAGAAGACCGGCAAGCTCACCATCGGCGACCTCGTGCAGGAGCTGCCGAACATCGCCGGCGCCGCGACCAACCCGCAGGTCAACAACGGCGGCGGTACCGGCGCGTCCACGATCGACCTGCGCGGCCTCGGCTCGCAGCGCACGCTGGTCCTGATCAACGGCCGCCGCGTCGTCCACCAGGGCGGCAACGACGGCGGTGCCGACGTCAACGCGATCCCGGCCTCCGCGGTCGAGCGCATCGAAGTCCTGACCGTCGGCGCTTCGTCGGTGTACGGCTCCGACGCCGTCGCCGGCGTCGTCAACTTCATCATGCGCAAGGACTTCGAGGGCCTGCAGGCCTCGATCGACTACGGCATCTCCAGCCGTGACGACGGCCAGCGCCAGGGTGGTTCGCTCACCTTCGGTCAGGTCGGCGACCGCGGCAATGTCATCGCCGGCGTCAACTACAACAAGTTCGACGCGATCTCCTCCGGCGACCGCGATTACTCGAAGGACGCGACCTACCTGTACGGCGGCTACGTCACCGTGCTGGGTTCGAGCCGCAACCCGCGCGGCTTCATCGCGCTGCCGGACGGCAACCCGACCGTCGACGCGCTGGGCTGCAACAACGTCACCCTGATCCCCGGCGCCGCCGGCACCGATCCGATCAACGACTACCGTTGCTACGTCGGTTCCGAGGACGCCTACAACTACCAGGCGGTCAACCTGGTGATGACCCCGCAGGAGCGCACCAACGCGTTCTTCCTGGGCAACTACCAGATGACCGACGACGTCAACGGCTTCATCGAGTACTACCACAACAAGACCTCGGCGAACTTCGCGATCGCCGCGCTGCCGTTCGACGCCCGCGGTGACGCGGTGGTGATCTCGGCCGACAACTACTACAACCCGTTCGGCGTCGACTTCGGCCGCAACGACACGATCAACGGCCAGGACTTCCGCAGCCGCTGGACCTCGGTCGGCCAGCGCCGCTCGCTGTACAGCACCACCACCGACCAGCTGGTCGCCGGCCTGGAAGGCTTCCTCGGCGAGACCTGGAAGTGGGACTTCGCGCTGAACTACGGCCACATCTCGCAGTACAACCAGAGCTACGGCTACATGGACTACGCCGGTCTGGCTGACGCGCTGGGCCCGTCGTTCCTCGATCCGGCCACCGGCATCGTGACCTGCGGCACGCCGGCCAACCCGATCCCGCTGACGGCCTGCACCCCGCTCAACGTGTTCAACATCAACGATCCGCAGACGATCGCCACGCTGTCGGCGTTCGAGTCGCGTCCGATCTACTCCACCACCTACGTGCAGCGCGGCTTCGAGGCCAACGCCTCGGGCGAGCTGTTCGACCTGCCGGCGGGCGCAGCCCAGCTGGCGTTCGGCGCGGCGTGGCGCAAGGAGTACCAGCGCAGCGAGGTGGACTACACCGCGATCGCGCGTCCGGACGGCACCTGCTCGATCTCGCAGGAAGCCTGCTCGACCCCGCTGCACGGCGGCTTCGACGTCGGCGAGCTGTACGCCGAGCTGTTCGTCCCGGTGCTGAAGGACGTGGCCTTCGCCAAGGCGCTGAACGTGACCTTCGGTACCCGCTACTCCGACTACAGCAACTTCGGCGGCACCACCAACAGCAAGCTGCAGGTGGAATGGCGTCCGATGGACGACCTGCTGCTGCGCGGCACGGTGGCCGAGGTCTTCCGCGCGCCGAGCATCGGCGACCTGTTCGCGGGTCCGCAGGGCAACGCGCCGACGGCGGACGATCCGTGCGTGGGCTACACCAACGACCCGGCGCATGCCGCGGCCTGCGGTCCGGCCACGGGCGCCACCAACATCCCGGCGGGTGGCATCACCTCGACCGGCCTGAGCCAGACCAACGGCGTCGTGTCCGGTTCGGTCGCCGCCGGTTACGACCTGCAGCCCGAGCAGGGCAAGTCGTTCGACTGGGGCCTGGTGTACGACCCGAGCTGGCTGCCGGGCTTCTCGGCGAGCCTCGACTACTGGCGCATGTTCCTGGACGACAACATCGTCACCGTCGGCGCGCAGACCGTGCTCAACGCCTGCTACAACGACAACAACAGCCCGTTCTGCCCGTTCATCAACCGCTTCACGGACGGCCAGATCAACTTCATCGCGCAGCCGACCGTCAACCTCGGCCGCCTGGACGTGAAGGGCTGGGACCTGGCGCTCCGCTACCGCCTGCCCGACACCGCGTTCGGCAGCTGGACCTTCGGCCTGGACAGCACCTACATCGCGCGTTGGGACAACGACGTCGATACGGGCAGCGACCTGGATCCGATCGTGCACATCGCCGGCCACTACAACAAGGATTACGGCATGTACTCGCGTATCCGTGGCCGCCTGTTCACCAACTGGTCCATGGGTGACTGGAGCGCGAGCTGGCGCATGCGCTACATCGGGCCGTTCGACCTCGGCAACGCGGACGTCCGCCAGGGCACCAGCGCCGACGGCGGCATCCCGGGCGTCGAGCTGAACTACGGCAGCTACACGCTGCACAGCCTGAACGTCGGTTATGCCCTGCCCTCGATCAACTCGCGGATCGAGGTCGGCGTGGACAACGTGTTCGACAAGCAGCCGCCGATGATGTTCCAGAACAACGTGCTCAACGCCAACACCGACGTCAGCAGCTTCGACGCGGTCGGCCGCTACTTCTGGGCCCGTTACACCGTCAAGTTCTGATCCATCGAGGCAATTGCTAGACTTCGGGGCCGCACGGGAAACCGTGCGGCCCTTTTCTTTGCGGGGCTTCCATGCAGGCCAGCACGTTGGACGATGCCATCGCCGCCTACCGGACCGGCCGCTTCGGCGACGCCGCGCTGGGCTGCCGGCGGGTGCTGGAATCGCGCCCGGCCGACGAGGCCGCACTGACCGTGCTGGCGATGGCCGAACACGCCGCGGGGCGCCACACGCAGGCGGCCGAGGCCTTCGAGGCCCTCACCCGAGCCTACCCGCGGACCCCCGAATACTGGGCCAACCTCGGCTACATGCTGCGCCTGGCCGGCCGCTACGCCGAGGCCGAGGCCGCCTTCGGACGCTCGCTGGAGCTCGCGCCCAGGGCCGCAAGCACGCTGGCCAATCTCGGCCTGCTGATGCTGGACATGGGCCGGCTGGGCGCGGCCCGCCACCGTTTCCTCGATGCGGTGGAGGCCGACCCAACCTTCCTGCCCGGCGCCATCCACGCGGCGATCGCCTGTTTCGAGTGCGGCGACCTGCGCCGCGCCGAACAATTGATCCCGCCACGCGAACGCTGGGCCGAGGCCGAGGGCGAACTACGCCACGACCTGGCGATGGCGCTGATCCACGTCGGCCGCACCGAGGACGCCGAACAGGTGCTGGATCCGCGCACGCTGGGCCCGGGCGACGGCCGCGCGCTGGCGCGCCTGGCGATGCTGCGCGAGCGCACCAACCGCCTCGACGAGGCCCGCGCCCTGCTCGACCGCGTGCGCGCCGCGCCGGGAGCGGACGATCCCGACCTGCGCAGCGACATCCTGACCGTGGAGGGCGCGCTGGCGATGCGGGCGAAGGACTACCCGCGGGCGCAGGCGCTCACCGAGGAACTGCTTGCGGGCAAGTTGCCCGACACCGCACGCGCGAGCGCTCTGTTCACCCTCGGCGCGATCGCCGACAAGCAGGGCCGGCCCGACGCTGCGATGGAAGCGCTTGCGCAGGCGCACGCGATCCATTTCGCGCTCGCGGCGGAGATCGTGCCCGCGGTCGCCCACAGCGGCGAGGAGCCGCTGCAGATCGCAACCCGGCTGATGCAGCCGGAGGAATGCGGCTTCGCCGCGGCGCGCGAGGCCGAGGGCCCGCAGCCGGTCTTCATCGTCGGCTTCCCGCGTTCCGGCACCACCATGCTGGAGCAGATGCTCGACGCCCACCCGGGCTTCGTCTCGATGGACGAGCAGCCGATCCTGCAGCGCTGCATCGAGGAAATGCAGGCGCTCGGGCACGACTACCCGCACCAGCTCGACCGGCTGTCCTCCGACGAGGTCGCGCGCATGCGCGCCGTGTACTGGCAGGAGGTCGGCCGCATCCTCGACGTCGGTCCGGGGCAGACCCTGGTCGACAAGAACCCGCTTAACCTGCTGCGGCTGCCGGTGATCCGGCGGATGTTCCCGGCCGCGCGCATTATCCTCGCGCTGCGCCATCCCTGCGACGTGGTGCTGAGCTGCTACATGCAGAACTTCCGCTCGCCGGCCTTCATGGTCCTGTGCTCCAGCCTGGAGCGGCTGGCGAAGAGCTACGTCAACGCGATGCGCAACTGGATCCACCACCAGGACCTGCTCCGCCCGGAGGTGCTGCAGCTCCGCTACGAGGAGACCTGCGCCGACTTCCCCGCGCAGGTGGGACGGATCGCCGAATTCCTGCGGATCGCCGACCGCGCGCCGCTCGCCCGCTTTTCCGAGCACGCCGCGCGCAAGGGCTACATCAGCACGCCGAGCTACTCGCAGGTGATCGAGCCGGTCAACACCCGCGCGGTAGCGCGCTGGCATGCCTACCGGCGCCATTTCGACGCGGCGCTGCCGATCCTGCAGCCGGTCGCCGACCACTGGGGCTACGACTTCGCATGAGCAGGCAGGCGCTCGCCGACTACGTCCGCGTCTACGACGATTCGTTGCCGGCGCCGTTCTGCGCCCAGCTGGTGGGGAATTTCGAGCAGACCGTCGCCCAGCACTTCCGCAACGGCCGCGGCGTGCGCGCTGGGCTGGAGGACAGCGAGTGGACCGAGCTCGACGTCGGCCGGCTGGCCGACGACGCGTTCCGCGGCTTCTTCCTGTCGAAGATCGAGGCGGCGCTGGCGCGCTACAACGCCGATGTCGGCCTGCGCATCGCGGTGCCGATGCGCCCGCGCACCGATCGCCTGATCCTCAAGTGCTACCGTCCCGGCGGCCAGGAAGGCTTCCAGCTGCACTTCGATTCGCTGGACGAGGTCTGCGGCCGCTACCTGGTGTTCCTGTGGTACCTCAACGACGTCGCCGAGGGCGGCGAGACCGAGTTCCCCGACCTCGGCATCAAGGTCGCGCCGCGCGCGGGCCGGCTGCTGGTGTTCCCGCCCTACTGGATGTACCAGCACGCCGGACTGCCGCCGGTCAGCGGCGACAAGTACATCCTCTCGACCTACCTGATGTTTTGACCGTCAGCGGGTGCCGGCGGCTGCGTTGAAGTCGCCGATGCGCTCCACCAGGTCGCCCAGCGCGATCCGCTCGGGTTCCTCGAGGTAGGGGTTCCAGGTGTCGAGGATCATCACCACGCGGGTTTCGTCGCTGCGGTTCCATGCCTCGTGCAGCATGCTGTCGTCGAAGGTGACGCAGCGGCCCTGCTGCCAGCGGTGGGTGTCGCCGCCGACCACGATCGCGCAATCACCCTCGGGGATCACCAGCGGCAGGTGGGTGACCACGCGGGTATTGGTGACGCCGTGGTGCGGGGTGATGTGCGAGCGCGGCGCCAGCACCGAATACAGCACTTCCGGCGCGTGCTCGCGGATGCGGGTGAGCGGCACGCCGTCGAGCGCCGCCGAGGTGCGCGGGCAGGCGGCGTGGTGGTCGTCGAAGCGCGTGCCGTGGCGGAAGAAGAAGTACGCGTCCCAGGCGCGCGAGCTCTCGTCGCCCGCGAGGTAGGCCGCCTCGACCGCCTTGTCGGTCGTGCCGAGGAAGGGCTCCAGCCCGCGTGCTTCCTGCAGGCGCGCCAGCGCCTCGGCGCGGATTTCGCCGGTGCGCGCTTCCAGCGCCTCGTACCAGGGGAACAGCGCGCGGTCGAAGAAGGTCACCGGCGGCAGCGACGGCATCCAGAAGAACTTGGGCTGTTGGCGCGGATCGCGCGGCGGCGCGGCGCGCAGGCCGAGGTAGATCTCGAGCGCTTCGATCACCCGTCGCAGGGCATCGGGTCCGAACGCCGCGACGTGCGGCTCCAGCACCTGCATGAAGGCCGCCTGCCGGCCGGCGTCGATCCGGCGCATCGCCTGCCGGACCCGCTCGCGCAGACCGGGCGGCGTGGAGGCATCCGACAGCCACTGGCCCTGCTTCTGCGCGTCGCAGACCGCACGGAACAGGGCCTGCACGGCAGCGTCGCCCTCGCCGAGCGCATCCAGGGTTTCGCCGTAGGCCAGGCGCAACGTGAAGTCCGCGGGCCGCGCCGCCAGCGCCTTGCGGAAGGCCGGCGCCGCGGCCTGCGCGTCACCGAGCGCGGCGCGGCTGATCGCGTAGCGCGCGGCGACCGGGTACGGCGCGTCGTCCTGGGCCGCGCCGGATTCCAGCAGTTCGGCGGCAGCCCGCCAGTCGCCGCCGGCCATCAGCACCGTGGCGTGCAGCACCTGGGCGCCGGTGTCCGCCGGATCGCGTTCTAGCAATGCCGCGCTGACCTCGCGCGCGCGGCGCAGGTCCCCGGCGGCGAGGTGGCGTTGCACCTCCCCGCGCGGGTCCGCCGGCGTCGCGTTCACTCGGCCAGGGCCGCCGCGATGCGCTGCTGCTCGTCCTTCAGCGCCTGCGGCATGCGCGGGCCGTACTCGGCGAGGTACTCGCCGATGCCGGCGAATTCCGCCTGCCAGCCGGCGCGGTCGAAGCCGAACAGCTTGGCGCGCGCCTCGTCCGACAGGGCGACGCCGTCGAGGTTGACGTCGCCCTCGCGCGGCAGGTTGCCGATCGGCGTCTCCACCGCGCCGACCCCGCCTTGCGCGCGCTTGATCATCCACTCCAGCACGCGCAGGTTGTCGCCGAATCCCGGCCACAGGAACCTGCCGTCGTCGCCCTTGCGGAACCAGTTGACGTGGAAGACCTTGGGCAGCTTCGCGCCGGGCTTGTCGAACGACAGCCAGTGCGCGAAGTAGTCGGCGAAGTTGTAGCCGCAGAACGGCTTCATCGCCATCGGGTCGCGGCGCATCACGCCGACCGCGCCGGTTGCCGCGGCGGTCGTCTCCGAACCCATCGACGCGCCGACCAGCACGCCGTGCGTCCAGTCGCGCGCCTCGAACACCAGCGGCACCAGCGACGCGCGACGGCCGCCGAACACGATCGCGGAAATCGGCACGCCCTGCGCGTCCTCCGCCATCGGCGACCAGCTCGGGCACTGCCGCGCGCTCACGGTGAAGCGCGAATTCGGGTGCGCGGCCGGGCGCTTGGCCGGATCGTAGGGCTCGCCGCGCCAGTCGGTGACCGGCACCTGACCGTTGTCGATGCCTTCCCACCACGGCTGGCCGTCGGCGGTCACCCCGACGTTGGTGAAGATGGTGTTCTTCTGGATCGTCTCGAGCGCGTTCGGATTCGACTTCTTCGAGGTGCCGGGCGCCACGCCGAAGAAGCCGGCCTCCGGGTTGATCGCGTACAGGCGGCCGTCGGCGCCCGGGCGCATCCAGCAGATGTCGTCGCCGATGGTCCAAACCTTCCAGCCGTCGCGGCGATAGCCCTCCGGCGGGATCAGCATGGCCAGGTTGGTCTTGCCGCAGGCCGACGGGAACGCCGCGGCGATGTAGTGCGTCTCGCCCTGCGGGTTCTCGATGCCGAGGATCAGCATGTGCTCGGCCAGCCAACCCTCGCTGCGCGCCTGGTGCGAGGCGATGCGCAGCGCGTGGCACTTCTTGCCGAGCAGCGCGTTGCCGCCGTAGCCCGAGCCGTACGACTTGATCGTCAGCTCCTCCGGGAAATGCATGATGAAGCGGCGCTCCGGATCGAGCTCGCCGATCGAGTGCAGGCCGCGCACGAAGCCGCCCTCGCGCTCGATCCGCGCCAGCGCCGCCGCGCCCATGCGGGTCATGATCCGCATGTTGGCGACCACGTACGGCGAATCGGTGATCTCCACGCCGCAGCGCGACAGCGGCGAGCCGATCGGCCCCATGCAGTAGGGGATCACGTACATGGTGCGGCCCTGCATGCAGCCGGCGAACAGCGCGTCGATCTTCGCGTGCGCCTCGGCCGGCGGCATCCAGTGGTTGTTCGGCCCGGCGTCGTCGCGCTCGCTGGTGCACACGAAGGTCAGGTGCTCGACGCGCGCGACGTCGTCCGGGTGCGAGCGGTGCAGCCAGCTGTTCGGGTGGGTGTCCTGGTTGAGGCGGACCAGGGTGCCGTCGGCCTCCATCTTCGCGACCAGCTGCGCGTTCTCGCTGTCGCTGCCGTCGCACCAGTGGATCGCGGCGGGCTGCGCGTGGCGGGCGACTTCCAGCACCCACTGGTTGAGGGCGTCGAGCCGGCTTCCCATCGCGTCCTCCTCGCTCCAGCCGGATGCCTTGTCCTGGATCGCTGCGTTCAAAACGGTCACCTCGCTTGCAATGGAATCTGGTGGGCCGGCGGTCAGCCGGCGGCGCCCGGAATGAGGGTCGCCATGACGTGCTCGACGTAGGCCTCGAACTCCTCGTGCGCCAGCCGCGGCTGGGTCAGCTGCAGGCTGAGCTGGAGGAAGCCCACGTAGGCCGCGTAGGCCAGGCGCGCGCGGTGCTGGGCCTCGGTGCGGCCGAGTCCGGCCTGGCGGAAGGCGGCGGTCAGGTAGTCGAAGCGGCGCTGCGACACGCGGCCGATCACCGGCTGCACGATCGGGTGGTCGAGCGCCTTCAGCAGCTCGCTGTAGATGATGTGCGAGGTGGCCTCGTGGGCGACCAGGTGGAACAGCGCGCGCAGCCGCTCGCGTGGGTCGGGCACCGCCTCCAGCGAGCCGAACACGGTCTCCTGCTCGACCTTCTCCCAGCGCTCGAGGGCGGCCTGCAGCAGCGCGTCGCGCGAGGGGAAGTGCCAGTAGAAGCTGCCCTTGGTCACGCCCAGGCGGCGCGCCAGCGGCTCCACCGCGACCGCGGCGACGCCCTGCTCGGCGATCAGGTCGAGCGCGGCCTGCGCCCAGTCGTCGGCGCTGAGGCGGCCGTTGCGTTCTGCGCGGGCGGGCGCGTCGGGGGTCATGCCGGCTGTGCTTCCATACGCCATGGTCGGTAATAGTACGCGCTGGCGGCATCCGCCGTCCGCGCGATCGGTTGACACCGTGGGAACGGCGTATCCATACTTCGGCGTATGGTAGCACCGCGGGCGCGATGCGCGGCCCGCGACCCAACACTCTGCTGCGGAGCGTCCGATGAGCGTCGTCCTGCCTTTCCTGGTCTTCCTGCTGGTCACGGCCTTCGCCGCGTACCACCGGCTGCGGCTGGCGGTGTGGGTCGCGCTCGCCGCCTCGGGCCTGGTCGCCTGCTGGCTGCTCGGCGCGGATCGGACCGCGACCCTGGTCGCCGCCGGCCTGCTGGCGGTGGTCGCGCTGCCGCTGCTGATCCCGGCGATCCGCAAGCCGCTGATCACCGCGCCGCTGCTGAAGTTCTACACGAAGCTGCTGCCGCCGCTGAGCGACACCGAACGCACCGCGCTGGAGGCCGGCACGGTCGGCTTCGAGGGCGAGCTGTTCTCGGGCCGGCCGGACTGGAACCAGCTGCTGTCGCAGCCCAAGCCAGCGCTGACCGCGGAAGAGCAGGCCTTCCTCGACGGACCGTGCGAGGAGCTGTGCCGGATGGTGGACGACTGGGACATCTCGCACGTCCGCGCCGACCTGCCGCCCGAGCTGTGGGACTACATCAAGCGCAACAAGTTCTTCGGCCTGAACATCCCGACCGAGTACGGCGGCCTGGGCTTCTCGGCGCTGATGAACCACAAGGTCATCCAGAAGCTGGCGACGATCTCCTCCACCGTCAGCTCCACCGTCGGCGTGCCCAACTCGCTCGGCCCGGCCGAGCTGCTGATGCACTACGGCACCGACGAACAGAAGCGGCACTACCTGCCGCGCCTGGCCGACGGCCGCGAGGTGCCCTGCTTCGCCCTGACCGGTCCGTTTGCCGGTTCGGATGCGACCTCCATCCCCGACTACGGCATCGTCTGCCAGGGCGAATGGAACGGCGCGCAGGTGCTCGGCATCCGCCTGACCCTCAACAAGCGCTACATCACCCTGGCGCCGGTCGCGACCCTGATCGGCGTCGCCTTCCGCATGTACGACCCGGACGGCCTGCTGGGCGACAAGCGCGACATCGGCATCTCGCTGGCGCTGGTGCCGCGCGATACCCCGGGGCTGGAGATCGGACGCCGCCACTTCCCGCTCAACACGCCGTTCCACAACGGGCCGATCCGCGGGCGCGACGTGTTCGTGCCGCTCTCGCAGCTGATCGGCGGCGAGGACTACGCCGGCCGCGGCTGGCAGATGCTGATGGAATGCCTGTCGATCGGCCGTTCGATCACCCTGCCCTCCACCGCCAGCGGCGGCGCGAAGATGGGCGCGGTGGTGACCGGCGCCTACGCCCGCATCCGCAAGCAGTTCGGGCTGTCGATCGGCCGCTTCGAGGGCGTGGAGGAAGTGCTGGCGCGGATCGCCGGCCGCGCCTACGCGACCAGCGCGCTGTCGGAGGCGACCGCCGCCGCGGTGGCGCGTGGCGAGAACCCCGCGGTGCCGTCCACCATCGCCAAGTACCACTGCACCGAGATGGGCCGCGAGGTCGCGCGCGACGTCATGGACATCCACGGCGGCAAGGGCATCATCCTCGGCCCGCGCAACTACGCCGGCCGCAGCTGGCAGGCGACCCCGATCATGATCACGGTCGAGGGCGCCAACATCATGACCCGCTCGCTGATGATCTTCGGCCAGGGCGCGATCCTCTGCCATCCGTGGGTGCTCAAGGAGATGCGCGCGGCGCAGCTGGACGATCCGAAGGAGCGCGTGGACCGCTTCGACGAGGCGCTGTTCGGCCATATCGGCTACGCCATCTCGAACGCGGTACGCAGCGTCTGGTTCGGCCTCACCGGCTCGCGCTTCGGCCGCGCGCCGGGCGACGCCTACACCCGCCGCTACTACCGCAAGCTCAACCGCTACTCGGCGACGCTGTCGGTGATGGCCGATACCTCGATGCTGCTGCTGGGCGGCAAGCTCAAGTTCAAGGAGTCGCTGTCCGGTCGCCTGGGCGACGTGCTCAGCCAGCTCTACATCTGCAGCGCGATGCTCAAGCGCTACGAGGACCAGGGCCGCCCGCAGGGCGACCAGCCGCTGCTGGCCTGGGCCTTCCACGACGCGATCAACAAGATCGAGACCGCGCTGTCGGGCGCGTTGCGCAACTTCCCGATCCGGCCGGTCGGCTGGCTGCTGTGGGCGCTGATCTTCCCGCTCGGCCGCCGCGCGCAGGCGCCGGGCGACCGCCTCGGCCGGCGCGTCGCCGCGCTGATGATGACCCCCTGCGACGCGCGCGCGCGGATGGCGGAGGGCGTGTTCCTCACGCCGGGCCCGAACAACCCCGCCGGCCGCATCGACAGCTATCTGCCGAAGGTGGTGCTGGCCGAGCCGGTGGAGCGCAAGTTCCTCAAGGCGCTCAAGCACAAGGGCATCGAGGCGCTGGAGTTCGACGCGCAGCTCGACGAAGGCGTGGCCGAGGGCTGGATCACCGTCGAGGAACGCAGGCAGCTCGAGGAGCTGCGTGCGATGACGCTGGATGCGATCACCGTGGACGACTTCGAGTCCTGGGAACTGCGCGCGGCGTCGTATTACGGCGAGTTCGGCGACGAGCAGCGCGCCGAAGGCGGCCGCGGGAATCGCGCCGTCGCCTGATCCCGTCCGGACGGGGCGCTATCCGTCCCTCCGGTCGCGGACCCTGCCTGCTACGGCAGGCGGAAACCAGACTTCGCGCCGTGGCTGGTTTCGCGGTCGTACTCGGCGTCGGCGCCCTGGTGCAGGGCCAGGGCGTCCCTGGCAGCGGCACCGGCAACCTCGCCCAGCTGCCGGCAGTCCGCCGCCGGGTCGACGCCGGCCAGTGCGTCCCGGACGGCGAAGGCCGCGCGCACGCCATTCGCCCGGTGGCCCATCTCATGCCCGGTCAGGTTGGCCAGGTAGTGCGGCCAGGCCTGCACCAGCCGCTGGTCGGCGTGTCGCCTGGGCTTCCAGTCGGGCAAGGTCATCAGCACTTCGAGCTGGACCTCGATGTCCTGCAGCCGGCACAGGCCTGACGTTTCCCCGGCGAAGTTGTAACTCCACCGCACGGCCCAGGCGGTATGGCCCTGGAAGCGGCGGTGCTCGTTGCCGTCCATCGGCCCCAGCCTGGCCATCTGCGCAATCAGTTCGCTCGACGTGTCGCCCTTGATCTCGTAGCGGACCAGCTTCTCGTTGATGACCACCGGGATCCCGCCGGCGGGCGCCGACCCGGATGAGTCGCCCCCCGCCCCATTCGACAACGCCAGCGCAAGCGCCAGGATCGTGACCATGCTGTCTCCTCCCCGTGCCGCGCATGGTACGCGGCGGGAGAGGAGCGGTCACTGCAATTGCAGCGTGGCGTCGCCCGAGAAGGTCTCCAGCCGGATCTCGCCGGCGCCGTTGCCGTAGCGGTGGTCCAGGCTCGCGCCCGGCCCGAACTCTTCCTTGCGCACCTTCGCCCCCGGGGCGGACAGCGTGCCGCTGAAGGTTTCCGCATAGACCTCGGCCGACAGCGCTTTCGGCAACTGCAGGAGGATGTCGCCGCTGACGGTTTCCGAGGACACCCTGCCGCCGTCCGCAAGGGCGACATTGACGGTGGTGTCGCCCGAGACGGTGCTGGTGGAGACGCTGCGCACCGCCGAGCCGCGGCTGTCGATGGTCAGCCGGCCGGACACCGTCTCGCCGTGCACTTCGCCTTCCAGCCGGCCGCGCAGCGTGATGTCGCCGCTCACGCTCTCGACCCGCGCTTCGCGCGTGTTGAGGGTCAGCCGCTGATCGCCGCTCACGCTTTCGATCTCGGCGCTGCGCGGGGCGGCGGCGATCACGACCTCGCCGCTGACCGTGTCCACCGACAGCGACGGCGGCGCCACGCCCTCCACGTCGATGTCGGCCGACACCGACTCCAGGTCCAGGCTGGCCTGCAGCGGCACCTGCAGCAGCAGCGTGGTCGGCTCGCTGCGGTCGCCGCGCCAGGCGCCCATCTGCTTCGGATAGCGCACGCGCACCGAGAGGTGGCTGCCGCCGCCTTGGATTTCGAGCTTCTCCACGCCCTCGCCGAGGCTGCCGGTGATGCGCACCTCGTTGCGGTCCCAGGCGCGCACCTGGATGCGGCCCTTGAGGTTGTCGACCTCGACCCGCCCGCGCGCATCGAGCGGGCGGGTCTGGTCGATCGGGGTGGCGGCGAAGAGCGCGGGGCTGGCGAGCGCGGCGCTCAGGGCGATGGCGAGGACGTGGCAGCGCATGGAAGGTCTCCTGGTCAGGCGAACGCCGCGCGCTGGGTGAGCGCGAGACGCTGGGCGTAGGTGCGGCGCAGCTGGTCGAGCAGGAAGCGCGCGCCGGGGTCGTGCTCGAGGGCGGTGCGGATCTGCGCGGCGCTGCGGTCGAGCTCGCGCAGCGTCGGCGCCAGCGGCGAAGCGGCAGCCTGCGGCGCGCTGCGCTCCAGTTCCAGCAGCGCCGCCTGGTACTGGCGGGTCATCGCAAGCGCCTCCACCTGCAGCGGCGCGACCGAGGCCACCGGCGTCAGCGCCGGCGCCGGCGCCGGAGCCACCGTCGACGGCAGCGGCTGCTGCCGCCAGGCGACGCCGACCGCGAGCACCAGCGAGGCGGCCAGCGCCAGCGCCGGGATCCAGCGCCGCGCCGGCGGTGGCGGTGCCTGCATGCGCGGCGCGTCGGCGATGCGCGCGGCGATCTCGGGCCACAGGTCGCGTCCGGGCGCCAGGTCGCGGCGCATCCCGCGCAGGGCCAGTCGCAGGCGCTGGTCGGCGAAGTCGTCGTGTCCGGTGTTCATGCGAAATCTCCCAGCCGCTGGCGCAGCAGCCCGCGCGCGCGGTGCAACTGCGCCTTGGAGCTGCCGACCGCCATGCCCAGCGCGTCGGCGATCTCCTCGTGCTTCCAGCCTTCCACGTCGTACAGCACCAGCACCGCGCGGGCGCGCGGCGGCAAGCTGGCGACCGCCCGCTCCAGGTCGAGGCCGAGCGCGGTCGCGTGGCCGGCCGAATCCGGCGTGCCGACCTCGTCCAGCGCGTCCTCGCCGGCGTCGGCCTGCGGCCGCGCCCGGCGCGCGCGCAGGTCCATCAGCGCGGTGTTGACCGCGAGCCGGTGCAGCCAGGTGGTGAACGCGCTCTCGAAGCGGTAGCCCGGCAGCGCCTGCCAGGCGCGCACGAAGGTGTCCTGGGTCAGGTCCTCGGCGCGCGCGCCGTGGTGGCCGACCAGGCGCGCGATCGCCCCGTGCACGCGCCCGGCGTGGCGGCGGTACAGGCGCTCGAAGGCGGGCAGGTCGCCGGCCGCGGCCTGCCGCGCCAGCGCCTGGTCGCAGTCGCCCGGCGCCGCGTCCTGCGCGGCGGGGGGCTGCCAGTCGGTCGCGGTGGCCATCAGCATGCCTGTTCGGATGCGCCGCCGCGGCCGCGGGTTTAAGCGCCGTCCGTCAAGGGGCCGGCTGCGGTCCACGCACCACCGCGCCGCCCTTCATGACGAAGGACACCCGCTCCAGCACGGTGACGTCGGCGAGCGGGTCGCCGGGGACGGCGACGAGATCGGCGTAATGCCCCGGGGCGAGGGAGCCGACGTCGGCGGACATCCCGAGCAGGTCCGCCGCGTTGACCGTCGCCGAACGGATCGCCTGCAGCGGGGTCATGCCCCATTCCACCTGCTTGGCGAACTGCTTCGCGTTCCAGCCGTGCGGATACACGCCGGCGTCGCTGGCGAAGGCCATCTTCTCGCCGGCCTGCACCGCGCGGCGGAAGTTCTCGCGCTGGGTGCGGCCGACCAGCTTCTCCTTCTCGATCTGCGCCTGCGGCACGCCGAGCTTGGCGTACTCGGACAGGATGTAGTCGTCGTTGTAGACGTCGAAGTCGAGCCAGGTGCCGCGCTGCTTGGCCAGCTTGAGGCCCTCGTCGTCGATGAAGCTGCAGTGCTCGACCGAATCCACGCCCGCGCGGATCGCCATCTTGATCGCCTCGGCGCCGTGCGCGTGGGCAGCGACCTTCTTGCCCCAGCGGTGCGCTTCGTCGACGATCGCGTCCATTTCCGCCTGCGAGTACTGCGGCGCGCCGACCGACGCCTCGTTGCTGAGCACGCCGGCGCTGGCCATGAACTTGATCACGTCGGCGCCGCGCTTGACGTTCTCGCGCACCCGCGCGCGCACCGCGTCGACGCCGTCGGCGACGCCATCCACGCCCTCGAAGCGGACGTTCGGCGCGAAGCCGGTGCTGCCGTCGGCATGCCCGCCGGTGGCGCCTAGCGGCACCGTCGCCGCGAGGATCCGCGGTCCCGGGATCTGCCCGCGATCGATGGCGTTGCGCAAGGCCACGTCGATGTAGTCGCCAGCGCCGAGGTTGCGCACGGTGGTGAAGCCGGCGTCGAGGGTGCGCTTGGCGAGCGTGGGCGCGATCACCGCAGCGTCCATCGGGCCGAGGGTCAGCGCGTCCTGGTAGTAGTTGCCGGTGCCGGTGGTCGGGTCCCCGGTCAGGTGGACGTGCACGTCGATCAGGCCGGGCAGCACGGTCACGTCGCCGAGCTCGAACACGCGCACGCCGGCGGGCGCGCTGCCTTCCTGGATCGCGGCGATGCGCTCGCCTTCGACCAGCACCCAGGCGTCGTGCCGCATGCGCCCGCTGTCGACGTCGAGCAGGCGCGCGGCGTGCAGGGCGATGCGCTCCGGCGCCGCGGGCGCGGCTTGCTGGGCACGGAGGGCGGGCGCGGCCGCCACGGTCAGCGCGGCGGCGAACAGCAGGGACAGGCGCATGGCGGGTTTCCCGGGCAGGCTTGCGAAGCCGCCATGATGGCACGCGGTCCCGCGGCGCGAACCGGCCAGAGGTCCCGTCAGTCGCGGACCATCGCCGGATCGCCCATGCCGACCCGCCGCGCCAGCCGCCAGCCGACCGAGCCGGACGCCGCCAGCGCCGCCGCGCCCAGCCAGCCGAACACGCCGACCGTCGCCCCCAGCGCGTGCAGGCCGTTGATCGCCAGCGAACTGGCGACGTCGCCGGCGCGCCAGACCGCGGTGTCCACCGCGTTCTTGCCCTTGTAGCGCAGCCCGCGCGGGACCAGGGTGAACAGGCTTTCGCGCGCCGGCGAGTCCATGCCGTAGGCCAGCGAGCGGGTCAGCACCAGCATCAGCGCGACCCACGGCAGCCCAAACACGACCGGCGCGTACGGGTCGGCGACCAGCGCCATCGCCACGCAGGCGCCGATGCCGACCGCCGCGCGCAGGGCGAACACCGGCGCCGCGCCGAAGCGCGCCAGCAGCCAGCGGGTCACGGTCAATTGCGCCGCGATCTGCAGCACGTTGGTGGCGAGGTCGACGTCGGCGGCGAAGCGCGTGCGCGCGACCGCATCGTGGAAGGTCGCGCCGGAATAGTCGGCGACCAGCGCGTAGGCGATCGTGCCGATCGCGTCGCCGAGCAGCATCAGGATCGCCATGTTGCGGATGAAGGGCGTGGCGAACACCTGGCGCAGGCCATCGAACATGCCGCCGCCCACCGCGACGCCCTCGCGCGCCTGGCGTTCGCGCTGGCTGCCGTGCAGGCGCGCCCAGCGCCCCAGCCACAGCACGCACAGCAGCGACAGGCCGAGCAGCGCGGCCGACACCACCAGCAGGGGCGCGACTCCGAGGGTCGCCACCAGCGCGCGGGTCAGCGCCGGCCCGGCGATCGCGCCGGCGGTGCCGCCCAGGCCGATCAGCGGGAACAGCCGGCGCGCCTGCTGCTCGTCCCAGACGTCGGCCATCACGCTCCAGAACACCGACACCACGAACAGGTTGAACACGCTGACCCAGACGAAGAACACGACGCCGAGTTCGCGCGGCCCGAGCAGGCCCGGGAGCGCGAACAGCGGCACGAAGGCGAGCAGGCAGGCGATGAAGAACGCGTACACCGCCGGCACCACCACCCGCCGCGGCCAGCGCGAGACCAGCCAGGAGAACACCGGCGTCAGCGCGAGGGTGGCGAGGAAGGTCGCGGCGAAGAACCACGGCAGCTGGGTCGAGCCGACCGCGGCCGACAGTTGCTCGCGCACCGGCCGGATCACGTAATAGGCGCTGAGCAGGCTGAAGAACCACGCGAACGACAGCAGCGCCGCGCGCCACTCGCCGGCACGGATGCGTCCGCCGGGGCCGTCGTGTTCCGGATTTCCTGCCGCCATCGCCCGCCGCACCGTCGTCGCAGCGCGCACGGTAGCCCAAGCCCGCGGCCACGGCCAGCGCGCGGCGCCGGGTTTGCGGCATAGTCGCGCCATGCCGACCACGCCCGTTTTCGACTACGTCATCATCGGCGCCGGCTCGGCCGGCTGCGTCCTCGCCAACCGGCTCTCCGAAGACCCGGACGTGCGGGTGCTGCTGCTGGAGGCCGGACCGCGCGACTGGCACCCGCTGATCCACATGCCGGCCGGCCTCGCGCGCCTCGCCGGCAACACCCGGATCAACTGGAACTACGAGACGGTGCCGCAACCAGGCCTGGGCGGGCGCACGATCTGGTGGCCGCGCGGCAAGGTGCTGGGCGGTTCCAGTTCGATCAACGCGATGTGCTACATCCGCGGCGTGCCCGCCGATTACGACGCCTGGGCCGCGCAGGGCGCGACCGGCTGGGACTGGGCCGGCGTGCTCCCCTTCTTCCGCCGCGCCGAAGGCAACGCGCGCGGCGGCGACGCCCTGCACGGCGGCGACGGCCCGCTCGCGGTGTCGGACTTGCGCCACGTCAACCCGCTCACCCACGCCTTCGTCGAGGCCGGCGCGCAGCTCGGCCTGCCGCGCAACGCGGACTTCAACGGGCCGTCGCAGGAAGGCGTCGGCCTGTACCAGGTCACCCAGCGCGATGGCGCGCGCTGCTCGGCGGCGTGCGCCTACCTGCAGCCGGCGCGCGCGCGGCGCAACCTCGTCGTCCACACGGGCGCGATGGTCAGCCGCATCACCTTCGAACGCGGCCGTGCCACCGGCGTGGTCTACGGTCACCTCGGCAAGGCCTTCCACCAGCCGGCCGCGCGCGAGGTACTCCTGTGCGGCGGCGCGATCAACTCGCCGCAGCTGCTGATGCTGTCCGGCATCGGCCCGGCGGATGCGCTGCGCCGCCTGCGCATCGAGGTGGTGCACGACGCGCCGGAGGTCGGCGGCAACCTGCAGGACCACCTCGACGTGTGCACCCTGCAGCACGAAACCCGGCGGACGAGCTACGACCGCATGAGCGAGGCGCGGATCGCCTTCGACTATTTCCTGCGCGGCCGCCGCGGCGCCGGCACCAGCAACATCGCCGAGGGCGGCGGCTTCGTGCGCTCGCCGCTGGCGGAGGACGCGCGGCCGGACATCCAGCTGCATTTCATTCCGGCGATGATCGACGACCATGGCCGCAACCGGCTGCCCGGCGATGGCTACACCCTGCACGCCTGCTTCCTGCGCCCGCGCAGCCGCGGCCGGATTTCCCTGGTGAGCAACCGCGCCGGCGACAAGCCGCGGATCGACCCGAACTACCTCGGCGACGCCGACGGCCACGACCTGCGCATGCTGGTCGAGTGCGCGAAGCTGTCGCTGGAGCTGCTCGCACAACCCGCTTTCGACGCGTATCGCGGCGCACCGATCCACCCGCCGCGTACCGACCTGTCCGGGCGCGAGCTGGTCGAGTTCGTGCGCGCCCGCGCGGAAACCGTGTACCACCCGGTCGGCACCTGCCGGATGGGCAGCGACGCGCACGCGGTGGTGGATCCGGAACTGCGCGTGCGCGGCGTCGAGGGCCTGCGGGTGGTCGATGCGTCGGTGATGCCTACGCTGCCCGGCGGCAACACCAACGCGCCGACGATCATGATCGCCGAGCGCGCGGCGGAACTGATCCGCGGCGACGGCGCCGCGCGGCGTGCGGACCCGCCGGCATGCGCCGGCGGCATGGTCGCCTAGCGACCGCCCGCCTCAGCCGGGCCACAGGCCGCGGATCGCGGCGATGCCCTGCGCGCCGTGGGCGCGCGCCCGCGCCAGGTCGTCCGGCCTCATCCCGCCGATCGCATACAGCGGCAGCGCGGTCCGTTCGCGCAGCGTGGCGAAGCCGGTCCAGCCCAGCGTCTTCGCGCCGGGATGCGACGCGGTGGCGGCGACCGGACCGAGCACGGCGAAATCGCAGCCCAGCCGCGCGGCGTGCTCCAGTTCCGACGCGTCGTGGCACGACGCCGCGACCGGCAGTTCCGCCGGCAGCGGCCGCTCGCGCAGCGACGCGAGTTGCGTGGCGCGCAGATGCACGCCCACCCGCAATTCCGCGGCGAGCGCGATGTCGCCGTTGATCAGCGCCTGCGCGTCGGCCGAGCGGCACAGCACCACCGCCGCGCGCACCAGCGCGGACCAGCGCGAGGGTTCAACGCCCGGCGCCGCGCGCAGCTGCACCCGGCGCACGCCGGCCTCCAGCGCGCGTTGCAGCGCGGCCAGCCACGCCGTGTCGTCGGCGGCGGGCGCGGGAGTGACGAGGTAACGGTCCGGCTGCAGCAGCGCGGCGACGACCGGGCGGTCGGCGGGCGGCATCGGATAGTCCGGCAGCCGGTGCGGCGGCACCCAGGCCAGCGCCTGCCCTTCGTGTCCGCGCGGCGTGCCGCGCCAGGACGCGATCGCGCGCACGTCCAGCCGCAGGCGCTTGTGCGGGTACTGCTGCGGCACCGCGATGAGCGGTTCCCCGGGCTCCGCCTCGATGCCGAGTTCCTCGTGCAACTCGCGCACCAGCGCGGCTTCCGCGCTTTCGCCGGGCTCGCGCTTGCCCCCGGGGAATTCCCAGAAGCCGGCGAGGTCGCGGCCCTCGGTGCGGCGCGCGAGCAGGACGCGGCCGCGCGGATCGGCGATCACGCCTGCGATGACGTCGATCGGCGGGATCGTGCTGGCGGAAGCGGCCGGGACGTCCTCCGTCCCGGGTCCCGCCGTTCGGGGCTTACCCCCGGCTGCACCCCGCCCTGTCACGCGTCACCCTCAGGCGAGCTGCCCGTGGCAGTGCTTGAACTTCTTGCCGCTTCCGCACGGGCAGGGTTCGTTGCGGCCGACCTTGGGCATGCCCGGCGCGGCGCCCGGCAGGGTCCCGGCAAGCGCGGCGCCTTCCGGCGACTGGGCGGCTTCCTCGGCGCTGCCGTAGCCGCCCATGTCGGCGTGCTGGAACTGCATCTGCCGCGCCATCGCCTCGGCGCGCAGGCGCTCCTGCGCCTCGGCCGCGGCGACTTCCTCCTCGCTGCGGATGCGCACCCGCGCCAGCATTGTCACGACCTCGCGCTTGACCTTCTCCAGCATGTCGGAGAACAGCAGGAACGCCTCGCTCTTGTACTCCTGCTTGGGCTGCTTCTGCGCGTAGCCGCGCAGGTGGATGCCCTGCCGCAGGTAGTCCATCCGCGCCAGGTGCTCCTTCCAGTTCTGGTCGAGCACGTTGAGCATCAGGTGCTTCTCGATCAGGCGCATGGTTTCGCTGCCGACCTGCGCCTCCTTCTCCTCGAACATCCGCGCGACCGCCTGCTGCACTTCCCCGGCGATCTGCTCGGCGTCGATCTCGGTGCGCTGCTTGACCATCTCGCGCAGCGGCAACCGCACCCCGAACTCGTTCTCGAGCTCGGCCTCCAGGCCCTGCAGGTCCCACTGCTCGTCGATCGAGTTGAGCGGCACGTAGCGCGCGACCATGTCGGCGACCACGTCCTCGCGGATGCCCGCGATGTTGTCGTGCACGCTGTCGGCCTCCAGCAGCTCGTCGCGCTGCTGGTAGATGACCTTGCGCTGGTCGTTGTTGACGTCGTCGAAGTCGAGCAGGTTCTTGCGGATGTCGAAGTTGTGGGCCTCGACCTTGCGCTGCGCGTTGGCGATCTGCTTGGTGACCAGCGGCGACTCGATGATGTCGTCCTCCTTCAGGCCCATCCGCGCCATCACCTTCTGCACCCAGTCGGCGGCGAAGATGCGCATCAGGTTGTCCTCGAGGGACAGGTAGAAGCGCGAGGAGCCGGGGTCGCCCTGGCGGCCGGAACGGCCACGCAGCTGGTTGTCGATGCGGCGCGACTCGTGGCGCTCGGTGCCGACGATGTGCAGGCCGCCGGCGGCCTTGACCGCGTCGTGGCGCTGCTGCCACTCCGCCTTCAGGCGCGCCTTGGTCGCCTCGTCCGGCGGCGCGCCGGTGGCTGCCTCGATCGCGGCCAGCTCGGCCTCGAGCGAGCCGCCGAGCACGATGTCGGTGCCGCGGCCGGCCATGTTGGTGGCGATGGTCACCGCGCCGGGGCGGCCGGCCTGGGCGACGATCTGCGCCTCGCGCTCGTGCTGCTTGGCGTTGAGCACCTCGTGCGGGATGCCGGCGGCCTTGAGTTGCTCGCTGAGCATCTCGGAGACCTCGATCGAGGTGGTGCCGACCAGCACCGGCTGCTGGCGCGCGTGCGCTTCCTGGATTTCCTTGAGCACCGCGCGGTACTTGCCGGCGCGGTTGAGGAAGACGGCGTCCGGGTAATCCTTGCGGATCATCGGACGGTGGGTCGGAATGACCACGACCTCCAGCCCGTAGATCGACTGGAACTCGAACGCCTCGGTGTCCGCCGTGCCGGTCATGCCGGCGAGCTTGGCGTACATGCGGAACAGGTTCTGGAAGGTGATCGAGGCGAGCGTCTGGTTCTCGCGCTGCACCGGCACGCCTTCCTTCGCCTCCACCGCCTGGTGCAGGCCGTCGGACCAGCGCCGGCCCGGCAGGGTGCGGCCGGTGAACTCGTCGACGATCACCACCTCGCCGTCGCGCACGATGTAGTCCACGTCGCGCTGGTAGATCCCGTGCGCGCGCAGGCCGGCGTTGAGATGGTGGACGATGTGGATGTTCTGCGGCGCGTACAGGCTTTCGTCGCCCTCGAGGATGCCGGCCTCGCGCAGCAGCGCCTCGGCGTGCTCCTGGCCTTCCTCGGACAGGTGCACCTGCTTGGACTTCTCGTCCACCCAGTAGTCGCCCGGGCCTTCCTCCTCCTGCTGGCGGACCAGCTTCGGCACCACCCGGTTGACCTTGATGTACAGCTCCGGCGATTCGTCGGCCGGGCCGGAGATGATCAGCGGGGTGCGTGCCTCGTCGATCAGGATCGAGTCGACCTCGTCGACGATCGCGTAGTTGAGGCCGCGCTGGTAGCGGTCGTCCTTCGACAGCGCCATGTTGTCGCGCAGGTAGTCGAAGCCGAACTCGTTGTTGGTGCCGTAGGTGATGTCGGCGCCGTACGCCGCGTGCTTGTCGGAGTGCGGCATGCCCGGGTAGACCACCCCCACCGACAGCCCCAGCCAGTTGTACAGCCGGCCCATCCAGGCCGAGTCGCGGCGCGCCAGGTAGTCGTTGACGGTGACCACGTGCACGCCCTTGCCGGCGAGCGCGTTGAGGTAGACCGGCAGGGTGCCGACCAGGGTCTTGCCCTCGCCGGTGCGCATCTCGGCGATCTTGCCCATGTGCAGGACCATGCCGCCGATCAGCTGCACGTCGTAGTGGCGCATGCCGAGCACGCGGACCGATGCCTCGCGGCAGACCGCGAAGGCTTCCGGCAGCAGCTTGTCCAGCGATTCGCCGTTGGCGATGCGCTGCTGGAACTCGGGGGTCTTGGCCTGCAGTTCGGCGTCGCTGAGCGCCTGCATCTGCGGCTCGAGGGCGTTGATCTTCCTGACGATGGCGGACAGCTGGCGCAGGAGGCGGTCGTTGCGGCTGCCGAAGACGCTGGTGAGCAGGCGATTGAGCATGGGTCGGACCCTGGGAATGGAGACGCGCGCGGAACCCGGGGCCCCTGACGCAAAACAGGGCGCATGGGCGCCCTGTGGCAACAGCCTATTCTAACGTAGGGACGCCGGACCGCTTATCAAGCGTCCCCTCAGCCCCGCTTCGGCGGGCGGTTGGCGCCGAGGAATCGGCTCGGGTTGACCACCCGGCCATCGCGCCAGACCTCGAAGTGGACGTGGGCGCCGGTGGAGCGGCCGGTGGAGCCGGCGCGCGCGACCTGGTCGCCGCGATGGACCAGCTCGCCCACCTTCACCAGCAGCCGCGAATTGTGCGCGTAGCGGGTGACATAGCCGTTGCCGTGGTCGATCTCGACGACGTTGCCGTAGCCCGAGCGGGTGCCGGCGTAGCTCACCACGCCGTCGGCGACCGCCATCACCGGGTCGCCGAGGCTGGCGTGGAAGTCGATGCCCTTGTGGAAGGCGGCGCCGCCGCCGAACGGGTCGGCGCGGCCGCCGAAGCCGGAGGTGATCCAGGTCTGCGCGATCGGCATTCGCGACGGCGTCGCCGCCTGGTCGAGGCGGCGGGTGAACAACAGCGACTCCAGCACCGACAGCTGCTCGCCGGACGCCGCGAAACGCGCGTCGAGCCGGTCCAGTCCGTCGCGCAGCTCGTGCGCCGGCATGTCGCGCACCTTGCCGACGCCGCCGATGCCGACCGGCTGGTCGAAGTCGAACTCGCCATCGTCGAGCTGGGCGGCCTCGGTCAGGCGCTCGCCGAGCGCATTGAGCCGGTTGGCCTGCGCCTGCAGTTCGGCCAGCCGGGCGGCCAGCGCGTTGACCTCGCGCTGGGCGGCGTCGCGGGTCGCCGCGATCGCATGCCGCTGCGCCGCGGCGTCCGCGCGCAAACGCGACAGCTCGACCCCGGCGACGCCGGCGCGGGCGCCGGCGCCGGCCGCCACGCCGGCCGCCAGCAGCACCACCGCCGCCAGCGCTGGCTGCCGCGCGAGCGCCGTGCGCATGCGCCGATGCAGCCATCCGAAGCCGGCGCGGGTATCGTTGAGCCAGTCCTGCAAGATCATCGCGATGTCCGCCTCCCGTAAGTTGCCGCCGCGCCCCGCGGGCCCGGCCGCGCCGCGCGCCGCGCTGGATGCGCTGCTCGCCGGCGCCGGCGCCGATCCGATCCGCCGCGCCCTCTGGCTCGACGCGCTGGACCAGCGCCTGCGTCCCCTCCTGCCGCCAGCCCTGGCGCCGCATGCGCGGCTGGCCAACGTGGATGGGTCCCGCCTGGTCTTCCTCGTCGATGCACCGGTGTGGCACGCGCGGCTGCGCCTCGCGTCCGCCCAGCTGGTCGACGCGGCCCGCTCCCTCGGGCTCGAAGTCGGCGAGGTGGCCGTCAAGGTGACGACCGCGCCGCTGCGGCCGGAGCGTCCGGCGCAGGCGGCTCCCCTGCCGATGCCGGCGGCCGCGCGCGATGCGCTGGCCGCCCTGGCGCCCCCGCCGGTCGCAAAGCCGGACGGGGACGGGTCCTGATCCGCCGCGTGCGCGCAGGCACCGCCGACGGAAGCCCGGCATGCTACCGGCGGGTGCCGCCGCGCGCGTTAACCAATGCCGCCAGACGGCTAAGAAATCGTTCGGATTGCGTTAAACCGGCGCCGTCCGTCGGATCGCCGGAAGCGGCCTGCCCCAGGGCGCCCGCAGCTCAGGCGGTCAGCAGCTGGCCGTAGACGGCCGGCGCGGCGGAGGCGTCCTCGAACACCACCTCGTCCCAGGCCTCGCGCTCGGCCAGCAGGGCCCGCACCAGCTTGTTGTTGAGCGCGTGGCCGGACTTGTAGCCCTCGAACGCGCCGAGGATCGGATGCCCGGCGAGGTACAGGTCCCCGACGGCGTCCAGGATCTTGTGGCGGACGAATTCGTCCTGGTAGCGCAGTCCGTCGTCGTTGAGCACGCGGAACTCGTCGAGCACGATCGCGTTGTCCATCGAGCCGCCGAGGCCGAGGTTGCGTTCGCGCATGAACTCCAGGTCGCGCATGAAGCCGAAGGTGCGCGCGCGGCTGACCTCGCGGATGTAGGAGGTCGTGGAGAAGTCGACCTCCGCGCGCGACAGCGAACGCGGGATCGCGGGATGGTCGAACTGCACGGTGAAGCCGATCCGGAAGCCCTCGAAGGGCTCGAAGCGCGCGACCTTGTCGCCCTCGCGCACCTCGACCGGCCGCTTGATGCGGATGAAGCGCTTGGGCGCCGCCTGTTCGACGATGCCCGCCGACTGCAGCAGGAACACGAACGGGCCGGCCGAGCCGTCCATGATCGGCACTTCCGGCGCCGACAGCTCGATGCAGGCGTTGTCGATGCCGAGGCCGGCGAGCGCCGACATCAGGTGCTCGACCGTCATCACCTTGCCGCCGTCGCGCGAGAGCCCGGTGCACAGCATGGTCTCGGTGACCAGGCCGGCGTCGGCCGGGATCTCCACCGCCGGCTCGAGGTCCACCCGGCGGAACACGATGCCGGCGTCGACGGGGGCCGGGCGCAGGGTGAGGTAGACCTTCTCGCCGCTGTGCAGGCCCACGCCGGTGGCGCGGATCACGTTCTTGAGTGTGCGCTGCTGGAGCATCGGCGTGGATTGGGCGCGGAGTCGCGCGCAGGGGCCGTGAGGGCGGCGAAGGGGCGAAAGCGTAGCACGCGGGGGGCTGAACCTGAACGGAAGCGGGTGGGGTCCGGAGCCGGGTTCACCGGGCAAGAAAGCCGCCGGGCCGGAGCCCGGCGAAAGGACATGGAAGCGGGGCCGCGCCGGCGGCCGGGGCCCAAGGGTCCCGGCTTCCGCCGCGCGACGCGGGGTCAGTCCGCCTGGCGCCGGAGAAACGCCGGGATGTCCAGGTAGCTGTCCCCACCGAAATCCGCCACCGCCGGCGTCGCCGCCGGGGCCGGGGCCGCCTCGCCTGCGCCGCGGCGCAGGCCCGAGGCCAGGCTCGCGCCCGGCTGGTACGGGTCGGCGACCGCGTCGATCAGCATGCCTGTGGTGCCGTCGCGGCGGCCCTGGCTGTGGATCAGCTGGACCTGCGGGCGGCGGCCCTCGCCGAACTCGGCGCGGCCCTCGCCGCCGGTGCGCACCGTCTGCCGCCCCACCGCGCGGTTGAGGCCGGTGGCGACCACCGTGACCTTGACCTCGTCCTGCATGTCGGGGTCGAGCACGGTGCCGATGACGACGGTCGCGTCCTCGCTGGCGAAGTGCTCCACCGTGCGGCCGACCTCGTCGAACTCGGCCATGGTGAAGTCCGGGCCGGCGGTGATGTTGACCAGGATGCCGTTGGCGCCGGCGAGGTTGACGTCGTCCAGCAGCGGGTTCTGGATCGCCGCCTCGGCCGCGGCCTGCGCGCGGTCGTCGCCGCGGGCGCTGCCGGTGCCCATCATGGCCAGGCCCATCTCGCTCATCACGGTGCGCACGTCGGCGAAGTCGACGTTGATCAGGCCGGGGCGCACGATCAGGTCGGCGATGCCCTGCACCGCGCCGAGCAGCACGTCGTTGGCGGCGCGGAAGGCCTGGATCATGGTCGCGTTGCGGCCGAGCACGGTGATCAGCTTCTCGTTGGGGATGGTGATCAGCGAGTCGCAGTGCTGGCTCAGTTCCTCGATGCCCTTGAGCGCGACCTGCATGCGCCGGCGGCCCTCGAACGGGAACGGCTTGGTGACCACCGCGACGGTGAGGATGCCCATCTCCTTGGCCAGCTGCGCCACGACCGGCGCCGCGCCGGTGCCGGTGCCGCCGCCCATCCCGGCGGTGATGAAGACCATGTCCGCGCCCTGCAGCGCGTCCATGATCCGCTCGCGGTCCTCGAGCGCGGCCTGGCGGCCGACTTCCGGGTTGGCGCCGGCGCCAAGTCCCTTGGTGACGTTGCTGCCGAGCTGCAGCTGCAGCTTCGCGCCGCAGTTCTTGATCGCCTGCGCGTCGGTGTTGGCGGTGATGAACTCCACCCCGTCCACGCTGCCGTTGACCATGTGCGCGACCGCGTTGCCGCCGCCGCCGCCCACGCCCACCACCTTGATGACCGCGTTCGGGGCCATCTTTTCCACCAGTTCGAAGTGCGCCATGTCCGTGTCCTCTTGTTATGTGTTGCTGGATGTCAATCGGGTTGCACTACTGCAAATCGCTACGCCGTTCCGCCCGCCCACGTGTCCGGCACATGGATGTGCCGGCGGCCCGGACCCCGTCCGGACCGGCGAACGGGGCAGGCTTTGCCCGACCCGTTCGCGCGAAAGTTGCGGCTGGAAGCCCAATCTTTCGCATTGACTAGAATTCGCCCCGGTACCAGTTCTTGAGCTTGTTGAGGAAGCTGCCCGCGCGTCCGGTCGGCAGCACCGGCCGCCGCGGGTATTCGATCTGGCTGCCCATCAGCAGCAGGCCGACGCCGGTCGCGTGGACCGGGTTGCCGACCACTTCGCCGAGCCCGGTCACGTGCTGCGGGATGCCCACCCGCACTGGCATCTGCAGCATCTCCTCGGCGAGTTCCACCACGCCTTCCATCTTCGCGGCGCCGCCGGTCAGGACCATGCCCGCGCGCACGTGCTGCTCGAAGCCGGAGCGGCGCAGTTCCGCCTGCACCATCTCGAAGATTTCCTCGTAGCGCGCCTGCACCGCCTGCGCCAGCGACTGCCGCGGCAGCCGCCGCGGCGGGCGGTCGCCGACGCTCGGCACCTGGATGGATTCCTCGGAGGTCGCCAGCTGCGCCAGCGCGCAGGCGTAGCGGACCTTGATCTGCTCGGCCTCCGGGGTCGGCGTGCGCAGCATGTGCGCGATGTCCTCGGTGACCTTGTCGCCGGCGATCGGCAGCGACGCGGTGTGCGCGATCGCGCCCTGCACGAACACCGCGATGTCGGTGGTGCCGGCGCCGATGTCGACCAGCACCACGCCGAGCTCGCGCTCGTCGGCGGTCAGCACCGCCTGGCTGGAGGCGAGCACGCCGAGGATCAGGTCGTCGACCTGCAGCCCGCACTTCTGCACGCACTTGCTGATGTTGGTCGCGGCCGACTGCGCGCAGATCACCAGGTGCGCGTGCACCTCGAGGCGCACGCCGGTCATGCCGACCGGGTTGCGGATGCCCTCCTGCGAGCCGTCCAGCACGTAGTCGCGCGGGATCGCGTGCAGGATCCGCTGGTCGGCCGGGATCGCGACCGCCTTGGCCGCCTCCAGCACGCGGTCGAGGTCCGCGTGGGTCACCTCGCCGTCGCGGATCGGCGCCACGCCCTGCGAGTTGCGGCACTGGATGTGGTTGCCGGAGATCGAGGCGTAGACCGAGCGGATCTCGCAGCCGGCCATCAGCTCGGCCTCCTCGATTGCGCGCTGGATCGACTGCACGGTGGAGTCGATGTCCACCACCACGCCGCGGCGCATGCCGCGCGATTCGTGCGAGCCGATGCCGATCACCTCGATCGCGTTGCCCGGCGAATATTCGCCGACCAGCGCGACGACCTTGGAGGTGCCGATGTCGAGTCCGACGATGAGGGACTTGTCGCCTTTGCGGTTCATGCTGCGATGCCGTGCTGCGGAATTCGGGATGCGGGTCGCCCGTCCGCGCGCGCGGACGGCGCGGCGACGAGCGGCGTGGCGCGCGCGGCGCCCTGCGCCTCGCGCTCGGGAGTGGGCGCGGGCTTGCCCCCGGCCTGCGGTTCGGCCCAGCTCAGGGCGAAGCCATTGGTGTAGCGCAGGTCCGCGCGCGCCAGCGGCTGCTGCTTCTGCGCCAGCAGCTGCGGCAGCAGGCGGGCGAAGCGGGCCAGCCGCGCGCGTGGCTCCTGGCTGCCGACCACGACCTCGGTGCCGTCGGCCAGTTCGAGCGACCAGCTGCCGCGACGGTCGAGCACGACCCCGCGCACGCCGATGCCGCCAGGCGCGAACAGCTCGCGCGATTCGTTGTAGAGCGCGACCACGTCGGCCACGCGCGCGTCCGGCCCGTCCAACAGCGGCAGCCCGCGCGGCACCGCGCCGCGCGACGGGAACAGGCGGCCGTGTTCGGACAGCAGCCGGTCCTCGCCCCAGCGCGCGAACGGGCGGTGTTCGACGATGCGTACCTCCAGCACGTCCGGCCAGCGCTTGCGCACTTCCGCGTGCTCGACCCACGGCAGCCGCGCCACCGCCGCCTGCGCCGCGCCCAGCTCGACCGCGAAGAAGCCGGAGCGTGCGTACGGCAGCAGCGTCTCGCGCACCCGCGCCGCGTCCACCCGCGCGAGGTCGCCCTGCACGCGCAGGGTGCGCAGCGGCCAGCGGTCGGCGCCGATCCAGCCGTTGAGCACGGCCACCACCGGCGCGGCGACCAGGGCCACCGCGAGCGTCCAGGCGAGCAGGCGCAGCAGCGCGTTCATGCCGCCGGCACCTCCAGCGTCTGCTCGAGGATCCGCCAGCACAGTTCGTCGAATTGCAGGCCCAGCTGGCGCGCGGCCTTGGGCACCAGCGAGTGGCTGGTCATGCCCGGCGCGGTGTTCGCCTCGAGCAGGAAGAAGCGGCCGCTGGCGCGGTCGCGCATCACGTCCACCCGGCCCCAGCCGCGGCAGTCGAGCGCCCGGAAGGCGGCCAGCGCGAGCGCGCGGATCTCGTCCTCGGCGCCGCCCTCCAGGCCGGGGCACAGGTACTGGGTGTCCTCGGCGACGTACTTGGCGTGGTAGTCGTACCACTGGCCCTTGGGCACGATCCGGATCGACGGCAGCGCGACCTCGCCGAGGATGCCGACGGTGAGTTCGTCGCCCTCGATCAGCTGCTCCATCAGCAGCTCGCCGGGATATTTCGCCGCGAGCGCGACCGCGTCGTCGAGGTCGGCTTCGGTGAACACCCGCGAGACGCCGACGCTGGATCCCTCGCAGGCCGGCTTGACGATCACCGGCAAGCCGATCCGGCGCGCCGCCGCGTGCACGTCGTCGCGCGCGTTCTTTTCGGAGCTGGCGAGGCGCACGTAGGTCGGCGTCGGCAGGTCCAGGCTCAGCCACACCTGCTTGCTGCGGATCTTGTCCATGGCAAGCGCGGTGCCGAGCACGCCGGAGCCGGTGTACGGTACCCGCAGCGCCTCCAGCAGGCCCTGCAGCACGCCGTCCTCGCCGCCGCCCTTGTTGCCGTGCAGGATGTTGAAGACGCGGTCGAACTGGCGGTGCACCAGGGCCACCGCCAGCGCCGGAATGCCGTCCACCGCGTGCGCGTCCACGCCGCGCGAGCGCAGCGCCTCGAGCACGTTGCGCCCGGAATCCAGCGACACCTCGCGCTCGGCGCTGGTGCCGCCCATCAGCACGGCGACGCGGCCGAAAGCCTTCGCATCGTCGATGCGGCGCGGCGGGAAGACCGATGCGTTCACGTGCTTGCTCCTTCGAATCCCTGTTGCGCCAGCTGCTGCGCCGCGTGGCCGATGTCGCCCGCGCCCATCAGCAGCAGCAGGTCGCCGTCCCGCAGGATGTCGGGCAGCACGCCGGCGAGTTCGGACGGGCCCCCGACCACCACCGGATCCACGCGGCCACGGGTGCGGATCGCGCGCGCCAGCGCCTTGGCGTCGGCGCCGGCGATCGGCGCCTCGCCGGCCGGGTACACCTCGGTCAGCACCAGCGCGTCCACGCCCGACAGCACCGCGGCGAACTCGTCGAACAGGTCGCGGGTGCGGGTGTAGCGGTGCGGTTGGAAGGCGACCACCAGCCGCTTGTCCGGCCAGCCGCCGCGCGCCGCGGCGAACACCGCCTCCAGCTCCTTCGGGTGGTGGCCGTAGTCGTCCACCAGCTGCACCGTCGCGCCCTTCGCGGTGGTGAGTTGCGCCAGCAGGTTGAAGCGGCGGCCGATGCCGGCGAACTTGCGCAGCGCCTCCGCGATCGCCGCCGGTTCGATCCCGAGCTGCCAGCCGATGGTCGCGGCGGCGAGCGCGTTCTGCACGTTGTGGCGGCCGGGCAGCGCCAGCTCGACCGGCACGCGGGTGCCGTCCGGCAGGCACAGGGTGAAGCGCATGCAGCGGCCGTCCTGGCGCACGTCGTCGGCGCGCACGTCGGCTTCGGCGTGGAAGCCGTAGGTCATCACGTGGCGGGACGTCGCCCGGGCCAGCGCCTCGACCTCCGGATCGTCGATGCACAGCACCGCGAGGCCGTAGAACGGCAGCCGGTGCAGGAACTCGGCGAACGCCGCCTGCACGCGGGCGAAGTCGCCGCCGTAGTTCTCCAGGTGGTCGGCATCGATGTTGGTGACCACCGCGACCAGCGGGTTGAGGCGCAGGAAGCTGCCGTCGCTCTCGTCGGCCTCCGCGACCAGCCAGTCGCCGCCGCCCAGGCGCGCGTTGGCGCCGGCGGCAAGCAGCTGGCCGCCGATCACGAAGGTCGGATCGAGACCACCCTCGCCGAGCACGCTGGCGGTGAGCGAGGTGGTGGTGGTCTTGCCGTGGGTGCCGGCGATCGCGATGCCGCGGCGGAAGCGCATCAGCTCGGCCAGCATCTCGGCGCGCGGCACGACCGGGATCCGCCGCGCGCGCGCCTCAACCAGCTCGGGGTTGTCCTGCTTGATCGCGCTCGAGACGACGACGCAGTCGGCGCCGTGCACGTGGGCGGCGTCGTGGCCGCGGGACACGGTCGCGCCGAGCTTCGCCAGGCGGCGGGTGGTCGCGTTGTCGGCGTTGTCCGAGCCGGAAACCTGGTAGCCGAGCGTGCACAGCACCTCTGCTATCCCGCTCATGCCCACGCCACCGATGCCGACGAAGTGCACGCGCGCCGGCCGGCCCTCCGGGCCGGCGCGGGCGACGTCGGCCTGGGCCAGGTCGCGGGTCGCGAGCAGGCGGCGCAGCGCGCTCATGCGCGTCCTCCGATGACGTCCAGGACGATGGCCGCGACCCGCTCGGCCGCGTCGGGTTTCGCCAGTGCGCGCGCGGACTGCGCCATCTGCAGGCGCCGCGCCGGATCGCTGGCGAGCATCGCCAGCACCGAGCGCAGCTCCTCGACCAGCGCCCCGCCCTGCGGCAGCAGCAGCGCGGCGCCGCGCTCGACCAGGTATTCGGCGTTGCGGGTCTGGTGGTCGTCGACCGCCTGCGGGAACGGCACCAGCACGCTGCCGACTCCTGCCGCGCAGATCTCGGCGAGCGTCAGCGCCCCGGCACGGCAGACCACGACGTCGGCCCAGGCGTAGGCCTGCGCCATGTCGGCGATGAAGGGTTCCACGGAGGCGGCGACGCCGGCCTGGGCGTAGGCGAGTTCCGCGCCTTCGCGCAGCTTCTCGCCGCACTGGTGACGGACCTCGACGCTGCCGGTCAGCGCAGCCAGCGCGCGCGGCACCGCGTCGTTGAGCGCGCGCGCGCCCTGGCTGCCGCCGAGCACCAGCACCCGCATCGCGCCGGCGCGGCGGGCGAGGCGGTCGGCGGGCGGCGGCAGCGCGGCGATGTCGTCGCGCACCGGGTTGCCGACCCACTGCTCCGGTACGCCGGGGAAGCTGTCCGGGAAACCGGTGAGCACCGCGCGGGCGAAGCGCGCCAGCACCCGGTTGGTGAGACCGGGCGCGCGGTTCTGCTCGTGCACGATCAGCGGCGTGCCGCGCAGGCGCGCGGCGAGGCCGCCGGGGCCGGCGGCATACCCGCCGAAGCTGATCACCGCGTCGGGCCGGCGCGCGCGCAGTACGCGGGTGGCGGCACGCACCGCCGCCAGCACCCGCAACGGCGCGGTCGCCAGCGCCGCCAGGCCCTTGCCGCGCAGGCCGCGCACCGCGATGGTGTCGAGCGCGATCCCGTGCTGCGGCACCAGCCGCGTTTCCATCGCGCCGTCGGCACCGAGCCAGGACACGGTCGCGCCGCGCGCGCGCAACGCCGCCGCCACCGCGAGACCCGGGAAGATGTGCCCGCCGGTGCCGCCGGCGAGGATCATGACGTGGGCGCCCAGGCCGCTCATGCGCCCTTCCTCAGGCCCAGCGAGGCCGCGCCCGGCGCGGCGCCGAGGGTCGGTTCGATACGCGGGCGCAGGCGGCTGGTGCCGCGCGCCGCCGACGCCGGCGCGGGCGTCGCCGCCGGCGCCGGGCCCGCGGTGGCGACGCGCGGCGCGGACTGCGCCACCTGCCCCGCTTCGCCGCGCACGCGCGCGACCTGGCGTTCGGCGCGATCGAGTTCGTAGGACACGCGCAGCAGCAGGCCGAGCGCGACGCAGGTCATGAGCACGCTGGAGCCGCCGGAGGAAATCAGCGGCAAGGTCAGGCCCTTGGTCGGCAGCAGGCCGAGGTTGACCCCGATCGAAACGAAGCTCTGCAGGCTCATCCACAGGGCGACGCCGAACGCGACGTAGCCGGCGAAATGGCGGCGCATCTCGGCGCAGCGCAGGCCGATCCAGAACGCGCGCCCGGCCAGCAGCGCGTACATCCCGATCACCGCGCACACGCCGACGAAGCCGAGCTCCTCGGCGATCACCGCGAGGATGAAGTCGGTGTGCGCCTCCGGCAGGTAGGCGAGCTTCTGCACCGACGCGCCCAGTCCGACCCCGAACCATTCGCCGCGCCCGACGGCCATCAGCGCGTTGGTGAGCTGGTAGCCGCTGTTGAACGGGTCCGCCCACGGATCGACGAACGAGGTGAAGCGGCGCACGCGGTAGGGTTCGGCGATCGCGATGCCCGCCATCAGCACCAGTCCGCCCAGCACCGGTCCGGACATGCGCGGCATGTTCACGCCGCCCAGCACCAGCATGCCGGCGGTGATCGCCAGCACCAGCGACGAGGAACCGAAGTCCGGCTGCAGCAGCAGCAGCCCGACCAGGCCGCCGGCGACGCCGAGCGGCTTGAGCATCGCCGGCCAGGTCGCCCGCACTTCCTCGCTGAAGCGCTTGAGGTAGCCGGCGAGCCAGATGATGTACATCACCTTGACCGCCTCCACCACCTGGAAGCGCACCACCACCAGGTTGAGCCATCGCCGCGCGCCGTTGATGCGCCCGCCCAGGCCGGGCACGAACACCAGCAGCAGCAGCACGAAGCAGCCGAGCAGCAACCAGTGGCCGAGCCGCTCGACGTCCTTCAGCTCCATCCGCATCACCACCAGCGCCAGGCCGGCGCCGAGCGCGAGGAACAGCAGGTGGCGCGACAGGAAGTAGAACGGCCCGACATCCATGCCCTCGCCGATCGCGATCGAACTGGACGCGACCATCACCACGCCGAAGCAGGCGAGCGCGACCGACACCCCCAGCAGCCACGGGTCGAAGCGCCCGGGGATGGCGTCGAGTCGGGTGGCCTGGCGGTTGCCGAACAAGCCCATCAGCGCACCTTCAACGTGGCCAGGCCGACCAGCACCAGCACCACCGAGATGATCCAGAAGCGCACGATCACGCGCGGCTCCGGCCAGCCCTTGAGCTCGAAGTGGTGGTGGATCGGCGCCATCCGGAACACGCGCTTGCCGGTGAGCTTGAACGACGCCACCTGGATCATCACCGACAGCGTCTCGACCACGAAGATGCCGCCCATGATCACCAGCACCAGTTCCTGGCGGACGATCACCGCGACGGTGCCGAGCACGGCGCCCAGCGCGAGCGCGCCGATGTCGCCCATGAAGACCATCGCCGGGTAGGTGTTGAACCACAGGAAGCCGAGGCCGGCGCCGGCGATCGCCGCGCAGATGACCACCAGCTCGCCGGCACCCGGCACCGCGGGGATCTGCAGGTAGCTGGAGAACACCGCGTTGCCGGAGGCGTACGCGAAGATGCCGAGCGCGCAGGCGACCAGCACGCTGGGCATGATCGCCAGGCCGTCGAGGCCGTCGGTCAGGTTGACCGCGTTGGAGAAGCCGACGATCCAGAAGTAGGCGATCGCGACGAAGCCGACGCCGGCCAGCGGCAACGCCACCGACTTGAAGAACGGCACGTAGAAGGTGGTCGCCGCCGGGACGTCGGCGTAGGCGTAGAGGTAGATGCCCGCGGCCAGCCCGAACAGCGACTGCGCCAGGTACTTCCAGCGCGACTTCAGCCCGTTCGGATCGCGGCGCGCGATCTTGATCCAGTCGTCGTACCAGCCGATCGCGCCGAACGCCGCCATCACCACCAGCACGACCCACACGTACTTGTTGCGCAGGTCGCCCCACAGCAGCACCGACGCCAGCACCGTGACCAGGATCAGCGCGCCGCCCATGGTCGGCGTGCCGGCCTTGCTGAAGTGGGTCTGCGGGCCGTCGGTGCGGATCGGCTGGCCCTTGAACTCGGCGAGCTTGCGGATCACCGCCGGCCCCCACCACAGCGACAGCGCGAGCGCGGTCAGCGCGCTCAGGATGCCGCGGAAGGTGAGGTAGCCGAACAGGCCGAACAGGCCCTGCAGCTGTTCCAGCCAGCGGGTCAGTTCAAGCAGCATGCGTGTCCCCCTTGTCCGCCGCGAGCAGCGCGCGCACGACCCGATCCATCGCGCTGCCGCGCGAGCCCTTGACCAGCACGCGCACCTCCGGGCCCAGTTCGGCGCGCACCGCGTCGGCGAGCGCCTCGTGGCTGTCGAAATGGGCGGCGCCGGCGCCGAAGGCCTCGCTCGCCGCCGCGCTCAGCGGGCCGAGGGTGAACAGGCGTGCGAGCCCCGCCGCCTTCGCGCGGCGTCCCGCCTCGGCGTGCAGCGCCTGCGCGTCGGCGCCGAGTTCGCGCATGTCGCCGAGCACCAGCCAGCGCGCGCCGGGCGAAGAGGCGAGGGTGTCGATCGCCGCGTTGAGCGAACCCGGGTTGGCGTTGTAGCTGTCGTCGATCAGCAGCGCGCCGCCGGTGAGGCGGTGGGCGACCAGGCGCCCGGCGACCGCGCGCGCGGCGGCCAGGCCCTCGCCGATCGCCTGCAGCGGCGCGCCCGCGCCCAGTGCCAGCGACGCCGCGGCCAATGCGTTGAGCACGTTGTGGCGGCCGGGCAGCGCCAGCGTCACCGGCACCTCGCCCTGCGGCGTGACCAGCACGAAGCGCGAGCCCTCGGCGTCGGCGACCAGCTCGCGCGCGGTGAGGTCGGCGCTCGCCTCCAGCCCGAAGCGGAGCAGCCGGCGGCCGTGCGCGCGCTCGGCGAAGTACGGCGCGAAGGCGTCGTCGGCGTTGATCACCGCGACCCCACCGGGCGGCAGCGCGTCGTAGATCGCGGCCTTGGTGTCGGCGACGCCGAGCAGGCTGCCCATGCGCTCCAGGTGCGCCGGCGCGACATTGTTGACGAGGGCGACGTCGGGCCGCGCGATCGCGGTCAGGTAGGCGATGTCGCCCGGTTTGCCGGCGCCCATCTCGTAGATCGAGAACTGCGCGTCTTCCGGCGCGTCGATCACCGCCAGCGGCAGGCCGATCTCGTTGTTGCGGTTGCCCGGATTGGCGTAGGCGCGACCGGCGCGCTCGAGGATCGCCAAGGCCAGCGTCTTGACGCTGGTTTTGCCGTTGCTGCCGGTGATCGCGACGACCTTGCCGTCGCGGCCGTGCTGGACTCCCGCGGCCAGTGCCGCCAGCGCGTGCTCGGTGTCGGCGACCAGCAACTGCGGGATCGCCACGTCCACCGGGCGCGCCACCATCGCGGCGCGCGCGCCGGCTTCCAGCGCGGTGGCGACGTGCTCGTGGCCGTCGAAGCGCTCGCCCTTGAGCGCGACGAACAGGGTCGCGCGGCCGTCGCGCGCGTCGAGGGTGCGGGTGTCGGTGGACACCGCGTCGATCAGCATGTCGAAGCCGGGCATGTCGAAGCCGGGCACGTCGACGCCGGGCCGCTCGCCGACGCGGGCGTCGGCGCCGGCGATCCGGCCGTGGGTCCAGCTGGCGATGCGGCTGAGGGCGACCGGCTTCATGCACGCACTCCTTGCGGGCTGTGATCGGACCGCAGCCGCGCCAGCACCTGCGCGGCGGTCTCGCGGTCGTCGAAGGGATGGCGCACGCCGGCGACTTCCTGGTAGGGCTCGTGGCCCTTGCCGGCGACCAGCACGATGTCGTCCGCGCTCGCCTCGCCGATCGCCAGTGCGATCGCGCGGGCGCGGTCGCGCTCGACCCGGATCGCGGTCTTGTCGGCGAAGCCGGCCAGGATGTCGGCGACGATCGCATCGCCGTCCTCGCCGCGCGGATTGTCGTCGGTGACGATCACCCGGTCGGCGCCGGCCTCCGCGATCGCCGCCATCTGCGGGCGCTTGCCGCGGTCGCGCTCGCCGCCGCAACCGAACACGCAGGTCAGCCGTGCCGGCGCGTGCGCGCGCAGCGTGGCCAGCGCCTGTTCCAGCGCGTCGGGCGTGTGCGCGTAGTCGACGACCACCAGCGGCTGCGCGCCGCCGCCGAGCCGGTTCATGCGGCCAGCCACCGGCTGCAGCTGCGCCAGCACCCGCGCGATCGCATCCGGGCTTTCGCCCAGCGCGTGCAACACACCGGCGACCGCCAGCAGGTTGTCGACGTTGAAGCGGCCGAGCAGCGGCGACTGCAGGCCGCGGCGCGCGTCGCCCAGCACCAGGTCGAAGGCGATGCCGTCCGGACCCAGGCGCACGCGCTCCGCGCGCACTTCCGCCTGCGCGCCGCGCGAGCTGACGCCGACCCCGCGCACGCTCGCCGGCAGCCCGGCCAGCAGGGTCGCGCCGAAGGCGTCGTCGAGGTTGACCACCGCAGCCCGCAGCCCCGGCCAGGCGAACAGCTTGGCCTTGGCCGCGCCGTAATTCGCCATGTCGCCGTGGTAGTCGAGGTGGTCGCGGGTGAGGTTGGTGAACACCGCGACGTCGAAATGCACGCCCGCCGCGCGGCCCTGGTCGAGCGCGTGCGAGCTGACCTCCATCGCCACCGCCTGCGCGCCCTGCGCGCGCAGGCCGGCGAACAGCTCGTGGGTCTGCAGCACCAGCGGGGTGGTGAAGCCGGTCGGCGCGACCGCGCCGTGCAGGCCGGCGCCGAGCGTGCCGATGCTGCCCGCGCGCGTGCCGAGCAGGGTCCAGGCCTGCGCCAGCAGCTGCACGGTCGAGGTCTTGCCGTTGGTGCCGGTGACGCCGACCACGGTCATCGCGCGCGACGGCTGCCCATGGAAGCGGTCGCCCATGTCGCCCAGGCGCGCGCGCAGGCCGGGCACCGGGATCGCGTCGGCGGGCGCCGGGTATTCCTCCGGCGCCGGCGGCTCGAACAGGATCGCGGCGGCGCCGGCGGCGCGCGCCTGCTGCGCGAACGCGAGGCCATGGGTGCCGAAGCCGGCGATCGCGACGAAGCCGTAGCCCGGCGCGACCGCGCGGCTGTCCATCACCAGCCCGTCGATCGCGAGGCCGGCGGGGATGCCCGGCACGTCCGGCAGCAGCTCGGCGAGGCGCATCGCGCTCACGGCTGGCCCCCCGCGGCGGAGGTGGCGGCGGAGGTGGACGCGGCGGTTGCGGCGGTGGGCGCGGGCTTCGCGGCGCCCTGCTTCTTCGCCTGTGCCGCCAGCCAGGTCTGGATGTCGTCGGGCGGCACGTCCATCAGCCGCAGCGCCCCCTGCATCACGTCGTGGAACACCGGACCGGACACCGAGCCGCCGTAGTAGCCGCGGCGGCTCGGGTCGGGCTCGCTGATCACCACCACCATCGAGAAGCGCGGGTTGTCGACCGGCACTACCCCGGCGAACACCGAAACATAGCGCCGCGAGTAGCCGCCGTTGCTGGCCATGCGCGCGGTGCCGGTCTTGCCGGCGACGTGGTAGCCGAGGATCGCCGCGGTGGTCGCGGTCCCGCCCGGCTCGGTCACCGTCTGCATCATCTTCATCACTTCATGCGCGATCCGCGGATCGAGCACCTGCTTCGCATCGTTGCGCTGGCCCTTGACGAAGGTCGGCGCGATCAGCCGCCCGCCATTGGCCAGCGCGGCGTAGGCCTCGGCGATCTGCAGCGGTGTCGCCGACAGGCCGTAGCCGTAGGACATGGTCTGCTTGGTCGTGCCACTCCAGCGCGAAGGCGCCATCAACACGCCCGAGGATTCGCCCGGGAACCCGCTGTGCGGCGCCACGCCGTAGCCGAAGCGGCGGATGAATTCGTAGAACTGCTCGTCCGACAGCCGCTGCGCGATCTTCGCCGCGCCCACGTTCGAGCTCTTGGTGATCACGCCCGTCACCGTCAGCACGCCGTGGTTGCTGGTGTCGGTGGTGCGGTAGCGGCCGTTCGGCATCCAGCCAGGGTTGGTGTCGATCAGGGTGCCGGGCGTCACCACCCCGGCCGCCAGCGCGGCGGCGACCGTGACCGGCTTCATCGTCGAGCCCGGCTCGATCACGTCGGTGACCGCGCGGTTGCGGTGCGCGTCGCGCGCGCTGCCGTCCACCGCGTTCGGGTTGAACGACGGCAGGTTGGCCATCGCCAGCACCTCGCCGGTGTCCACGTCCAGCACCACCGCCGAGGCGCTGCTGGCACCGGTCTCCAGCAGCGCGCGCTTGAGCTCGCGGTAGGTGAGGTACTGGATGCGGCGGTCGATCGAGAGGGTCAGGTCCTTGCCGGGCTGCGCCGGGCGCACCAGGTCGACGTTCTCGACGATGCGGCCGCGGCGGTCGCGGATCACCTTCTTGGCGCCCGGGGTGCCGCGCAGCCAGTCGTCGAAGGCCAGCTCCAGGCCTTCCTGGCCGCGGTCGTCGATGTTGGTGAAGCCGAGCACGTGGGCGAGCGCGTCGCCCTGCGGGTAGAAGCGGCGGAACTCGCGCTGGGAGAACACGCCGGGGATTTCCAGGGCGAGGATCGCGCGCGCCTCGTCCGGGTTCATCCGCCGCTTGAGGTAGACGAACTCCTTGTCGCTGCGCTGGGTCAGCTTGCGCACCAGCAGGTCGGCCGGCACGCCCAGCGCCTGCGCCAGCTGCGGCAGGCGATCCGGGACCTTGAGCAGTTCCTGCGGATTGCCCCAGATCGACTCGACCGGGGTGGACACCGCCAGCGGCTCGCCGTTGCGGTCGGTGATCATGCCGCGCGAGGTCGGGATCGGGATCTCGCGCAGGAAGCGCGCGTCGCCCTGCTGGCGGTAGAAGTCGTTGTCGATCAGCTGCAGGTCGACCGCGCGCGCGATCAGCGCCAGCGAGCACAGCCCCAGGCACGCGCAGACCACGGCGACGCGCCGACGCGGACTGAACTGGGCGCGGTTGCGCAGCTTGCCGCGGGCGGCGGTGGCGCGGCCGATCATGGGCGCGGCCTCCCGCCGGAGCGCGGCGCCGGACGGCGCCGGTGTGGCGCGCGCGCATTCGCCGGGATCATGGAGGACCTCATGGGCGCACCACGACGATGTCGCTCGTTTCCGGGAACTTCATGCCCAGCCGGGTGCGCGCGACCTGGTCGATGCGGTTGCTTTCCGCCCAGGTCGCCTGTTCCAGCTGCAGGCGGCCGAACTCGATGTTCAACCCGTCGCGCGCCTTTTCCAGCGTTGTCAGGCGGATGAACAGCTGGCGGTGCTCGTGGCGCGCGAACACCACCGCGATCGCGGTGGCGACGTTGGCCGCGAGCAGCAGCGCGAGCAGGATGCGCAGGGTCATGCCCCGCCCTCCAGCTTCTCCGCCACCCGCAGCACCGCGCTGCGCGCGCGCGGGTTGCCGGCCACCTCGTCCTCGCCCGCCTTGCGCGCATCACCGACCGCGCGCAGCGTGGGCACGAAGTCCGCGACCTCCGGCAGCCGCCGGTTGGCCGGCGGCGCCTTGGCGTGGCGCGCGATGAACTGCTTGACGATGCGGTCTTCCAGCGAGTGGAAGCTGATCACCGCCAGCCGGCCGCCGGGCTTCAGCCGCGCCAGCGCGGCGTCCAGGCCCTGCTCGAGGTCGGCCAGCTCGCGGTTGATGAAGATGCGGATCGCCTGGAAGCTGCGCGTGGCGGGATGGATCTTGCCGGCGCCGCGCGGCAGCACCGAGGCGATCAGTTCGGCCAGCTGCGCGGTGCGCTGCAGCGGCTGCTGCGCGCGCGCGGCAACGATCGCGCGGGCGATCCGCCGCGACTGCTTCTCCTCGCCGTAGGTGTACAGCACGTCGGCGATCTCGCGCTCGTCGGCGCGCGCCAGCCACTGGGCCGCGCTCTCGCCGCCTTCGGGATCCATGCGCATGTCCAGCGGCCCGTCCTTGGCGAAGGAGAAGCCGCGCTCGGCCACGTCCAGCTGCGGCGAAGACACGCCGAGGTCGAACAGCACGCCGTCCAGCCCCGCGGCGGTCGCGTCCCAGCGCGCCAGCCCGGCGAAGCTGCCGCGGAAGATCGCGACGCGCGGGTCGCTGCCGAACTCGCGTTCGGCCACGGCGATCGCGGCGGGATCCTTGTCCATCAGCAGCAGCCGGCCTCCGGGCCCGAGCTTGTCCAGCACGCCGCGCGCATGGCCGCCACGGCCGAACGTGCCATCCAGGTAGGTTCCATCCGCCTGCACCGCGAGCCCGTCCATGACCTCGCCGTAGAGCACCGGAAGGTGGCCGGGCACGTCGCCCGCGCCACCGCCCGTCATAGCTGCAGCTCGAGCAGGTCGGCGTCCATGTCGGCGTCCCCGAGGGTCTGCCGCATCTGCGCCTGGTGCGCCTGCTCGCTCCACAGTTCGAACTTGTCGCCCATGCCGACCAGCACCGCGCGCTTCTCGATGTCGGCGTTCCTGCGCATGCTCGGCGGGATGCCGATGCGGCCGTTGCCGTCGAGCTCGACGAAGGTCGCCGCGCCGACCAGCTTCAGTTGCAGGTTGCGGTTGGTCGCGCGCAGCCGGGACAGGCCGTTGACCTGGTCGCGCACGCGCTCCCAGGCCGGCCGCGGGTAGAGGTAGAGCGAGCCCTGGTCGAACGGGTTGTAGGTCACCACCAGGTGGTTGCCGCACGCGCGCGCGACGAGCTCGCGGTAGGCGGTGGGCACCGCCAGCCGGCCCTTGTCGTCGATCGTGATGGCGGTCTCGCCTTGGAACATGCCCTGCCCGTGCCCCGCTGCGGTGGCGGTCGGGAAAACCACGATTTACCCGGTTTCCCCACAAGTCGCCACCTTAGGCAGGCCCCACAGGGTTGTCAACAGCTTTTTCGGGTGAATTCGGCTTTCACATCAAGGGCTTGCGACGGACTTCAGAGTCTTGTTCAAGGTTTATCCACAAGGCGCTGTTTCGTCTCATTTTTTGAGAACAGGTTGCTTGCACCCCCGGCCAGCATTCCAAACAGTCCGCCTGCCGGAGCAAGGCCGGCCGCAAGAGTTTCTGCGCAATCGGTCGCGTCTGGTGGCATTTTTGGAATTGTCAACATAAACTGGGGATATAGCCACAGCGGAGCGCGCCATGCCCGCCCTCGCCCAACCCGCCTTGCCCGATCTCGCCGACGAGGCGACGCGCCGCGACCTCGCCCGCGTGGTCGCCGCCCTGCTCGGCAAGTGGGAACTGCCGGGCGACGCCCAGCTCGCCCTGCTCGGCCTGAGTCCGGAAAGCCGCAAGCTGCTGCCGCTGTACCGCCGTGGCGAGCGCGCGCTGCCCAACGCCCGCGACGCCCTCGACCGCGCCGGCTACCTGCTCGGCATCCACAAGGGCCTGCGCCTGCTGTTCCCCGAGGATGAGGCGCTGCGCTACGGCTGGGTGCGCCGCGCCAACGCCTTGCTCGACGGCCGCACGCCGCTGGCGGTGATGCTCGAGGACGGCCTGGTCGGATTGGCCCGCATCGCCCGCTTCGTGGATTTCCAGCGGGGCCAGTGATGGCGCTCTACGACCGCCTGACCGAATTCGACGGCGCGGTCTACCGCAACATCACCTCGCTGCGAATCTCGCAGGACCTGTTCGACGACCTCGTGCCCGACGCCGCCGGCCGCGCCGCCGCGCTGGCGGCGGACCTGCGCATGCGGCCCGGCGCGCCGGGCGTCATCGCACGCGGCTTCGAGTATTCCGAGGCGATCGCCTATCCCTTCGCCAGCGACGCCACCGTCGCCAGCCGCTACGGGGACGGCAGCGTGCGCGTCTGGTACGGCGCGCTGGAAGAGGACACCGCGCTCGCCGAAACCTGCTGGCACCAGCTGCAGCAGCTGCGCGCGATCGAGGGCGTGACCCACGCGGTGACCCGCTACCGCGCGGTCTATCGCGTGCGCGCGCGCGGTCTGTTCCTGGAACTGCGGAGCAAGGAACGTGAGCACCCCGAACTGCTCGACGAGGACTACGGCGCGACCCAGGCGATCGCCAAGCACGCCGCCGGCCAGGGCCTGCCCGGCCTGCTCTATCCCGCCGCGCGCTGGCCCGACGGCAGCTGCCTCGCCGCGTTCCGCCCGGATCCGCTCAGCGACCCGGTGCTGCTGTACTACCTGACCTGCCGCATCGACCCGGTCGCGCAAACGGTCGCCGTGGAGCGCACGCCGGGCGTCGTCGAGCGCGTGCTGCACGCGCACCAGATGCGGCGTGAACGGGAACCAGTAGCCGGTAGCCGGTAGCCGGGAAAGCGGGACAGGGCCGCGGACGTGGTGGAGCGCGGCGGGTGGGAGAGGTGGGCAGGACCGGATGCGGCATGGATGCCGCATCCGAGCCTGCATGGACGGATTCACGGCGTGTCCTGCACGCCTCTCCCGCCGGCGCGCACCGACACGCCAGCCAAGCCCCCTCTAGTCAAGGGGGCGCGCGCCAGCGCGGAGATATGGAGGCAAAAGCGAGCAGGGCCCGGAGTTGCGCAGCAACTTCGAGTGTTGCCGGGCGACGCCCGGCAACAGCAAGCCCCTCTTTCCGCACTCAGCGCGGGAAAAGGGGCGGAGCCGGCCTGTAAGCCGGGTTCTGTCGTGGACAGCCATTCCTCTGGGCGCATCGTCGCCGATACGCTCGAGCGGCCTACCCGGATCCGACGCGGGCCGCGTCATGGGATCCCTATTTGGCCTTGCTCCCGGTGGGGTTTGCCGTGCCGGTCGGTTACCCGACTCGCGGTGCGCTCTTACCGCACCATTTCACCCTTGCCACGCGCATCTCGCGACGCCGTTCGGCGGTATCTTTCTGTTGCACTTTCCGTCGGCTCGCGCCGCCCAGGCGTTACCTGGCACCGTGCCCTGTGGAGCCCGGACTTTCCTCGGCACCGCCCCTTGCGGGAACGATGACGCGGCTGTCTGGCCGGCTCCGCCGCGGCCATTGTCGCATCACCGGGCGGATGCGGCGCGCGGGGCCGCACCGCCGTGAAAAACGTCGTTCAGTCGCTGCCGTACAGCGCCTTGCGCGGCGCGCCGCTGAGCTCGGCGGCGAGCTTCGCCGCGGTCGACGGCGGCAGGTGCGCGGACAGCTTCGCATACAGGCGGCGACCTTCGGCGATGCGCGCGTCCGCGTCCTCGCCGGCGCCCTGCACCAGCACGACGAATTCGCCGCGGCGCTGGTCGGCGTCGGCGGCGACGCGCGCGCGCAAGGCGCCGAGCGGGCCGTCCAGCACCGTCTCGTACAGTTTGGTCAGCTCGCGCGCGAGCACCGCCGGCCGCTCCTCGCCGAAGGCGGCCGCCATGTCGGCCAGCGCTTCCTCGATGCGGTGCGCGGACTCGTAGAAGGCGAGCGTGCGCGGCTCGCCGGCCAGGCGCTGCAGGCGCTCGCGTCGCGCCGCCGCCTTCGCCGGCAGGAAGCCCTCGAACACGAAGCGGTCGCTGGGCAGTCCCGCCACGCTCAGCGCGGCGACGAAGGCGCAGGGCCCCGGCAGCGGGCTCACCCGCACGCCGGCGGCACGCGCGGCGCGCACCAACCGGAAGCCGGGATCGCTGACCAGCGGCGTGCCGGCGTCGGATACCAGCGCCAGCGTCTGCCCGCCGAGCAGGCGCGCGACCAGCGCGTCGGCCTGCTGCGCCTCGTTGTGTTCGTGCAGCGCGACGAGCGGGCGATCGAGCCCGAAATGGGCGAGCAGCTGGCGCGTGCGGCGGGTGTCCTCGGCGCATACCGCGTCGGCGCCGCTCAGCGCGGCCAGCGCGCGCGGCGACAGGTCGCCGAGGTTGCCGATCGGCGTGGCGACGACGTGGAGGATGCCGGGCGCGATCGCACCGGTGCTGGAAAAATCGGACATCGTGCGTCCACGGAGGCGACCGGTAGAATCCTAACCGTCCCCATCGTGCCGTGGAGTGCCATGCGCCTCGTCCCGCCGAGCAGGTTCGCCCGTCCGCTGGCCGCGTTGCTGGTCGCCGGCGCCTTCGCGTTCGGCGCCGCCGGTTGCGCGAGCGTGTCCGTGCAGGGCCCGGCGGCGGCGCCGCACCAGCCCTCGCCAGCGATCGCGCAGGCGGCCGCACTCGCCCGCCAGGACGCCAGCCTCAGCGGCCCGGCGCGGCAGGACAACGCGGCGCGCATCGCCGCCCTGCTGTCCGGCCTCGACGACGCCACCCTGGCGCGCGAGGCGGCGGCACTGCCCGCGGGCGATCCGCTCTACAACTTCGCCGGCCGCGCCCTGATCGACCGCGGATTGCCGCTGCCGCGCCCGTTCGACCGCGGCGGCGCGGCCTTCGGCGCCGGCGCGCGCCCGCCCGCCGACGCCGACGGCTACCGGCCGCCGCTCAAGCTCGCGGTGCTGCTGCCGTTGTCGGGCGACCTCTCGCGGGCCGCGGTGCCGGTGCGCGACGGCCTGCTCGCCGGCTATTACGGCGAGGCGCGGCGGCGTCCGGAAATCGTCTTCCACGACACCGCCGGCACTCCGGCCGGCGCGATCGCCGCCTACCAGCGGGCGACCGCCGACGGGGCCGACCTGGTGGTCGGCCCGCTCGGGCGCGACGAGGTGAGCGCGCTGTTCCGGCAGCCGTTGCCGGTGCCGGTGCTCGCGCTCAACCGCGGCAACGTCGACGCGCCGGACGGCAGCGCGAGCTTCTCACTGGCGCCGGAAGACGAGGGCACTGCCGCCGCCGACTTCGTCACCACCCGCGGCGGCAAGCGGGTGCTGGTACTGCTGGACCTGGACGACGGCATGCGGCGCGCGGTCGGCGCGTTCCGCGAGCAGTTGCAGGCGCGCGGCGGCAGCGTGGTCGCCGCGCTCACCGTCGCCACCACGCCCGCCGACATGGCCGGCGCGCTGCAGGCCGCGGCGCAGGCCCCGGGCGGCGGCGTCGACGCGATCTTCCTCGCGGTGAAGCCGGCGCAGGCGCGCGCGCTCGCGCCGCAACTGTCGCAGGCGGGCCTGGGCGGCAAGCTGCGCGTGGGCACCTCGCAACTGGCGGCGGGCGGCGACGCCAACCACCTGCTGGACGGCATCGCCTTCCCGAACGAGGCCTGGAACGTCCGCGGCGCGCCCGGCTTGCCCGGGCCGACCGAAGCCGGGACCCTGCTGCCGAGCGCGCGCGGCCCGGCGGCGCGCCTGTTCGCCTTCGGCAACGACGCGTGGCGGCTGGCCGGCCACCTCGAGTTCCTCGCCGCGCATCCGGACGCCAAGCTGCAGGGCGCGACCGGCCAGCTGCGCCTGGACGGTTTCGGCAACGTGGTGCGCGCGCCGGCGTGGTCGGGCTGGAACGGCACCAGCGTGGTGCCGATCGCCGATGCCGGCCGCTGAGGCCGGCGGCGCGATCGATCGTCGCGCGCGCGGCGCGCTGGTCGAGGACGCCGCCCGCCGCCACCTGCTCGCCGCGGGCCTGCGCGAGCTGGCGCGCAACGCCAATTACCGCGGCGGCGAACTCGACCTCGTCATGCACGATCCGGCTGCGCGCTGCGTGGTCTTCGTCGAGGTGCGCTATCGCCGCGGCACCGGTTTCGGCGGCGGCGCCGCCTCGGTGGACGCGGCCAAGCGGCGCAAGCTGGTGCGCGCGGCGCAACTGTTCCTCGTGACCCATCCGAAGCTGCGCGAGGCGGCGTGCCGCTTCGACGTGGTCGAGGCGAGCGGCGATCCGCACCACCCCACGCTGAACTGGTTGCGCGACGCCTTCCGCGCCGACGACTGCTGAGCGCGCCCGCGCGCGATAATCGCGGCATGCCCTTGCCCGCCGCCCTCGCCGCCGAGCTCGCCGCCCTGCTCGGCGACGGCTGGCGCACCGACGCCGCCGCGCGCGGGGCCCACGCCGCCGACGATTCGCGCCGCCAGGCCCTGCCCGACGCGGTCGCGCTGCCGGCCACGCGCGAGCAGGTCGTCGCGCTGGTCCGCGCCTGCCGCGCGCACCGGGTGCCGATCGTCGCGCGCGGCGCCGGCACCGGCACCACCGGCGCGGCGGTGCCGCTCGCGGGCGGCGTGGTGCTGTCGTTCGCGCGCATGGACCGCATCCTCGAAGTGCGCGCGGCGGACCGTTGCGTGGTGGTCGAGCCCGGCGTGCGCAACGCCGACCTGCAGCAGGCGCTGGCGCCGCAAGGCCTGTTCTGGCCGCCGGATCCTTCGAGCGCGGACAACTGCACGGTCGGCGGCAACCTCGCCACCAACGCCGGCGGCCCGCGCGCGGTGAAGTACGGCGCGACCCGCGACAACGTGCTCGGCCTGGTCGCGGTCACCGGCACCGGCGACCTGGTGCGCTGCGGCGGCGCCTACACCAAGAACTCCAGCGGCTACGACCTGACGCGGCTGATCGTCGGCAGCGAGGGCACCCTGGCGCTGGTGGTGGAGGCGACCCTGAAGCTGGCGCCGCGTCCGCGCGCGCAGGCCGGGCTGCGCGTGTTCTACCGCGATGCCGCCAGTGCCGCGGCCGCGGTCTCGCGACTGATGGCGCAGCCGATGGTGCCGGCGATGCTGGAGTTCATGGACCGCACCAGCCTCGCCCTGCTGCGCGCCAACGGCAGCGAGGTGCCCGAGGCCGGCGCGATGCTGCTGGTGGAGGCCGACGGCGAAGCCGACACGCTGCCCGAGGCGCTTGCCGCGCTCGGCGCCGCCGCCGACGGCGACGGCCTGCTGGACATGGACGTGGCGCAGGACGGCGCCGCGCGCGACCGCCTGTGGGCGGCGCGGCGCGCGCTGTCGCCCGCGCTGCGCACGCTCGCGCCCGGCAAGATCAACGAGGACGTGGTGGTGCCGGTGTCGCGCATCCCCGACCTGGTCGCGGGCGTGGAGCGCTTGTCCGCCAACTGCGCGCTGCCGATCGTGGTGTTCGGCCACGCCGGCAACGGCAACCTGCACGTCAACCTGATGTACCACCCCGACGATGCCGGCGAGACCGCGCGGGCGCGGGATGCGTTGCCGCGGGTGTTCGAGCTCGCGCTGTCGCTCGGCGGCGCGCTGTCCGGCGAGCACGGCATCGGCGTCAGCAAGCGCGCCTTCATGGCACGCGCCTACGACGCGCCCACGCTCGCGCTGATGCGCGAGGTCAAGCGCGCGTTCGATCCGGACGGCATCCTCAACCCGGGCAAGCTGCTGCCCGACGCGCCGTGACGGCGACGAAGCTCGACCGCCTCCTGCGCGACATCGAAGCCTGCCGGCTGTGCGAGGCGCAGCTGCCGCTCGGGCCGCGCCCGGTCGTGCGCGCGGGCCGCGGCGCGCGCCTGCTGGTCGTCGGCCAGGCGCCCGGCGCGCGCGTGCACGCCAGCGGCGTGCCCTGGGACGACGCCAGCGGCCGGCGCCTGCGCGAGTGGCTGGCGATGGACGCGGCGACCTTCTACGACGCGCGCCAGGTGGCGATCGTGCCGATGGCGTTCTGCTATCCCGGCAAGGCCGGCTCCGGCGACGCGCCGCCGCGCCCGGAATGCCGCCGCACCTGGCACCCGCGCCTGCTGCCGCTGTTGCCGGACATCAGCCTGACCCTGCTGATCGGCCAGTACGCGCAGGCGCATTTCCTCGGCGACGCGCGCAAGGCCTCGCTCACCGCCACCATGCGCGCCTGGCGCGAGTACCTGCCGCGCTACCTGCCGCTGCCGCATCCGAGCCCGCGCAACGTCGCCTGGTTCAAGGCCAATCCCTGGTTCGAGGGCGAGGTGCTGCCGGAGCTGCGCGCGCGGGTGGCGGCCTTGCTCGGGCGGTCGGCGGACGCGCGATAGATGAGTGGGGATACTGAGCCCGCGCCCGGGAGGGCGGGGGTATTGCTTTTCCCTTAGCTGGGACGCCGCTGCGCGGCTCACCCGGCCCGGCGCAGCGCGCCGGGCGTTCGCACGGGCGCGCGGCAATGCCGCGCAAGCGGCCCGTGCTCACCCATGCCCAGATGCGGGCGCGCGCCATCCATGGCGCGCTGACGCAACACCCCCGTCCTCCCGGTCGCTCGGACAGGCCATCGCTGCTTGCCGTAGAGCGGAGCCTGCTCCGCTCACACGCAATCCGGGCCTGGCGCAGCGGAGCAAGCTCACGCTCTACGAAGGGCGCGAGCCGGACCGCGGGAATATGGGGGACGCGTCGGGCGGGAGAGGCAGGCAGGACCGTATGCGGCATGGATGCCGCATCCGAGCCTCCATGGACGGATTCACGGCGTGTCCTGCCTGCCTCTCCCGCCCGGCGCGCCCGCGCGGCACCGCATGCGGCAGGGGCGCACCCGGATGCGCGAGCGTGAGACTCGCCCCCACCCCAGCCCTCCCCCGCACGCGGGGAGGGAGGCCGTAGGGGCTCAGCGGAAGTGTTCGTAGCCGTGTTGCGGCGGCGACCAGGCGCTGCCGTCGGCGCGCAGGGCGCGCACGCCGGTGCCCGCGACGATGCGGCCGACGTGGGTCACCGGGACGGCGGCGGCCTGCGCGGCGCGCAGCACCGCATCGCGGCGCGCGGGATCGGCGGCGAAGCACAGTTCGTAGTCGTCGCCGCCGCCGGCCTGCAGTACGTGGCGCGTCTCCTCGGTAAACAGCGCGGCGAGCGCGGGCGATGCCGGCAGCGCGGCGAGTTCGATCTCCGCGCCGACGCCGGAGGCCGCGCACAGGTGGCCCGCGTCCGCCAGCAGGCCATCGGAAATGTCGATGCAGGCGCGGGCCACACCCGCCAGCCGCACGCCGAGCGCGAGCCGCGGCGCGGGGCGGTCCAGGCGCGCGCGCAGCGTCGGTTCGCAGGCACCGCCGGCGCGCCATTGCGACAGCGCGCCGGCGGCGTCGCCCAGGGTGCCGCTGACCCACAGGTCGTCGCCCACGCGCGCGCCGGCGCGGCGCAAGGCGCGGTCCTCGCCGACGAAACCGTGCACGGTCACGCCGATCGACAGTGGTCCGCGCGTGGTGTCGCCGCCGACCAGGACGACGCCGTGCTCCTGCGCCAGCGCGAGGAAGCCGTCGAGGAAGCGGTCAAGCCAGGCCGGCTCGCCACCCGGCAGCGACAGCGACAGCGTGCACCAGGCCGGCCGCGCGCCCATCGCGGCGAGGTCGGACAGGTTCACCGCCAGCGCCTTCCAGCCGACCGCGTTGGGCGCGGTGTCCTCGGGGAAGTGCACGTCGGCGTTGAGGGTGTCGGCGGCGACCACCAGCAGCTCGCCGGCCGGCACCCGCAGCAGCGCGGCGTCGTCGCCGATGCCGAGCACGACGTCGTCGCGGCCGCGGACGCGGGCCTGGATGCGGGCGATCAGGTCGAACTCGGCCATCGCGGCTCCTCCTGCGACGCCCCTTGTAGCGGACGCGGCGTCAACGGCTCGCCGGTGCGGGGTGCTAGCGCGCGCGACCGGCGTTGAATTCGACCGCGCGCCACTCCGCCGCGGCGCGGTCGAGCACGCCGTTGACGTAGGTGTGCCCGTGCTCGGACCCGAAGCGCTTGGTCGAGTCGATCGCCTCGTTGATCACCACCCGGTACGGCACGTCCTGGCGGTGCAGCAGTTCGTAGGCGGCGATCCGCAGGGCGGCGCGCTCGATCGCGTCCACCTGGCCGACCTCGCGGTCCAGGTGCGCGGCGAGCGCGGCGTCGAGCGCCGCGTGGTGTTCCAGCACGCCGCGCACGATGTCCTCGAAGTAGGCCAGGTCGGCCTGCTCGCGCGCCTGCTCATGGGCGAACTGCGCGATCACCTGCTGCGCGTTGCCGCCGGAAATCTGCCAGGCGTACACCGCCTGCAACGCGCGACGGCGCGCGCGCGAGCGCAGCACGGGATCCACGCCATCGGGGCGGCGGCCACGGGTCATGCGAATTTCTCCAGCAGGTTCGCCATTTCGATCGCCACCAGCGCGCACTCCTCGCCCTTGTTGCCGTGCGTGCCGCCGGCGCGCGCCTGCGCGTCGGCCTGGCGCTCGACGGCGAGCACGCCGTTGCAGACCGGCACGCGGTGGTCGAGCGAAACCCGCATCAGGCCTTCGGCGCAGCGGTCGGCGACGTGCTCGTAGTGGCGGGTCTCGCCGCGCACCACGCAGCCGAGCGCGACGATCGCCGCGTGGCGGCCGGCGGCGGCGACGCGCGCGGCCAGCAGCGGCAGCTCCCAGGCGCCGGGCACGCGCAGCACGTCCACCGCGTCGGCGGCGACGCCGTGGTCGGCGAAGGCGCGGCGCGCGCCGTCGACCAGCGCCTCGGTGATGCGCGGGTTCCAGCGGCTGGCGAGGATGGCGAAGCGCGCGCCGGCGGGGGCGCGCAGGTCGCCTGCGAAGGGGCCGGTGGCGGCCTGCATGCGGGAGTCGGTCATCGGTGGGCCGGGCAGTTTAGCGCGGCGGCTCCTGCCGGCGGCTCTTCGAGGTACTCGGCCACCTCCAGGCCGAAGCCGGCGAGGCCCACCTGGCGGCGCGGCGTGCCGAGCACGCGCAGCCGGCCGAGGCCGAGGTCGGCGAGGATCTGGGCGCCGGCGCCGTTGCGTCGCCACTCGGCCAGCGCGCTGCCGCGGCCGCCGCTCGCGACCTCCGGCTGCGGCGCACGGATGCGGGCCAGCAGCGCGTCGGCGTCCGCCGGCTCGGACAGCAGCACCAGCGCGCCGCGGCCTTCGCGCGCGATCATCGCCAGCACGTCGCCGACCGCCGGCCCGAAATCGGCGCGGCGCCAGTGCAGCGCGTCCGCCAGCGGGTTGAGCATGTGCACGCGGACCAGGGTCGGCGTCTCCGGGTCCGGCTCGCCGCGCAGCAGCGCGTGGTGCAGGCCGCGGCCGACCCGGTCGCGGTAGGTGAACAGGCGGAACGGTCCGTGCTCGGTGTCGATCTCGCGCGCGTCCACCCGCTCGATGGTGTGCTCGGTGGCGAGCCGGTGCCGGATCAGGTCCTCGATCGAGCCGATCTTCAGGCCGTGTTCGCGCGCGAACACCTCCAGTTGCGGCCGCCGCGCCATGCTGCCGTCGGCGTTGAGGATCTCGACCAGCACGCCGGCGGGCTCGAAGCCGGCCAGCATCGCCAGGTCGCTCGCGGCCTCGGTGTGGCCGGCGCGGGTCAGCACGCCGCCGGGCTGCGCCATCAGCGGGAAGATGTGGCCGGGCTGGCTGAGGTCCGCGGGCGACGCGTCCGGGCGCACCGCGGTGCGGATGGTATGCGCGCGGTCGTAGGCGCTGATGCCGGTGGTCACGCCCTCCGCCGCTTCGATCGAGACGGTGAAGTTGGTGCCGTGCGGCGAGGTGTTGTCGCGCACCATCGGGGGCAGGCCGAGCTGGCGGCAGCGCTCGCGCGTGAGCGACAGGCAGACCAGGCCGCGCGCGTGGGTGACCATGAAGTTGACGTCCTGCGGGCGCACCAGCTCCGCCGGCATGATCAGGTCGCCTTCGTTCTCGCGGTCCTCGTCGTCCACGATCACGACCATGCGGCCGGCGCGCAGTTCGTCGAGCAGTTCGGGAATTGTGGCGAAGCTCATGGCCGCGCCTCCCGCGTCGCCAGCAGGCGTTCGACGTAGCGGGCCAGCATGTCCACCTCCAGGTTGACCGGGTCGCCCGCGCGGGTCTGCGCGAACGCGGTGTGCGCGAGCGTGTGCGGCACCAGCGCGACCTCGAAGCCGTCGCCGTCGACCGCGTTCACGGTCAGGCTGACCCCGTCCACGCAGATCGAGCCCTTGTGCGCGACGTAGCGCAGCAGCGGCCCCGGCGCGGCGAAGCGCCAGCGCTGCGCGCGGGCGTCTTCGGCGACTGCCTCGACCTGGCCGACGCCGTCGACGTGGCCGCTGACGAGGTGGCCGCCGAGGCGATCGGTGGGCCGCAGCGCGCGCTCGAGGTTGAGCGCGCGGCCGACCGCCAGTGCGCCGAGCGTGGTGAGGGCCAGGGTTTCGTTGGACGCGTCGGCCTCGAAGGACGTCGCGTCGAAAGCGATGACGGTCAGGCACACGCCATTGACCGCGATGCTCTCGCCTTGCGCGACGTCGGCGAAGGGCAGCGTGCCGACCTCGATCCGCAGGCGCGCGTCGCCGCCGCGCGCCTCGCGCGCGGCGAGCCGGCCGACGCCTTCGATCAATCCCGTGAACATGCAAGCGTTCTCCCGCGCGTGGCGAAAAAACGTCCCGGACGAAACAGGCATGCGCGCGCCGTGGGCGCGCGTCGCCGTCTTCTTGCATCCGGACTGTGACCGTCGGCTCCGGATTTCGACCGGATCTGCTGACCTTCCGCGGGGTCGCCCCGTGGAAGCGCTCGCGGGCTCGTGCTGGCGCACCTACCGCCGGTGGGGACTTCCACCCCGCCCTGAAGACGCTGGTTGTGGTGCCGGCGGACCGGCGGCGCGCAGTCTAGCAGGCCGGCGGCGGACGACCGTCCCGGCGCTGGAACGCAGCGTCAGGCGGGCTTGCGCCGCGCGTGCAGGAACAGCGGCCAGCGCAGCGGGCGCGCTTCGCCGGGATCGCCCCAGGCGGCAGCGAAGGCGTCCGCATGGGCGGCGACCGGATCGCGGCCGGTCGCCTCGCGGCAGCGCTTGCTGGCCGAGTAGCTGGCGAAGTAGCCGAGCAGGCGTGGCAGCGTCCATTCCACCCGCAGCTCGAAGGCCGGCGCTTCGATCGCCGGGAACGGCCAGTCGAACCCGGCGTAGGCCGTGTCGATCAGCGCCCGCTCGGGCGGCCAGTACGGCAGGATCTCCGCCTGCAACGCCGCGTTCGCTTCGGCCAGCGCCGGCGGCACCTCGATGTCCTGGTAGCCCCAGGCGACCAGCACCCCGCCCGGCCGCAGCACCCGCGCGCATTCGGCGAAGAAGACCGGGCGGTCGAACCAGTGCAGCGCCTGCGCCACGCACACCGCGTCCGCGCTGGCGTCGGCCAGGCTGCAGCGCTCGCCCGGCTCGACCGTGAAGCGAACGTTGCCCGGCGCGCGCGCCTGCGCGAGCTGCGCCGCGCTTGGATCGGTCGCGTGCACCGCGTCGAAGTGCGCGGCCAGCCCGCGGCTGGCCTGGCCGCTGCCGCAGCCGGCTTCCCACACGCATTCCGTGCCGGGCGCGGCCGCGGCGATCCAGGTGAACAACGCGTCCGGGTATTCGGGCCGCGCGCTGGCGTAGTCGGCGGCGACCGCGGAAAAATGGTCCTTGAAGCCGGTTGCCGCCATGCTCACTCCGGCCGCAGCAGCACCCGGATGTCGTCGCCGATCCGCCGCGTTTCCACCAGCCGCATCTTCAGCTTCTCGGTCATCGCGTCGATGTGCAGCCCCTCGAACAGCGGCCGCGCGCGCTCGCCCAGCATCACCGGCGCGACGTACAGCAGCAGCTCGTCGACCAGGCCCTGGGCGAGGAAGGCGCCGGCCAGGGTCGCGCCGGCCTCCACCTGCACCTCGTTGATCCTGCGCTCGGCCAGCAGCGCGAGCACGGCGTCGAGGTCGAAGCGGCCGGCGTTGACCGGCACCCACGCGTGCTGCGCCTCGATCCCGCGCGGCATGCGCGCGTCGGGCGCGTGCAGGTACAGGGTCGGCGCGTCGCCCTCGCGCACGCGACCGCGGGCGACCGTGGCCAGGCCCGGATCCAGTACCACCCGCAGCGGCGGCACGAAGTCCGCGCCGTGCTCGGGCATGTCCTCGGTGAAGCGCACGGTCAGCTGCGGATCGTCGATCAGCACGGTGCCGGCGCCGGTCAGGATCGCACCGGCGCGGGCGCGCCAGCGCTGCACGTCCTCGCGCGCGTGCAGGCCGCTGATCCACTTCGAATCGCCGCTGGCCAGCGCGCTGCGGCCGTCGAGGCTGGTCGCGAGCTTGACCCGCAGCCACGGCCGGCCGCGCTCCAGGCGCGACACGAAACCGCGATTGAGTTCGCGCGCCTGCGCTTCCATCAGGCCGTCGGCGACCGCGATACCGGCCTCGCGCAGGCGCGCGTAGCCCTGGCCGTCGACCTGCGGGTTCGGGTCGGCCATGGCGCCGACCACGCGCGCCACTCCGGCGGCGATCAGCGCGTCGGCGCAGGGGCCGGTGCGGCCGGTATGCGCGCAGGGCTCCAGCGTCACGTAGGCGGTCGCGCCGCGCGCGGCCTCGCCGGCCGCCTCCAGCGCGACCACCTCCGCGTGCGGCCCGCCGGCGCGCCGGTGCCAGCCTTCGCCGACCACCTCGCCGTCGCGCACCAGCACGCAGCCGACCATCGGGTTGGGCTTGGTCGTGTAGGCGCCCTGTCCGGCCAGGCGCAGCGCGCGCGCCATCATCGCGTGGTCGAGGGCGGAGAAGCCGGGAGACGGGAGCGGGGAAGAGGGAGACGGAGCGTCGGACACTGGCATCAGCGCTTCTTCTTCTCGGCATGCTTGTCGATGGGGACCACGTCCGCGCCCAGCAGCGGCAGCTGGCCTTCGCCGGGGAGGTCGCGTTCGAGCCGGTCGAGTTCCTCGCGGAAGTCGGCGACGTCCTCGAAGCTGCGGTAGACCGAGGCGAAGCGCACGTAGCCGACGTGGTCGAGCTTGCGCAGCTCGTCCATCACGAACTCGCCGACCCGGCGGGAGGGCAGTTCGCGCTCGGTGGTCATCCGCAACTGGTGCACCACCGAGCGCACCGCCGCCTCGATCTGCTCCTCCGACACCGGCCGCTTGTGCAGCGCGCGGTCGAAGCCGTGGCGCAGCTTGCGCGCGTCGAAGGCCTCGCGGCGGCCGTCGTCCTTGATGATCGCCGGCAGCTTGAGCTCGATCGTTTCCAGCGTCGAAAAGCGCTCGCCGCAGGCCGCGCACTCGCGCCGGCGGCGGATGGTGGCGCCGTCCTCGGACACCCGCGAGTCGATCACCCGGGTGTCGGCGTGCTGGCAGAAGGGACAGTGCATGGCGCGCCGTCGGCTGCCGCTCGGTTCAGCCGTAGACCGGGAACTGGGCGCACTGCTTGGTGACGTTCTCGCGCACGCCGGCGATGACCTTGTCGTCGGCCGGGTGGTCGAGCACGTCGCAGATCCAGTTGGCGAGCGCGACGCAATCCGGTTCCCTGTAGCCGCGGGTGGTGACCGCGGGCGTGCCCAGGCGCAGGCCGGAGGTGACGAAGGGCTTCTGCGGGTCGTTCGGCACCGCGTTCTTGTTCACGGTGATGTGCGCCTTGCCGAGCGCGGCCTCCGCGTCCTTGCCGGTGATGCCCTTGCCGATCATGTCCACCAGCATCAGGTGGTTCTGGGTGCCGCCGGAGACGATCTTGTAGCCGCGCGCGATGATCGCGTTCGCCATCGCCTGCGCGTTCTTCACCACCTGCTGCTGGTAGGCGGTGAACTCCGGCTCCAGCGCTTCCTTGAACGCAACCGCCTTGGCCGCGATCACGTGCATCAGCGGGCCGCCCTGGATGCCGGGGAACACGATCGACTGCAGCTTCTTCTCGATCTCCTCGTCGGCCTTGGCCACGATGATCCCGCCGCGCGGGCCGCGCAGGGTCTTGTGGGTGGTCGAGGTGACCACGTGCGCGTGCGGCACCGGGTTCGGGTACACGCCCGCGGCTACGAGGCCGGCGACGTGGGCCATGTCCACGAACAGGTAGGCGCCGACCTGGTCGGCGATCGCGCGGAAGCGCGCCCAGTCCACCACCTGCGAGTAGGCGGAGAAGCCTGCGACCACCATCTTCGGCTTGTGCTCGAGGGCGAGGCGCTCGACCGCGTCGTAGTCGATCAGCCCCTGGTCGTCCACGCCGTACTGGACGGCGTTGAAGAGCTTGCCGCTGATGTTGACCTTGGCCCCGTGGGTCAGGTGGCCGCCGTGGGCCAGCGACATGCCCAGGATGGTGTCGCCCGGCTGCAGCAGCGCGAGGTACACCGCCTGGTTGGCCTGCGAGCCGGAGTGCGGCTGCACGTTGGCATAGTCGGCCCCGAACAGCTGCTTGCAGCGCTCGATCGCCAGCCGCTCGGCCACGTCCACGTATTCGCAGCCGCCGTAGTAGCGCTTGCCCGGGTAGCCTTCCGCGTACTTGTTGGTCAGCACGCTGCCCTGCGCCTCCATCACCCGCGGGCTGGCGTAGTTCTCGCTGGCGATCAGCTCGACGTGGTCCTCCTGGCGGCGGGCCTCGTCGGCGATGGCCTGGGCGAGTTCGGGGTCGTAGCCTTCGATGCGGGCGGTGCGGGGGAACATGGCGCTCCGGGATGCGGCGGTCTGGGGGGAACCGGAAGTGTAGCCCCTGCCCCGCCGGCCGGGGCCGGGCCGGCCCGCGCCGGCCTGGCGTGTGGCTGGCGTTCGGGACGGCAGGCGGCGCGCGCTCTATAATTTCGGACTATCCCGATGTTCCCCGGCCCCTGCCCCCGCGCAGGACGCCGCCGCCTGCCCCGCGTCGCCCGCGCGCCGCGCCCACGGAGCCCCCATGCAGTACATCTACACCATGAACGGCGTGTCCAAGACGGTCCCGCCGAAGCGCCAGATCATCAAGGACATCTCGCTGTCGTTCTTCCCGGGCGCCAAGATCGGCCTGCTCGGCCTGAACGGCGCCGGCAAGTCCACCGTGCTCAAGATCATGGCGGGCGTGGATACCGACTTCAGCGGCGAGGCGCGCCCGCAGCCGGGCATCAAGGTCGGCTACCTGGCCCAGGAGCCGCAGCTCAACCCCGAGCACACCGTGCGCGAGGCGGTGGAGGAAGGCGTCGGCGAGATCCTCAACGCGCAGGCCGCGCTGGATGCGGTGTACGCCGCCTACGCCGAGCCCGACGCGGACTTCGACAAGCTGGCCGCCGAGCAGCAGCGGCTGGAGGCGATCCTCGCCGCCGGCGACGCGCACACCCTCGAGAACCAGCTGGAAGTCGCCGCCGACGCGCTGCGCCTGCCGCCGTGGGACGCGGTGATCGGCAAGCTGTCCGGCGGCGAGAAGCGCCGCGTCGCGCTGTGCCGCCTGCTGCTGCAGAAGCCGGACATGCTGCTGCTGGACGAGCCGACCAACCACCTCGACGCCGAGTCGGTGGAGTGGCTGGAGCAGTACCTCGCGCGTTTCCCCGGCACCGTGGTCGCGGTCACCCACGATCGCTACTTCCTCGACAACGCCGCCGAATGGATCCTCGAGCTGGACCGCGGCCGCGGCATCCCGTGGAAGGGCAACTACACCGAGTGGCTGGTGCAGAAGGACGCGCGCCTGAAGCAGGAAGAGTCGCAGGAAAAGGCGCGCCAGAAGGCGATCCAGAAGGAGCTGGAGTGGGCGCGGCAGAACGCCAAGGGCGGCCGCTCCAAGGGCAAGGCGCGCCTGGCCCGGATCGAGGAACTGCAGTCGGTCGAGTACCAGCGCCGCAACGAGACCAACGAGATCTTCATCCCGCCGGGCGAGCGCCTGGGCAACAAGGTCATCGAGTTCAGGAACGTCAGCAAGAAGTTCGGCGACCGCCTGCTGATCGACGACCTCAGCTTCCAGGTGCCGCCGGGCGCGATCGTCGGCATCATCGGCCCGAACGGCGCCGGCAAGTCGACCCTGTTCCGGATGATCATCGGCCAGGAGAAGCCGGACTCCGGCGAAATCGACATCGGGCCCACCGTGAAGCTGGCCTACGTGGACCAGAGCCGCGACAAGCTGGAAGGCAACCACAACGTCTTCCAGGAAGTGTCCGGCGGCCTCGACATCCTCAACATCAACGGCGTCGAGATCCAGTCGCGCGCCTACATCGGCCGCTTCAACTTCAAGGGCCAGGACCAGCAGAAGATGGTCGGTTCCCTGTCGGGCGGCGAGCGCGGCCGCCTGCACCTGGCCAAGACCCTGCTGCAGGGCGGCAACGTGCTGCTGCTCGACGAGCCGTCCAACGACCTCGACGTGGAGACGCTGCGCGCGCTCGAGGACGCGCTGCTGGAGTTCCCGGGCAACGCGTTCGTGATCTCGCACGACCGCTGGTTCCTGGACCGCATCGCCACGCACATCCTCGCCTTCGAGGGCGACTCGCACGTGGAGTTCTTCCAGGGCAACTACCGCGAGTACGAGGAGGACAAGAAGCGCCGCCTCGGCGAGGAAGGGGCGAAGCCGCAGCGGCTGCGGTTCAAGGCCCTGAAGTGACGCGAGCGCCCGCCTTCCCGGCGGGCGTTCCGCTTGCGGCGCGGCGACGGGACGAGACGACGATGACCAAGACCTTCATGGACATGTTGCGGGCGCGCTGGAGCGGGGCCGGTTCGCTGGTCTGCGTGGGCCTGGATCCGGAGCCGGCGAAATTCCCGGCGCGCTTCGCGGGCGATCCGGACGCCGTGTTCGGCTTCTGCCGCGCGATCGCCGATGCGACGGCGGAGTACGCCTGCGCGTTCAAGCCGCAGATCGCGCATTTCGCCGCGCTCGGCGCGGAAGGCGCGCTGGACCGGCTGGTCGCGCACATCCAGTCGACGCATCCGGGCATCCCGGTCATCCTCGACAGCAAGCGCGGCGACATCGGCAGCACCGCGTCGCGCTACGCCGCGGAGGCCTTCGACCGCTACCGCGCCGACGCGGTCACCGCCAATCCCTACCTCGGCCGCGACTCGGTGCAGCCGTTCCTCGACCGGGCCGACAAGGGCGTGGTGGTCCTGTGCCGCACGTCCAACCCGGGTGCCGGCGACTTCCAGGACCTGGTGGTGGACGGCAGGCCGCTGTACCAGCACGTGGCGCGGAAGGTCGCGTGCGAGTGGAACGGCCACGGCAACTGCGCGCTGGTGGTCGGCGCGACCTGGCCGGAACAGCTGCGCGAGGTGCGCGCGATCGTCGGCGACGGCATGCCGCTGCTGGTGCCTGGCGTCGGCGCGCAGGGCGGCGACGTCGAGGCGGTGGTGCGCAACGGCCGCGCGGCGGATGGCACCGGACTGATCGTCAGCTCGTCGCGCGCGATCCTGTACGCCTCGCGGGGCGAGGACTTCGCCGAGGCCGCGGCGACCGCCGCGCGCGCGCTGCGGGACCAGATCAACCGCTACCGCTGACGTGCAGCGGAGCTTGCCGCACACACCAATGGGCAGGCAGTGGAGCAGAGCTTGCTCCGCTTGCTTCACGGCAGCGGAGCAAGCTCCGATCTACGCCCGGTGAGGGCAGCGGAGCAAGGTCCGCTCTACGGGCGAGGTTTCAGCAGCGCGGCGGGCAACCGCGCGGCCCAGTGCGTCCAGATCGCGAGCCACACCGCGGCGCGGGTGGCCGCGCCGCGCCGCGGCGCCTCGAACTTGCGGAAATAGCGCCACAGGCCGCGATGCTTGTGCCACTCCACGAACAGCGGCCGCGTGCGCGAGGACACGCCGCGCAGGTGCACGACGGTCACGTCGTTGGCGACCGCGACCAGCGCGCCGGCGGCGCGCGCGCGGCGGCACAGGTCGAGATCCTCGGCATGCAGTCGGTAACCCTCGTCGAAGCCGCCGATCCGTTCGAACAGCGCGCGCGGCATCAGCATCAGCGCGCCGGAGACGGCGTCCGCCGGCTGCAGCGCGCGCGCGGCGTCGCGCGGCACGCCCAGCCGCGTCGCCGACGGCGCGCCCAGCATCGCGGCGAAGTCCGGGTCGCGGCGGCGCGCGGCGGCGTCGCGTTCGCCCAGCTCGTCGACCAGATCGGCGCCAACCAGCGCCTCGCACCCCGCCGCCAGCGCGTGCGCGCGCAGCCGCGCCAGGGTGTCGACGGCGACCATGCAGTCCGGATTGACGAAGGCCAGCCAGCGCACCGCGACGCCGTCCTCGCGCAGCGCACGCGCGCCCTGGTTGCAGGCGACGGCAAAACCCGGGTTGTCCGGGTTGGCGATGAAGCGCAGGGCGGGATCGGCGGTGGCGTGGCGCTGCAGCAGCGCCAGCGTCGCGTCGTCGGATCCGTTGTCGACGATGCGGATCGCGGCGACGCCGTCGGCGCCGCGCAAACGCGAGATGCAGTCGTCGATGCTGTCGGCGCTGCGGTGGGTCACCACCACCACGCCGATGTCGTCGCCGGCGGTGACGGACGGCGCGCTCATGCGAACAGCTCGCGCTGCGGCGACTCCGCGCCGGTGGCGGCGTGCGCCCGGGCCAGCGCGTCGCGCGCGCCACGCAGCGGGTCGTCCATCAGGAAGCCCGCCAGGCGCGCGTGCCAGGCCGGCCAGCGCGCGGCCAGCACGTCGAGGTCGCCGTCGGCCGGCCCGCCCTCGCCGCCGCGGGCGACGAACGCGGTCTCGCACAGCACGTTGCGCCAGCCGAGGCCGGCGAGGCGCAGCGAGAGGTCGATCAGCGCGGCGTACCAGGAGCCGTAGCTGGCGGCGTCGAGCCCCCCGGCGCGCAGGCGCGCGCTGCCGCGCAGGGCGACCGCGTGGCTGACCGCCGACGGCAGTTCCGGATGCAGCGGCGGCAGCGTGGCGCAGGCGCGGGCCAGGCGCTCGCCGTCCGCGGGCGGCGGGTTGACGTCGCCGGCGCGCGGCCAGGCGACGGTCTCGCCGGCGTTGCACCAGGGCGTGGCGGTGGCGATCGCGGCGTCGCGGGCGAGGCAGGCGGCGAGCTGCTGCAGCCAGCCGGGCAGCGGCACCGCGTCGGGGGCGAGCACCACCACGTCGGCGTCTCCGCAGGCGGCCAGCGCCTGGTCGAGATGCGCAACTTCGCCGACCGCGCGCGGGCGCCGGCTGTAGTCCGCCGTCAGCGGCGTGCGTTCGAGCCAGCGCGCCACGACTTCCTGCGCGCGCGGCCCGGCCTGTGCGTCGTCGACCAGCCACACCCGCGCGCCCGCCGGCGTGCCCGCGTCGAGCGCGCCGAGGCAGGCATCCAGGGCCTCGTCGTCCACGCCGAGCGGCAACAGGACGACGGGCAGCGGCGCGCCGGTCGAAGCCACGGTCCGCGCGATGCCGCTATTCCTTCGGCGCCGCGTACAGCGGCTCGAGTGCGCGGAAGCGACGGCCGTACTCGTCGGTAAGGTCGCGCGCTTCCTGCGGATCGCGGACTACGGTCGGCGTAATCAGGATGATGGTCTCCTCGCGCTTGTTCGACGAGCTCTGGGTGCCGAACAGCGCGCCGAGGATCGGGATCCGGCTCAGGCCGGGCACGCCGCTGCCGCCGCGCGTGGTGCCATCGCTGATCAGACCCGCCAGCATCACCGTGTCGCCGCTCTGCACGGCCGCCTCGGTCTTCAGCTTCTGCGAGCTGATCCGGACGTTGCCGTTCTGGTCCGGATTGCCGGTCGGCTGGCTGACTTCCTGCACGAGGTCGAGGAACACCATCCCGTCCTTGGTCACCCGGGGACGCACCTTCAGGATCACGCCGGTGTCGAGGTACTGGACCTGGCTGAAGGTGCCTTCGCCGGTGGTCGGCACGCCGCCCGGATTGAAGGTCACCGAGGCGATCGGGATGCGGGTGCCGACGTTGAGCGTCGCTTCGCTGTTGTTGCGCACCATCACCGAGGGCGTCTGCAGCAGGCGCACGTCGGTGATCTCGTCCAGCGCGTTGATCACCGCGGCGGCGTTGCGGCCGAGGAAGGTCCAGGCGAGGCCGGGGTTCACGCCGCCCGCCGGCTTGATGCTGCCGGCGATGTCGCCCCAGATGTCGCGGCCGAGTGCGCTGGGCAAGCCGGCGCCGCCCTGGTCCACCGGCGTGTTGACCGCCTGCTCGAAGAACCAGCTGACGCCGTAGCGCAGGTCGCCGGTCAGCGCCACCTGCGCCACCTGCGCCTCGATGTGCACCTGCAGCGGCATCACGTCGAGCTTCTCGACCACCTCGCGGATCGATCGCCACGCCTGCGGCGTCGCCCGCACCAGCAGGCTGTTGGTCTCGCCGACCGCCGACACGCCGACCTGGTCGCCGTTGACCTGCAGGGTGACCGTGCCGTTGCCGCTGGTCGCCTGGCCGAGCGACATGCCCTCGCCGAGGCCGCCGGTGGCGGTCTCGCTGCCGGTGCCGCCCGGGGTGTCGCCACCGATGCGGGCGCTGCTGATGCCGCTGCTGTCGTCCACGCCGCTGTCGCGGATCTCGGTCGATTCCAGCCCCGGCATCAGGGTTGGACCGCGGCTCGCGCCGCCGCGGCCGGCGCTGCCGCCGAACACCTCGGCCAGGCGGTCGGCCAGGTCCTTGGCCTTGATGTACTTGAGCTCGTAGGAGAACAGCTGGACGCCGCCGCCGGCGCCGTCGATGCGCTCCAGCCACTGCTGGATGTCGTCGAGGTAGTCCGGCTGCGGGGTGATCACCATCACCGCGTTCGCCGCCTCCAGCGGCATGAAGCGGAACATGCCGGCGACCGGCGACTTGCTCTGCTCGCCGAACACCTTCTCCAGGTCGGACACCACCTGGCTCGCCTTGCCCGATTGCAGCGGGAACACGCCGACCGACATCGACGACATCCAGTCGACGTCGAAGATCTGGATCGTGCGCAGGTAGTTCTCGAGCTCGGCGCGCGTGCCGGCGACGGTGATCGTGTTGCGGCCGGGGTCCGCGTTGACCACCGCGTTCTTGCGCGCGAACGGCTCCAGGATCTTCTTCATCTCGGTCGCGGAGACGTACTTCAGCGGCACCACCCGCGACTCGAAGCCGCGCGCCATCGCCGCGCCGCCGGTGCGCGGGGCGACCGTGCCGGCCAGCGCGTCGTCGGCGGGCACGATGTTGTAGCGGCCGTCGGCGTAGACCAGGCGCGCGTTGTTCCAGCCCAGCACCATCTCCAGCAGGCTCAGCGCCTCGGCCGGGCTGACCGGGCGCGAGGTCACGTAGGTCACGGTGCCCTGCACGCCCGGCGCGATCACGTAGTTCTGGCCCAGCATGTCGCCGAGGATGGCCTTCACCACGGCCTGCACCGATTCGCCCTCGAAGTTGAAGGTGGCCTCGCCGGTGGTGCCGCCCAGGCGCGGCGGCGGCGCGCTCGCGGCGGCCTGGTTGATCACCTGGCCGGTGCCGCGGCGGATCACCGGGACCGGGCCGGTCGCTTCCGCGGGCAGCGCTTCCTTGTCGACGCCGTCGGCGCCGGTCGTGGCGGGGGCCGGCGTGGCGCCGCGCTGGATGCGGGCGACCGGCGCGCTGGCGCAGGCGGCGAGCATGCCGGCGAGCACGGCGATGGCCATGCAGCGGAGGAGTGCGCGGACGCGGGGGGAAGTCGGGCGTCGGTTCATGGGTCCACTCTAGGGGTTGCGGCCTGGCGGCGTCTGCTGGCCGGCTTCGCGGCGCAGTTGCGCGCGCCGCTCCTCGATGCGCTTGCGGATGCTTTCCATCTGCTGGCGCGCGCGTTCGGCTTCCTCGGGATCGGGCTTGTCTTCGCCCAGCCCGCCGGCCTGCGCGGCGTTCGCCGGTGGGGCGGGCGGCGGCGCGGGCATGTCCGCTGGCACTGCGGCGTCGGCGTCGGTCACCGCGTCGACGGCGGTCGGCGGCTGCCCGCCCTTGCCGTCCCATACGCGCAGGTTCAGCGCCTTGCGGCCGCCGGGCCCCTCGAACACCGCGCTGCGCGGATCGAGTTCGACCAGCCGCCACTCCGGCAACGCGTCCGCCGCCTCGCCGAAGCGCACCACCACCGACTCGCCGCCCGCGCTCGGCTGCAGGATCGCCAGCTTCGTGTTCGGCGTGATGAGGACGCTGCTGAGCACGTAGTCGAAGGCGTTGGCATCGGGGCCTTCGCCGGTGGCCTGCTGCAGGAAGAAGGGACGCGGCCGGCGATCGCTGGAGAACAGCGGCCGCGCCGCCACTTCCGCGTATTGCGAGAGTGGCCCCACCCGGTCCGGCGGCGACGGGGCGGGCTGCGGCAGCGCCTGCAGCAGCGCGGGATCGGCCGGCAGCAGCGCCACGTGCCCGCCCATCCCGGCCAGCGCGAGGATCCACGCGGCCACCGCCCAGCCGGCGAACGCGCCGAGCAGCCAGGTGCGGGTGGCGACATGCTCAAGGCGCACGGGACGCTCCCGCCGGCGGTGCCGCGCCGGGCCGCAGGTAGCCGTACAGGTCGAAGCTCACGTCCAGCCCGCCGGACTGGTCGTTGCCCGGCCCCGGCGTGAAGAAGGTCGCCCCGGAGAGGATGTTGAGGTTGTCGACGAACAGCCGCGGCGATCCGCTCTCCAGCGCGTGCAGCACCGCGGCGAGTTCCGGGGTGCCGCAGCGCAGGCGCACCTGCACGGTGACCCGCGCGAACCGTTCCTGGCGCGGCTCGGTCGCGGGCGAGCGGTTGGTAATCGCGCAACTGCGGTTGCCGGGACTGGCGCGCGCCACCACGTTTTCCAGCCGCTGCACCAGGCCGGCGGTGGCGAGCTCGTTGGTCGCCTCCGGCAGGAAGGCGGGCGCGCGCGTCTCCAGCCGCTCGGCCTCGGCCAGCCGCTGCGCGACCTGCGGCGCCTGCTGCAATTGCATGCGCGCGCGCAGCTCGCGCTGCTGCAGCGCGGAGATCCGTTCGCTCGCGTCCAGCATCGGCGCGGTCCACCACGGATGCAGCAGCAGCAGGTAGGCGAGCGCGAGCGCGGCCAGCAGCAGGCCGAGCGCCAGCCAGCGGTCGCGGTCAGCGCGGCTTGCCATCGGCGGTGTTCCTGGCCGGCGTCGCCGGACCGTTGGCGAGGGTGGCGGTGAGGGTGAAGCGGTCCAGCCGGGTGCGCGGGTCGGGCTGCACGGTGCCGGTCAGCGCCGGCGAATTCCACAGCCGCGAGCCCTCCAGCCGCGCCACCAGCGACGAGGCTTCGCCGCTGAGGCCGATCAGCATCAGGCGGTTGTCTTCCACCGCCAGCTTTTCCAGGTAGGTGCCGTCGGGCAGGCGGCGGCTGAGTTCGTCCAGCACCTCGACCGCGGTCGGGCGCTGCGCGCGCTGACGGTCGAGGAAGACGCGGCCCTCGACCAGGCCGGTCAGGCGCTGGCGCTGCACCGAGACGGCGCGTGCGGATTCGGCTTCGGCGTTGGCGCGGCGCTCGAGTTCGGCGGCGGCCGCCTCGCGGTTCTGCAGCACCGTCCAGAGCGCCAGCCCGAGCGCGAGCAGGCCGAGGCCGGCGAACAGCCAGTTCCAGCGCCGCAGCGGATCCAGCTGGCGGCTGCGCTGCGCGGGCGGCAGCAGGTTCACCCCCAAGGGCGCGCCGTCGCCGCCGGCGACGTCGACCCCGGCGAGGCCATCGGCCATCGGGCCGAGCAGCGCGAGCTGCGCGTCCAGCGTCGCGCGCGGCACCGCGACCAGCTCGACGTCGAGCTGGCCATCGCCCTCGCGGCGGCCGAGCAGGCGCGCGTCGAAGGCGACCGCGTCGGCGGCGAACGGTGTCTGCCGGTCGATTTCGAAGGACACCACGTCGCGCAGGCGTTCGGCCGCGGCGGCCGGCAACTGCAGGCGCCGCCGCAGCGCGCGCGCGCCGGGCAACAGCAGCCAGCGCGGCAGGTCGGCCAGGCGCGGCGCGAGCAGGGTCGCGAGCGGATCGTCGCCGGCTTCCGCCAGGCCCGGCACGTGGCCGAGGTCGCGCAGGCCCTCGCCGTCCTGCAGGCGCAGCTGGACCGCATCGGCGTCGGCCTGCAGCAGCACGCGGCCACGGTCGATGCCCAGCGCCACCCGCCAGCGCGGCGGCAACCAGGCGACCAGCGAGCGCCACCACCAGGCGAAAAAGCCGCCGACACCGCGCCAGCGGGCGCGGCGGCCGAAACGGTCACGCAGGGCGGTCAACGTGGCGATGCTCCCTCCTCCCAGCGCAGCGGCGTCCATGCGGACCCGGGCACGCCATTGCCTCCGACGCGCAGGGTCGCGCGCAGGACCGCGCTGCGTCCGGTCCGGAGCCGCGCACGGCTCTCGATACTATACGTGCCGCTGTTGTAGCCCACGAGCGAGCTGCCGTCGGACAGGGTCGGCCCCGGCTGCCCCGACGCGGGATTCCACGCGCGCCGTTGCGCGAGCACGGCCTGCGCGTCGTAGCCCATCGCCGCCAGCACCGCGGACTGGGCGAAGGCGGGATCCGGGAGCGCGCGGCCGCTGTAGACGGTGAGGAAGGGTTCGACCCGCGCGTACAGCGGCTTGGGCATGCCGAGCACCTGCTGCAATTCGGCAACGCTTTCGAACGGTTCGTCCTTGGCCCCGTAGGGCAGTCCCGCGGCGGCGTAGTCGCGGTCCTCGGCGCCGCCGCCGGGCTGGGCGAGGTCGTCGCCGTCGCGCCAGTCGAGCACAGCGGCAGCCAGGCGCGCGGCCTGCGCCTGCTCGGCGCCCGCGCCGCGGAACAGCGCCGCCAGCAGGTCGGCCGAGGCGAGGTTGAGGTCGACCTTGCCCTGCTCGTCGACGATCCGGACCTCGACCCGGGCGTTGCCGAAGTCCCAGCGGTACGGGCGGCCGTCCGGCAGCCAGCGCCAGCGCTGGTCGTCGCTGCCCACCCGCACCACGGCGTACTCGACGCCGGCGCGCGCCGCCTCGGCCGCCGCCACGCCGCGCGAAAGCACCTGACCCTGCAGGTGCTCGACCCGCGCCGACAGCGCGAACGCGCCGACCAGCGCGGTCAGCAGCGCCACCAGCCACAGCACCAGCAACAGCGCCGCGCCGCGCGCGGATGCCCGTGTCACAGCCCGACCCCGCCGTAGCTGCCGGCCAGCGGCAGCGCGACCACCAGCGGCGGCCAGTCGCGTCCATCGGCCGCGGTCACGGTCGCCTCGACCTGCAGCGGCAGCGCATCGGCGGTCTGCCAGCGTTCCTGCCACGGCCCGAGCCTGCCTTCGGCGTCCAGCGCCCGATAGCGGAAACGCACCGCGCGCAGCCCGTCGGCCAGCAGCTCCGGCCCGCGCGCGGGCGACTCCTCGACCGGCTCGCCGCCCAGCACCATGGTCAGCGCGACCTGCAGGCGCAGCCCGCCGCCATCACGGACCACGCTGATGTCGTGCAGGTAGGGTCCGCCGCGGCCGAGGTAGTCGGGCAGGTCGGCGACGAAGCGCATGCGGTCCGGCTCGCCGAGGAAACGGATCGCGACCCCGCGCTCCTGGTCGAAGCCGAACGGGATCGGCCGGGTCGCGGTCAGGCGCGCGCGCAGGAAGCCCTCGACCGCACGCATGCGCTCGCTGCGCGCGGCGAGGGTCTCGCCGCGGGTGGCGGTGTCGGTGGCGGCGCGCAGGGTGGCGAAGGCGATCGCCAGCCCGGACGCGAGCAGCACCGTCGCCAGCAGCACCTCGATCAGGGTGAAGCCGCCGGCGGCGCGGCGCGCGGACGCGATGCGCGGGCTCGCGCACCGCACGCGAACCTCCGCCGCGACCCGCTTCACGGCGCCCCACCCTGCTGCGGGTTCGGCGTCACCAGGCGCAGGCCGTGCACGACCAGGCGGTCGCGCGGCGCGTTGTCGCGGCCCCATTGCACGGTCAGTGCCAGTTGCAGCAGGCGCGGCGCGGCCGGATCGACCAGCGGCGACGGCGGCCGGCTGCGGTCCGTGTACGGCGCGACATCCAGCGACCAGCGATAGCGGCCCTGCTCGAACACGCCCTCGCTGTGGCCGGGCCGCAAGGCCTCGCCGACCCCGGTCTGGTCCAGCAGCGAACGCGCGTGCAGCGCCGCGCGACCGGCCTCGTCGGCCCAGCGCACCTGCCGCGCCGCGCCCGACAGGGTGCCCAGCAGCAGGGTCAGCGCCAGCGCGAGGATCGCGAAGGCGACGATCACCTCGATCAGGGTGTAGCCGGCGGCGCGCGCGCGCGGCGTCACCGCTCCGCCTCCGCGCGGGCGATGCGCACCTCGCCGGTGAGCCAGGCGACATCGACGTTCCAGGCGGCCCGCTTCGCGCTCAGCTGCACGCGGCCGCCGGTGGAGGCGCCGTCGGGGAAGAACACGATCGCGCCCTCGCCGCGGCTGGGCTGGGTCTCGCGCGCGCCGATGAAGGCGATGCCGAGGCTGCGCGGGACCTCGCCGTGGTGGCCGCGCGGCGCGCTCCAGCGGTGCCCGCGCGGATCGATCACGAAACGCTGCGCCTCGCCGGTCGCCAGCGCCTGCGCGCGGGTGTAGCGCAACTGCGCGGCGATCTCCTTGGCGCTCGCGCGCAGGCGCAGGCCGGTGATGCCGCCGGTCATCGCGGTGGCAGCGAGTGCCGTGGCCGCCGCGATCAGCACCAGCACCAGCAGCATCTCCAGCAGCGAGAAGCCGGACGCGCGCGGCGGCCGGCGCGCGACCGCGTGCATGGCCTTATTCGTACTTGATGTCGGCGTCCACGCTGCTGCCGCCGGGCTGGCCGTCGGCGCCGAGGCTGACCAGGTCGAAGGCCTGGCCCTCGCCCGGCGCGCGGTAGACGAAGGCGTGGCCCCAGGGATCCTTCAATTCGGCGGGCTTGGCGTAGGGGCCGAGCCAGCCGGCGGCGTTGCCGGGCTGGGTCACCAGTTCGTCGAGCGTGGTCGGCAGGGTGCCGGTGTCGTTCTGGTACTGCTGCACCTTCTCGGCCAGCGTCTGCACCTGCGACCTGGCGAGGTTGAAGCGGGCGCGGTCGCCACCGCCGAGGATGCGGCTGGCGGCGAACGCGACGATGCCGCCGATCAGCACCACCACGAGGATGATCTCGATCAGGCTGAAGCCGGCCTGCGCGGGCCGGGGCGAGCGGGTGAGCGGGCGGGACTTGCGCATGAGGGGTCCTGGGTGAAGGCAACCGGTCAATGCTGCCATCTTTCGGGAAAGCCGGTGCGAAGAGTGTCGTAAGCGTGCGTTCGCTTCGGGCCGCGCGCGGCCGCCATCATGGCGCGGCGGCATCGCTTCGGATCGCCCGGCCCGGCCGTCCATGGCCCGGCGTTCACCAAGGCGCGCGGCAGGGCCGCGCGAGCGCCCTGGTTCACCCGATCACGTTGGTCAGGTCGTAGATCGGCGTCAGCACCGCGAGGATCACCACGCCGACGATGCTCGCCATCAGCAGGGTCACCACCGGCACCAGCGCGGCCAGCAGGCGGTCCAGCGCCAGCGAGGTTTCCTGCTCGAAAGTGTCGGCGGTCTTGAGCAGCATCGTGTCCAGCGCGCCCGACTCCTCGCCGACCTGGATCATCTGCAGCGCCAGCCGCGGGAAGACCTTGGCCTTGCCCAGCGCGGTGGACAGGCCGATGCCGTTCTTGACGTCGGCACTGGCGGTGTCCACCGCGTCGGCGAGGGTGGTGTTGGCGAGCACGTTGCGGCCGATGCCGAGCGCGGTGAGCAGCGGCACGCCGTTCTTCAGCAGGGTGCCTAGGGTGCGCGCCAGCCGCGCCGTCTCCAGCCGCGCGACCAGCGGGCCGGCGAACTTCTGCCGCAGCAGCCACGCGTCGAAGGCGGCGCGGAAGGCCGGCTCGCGCCGCTTGCGGTCGAACCACCACAGCGCCGCCGCCGGCACCGCCAGCAGCACGATCCACCAGTCGCGCACGAACATGCCCACGCCGAGCACGATCCGCGAGAACCACGGCAGTTGCGCGTCCAGGCTCTCGTACATCGAGGCGAACTGCGGCACCACGAAGCCGAGCAGGAACATCAGGCTCAGCCCGACCATCACCAGCAGGATGATCGGGTAGATCATCGCGTTGACCACGCGCCCGCGCATCGCCCGGCTGCGCTCGAGGTAGTCGGCCAGCCGCGACAGCGTCTCGTGCAGGCTGCCGCCGGCCTCGCCGGCGCGCACCATGTTGATGTAGAGCTTGCCGAAGATGCCGTGCTGGCGGTCCAGCGCGGTGGACAGCGCTGCGCCGCCGCGCACCGCGTCGCGGATGTCGGCGATGGTGCGGCGCGCGGCCTCGTCCTCGGGCAGCTCGAGCAGGATGGTCAGCGCGCGGTCCAGCGGCTGGCCGGCGCCGAGCAGCGTCGCCAGCTGCTGGGTGAATTGCACCAGTCGCTGGCCGGCGAAGGGCCTGGGCTTGAACAGCGCGCGCCACGGCGCTTCGCCGCCCGCCTCGCTGGCGGGCTTCGCCTCGATCGGCAGGTTGCCCTGCTCCTGCAGGCGCGCGACCACCTCGGCGTCGCTGCCGGCCTCCATCTGGCCGTCCAGCACTTCGCCGCGCGCATTGAGCGCCTTGTAGCGGTACAGGGGCATGGCGGGCCTATGCGTCCTCGGTCACGCGCAGCACTTCCTCGATCGTGGTCAGCCCCGCCAGCGCCTTCGCGATGCCGTCCTCGTACATGGTGCGCATGCCGGCCTGGCGGGCGAGCTGCTCCAGCTCGCCCATGCCGGCATGGCGCATCACCGCGCGCCGCAATTCATCGTCCATCACCAGGAACTCGACGATGGTGGTGCGGCCGAGGTAACCGGTGGGCGCGAGCGCGGAACCCCGCGGCCGGTACAGGAAGATCTCGCCGTCGGGCTGGTACTTGCGCAGGCCGAACTTCTCGATCTCCTCCGGCGAGGCCGGATAGCGCTCGGCGTGGGTCGGCTCCAGCCGCCGCACCAGGCGCTGGGCGAGGATGCCGTTGACGGTGGAGGTCAGCAGGTAGTCCTCCACGCCCATGTCCAGCATGCGGGTGATGCCGCCGGCGGCGTTGTTGGTGTGCAGGGTGGAGAGCACGAGGTGGCCGGTCAGCGCCGACTGGATGGCGATGCGCGCGGTCTCGAGGTCGCGCATCTCGCCGATCATGATGATGTCCGGGTCCTGGCGCACGATCGAGCGCAGGGCGTTGGCGAAGTCGAGACCGATCTGCGGCCGCGCCTGGATCTGGTTGATGCCCTCGATCTGGTACTCGACCGGGTCCTCGACGGTGATGATCTTGACGTCCGGCGTGTTGAGCTTGCTCAGCGCCGTGTACAGCGTGGTGGTCTTGCCCGAGCCGGTCGGGCCGGTCACCAGCAGGATGCCGTGCGGCTGCTCCAGCACGCGCTGGAACTGCGGCAGGAACTCGTCGGTGAAGCCCAGCCGGTGGAAGTCGAACACCACCGTCTCGCGGTCGAGCAGGCGCATCACCACGCTCTCGCCATGCGCGGTCGGCACCGTCGACACGCGCAGGTCCAGCTCCTTGCCCTGCACCCGGATCATGATCCGGCCGTCCTGCGGCAGGCGGCGCTCGGCGATGTTGAGCTTGGCCATGATCTTGATGCGCGAGATGATCGCGGCGGTCAGGTTGGCCGGCGGGCCCTCGGCTTCCTCCAGCACGCCGTCGATGCGGTAGCGCACCTTCAGCCGGTTCTCGAACGGCTCGATGTGGATGTCTGACGCGCGCAGCTCGACCGCGCGCTGGATGATCAGGTTGACCAGCCGGATCACCGGCGCCTCGGAGGCGAGGTCGCGCAGGTGCTCGACGTCGTCGAGATCGCCGCCCTCGCCTTCCGCGGTTTCCACGATCGCGCCCATCGCGCTGCGGCCCTGGCCGTGCCAGCGCTCGATCAGGTCGTCGATCTCCGAGCGCAACGCGATCGCCGCGCGCACCTCGCGGCCGGTGGCCAGGCGCACCGCGTCGAGCGCGTACACGTCCTGCGGATCGGCGACCAGCACGTCCACCGTGTCCTCGCCCTCGGCGACCGGCACGACGTGGAACTGCTTCATGAACTTCACCGACAGCGCGCTGGTGTCCGGCGGCAGCTCCGGCGCGTCCTTGGCGCTGACCAGCGGCAGGTCCAGCACCGAGGCCGCGGCTTCCGCGTGGTCGCGCTCGGACACCAGGCCGAGCCGCGCCAGCAGGCCGAGCAGGCTGCCGCCGCTGTCCTCCTGCAGGCGCCGCGCGCGGGCCAGGTCGGCGTCCTTCAGCCGGCCCCGCTCCACCAGCAGCGCGACGATGCGCTCGTCGGCGGCGGGTTCGACGGCTTCGTGGCCGGGCAGCTCGCTGGCGCTCGCGTTCACGCGTCCTCCGGGGTCAGGCGGCGGACTGTAGCAGGCGGCCCGTCGCGGCGGCCTGCAGGCGCCGGGCGGGAGCTACTGCTCGTCGCGGTAGATCGCCACCCCGCGGCTGCCGTCGGGATTGATCCAGCCGCGGTACATGCCGGAGGTGTTGAAGGGCATGGCGATGTGGCCGTCGCGGTCGAGGGCGATCGCGCCGCCGTCGCCGCCCGCCGCCGGCACGATTCGATTGACGACCTCTTCCGCGGCCGCCGCCAGGCTGTCGCCGCGATAGGCGACGCGCGCGCAGATGCCGTGGGCGACGGCGTTGCGGATGTAGTACTCGCCCCAGCCGGTGCCGGAGACGCCGCAGCGCTCGTCGGCCCAGGTGCCGGCGCCGATCACCGGCGAGTCGCCGATCCGGCCCCAGCGCTTGTTTGTCATGCCGCCGGTGGAGGTCGCGGCGGCGATGTGGCCCTGCGCGTCCAGCGCCACCGCGCCGACGGTGCCGAAATAGGTGCCCTTGGGCGCCGGAAGGCCGAGCGCGGCCTGCTTCTGCTCCGCCGCCTGCGCCTGCTCCAGCTGGCGCCGGCGGGTGTCGGTGTCGAACCAGGTGTTGGCGACTCGCTCGATCTCCGGACGGGTGTCGGCGAAGGCCTCGGCGCCCGCGCCGGCCAGCATCACGTGCGGGCTGTGCTCCATCACCGCGCGCGCGAGCTGGATCGGATGGCGGACCGTGGTCACGCCGGCCACAGCGCCCGCGCGGCGGGTATGGCCCTCCATGATCGCCGCGTCGAGTTCGTGGCCGCCGACGGCGTTGAAGACCGCGCCCTTGCCGGCGTTGAAGCGCGGCGAGTCCTCCAGCACCTGGATCGCCGCCTGCACGGCGTCGAGCGCGGGCCCGCCCTTGGCCAGCACCGCGTTGCCGGCGTCCAGCGCGCGCCCGAGGTCGGCGCGGATCGCGCGCTCGTCCTCCGGCGAGAGCGAGCCGCGCTCGATCACGCCGGCGCCGCCGTGGATGACGAGGGCGGTCTTCTGCGGTTCGGCGGCGTGGGCGGTCATGGCGGCGAGGCTGAGCAGGAGGGGGATGGCGAGGCGCATCGGCAACGTGCTCCGGAGAACGAGGGCCGAGGATAGGACGGAACGCGGCTTCCCGCAGGCCACGATGGTTGATGCTCGCGGGCGACTCCACTCAGTCACCGATCCGAGCTGTCGCGGAAAAGCGCCCCGCGAGCGCGCCGGGCGGGAGAGGCAGTCAGGACACGCCGTGAATCCGTCCATGGAGGCTCGGATGCGCCATCCATGGCGCATACGGTCCTGCCCACCCCTCCCACCCGGCGCGCCCCCAGCACTCTCGCGCTCGTTTAGCGGAGCAAGCTCCGCTCTACGGCAAGCCGCGAGAATGTTTCCGAGCGCCCGGGAGGACGGGGGGTGTTGCGTCAGCGCGCCATGGATGGCGCGCGCCCGCATCAGGACAGGATGTCCTGCTAAGGGAAAAGCAATACCCCCGGCCTCCCGGGCGCGGGCCCACGCGGCAGCTGTTCTGCAGCGAAGGCGATGAACCCTACTGCTGCCGCAACGCCTCGATGGGGTCGAGCAGCGACGCCTTGCGCGCCGGGTAGTAGCCGAAGAACAGGCCGGTCGCGATCGAGAATGCCGCCGCCAGGCCGACGACCTGGCCGTTGAGCGCGACCGGCAGTTCGCTGAACCTGCCGACCAGCAGCGCGCCGACCACGCCGATGGCGATGCCGATGACGCCGCCGATCAGCGAGATCAGCATCGCTTCGGCGAGAAACTGCCGGCGCACGTCCGACGGCCCGGCGCCGACCGCCATGCGCAGGCCGATCTCGCGGATCCGTTCGGTCACCGACACCAGCATGATGTTCATGATGCCGATGCCGCCGATGATCAGGCAGATCGTCGCCACCGCGCCGAGCAGCTTGGACATCAGGTTGGTGGTCGCGGTGCGGGTGGCGACGATCTCGCTGATGTTGCGCACGCGGAAGTCGTCGTCCTCGCCCGGCTTGATCCGGTGGCGCTGGCGCAACAGGCCCTCGACCTCGGTCTGCGCGTAGCCGAGGTCGCGCGCGTCGGCGACGGTAAGCGCGACCTGCATCACCGCCCCGGGCGGCAGGCCCATGTTGCCGAGCAGGCGCCGGCGCGCCGTTTCCAGCGGCACCATCACCACGTCGTCCTGGTCCTGGCCGAAGCCGCCCTGCCCCTTCGGCGCCAGCGTGCCGACCACGGTGAACGGCACCCGGCCGAGGCGGATGGTCTGGCCGATGCCGCTGTCGTCGCCGAACAGCGTGCGCCGCACGGTCTCGCCGATCACGACTTCCTTGGCCGCGCCGGAATAGGACTGCGGGTGGAACCCGGCGCCCTCGGCCAGCTTCCAGTCGTTGATCGCGAACCAGTCCGGCTGCACGCCCTGCCAGCTGGTCGCGGTGTTGTTCTCCGCGAACACCGCCTGGGTGCTGCCGCGCAGGGCGCCGGCGACGTACTGCACTTCCGGGATCTCGTCGCGGATCGCGTCGACATCGCCCTCGGTGAGGGTGAAGAAGCTGCCGGCGCTCATGCGCGCGCCGCCCGGGCCGCGCTGCGAGCCCGGCGACACGTCCAGCCGCTGCGAGCCCAGCCCCGACACCAGCTTGTCGATCTCCTGCTGGGTGCCCTGCCCGACCGACACCATCACGATCACTGCCGCGATGCCGATGATCACCCCCAGCGAGGTCAGCGCGCTGCGCAACCAGTTGCCGCGCAGGGCGAAGACGGCGGTGCGCAGGATGTCGAGGAAGCTCATGCGGCCTCCGCCTGCGGATGCAGGGCGCCGTCGTGCATGACGAAGGTGCGGTCGGCGTGCGCGGCGACCTCGGCGTCGTGGGTGATCAGCACGACGGTGTGGTCCTCGTCGCGCAGGCGCTTGAACAGGGCCAGGATCTCCTCGCCGGTCTTCGAATCGAGCGCGCCGGTGGGTTCGTCGGCGAGCAGGATCGGCGGCCGGTTGATCAGTGCGCGGGCGATCGCCACCCGCTGCTGCTGGCCGCCGGACAGTTCGCTCGGCCGATGGTCGACGCGCTCGCCGAGGCCGACCGCCTGCAACGCCTCGCGCGCGCGCCGCAGGCGTTCGCCGTGCGGCACCCGCGCGTAGCCCAGCGGCATCGCCACGTTGTGCAGGGCGTCCATCCGCGGCAGCAGGTTGAAGCCCTGGAACACGAAGCCGATCTTGTCGCGGCGCAGCGCGGCGAGCGCCTCGGCGTCGAGCGTGGACACGTCGGTGCCGTCGCATTCGTAACGGCCGTCGGTGGGCGTGTCGAGGCACCCGAGCAGGTTCATCAGGGTCGACTTGCCGGAGCCCGAAGGGCCCATGATCGCGACGAAGTCGCCGCGCGCGATGTCGAGGTCCACGCCGCGCAGTGCGACCACCTCGGCGGCGGTGCCGGGCGCGTACACCTTGCCCAGCCCGCGGGTCCGGATCACCGGCGCGCGCGCGCTCATTGCGCCGCGCGCTCCCCGATCACGAGGAGGTCGCCTTCGCGGACGTCGCCGGAGATCTCGGTGTCGCTGCCGTCGCTGGCGCCGACCCGCACCATCACCCGTTGCGGCTTGCCGTCGACCAGCTTGTACACCGGCGCGCGGGTCGCGCCGACCAGGGCGGTGACCGCCGCGTCCCAGTCGCGGCGCTGGGTTTCGCCCAGGGTGGCGCGGAACGCCGCGAAGTCCTGTTCGAAGCGTTCGCGCATGCGCTGGCGGACCTGCGCCTGCAGGTCGGGGCCGCCGCCGCCCGTCGCGAAGCGCGGCCCGCCACCACCGAACATGCCGCGCTGCTGCGGTCCGGGCTGCGCCTGTCGCGCGGCCTGGCGCTCGCGGATCGCCGCCAGCGCGGCGTCGAACGCGGCCTGTTGCCGCCCGTCGAGCCGCAGGCCGGCGGCGGTGCGCGCGAGATCGTCGGCGACCCCGCCGCCCGGCGCGCGGGCGCGCGACGGCGCGTCGGTCGCCGCCTCGGCATCGGCCGGCTTGTAGCGCAACGCGGCATTGGCGACCTTGAGCACGCCCGCGCGCTTGCTCACCTCGATCTCGGCGTTGACGGTCAGCCCCGGCAACAGGGTGCCATCGGTGTTGTCCACGGTGACGATCACCGGATAGGTGACGACGTTGCTGGTGGTGGTGGCCGACAGCCGCACCTGCTCGACCGTGCCGCGGAACTGCCGGTTGGGGAAGGCGTCCGCGCTGAAGCTGACGGCCTGCCCGGCGCGCACCTGGCCGATGTCCGACTCGTCCACCGCCAGCTCGATCTTCATCTTCGACAGGTCTTCGGCGATGGTGAACAGCTCGGGCGCCTGCAGGCTGGCGGCGACGGTCTGGCCCGGCTCGACGCTGCGGGTCAGCACGACCCCGTCCACCGGCGAGCGGATCACGGTGCGATCGAGGTTGACCCGGGTGGTCCGGGTCGACGCCTGCTGCTGGCGGATCTGCGCGCGCGCCGCGTTGACCTGCGCCTGCGCCTGGTCGCGCGCCGCGCGCGCCTGGTCGACGTCGCCCTTCGCCACCAGTTGCTGGCTGCCGAGTTGGGCCTTGCGCGCGTAGTCGAGTTCGGCGTTGCGCAAGGCCGCTTCGGCCTGGCGCAGCTGCGCCTGCGCGCTCGCGATCTGGGCATTGCCCTGGGCGATCTGCGCCTCGTAGGTCGACGGATCGATCCGCGCGATCACCTGGCCGCGGCGCACCTTGTCGTTGAAGTCCACCAGCACCTCGGTGACCTGGCCGGAGACCTGGCTGCCGACGGTGACCGTGGAGATCGCGCTGAGGGTGCCGGTGGCCGAGATCGCGACGCGGATATCGCCGCGTTCGACTTGGGCGGTGCGGTAGCCGCCGGCCTGCTCGCCGGCGGCGTGGCCGCGCCACCACCACAGGGCCGCGAGCGCGGCGGCGAGGACGATGGCGACCAGGAGCGAGGTGCGCAGCGGGGTGCGCGGGGACCGGGATGGCGGCATGGCGGACGTGGCAGGGGAAACCACGACTCTAACGCGTGGGGCAGGCGCGGGTTGACCCGCCGCCCGGACGCCGCGGCGCGGAGTTCAGCGCCGGGCCACGAAGTGGATGATCGCGGTGGTGCCGCGCCCGGGCGAGCTCTCCAGGGTGACTGGCCAGCCGAAGCGTTCGCCGAGCCGGCGCACGATCGACAGACCCATGCCCTTGGCTTCCGGCAGATCGGGGTTGGCCCGGTAGAACGGCTCGAACGCGCGCTCCAGGGTCTCCGCGCTCATGCCGATGCCGGTGTCGGCGACCGCGACGTGGTCCTCGGCGATCACGACCTCGATCAGCCCCTCGTCGGTGAACGCGCAGGCGTTGCGCAGCAGGTTGCCGAGCATCACCGCCAGCACCCGCGGCGAGGCATGCAGGCGCGGGGAGGCGCGTTCCTCGACCGTCAGTTCGACCGGCTTGCCGGCCAGCAGCGGGCGCGCCTTCTGCACTTCCTCGTCGACCACGTCGCGCACCGCGAAGTCCTCGCGCGCCGGCTCGATGCTGCTCTCGCGGGCGAGCACCAGGAACGCCTCGATGACGGTTTCCATGTCGCGCCCGGCGCGCTGGATGCGCGACAGCGAGCGCTGCGCGCGCTGGGGCAGGTCCGGGTCGTTGCCGAGCAGGTCGGTGGCGACCCGGATCACCGTCAGCGGCGTGCGCAGCTCGTGGCTGGCGTCGCGCGTGAAGTCGCGCTCGCGGCGCACGAACGCGCGCATGCGCTCGCCCATCCGCAGCAATGCGCCGGCGAGCTCGCGCACCTCCAGGCTGGCGCCGGCCGGCAACTTGTCGGGCGCGAGCGCCGCGGTGCGCGGGTCCATCGGGTCCCAGCGCCGCACTTCGCGCGCGAGCCAGTGCAGCGGCGCGATCAGCGCGCGCGCCAACCGGTACGTGGCAAAGCTGCTCAACCCGAGCGCGAGCAGGGCGATCAGGATCGGCGCCACGACCACCATCATCGCCAACTCGTCCGCGCGTCCGCGTGGATAGGTCAGGTACAGGCGGGTGTCGTCGCGCTGCTCCACGAGCACGACCAGCGCGTCGACCTCGTGCAGGCCCGGGTCAAGCGCGCGCAGCGATTCTGGCAATCCCGCGGCCGAACCGCCGTCCTGGACCACGTAACCGTGCAGGGCCTCGGTGTCGGGCGGCGAACGATCGGGATCGCTCTCGCGCTGCGCCCAGTAGTACGCCGCATTGCGGGCCAGCATGCGCTCGACCAGCGTGTGCTTGGCCACGCCCACCATCAGCCAGCTGCCGGCGAGCACCGCCATGCAGGCGATCGCCAGCTGCACCAGCACCGCCCACCGCAGCCGGCGCGGCAGCCCCTCACGCATGGCCGGATTCCGCCGGCTCAGGCCGGCGGCTGCTCGATGTCGGCAATGCGGTACCCCGCGCTCTGCACGGTGTGCAGCAGCGGCTTCTCGTAGGGTTTGTCGATCGTCTTGCGCAGGTTGTACAGGTGGCTGCGCAGGGTGTCCGAATCGGGCAGGCCGTTGCCCCAGATCTCGCGCTCGATTTCCTGGCGGCTGACCACCCGCGGCGACTCACGCATCAGGATCGTCAGCAGCTTCAGGCCGATCGGCGAGAGCTGCAGTTCGGTACCGGCGCGGGTGGCGCGCAGGCTGGCCGGATCGAGGACGAGGTCGGCGACCTTCAGCACTTCGGAACCGACCTGGCGGCGCTCGCGGCGGATCAGCGCGCGCAGGCGGGCCTCGAGTTCCTGGATCGCGAACGGCTTGGTCAGGTAGTCGTCTGCGCCCACCGACAGGCCCGTGAGCTTCTCGTCGAGGGTGTCGCGCGCGGTCAGCATCAGCACCGGGGTGGACTTGCGCGCTTCCTCGCGCAGGCGCTTGCACACCTCCACGCCATCCAGACGCGGCAGCATGAGGTCGAGGACGACCACGTCGTAGCTGTTTTCGGAGGCGAGCCGGTAGCCGTCCAGGCCGTCGGCGGCGTAGTCCACTTCGAAACCGCGGCCTTCCAGGTATTCGCCCACCATTTCGGAGATGTTGCGGTTGTCCTCGACGATGAGGACCAGGCCGGCGGGTTCTTGCGATGCGCGCATGGGGTGCTCCTCGGGTCTTCAGCTTTGTGAAACGTGCCCGGAAGGCGGTAATGGCCGTGTGAAGACTACCTCGCCGGCAGTAGGCTGGCGGCCCCTCCCCGCCGCGACCGCCCCCGTGCCCGCCGCCCTCGACCGCCTCCTCCCCGTCGTCCTGCTGCTCGGCTCCAACGTGTTCATGACCTTCGCCTGGTACGGCCACCTGCGCTACAAGGCGGCGCCGCTGTGGCTGGCGATCATCGCCAGCTGGGGCATCGCGTTCTTCGAGTACACCCTGCAGGTGCCGGCCAACCGGCTCGGCAGCGCGGTCTATTCGGCGCCGCAGCTCAAGGGCATGCAGGAGGTGATCACCCTGCTGGTGTTCGCCGGGTTTTCCGCCTGGTATCTCGGCCAGCCGCTGAAATGGAACCACTGGGCCGGCTTCGCCCTGATCGCGGTCGCGGCCTGGCTGATCTTCCTCGACTAGACTGTCACAGCCGCACGCGGCCGCGCAGGATGTCGACGAACATCACCCAGTCGCCGGCGAAGGAATAGAACGGGTGGCGGAAGGTCGCCGGGCGGTTCTTCTCGAAGAAGAAATGGCCGGCCCAGGCGAAGCCGTAGCCGCAGAACAGCGCCGCGAGCAGCCACCACGGATTGCCCCGCCACAGCGCCACCGCGACCAGCGCCAGCACGCCGCAGCTGCCGAGGAAGTGCAGCCGGCGCGAGACCGGATGGGCGTGCTCGCCGAGGTAGAACGGATAGAACTCGCGGAAGCTGGCGAAGCGTTTCATGGCGGCTCCTGCGGCGCGCGGTCCGGATCAGGCGCGTTCGGCGGCCTTGGCCCGGTCCCAGTAGCCATCCTGCGCTTCCAGCGGCAGTTCCGGCAACGCCTTGCCGTCGGCCGCGGCCAGCGCCTCCATCGCGCGGAAGCGGCGCTCGAACTTGAGGTTGGCCCGGCGCAGCGCGGCGCCGACGTCCACCCGCGCGTGGCGGGCGAGGTTGGCGCACACGAACAGCAGGTCGCCGATCTCGTCCTCCAGCCGCGCCTGCACGGCGGGATCGTCCGGGGCGGCGGCGCGCGCGGCGAACTCGACGCGCACCTCCTCGATCTCCTCGTGCAGCTTGGCGATCACCGGCTCCGGGCCGGGCCAGTCGAAGCCGACCCGCGCCGCCTTCTTCTGCAGCTTCACCGCGCGCTGCCACTCGGGCAGGCCGCGCGCGACGCCGGCCAGCGCGGAGGTGTCCCCGTGCCCGGCGGCCTCGCGCTCGCGCCGCTTGTGCTCCTCCCACGCCCGCGTCTGCTCCTGCGCGTCGCCGACGCTGGCGCCGGCGAACACATGCGGGTGCCGGCGCAGCATCTTGTCGCAGATCGCCGCGACCACGTCGGGGAAGGCGAACGCGCCCTGCTCCTCGGCCATGCGCGCATGGAAGACCACCTGCAGCAGCAGGTCGCCGAGTTCGTCCTTCAGGTCGGCGAGGTCGCCGCGGTCGATCGCGTCGGCGACCTCGTAGGCCTCCTCGATCGTGTACGGCGCGATCGTCGCGAAATCCTGCTCGAGGTCCCACGGGCAACCGCCCGCGGGATCGCGCAAGCGGGCCATGATCGCGAGCAGCATGCCGATGTCGCGCGGGTCGCCTTCGATGCCGTCCATTCCTGCCCTTCGCAAACGTTCCGTGGAGCGGAGCTGGCTCCGCTGCCGGCATTCCAGCGGAGCTTGCTCCGCTCTACATCACCTGGTCGCGCCCTGGCCGGCGCCGCCCGCCCATTCCCGCCACGGCAGGTCCGGATCGCCGAGCGCGACGAAGTCGCCGTTGAGCAGGGTGTCGCGCTGGTTGTAGCGCAGCGGCCGGCCGCGCGGATCGACCACGGCGCCGCCCGCGGCCTCCAGCACGCACTGGCCGGCGCCGGTGTCCCATTCGCAGGTCGGGCCGAAGCGCGGGTAGACGTCGAGCCCGCCTTCGGCGAGCAGGCAGAACTTCAGCGAGGAGCCGAGGCCGACCTCCTCCACCTCGCCCATCCGCGCGATGAAGCCCCCGGTGCGCGCGTCGCGGTGCGAGCGGCTGGCGGCGACCCGCAGCGGCGCGGTCGCCGGCCGGCGCGTGCGCAGGGGCGTGTCCGTTTCGCCGTCGCGGCGGAACGCGCCGGCCCCGCGCTGCGCATGCCACAGCGCCCCGGTCACCGGCGCCTGGATCACCGCCAGCACCGGCTCGCCGTCCTCGACCAGCGCGATGTTGACGCTGAACTCGCCGTTGCGCTTGACGAACTCGCGGGTGCCGTCGAGCGGATCGACCAGCCACAGCCGCGACCATTCCCGCCGCACCATGCCGGGCACGTCCTCGGCCGATTCCTCCGACAGTACCGGGATGTCCGGCGTCAGCGTTTCCAGCGCTTCGACGATGCAGCGGTGCGAGGCGAGGTCGGCCTCCGTCAGCGGCGACTTGTCGCCCTTGTGTTGCACGGCGAAGTCGCTGTCGTACACGGCAAGGATGCGCGTCGCCGCGTCGCGCGCTATGGCGATGATCGCTTCGCGCAGGTGTTGCAGGTCAACTGCCATGGCGCAACCACTCCCTGGTGATGAACAGGGCCGCGAGCGAGCGGCCTTCCGAACAATCCTCGCGCAGCGCCAGCTCGTGCAGCGCGTCGAGCTTCCACGGCACGACTTCCGGCGGCTCCGGTTCGTCGCCCGGCAACCGCCGCGGATACAGGTCGCGCGCCACGACCACGTGCGCCTGGTGGCTCATGTAGCTGGGCGAGAGGGTCAGCGCGCGCAGCGGCACCAGTTCGCGCGCGGCGTAGCCGGCCTCTTCCTGCAGCTCGCGGTTGGCCGCCTCCAGCGGCGTCTCGCCGGGGTCGATCCGGCCCTTGACCAGGCCCAGCTCGTAACGGTGCACGCCGGCGGCGTATTCGCGGATCAGCAGCACCGTTTCCGGGTCCAGCAACGGCACCACCAGCACCGCGCCGTGGCCGCGGCTGTGCAGGCGCTCGTAGCGCCGGCGCTCGCCGTTGCCGAACTCGAGGTCGAGCCGCTCCATCCGGTACGGCCCCGCGTCGTGCTCGGTGATCGCATGGATGGTGGGAAGGCGGCGCATCGAGGACGGGGCGTGGGCTGGCTCGGGATGATGGACGAACGGGCGTGAACGCGTGGCCCGCAGCCCGCGCGGACCGGCTTGCCGGCGTGTCGAAAGCGGAGGATCGCAGGCTCTTGCGATAATCCGCGGATGCGCGAGATGCCGCCGTTGCCCGAACCGATGATATCGGACCCCGCCGACTGGCGCGCCCGCGACCTCGCCGTGCTCTGGCATCCCTGCACGCAGATGCGCGAGCACCTGCGCGACGAGCTGCCGCTGGTGCCGGTCGCGCGCGGCGAAGGCGCGTGGCTGGTCGGCCAGGACGGGCACCGCTACCTCGACGCGGTCGCCAGCTGGTGGACCAACCTGTTCGGCCACGGCGAGCCGCGCATCGCCGCCGCGATCGGCCGCCAGGCGCACGCATTGGAGCAGGTCATCCTCGCCGGCTTCTCGCACGAGCCCGCGGTCGAACTGGCGGAGCGGCTGCTCGCGATCGCGCCGCGCGAGCCCGGGCGCGCGCCGCTGGCCAAGGTGTTCTACGCCGACAACGGCTCGGCCGGGGTCGAGGTCGCGCTGAAGATGGCCTTCCACTGGTTCCGCAACCGCGGCGAGACCGCGCGTACGAAGTTCGTCGCGCTGGAGAACGGCTACCACGGCGAGACGCTGGGCGCGCTCGCGGTCGGCGACGTGCCGCTGTACCGGCGGGTGTACGCGCCGCTGCTGGCCGAATGCCTGTTCGCGCCGTCGCCCGACGCCTACCTCGCCGCGCCCGGCGAATCCGCCGCGGATTGCGCCGAACGCGCGGCCGACGCGCTGGCCGCCCTGCTCGAACGCCACGCCGGCGAGGTCTGTGCGTTCATCCTCGAGCCGCGCGTGCAGTGCGCCGGCGGCATGCGCATGCACGACCCGGCCTACCTGCGCCGCGCGCGCGCGCTGTGCGACGCGCACGGCGTGTTCCTGATCGCGGACGAGATCGCGGTCGGTTTCGGCCGGACCGGCAGCCTGTTCGCCTGCGAGCAGGCCGGCATCCAGCCCGACCTGCTGTGCCTGTCCAAGGGCCTGACCGGCGGCTTCCTGCCGTTGGCCGCGGTGCTGGCGACCCAGGCCATCTACGACGGCTTCCTCGACGACTCGCGCGAGCGCGCCTTCCTGCACTCGCACAGCTACACCGGCAACCCGATCGCGTGCGCGGCGGCGCTGGCGGCGCTGGCGATCTTCGCCAGCGACGACGTGATCGCGCGCAACCGCGCCACCGCCGCGCGCATGGCGCAGCTGGCGGCGCCGCTGGCGCAGCTGCCGCACGTCGCCGACCTGCGCCAGGCCGGGATGATCCTGGCCTTCGAACTGACCCGCGGGGGCGATCGCGCGACCCCGTTCGATCCCTCGCTGCGGGTCGGCCTGCGCGCCTATCGGGCTGCGCTGGAACGCGGCGTCGTGCTGCGCCCGCTCGGCGACATCCTCTACTGGATGCCGCCCTACTGCATCGACGAGGAACAACTGCAGCTGCTGGCCGACGTAACCCGCGCCGCGATCCTGGAGGCCACCGCATGCGTGTGATGCGCGCCTTCGTCGAGCAGCCGCTGGCGCCGGGCATGGAGCTGGCGCTGCCGGAGGACGCGGCCGCCCACCTGGTGCGGGTGCTGCGCCTGCGCGAAGGCGACGGTTGCGTGCTGTTCAACGGCGACGGCCACGACCATCCGGCGACGATCATGGCGGTCGGCAAGCGCGAGGCGCGCGTGCGCATCGACGGCCGAGTCGCGGTGGACAACGAATCGCCATTGCGGATCACCCTGGTCCAGGGCCTCGCGCGCGGTGAGAAGATGGACCTGATCCTGCAGAAGGCGACCGAGCTGGGGGTGGCCGCGTTCGTGCCGGTCGCCAGCGAGCGCAGCGAGGTCCGGCTGGACCCCGACCGGGTCGACAAGCGCCTCGCCCATTGGCGCAGCGTGGTCCGCGCCGCCTGCGAGCAGAGCGGGCGCGCCCGGGTGCCGGAGATCGCCCCGCCGCTGCCGCTGGGCGCGGCCCTGGCCGGGCTGCCGGCCGGGGTGCGCTTCCTGCTGGACCCGGCCGCCACCCGGGCGATTGATGCCAGCGCCCTGACCGGCGGCGCCTGCGTCCTCGCGATCGGCCCGGAAGGCGGCTGGTCGCCCCGCGACCGTGGCCAGCTGCGCGACACCGGCTTCATCGGCCTGCGCCTGGGCCCGCGCATCCTGCGCACCGAGACCGCCGGCCTGGCCGCGATCGCCGTCCTGCAGGCGCTGCACGGCGACTTCGCCTGATCGGCTACCGGAAACGCACCGAGCCGCTACCGAAAGCGCACCAATCGTGTTGAATATCGGTCACCAGGTGACCAGTGGTAACATTTTCGCTGTACGCGGCCGGGACCGGGGGCTTAACTTTGCCGCGCGTCACGCTTGCCCTGGGGAGGGCGTTTGATGACTTTGCAGCAACGGATCCGGCTCGCGCGGCGGCATGGGGGCTCGTCGCAGGCGCAGCTGGGACAGGCGGTGGGGGTCCAGCGCAGCGCGGTGAGCCACTGGGAATCGGCCAAGGGGAAGACGCCGACGGTGGCGCACATGCGGGCGATCGCGGAAGCGACGGGGGTCAATTTCGAATGGCTGGTGACCGGCCGCGGCAACATGTCGCTGCCGGAGGACGTTCGGCTGGACTCGATCCCCGCCGCCGAGGCGATCCTTGCCGACGACCCGCTGGAGCTGCGCCTGCTGCGCGCCTTCCGCGACGCCAGCCCGCAGGTGCGGGTGTCGCTGGTGGAAGTGGTCGAGCAGCTGGCCAGCCAGCGCTCCGGTCGCAGCGCCCAGCCCGGTGCGCGGGTCGGCGCCCGGGTGCGGCACAACCTGCTCGAGGTCCTGCGCCTGCCGGAGACCGTGCTGGGCTAGGCTATGCGGCTCCCGGCCGGAGCCGCACGTGACCGTCCTCGCCTGCTATTGCACCTGTCCCGACGCCGCCAGCGCCGAGCGCCTGGCGCGGGCGCTGGTGGAGGAGCGGCTGGCCGCCTGCGTCAGCCTGCTGCCAGGGGTACGCTCGGTGTATCGCTGGCAGGGCGCGCTCGAGCAGGCCGACGAGGTCCTGCTGCTGGTCAAGACCACCCGCGCGCGGCTGGACGCCCTCGCCGCCCGGGTGCGCGCCCTGCACCCCTATGAACTGCCGGAGCTGATCGCGGTCGAAGCCACGGGCGGCCTGCCCGGGTACCTCGACTGGATCGCCGCGGAAACCCGCCCGGCGGACGGAGCATGAATCGGATGGCACGTTGGTGGCGCCGCGCATTCGCGGCGGCGGTGGTCTGCGCGGCCGGCATCGGCGCGGCGCAGGCGGTGGACGAATCGGACCTGCTGCCGGTCGACCAGGCTTTCGCGTTGACCGCGACCGCGCCCAGCCGCGACCGCATCGAGCTGCGCTGGAAGATCGCCGACGGCTACTACCTGTACCGGCACCGGATGGGCGTGCAGTCCGCGGACGGCGCGTACGCCACCGGCGCGTTGGAACTACCGCAGGGCGACCGCCACCACGACGAGTTCTTCGGCGACGTCGAGACCTATCGCGGCGGCGTGACCGCGGTGCAGGCCGGCACCCCCGCCGCCGGCGCGCAGCGGGTCACCCTGCAGGTGAAGTACCAGGGCTGCGCCGACGTCGGCGTGTGCTACCCGCCGCAGCGGCGCACGCTCACCGTCGCCCTGCCGGCGCCCGCCGACGCGGAAGCCGGCCGCCCTGTTGCCGGCGGGCTGGCGGGCCTGGCCCGCGCGCTCGGCGGTGGCGCCGGCGACCAGCCGCTGCTGGGCACCCGGGCCGACGGCAGCTCGGCGCCGCTGCCGCTGCCGCCGGAGCAGGCCTTCGGCTTCGAGGCGATCGCCGGCGACGGCAACACCCTGCTGCTGCGCTTCACCCCGGCGCGCGGCTACTACCTCTACCGCGACCGCACCCGCCTGCAACTCGCGGACGCGGACGGCATCGCCCTCGGCAAGCCGCGCTGGCCCGCGGGCCAGCAACATTTCGACGAGCACTTTGGCCAGGTGGTGGTCTATTTCGACCAGGTCGACGTGCCGGTGCCGCTGGCGCGCAGCCGCGCCGGGGCCGCCAGCGTGCGGCTGACCGCGACCTTCCAGGGCTGCCAGACCGACGGCATCTGCTACCCGCCGATGACCCGCACGGTGACCGTGGCGCTGCCGGCGGGCCGGGCGACGGCCGGTCCCGCGTCGGCCGCCATGCAAGGCGAGACCGGGACGACGCCCGGGGCGGGTTCCGCCGATGCGGACACCATGACGGCTGCCGGTGAACTTCCCCCCGCGGGCCCCACCGACGCCCCCCGCACCGGCGCCGCGCCGCGCGGCGCCGGCCTGACCGTGTTCACCGCGCTCCTCGCCGCGGTGCTCGGCGGGCTCGTGCTCAACCTGATGCCGTGCGTGCTGCCGGTGCTGTCGCTGAAGGCGATGTCGCTGGTCGGCAACGGCCAGGATCCCGAGCGTGCGCGCAGCCGCGCGCTCTGGTACACGGCCGGCGTGCTGCTCAGCTTCGCCCTGCTTGGTGCCGCCGCGATCGCGCTGCGCCAGGCCGGGCTGGCGCTGGGCTGGGGCTTCCAGCTGCAGCAGCCGCTGGTGGTCGCCGTGCTCGGCCTGGTAATGCTGGCGCTGGGCCTGAGCCTGTCGGGCGTGTGGCACGCGGGCGGCGGCTGGACCGGGATCGGCGACGGCCTGGCGCGCCGCTCGGGCCCGGCCGGCGATTTCTTCACCGGCGTGCTGGCGGTGGTCGTCGCCACGCCCTGCACCGCGCCGTTCATGGGCGCGGCGCTGGCCTGGGCGTTCGCGGCGCCGGCGACGCTGGCGATCGCGGTGTTCCTCGCGCTCGGCCTCGGCCTGGCCCTGCCCTTCCTGCTGATCGGGCTGGTGCCGGGGCTGGTCCGCTTCCTGCCGCGCCCGGGCGCGTGGATGGAGACGCTCAAGCAGGTGCTGGCGTTCCCGCTGTACCTCACCGCCGCGTGGCTGGCCTGGGTGCTCGGCCGCCAGCGTGGGGTGGACGCGATCGCCTGGTGGCTGGTGGCCGCGATCGCGGTCGCCTTCGCCGCCTGGGCGTGGACCCATGCGCGCAACCGGCACGCCCGCTGGGCGGGGATCGCGGCGGCGCTGGCGGTGCTCGCGATCGCCTGGCCGCTGCACACGATCCACGCGCTGCCGCGCCCGGCCGCGCCGGTCGCCGCACAGGCGCAGGCGACTGACCACGTCGCCTGGTCCGAGCAGCGCCTCGCCGACCTGCGCGCCGCCCGCCGCCTGGTCTTCGTCAATGTCACCGCCGACTGGTGCGTGACCTGCAAGGCGAACGAGAAGACCGTGCTCGGCACGCCCGCCTTCCGCGACGCCCTCGACCAGGCCAACGCGGTCTACATGGTCGGCGACTGGACCGACGTGGATCCGGCGCTGACCGCCTTCCTGCAGCGCTACGACGCGGTCGGCGTGCCGCTGTACGTGGTGCTGCCGGCCGACGGCGGCCCGGGCATCGTGCTGCCGACCGTGCTGACCATGGAGCGGGTGCGCGACGCCCTGCGCGCCGCCGCCGGCCCGGCGCCATGAAGGCCAACGCGAAGATCCTGCTGCTCGCGCTGGCGGCCGGCGGCCTCGGCCTCGCCGCCAGCCTGCTGACCACCGGCCCGGGCCCGCTGTGGCGCACCGAGCTGGGGCAGCGCGCGCTCAACGCCGCCGCGACCGCCAGCGCGCCGCCCCCGCCGGCCGGCGTGGCCGTCGCCCGCCGCGGCGAACCGCTGCCGGCCTTCCGCCTGCCCGGCCTGGACGGCGCCACCCAGGCCGTGCCGGGAACATGGGCCGGGCGGCCGCTGCTGATCAACGTGTGGGCCTCCTGGTGTGGACCGTGCATCGAGGAAATGCCGGCGCTGGAGGCCTTCTCCCGCGAACAGGGCGACAAGGGCGTGCAGGTGGTGGGTATCGCGCTCGATGACGCCGACGCGGTGCGGGCCTTCCTGCAGCGCGTGCCGGTCGGCTACCCGATCCTGGTCGATGCCCCCGGCCCCGCCGACGCCGGGGTCCGGCTCGGCAATCCGAAGGGCGTGTTGCCCTATTCGGTGCTGGTCTCGGCCGACGGGCGCCTGCTGAAGCAGCGGATCGGGCCCTTCGCCGCGGGCGAGATCGCGGGCTGGGCGGCGCCCTAGGCCGAACTTCCGCCAACCGGTTCAAACAGGCGCTTCAAGCCGGAAACGTCGCCCATCTGGCAGGGATATGCGCGCGCCGGTATGGACAGCGCCCGGCCGGCGGGCGCAGACTTCGCCTCCCCCGAAAGCACCCCCGGGCGCATGGCAAAGCTGCTGGTCCTGCACGGTCCCAACCTCAATCTGCTCGGCAACCGCGAGCCGGAGGTCTATGGCCGCGCGACCCTGGCCGAGATCGACGCCGCCCTGGCCGCGCGCGCCGAAGCCGCCGGCCACGCGCTGGAGAGCCTGCAGTCCAACAGCGAGCTGGCCCTCATCGACCGGATCCAGGCCGCAGGCCGCGACGGCACCGCCTTCATCCTGATCAACCCCGCCGCCTTCACCCACACCTCGGTCGCGATCCGCGACGCGCTGGCGGCGGTGGCCGTGCCCTTCGTCGAGGTGCACCTGTCCAATCCGCACGCGCGCGAGCCGTTCCGCCACACCAGCTACTTCAGCGACCTCGCGGTCGGCATCGTCGCCGGCTTCGGGGCCGACAGCTACCGCCATGCGCTGGAAGCGGCGCTGGCGCGCCTGGAAGCGCGGGAGACGGGAGACGGGAAACGGGAGACGGACGACATCCGCGTCGTGCCTGCTCCCTCCTGACCCGCCTCGCCCGCCGACCCGCGCCCCACCCCTCCTCCCTTCTCCCTCTTCCCTTCTCCCGGAAAACACCCCATGGACCTGCGCAAGATCAAGAAGCTCATCGACCTGCTCGAGGAATCCAACCTCGCCGAGATCGAGATCAAGGAGGGCGAGGAATCCGTGCGCCTGGCGCGCGTCACCGGCGCCGTGGTCGCCGCGCCGCAGGTCGCGCACGCGGCCCCGGCGGCCCCCGCCCCGGCCGCGATGCCGATGCAGTCGCCGGTGCAGGCCGCGACCGGCGGCGCGCCCAAGCCCGCGTCCGACCTGCCCGACGGCGAGGTCGTGCGCGCGCCGATGGTCGGCACCTTCTACGCCGCGCCGGCGCCGGACAAGCCGCCGTTCGTGGCCGTCGGCCAGCAGGTCAAGGCCGGCGACACGCTCGGCATCATCGAGGCGATGAAGATGTTCAACCCGATCGAGGCCGAGGTCTCCGGCACCGTGCTGAAGATCTGCGCCGAGAGCGGTCAGCCGGTGGAGTTCGACCAGCCGCTGTTCGTGATCGGCTGAGGCGCGCGCGATGCTCGAGAAAGTCGTCATCGCCAACCGCGGCGAAATCGCGCTGCGCATCCTGCGCGCCTGCCATGCGCTCGGCATCCGCACGGTCGCGGTGCATTCCACCGTCGACCGCAACCTCAAGCACGTGGCGATGGCCGATGAATCGGTGTGCATCGGCCCGGCGCCGTCGGCGGAGAGCTACCTGAACATGCCGGCGATCATCGCCGCGGCGGAAGTCACCGACGCGCAGGCGATCCACCCCGGCTACGGCTTCCTGTCCGAGAACGCCGACTTCGCCGAGCGCGTCGAGCAGTCCGGCTTCGTCTTCATCGGCCCGAAGGCCGACACCATCCGCCTGATGGGCGACAAGGTGGAGGCGATCCGCGCGATGAAGGAAGCCGGCGTGCCCTGCGTGCCCGGCAGCGGCGGCCCGCTCGGCGACGACGTCGAGGAGAACGTCCGCATCGCCCGCGGGATCGGCTACCCGGTGATCGTCAAGGCCGCCGGCGGCGGCGGCGGGCGCGGCATGCGCGTCGTCCACACCGAGGCGGCGCTCGCCAACGCGATCGCGACCACCAAGTCGGAAGCCAAGGCCGCGTTCGGCAACGACATGGTGTACATGGAGAAGTTCCTGGAGAACCCGCGCCACGTGGAGATCCAGGTGCTCGCCGACGGCCAGGGCAACGCGATCCACCTCGGCGAGCGCGACTGCTCGATGCAGCGCCGCCACCAGAAGGTGGTCGAGGAAGCGCCCGCGCCCGGCATCAGCGAGGCGCAGCGCGCGGAGATCGGCAAGGTCTGCGTCGACGCCTGCATCCGCATCGGCTACCGGGGCGCCGGCACGTTCGAGTTCCTCTACGAAAACGGGCGTTTCTATTTCATCGAGATGAACACCCGCATCCAGGTCGAGCATCCGGTGACCGAGCTCGTCACCGGCCTCGACCTCGTGCGCGAGCAGCTCAACATCGCCGCCGGCCACAAGCTGTCGATCCGCCAGGAGGACGTGGTCCTGCGCGGGCACGCGATCGAATGCAGGATCAACGCCGAGGACCCGGAAAGCTTCCTGCCATCGCCCGGCCTGATCCAGCACTTCCACGCGCCGGGCGGGCCCGGCGTGCGGGTGGACAGCCACATCTACGAAGGCTACCGGGTCCCGCCGAACTACGATTCGATGATCGGCAAGCTGATCGTGCACGGCCCCGACCGCGAGACCGCGATCGCGCGCATGCGGGTGGCGCTGAGCGAGATGGTGGTGGACGGGATCAAGACCAACATCCCGCTGCAGCAGCGGATCATGGCCGACGGCGGGTTCCAGGCAGGCGGCCAGAACATCCACTACCTCGAGAAGCGGCTGGCCGAGCGCCGCGACAAGGCGCTGTCCATCGTGTGATGCGCGGTGCGGCGTCGCGCCGGCGCCGCGCCCGTTCTTCGCCCTCGGGATGGATGGCCTGATCCGCGCGCTCCTTGCGTAAACGCCGGTACCCGACCCACGCGTTTCCACAGGGGAAGCCATGCATCGCACCCGGATCCTCAGCCTCGCCGTCGCCGCCACCCTGCTCGGCGCTTCGTCCGCCGGCCTTTCGGCGGACAACGCGCCGAAGGCCAACCTCTACATGGACGTCGCCACCCACACGATGGCGGGGATGCCGGGCATGGGCGGCATGGGCCGGGTCGCGATGGGCCTGTTCGGCGGCCGCGGCGCCGGCAACAGCTACGGCATGACCCGGTTTCCGGCCATGCCGGGGCAGTACCTGGACATCGCCCTGCACAACCGGCTCAACCCGGGCAAGGAAGCAGCACAGGAAATCCCCGCCGGTCTGCGCCTGGGCGACAGCCTGCCGCTGCTGCCGCCGGAAGCGGCGCCCAGGGTCGAAAGCGCGCCGCAGGGCGCGGACGGCAAGACCGTCGCCGACGGCACCACACGTATCCTGATCTACTGGGGCTGCGGCACCGAGGTGCGCCCGGGCCAGCCGAAGGTGGTGTCGATCAGCGCGAAGAACGGCAAGGTCGACGTCAGCGGCGCCAGCGCGATGCAGGGCCGCTACGTGCCCGACCGCAGCATCTCGCCCGATCCCTCCTATGCCTTGTGGCCGAACCCGCGCAGCCGCAAGCACGTCCCCGACGGCGCCTCGCTGGTCGGCGCGCACCACGTGGTCGGCGACAAGGTGCCCGAATCGCTGAAGTTCGACCTCGCCGAACGCCAGGACTTCCTGCCGAAGATCGCCCTGTCCAACAGCGGCGAGCTCGCCAGCGGCCAGACCTGGAGCTGGCAGCCGGTCTCGCGCGCGCTCGGCTACTACCTGCACGCGATGGGCCAGCAGGGCGACGCGCTGGTGCTGTGGAGCAGTTCGGAGACGCCGGACGCGGGCATGGGCATCTTCGACTACCTGCCCAACGCCACGGTCGAGAAATGGGTGCGCGAGAAGGTGCTGCTGGCGCCGTCGGTCACCCGCTGCGCGATCCCCAAGGGCATCTTCACCGGCAACGACGGCGGTGCCGCCGGCGGCATGCTGCAGATGATCGCGTTCGGCCCGGAGAGCAACATCGCCTGGCCGCCGCGCCCGGCCGATCCCAAGGCCGCGTGGTCCCCCGAGTGGAACGTGCGCGTGCGCACCAAGTCCACCGCGATGGCGATGCTCGGCATGGACGTGGCCGCCGCCGACGCGGACCAGGCCGAAGACGGCGAGCAGCCCGCCCAGAAGGAAAGCAAGGCGAAGAAGCTGCTCAAGGGCCTGTTCGGGCACTGAGCGCGGCGGGGCGGCTACGATGGGCGTTTCCCGCCCGCGCGCCGCCGATGCCCTTCCTCGAACTGTCCCTGCACTGCCGCGAGGCCGAACAGCCGCGCTACGAGCACGCGCTGGAGGACGTCGGCGCGCTGGCGGTGACCCTGCTCGACGCCGACGCCGATTCCGGCAACGAGCGCGCCATCCTCGAGCCGGGCGTCGGCGAGACCCCGCTGTGGCAGGCGCTGTCGTTGAGCGCGCTGTTCCCGCACGAGGCCGATCCGCTGCTGCTGCTGGCCGCGCTGGAGGCCTTCGATCCGGGCCTGGACTGGACGCGCGTGCGCTTCCGCCAGGTCGCCGACGAGGACTGGGAGCGCACGTGGATGGATACCTACGCGCCGCTGCGCTTCGGCGAGCGCACCTGGATCGTGCCGTGGAACCGGGAATTGCCCGACGTCGCGCAGGCGCAGCAGCGCGACGCGGAAGAGGCCGGCGCGCCTGCGCCGGCGATCGTGCGCCTGGACCCGGGCCTCGCCTTCGGCTCCGGGACTCATCCCACCACCGCGCTGTGCCTGCAGTGGCTGGACGCGCTCGCCGCCGAGGGCACGTTGCACGGCGCCGACGTGCTCGACTTCGGTTGCGGCAGCGGCATCCTCGCGCTGGCCGCGCTCAAGCTCGGCGCCGCGCGCGCGATCGGGATCGACAACGATCCACAGGCGCTGGCGGCGACCCGCGACAACGCGCAGCGCAACGACGTGGGCGACCGCCTGCAGGCCTTCCTGCCGCAGGAGGCGCCGGTCGCCATGCATCCCGTCGTCGTCGCCAACATCCTCGCGTCCGCGCTCGAGGCGCTGGCGGAGACGCTGGCCGCGCGCACCGCGCCTGGCGGACGGATCGCGCTGTCGGGCATCCTCGCCGGCCAGGAAGAATCGCTGCTGGCGCGCTACGGCGCCTGGTTCGATGCATTGACGGTCGCGCAGGAAGGCGACTGGCTGCGCATCAGCGGCGTGCGCCGCGTCTGATCGCGCGCTTGCGCCCGGCCCGGACCCTGCGGAAACAATAGCCGCATGTTCACGCTCTGCCCGCATTGCCAGTTCCTGGTCGCGCTCGACCCCGCCACGGGCCGGGCGCCGGCCGACTGTCCGCGCTGCGGCAAGCCGCTGACGATGCCCGCGACGGACGATCACGGCGCGGACGAGACGGCCACGCAGGCCATGCCCGCGCAAGACGGGCAGGCACCGCCGGCCGACGCCGTTCTCGACGTGGCGCCGCCTGCCACCAGCGATGAGGCGAAGACGCCGCCGGCCGCCTCCGCGTTCGTGGGCGAGGAGGCGCGTCCCAGGCGTGCGCGCGCCGCAAGGTCCCGCACCACGACCGCGGCCCCGCCGCCCGCGACCGATGCCAGCGGAGAAGCGCCCGTCGCCGCGCCTGCCGACACGGCAAACACCGACGCCGGCGCGACCACCGGCCCGACGATCGCCGAAGCCGCGTCCCGCGATGACGCGCCGACCGCGCCGACGAGCGGTCGCGACGAAACGCGGATGCCGGGGCCGGCGGCGGCCGGCGAAGCGGCATCCGCCGCCGACGTTCCCGACATGCCGGTGGCCGCCGACGACATTACGGAAGCGGCGCCCGCGGAGGAATCGGCCGGCCCGGACGCGCAACCGGTCCCACGCCGCCACCACCTGCCGAGCTTCGCCCATCCGCTGCGCACGCCGGCCGTGCGTCCCGGCGGGCGCACCGTCGCCGCGATCGCGGGCCTCGCCCTGCTGCTGGTGCTGCAGTTGCTGCTCGCCGACCGCGCGCGCCTGGCCGGCGACGCGCGCTGGCGGCCGCTGCTGTCGACGCTGTGCGGCGCCCTGCGGTGCGAGCTGCCCGCGTGGCGCGAACCGACCGCGTTCACCCTGCTCGCGCGCGACGTGCGTCCGGCGCGCCAGGGCGTGTTGCACGTGACAGCCACCTTCCGCAACGACGCGCGCTGGCCGCAGCCCTGGCCCGCCGTGCGCCTGGCCTTGCAGGACGTGGACGGGCGCACCGTCGGCGCGCGCACCCTGCGTCCGGACGAGTACCACCCACGGACCGGCGAGGGCGCGCGCATTACGCAAAGCGGGCTCGCACCCGGCCAGTCGGCACGCATCGCCTTCGACATCGTCGAACCGGCCGGGACGGCGGTCGCGTTCACCTTCGATTTCCGTTGAAGCCAGGTACGCGGTCACTGACGACCACGGGACGCGCGCGCTAGACTGACTCTTCCGCCGGCAGCAGCGGCGGGATTTCCAGGGGATCGCTTTTGAACGCATTCGATCGCACCGATCCGGTCCGCAGCGGGCAACGCACGCCACTGCGCGACCACGTCGCCAATTCCGTGCGTCGCTATCTGCGCGATCTCGACGGCTGCGAGGTCAACGACCTGTACGCGATCGCCCTGCGCGAACTGGAACTGCCGCTGTTCGCCGAAGTGCTCAACCACTGCGACGGCAACCAGAGCCGCGCCGCCGCCATGCTCGGCATCCACCGCGCGACCCTGCGCAAGAAGCTGCGCGACTACGGGATGGAGTGACGGGCCGGCGCCCCCGGGGCGCGCCCGGGCGGCGGCTATAATCGCGGGCTGTCCCGCCGCGCCGCCTTCCCCCATGAGCTTCGACGTCCTTTCCGCGCCCGCCGTGCAGATCCGGCGCGCGCTGCTGTCCGTTTCCGACAAGACCGGCCTGCTGGAACTGGCGCGCGCGCTGGCCGCGCGCGGCGTCGAGCTGGTCTCCACCGGCGGCACCGCCAAGGCGATCCGCGACGCCGGCCTGCCGGTGCGCGACTTGAGCGAGGTCACCGGCTTCCCCGAAATGATGGACGGCCGGGTCAAGACCCTGCATCCCGTGGTGCATGGCGGCCTGCTCGGCCGCGCCGGCACCGACGACGCGGTGATGGCCGAGCACGGCATCGCGCCGATCGACCTGCTGGTGCTCAACCTGTATCCGTTCGAGAAGGTGTCGGCCGACCCCGGCAGCACGCTCGACGAGATCGTCGAGAACATCGACATCGGCGGCCCGGCGATGCTGCGTTCGGCGGCGAAGAACTTCGCGCGCGTGGCGGTGGCGACCGACCCGGCGCAGTACGCCGCACTGATCGCCGAGCTCGACGCCAACGACGGCGCGCTGTCGGCCAAGACCCGCTTCGCGCTCTCGGTAGCCGCGTTCAACCGGGTCGCCCAGTACGACGGCTGCATCAGCGACACCCTCTCCGCGCTGCGGGACGACGGTGCGCGCGCGCTGTTTCCGGCGCAGCAGAACAGTCATTTCGTCAAGGTCATGGACCTGCGCTATGGCGAGAATCCGCACCAGCACGCCGCCTTCTACCGCGACCTGTGGCCGGCCCCGGGCACGCTGGCGACCTTCGCCCAGCTGCAGGGCAAGGAGCTGAGCTACAACAACCTCGCCGACGCCGACGCGGCCTGGGAATGCGTGCGCCAGTTCGCCGCGCCCGCCTGCGTGATCGTCAAGCACGCCAATCCCTGCGGCGTGGCCGAGGCGGCGACGGTCGGCGACGCCTACGAGGCCGCCTACGCCACCGACCCGACTTCCGCGTTCGGCGGCATCATCGCCTTCAACCAGCCGCTCGACGGCGCCACCGCGAAAGCGATCCTCGACCGCCAGTTCGTCGAGGTGCTGATCGCGCCCGACTACGCCGACGAGGCGCTGGCCTACGCCAGGAAGAAGGCGAACGTGCGCGTGCTCCGCATCCCGCACGGCGACGGCCGCAACAATTTCGACGTCAAGCGCGTGGGCTCCGGCCTGCTCATGCAGACCAGCGACATCCGCGAGGTGACGCGCGACGAGCTCAAGGTGGTAACGAAGCACGCCCCGACCGACGCCCAGCTCGACGACCTGCTGTTCGCCTGGCGGGTGGCCAAGTTCGTGAAGTCGAACGCGATCGTCTACGCGAAGGACCGCCGCACGGTCGGCGTCGGCGCCGGCCAGATGAGCCGGGTGTACTCGGCGCGGATCGCCGGCATCAAGGCCGCCGACGCCGGACTGGTGGTGCCGGGCTCGGTGATGGCCAGCGACGCCTTCTTCCCGTTCCGCGACGGCATCGACGCCGCGGCGGAAGCCGGCATCCGCGCGGTGATCCAGCCGGGCGGCTCGATGCGCGACGCGGAGGTGATCGCAGCCGCGGACGAGCACGGGATCGCGATGGTGTTCACCGGCATCCGCCATTTCCGGCATTGACGCGGCCGCGCAAGGCCCGCGCTTCAGGCGCGGGGTTCGGAAGACAGACTTTCGCTTCGGGATGCATCCATGAAGATACTCGTCATCGGTTCCGGCGGTCGCGAGCACGCCCTGGCATGGAAGCTGGCGCAGTCGCGCCGGGTCAGCCAGGTGCTGGTCGCGCCGGGCAACGCCGGCACCGCCAGCGAGCCGAAATGCCGCAACGTCGACGTCGCCGCCGGCGACATCGACGGCCTGCTCGCGCTGGTGGAGCGCGAAGGCATCGCGCTGACGGTGGTCGGCCCGGAGGGCCCGCTGGTCGCCGGCGTGGTCGACCGCTTCCGCGCCGCCGGCCACCGCATCTTCGGCCCGACCGCGGCCGCCGCGCAGCTGGAGGGCAGCAAGGCCTTCGCCAAGGACTTCCTCGCGCGCCACGGCATTCCGACCGCGCATTACGGGGTGCACGACGACGTCGAGACGGCGCTCGCGTACCTGCGCGAAAAAGGCGCGCCGATCGTGGTCAAGGCCGACGGCCTGGCCGCGGGCAAGGGCGTGATCGTCGCCATGACCCTGGAGGAAGCCGAAGCCGCGGTGCGCGACATGCTCGCCGGCAACGCCTTCGGCGCCGCCGGCGCGCGGGTGGTGATCGAGGAATTCCTCGACGGCGAGGAAGCGAGTTTCATCTCGATGGTCGACGGCGCGCACGCGCTGCCGATGGCGACCTCGCAGGACCACAAGCGGGTCGGCGACGGCGACACCGGCCCCAACACCGGCGGCATGGGCGCGTACTCGCCGGCGCCGGTGGTCACGCCCGAGGTGCACGCGCGCATCCTGCGCGAAATCGTCGAGCCGACCGTGCGCGGCATGGCCGCCGATGGCGTGCCCTTCATGGGCTTCCTCTACGCCGGCCTGATGATCGACCGCAGCGGCGCGCCCAAGGTCATCGAATTCAACGTGCGCTTCGGCGATCCGGAAACCCAGCCGGTGATGCTGCGCCTGCAGTCCGACCTGGTCGACCTGGTCGAAGCCGCGATCGCCGGGCGCCTCGCCGGCGCGCAGGCGCAGTGGGATCCGCGCCCGTCGCTGGGCGTGGTGATGGCGGCCGAGGGCTATCCCGGCACCCCGCGCACCGGCGATCCGATCAACTCGATCGACACGCCGGACGTGGAAGGCACCAAGGTCTTCCACGCGGGCACGAGGCTGGTCGACGGTCAGGCGGTCACCGCCGGCGGCCGCGTGCTGTGCGTGTGCGCGCTGGGCGACAGCGTCGCCGATGCGCAGCGGCGCGCCTACGCCGAGGTCGCCGGGATTTCCTGGCCGGGCGAGTTCCACCGCCACGACATCGGCTGGCGCGCGATCGCACGCGAGCGCGACTGAGGCCCGCGCCGGCGCGGGCGCGCCGCGACCAGGCGTACGCCGACCTGCGGAAGGAATGGTGACCGGCGGCCCGCGCGCCGCGTGGGCCTCCCGGTCAGTGCGTCGTTGCCGCGGGTTCCGCGGGATGCAGCCGGCTGTCGACCGCTTCCACCCCGCGCATCGCCTCCACCGCGTCCACCAGCGCATCGATCTCGTCGGCGTGCGCGTTGCCGCTGAGCACCACGCGCCCGTTCTGAACCTTCACCTCCACCGCGTGCGGATGCTCGACCAGGCGGCCGAGCTGGCTGCGGATCCGCGCCTGCAGGCGGTCGTCGGACAGGGGCTCGTGCGAGAAGTGCTCGCGCGTGCGCGCGACCAGGCCACGGGTGCGGTCGGCGACGCGGCGCGATTTCACCCGCGCGAAATCGCCGACCTCGCCGCCGGCGGAGACCGCCCTGTCGCGTACCAGCGCGCGGCGCCTGCGGCCGCGATCGGGATCCAGGAAATACATCACCAGCGCACCGGTGGCGGCGGCCGCGGCGATCCTGAGCAGTGTCTTCATGCGGTTCTCCGTGTGCGGGCCTGCCGACCATCTTGCCGTGGCGCACGAAAAGCCCGCGCGAAGGCAGGCGCACGCCGGCCGCATGCGTTCAGTGCAGCGTGTCCCCCTCGCCTTCCTGCGCCGGACGCAGGCGGGTGGCCAGTTCCTCGAGTTCGCCGATCTCCGACTCCAGCGCATCGTAGAACTCGCCCTGCTGCGTCATCAGTGCCTCGATGCGCTCCGCCTGCTTCAGCTTCGACAGCTCGCCGTCGAACAGCAGCCACTGCGCGGTCAGGCGTTCCACGTTCTGCCTGGAGTAATGGCGCATCTCCTTGAGCTGGGTGACCGCATCGTTGACCTGCTCGAACGGGGTCTTGGCGTCGGCCATGGCGACCTCCTCGCGTGGGGACCGTCCGCAGGGTAGCGATGCGGGCGTGTGCGCCGCCGCAAGGGCGCGAGCCGGCGTTCAGGCGGCGTCAACGCCGGGCCGCCTCTGCTAGGCTCCGCGCGATCCGGGGAGGGACGCATGGCGCACAACCAGTTCGAGCTGCTGCGGCAGCGGCGATTCCTGCCGTTCTTCGTGACCCAGTGCCTGGGCGCGTTCAACGACAACGTCTACCGGCTGGCGATCATCGGCCTGCTCGGCTACCTCGCGGTCGCGCCGGAGGACAAGACGCTCTACACCAACCTCGCGCCGGCGATCTTCATCCTGCCGTACTTCCTGTTCTCGGCGACCGCCGGGCAGATCGCCGAGAAGTTGGAGAAATCGCGGCTGATCCGGATCACCACCACGATGGAGATCGCGATCATGTCGCTGGCCGCGGTCGGCTTCCTGCTGCAGAGCCTGCCGGTGCTGCTGGTGGCGCTGTTCGCGACCGGCGTGCAGTCGACCCTGTTCGGGCCGGTGAAGTACTCGATCCTGCCCTCGGTGCTGCGCCCGGAGGAGCTGACCGGCGGCAACGGCCTGGTGGAGATGGGCACCTCGGTGTCGATCCTCGCCGGCATGCTGTTCGGCGGCCTGATCTTCCAGGTCGCCGGCGCGCACGGGCCGATGGTCGCGGGCGGCGCGATCGTGCTGCTGGCGCTCGCCGGCAACCTCGCCAGCCGCTTCATCCCGCGCGCCGACGCGGGCGCGCCGGACCTGCGCGTGGAGTGGAACCCGTGGCACGAATCGCTGCGCATCCTGCGCCTGACCCGGCGCCAGCCGGGGGTGCGCAATTCGGTGCTGGGCGTGTCCTGGTTCTGGTTCTTCGGCACCGTGATCACCTCCAACCTGCCGACCTGGGCCGAATTGCAGCTGGGCGCGGCGCGCGACGACGCGTCGGTGTACATCCTCGCGCTCGCCCTGTTCTCGATCGGCACCGGCGCCGGTTCGCTGCTGTGCGAGAAGCTGTCCGCGCGCACGGTCGAGATCGGCCTGGTGCCGCTCGGTGCGCTCGGCATGACCGGTTTCCTGCTCGACCTGTACTTCGCGCGCAGCGGGCTGGCGCCGGTGGCCGGACTCGACGCGGCCGCGTTCCTGCGCCAGCCGGGCGCGGGGCGGATCGTGATGGACCTGGTCGGGATCGGCGTGTTCGCCGGCTTCTTCCTGGTGCCGCTGTTCGCCTTCATCCAGAGCCGCACGCCCAGGGGCGAGCTGTCGCGGGTGATCGCCGGAGTCAACATCCAGAACGCGTTCTTCATCGTGCTCGCCGCCGGCGCCGGCATCGCCGCGCAGCAGTGGCTCGGCTGGTCGATCCCGCAGCTGTTCCTGGCGCTGGCGATCGCCAATGCGCTGGTCGCGCTGTGGATCTTCACGATCGTGCCCGAGTTCGCGATGCGCTTCCTCAGCTGGCTGCTGGTGCGCGCGCTGTACCGGCTGCGCATCCGCGGCGTCGAGGACCACGTGCCCGACGAGGGCCCGGCGCTGATCGTGTGCAACCACGTCAGCTACATGGACGCGCTGATCCTGGCCGCGAGCATCCCGCGCCCGGTGCGCTTCGTCATGTACTGGAGGATCTTCGAGATCCCGGTGATGCGCTGGATCTTCCGCACCGCGAAGGCGATCCCGATCGCCGGCGCGCGCGAGGATCCGGCGCTGATGCAGCGCGCGTTCGACGCGGTCGACGCCGCGCTCGCCGAGGGCGAACTGGTGTGCATCTTCCCCGAGGGCGCGTTGACGAAGGACGGCGCGATCGCCCCGTTCAAGTCCGGCGTCGAGCGCATCCTCGCCCGGCGCGCGGTGCCGGTGGTGCCGATGGCCCTGCGCGGGATGTGGGCGAGCATGTGGAGCCGCCGCGACGGGCGGCTGGGCCGGATGCGGGTGCCGCGGCGTTTCCGCGCGCACGTGGAGGTGGTCGCGGCGCCGGCGACGGCGGGCGCGGAGGCGAGCGCGCAGGCGCTGGAAGCGCGGGTGCGCGCCCTGCGCGGCGACGCCGCCTGATCCGCCGCCCGCTTGCTAGGATGGCCGCGGGGCCGGCAGCCGCCGGAAGCATCGCTGGGGAACCATGAACACCAACGCCGAGTACGTGCCCAACCACCTCGTGTGGGCCATCCTGTCCACCCTGTTCTGCTGCCTGCCGCTGGGCATCGTGTCGATCGTGTACGCCGCGCAGGTCGACGGCCGCCGCGCCGCGGGCGACATCGCCACCGCGCGCGAGCTGTCGCACAAGGCGAAGATGTGGGCGATCTGGTCGGCGATCGCGCTGCCGGTGTTCGTGGTCGCGTGGATCGTGTTCTTCGGCGGCCTGAGCGTGCTCGGGGCGATGCTGGGTGGCGGCAACTACTGAGTCGCGCAGCGCGCGCTGGCGACGGGCGCTGCCCTCGGCGGCGCTCGCGGCGGGGGCGGGCGCGACCGCCCTGGTGCTGGCGCGGGTGGATCCGTTCGCCGCCGGCAACGGCCTGCCGCCCTGCCCGCTGTACTCGCTGACCGGGCTGTACTGCCCCGGTTGCGGCAGCACCCGCTGCCTGCACGCGCTGCTGCACGGCGAGTTCGCGCTCGCCTTCGCGATGAACCCGCTGCTGCCGCTCGCGTTGCCGCTGCTGGCGGCGATGGCGCTGAACGCGGCGGGCTGGGCGCCCCGCGGCACGACGGCGCTGTTCCGCGCGCTCGGCAATCCGCGCGCGTGGCTGCTGGTGCTGTGCGGCTACTGGGTGCTGCGCAACCTGCCTTGGGCGCCGTTCGCGTGGCTGGCGCCGGGGTGAAGGAGCGGGGATAGCGGAGCAAGCTCTGCTTTACGCGGATACGTCAGGCGCGGAAGCCGTCCGCGGCCGGGCCCCAGGCGGCGGCATCCGGCGCGTCACGCAGCGCCAGCCATTGCACGATCAGCCAGCGCGCGATCGACAGCGGCGCGGACAGGACGATGCCGCCCTGCGCGTCGTCGTCGGCGCTCCAGGCGCGCGACAGGCCTTCGCGCACTTCCTCGGCATCGAACCAGCGCACGTCCTCCAGCTCGTCGCCGGCCACCGGCGCGTCCGGCGCCGCCTCGGCGAGGAAACCCAGCATCAGCGAACCGGGAAACGGCCACGGCTGCGAGGCGAGGTAGCGGCTGCGCAGCACGCGCACCCCGCTTTCCTCCAGCACCTCGCGGGCGACGGTCTGCTCCAGCGATTCGCCGGGCTCGACGAAGCCGGCGAGCACCGACCAGCGGTTGCGGCCCCAGCTCTTCTGGCGGCCGAGCAGCAGGCGCTCGCCGTCGGTGACCGCGGCGATGATCGCCTGGTCGGTGCGCGGGTAGTGTTCCGTGTCGCACGCACGGCAGCGGCCGAGCCAGCCCGCGCGCACGTACGCCATCTCGCCGCCGCACACGCCGCAATGGCGATGCCGCGCGTGCCAGTGCAGGACCGCGCGCGCCTGCGCGAACACGGTGGCGTCGAAGGCCGGCCACTGCGCCGCCGCGCTGCGCAGGTCGACTCGCTCCGGCGCCTGCTCGGCGACCGTCGCGGCGCGTTGGGCGAACCAGGCCTGGCCGTCGCGCAGGCCGAGGAAGATCGCGGTGCCCGGTCCGCCGCCGAGGTCGGCTCCGGTCGGTGCGTGCAGGGCGCGCGCCACATCGGCAAGCGCGCGGCCGTCGTCGTCCAGCAGCACCACGCGCGCCGCCGGCCACAGCGCGGCGAGCGCATCGGTGTCGTCGCGCAGCTGGTCGGCGCGGTCGAGCGCGCCATCGAGGAAGGCGAAGGGGGCTGGCATCGGCGCTCCGTCCGGGCGCGTCATTGTGCTCGGGACGGACACCGGGCGCCAAGCGCGCCTTTGGCGCCGGCGTCAGACCGTGAAGCTGCTGCCGCAGCCGCAGGTGCTCTTCGCGTTCGGATTGCGGATCACGAACTGGGCGCCGTGCAGGCTTTCGCTGTAGTCCACCTCGGCGCCCATCAGGTACTGCAGGCTGAGCGGATCGACCAGCAGGGTCACGCCCTCGGTCTGGATCGCGAGGTCGTCCTCGCCCTGCTGCTCGTCGAACTCGAAGCCGTACTGGAAACCCGAGCAGCCCCCGCCCTGGATGTACACGCGCAGCTTGAGCGCGGGATTGCCTTCCTCCGCGATCAGCTCGCGCACCTTGTGCGCGGCGGAGGCTGTGAAGTCGAGCGGGCGCTGCAGCGACTGGTAGTCGGGCGCGACGGGCGTGCTGTCGACGGGCGTGCTGTCCATGCGGACAGGATGGGGCGCCGGCAGCGGCGATTCAACCGTGCGCGCGCAACGCTGCGGGCTGCGGCGGCGCCCGGTTCAGCGACGGCCGTCGACGGCCGGCGGGGCGGTCGCCTCGGCCCAGGTGAAGGACTGCTCGACCGGCTGCCCGCGCTGCGGCCGCAGGCGCGCGGTGACGCGGATCGGCTGCAGGCCCGTTGGCAGCACGATGTCGCCTTCGACCTGCTGGAAGTACTTGAACGAATACGCGACGCCCGGCGGATCGGCCTGCTGGCGCAGCGCGGCCCAGTCGAGCTCGCGCATGCGCCCGCCCTGGCTGCCCTCGACCGAAAGCACCAGCGTGCCGCGGTTGATCGCGTCGCGGCTGGCGTTCTGGGTCAGGGTCGCGGTGAAGTGCCAGGCGGTGCCGCCCTCGTTGCGCAGCTGCAGCGCGTGCACGCCCAGCGCGTGGCGCTGCGCGGTGGCGCCGACGAAGCGCTCGTAGAAGGCGATGTCGGCGCGCAGGCTGGCGATCTCCTCGTCGCGCTCGGCGAGGGTGCGCTGCAGGTCGCGGTTGGCGTCGCGGCTGATCTGGTCGGAGCGCTGCAGGCTGACCGCCTGCTGTTCCAGTTCGGCGATGCGCGCCTGCTGCGCGCGCAGGCGCGCGGCGGCGCCGTCCGGCGCCGGCGCGATCACCTTCCACACGCCCCAGGTGCCGAAGGCGAGCGCCAGCACGAACAGGGCGATCGTGGTCCACGCCAACGCGTGGCCACGGGCCGGGACCTTCGCGTCCGAGGTTCGCTCGCTGGCGCTGGAAGGGGCCATCCCGGCATTTAGCGAGGGCGCCGCCGGGGCGTCAAGGCGCGCACGCGGCCGGTGCGCGACCGGGCGTGTGCCGGGCGGCACTAAGCTTGCGGGCGGATGAACGGCCGCAGGGTGAGCGGGTCGCCGGAGGGCTTGCCTGCCAGCGCCACGCGTTCGCATGCGCCGGGCCGCGGCCGCTTCGCGCTACCCTCGCCGCATCGCCCCACCCGGATGGCCGCATGTCCGCTCCCCAGCTTTTCGCCCTCGGCGTGGTGCTCGCCTGGCTGGCGGGCGTGCGGGTCTACCTGACCGTGTTCGGGGTCGGCCTGGCCGGCGTGCTCGGCTGGGTCGACCTGCCGCCCGCGCTCGAGGCGACCGAATCGCCGTGGGTGCTCGGCGTGTCCGGCGCGCTTGCGCTGGTCGAGTTCTTCGCCGACAAGATCCCCGGGGTGGATTCGCTGTGGGACCTGCTGCACACCCTGTTGCGGGTGCCCGCGGGCGCATTCCTCGCCGCCTCGGCGATGTCGCCCGACGGCCAGCTCGCCGCCGGCGCGCTGGCGACCGGCGCCGGCGTGGCGCTGGTGAGCCACACGCTGAAGGCCGGGCCGCGCGCGCTGATCAACGCTTCGCCGGAGCCGGTCAGCAACTGGACCGCCTCCGCCGGCGAGGACGCGCTGGTGCTCGGCGGCCTCGCCCTCGCGTTCGCCCACCCGTGGCTGGCGCTGTCGCTGGTGGTGGCGGTCGGGCTTACCATCGCGCTGGCGGTGTGGTGGCTGTGGCGCACGTTGTTCCGGCGGCGGGCACGGCGCCGCGCCGCCTAGCGTCGTGAGGCCTTTGCGGTGCTTGCCCCGCCTGGGCCGGAAGACACAGGCGCCTGGCCGCTGGCACCGCGACAATCCGTGAAATTCCCTTGTCAGGGGGAGTCCGCACCTTGCTGCGGCTCAGGAGTGCCATGTCCGTTCCATCCACGCTGCCGCCCGCCACAGCGCTGTCGGGCGCGCGGGCCACGGAATTGCGCGCCGAGGTCCCGCCACCGCATTACTGGCGCCGCTGGGCCGGCGATGCGCCGCCCCCGCGCTTGCCCACGCCGGCGCCGGCGCCCGCCGAGGGCAAGGCGCACGATGGGAGCGATGAACCGCCCGGCCGGGTGCTGGTGGTCGAGGACGATCCGGCGCAGGCGCTGTTCGCCGAGCAGGTGCTGGCCGGGGTCGGCTTGCAGGTGCAGATCCTCGCCCAGGCCGCCGGCCTGCTGCCGGCGCTGGAGGCCTTCGCCCCCGACCTGGTGCTGATGGACCTGCACCTGCCCGGCACCAGCGGCATCGAGCTCACCGCCGCGATCCGCGCCCACCCCGCCTTCGGCCATGTCCCGGTCGTGTTCCTGACCGGCGATCCCGATCCGGATCGCCCATACGAGGCGCTGGAGTTCGGCGCCGACGACTTCCTCAGCAAGCCGATCCGGCCGCGCCACCTGGTCGCCGCGGTCAATAGCCGGATCCGCCGCGCGCGCGCGCAGGCGCGGCAGCGTTTCGCCGCCGAGGCGCGCAACCCGGTCACCGGTCTGCACACCCGCGCCCACGTGCTGCAGCGGATCGCCGCCGCGGTCGCTGGCGACGCGGACGGCGGCGCCCTGTTCGTCGAGATCCAGGGCGCGGCGGCGCTGCTGGAGCATTACGGCTATGCCGTGTTCGAGCAGCTGATGCTGGAGGTCGGCCAGCGCGCCAGCGAGCTGGTCGCGCCGCGCCCCTGCGCCCGGCTCAACGACAACGCCTTCCTGGTCTGCGTCGACGATGGCGACGCGGCGGCGCTGGCTGCGTTCGCCGCGCGCCTGCGCGCCAACCTCGGCGCGGTCGCGTTCGATTGCGCGGGGATGCCGCAGCGGCTGCGGATCGCGATCGGCCACAGCGGGTTCGCCGGCAACTCCTTCGCCGACGCGGGTGCGGTCGTGGAGGCGGTCGAGCAGGCCGCGCGCGCGGCGCGCAAGGCGAACAACGGCCTCGCCGCCTACGTCGCGCCGGTCGCCAGCGACGCCCAGGCACGGCTCGCCGAGGAACTGCGCGCGGCGTTGCGCGAAGGCGCCTTCGAGCTGCAGTTCCAGCCGGTGGTCGCGGTCGCCGGCGGCGAGGAGGCTCAGTTCCAGGTGCTGCTGCGCCTGCGCGCGGAGGGCGGCACGATGCACAACGCCGGTGAGCTGGTGCCCGCCGCCGAGGCCGCCGGCCTGATGCCGGAGATCGATGGCTGGGTGCTGTCCGAGGCGATCGCGCTGCTGCGCGCGCGCCAGCAGGAAGGGCGGCCGCTGCGGTTGTTCGTGTCGCAGTCGCCGCGCACCCTGGCGCGCGACCTGCACGCCGCCTGGCTGCTGGAGATGCTGGCGCGGCACGAGGTCGCGGGACCCTCGCTGGTGATCGACCTGCGGCTGGAGGACGCGCTGGTGCACGCGGTGACGCTGCGCCAGTTCAGCGAGCAGCTGATGCCGGCCGGGGTGCAGTTCTGCCTCAGCCAGTACGTGCAGGACGCCGACGCCGACGCGTTGCTGCCGCAGCTGCCGCTCGGCTACCTGCGCCTGTCCGGCCGCTACGCCACCGCCCACGCCGATGCCGCGCTGCGGGACGAGCTGCGTGGCATCATCGACCGCGCGCATCGGCTTGGCCTGCAGGTGATCGGCCCGCAGGTGGAGGATCCGCAGGGGGCGGCGACGTTGTGGATGAGCGGCATCGACCTGATCCAGGGCAACCTGGTGCAGGCCGCCGCCGACGCGCCGGATTTCGACTTCCAGCACGCGGTGCTCTGAATGCAGGGACTGGAACAGGCGGGCCCGCCGTTGCCGACCACCCGCTGGCTGGCGCTCGGCGGCGCCGGCGGCGCGGCGACGGTGCTGGCGCTGGACCTGTTCGGCCTGTCCGGGCCGTGGCCGACGGTCGCGCTGGTGCTGGTGCTGCTGGCGATGTTCGCGCTCGCCGCGGTCATGTTCGCCTCGCGCCGGCACGATCACGCGCTGCGCATGGCGGCCGAGCGGGCCCGCCGCGGCGAGGAGGAAATCGGCCAGCTGCAGCGCGAAATCGACCGCCACACCCAGCTCGAGCAGCAGCTGCGGCTGGCCAAGCAGGAGGCCGAATCGGCGGTGATGGCCAAGGGCGAATTCCTCGCCACCATGAGCCACGAGATCCGCACGCCGCTCAACGGCATCGTGCCGATGCTGGACCTGCTGCTCAACGCGCCCAGCCTCGCGCCCGACCACCGCGAACTGGTGCGCACCGCCTACGCGTCGTCGCAGCAACTGCTGCGCATCGTCGACGACATCCTCGACTACTCCAAGCTGGAGGCGGACCGGCTCGAACTGGAGACCACCGCCTTCAACCTGCGCGAACTGGTGGAGACGGTGATCCGGCTGATGGAGCGCCCGGCCGACGCCAAGGGCCTGCGCCTGCACCTGCACATCGACCCGGCGGTGCGCCTGCCGGTGCGCGGCGACCCGGTGCGCCTGCGCCAGGTGCTCGGCAACCTGCTCAGCAACGCGGTCAAGTTCACCGAGCGCGGCGCGGTCACGGTCACCGTGCGCCGGGTCGGCGAAACCCGCTCGCAGCACCAGCTGCGCTTCGAGGTGCGCGACACCGGGGTCGGCATCCCCGAGGACGCGCAGGCCCGGCTGTTCCACGCCTTCAGCCAGGCCGACGCCTCGACCACCCGGCTGTACGGCGGCACCGGTCTCGGCCTCGCGATCTGCCGGCGCATCGTCGACCTGATGGGCGGCGACATCGGCGTCGTCTCCGAACCGGGCCGCGGCGCGACATTCTGGTTCGAGGTCCCGCTGCTGAAGGTCGCCGGCGACATGCCCGCGCACGAGCTCAACCTCAGCGGCGGCCGCCTGCTGCTGCTCACCGCGGACGCGCGCCTGCGCCTGCGGCTGTCGGCGCTGCTGCCGAACTGGGGCCTGCGCGTCACCCCGGTGGAAACCACCCAGGAAGCGCTGGACCGCCTGCGCGCCGCCGCCGCGCAGGGCGCGCCGTGGGCGTACTCGCTGGTGCTCGCCGACCTGAGCGGCATCCGCAACACCGCGCTCGCGCTGTCGCGCAACCTGGAGCGGCACGCGATCTACGGCGACGTGCGCCTGTTCTGCCTGCAGGGCGACGACCCGGTGCCGGACGAGCTGCGCCGCAGCGCGACCGTCCTCCCGCGGCAGGTGCCCGACGCCCAGCTGCGGGTCGCGCTGACCGCGCCGGTTGCCACCGGCACCGAGGACGTCGACCGCGCCGAGGACGAGGCCCCCGTCGGCCACGTGCCGCACGTGCGCGTGCTGCTGGTCGAGGACAACCCGGTCAACCTGATGGTCGGCCAGCGCCTGCTTGGCGTGCTCGGCGCCGAATGCGACACCGCCAGCAACGGCGAGGCCGCGCTGCTGCGCATGTCGGCGGCGCGCTACGACCTGGTGCTGATGGATTGCCAGATGCCGGTGATGGACGGCTATACCGCCGCCCGCCGCTGGCGCGAGAGCGAACAGGCCGAGGGCGGCGGCCAGCACCTGCCGATCATCGCGATGACCGCCAATGCGATGGCCGGCGACCGCCAGAAGTGCCTGGACGCCGGGATGGACGATTACCTCGCCAAGCCGGTGACCCGCGGCGAACTGGAGCGCTGCCTGCGCCGCTGGCGGCGTCCCCGTCCAGGCGAAGGAGCGCGCGCGACGCCGGCGGCCGCGACGCCCGCGACCGCACCGCCTGCGCCAGTCGCGGCGCCGGTGCCCGTCGCCCCCGCGCCCACGCCGCGGCCCGCACCCGCACCGTCACCGGTGCCGACCGGCGCCGCGACCAACGCGACGGCCGCGGACGCGCCCAGGGCGCGGGAGACCAACGCGGCGGTGCTCGACCATGCCGTGCTGGACGAACTGCGCAGCGTGCTCGGCGCCGAGATCGACCGCCTGGTCGGCGTCTTCCTCGAAGAGGTGCCGCAGCAGATCGTCAAGCTGGAAGCGGCCGCGCTCGGGCCGGACTACCCGGTGCTGCAGGAAGTCGCGCACTCCCTGAAGTCGGCCAGCGCCAACGTCGGCGCGATGGCGCTGTCCGCCGCCGCCAAGCGGGTGGAGCTGGGCGCACGCATGCGCACCCTGGACCGGCCGGCGGTCGCCGTCGCGCTGGTCGCGCGCGAGTTCGATCGCGCCCGCTTCGCTCTGCGCTCGGCGGTGCGCCCCACCTCGATCGGCGTCTGAGCGCCGCGCCCGCGGTCAATCCTCGATCTTGGTCAGCAGGTAGTTCTGCTCGCCGATCCGCGCGATCAGTGCCAGCTGGGTCTCAAGCCAGTCGATGTGTTCTTCCTCGGATTCGAGGATGTCGGTGAACAGCTCGCGGCTGACCGCGTCGCCCACCGTTTCGCAGTGCGCGATCGCCGCGCGCAGCAACGGCAGCGCCTCCAGCTCCAGCGCCAGGTCGCATTCGAGCAGTTCGCGCGGCGATTCGCCGATGCGCAGCTTGCCGAGCGCCTGGAAGTTGGGCAGGCCGTCGAGGAACAGGATGCGCTCGGCGAGGCGATCGGCGTGCTTCATCTCGTCGATCGATTCCTTGTACTCGTGCTCGGCCAGTTCCTTCAGGCCCCAGTTCTTCAGCATCTTGGCGTGCAGGAAGTACTGGTTGATCGCGGTCAGCTCGTTGTAGAGCGCCTTGTTCAGGAACTCGATGACCTTGGGATCGCCCTGCATGGCGTGCGCTCCTTGCGACGGAGGGAGAACGCACTCTAGCGCCGCCGCGGCGGCCGTGGCGGAACGCGAATCGTGTGCATCCGCGCCGGGCGCGCGGGCTCAGGCGGCGTGCAGGACCGGCAACGGGAGCGGCAGCTCGTGGGCGGCGTCGCGCGCGGCGTGGACCTGGTCGAGCAACTCCTGCGCCATCGGCAGGCAGCTGCCGCAGGTGGCGCCGCAGCCGGTGCGCATGGTCAGCTCCGCCAGGGTCCGGCAGCCGGCTTCGGCGACTTCGCGGATCTGGTGGTCGGTGACCCCATTGCACAGGCAGACGTACACGGCGCGGCTCTCCTGATACCCGCCGCGATTGTGCGCGCGAATGAGAATGATTGTCAATCCGCGAGTGGCATCGCCCCGCCGCCGCGCGCGCCCATCCGCCGCGGACCGCGCGGCCGCGCGCCCGGCCGGTCCCAGGTCTCGGGCGCCGGGTGCGGCACCGCCTGCTGGCCGGCGATCTGCCGCGCGAACGGCGCCAGGTGGCGCAGCGCGCTGGCATAGACGCCGCGCTTGAAGGTCACCACGTGGTCGAGCGGGTACCAGAAGTCGACCCAGCGCCAATGGTCGAACTCGGGCTTGTCGGTGAGGTCCAGGCGCAGGTCGCTGTCCTCGCCGGTGAACTGCAGCAGGAACCACACCTGCTTCTGGCCGATGCATACCAGCTTGTCGTGGCGGCGGATCGCCCGCTGCGGCAGCCGGTAGCGCAGCCAGCCCGGGGTCACCCCGAGCACGGCGACGTGCTCTGGCCGCAGCCCGGTCTCCTCCTGCAGCTCGCGGTACATCGCCTCGAGCGGCGTCTCGTCGGTGTTCATCCCGCCCTGCGGGAACTGCCAGCCGTCGCGCCGCACCCGGCGCGCCCAGAACACCTGCCCGTCGGGGCGCATCAGCACGATGCCGACGTTGGGTCGATACCCGTCCGGATCGATCACGATGCGGACTCCGTAATGCACTGCGTCCGACTCTGCCACGCGCCGCATGACGGGACAAGCACGACGCAGCCGCCCGTGCGCGCAACGCAGGCGGAGGACGAAAGCGGACATGGTGGCTATGGGTGGACTCGAACCACCGACCCCAGCATTATGAGTGCTGTGCTCTAACCGGCTGAGCTACATAGCCATGGGGCCGCGCTGCGGGCTGCGCCCGTGGCGGACCGCGCATTCTCCACGCGCGGCGGGGACGCGTCAATTGCGCGTCGACGACGCCGGGCCGGCGCGGTTCATCGCCCGGCATGGTGCCGCGGCCGCCAGCGCATCAGCGCGAACACCGGCAACCCGGCCAGCAGCAGCGCGCCGCCCCACAGCAGCGACTGCGCGCCGGTGCCGGCCAGCGCGTACAGGCTGTAGCCCAGCGCCAGCAGCGCCACCAGCCGTCCGCCCGGCCCGCCCCGGCGCAGCCAGGCCGCGCTGCTGACGACGTAGGGCAGCAGGGTCGCCGCGGTCGACAGCAGGATCGAGAAGGTGAACAGCTGCACCAGCGAGTGGCTGTAGTTCGCCAGCACCAGCCCGGTCGCGAGCACGCTGCTGGCGAGGATGCCGAAGACCGGCGTACCGCGCGCGTCGAGGCGGGCGAAGCGGGCCGGCAGCAGGCCGTCGCGCGCCGCCGCCAGCGGCACCTGCGCGGACACCAGCACCCAGCCGTTGAGCGCGCCGAAGGTGGACACCGCGGCGACCAGCGCCAGCCCGATGCCGGCCGCCGGGCCCCACAGCCGCGCGGCTGCGTCCGCCATCGGCGCCTGCGACTGCGCCAGTTCGGCGCCGGGCAGCAGGCCGAGCACCACGGTGCAGGCGAGGATGGTCGCGGCGCCCGCGAGCAGCGTGCCGAGCACCGTCGCGCGCGGGATCGTGCGCTCGGGATCGGCGATGGCCCCGGCCGGGATGGTCGCCGCCTCCAGCCCGAGGAAGGCCCACAGCGTCAGCGCGACGGTCGCCTGGGTGACGTTCGACAGCGACTCGCCGCTGCGGTTGAACGGTACGTACTGGCTGCCGTCCAGCCACCACAGCGCGATGCCGCCGAACAGCAGCAGCGGCAGCAGCTTCAGCACCGTGGTCAGCACCTGCATGCGACCCGCCTCGCGGGCGCCCAGCAGGTTGACCGCGCTGCAGAGCCACAGCGCGCCCAGCGCGCAGCCGGCCGAGCGCAGCGGGGTCGCGGTGAGCGCCGGGAACACCGCGCCGACGCTGCCGGCGAAGGCGACCGCGATCGCCGCGTTCGCGCACCACACCGACACCCAATAGCTCCACGCGACCGCGAAGCCGGCCAGCTCGCCGAAGGCGTTGCGCGCGTAGACGTAGGGCCCGCCGGTGTCGGGCCAGCGCGCCGCCAGGCGGGCGAAGGTCAGCGCCAGCAGCAGCGCGCCGCACAGGGTGATCGCCCAGCCGAGCAGGCTGGCGGCGCCGTACGGCGCCAGCGAGGCCGGCAGCAGGAATACGCCGCTGCCGATCATGTTGCCGACGACCAGCGCGATCGCCGCCCACAGGCCCAGCGGACGCGCCGCGTTCACCCGCGCTCGATCCGCGCCGGGGACCACACCTGCAGCCAGCGCGCGCGCTTGTCGGCGGCGACCAGCCGTTGCGGCGACACGGTCTGCGCCTGCGCGAACGCCGGCGCGTCCTCCAGGCAGGTCGCGTTGACCGCGCCGCGCAGCCCCGTGGCATCCTCGCAGACCACCGCGACCAGCACGCCGCAGTCGCCGCACAGCAGGAAGTCGGCCTGGCCGCTGCCCTGCCGGTACGCATGCACGGCATCGCCGGGACGCGCGCGCACGACCAGTTCGCCCGCCGCGTCGGACAGCCAGGCCGCGCCGTGCTTGCGGCAGAAAGCGCAGTCGCAGGCGCGCGGCCGCAGCTCCGCGGCGGGCTGCGTGGTGGCAAGTTCGACGGCAAGCTTCCCGCAGTGGCAGCCGCCGCGCAGCATCGCGCTCAGCCCTGCGCCTCGCGGTACACGCGTCGCAGCAGTTCGTGGAAGTGGTGCACCGCGTTCTCGCGCAGCGGGTTGAGCCGGCCCGCCGCATACGAGCCCGAGGCCAGCCCGCGCTGCACGTCCTCGCAGATGGTCAGGTCCTCGACCTGCACCTCGTCGCTGAAGCGCAGGTCGTTGAGGCGGCGCTGCGCGGCCTCCTCGGACTCGTCAGGCGCGTAGTAGAAGTCGAACTCCACCCGGCAGCGGTCGATGCCCTTCGGCACCACCCGGTTGGTCTGCAGGCGGCCGGGCAGGATGTTGAGCATGGTGTTGGGCCACATCCAGTAGTACAGCGCGTCGCCGTCGCCGTACAGGCCGTCGCCGCTCTCCAGCGGGCTGAACTGGTAGGAGTACCACTCGGCCGTCTCGGTGATGTAGCTGCGGTAGTCGAGCAGCTTGTTCAGCCCCGGGTGGATGTGCGGGACGTGGTAGCCCTCGAGGTAGTTGTCGACGTACACCTTCCAGTTGCAGGCGACGTCGTAGCCGACCCGGTGGTGGTGGCCGTAGCGTTCCAGGTGCCGGTTCGCGCCGAGGCGGGCATCGATGCCGGCGACGAAGGCCTCGAAGTCCGGCGCGTTGGCCGGGTCCACGGCGGCGAACACCAATCCCTGCCACACCCGCACCGCGAGCTGCGGCAGGCGCACGTCGGACGGAACGAAATCGGGCGCCGTGCCCATTTCCGGCGCCGAGCGCAGGGTGCCGTCGAGGGTGTAGGTCCAGCCGTGGTAGCGGCAGCGCAGCGACTTCGCCGCGAGCCCGTCGCAACTGGCGATCGGCCCTGCGCGGTGCCGGCAGACGTTGTGCATGACCCGGATCACGCCGTCGCCGCCGCGCACCGCGATCACCGGCAGGCCGGCGAAGTCGGCGATGACGTGGTCGCCCGCCTCGCGCAGCTGGCACACGTGTGCGACCAGCTGCCAGCCGCGGTCGAAGATGCGCTGGCGGTCCACCGCGACGTACGCCGGATCGGCGTAGAAGCGGGCCGGCAGGGCGGTGGCGTGGTCCAGGGGCTGCGGGGCGAGGTCGGCTGGAATGTCCATCGGTGCAGTATGCCTCCAGCGCGTGGCGCCGGCGCGGATCGGGGCGGTGCTCTCCGGGGCCGGACCAGCTTTTCCGGCTGCTGCGGCCGGACGCCGCTTCCCCGCCGTCGACGCGGGTTTTTCCTACGGCCCGGCTTGACGCGGTTGCTACCCTAGCCGCATGTCCGACGCGCTCGCCCAGCTCCGCCACGTCTTCGGCTACGAGGCCTTCCGCGGCGAACAGGCGGCGATCGTGGACCACGTCGCCGCGGGCGGCGACGCGCTGGTGTTGATGCCCACCGGCGGCGGCAAGTCGCTGTGCTACCAGCTGCCGGCGCTCCTGCGCGAAGGGACCGCGATCGTGGTGTCGCCACTGATCGCGCTGATGCAGGACCAGGTCGAGGCGCTGCGCCAGCTCGGCGTGCGCGCGGCGTTCCTGAATTCCACGTTGTCGGCGGCGGAGGCGGACGTCGTCGAGCGCCAGCTTCTGGCGGGCGAACTCGACCTGCTGTACGTCGCGCCCGAACGCCTGCTGACGTCGCGCTTCCTGTCGCTGCTGGAACGCAGCCGGCTCGCCCTGTTCGCGATCGACGAGGCGCACTGCGTCTCGCAGTGGGGCCACGACTTCCGCCCGGAATACCGCGAGCTGACCCTGCTGCACGAACGCTGGCCGGACGTGCCGCGGATCGCCCTGACCGCGACCGCCGACGCGCCGACCCGCAACGAGATCGTCGAGCGCCTGGCGCTGCACGCGGCGCGCCAGTTCGTCAGCTCCTTCGACCGGCCCAACATCCGCTACACGGTCGTGCCCAAGCACGACGGCAAGCGCCAGTTGCTCGACTTCCTCGCCGCCCACCGCGGCGACAGCGGCATCGTCTACTGCCTGTCGCGGCGCAAGGTGGAGGCCACCGCCGCCTTCCTCGCCGAGCGCGGGATCGTCGCCTTGCCCTACCACGCCGGCCTCGACGCGGCGGTTCGCGCCGCGCACCAGCGCCGCTTCCTGCGCGAGGACGGCGTGGTGATGGTGGCGACGATCGCGTTCGGCATGGGCATCGACAAGCCGGACGTGCGCTTCGTCGCGCACACCGACCTGCCCAAGTCGATGGAAGGCTATTACCAGGAAACCGGACGCGCCGGCCGCGACGGCGAACCCGCCGAGGCATGGCTGGCCTACGGCCTCGGCGACGCGGTGCTGCTCGGCCGCATGATCGAGGAAGGCGAAGCCGGCGAGGACCGCAAGCGGCTGGAACGGCGCAAGCTCGACGCGCTGATCGGCTACTGCGAATCCACCGGCTGCCGCCGCCAGACCCTGCTCGCCTACTTCGGCGAAGCGCATCCCGGCGACTGCGGCAACTGCGACAACTGCCAGGCGCCGCCGCAGAGCTGGGACGGCACCGAGGCCGCGCGCAAGGCGCTGTCGTGCGTGTACCGCACCGGCCAGCGCTTCGGCGCGGCGCACCTCGTCGACATCCTGCGCGGCGCGGACACCGCCAAGGTGCGCCAGTTCGGCCACGACCAGCTGAGCACCTACGGCATCGGCACGGAGCTCGACGCGAAGCAGTGGCGCAGCGTGTTCCGCCAGCTGGTCGCGATGGGCCTGCTGGAAGCCGACGTCGAGGGCCACGGCGCGCTGCGCCTGACCGCCGCCAGCGCCGCCGTCCTGCGCGGCGAGCGCACGTTGTCGCTGCGCGCGGATCCGCCGCGCAAGGCGCGCCGCGAGCGCGGCGGGGACGCCGTCGCCGCACCGCCCGAACTGCCGCCGGAGGCGTTGCCGCGCTTCGAGGCCCTGCGCGCCTGGCGCGCGGAGGCCGCGCGCGCGCAGAACGTGCCCGCCTACGTGATCTTCCACGACAGCACGCTGCGCGCGATCGCGCTGGCGCGGCCGCGGGACACCGACGCGCTGGCCGGCATCAGCGGCGTCGGCGCCGGCAAGCTGGAACGCTACGGCGAGGCGGTGCTGGCGGCGCTGGCGCGCGCCGCCTGAGCGGCGCGGACTGGTCGCACGCGGATCAGGCGAACAGCCGCGCGACGCCGAGGTTGATCGCCAAGCCGCCCACCACCAGCCAGCCGAACAGGATCGCGGCCAGCAGCAGCGGCTGCGCGCCCGCCTGGCGGATCGCCGACGCCTGGGTGCGCAGGCCGAGCGCGGCCATCGCCATCGCCAGCAGGAAGGCGTCCAGCTGCAGGATCGCCTGCACCCAGGCCGCCGGCAGCAGGTGCAGCGAATTGAACGCCGCCACCGCGACGAACAGCACCGCGAACCACGGCACGTTGATCTTCGCGCGGCCGCCCTCGTCGTTCGCCGCGCCGCGACGCAGGCCGAGCGACAACAGCAGCAGGAACGGCGCCAGCAGCATCACCCGCAGCATCTTCTCGATCACCGCCGCGCTCGCCGCCGCCTCGCCGACCGCGCGCCCGGCGACCACCACCTGCGCCACCTCGTGGATGGTCGAGCCCGCGAACACGCCGTAGGCGTGTTCCGACAGCCCCAGGTGCGGAAACAGCAGCGGATACAGGAACATGCCGGTGGTCCCGAACACCACCACCGTGGCGACCGCCACCGACACCTTGTGCGCCTGCGCGCGCACCACCGGTTCGGCCGCCATCACCGCCGCCGCGCCGCACACCGAGGCGCCGGCGCCGATCAGCATCGCGGTCTGCCGGTCCATGCGCAGGACGCGGGTGCCGACCTGCACGGCGAGCGCGAACACCGACGCCATCATCAGCACGTCGATGACCACGCCGGCCACGCCGACGGCGGCGATGTCCTGGAAGGTGATGCGGAAGCCGTACAGCACGATGCCGGTGCGCAGCAGCATCGCCTTGGCGAAGTCGACGCCGGCCGCGGTCTGCGTGGCGACCGCCGGAAACGCGGTGTTGCCGAGCGCGATGCCGACCACGATCGCCAGGGTCAGCGCGCTCAGGCCCAGGCCCTGCACCGCCGGCAGGCCGGCGGCCCAGGTGGCGGCGGCGGCGATCGCGCCGACCAGCGCCAGCCCGGGCAGGAACGAGGGGCGCCGCGGCAGCGGCAGGGACAGGGAGGCTTCGACGCTGCTCACGGCACGGCCCGGGGTCGCGAAGCCGCCATGCTGGCGCCGGCGCCCACGGGATTCCAATGCATATAATTCCGCCAAACATGAATTTGACTCATGCCGATGAACCTCCACCTGCTGCGCGTGCTCGCCACCGTGGTCGAACAGCAGGGGTTCTCGCGCGCCGCCGAGATCCTGCACGTCAGCCAGTCGGCGGTGTCGAAGGCGATCCGCGAACTCGAGCACCAGCTCGACCTGCCCTTGCTCGAACGCGGCCGCGGCCAGCGCGGCATCGCCCTGACCGAGCACGGCCAGGCGCTGTACGCGCACGCGCGCGGCATCTTCGCGATGGAGCGCCTGGCCGCCGAGGAGGTGCGCGACCGCCGCGCCCTGCGCCGCGGGCGGCTTCGGATCGGCGCCAGCACCACCGTCGCCGGCTACTGGCTGCCGCGCACGCTGGCGGCGTTCTCCGACCGCCACCCGGGCATCGACCTGGCGCTGGCGGTCGGCAACACCCGCGAGATCGGCCAGGCGCTGGTGGACTGCGAGGTCGACGTCGCCTTCGTCGAGGGCGAGGTCGGCGATCCGCGCATCGCCAGCACCCTGTGGCAGCGCGAGCCGCTGCGCGTCGTCGTCGCCGCCGGCTCCGCGCTGGCCACGCCGCGCCGGCCCACGGTCGCCGTGCTGGCCGCGCAAACCTGGCTGCTGCGCGAACAGGGCTCCGGCACCCGCCAGGCCGCCGACGCCCTGCTCGCCGAGCACGGCATCGCGCCGGCACGCGTGCTCACCCTCGGCAGCAACGAAGGCATCGCCCGCGCGGTCGCGCACGGCGCCGGCATCGCCCTGCTGCCGGCCGCCGTGGTCGAGGACCCGATCGCCGCCGGCCGCCTGCACGCCGTGCGCTTCGGCCCCGGCGCCGGCCCCTCACGCCCGCTGTACCGCCTGGAACTCCATGACCGCGCCCGCTTGCCCGCGCTGCAGACGTTTCTCGATCTGCAACGTGCGGAGGACGCGACTCATGCGCCGGCGACGGCCGATGGCGCGGCGCGCCGCACCGGCAGGAAACACCGCTGACGCAACGCAAACCCGCCCGGATTCAGCGGCGGCGCGCGGCTCCGGATCCGGGCCGTTTCGAGGCCGGCGTCGCGGCTGGCCGCGCGCGGGCCGGCGGCGCCGGCAGCGGCGTCTCCACGCGCACGGCCTCCGGCACGCTCGCCCCGCCCAGCGCGGCCAGCAGCCGCGCGTGCGCCAGCCGCGCCTGCCCGGCATCGAGGTACTTCGCCGTGTAGGTATGACCGCCGACGATCACGTCGAAGCCGTACACGCCGTCATGCCCCAGCAGCGGATGCACCGGGCGCACCATCGTCACCGCCTCCAGCCGCAGGTGGATGTCGCCGAGCTGGTACATCGTCGTCTCGCATGCCGGGCGGCCCATGGTCGGCGCCCGGGCGATGAAGGAGGCGCGAAGCCGTGCGTGCGCGTGGCTCGGGTCGCGCGCCGGGGGATCGTCGGGCGCATCGGAAACCACAGGCGCCAGCGGTTGAGTCGACTTGAAGACCGACTGCCTTCGCCGGGGTGGTGGGCCGTGACGGATTCGAACCATCGTGCGGCGGGTTTGAGGCCGATTCGGAGACCGACTGCTCTTTGCCGGAGTGGTGGGCCGTGATGGATTCGAACCATCGTGCGGCGGGTTGAGGCCGATTCGGAGACCGACTGCTCTTTACCGGAGTGGTGGGCCGTGATGGATTCGAACCATCGTGCGGCCGGTTGAGTCCGATTCGGAGACCGGCTGCGACGAAAGTGGTGGGCCGTGATGGATTCGAACCATCGTGCGGCGGGTTGAGTCCGATTCGGAGACCGGCTGCGACGAAAGTGGTGGGCCGTGATGGATTCGAACCATCGACCAGCGGATTAAAAGTCCGATGCTCTACCGACTGAGCTAACGGCCCACTTGGAAGACCCGTCGTGCGGTGCCGGGGCCCGTCGTGCGGCAACGCCGCGCGGGCGCGCATTCTAGCGCAGGGGGCGCGCGGCGGCGGTCAGGCGCGGTAGCGGGTGGGGTCGGCGACGCCGGCGTCGGCGAAGCCCTGCGCGCGCAGGCGGCAGGCGTCGCAGTGGCCGCAGGCGCGGCCGTCGGCGTCGGCCTGGTAGCAGGACACGGTCCGGGCGAAGTCCACGCCCAGGCGCAGGCCCTCGCGCACGATCGCGTCCTTGCCCATCCGCATCAGCGGGGCGTGCACGCGGAAGCCGGCGCCTTCCACGCCGGCCTTGGTCGCGAGGTTGGCGAGGCGCTCGAAGGCGGCGATGAATTCCGGCCGGCAATCCGGATAGCCGGAATAGTCCACGGCGTTGACGCCGCAGAAGATGTCCGCCGCGCCCAGCACCTCGGCCCAGCCGAGCGCGACCGACAGCATGATGGTGTTGCGCGCCGGCACGTAGGTGACCGGGATGTCGTCGGCGGACTCGCCGTCGAGCGGCACCGCGATGTCGTCGGTCAGCGCGGAGCCGCCGATGCTGCGCAGGTCCACGTGCACGGTCTTGTGCGCGACCGCGCCGAGCGCGCGCGCGACCCGTTCGGCGGCATCGAGCTCGGAGGTGTGGCGCTGGCCGTAACGCACGCTCAGCGCGTGCGCGGCGAAGCCCTGCTCGCGGGCGATCGCGAGCACGACGGCGGAATCCATGCCGCCGGAAACGAGGACGACCGCGGCGCGTTGCTGCGTCATCGGCCCGGCTCGTCGTTCCACAGCAGCTTGTGCAGCTGGACCTGGAAGCGCACCGGCAGGCGGTCGGCGACGATCCAGTCGGCGAGCTCGCGCGCGCCGAGCTGGCCGTGGCTCGGCGAGAACAGCACGTCGCAACGCTCGGCGAGGCGGTGCTCGGCGAGCACGGCGCGCGCCCACCCGTAGTCGGCGCGCGAGCACAGCACGAACTTGACCTGGTCGCGCGCGGTCAGCAGCGGCAGGTTCTGCCACAGGTTGCGCGCGACCTCGCCCGAGCCCGGTGTCTTGATGTCGACCACCCGCGACACGCGCGGATCGACGGCGGACACGTCGAGCGCGCCGGAGGTCTCCAGCGAGACGTCATGACCGGCGTCGCACAGGCGCTGCAGCAGGCCGAGGCAGCGTTTCTGCGCCAGCGGTTCGCCGCCGGTGACGCAGACGTGGCGCACGCCGTGGCGGGCGACTTCGGCGAGGATCGCGTCGATCTCCCACCACTCGCCGCCGTGGAACGCGTAGGCGGTGTCGCAGTAGCCGCAGCGCAACGGGCAGCCGGTCAGGCGCACGAACACGGTGGGGCGGCCGGCGTCGCGGGCCTCGCCCTGCAGGGACAGGAAGATCTCGGTGATGCGCAGCCGGTCGCGCTCGGCAGGGGTTCCCGCCGCGGCGTCGGCCGCATCGGGCGTGACGGCGTTCATCCCGCCATTTTACGCCGCCGGCCGGAGTGCCGGGCGGCGACGGCGCTCCGCGGGATTACTGCGTCTTCGCCAGCTGGATCGCGCGCAGGCGGTCCTGCGCGGTGCGCGCGGCGTCGGTGCCGGGATAGCGGTCGACGACCTGCTGCAAGGTCGCCTGGGCGGCGTCGTACTGGCGCTGGCCGTACTGCGACAGGCCGACCTTGAGCAGCGCGCCGGGCGCCTTGTCGTGGGTCGGGTAGCGGTCGAGCAGCGACTGGAACTGCTGCTGGGCGAGCGCGTAGTTCTGGGTCACGTAGTAGCTCTCGCCGAGCCAGTACAGCGCGTTCGGCGCGTAGGTGCCGCTCGGGAACTGCTGCAGGAAGGCCTGGAAGCGGCGCGCGGATTCGTCGTACTGGCCCTCGCGCAGGGCGGCGAAGGCGTTGTCGTAGGCGCTGCGCTCGTCGGCGCCCTTGGCGAGCGACCCGGGGTCGCCGTACACCGCGGGCGGCGCGTCGGCGGGCGCGGGCGCGGCGGCAGGTTGCGCGGCAGCGGCGGTTGCGGCGGCATCATCGCCGATCGTGGCCGCGCCGGCGGTTGCGGCGGGGGGCGCGGGCAGCGCTGGCGCCCCGCCCTCGAGCCGGGCGAGGCGGCTGTCGAGGTCGATGTACTGGGCCCGGTTGCGCTTGTTCAGTTCGTCGAGCTGGTGCTGCAGCTCCTCGAGCTGCGCGCGCTGCGCCTGCACTTCGCTGCGCAGCTGGGTGATCTCGTTGACCAGGGCGGTGTTGCCCTGGCTGGCGGCCGCCTGCTGCTCGAGCGAGGCGACGCGCTCGGCGAGGCTGGCGCGCTGGGCCGGTGCGGGCGCCGCGGCCAGCAGCAGGAGGACGGAGGCGGACAGGACGGTCAGGCGGAGGCGCATGGGCGTGATGTCGCGGAAAAGTGAGGGCCCCAGCTTACGGCGGATCGGCGCGCGCGGCTGTATGGCGGCGAACCGTGCTCCGCGGCGCGGGGAAACAAGGGGTTGGGCCTTCGCGGCGAGGCCGAGGAAGTCCGCAAGCGATGCCGCCGGCTTGCGCCGGCGGCATCGGTGACGCTGGCGGCCGCGCTGCGGCCGGCCGGCTTACTTCGCCGTGTAGACGATCTCGACGCGGCGGTTCTTGGCCCAGCAGTCTTCCGTGGACTGGGTGCAGGTCGGACGCTCCTCGCCGTAGCTGACCACGTTCATCTGGCTGGCCGAGCCGCCGTTGGCCTGCAGCGCGGAGGACACGGCGTTGCCGCGGCGCTCGCCCAGGCCCATGTTGTACTCGCGGCTGCCACGCTCGTCGGCATTGCCTTCCAGGGTCATGCGCGCGGACGGGCGGTCGCGCAGGTACTTCGCGTGGCAGGCCATCTGCGCCTGGAACTCGGGGCGGATGGTGTCCTGGTCGAAGTCGAAGTACACCACGCGCTGGCGCAGGCAAGCGTCGGTGTCCAGGTCCTCCGGGCCGTACGCGCCCGGCGTCGTCTCGACCGGGGTGGTCGGCGTGGTCGGGGTGGTCGCGGGCGGCGGCGTTTCCTTCACCTTCTTGGAGCAGGCCACGGCCGCCATGCACAGCATCGCGGTCATCAGGACCCGGGTAGTCGCGTTCATCGTCGTTCCTCGTCTTCTCGCTGGTGGGACCCGTTGGAATACCGGGCAAAAGAAATGGTCAGCGCTGGTCGCGGTAGGGGCCCCAGGCCGGTTCGCGGACATCGCCCTCGGCGAACACCAGCCGCTGGCGCACGCGCGCGTCGGCCGACACCGCGTACAGCACGCCGCGGCCGCCTTCACGCGCCGCGTACAGGACCATACTGGCGTTGGGCGCAAAGCTGGGTGATTCGTCGAGCGAGCCCGGCGAGAGCATGGTCACCCGCGGCGAGCCGAGGCTGCGGTCGAACAGCGCGATCCGGTAGTTGTTGCCCGCGCCCTGCGCGACCGCGATCTTCTTGCCGTCGTACGAGACCGTCGCCGAGGCGTTGTAGCTGCCCTGGAAGGTGACCCGGCTGGCGCTGCCGCCGCTCGCCGGCACCTGGTAGATCTGCGGGCGGCCGCCGCGGTCGGAGGTGAAGTAGAGGGTGCTGCCGTCCGGGCTCCACTCCGGTTCGGTGTCGATGCCGAACTGGCTGGTGATCCGGGTCAGCGCCTTGCTGCCGAGGTCCATCACGTAGATCTCGGGGTTGCCGGTGCGCGACAGGCTGAGCGCCAGCTTGCGGCCGTCGGGCGAGAAGCTCGGCGCGCCGTTGATGCCGCGGAAGCGCGACACCGGCGCCGGCAGCGTGGTGTCGCGGGTGATGTCGAGGATGTAGATCGCCGACTGCCCGCTGTTGAAGCTGACGAAGGCGAGGTGGTGGCCGTCGGGATGCCAGGCCGGCGACAGGATCGGCTGCGAGTCCGACACCACCGTGCGCGGGTTGTAACCGTCGGCGTCGGCGACCACCAGCGCATAGCGCGCGCCGGTGCCGGTGCCGCGCGCGGTGACGTAGGCGATCTGGGTGTCGAAGGCGCCGCGCACGCCGAGGATCTTCTCGTAGATCGCGTCGGCCATCTGGTGCGCGAGGCGGCGCAGCTGCGCGCCGCGCGCGGTCAGCGCGAGCCCGATCAGGCGCTCGCCACGGGCGACGTCGAACAGCTCGTACTCGACCCGGTAGGCGCCGTCGCCGGCATCGAGCACGCGGCCGACCACCAGGTAGTCCTGCTTGAGCGCGCGCCAGGTGGGGTAGTTGATCTCGCTGCCGCGGGTCGGGCGCTCGGCCATGTCGGCGACCGGCAGGGTGCGGAACTGGCCCGAGCGCGCGAGATCGGCGCCGACCACCGCGGCCACGTCGGTCTCGGGCGCCGCGGTACCGCCCTGGTAGGGCATGGGCACGACCGCGATCGGCAGGGCCGCGGCATTGCCGCCGACGATGTCGATTTCCAGGCCCTGCTGTTGCGCCGCCGCGGCCAGCGGCAGGCACAGGGCGAGCAGGAACAACAGCGGCACGAGCAGGCGCTGGCGGAGGGGCATCAGGCAAGTCCGGCTGGAATTGTTCAGAACACTTAACAGCTTCGCCGTTAAGGTCGTCTCAAAGATGAACAGATGCGCACTGGCTAGCTGTCAGCGGTCTCGAGCCTCGAAATTGAAGTTGAGCGTGCGGTTGAACACCGGCTCGAACCCTGCGTACGGCAGCGGCTGGGCCTTAAGCACAGCCGCTTCGATCGAACGCCGGCCCGCTTCGTCGTAGGGACAAGAGGGATCGACCTTGGCGTCCACTACCTCCCCGCCGGGCAACTGCCGTATCACTATCTTGCATATCTGCCCAAGCGGGACGCTCTCGGGACGACGCCAGTTTTGGACGACTGCAGCCTGTATGGCCGCCCGATATTGATTCAAGAGGTCGTTGGCGGAGCCACGGTTTCCGGATTGCGCATTGGCGATGGCGTCCGCCTGCGCACTGGCTTCGGCGGCTTTGCGGGCTTGGTAGTCCCGGATCTGCTGTTGCCGCTGCTGATCACGCTCCATTTGGCGTTGCAGCGCGGCACGTTGCCGCCTGATGTCCTCCAGCTTGCGCTGCCGCTCCGCCTCCGCCTGTTCCGCCAGCCGCTTCTTCTGCTCGGCTTCTTCCTGCCGCCGCTTCTGCTCGGTCAGGTCGACCTGCTGCTGGCGGTGCTTCTCTTCCTGCTCGCGGGCGGCGGTGTCGGGCGAGACCGCGTCGCGGTCGACCCGCTCCTGCTCCACCGCGTCGGGCCGCGCCAGCTGTTCCTGCGGCGCGGCCTGGCGCGGCACCGGCGCGTCCTCGGGCACCGGCGCGGGCTCGGGCTGCGGCGGCGGGGGCTGTGCCTCGGGCTCGGGCTCGGGCGGCGGTTCCGGCGCCGGCTTCGGATTGGCCAGCGCGCGCCGCGCGGCCGGGCCGAGCGCGTCCGGGTCGACCAGGTCGGCGAGCACCGGCTCGCCGGCCGCGGCGTCCGGCTGCGGCCGGGTCCAGTGCAGGCCGAACAACAGCGCCAGCAGGATCAGCGCATGCAGCGCCAGCGCGACGACGACCGCCAGCGTGGTGTCGGTGCGGGTTTCCCGCATCTCAGCGCCCGTCCTCCTGCGGCCGGCTGATCAGGCTGACCTGCTGGAAGCCCGCGTCCTTGATCAGGTCGATCGCGTTGATGACCTTCTGGTAGCTGGCATCGCGGTCGCCGTTGACGAGCACGGTGGCGGCGTCGTTCTGCGCGTGGATCGCGCGCAGGCGGGCGGTGATTTCCTCGCCGGCCATCTCGCGGTTGTCGCCTTTTTCCACCATCAGCGCATAGCGGCCGTCGGCGTACACGCTGACCACAATCGGATCCTTCGGCGTCGACAGCGCCTTCGCCTTCGAATCCGGCAGCTTGATGTCGGTGCCGAGGTTCAGCAGCGGCGCGGTGACCATGAAGATGATCAGCAGCACCAGCATCACGTCGATGTAGGGCACGACGTTGATGTCGGCCTTGAGCTTGCGCTTGCGCAGGCGGCGGCTGGGGGCAATCGGCATGCGCGCTTACTCCTCGATGTGCGCCTGCCGCTGCAGGATCGAGGAGAACTCCTCGGAAAAGGCGTCGTAGCGGGTCGCCAGACGCTCCACGCGGGTGGCGAAGCGGTTGTACGCCCACACCGCCGGGATCGCCGCGAACAGCCCCATCGCGGTCGCCACCAGCGCCTCGGAAATGCCCGGCGCGACCGTCGCGATCGTGGCTTCCTTGACGTTGGCGAGACCCTGGAACGAGACCATGATCCCCCACACCGTGCCGAACAGGCCGACGTAGGGGCTGATCGAGCCGACGTTGGCGAGGAATTCGAGGTTGTGCTCCAGCCCGTCGAGTTCGCGCGAGGCGGTCGCGCGCATCGCCCGCTGCGCGCCTTCCAGCGCCGCGCGCGGGTCGGCGCCGCGACGCTGGCGCACGCGGTTGAACTCGCGGAATCCGCCTTCGAAGATCGCCTCCAGGCCGGCGATGCCACGGTTGCGCTCGGTCGCGCCGGCGTACAGCTTGGCCATGTCCGAGCCCGACCAGAAGCGTTCCTCGAAGTGCTCGGCCTCGCGGGTGGCGCGGTCGAGCACGCGCTTCTTGCGCAGGATGATCACCCACGACGCGATCGACGCGAACAGCAGCAGCAGCATCACCAGCTGCACCGGGATGCTCGCGTGCAGGACCAGCTGGAGGACGTCGATGCCGTTGTGGGCGGTGGCGGCCGCCGGCGCCGCCGCGTCGGACGCGAGCTGGGCGGCGGTGGCCGGGGCGTCCTCCGGCAGCGGCTCGACGGCGGCCTGCAGCAGCGCGGCCAGTGGGATCATGCGTCGCTCTCCTTGGAATGCGTTTCGAAGGCCTTGAGTTCGGCGAACAGCGGCTCGGGAATCGCGCGCGGGCGGAAACCGGTGGCGTCCAGCGCCGCGACCCGCACCTCGGCGTCGAGCAGGAGCGCGCCGTCGCGGCGGATCTCCTGCGCGAACACCAGGCTCGCGCGCCGGCATTCGCGCAGTGCCGCCGACACCGACAGCGCATCGTCCAGCCGCGCGGGCGCGCGGAAATCCACCCGCATCGCCCGCACCGCGAACACCAGGTCGTGCTCCCTGCGCAGCGCGTCCTGGCCCTTTCCCAGCGCACGCAGCCACTCGCTGCGCGCGCGTTCGAGGAAGGCGACGTACTGCGCGTGGTAGACCACGCCGCCGGCGTCGGTATCTTCCCAGTAAACCCGCACCGGGTGGATGAACGGCTGGTTCATGCGGACGGGGTTTCGCCTCCGGCGAACAGGTCGGGCGCGCCGGCCTTCGGCTTGAGGCCGAGGTGGCGGTAGGCCTTGGGCGTGGCCATGCGGCCGCGCGCGGTGCGGATCAGGTAGCCCTGCTGGATCAGGTAGGGCTCGATCACGTCCTCGAGGGTGCCGCGCTCCTCGCTGAGGGCGGCGGCCAGCGACTCGACACCCACCGGGCCGCCGTCGAAGGCGTCCACGATGGTGCGCAGCATGCGCCGGTCGAGCTCGTCGAAACCTTCCGGATCCACCTTCAGCATGCGCATCGCGGCGTCGGCGACGTCGCGGTCGATGGCGCCGCCGGCCTTCACCTGGGCGTAGTCGCGCACCCGCCGCAGCAGGCGGTTGGCGATGCGCGGGGTGCCGCGCGAGCGCCGGGCGATCTCACCGGCGCCTTCCGGCGCGCAGGCGATGCCGAGGATCTGCGCCGAGCGCCGCACGATCCGGGTCAGCTCGTCGGGGGTGTAGAACTCCAGCCGCTGGACGATGCCGAAGCGGTCGCGCAAGGGCGCGGTCAGCAGGCCGGCGCGGGTGGTCGCGCCGATCAGGGTGAACGGCGGCAGGTCGAGCTTGATCGAGCGCGCCGCGGGGCCCTCGCCGATCATGATGTCGATCTGGAAGTCCTCCATCGCCGGATACAGGATTTCCTCGATCGCCGGCGACAGGCGGTGGATCTCGTCCACGAACAGCACGTCGTGCGGCTGCAGGTTGGTCAGCAGCGCGGCGAGGTCGCCGGCCTTCTCGATCACCGGGCCGGAGGTGACCCGCAGGCCGACGCCGAGTTCGTTGGCGATGACGTGGCTGAGGGTGGTCTTGCCGAGCCCGGGCGGCCCGAAGATCAGGACGTGGTCGAGCGCTTCGCCGCGTTGCTTGGCGGCGTCGATGTAGATCTGCATCTGCTCGCGCACGGGCGCCTGGCCGAGGTATTCCTCCAGCCGCCGCGGGCGGATCGACGCCTCGACGGCCTCGTCCTCGCGGGTGGCGCCGGCGGCGATCAGACGGTCTTCGGTCATGCCGCTATGGTCGCACGCGGGGCGCGGCGGATGCAGCGGACAGCTGCGTGTAGCAGCCTACCGGGCCCGCGCCCGGGAGGGCGGGGGTATTGCTTTTCCCTTAGAAGGGACGCCGCTGCGCGGCTCTCCCGGCCCGGCGCAGCGCGCCGGGCGTTCGCACGGGCGCGCGGCGGTGCCGCGCAAG